>Ga0209946_1000004_pt1 | contig 117420 bp, 135 predicted proteins | sample SalPon2_A_H2O_MG_FD_185704 | JGI IMG/M metagenome (GOLD analysis project Ga0209946, IMG submission 185704) | Salt pond water microbial communities from South San Francisco under conditions of wetland restoration - Salt Pond MetaG R2_A_H2O_MG... | ecosystem: Environmental > Aquatic > Non-marine... | reverse complement strand
TGTAGTCGTTGTTTCCGTCGAAGCTGTACGCGTTCTGGCCTAGAATTCCGTTGGCTCCGGGGACTGTTGAGTCTCCGCCGTCATTTATTGTTCCGTGATTCTCGTTCCCTGAGTGATCTTTAGCTTCCGATGCATCCGAGTCTTCATTCAGAGGCCAGTAGCCGATAAGCGTCATGTTCTTAATATTTTACTTGTGGAAAGTTGCTTTTAGTGTTTATGTGTATAGTCTGCTTAGTTTGGCGTCGATGAATTTCTGTTCTTTGTCATTTAGTAGAGGCCTGGCGCTTTCGATCGTCATTCTGCCGTTTTTCGTTAGTTGTTTGCCTATTAAGTTTCTGGAACTGATTGAGTTGTTTACTTTTTCTTCCAGTGCTTTTCTGATTTTCTTGTTTTCTTTCTTGCCGTGGGAGTCAAAGTCTGTTAGTATTGCTGTTCTGTTTGATCCTCTGACAACGTCTTCTACAAGATCTTCAACTGTTTTCTCGGCTGAAAGAAACACTTTGCCTGTGAATCCTAGTTCTTTGATAACTTCTCTGTCGTCGTAGCCTTCAACTATGACTGAATCAAGATCTCGATCCAGTTTTTCGACAACTTTTTCCAGCTTTTTTAGCTCCTTAAATTTTTCCTGTTCCATGAAGTCTTTGTTGGAGAGAATACTTGAAGTATTTATTCACTGGAGGCTTTTACTTTTCTGGAAAGACTTGGGCTTACAGAGGCCTGGTAAATTGTTTTGATCGTGTCTCTGAAGTTTCTCATGTTTTCAGTTGTATCGCCATACTTTATTTCGCCGTTCTCCAGTATCTCGAACTCCAAGTAGAACTTGTTGTTTTTTATGCTGCCAAAGTTTTTACGGGAGTTGATCATCCTCTCATTTATTGATTCCAGGAGTTTTGGATTCAAACTGGCCTCTACACTGTACTCTACATCGTTTTCTGTTTTCACAAGCACTCTGAAGCCCAGTTTCTCCGTGTCTCTTATCTCTATGAATCCATCGTGATACTTTTTCTCGGTCGAAACTTTCGGAGTGAATAACTCCGCAACTTCCTCCGGCGACATCACAGAGGCCTCTTTCTTTATCTCTTTTCTGAAGCTTTCAGGACTGTAAACGTGTTCCAGTTCCTCCCCAGAGTTGAAAGTGTCGATAGCTGCGAAAAACACTTCTCCATCATACTTATCGAACAGTTTCTTGGCCTCCTCAACTTTCTCAGGAACTTTCTCCAGCGCCTCTCTAGAGTAAGGGATGTCGATCAGAAAAATCTTATCTCTATAATTATGGCTTAGTTTGGCTTCAACAGGTAGAGGTCTGTCAAAAGGAGCCTCCTTAAGCTTGAGATCGGTGTAATCTGTCTCAAGTTTTTCGATCATGTTGAGAGCTCTTTCACGTGCGTTTTCGAAAGGCTTCAAAGATCTTGAGAGAAGACGGGCCTGACTCTGACTTAACTGTTTCCTCTCCAACATCTTAGCGACGTCCCTGACTACTTTCTCTGTATCTGTATAAACTAGTTCCTTCTGTAAGAACTGGTGCAGTGACTTGAAAGGTACTGATCTGTACTCATTTAGCTGTTCACGAGTCCCTGATCTCGTGATAAAAACACCTTTGAACTCATGTTCGGAGGCCTCGCTTAATTCAAGTCCGAGATCGATTGGATTGGATTTCAACATCTCAAGGTATCTGTTCATCCTTTCCTTGTCTTCTTCGTCGATTGTCTCTTTGTTCTTGGCGTCGACTACCCATACCTCTTTCTTGTCGTTCCTTGTAATTCTTCCAACGAAATCAGGTCTTGAATCGTCTTCAAGAGATCCTACTCGTTCTGAGTGGTCTATGTAGCCTTCATATTGTCTAAGAACGTCTAGGACGTCTGTCTGGAAGACCATCCAGTTGTTTTCACTATTGCCATTGTTTGTCATTCTATCACTTCGAACTCGTCGATCTCCCCATCCCCGTCCATATCCAGTCCACGTACTACTGTGTAGAAATCCTCTTTGCTGTAGTTATCCAGTAGGCTTTCCAGCTTTTTGAAGGCTAGGACTGCAGCCTCTGTCCCACTGTTCCGGACACCGGCGATCATGATCAACGCTTTTTCAGAATTATCTGGATGTTGAGTTTTAGCTATAACACCGATTGATTCATCGCTGTAAGAATTTTTTGGTGTCTCTATCTCTCTGTAAGGAAATGACTCGCCCTCGAAACTGGCCGGGAATTCTTCGTTAAAATTTCTTGTAACAGTATTTGTAAGTACTCCTCCGATCAAAATCATTGATTCATCGAATTTTTTGTCTCTTACTACTTCTGTATCAAGTAAAATTTTGCGTGAATCTGTCTCTATATACTTGCCGATCTCCAGTCCTATTTCTCCGGCCAGATGTCCGTCTCGGGCCTGTACACGTTCAGGACCGTGTTCTTCAGGACTTCCGACTATAATTGATCCATTAAAATCTCCTTTCTTGATTAAAGGCCTCAGGAATTTTTCCACGTTTTCATCCATAGAAGGAGTGAAGTTTTTCTCTCCTTTCTTCCCTGTATCAAAGTAGAAGGAAGGTGCAGAGGCCTTGTATACTGTTGCGGTGCCTCCTGAAACGTTAGTTTCTCTTGTTTTTTTGATCAGATTTGAGTTTTCTAGTTTTCTAAAATGGTAGTAGGTTTTCTGTTTCTCGATTCCTAGTTCTCTTGCGACTTCTAACGGATACATCTCTTTTTCTGCCAGCAACTTGAGTATTTCTCTTCTAGTCCCATCGGATAACGCCTTGATTTTTCCTTCGTCAAGTATATCCGAATCAACTGACTCATTTTGATCTCTGAAAAGACGCACCATACTAATCATCATAACACTGGTAAAAAAACTTTTTTACTCCTTTCCTTTCATCTCATGTTCTTGTTTAAAAGAGTTTCAGTAAGAATGATTTACTGTTATAAGACCTCTTATACCTCTAAAACCGGTTTTCAACAGCTTTTATTAATAGTTGCACATAAGTGTACCATTAGAGATGTGCGGAATTGTAGGATATTATGGAAGGGAAGAGGCCTCTGAGAAGATTTATCGAGGCCTAAAGAAGCTCGAGTACAGAGGATATGATTCTGCAGGAATGGCTACTGCAGGAAATCCAAGTATCAAAGTCGATAAAGCAGTCGGGACAGTCGACAACGTTTCACCTGAGATTGACGGAACTTCAGGGATCGGCCACACGAGATGGGCCACACACGGCGGAGTTACGGAAGAGAACGCTCATCCACACGTTGGAGAGAAAGAAAAAGTTGCAGTAGTACACAACGGAATAATCGAAAATTATACTGAGATAAAGGAAAAACATTTGAACGATGTCGAGTTCAAATCCGAGACAGATACAGAAATCATCCCGCATCTGCTTGAAAAACAGTTAGAGGTCTCCAATTCAATCGAAGAGGCGATAAACAATGTTATCGAACTTCTTGAAGGAAGCTACGCAGTTTCAGCAGTACTTGATACAGGCGAGCTTATCGCTTTTAGGAAAGGCTCTCCGCTTGTTCTGGGACTTATGGATGACGAGTACTTTATAGCGTCAGACGTTACTCCTTTCCTTGAACACACGGATCGAGCTGTTTTCCTTGAAGACGATGACTACATGATAATCGATGGAGATTATACTATCTATAATTCTGGGGAAAAAGTCGAAAGAGAAGTAACTAAAATCGAATGGGATGCTGAAGAGGCCTCAAAAGAAGGCTTTGATCATTTTATGGAAAAAGAGATAAGAGAACAATCTAAGACTGTCAAAAGAGCTTCTTTCCAGGATAAAAGCGATATGAAAGAAGCCTCTAAAATGATTGAAGAGGCTGAAGACGTTTATTTGACAGGCTGTGGTACAGCGAGTTTCGCAGCTTCTCTAGGAGCCCGATATTTGAGAGATATGGATGTTCAAGTTCATACAGAACAAAGTCATGAACTGGAGTACAGGAGCAAAGAAATTAACGAAGAGGATCTAGTTATCGCTGTCAGTCAATCAGGAGAGACAGCTGACTTGCTTTCATTGCTTGAGAAAGTCGACTCAGATGTTCTCGCTGTAGTAAATGTTGTCGGATCGACGCTTGCTAGAGAAGCTGATCACAAGCTATACGTGAACGCTGGGCCTGAGATCGGTGTAGCTTCTACAAAGGCCTTTACAGCACAGTTAGCAGTTTTGAAGCTTCTGGCTTATACAGTAAACGAAGAATTAGAAAAAGGAAGGAAGTCTTTACTCGAATCCGCGGATAAGATCGATGATGTGCTTGAAGATAATATTGATCAAGTAGAGGCCTTCAGCGATTATCTTATCGAAAAAGATCATGTATACTTTATCGGAAGAAATCACGGCTTTGACTTAGCTAGAGAAGCCAATCTCAAACTGAAGGAACTATCTTACATCCATGCAGAGGCCTTTCCGGGCGGAGAGTTCAAACACGGGACTCTGGCTCTAGTTGAAGATGGTACTCCTGTTGTCACGTTTTTGAGGCCTGAAAGCTTTGAAGATATACATTCCAACATGAAGGAGGCTCATTCCAGGGGCGCTGATATAATCTCTGTAGGCCCGGAAAGATCTGAGGAATCTATTATGCATCTTGAGATCCCTGAGGATGAAAACTCCGAGATACTGGAGATTATCCCGTTCCAGATGGCCTCGTATTTGACAAGTATAAAGAAGGGCAACAATCCCGATAAGCCGAGGAACTTGGCGAAATCAGTTACTGTCAAATAGAAAGACTTTTGACTTAAGAGGCCTAATGGTTATTTATGAAAACAAAAATATTTTCAGGTATTTTAGTTGTTTTACTTACTGCTTTATTTGTTTCAACTGCTTCAGCACAGACACAGGACTTGATGGAGGGAAATATCACTGAGTTAGAGACTTCTCAGTCAATTGATCTTGAGAATCTGAAACAAGTATTCAACGATAACACAGGACAAGTCCCTGACTTCGCTGCATCGCTGATAGGAAATCAAACAGTAGTCATTGAGCTTGGAGACGACTTTGACGCTGAAAACAATTCAATCGGCTTCAAGATGTCGAATATGAAAATACAAGAAATCAAGTGGGGCAGCTACAACGACACCACACTTGAGATCACAGTTACAAAAGATAATCTTGAATCGATTCTATCCGCTAACTCTCCCATAAACAAAGCCGGAAACATGCTGGAAAATGGAGAGTTAGAGTATAAAGCCATGACGTTTGGAAACAAAGTACGGATGGGTCTTTTCCGATTGTTCACAGGATTTTAAATTATTTTTAAGGCTTGTAAGCAACTAGTTTCTATTTAATTATTTCTTCATCACGTGACAGGATATATTCCTGTCCTCTAAATCGGCTCTCAAATTATCGACTACAGAGTTCCCTTCACTGTACATGTAAGGGACTACTACAGAGGGCTTGATCCTTACAGCGCTTCTTACTGCTTTTCCTTCATCTGATTCCTCAGAGGCCTTCAGGAACGCTACGTCGATACGGTTCTCAAGATCGATCAACTCTTTCCGGAATCCTGTTCCGCCGGAAACATAGAAAGAAGTGCCTTGCATATCGAAACGATAAGCTAACTCGCTGCCCTCAAGGGCTTCGATCTCCACACTGAAGATATCAAGTCTCTCTCCGGCTTCCACGTACTCGACATCGTTACATGGCACGCTCTTGTCTTTGAGAGAAGACGGCAGAACCACACACGTTCCTCTGCCACATACGTTTTTCAGTGACTCATAGTCGAAAGAGGATTCACCTGTGATCAAAACAATTCCAGCCTCAAAAACAGGAGAACTTTTCCCGGGATCAACTGCAACAGTAAACTCTCTATCCCGTACACGTACAGCAGAATCTCCATCCCAGTACACCTGGAAACTCCCGTATTCAAACAAAAACAGTCACCACCCTGTAAAATCCCCTGTAACAGGCCTGAACACCCTACATTTAAATCTATTGTCAACGACACAAAGCCACACTTAATAAACTTTAACATCTCCTTATTGAACACGGAAAGAAGATAGAGGCCTCTGATGCGGGAGGCCAAAGATCTGAAAAACGATCTTCTCCTTTCCTTCTACTGTTCACACAAGAAGACTATTAGAGAGTCTGAACATATCACACAAAAAATATGCGGGGGTAGCCAAGTGGTCAAAGGCGCAGGACTTAGGATCCTGTCCCTTAGGGGTTCGCAGGTTCGAATCCTGTCCCCTGCATACTTCTCTCTTGTTACAGGTCTCCTCTAATTAATTATGAGCTATTTCAGAGAAGAATAGTATAGAGCTAAGAATAACAAAGTTATTATTGGATAATTTCTAATTTTAATGGATCTCTCGCTTAAGGAGTTAGATATTGAATGTGAGAGATCATCTGGAGATATTCTGTAAAGGACAGTCGCCTTTAGCGTTAATAGTTTAAATTTTGCAGAATTATGAGGATTTATGCTTGAGGAAGTGCAGATTGACGGCGTATACAGAGATGGAAGAAATATAACAGACATGGTAGACGAAGAACTCCAGGACAGAGGTTATGATACAGGCTCTGTTATTGGAGGCGTAGACTTGACTTCTGTACAGGATGATTTAACGTTCACTGGCACGATACTTGAAAGCGATAATCCTACTCCGCATTCAAGCTACGAGTTATCTGTAGGCGTGGATGACCTTGATTCTGAGGATGTAGAGGCCTATTTAACTAAGTTCTACGACGTTGATGAGCATGATTACGTGGCTGTCCGGGGTACAAAAGGAAGGATGAGCATGCACCAGATCGAGAAATGGGCTGATCAGGAAGGATCTCCTCTGAGATTCTCACTGATGTTTGACTCCGATCCTGTCGATCGCTTTCCGGATAAAGGCCTTCTGCACATGAGTTTATCTGATATACAGGATTCTGCTAACGCCAGAGAAAATATGGCGGAAGTATTAAGTACTGTAAACTCTTCTCTGGCCTACGTGGACAGGCCTGAACTATCCTCTCAAGGCATGGGCGATTACTGGAGTAACGTTTTCCAAACAGGCCCGCAGGAAAGTATTCAGAACGCAGTATCAGGCCTCCAGACACGACAGCTAAACGAAAGAGTCGATGAACTGCCAAATATAGAGTTCGATAATCCTCAGGACGTGATGCCGACAGTACAGGAACTTGTATCTATATACAATGAAATAGAGTCCAGAGGCTGGCAGGCAGATATAGGAAGCAGCTTCGACTTCAACGCCACGGCACACACGTTAAAGGCCCACTGATCCTCAGAGGAAGAGTTCGAACAACAACTTGACTGGATAGAAAACAGATTAGACGTTCCAAGAGACACAGAGTTCGATATGAGAGTACTCACAGGACAGGAGCCGAAAAAATAAAGAAAATTTCTTAGAGACGTGATAAAAGATGGAACTAACAGAAAATACTTGTAGAAAAATTGCCTCAATCGTATTTCTCGTTTCTACACTAGTCACAACACATTTCTACACTTTACTTGATTTCAGTAACTTACTCGCATTAACAGGAGGCCTGTTCACGGCAACGATCACACCCGGTATCTGGCTCGAAACAAGTTACAGATTCCTGATCAAAGAGGCCACAGCTCCGTTGGATAAATTAATTGAGAAGCTGTAAGAATTTTAGATTCGATCTGTTAGTCGGCCGGATTCTCTTTTTTATAGGTCTCGTCCGCTGAAATACTGGAGCGTACTTCATGTGGCTCCAGAGCAGTATAGGCATCAAACGATCCTTCATCCATGTTTTCGTATTCCATTTCCACTGTAACTCCAGCGCATATGATCTTGTTTTCCAGAGTCTCGAGATAATCCAGAAACAGTTCCCTAGTTTCATCACTGTAGATTATACTTGTTGCATCCGGTTCAAAGTTACTGACTCTTTCCTTTGCTTGATTGATGCTTCTGTAGGCCTCTGTCAGGCGATTCCTGATATCATCTACGTTCATATCCTGATCATTATCTATATCGAAAAGTACTTCATCAAGATAAGCACCAGCCTCCCTTATATCACGATAGTTAGCCAATCTGAAGCTTCTTATCTCATCGCTTTCCAGTGCTGAAACAATATCGGAACCTGAAACACCGTACTCCTTCGGCACTTCATCACTGTCTGTGAGTTCTTCGTCAGGAAGATCCTCCACATCCGGCAGGAAATGAACTACCTCGGAATCAGGTACAAAATCAACGACAAAGTAGAACTCCTTTTCTCCTTCATCAGCCAGATCAAAGACAGACTCTCTCACACTAAATTTAAGACAAATCCGACTTAAGAAGCTTACTCCCGATAACCACAGAAGACTTATATGAGAGGCCTCTATTTATACAGGACAATAAAGTTCTTCTCAGGCCTTGAGTGGTTCACTTGAATCGACTTCTGATCTTAATTTCTGATCAAGTTTGAACAATTGCTCTACAATATCAGAGTCCTGGTTAAGCTTGTAGAGCTGTGTCTTGCCATACTTTCGGGACTCCTTAACAGCCTTCATTTCCTGGATTCTATCCCAGCTTCTGTGTACGGTTGACTCAGCTACTCCTGCACTTTCTGCCAGTTCCTTCTTTGAATAATCCATTGAGGGATGGTTCATCAAAACATCAAGAATCTTCAACGTTGCAGACTTGCCGAAGATTTTCTCCAAAAGGACTTCATCAGTCATGGCATATCACTCATAAGGATATAATATCAAAACACTCTTATAAAATTTCTGTTAAAGCATGTCTCAGGCTTTCATCAATGCAAGTTTTATCAATTGGATTTACTCAATAAGTTCTTGTATGGATGAGCTTTCCTATGAAAAGAAGAAGGCTGCTTTAATTGAGGGAATAGTGCGACGGAAACAATGGTCGATGAAGTACAAAAATATAGAAGACACTGTTTCCAAACTACCTAGTCGTGAAAAGAAAGAAGCCCTAAATATTCTTGAAGAACTAGTACAAGACGACTGGGCAGAATATCACAAAAACGGAGAATGCATATCGCTTAGATCAAACAAAAGAGAGGAAATCAAGAACTTCCTGAAAGAACACAGCGACATGCAAGACTGGATGCTTGAATCATTGTTCTAAGTTGAATTATGGCCAAACAATCACTAAGAGGAATAACAAAGAAGTTGGAAGTCAAGAAATCAGATTTAATGAGATAAAAGAGAATTAAAATCTAACATCTAACACTCAAGATACCAGAGGCTTCTAATCAAGACTACTTGAACATGTGATAAAAAGCATTGAAGTACGCTGACGGTGTTTTCAATCTTCCTTTCCTGATAGTCTCTCTCATTAATTTAGTTGCGTTCTCCGTAATTCCTTCCCCGTGTCCGCAGAAAATCCTCTCAGGCTCAAAATCCAGAAGCTTATCAGGAGGATTGAAACGATACAATGGACTCATGCCCAGTTTCTCCTCTCTTCCACGCAGATGTTCAGCTGTCCCCAGTGAATCAGCCACAATCAAAGTCTTACTTTCTCTGTTGTAGAGAGCTGCTTCCCTACCGATCCTGGAATCAACGACTGTATGAATTTCCCAATCCGTACCAGGAACTTTATCCGATACTTTCCTTACTTCCGTATCCAGTTCTCTTTCGAACCATTCAGGAACAAAAATCGGACAGTCATATCTTTCAGCCAGTTTTTCAGAATCACGCACATGCCGGCCAAACAGTACAATTACGCCTTTTACCTCCCCAAACTCTTCGATCTTTTCATCAAGATTCTCAGCATCCACAGGATCAACAAGAAAAACACCGCTATCATCCACAAACGCATGACTAGTCCTCTTCATATTCTCCTCAGGCCTTCCGATCCAGCCAAAACCGTTTTCCCATTCATCAATGAACTCGGCCTCTCCCAACTCATCTATCTTGATAGCCATAACTAGATATTAGACAGCCAGACTCAAGAAACTTAATGAAACTCCTCATTTGCGTATATTTTTTGAGAAGTTTTAATGAGTAGAGACTTCTCATTGTTGTTTTATGGTAGAAGGCCCTGAATTAGAGGACTTTATTGAAGCACATGAGTTGGCTGGTCAAGTCAGTAAAATACGGACTCCTGGTTTTAAGCAGTCTACTGAAAAAGGCATTCAGAAACTTGCCAGTATTGTAGAGAAAGACAAAGAACTTCTAAAGAAACTTGAATAAATCGAAGATCCATAAACTAAATCTATTATCTAGCATCTCCATCAAGTTCTACCGAACATTCAATGCTCCTAACTTAATCCTGTATAGAACAGTAGCCAAATAAATATTCTGCTAAACTCGGGGAGAAAGTTTACTGCTGTAAACTTCGTCGAAATGTTGTTCTTGCCAGTCCATCGCATTCAAGTACTGATCAACACTACCACCTTTCTCCAAGTGCTCCAATACAATATCTCCCATAGAAGTTGAAACAGCATACAAATTATTTTCCTCATCCATGCGATAAATAACAGCACCAGCCCCGTTCAACTCCTCAATACTTTCAGGCCTCTCATCATCGTCTAACTCCATACATCCATCTGAAAGACGTGAAAGCAAGTCCTCATGATCACTCGATACTTCAAACAACTCACGATACTCATCCTCACTCAAAACACTCATGAAACAAGAATGTTGATCAACTTTGAAATCAATAACTAAATCGAAATCTTCTCATCGATCAACTCCCAAATTTGATCCTCTAACTTAGAGGCCTCTAGGCCTAGGATTGATCATAAATTAGGAGATTTTACCGTAGTAATTCCAGAAGGAAAAGATTATGATCCCGAAGACCTTCTCTTCAGGAAGAAAAAATGGGTTTCTAAAAAAAGGAAGGAGTATCTACGTTTTGAGAGAAAAATACCGGATCGTAATATTGAGGAAGGTAGTTCAATTTCGATTCTCGGCGATCAGAAAACTATCAGTGTCAAACGATGTAGATCCAACAAAGTAAACGAAGAAGTAGTCTTGGCAGTCACTTGGTGAATAGGACATCATTGAAAGACCAATTAGAGAAGGTTCTGCGTGATGAGGCCAGACAGATTATAGAGTCCAAAATTCAGTTATACTCTGATCAGGTCGATAAAGATTATGAAAAAGTGTTTATTAGAGATCAAGAGACTAGGTGGGGAAGCTGTTCCTCAAAAGGAAACTTAAACTTCAATTGGAGGCTAATTTTAGGGCCTGAACATGTGCTTGAATATGTTGTGGTGCATTAATTAGTCCACCTTGAGGAGAAGGATCATAATGAAGAATTTTGGGCAAAAATGAGAGAAATATATCCTAATTATAAGGAATCAAATCTATGGCTATCTGAGGAGAGCTCACAACTCATTTTTGACAAAGAAAAAATAAAGAATGCTTGAACAATGAGGCATCTGAAGATAATTTAGATTGGAGTTTAAACTTCCGCATCTAGGAAAGACTTAAATTCTGGTTAAAAATAATAGGATAATATATGGTGCTGGAGATTTTTGGAGCTGGGACAGAGTTGTGGGTGTCAGTTTATGTTTTGAGTGCTTTTTTGAGTGCCGGTGTTTTTCTGGGCCTGAGGTATTTCTGGAGTGAGGTGCCTCTGAAGTTTAATTTGATCCACTTTTTTGTTGTGACCTGGTCCGGCATCATGTATCTTAATTTTCTCGGCTCCAGTCCTTTAAGTGATTTTGCTTGGTACGCTGACTGGATTATCTCCACTCCTTTGATTTTACTGGCTTTAGGCCTTACTGCTATGAAGGACAGTGAGACTCGCTGGGATCTTATTTTTACAGTTATGAGCCTTCAATTCATGCTCGTAATTACAGGTGTCATTTCTCAGGTAACAGGTTCGAGTTATGCTTTCTGGATCGGATGCGCGTTTCTTTTGGGTGTGATCTATATTCTCTGGAGGCCTTTCAGGCAAATGGCTTTCAGTACTTCAGAAACTTTAGGGAGAAGTTACAGTTTATTAGCTGGATACATCTCTGTCTTGTTTGTGCTTTATCCTGTTATCTGGTACATCGGAAGTCCCGGGCCTCTCAACGTGTTGGACAGTGGACAGACTTCGATCGCTTTTGTAGTGTTGCCGTTCATGTGTAAACAGTTGTATGGCTTCCTGGATCTGTATCTGCTTCACAGATACGAGGCCTGAAAAGAAAGATTTGTCAACTTAAGGGATTTTTTCTTGACTACTCTATGATTACAAATATATTAGTTGAGACGTGAATTGTTTTTTGTATGTCTTCAGAGGAAGAGGCCTTGGATAAAAGTCAGGAAAGAGAGGAAAATGATGGAGTTATTGAGTGGAGTGAAAAACTTGAGGATCATACTTTGGCTGTTTTGGAGAGTGATATCCAGGATGATCCGGCTTCGAGTGTTGATGATATGAGTGTTTTTGGTGGACGTGAAGGTGTTGCTAAGGTTAATAATGAGTCTTATGTTACTGATTTTGATGCTGAGATTGATTTTGAAGGCGCTGTTATTTCTTTGAGTGTGGAAAGGTCTGGTGGGCTTAACAAGATCGAGTACTGGAGTGATAATCCTGAGGTGATGGCTGCTTTCGATACTTATATTCAGGATAGAGTAAAATCTGTGGAGCAACAGCCTATGCTTGGGACTTACAGATTTCAGGGTGTGAAAAGTAACGAGATTAGGGAGTTAGTCAAGATAGTTGAGAACGAGTTCGAATTCGACGGGCCTTTGCCGAGAAGTTCGAACGGCCAGCCACGAGTTAATATGGTAAGGGTAGAAGACGTTCTAGGCGATGAAAATGATTACAAGCATACTGACGATGAGGAGCTTGTGATCACTGCAGATGACCAGATACCGGAGGATGCGAAGTATGTTATTGGAGGTCTCTCAAATCCAAGTCCGCATGATGTGGAAGGCGTACTTGAGATAAAGCCCCAAAAGCATGATTTAGGCCTATACACAGTGAAGTTTAAGGGAGAAGACGCTGAGTCACAGGCCTACATGATCAATACAAGTCTTAGAGCGATCGATGCAGAAAGAGACAAATTACTGGACACGTAACAGAAGCCAGGTAAAAAATCAAGGAATATTGTTCTATCAAGGGATAAAATCTTATTTATCACGTCAAAGTACTTTTTCTGTGATTGATTATGGAGAGGCCTAAATTGGAGAAGTGTGAAGGAGCATCTAGGGCTCTGCTTGTCGTCCCGGGCATCACCAGCAGTACAGATGAAAAGCCTCTCAAAAATGTGATTGAGGCTTTTGGAAAGTGTCACGTAGTGAGGATGGATTGCTGGGACGGTGCTAAGGAACTTGATCAGTTGACTCTAGGGGATTTACATGATCTTCTAGATCAGGCGGATAATTTGCTTGAAGATAAAGTTGATTTCGATGAAAAAATCTTGCTGGGGAAAAGTTTTGGAGCACAATTGTTCCTCAGTTATAGTGGCTCTTTAGAGGCTGATCAGATGATTTTGCTTGCTCCGGCTGTTGGTACAGATGGCGAGAATATAGAAAAATGGGAAAATACTGAGCTTTCAGAGGCCTCTCGTGTAACTGATATATCTATAAGTGAAGATTCTGTAGATTCTTTAACGACAGATACTTTGATTTTTCATGGTGCTGAGGATGAGATAATTCCAATGGAAAATTCCGAAAAGATAAGTGAGATGATGCTCCGATGCGATTTATGCATCATTGAGGAAGCAGATCATTCCTTCTCAGGATTTGATGAAGAACTGATCGAAGAACTGGAGCAGAAAATTAATCAGTTCAAAAAATAAAAATTAGAGGTATTAGTTTACTCACTCACACTTGCCAAAACTGTTTCTCCAGGATTTTTATGTCTTCAAAGCCTTTTATGTCGTTATAGTGATTGAAATAGTCTCTCATCCAGATTAAGAACTGCCTGATGCATTATATCAATATATAGTTCAGATTCTATCGATTCTCCCGCCAACATATCTTTGAAGCAGATTTCACTTATTTATGGTTGGATAGACTTCCTCAAGAAGCTCTAATTGATATTCTCTTCTTCAGTTTCTTCATCTGAATTGTTTTTTACACCTTCATTTATCTCGTCCATGAGGCCTCCTAATGGATCTTCTCCTCTTGTATCGGATTTTCTCTCTACTCCGTACAGTTCAGGGGATTTCCAGACAAAGTCTAGCTGTGCTTTTCTTTTACGTGTTCCTATGTATTTTTTCTCAAGTTCTCTCCATTTTTCTACGTCTTTTACTCCGCAGCTGACGACGAGCATGTAATTAAAATCCTTTATTTTGTTTTCTATAGTTTTAGAGGCCTCTTTTTGGTTTGAGAAGTTTTTCTCCAGTAAAATGTATATTTTCTCGTCTATTTCAAGGCCTGAGTCTTTTTTTTCTATACTTATCTCGTCAGAATCTCCTATAAGTGATTTCCCATTCAAGTGTCTTCCAAGGTATTCTTCTAGTTCTTTGAGAAAATCTGAGGCTTGTTCATGTTCTTCTGATGGATGCCAGTAATTTGTTCGTTCGACTACGTCGCGGAAAAACTTTTGATTATTCAACATAGTGTTTTCTTACAGTTTATCTGTCAGTTTTTTGAGTTCAGGTACTTCCTGTTCTATATCCTTTATCTCGTCTTCTTTGTATGCTATGCCTGTTGTGAGAAGCAGTTTCATGCCCTGTGAGACATCCATATCTACTTCCTGCAGGTTTTCTTCTTTTACCATTCTGAGTCTTCCCATAGTAGGGTTCGGGCTGAAAGGAAGGAACACTGATCTGTAGTCCTCTCCTATCTCTTCTTTTACAGGTCCTGGTGCTTCGGAAGTTATCATCCCTATGGAGTACGTTTCCTCGTTCGGCAGTTCTACTAGTACTATTTTTTTGAAGTCACTGTCTCCGCTGAATGATCGGCTTATCCTGTCTACTGTTGCATAGACTGAGCCAAATATCGGTATCTCTTTTACCATTTTCTCTAGTGTTCTTGAAAGTCTTTCCGATGCCCTGTAGCTTGAAAGATATCCTGTAAATGTTATTGCTACTACAACCAGGATTATAGCTAGGCCTTGAGCTATTATCTCTATATTGCCTGTATAAGCTGTAAGATTCGTGCTTTGGACTAGCGGATTGACGAGCTTGAAAAGTTGATCGGCGAGGAACTTCACCACTACAACTGATATAAGTAGAGGAAGAAGCATCACGAGGCCTGTCTTGAAGCTTTGTTTCAAGACCTTGAATCCGTTCATGTTTGAGTTTTGAGTCTTTATCTGTTTAAAACATTTCATTTTTCTCTTGTCTTAAAAAAAAGGAAAGACAGTAGTTTCTGACTGTGTAATCTACTTAACTTTATAACTAAAGTATTTTTCTGTATGGCGGAAGGGAATGAAAGTAGAGCGAGCGGTGTACTGAAAGGATATCTAGAGGATGCCGGGCTTGTCGAATTTGATGATGGAGAGGCCTCTTCAAGTTTTGAGTACGTGGAGCCTGAGGAAAGAGATCCTGACGGATTCTTCGATTACGTGTTACAGACGTTCGTCGATTTTGCCTCTGAAGACTTCGGAGGATCTGATATACTCCTCCTCAGTTCTAATAGGGAGGCCTTTGACAGCTTTCTCAAGGTCTCAAAGCTCAACGTCTCTGTTTTAAGGAAAAGCGTGATGGACGGCTACGGATTTGAGTTTGAAGATCCTTATCATCGGGAGGGCTTCGTAACTGGTAGCACCCAGTTTGGCCAGTCATTGAATGAATTTGTAGGAATGATTGACTACGATGGACAGTTAGAAACGCACAACAGACTGGAGTATGATAAAGGCCTTACAGAGGAACAAGTCAACAAAGCTATAGAGGAAGTTTATGAGGAGTAGAATCTCAACGGCTAGAATTTATTAAATATAGTGAATTATTTCTATCGTTATGGATACTGATCCTGAAACTGCAGTAGCCAGAGCCAGTAAAAGGTATGGAATGAGGGAGAAAATAGCTTTTACGACTTTAGGAACAAGACCTCTCGATGTTTTATCTGAAAGCGATGAGCCTATGAGTGTTAATCAGATTAGAGAAACACTAGAAGAACAGGAAGACGAAAACTTCCCACGATGGTCTGTCGAGAGATACTTCAAAGTCTTAGAGGAATACGACTTCATTGATTACGAAAGTAACGGGGATCTTTTCCGGGCCTGGAACAAGTCACTGGAGAGGAATGGTGTAAGTTACGAAGAATTTGAAAAGTTTGTCAATAAGTATCCTGAGCCATAAATCAGTAATCCAATTTATCGAGTTCCTTTACATCAGTGTAGGCCTCTAACTTTTCTTTTACATCATCTCTGTAAGTCAGATAGATTATCTGCCATCCTTCTTCCTCTAATCTGTTAAGGAAATCAAACTCTTTCTCGATTCTTTGAATATCGGAGTGAGTGAACGCGTTATCCATTATGATGAATCCTGGGGAGTCTAAAATTTCTCTCGCTAATCCAAGTCTTATACTCATGTAAAGTAAGTCGTAAGTTCCTTGTGATAGTTCTTCAGGGCTTACAGTTTTTCCATCAGATCTCTTGACTTTCAGTTCTTGGCTGTCTTTGTCAAATTTTATATCTGTGTAGTTTCCTTCAGTGGCTTCCCTGAACATCTCACTGGCGTAACTGTCTTCTTTGAACATCTTGTTGAACTCGTCTCCTTCTTCTTCCTCCATCTCTTCAAGAATCTCTATCGCTTTACGGGATGTCTCGACTTCCTGATCCAATCTATCGACAAAACTCTCTAATTGATTGATGCCTTTTTCTACGTCTTGAAGGGATTCGATATCTAAGTTCTCTCTTTCCAAAAACTTTTCCTTAACAGTATCTGAGAACTTTTTATCGAAATTTTCGATCCTTTTCCTGTGAGAGGATATCTTTTCTTCAATTTCCTCTTTCTCTTTTTCCATCTGTTTCAATTCTTCACGGGCCTCTGACGGTGTTCGATTAAACTCTTCGCTCTGTGAGTTGAATTTTTCCGAGAAATCGTCTAATATTTTCTTCCAGTCATCTAAATCATCGCCTTTCTCATTGAATTTCCCTTTCAACTCCCCCAGAGCTTCGTTTTTCCTTTCTTTTTCACCGTTTAATTCTTTACTTACTTCTTTACTGTAGTCTTCGATCCCACGGATCAATTCAGGAAGAGAATCTACATTCGGGCCTCTGGCCTTTCCTTTTTTGATTATGTTTTCTTTAACTGATCTATTTTCGTTTATGTCGTTTATCGCTTTCCTGTAACTTAACGTACTGTATCCTGCAGTTATCAAAAATATCACTGCAACTACTCCAGACAAAAAAATCGGATTCAACGCAAAAGCAACAAGAGAAATGCCTGAAAGTATTCCTGATCCGATTGCTCCATACTTTGTTGTTTTAGTATCTTTATTTAATTCCTCAAATTCTTCTGCGTCTCTCTTTAACTCTCTAAGCTCTTCTAGTTCTTCTTTCTCTGTTTCAAGCCTCTCGATATTTTCATTTGCTTTTTCCACTTCTTCGATCAATTCAAGGCCTCTACTGTGTTTTTCCTCTTTTTCCTTATCTTCTATCTTTTCAATCAGTTCTTCCTCATCACTTATTTTTTCAGTCAGTTTATCCAGCTTCCTGAACTTGGAGAACAATTCCTCGCTCTTTGTTTTATCCAAGAAACTGTTCATCTCTTTTACAAGTTTTTTAGCGTCTTTTCTGTGATCACATAGTTTTCCTGTGCTTCTCCTGTTTTCTAACTTGCCTTCGCTTGTTGAGTTAGTCAAAAAACCTAGTTCAGATATTTCATCCCTCAGTGATTCGATTTTCTGTGTTCTAGATCCCAGAACTCTATCCGTTACATCCCTGTAATACTCCCGGCTATTGAAACTGTTCGACCTTTCAGGCCTCCTCAAGTCAACATCCCTGATAACAAAAGCGTTTCTGATATCCTCTACAGTCACTCCTTTTAGTATTTTCTCTAATCCATCTGTTTCCGCATCAAATAACTCGTTATTTTTCTCCACTTTAAGGAATCCGTTAGGCCTCTGAGATATACGATCACTCTCTTTATCCGATAAGAGGGATTCGATAGCCTCCACGATTAAAGTCTTCCCTGACTCGTTCCGCCCGTAGAAAGCATTGAATCCGTTCTCGAAATCGATATCAATGTCTCTTAGAGGACCGTAATGACTTATGTTCAATCTATCAAGTCTTGTATTATCGCTCATCTCTTGAAAATCCTCTCAAGAATTTTTCCTCGATTTTATCTTTATTTTCAAAGTCTTTCTGCTTCAGTTTTTTCTTGAACTCTCTGTATATATCAGATTCAACAAGTGATTCAACTGATTCTAAACTTTCGATACTCAGATCAAATCCCTGGGCCTCACCCATTATCTTTTCGAACTCTTCACTAATCTCTGTTACAGGTCTCTCAGTAAATCCGGATAGATCGACAATTAAGGAAGCATTTTCCAGATCTTTTTCTTCGATAAAATCAGTCATTTCATTTAGTTTTTCGTTTTCTTCTCCCGGAAGGATCTCTTTATCGTTTCTCAAGTAATTAAAGGAATCAAGTCCGACTGTTGAAAGCCCATTGTTGTTTAGTTTCCAGATGTTTCTCGTCCCTGTCTCTGATCTTGAGATCGAAACAGGAGAACCGGAGTAGGCAAAAACAGTCTCTTCAAAAGTTTTCCTTGTCGCACTGGAGTGTATATGTCCGGCTAAGACGTAATCAAATCCTGTGCGGATCAGTTCCTCGGGCTTGACAGGAAGGTATTTTTCCTCGCCTCCGAAGCCTCCAGAACTACCTGTAAGACTACAGTGAAGCATCAAAACATTTACTTTATCATCAACATAGGCCTCTGATATATCATCTACAATAGTATTGAAATCTTCCTCGGTATAAGGAACGCCCACTACATTCAATTCTTCGTATTCTCTACTCTCTACAGGTCCTTCCTTCAGTACGTAGAAATCATCTCCGAAGAAGTCCTCTGTTCTGAAAGCATTTTTATCGTGATTACCTGGTATCACTAAAGTATCAAAGTACGTATCAGAGAAAAGGCTTCTCAAATCGGTTTTCAAGTCCTCCAAATCAGCGTTCGCATCGAAAAGATCGCCTGTGATAAGTAAGAGGTCGGCCTCTTCACGTTCACAGATACTTACTATCTCTTCAAGAGCGTCGAGTCTTTCCGGATGATCCAATGATAAGTGAACGTCCGCAGTGTGAAAGACTTTCATCTAAATTAAACTCCTACTCTTATGTTTAAGAAAATAACGAGTTTAAGATTCAGGCATCATTGTCTGTATACAGTCATGGAACTAGTTGAGGAGTTGAAAAGTCTGGAAGGCGTAAAATCTGTACGAAAAAGGAATAGCGAACTTCGTATCGATCTATTTACTGAAGACATCGGGGATCTATCTAAGATAAAAGGAGATCTCTCCAGAATCACTCCTAAGATAAGGAACGTACTTGAAGAACATCTGGATCAGTGGGAGTGGATCGTCAGGCCTGAGAAGAAGTACTCTGAAACTGAGATCGGAGCAGTAACTGACAGAAAGCCGAAGGGATACGATCCGGATTATTATGCTGTAAGTCTGGAGTAAGAGGCCTTTACTGTACAGGAACTTTTTTAAGGCTCGCTGAGACTTGTAATGGCTGTGAAACGAAGGCCTGAATTCAGCGTAGAGGAAATACTTGAAACAGGAGACATGAAGGCGCTTGGAGAAGAAAGAGATGTTGTTCACGAGCCGGATGCACAGATAGTCGAATGGGATTCCGGTGCAACAGTGGCTACTCCAGTGTCATCTATATCAGGATTCACTGATAGACTAAGGGCCGGCGAAATGAATGTTCTTCAAAAGAACACTCTTGATGGATTCAACAGCGAGTTCACTGAAGGAGATAGAAGAGTTGTATATGCCAGCGATCCGATAAGAGAAGTTACAGGCGACTCGGCTATGGCAGTGATAAAAGGGATAAATGTGAGGAGGCCTATAGACGTCAGGCCTCCAGAAGACGCACTCGACGTTATCAGGAAGTACAATTCAACATGGGCAGGAGATATAGAAGATCAATTCTGGAACAGAATCGAAAATCAGAACGTCGTCGCACCAGTGCTTTACACTAATCAAGGCGTTGTACCTGAAACAGGAATCGCATTAATGGAGAACGAAGATATGGTCGCACATGATACGGTATCATCTGAAGAGATAATTGGAAGAGAGTTCGAAGCAGATGAAGTGATAGCAGATGGCATACAGATAGAAGGATACGAGGCCCCTGAATCCGCTGAAGCAACTTACTTCGTAGACGTGATGCTCCCGGATAACTACGATATGACAGGAGAGCAAATTGCCAGCAACGGCATCCACGTCGATGGAGATCTCCAAGATAATCTTCCAGAAGGCCTAGAAGAAATCGATCCAAGAATAATCAGCGACTACAGCGAAAACAACGGAGTGTACACGCTTGAGATAGATTAGTGTGGCTCAAAGATAGAAAAACAGATAAAAGATCCGCATCACGCAGTGGAACAATCAACAGTACTCTCCACATCGACCAATTCCTCAATACTTTCAAGAGCTGTAAACACTTCTTCGATATACTCGTCAGGCCTCTAAGCCCATAGATCTCTCCGATAACAGATCGGCCATAAAATCTTTTACAGGCCTCTACTTTTCGCAGGACAGAAAAGTGAGAAAAAAGTCGAAGAGTTCAGAAAAGAGCTAGAAAAACGCAGACAGGAAATCCAGAAAACTATAGAAGAAACATTTTTAAATCTGTATAAAATAATGCATTGATTGACTATTTACAAAAAGATAGATAAGGAGAACTCTCTTCAATAATTTCTACAAATTCTTCATCATACTCTCTTAACGTCTCAAAGTCTTGTTCTGTTTCCGGTGTACCTACAGGATCGATAACTTTTATCGTATCGCCATCGTACAAGATGTTGTTCATAAGATCTCCATGTACTAGATTTTCTCTTTCCATAGTATCTATAAACTCTTCAACTTGAATGATTATTTCCTCATGCTCTTCCATATCTCCTTTACCCTCCCTAAAGTAATTTGTGACGTGTTCTCCTTCAACTCTTTCCATGTAAAAACCTACTGTTTCACCATCTTTTTCGAGAGACATCAACGGCTCGACGACTTTATCTGGAGAGGCCTTATGCATCCTCTCCAGTTGATCAAACTCCTGACCTATGTCATAAGACTTGCCATCCCTCAACGGGATCGTCCTACTGCCTTCAATCCCAAAACTCCCATCATGCTTGAAAAACTCTTCAGCATAATCAAGCCAAGTAAAGGCCTCTGGATTGATTTCATATAACTCGCTGTAATCATCAATATCTTCCATTAGCAATCACAGATTATGAATAAAATAAATATTGACAGAGGCCTTATTGCCCTCCGAGTTTACGGACAGCATCCCGGAAATCCTCTGTATATTGGGGATTTACTCTTTCTGCAGGTACTTCTGATTCCAACGTGATTTTAGAGCCTTCCAGATATGCAGTATCACCATCTTCGCCGATGACGTATTCATCTCCCTGATCATCCTTAGCAACAGACCCTCCTTCGATATCAGATCGACCAGTTATTGTTATCGTATAACCAAGTGTATCATCTGCCTGAGCAGAGTAACTGACATTTTCAGTAGCGAACTCTTCTGGATCCGGAAGACCAGATGGATGAATGTCCTGACCACTTCCCATCTCAAAGGCCTGAACATATTTTGCCGCATCTTCAGGCTTTGTATGTTTTACAGTCTCATCTTGATCTTCTAGATTTACTGTAACTTGCACACTAGGCGAAGGTGTCTCTAGAACCATCCCATATAGAGAGTTTGCACTAACTGATTCTCCTTTAGCTTCCGAGGGTATTGTATTAACCATTTTACATCATCTCCTACTGTTGTTATTTTTAAGTAACACTTAAGTTTCTTTTCCTTTCTGAAGGAAATCCATGAGTCAAAACGAAGAGAGGTCTATCAAGAATAAATAAAACGTTTTGTCACTTTGAAGTTGTTATGGCTGAGGGCGTAAACGTATTTGATTATGATTCGATAGATGATTTAGAGAGTACTATAGATGAAGTGTACGACAGAGTAAATCTATTGAAAAGGAACATGGATGTTCTTGAGGATGAAGTTGAAGGATTCCTGAACTACGAACACGATCCAGATGTTTTGAGAGGTGTAGCAGAATACGTCGAAACTAATATACAGCATGAAGCACTGGCAAGTATAGCTTTTGAACACACACAGAAAGAGCTAGAGAATCCAGAACATGCAGATAACTGGGAAAAACTTGAAGAAACAGCAGATAAAGCATCAGGCCTTGTAGACACGTATAAAGAATCATATCAAACTCTTTGGAACGAATTCGGCTACGAAGGAGAAGTACTTGACGAAAGAATAAGCGGAGTCGCTCCATTCAGAACATTCATACATGAATGGGAAAACAAGCCTTACAATCTTTTCAGCAGACAAGAGAGACTCAGCTATCATAAAAGCATTTTCGACGACGTAGAGCCAACAATGGCACGCCAATTCGATATAAGAGAGAAAGAAAAGACTGGAAAACACAAAGCAGACATTAGAAGAGGAGAAGAACTAGAAGAAAAAGAAAAAGAGCCGATGGACCACCAGGATCACATACTGAGAGAAGTATTTAGCGGAGAAATAAGAGACGCTCCAGGAAGTCACTCAAGATGGCTAAATCACGAACTACTCTTCCTCCAAAACACTCTTGAAGATAATTTCGAACAGATTTAAGCTCTAATCCAAGCCCAAAAAACAGATTAAAAAATCCTATAAAGAGAATTACAAATGTGACAACAGAAGTTAGAGAGGCACAGGAAACGGACATCGATAAGATACAGGAGTTAAGTGCCGAGCTCTCAGAGATGGAGTCAGAAGAATTCGATCCAACGATTAATCCTGAATGGTGTCTCACAGAAGAAGCAGAGAACTGGTACAGAGACAGGATACACAGTCCGGACGGATTCGCCACAGTCGCACAGGAAGAAGGAGAAGTCATCGGCTACGCAGTAGGCATAACAGTAAGAGCAGAAACATTCAGGACGACAGAAAAATTAGCTGAACTTGAAAGTATGTACCTCAGGCCCGAATACAGAGGCCAAGGCATAGGAACACAGCTAGTAGACGAATTCAAAGACTGGGCAGAACAGAAAGACGCGGACAGACTCAGAGTACAGGCCTCAGCACAGAATCAGGACGCAATCGATTTCTATCAGAAAAACGGATTCCAAGACTACAGCTTGACACTTGAAACAGATAACTAGAAACAGCTTTCTCGTAAAAGACCAGATTAAATAGAATCCATTACAAATTCTTCTTATGAACTTCTACAGCAGACTTGCAGAACTGGAACTCGAAATCGAAAACTTTGAGACAGAGACACAGGAGAAACAAGTGTCGGAACACTTCACAAGAAGAACAACTACAGTCAAGCTCTCAGGCAAAGGAGATACAGGCCTTGGAGAAGACGTCATCTGGGAAGCAGAGAAACACAAGTACCCACAGCTTGATATAGAGGGCTCTTACAGTTTCCAGGAATTCTCCGAAAAACTGGACGAGATAGAAATTTTTACTGATGAAATCGAAAATACTGAGACTGATGAAAAGTACAGGAGATGGGCCTTGGAAAGCGCAGCACTTGACTTGGCGTTGAAACAGAACGATACTTCACTGGCAGAAGTACTGGACAAACAGTACAGGCCTATCAGATTCGTTGTCTCCCCAAGCATGAACGAGCCAAGCATCGAGAAACTGGAGAACTTGGTCGAACTCAACTACAGCATAGAGTTCAAATTAGATGCTTCAGAGGATTGGAGTCAGGAATTCGTGGAGAGACTGGCGGAGATTGACAGAGTACAAGTAGTCGACTTGAAAGGCCACTACGAAGACGAAAACGTCAAGATGAGGCCTGATCCGGAAGTATACAAGTTAGTCGCTGAAAAACTTGACGCACTTCTAGAAGATCCACTGTTTACAGATGAAACAGAAAAAGCGCTGAAAGGATTCGAAGACAGAGTCACATGGGACAAGCCCATCACATCAGTACAGACTGTAAAACAACTTCCATACAAGCCGGACTACTTGAACATCAAGCCATCAAGATTCGGCAAAATCAAAAACTTGTTCGAAACTATCGAACACTGCCAGGAAAACAACATCAAAATGTACGGAGGCGGACAGTTCGAACTCGGCATCGGCAGAGAACACATCCACACACTTGCCTCAATCTTCTACCCCGAAGGCCCCAACGACGTAGCGCCCCGAGTATATAATCAAGAGAATATTCCAGAGGACGTTCCGAAAAGTCCACTGAGGCCTCAAGAAAATATGAAAGGCCTGGAATGGAGATATAGATAAAAAATCTAAACTAGCTGTATACCACACGAAAAAATTCTAGAAAATATATGTATCACGAAGATGGTAACTGTATTGTCACATGCGGTAGAATAACATCATCAATAAAGTTCAAAACGAATGCCGGAGAATAATCTTCAAAAAATAGCAGGATTCCTGATCTATGAGCCTTTAACTTCACCTCTTTTCCATTATAAGGCACATAAATAGTCTGATCTGTTACATCTCCATCTTCTGTAAACCTTTCAAAGTCTGCAGTCTGATCTACATTATCACCAAAAAGGGCGCTAGAGTCTATAGTTTCAATATCAATTTCATCAAAAAACCCGCCCTTAGCTTCTGTAGCCTCTTCAAGTATGAGCTCAAGCACATCTATTTTACATATTCCTGCCCTAAGATTGGTGTCTTCAATTCTTGCCATTAAATAGTCAAGTAGACCTTCTGTATCGTCCTTCTTGGTAAAACCGACTATAGCATCTTCTTCTAAATTAATATACATATTAAATGAATTTGATAGTATTACATAGTCTATCTCTTCATCTTGAACCCTTGCATCTCCAAAATCTTTTCTGTTTTCAATTTCAGCATTATAAACAGTATAATCTTCAGGAGATTGTACCCCTTCTTCAGTGTTTTCCGTGTTTATCTCTTCTCTTTCCTTTTTAATATGGGTCCTTAGCTCATCATTTTCAATATCCATGGAGTAAATCTCTCCATCTTCATCTAATTCTTGGAAGTATTCGCTTCCTTCAGGATTAAAGTGTGCTATGGTTACTGCAAACATTCAATAACGAATATACTTGTCCAGAATCTTATTAATCTTTTCAGACTCTGTGCTTTTAGCTGTAAGAGTATCACTTGAAATACTGAGACTTACCTCAGATTCGTCAAAGTCTACTAAAAACTCGTTTACATCTCTATCCTCTAGGTTTCTGAGATGAGATCCTAGAAATTCTCCGCCTTCTATTTTCGCTTTAAAAACCCATTCTTCATCCTGTGCGTTTATCTCTAGTAGCTTAATGGTCTCCCTAACTATCTCCGATGTTTCTGAGAAAAATTGATCTATTTTATCGTATCTTGTTGATTTATAGTCAAACTCTATTCTTAACTTCTTTCCTGATCGCACAGGGTTATGAGATTCATCCTCTGATCGTACTGTGAATTTACGTCCTTTTTCTTCAAGTTCGACTTTCTTGTTTTGGATATCGTAGATAGTATCAAAATTAGAGGCTACAGTAGTTCTTCTGGAATTGAAATCTATTTGATCATCATTTTCGACCGTGTATTCAACTTTCATCTCGTATGTTGATGGAGAAATCTTCCCAAAGTAATACCTAATCTTGGTGTAGAATCTATCTGATTTATAGTAAGCTATCGTGAGAGCATAAAGCGTCATCATACCGAGCTGAACTATAATCCCGTTACAAATATTTAGAATATTCATAATAAAGAAAAAGAAAATTTTAGAGGGATTTTATTCCCTTTTCAGCACTTTGACCATCCGCAGTCTGGGCATTTTTTGCATCCTTCTTGTAGGACGAGCATGCCTCCGCAGTCTGGGCATTCTGGATTGCCTCCGTCTTCTACGATTGAGGCTGCGTCTGCCTGGTCTGCCTGTTGTTCTACGTCTGTTTTTGGCTTTGGAGTGCCTTGTTTGTCTGCTTTTTCTGCAGGTGTTTCGTACTGATCCACTGTTTGTTGGCTTCCTGTCTGGAGTTCCATGTGTCTTTTCATGGCTTCTGCCATTGCGTCTGGAACTGAGTGGATCTGTGTTCCTTGATCCCATGCGATCTGTGGGGAGCGGATGTCATCAAGTTGTTTGATGACGTCTTCTCCTGAAGCACCTGTTCTCAGAGCCAGACTTGTCATCCTTCCGAGTGCCTGTGTGAAGGACTGTGTGTATCCACCGCTTTTTCCTAGATTGGCGAATACTTCGAAAGGCCCGTTGTTCTCACTGTTGTTGATCGTGACAAATAAGTCTCCGTAAGCTGTCTCAATCTCCTGTGTTGTTCCCTGAGCGACTTTCGGCCTCTCTTTGACGTTCTTGCCGGCACTCATGTTAGTGGATTTTCCTGTCCCTGTGCCTGTGTCGGCTTCCACATTCTCCTGAGTGACTTCCGCGGAAGCTTCTTTTGCCAGTTCTTTCTGGTCTTCTTCCTGTACTTCCATATCGGTCTGTGAGACGACTTCCTCGAACTCGTTACTCTGGACTAGTTCTTCTGCGCTTCCGAATTCGTCGACGATCTCGGAAAGCATGTCGACTTTGTCCATGTCGGTGAGTTCGTTGTCCTTGTTTGTCTGCATGACCTGTGTCTCTCGTGTACCGTCACGATAAACAGTCATACCCTTGATTCCTTTGTCGTAAGCCCTCATGTAGGCCTCTCTGACATCTTCCTTTGTCGCTGAATTCGGGAAGTTACAGGTTTTGGAGATTCCTGAGTGATTGTGTGCCTGGAAAGCCGCTTGGATGTCGATATGTTCCTTTGCAGTTACTTGGTCTGCTGTGGCGAACATCTCTTTGACATCTGCCGGTAGAACTTCGTCCGGAATACTTTCCACTCCTTCCCATTCGTTGTTCTCCATCTTCTCCTGTGCAGCTGCCTTGACTTCCTCGATATCCACGTCATTAGCTTCCAAAGCTTTGATGAAGTAGTCGTCGAACTCGACAAGCATGTCTTCTCCCTGGATATCCTTTGCGACGTTCTTGAAGTAGGCCAGCGAGTAGATCGGCTCACATCCACCGGAAGTGTTCCCGATCATGGATGTTGTTCCTGTCGGTGCGATTGTCGTCGTGTTGTGGTTACGCAGTTTGAGTCCGTCCTCAAAGTCTTCTGCGTCTAGACCTCCTGTGTATGCGTCGAACCATTCCTCGTGTTCTGTTGGGTTAGCCCACTTGGACTTATCCCATTCGCTGAATTCTCCTCTGACTCCAGCCAAGCGGTTGGATTCCTCTATGCTGAAACGTGTGATAACTCTCTGGATTTCCTTTGCTGCTGCAACAGATTCTTCTGAACCGTAACGGATTCCCAGTTGGATGAGCATCTGTGCGAATCCCATAAGTCCGAGACCGATCTTACGCAGAGAGCTGACTGTTTCCTCGATTTCCTCAAGTGGGAAGTCACTCATTGTGACTACGTTGTCAAGGAATCTTGTTCCGATCTTTGCAACGCGTTCGAACTCCTGCATATCCAATGCATCGTGCAGGTATTCTTGCATAGCTGCTTCCAGGTCTGCTTCGTCCTCGAAGTCGTATCTGTCCTGGTTTTCCTGCTTCCACTCTGGGAATGAAAGTGCTGTTTCGTCTCCCTGATCCTCTACTAAGAGTGATAGATTGATGTGCCCTAGATTACAGGCCTCGTAATTCTCAAGTGGCTGTTCTCCACAAGGATTCGTGGCCTCTATACGGTGTTCTGGGTGCTTTTCTGTGTCGAAACTGTGCATGTCGTTTGTTTCATCGTACATGAAGAGACCTGGCTCTCCGTTTCTCCATGCGCCGTCGATCAGTGTTTCCCAGATGAAACGTGCTGGCAGTGTCATCTCTTCGCCTGGCTCTAAGTCTATATCGTACTCTTCAATCTCATCTCCAAAGCTTGATGCGTGGTCACGCCAGAAGTTGTCGTCCTTCCCCTGGTCTGATCCAGCGGCCTCAGGATACCATTCCTCATCTCTGTTGTAGAACTGTGCTGTCATCTCAGCTACTTTGAAAGGCTCTTCTGTTCTTGGATTGATCAAGGTGTATTCCTCGTCGTTCTTGACTGCATCCATGAAGTCCTCTGTTAATCCAACTGAGATGTTGAAGTTGGACAGGTTTCCTTCCTTTCTCTTTGAAGTTATGAATCTGAGGATGTCTGGGTGGTCGATTTTCATGATTCCCATCTGTGCTCCTCTTCTCTTGCCTCCTTGCTTGATTGTTCCACACATAGTGTCGAACACTTGCTGGAAGCTCATAGGTCCTGAGGAGACTCCTCCAGTACTTCCTACGATGTCTCCCTTTGGACGCATTAGGTGGAAAGGATATCCCATACCCCCTCCTGATTGGAAAATCTTTGCAGCGTCGTGAACCTTTGAGAAGATTGAATCCATGTCATCTTCTGGGTGTACAACAAAACAAGCTGAAAGTTGCTGCAGTTCTGCTCCCGCGTTCATCAGTGTAGGACTGTTAGGCATGAATGCCTGGTGTGTCATCAACTCGAAGAACTCCTTCCATGAGTCCTCGTAGTCGACGTCATCGTATTCTTTGTCGGGTTGTGCTACGTTTTTAGCGACACGTTCGAACATCTCTTCTGGAGTCTCGGTCACGTCTCCGTTTTCATCCTTCAAAAGATATCTTGCTGGAAGAATACGGTCGTGAGCGTTCTCCGTTAGACGTTCTTCAACGGTGTCACCGGTTGTGCGTTTTACAGGTAGTTTAAAGTCTGCTTTCTGTTTGATGTCGTTTTTCATGATTGTAGATCACGTTCTAAACTCGATTGTGTTTTGTAAAAATACTAGCATCAGTTTTCAGTCTTTTTCAACTGCTCAACTTCTTGCTGGAATGATTCAACGTCTTCAAACGATTCGTAGACAGATGCGAATCTGATGTAAGCTACTTCGCTTCGCTTCTTCAGTGCATCTAGTACTAGGCCTCCTATCTCCTCTGCAGAGACTTCTCGCTCGCCTCGAATTCCTTCCTTGACTTCCTCGACGATTTCCTCGACCTCTTCCTCTGTGACTTCAGTGTTTTTTGCAGCGTTCTGGATTCCTTTACGGACTTTCTCCTCTTTGAAGGATTCGTCCTCTCCGCCACGTTTCGTCACAGTTATATCGAAAGTCTCTGCTGTCTCGTACGTGGTGAATCTTTTTCCACAGGCCTTGCATTCTCTTCTTCGCCTGATCTTCTGATCTGATTCCCTCGTGTCGACGACACGGGATTTTCCATCACCACAGTAGATACATTTCATTGGATATAGTAACCTCTAGCTCTGTTGAATCAATGTTACTGCCAAGTTGCATATATAGGGAGAATCTTTGTCCCCTCCCCCTACATCTTGTGTCTCGGCATGGCAAAATTACAACCCATCCCTTAAATACTCTGCCGTGTTGAACCGCATTGAACACCAATTTTCTTACTGAAGTATAACAACGATCGGAAGTAGTTATAAAATTATAGAGGCCTTCGTATCTTATGGCAAAAGGCCCTTACTCATCTGATGTTGTACAGAGATATATTTTACAGGCCTTGAAGGCGCGTAAGGATGCAGAGCGTTTTAACGACGTTTTTGATATTACTCACAGCCACAATGGGAGAGAGGAGTGGAGTATAGGCGAGGTATTCGATGATAACGTTCTAATGGAGTTTGAAACAGGTTCAAATGAGATCGATACATTTCCGGATTATGGATTCAAAGCGATGGATAGTATATATGGAGTTATAGAACATACTTCTGACGGAAATGATAGACTTGAAGGATTAAGAGCGATCGAAAACGGAAACAAGTTTCCTGTATCGGGAAGGACTGAAAGGGATTGGAAACAGAACTATAGTGAAGCAGGCCTCATAAACGATGATGGGGAAACTTTAGACGTTACTTCTGAGGCTGAAGTGTTTCTAGACACTGAGCCTTCCGGCCGTGAGTTCGATGAAATCGATATTGATGATGTAGGCAGTATTTACAGAGATCTGACGACTAAAAAACTGGGAGATAAAGGTGAGCCTACTGGCCAGAAAATCAAGGCCCTGTTTCTTTATGGAGCAGGCATGGGCCACAGAGACGTAAGTGAGGAAACAGGCCTGACTTACAGTACTACAAAGAACTTTGCCTACATTATGAAAGATGATCACGGTCTTTTGACTGACAACTATAGATTAAGCCCTGAAGGATTCGAGTTCGCAAATATGATGCTTGATCAGATGGATCAACTGGAAGAAGCCACAAAAGAAAGAGTAGACAGTGATTATGGCAGTGACTGGACTAAAGTTGATCCTGAAGAGTTTGATGGAAGTAGTTATATGGTAGATGCACTTAAACAAAGAGTAGTGTAAAAATCCAGACAAAAAGATAAAGAAGTAAAGGATTAAATCGATATTTATGACAAGAAAAATAGTCCCGGATACATCAATAATTATTGACGGAAAGCTTTCAGATCTTATTGAAGAAGGCAAGATCGACGGAGAGATAGTTATACCTGAGTTTGTTGTAGATGAGCTTGAGAATCAGGCAAATAACGGACAGGAAACAGGATACAAGGGACTTGAAGAGATAAAGAAGATAAGAACAGAGGCCTCTGAACAGGGAATTGAAGTGTCATTCACAGGGAGGAAGCCGACTGAAGAGGAGATCAAACTTGCGAACAATGGAAGAATCGACGCTTTAATCAGAGATATCGCCGAGGAGATCGACGGCGAACTATTTACAGGAGATATCGTACAGGCCCGTGTCGCAGAAGCTAAAGGAGTTAAATACAGACTTTTCAAAAAGGAAAGAAATACTGAATTTTCTTTGCAGGACTACTTTGATGATAAAACGATGAGCGTCCACCTGAAACAGGGAGCTAAGCCTAAAGCTAAGAGAGGCCTTCCTGGAGAGTTTGAATTGGAGGAAATAGGTGAAAACGTTTTATCTAAAGAGGATCTGGATAAAATAATATCTGAAACTATCGAGAAAGCTGAGATGAGTGAAGACGGACTTATTGAGATGCAGAAAGACGGTGCAACAGTTCTTCAGATCGGGCGTTACAGGATAGCTATCACAAGACCGCCGTTTTCAGAGGCCTCTGAGATAACGGCTGTCAGGCCTGTAGCAAAAGTTTCACTCGATGATTACGAGATGAGTGAAAAATTATTGACAAGACTGAAGACTGATGCAGAAGGCATCCTAGTCGCCGGTGCTCCAGGACACGGAAAAAGTACTTTTGCACAGGCTTTAGCAGAGTACTACGAGGAACAAGATCAAGTTGTGAAGACAATGGAGAAGCCAAGAGACCTAGATGTAGGCCCTGATATCACACAGTACACGGGTCTTGAGGACTCCATGGAGAATACAGGAGACTTCCTTTTACTGGCCAGACCTGACTTTACTGTCTTCGATGAAGTCAGGAAAACTTCTGACTTCGAGGTCTTCTCAGATATGCGTATGGCTGGTGTCGGGATGATTGGTATCGTCCATGCTTCAGAGGCCGTGGATGCGATCCAGCGTTTGATCGGAAGAGTAGAGTTAGGTATGATCCCACAGGTATGTGACACAGTCATCCATATTGAAGATGCTCAGATAGACAAGGTTTACAGGCTCGAACTAAAAGTTAAAGTGCCTGAAGGCATGACTGAAGAAGATTTGGCCAGGCCTGTTATACAGATTCTTGACTTTGAAAACGATACTCCTAAATACGAGATCTATACTTACGGAGAGGAGACAGTAGTCGTTCCTACGACTGAACAGGCTGAGACAGGAGCGGAAAGACTGGCACGTGAACAAGTGGAATATCAATTAAGGCGTTACGTTGATGATCCTGAAGTCGAGTTCATTTCAGAGAATCATATCTGTCTCTACGCTGATGAAGATGAGATCCCGAAACTGATCGGGAAAGGCGGGAAAAACATTGACAGAATTGAAGAGGAACTAGGCCTCGAGATAACAGTTGAATCCTACGAAGAAATCGAAAGAGAGGAAATAAACTACAGCTTTGATGAGAGAGGGAATTCAGTCGTACTTGATGTTGGAGAGGCCTTTTCAGGTGAAGAAGTACAGGTGGAGAAGAACGATGAATTCCTTTTCGCAGCGACAGTAGGGAAAAAAGGAGAAGTCTCGTTGACAAAGCAGTCCGAACTGGCTGAAGATGTTATCAAGGCAGACAACGCCGGAATACTGAAAGTACGTAAATAGGGAAACAAATAGTTTTTGAATAAAGATACTCAACAAGTTAATGTGAAACAGTTACAGATCAATACTCCTTCATCAAGCAAAGACGATGTTGAGAGTGTTCTGGAGGACTACAGTTCCGACATATTTTCTGTAGAAGCTGAGAAAAGCAATGAAGACACCAAAATTTTCTATGCTACTGTAGATTCCTCAGACATCGATGAGATAACTGAAGAGCTCAAGTCGATTAAGGATATTGAAGTAGGAGATCTCGGTATACGTGTAATCACACAGGACACGCTTATAGAGAAAGGCCAGAAAACACGCGGATCATCTTCAAAGCTTTCACAGGAAGAAGTTTACAGCAAGGCCCAGGAATCAGCAAGTTTCAACAGTCCTCAATGGATACTTATGGGTCTTTCATCAGCTATAGCATCTTACGGACTGATGCTTGACAATATTGCTGTAGTTATAGGTGCGATGATGCTTGCGCCCGTACTTTCTCCGATGGTATCCAGTTCTATAGCTGTCACAATAGGAGACACAAGCCTGATGAAGAAAGGCCTATTCACAGCATTTGGAGGAGTTATTATGGCTGTAACGGTTTCAGCTTTATCGATAATACCTTTTACTGTAGAAATTAATTCCACTATGAATACTATCGTATCTGCAGGATCCCCCAACTTGATTTTATCTCTATTTGTTGGATCTGCTGCCGCACTAGCTTTTGTAACAGGCTACAGGGATCAGATTGCAGGAGTAGCCGTGGCAGTCGCACTTGTTCCTCCACTAGCTGCTACAGGAATCGGATTAACACTTGAAGATCAATTATTTACTCTAAATGCTTTTTCTATAGCTGTAATCAATCTGCTTTCAGTACTTATCTCAGGATCTATATCACTCAAACTTCTAGGATTTGAGCCTTCCACGTACTACAAGAAAAAGAACGCTGAGAAACTGAGATTTATACTGCCCGTCTCAATAATACTGATGGCTATAGTAGCAGCGATACTGCTTTTCAATCCCTATACAGTCTAAAACGATAATTAATAGTAAAAATTAATGAAAAGAAATTAAAGGCCTTTAACGGCCTCTCTCTTTTTCTCTATCGTCTCGTTTGTCCTTTTTCTTCCCGACGACAGTGTTTAGCTCTTCAAGAGCTTCGTCCATGACGTCCAGCATCTCCCAGCCTTCTGCCTGAACGGTAGTGATTCCGTATTCGGAGTAAAGCTTGACATTGAACTCGTAACGGTGCTTTGTACCGTCTTTCTCAGCTTTCTTGATGTGGACAGTCAACTCTTCAGGCCTCTCAAGTTTTCTTCCAAGAGAGCCTCTGAGCTGTGTCTTTATCTTTTCATGTAGAGCTGCTTTTTCTTCAGGCACTTCGATCCCTACAAGCTGTACAAGAACAGTGTCAGAGGCCTTCAGGTTCTCAATATGATCGATCAAGTCCTTCACTGTCAGGATTGACTCAGGATAATTTCCGTCGACGAATATTATTTCTCCTGAATCGTTTTCTATCATCATCTCTGAGGCTTTATCAGACTTCATGTGTTCTTCTGAAGTTGTTACTGTTCTTTCCATTAGTTCTTTGACAGGGATTGAGGACATCTGCTCCTTTTCTCCTCCTCCAGCCATCTTGATATCATCTCCACTTCTGGAGCCTGATGTTCCGCCCGAGTTCTGTGACTCCATAGGAATCATCGCTTTTAGAAGATCTGTACTTTTAATGATGCCTGTCAAGTTCCCGTTCTCATCAAGTACTGGTAAGCGTGAAACATTGTTGTCCAGCATGCTGTGACGGGCCTGTTCCAAGGAGTCTTCTTCAAAAGTTGTCAAGATATCGTCAGACGCAAGATTCGCGGTTGAAACATTTGCGATTTCTTTGACTTCTTTAGAGGCCTCTAGGAACTGATTATCTCCTACTGCTCCCTGTAGTTTGCCTCCCTTTGTTCTGACTAGAAGTTTTCTTCCAGAGTTGATCCTCAGGTCGCATAGTTCGACGAGAGAGTCGTCTTGGCTGTACTCTGGAGGCTGGTGGAGAACTTTACTTATCTTTGTCTTTTGAGGATTGAACTGAAGATGTCTGATAAGATCCCTATATCCTATCACTCCTTCAAAGCTATCGCCGTTCAGTACTATGATAGCTCTGATATCTTCATTCTCCATCCTGGTTTTTATCTGGGCCAAGTTCTTATCGTTTGATACAGTCACAGGGTTTTCATTCTCTACATCCGATGCCAATACATTAGCTGCATTATCCATTTTTGATCACCTAGTCCACCAGGAAGCGATCCTGATTCTCGTCCATGTCGATGAACTTTGTGGCAGATTCTCTGATCTCTTTGGCACTTGAACGTCCGAAGCTCATGACTTCGACACGACATCCCATAGCCTTGAGATGATCGACAAGTACTGCGAAATCTCCGTCACCGGTAACAAGGACAACTGTATCAAGCTTCTTCGCTTGTTGGATCATGTCCACCGACATACCCAAGTCCCAGTCACCTTTTTTATCGCCACTGTAGAATTCTTTGAGTTCTTTGATCTTTACTTCGTAGCCAATTTTACGCAAGGCCTCGAAGAAATTCTCCTCATCCGGAGTATCAGCTTTAATTACATATGCAGAGGCCCTAACAAGGTCTCTGTCCATAACAGCTTTATCAAGAAGCTTGTCAAAGTCTACTTTTGCGTTGTATAGATTTTTTGCACTGTAGTACATGTTTTGGACGTCGACGAAGACGCCGACACGTTGATTATCGTGAATTTCACTCATTTGTTTAATCACTCTTTACAAAAAGGCCTCTAAAGAAAGGCCTCGAATCAAATTTTTCCTTTAATGAAAAATTGTTTCTTTTCAAGTATTGAATCGACTACGAGGCTTAAAAGTCAATCGGATGCCAACACATCAAAAAATACAAGAACAAAGAAACACAAAAACAAACAACATGGAAACATACAAAGAGGTAAACAAGCTTAAAGTCATAGAAGGCTACAGACAGCCAGGATCCAAAACATTCGATCAATCAGCCGACTCAATAAACTCTATAAAAGTCGATCCCGGCACAGAAGCCAAAATAGAATTCAGCAACAACAAATCCCGACACTATCCATGGCACAGACTCCTCAACTACGAAACATAGAGGCCTCTAACGAGAATTAACAGTTAGCTTTCTCATATCTCGGCCTCTAGTCCCCCATCTGTACAGTTCAAAGACTTCACTCGGAGAAAGGGCCTTACTGTAAATTCTTAGATCATCTACTGATCCATTCAATGCACCTGGATAATTTGAATCAGTATCGTTTGTCTGCCCAATGTAGAGCTCTTCACTATTTGAAATATCTCCAATACTAGAAGCTGAAGAAGAGGCCTTCTTAATACCGTTAACAAAAACAGATGCTTGATCCTGTGATCTGACTCCGACCATATGATACCAAGAATCTAAATCAAGTTTTGATCCATTATCATAAGTCGGATAAGAGAGATTATTATTTGAATCTTCAATAAGGAATGCAATCTCACTTTGAGAGGGAAAACTCAACACCCAGCCTTTTCTAGGATCTGTACCAGCTCTACGCTTTATAGTAATTATATTCCTGTCGTTTGACTGATTATCCGAAATCGAGTGAGGGCTCACCCATGTAGAAACAGAAAAATCTCCTGTTCCCTCACCATGCAATTCGGAATTGTTCGGAACCACTATCTCGTCTTCACCATCATTGAAGTCATAGGCCTGTCCACGAACACCACTAACAGAAGCGGCGCCACTAACCGTACCATCATTCTCTCCCCATGAATCCGTGGCATCTCCATCAAAAGCCCATCTACTCACAGCAGAAGAACTATTAGAATCATTCAGGGGCTTAGCATAATCGCCAGATCGCCACTCATAGAGTTCTTGAATTTCCTCAGGAGTCAGTGCTCTATCGAACAAATGGACATTACACACATTACCGTGCATCCAATCATCACTATAACCAGCCTTTCTACCTATCTGAACATTACCTCCGGGCTCATGATTACCAGTCCAAGAAGTTGACGTAGAAGCTACGAGAGAACCATCTTCCCATATCTGCTGTCCAGAAGAAGCATCTGCAACAAAAACAAGATGATGCCACTCGTCCAAAGCTCCGGCATCGCTTTTCAAATTTTTTCCTCTGTCAACTGCAAAAGACCATTCGTCTGAGACCTTTTGCCATCTTATACTCACATCTTGGATTGTCGAGTTAAATACCGAAAGAAAATGAGTTGCGTCATCAGCTTCTGAATCTACCTTAACCCATAGAGAGAGGCTGAAACTCTCTGGAAGACTTGTCATATCTGTAGAAATATAGTCATCATTTCCATCGAAAGAAAAGCTTGTCAGGCCTCCTTTACCAGCCACTCCTTGTGTTACTCCGCCGTTCAGTGTCCCATGATTTCCGTTGCCACTTAAATCATATGCAGTATTTCCAGAGTCCTCATTAAGAGGCCACCAGCCAACAAGACCCGTCATTATACTAAACGTATTAGAGGCCTCTGTTTAAACAAGTTTTTGTATTTATTCTTCGATCTGTCGTTTCAAGTTCCAGCCTTCCAGTGCTTTTTCTGGATCCATTTCTGTTCTGTGGTATTCGTTGAATAGTTCAATCGCTTTGTATGCTTTTTCCACGTTAAAGCCTTCGACAGGCCTCCTGGCTGTGAATTTTATGACATCTTTCAGTTTTCCGACGTCTTTGATGTCGGCTACGTGTTTGTTGCCGTGTTTGAATACGAGTTCGACGTCTCCATCTACTTTTTGACTGTTCTGTGAAGTTATACGGAGATTTCTATCGTTTCCGTGATTATCCCATTTTCCGAAGATTACGTGTTTAGATTCCATAAAAAATCAAGAGGACACCCTAGAAGAAACTGGCATGGCAAAGTTAAAACGATGGAATTTTGTGAAGATAAATTAAGATGCGGTTGCCGGGATTTGAACCCGGGTCGTTGGCTCGAGAAGCCAACATGATTGGCCGGACTACACCACAACCGCGCTGTAAATAACTTCATGGAATGAAAGCTTTTTGAATAAAAGCCCTTTCCGGAATTCCTGTGTTGGTGTGAGGCCTCTTGGATTTAAGAATTTGAAGTTTCAAAGTGGTTTTCATGGATCTTGAGAAGTTTATTCCGGATGATTATGGACAGTTGGAAAACTCTGATTTAGCGCTTTCCGAGGGACGTATCGCACGTTTGTTGAGGGAGCGTATGGATGATGATCAGACATTGGATGGGGATGTTCCTCACGTGATTAACTGTGTATTATCTGAATTGCTTGATGAGATAATTGATGGGACTATTGATGAGGCCGAGTTGATGGCGAAAGTTAAGGAGTCACACTTGAGAGTTGCGTTGAGGAACGTGGAGATCAAGGAGCAGTACAATGCCCGGACAGAGGCCTTTATCGAAGAGCTTAGAAGTATTTCCGATGAGATGGGGGAAACTGCTGACAGGCTTGAAGACAACAGCTAAGAAAGATTGAGAGGCCTTTAAATTTTTTCTATCTTCATTTTTTCCAAAGTTTTTAATTAATCCTTTACTTAGTTAGTTGATAGCTATGGAAGATATGAATCAAATTGAGCTGGCTTCATACGTCTTAATCGTTATAGGAGCTCTTAACTGGGGTCTTGAAGGCCTTGGAAGCTTCGCAGAAATGAATTTGAACGTTGTTGATCTGCTGGCAGGAGCTGTGGGCGTTGAAGTACTGGCTCCAGCTGTATATCTGCTTGTAGGCCTTGCAGGACTTTATCAGGTCTACTTCGGATATCAGATGTACAACGAATAATTGGATCCACGTATCTTTTTCTTTATTTTTATTCGTCCTCTGACTGTTCCTTCTCTGGAGAAGAATCTTCTGCCTTAGAGGCCTCTAAATCCATGTCAAATCCGGATTCCTGTTCGTGTAGTTCCTTTATTTGTTCGAACTGTTCCTGCATGTTGCCAGCCTGCCTGTAGATGCTGTACTGGAAGTACATCAACATTGCGCCTGCTCCAAGTAGAAATCCGACGACAAAAGTCGCGAGATAAAGAATAGATGACATGTACACTGGTTTACAGGAAAAAGATAAATCACTTGGGCGTTCAATAGTTACTATAGGTGACTAATTTTCTATGACTAGATACACATTGGATGAACTTCCATACGACTACGACGCACTTGAAGGATCTATATCGGCACAGGTACTTGAATGGCATCATGATACACATCATCAGGGATACGTGAACGGAGTGAACTCTGCAGAAGAAGGCCTGGAAGAACAGAGGGAAAACGATGATTACTCGAACACAGGCAGTCTACTGAATCAGTTCACGCACAACTACAGCGGGAACATCCTGCATGATATTTTCTGGAACAACATGAGTCCGAACGGCGGAGGAAAGCCGTCCGGAAAACTTCTGGAAAAAATTGAGGAAGACTTCGGAAGCTACGAGCAGTGGAAGAAAGAATTCATCGCAGCCGGAAAATCAGCTTCAGGATGGGCATTACTTGTCTACATTCCGTACACAGACGAACTTCACAACGTTGCAGTCGACAAACACGACGAAGGAGCAGTCTGGGGAGCACATCCTGTTCTAGCTATGGATGTCTGGGAGCACTCCTATTATCACGACTACGGGCCTGACAGAGGGACTTTCATTGAGAACTTCTTCGACGTAGTTAACTGGAGCAACGTTGAGGAAAGCTTTGAAGACATCAGCGACACCTTCAACTAGAAAAACTTTTTCTGTAGAGGCCTGTAAATAGGCCTCTCTTTACTTTTTCTCCTCTCTTAGATGATAAATTAATAGTATTTTTGTTATATAACAATAGTTATGTCAACTGCTTCACAGAATTCAGAGGGTGACTGGGAGGATTTACTTGAATCTGACGAAGTTCGTTTTTCCGATGACATGTTTGAAGCTCCTGGAAGAGGCAGTCAAGAATTGGAGGATTTTTCAGAGGCAGAAGCCGTGGATATTAGGCTTCCTCCAGGCTTTGGATTGAACAATTACGAAGCCACAGTAGATGAGGTTGTTGCGGATACAGAATATAAATCTGAGGGTGTTGGTGTCCGTGTGTTGGATGCAATTGAACGTGGCATGAAAGATATAAGGCAGACTTCTATTGAAGAATCTAAAAAATCGATTGAACAGGGAAGGCCTTTTGAAGGAGCATTAAGCTGGACATTCGGCAATGTAGCACCTCTCATTGGATCTCTGACAGGTCCGTTACTTTTGGAATACAAGAAAGAGACGGATATCAGGGAACGTTTCAAGATGCCAGATGTGAAGGCTGTCAACAGACTGGATGATGGAGATACAAATCCGATTTACGTTGACAGTCAGGTGATCAGTTATCATGAATCAGATAACGGGAGATGGATGAGGGTGTACTCGACTGAAGATCTGGATGTAGGGCTTGCCTTAGATGTCTACGATGCTGTAGCTGATTACGAAGTATGAAACAAAATTTATTCGTATCTGAGCGCGTCTGCAGGATCTAAGTTAGAGGCTTTTCTGGCTGGAAGATAGCCTGAGATTACTCCGATTAAAGTTGAAAACGTTATACTTGAGAGGAGCAAGTTTAGTGTGTATCCCCTTATGATATCAACACTGCCGAATTCTGTCGCTAAAAACACTGTGGCTTCTGTTATACCTATACCGATTAAGACTCCTATGAGGCCTCCTGTAAAGCCTATCAGTCCTGCTTCCATAAGGAAAAGAACTCTGATACTTCTTTTGGAGGCTCCTATTGCTTTCAAAACACCTATTTCTTGAGTTCTTTCATTGATGGCCATGTACATCGTATTCATTATGCCTATGGCTCCGACAATCAATGCGATAGAGGCCAATCCTACTACTATACTTTGGACTATACTTAAGACGTTTCTCAAAGAGTCAAGAATATCCTGAGGTGTACTTGTTGAGAACTGTTGTTCGTCTTCATCTACGTTTTTCTCCCGTCTGAGTTCTTCCTCTATGTTTTCCTGTACCTGTTCCTGTGTAAATCCTTCCTGTATACTTACAGTGAAACGTGAGACTTCATCGTCTTCAAAACTGTAGACATCCCTCATCTCTTCTAAAGGAACTAGTATAGCGTTTTGGGCTGATGGCTCTCCGGCTGAATAAAATCCTTTTACTTTGAAAGTAGAATCATTTAATCTGATCTGGCTTCTCCTTCGTATATCATTTTCAAAATTATCTTGGAAACTTGAGCCAACAAGCGCTGATCGCCTATCCGTATCCCTGAACTGTGTACCTGATTCTATACTCCAGCCCTGGCCAGAAAAAATCGTTTCAATCTCCTCAAGCTGTACCCCATAAACATTCACAAAATTTCTTTCCCCACTAAAGACGACTTCTTCAGTACTCTGGAGAAACATACCGGCCTCTTCTACACCTCTAGCTCTTTTCACTGTTTCTAAATCTCCTTCATCAATTTCTCCGGAAACATAGACGTTATTAGCTCCTAGGCCTTCAAATTCCTGTGCTATTGCTCCTTCAAGGCCTTCTCCAATTGAAACAAGTGAGACTACAGCAGATATCCCTATCACGACAGCTATAATTGTAATCCATGATTTCTTCCCTCTTCTTAATGTGTTTCTAATAGCCAGCTTTCCAATCCCTAGTATCATTCCTGTCTGATCGCCTCCACTGGCTCAAGATTAGCAGCTTTTCTTGCCGGAAGATATCCGGATAAAACACCGAGTAAAACAGCAGAAACAAGCGAAAGAACGATAATCTGTGGAGAAACACTTACCTCGAGAGGAAGACCACTTGCTTCTCTCAAAAACAGGAATGCTGTTCTTGAAACCCCGATTCCAAGAATTATGCCTATAATACCTCCTACCAACCCAAGTATCGCTGATTCCGCAAGATAAACTGTAAGTATCTGTCTCTTTGTCGCTCCAAGAGCCTTCATTATCCCTATTTCATTAGTCCTCTCTGATACAGACATGTACATCGTATTCATTATCCCTAGGCCTCCTACAAAAAGCGCTATAGAAGTAATCCCGATAACAACATACTGAACTAGATCAAGAAGACCTGTCAAAGAATTCAATAAATCATCTGCTGTAGAAACTGAAAAATCTGTTTCTCCTTGTGGATTGTTTCTCTCATCCCTCAATTCATCTTCTATACTTTGAGCTACGTTTTCAGGTGACTGGCCTGACTGCACTTCGGCTATGATGAAATCGATCCTTTCTTCATCATCTATTATCTCCCTTACAGCATCGTTATTCATGACGACAGAACTATCGTATACGGGATCACCTGTCTCTTCTAAAAGCCCTTTTATACGGATGTCTATATTTTCTAATTTGATTTGGCTGTTTCTCCTGATTTCTTCATCGAAAACGTCCCCTTCAACAAGTCTTGAGCCGGCAAGGCCTGACCTCCTGTCAGTATCTCTGATCTCTGATCCAGAAGCTATTTCTATGGAGTTAACTCTTTTAATCATCTCCTTTGATTCATCTGTAGGAATGCCTAGAAGAGTAATAACCTGTGTTTCGCCATCGAACTCAGCCTGTACACCGGCATTGACTAGAGGCCCGGCAACATCTACACCTTGAGCTCTTTTAACCGCCTCTAAATCATCCTGTGAAAGTTCTGCATCTGTTCCTCCTCCAAAAAATCCTCCAAGGCCTGAGCCAGGTATGATGTAAATGCTGTTGGCTCCGAGTTCCTGGAACTCTCCGGTGACTGACTGTTCAAGACCTTGGCCAAGCGAGAAAAGTGAGACAATCGCTGTAATTCCTATAATTATTCCTATCACTGTGAGCCAGCTTCTTTTTCCTCTCCGGAAGAGATTTCTTCCGCTTAACTTGGCCAAATCATAGATCATCTGTCTACTCCCGTCTTCTTCTCCAATAAATTACTCCGACTACAGCTCCGATGACTAAGATAAGTATTAACAGGCCTGAATTTCCTGACTGTGTTATCCCGTATCTTTCAAGTTCTTCAGAGCTGTAAAGTTCTCTGGATATACTGAACTGTTTTGATTCCTCTCCTGATCCATCACTGTACTCGAGATTTACAGGCAGTTCAATGCTTTCATTTCCTTTAACGTAGAGTTCAAATTCTGCTGTCTGAAAGTCATCTGCTATCATTGAGCCAAGATATATAGAGTCCTTGGATAGTATCTCAAAGTCCTCTGTCTCGTTGAGCGATAGCTCTGTGAAACGGGCCTGGCCCTGTCCTTTGTTGATTATACGGAATGTGACTGTTCCCTGTCCCTGTGAACGGATGTTTGATTCCTCTATCGCTACATCAAGATCCGGATATCCTCCTATGTTGATACCTGTTGTCTCAGTGAGTTCGTGTTGGTTTCCTGCCTGATCTTCATACGTTATCGTCAAAGGCAAGTCATGTAACTCGTTATCGGCATCGCTGTCTACATCAAGCATGTAACTAACTTCTCTTGTCTCACCGGCATCTATCGAGGAAATCCTTTCTCTTGAAGTCTCCCTAGTGGATACAGGGATTTCTGAAGTATCAAGCGAAACATCTATATTTCTGAAAACTGATTCGCCCGTGTTCTGGAGTTCGATACTCATGTTTGCTGTTCCTCCAGGAGATATCTTTTCCACAAAATCAAGTTCAGAGACGATAAGAGAACGATCGTCAGTCCTGACATCCAAAGTCAGATCATCTGAAAACGTAGTATCTCCGCCATCAGAACTTTTCTGGAAACGAAGATCGTTTTCTCCAAAAACAGCGTTCTCACTAACTTTTACCTGAGATCTTATAGTGTAAACTTCTCCCGGGCTTAGAGGTCCATTCGGCTCCCAGACTGTTTTATCTGTAGGTGTGAAAGGGAAATTCTCTTCTAATCTAAAGTATGGATCAGAGGCCTCTGAATCCCCGGTATTAGTCACACGTACCCATATGTCGGCGTACTCTCCTGACTGTAACGGATCTGGTTCTGCGTTGAAAACCTCCATCTCAAGCTGGGAAGAAGATTCTTGTGCCGCACCAAGTGTTGTGAAAAACAGCAGTATGAAACTCAATACAAGTGTTCTTCTCATTCTTCTACACCTGTTTTCCCATCTACGATTTTGATTATCCTGTCTGCGTATTCTGCATCGTGTTCGTCGTGTGTAACCATGATTATTGTCTTCCCCTCGTCGTTTAACTCTGTCAAAAGATCCATGATTTTCTCTCCAGTCTCTGAATCCAGATTACCTGTCGGTTCATCTGCCAGTATTATCTCAGGATCATTCGCTAGTGAACGTGCGATCGAGACTCTCTGTCTTTGACCTCCTGAAAGCTCTGAAGGCATATGATGAAGTCTATCACCTAATCCTACTTTCTCAAGTATCTCTTCAGCCCTTTTTGTTCTATCTTTTTTCGGCTTTGATCTGAAAAGCATAGGCAAAGCCACGTTTTCTGTCGCATTCATGCTCGGAATCAGATTAAACTGCTGGAATATAAAACCTATCTTCCTCGATCTCAAAAGAGCTAATTCATCTTCTGAAAGACCTGAAATTGCTTCATCATCGATCAATACTTCACCGGAGCTCGGAGTATCTAAAGCACCTATCATATTCATCAAAGTAGATTTCCCGCTTCCTGAAGGCCCCATCACAGCCACGAACTCCCCTTCACTGATCTCAACATCAGAACTCCTCAGAGCCTGAACCTCTGTATCACCCATCCTATAAGTCTTACCTACGTTTTCAAGCTCGATCATACTACATTAATTACTCGTGAACGCTGTTAAAACTAACCATTTATTCAGGCCTCTGATTCCCGCATAAGTTAATTATAATTTCCCGACAATTCTATTTTATGAAATATTTAGAAAGACTGCAAGAAAATATGAAGTCGGAGTCAGAGGCCTACGGATATACTCTCAGTGTCTGGGGCTCAGGCGCTTTACTTTTACAGGGATTTAATTTACAGACCTCTCACATCTTCTTATTTGTGCTTGGAGGGATACTTGGATTCGGTGTACTTGCGTATATCGCTTTCAAAGGTTTGAAGGATCGAGTTGACGTTGGTTCTCCTGAAGAGATCCTTACAGGCTCTATGATACACATATTCTCTGCGCTGGGAACAGTCTTATTGAGCTACTGGATGATAAGTTTGGGATCAGGTCTCAAATTATCTTATATCGTAAGTATTGTAGGATTCAACACTACTTTCAGCTACAATGTCTTACTCCTACTAGAAGGCCTGGTATACAAAGATCTGTTTGAACTAGAGGAACAAATCGTCAACGCATGACTGTCGGATTGAAAGCGAACAACTGATATCCTCTTTATAAACAGCGAATCATCTTTTTTGACTATGAGAAAAACTATTTTGATCTCAATCATCTTAGTCTTGGCCTCTACAGCTACAGCAGCGTATGATCCAAAAAATTCGATCTCAAATGATGACTCAGATATACGCATACTTGATTCCCATACATCTGATATCAATTTCTCACAGGGAAACGGGACTTGCGGAAGCACACAGGGTGATTTAGTAAACTTTGATTCCAATACAGTCGATGACAAAAGTAAAGTAAAAGTAGAAGGGACAGTTCAGACGCCGAATCCATGTTACGAGCTTGAAAAAAGCCTTGATAGAGGAAATGAGAAATATATATTAAATATAACTTCTAAATCAAACAAAGAGATCTGTGTACAATGTATTGGCAGTATAAACTACTCTGCAGAAATAGATCTACCTGAAAACACTTCTTTAGAAGTAATCCATGACGGAGAACAAGTCGGAGTTTTTGAACAAAAAATTGAAGATGAAAAAAAGGAAAACAATTCCAAAGGCCTTTTAGCAAGAATACTGGCTTTCTTTGGATTCTGAAAAATTGAATTAAATTTTTTTGTTATTTCCATACATTGTGTCTGTCAGTTTCTCCATCTGTGATGGAAGTTCTTCCAGCATCCCTTTCAGGCCTTCAGCAGATATATCATCTACATGTTCTGCCATGCTTTCGTAGTTTCCTTCTCGCATGTCTTCCCATGCATCTGGCTCGCTTTCATAATCTTCTACGACAACATCTATAGTGTCGCGGAAATTGTCCAGATAAACAGCTACTTGTTTAAGATTTTTGATTGAATCTTCTTCAGCAAACTGAGAGGCCTCTTCAACTATATCTAATCCTCTCGGAGCTTCATTGTACCAGTTGATCAATGAGCCGTCCATTCTGGATGTCCATGCGCCCGTATCCTGTTCGAGCACCATGACTTGTTGTCACGGCCTCTAAGTATTTCTCCTTCAAGTCCTTATATCTCGCTCAAGGTCTTTCTGTCTTCCTCAGAAAAATTGTTTTTGTAACTGTAAGCCCTGTCAGTTCCCTGTGTTGACTGGATGGTAACTGGCAGATGGTCTCTTCTATCATCCAGTCTATCGTTTATTTCAGTCGTCATAGAAGGTTCCTTCACTCTGTAGGCTCAAGTCGTGAAATCTTCGTCCTCTATTGCTCTGAAAACTACTTCACTAGGATGATCAGCTATCTCTCCATTTCTATATCTATGAAGCTTGAATACTCCGTAATCGGTATCAGGCGTCAATTTATTGAAAGCATCCTCTCTATATCCACCTCAGAAACGTCATCAAATTTAGAACCTGGTGAGAATCCATCTTCCATTTTAAACCAAGCTCTTGGGAAAAGTGTTTCCGTTTCCAAAGTCAAACCGTTTGTTTCTTGATGTGGTGCTCACATAAACTTATTGGAGGGCCTGTATAAATAATTTATTCAAAAAAGCAGTATTTGCCAAAATTTTATAAAGTTTCATTTCAAATTTCCTTTGATTATTGTAGGAAAATAGCATTAAATCCAAATTTGTTCGATATAGCTCTAACTAGAGAAAGATTAGAGATAAAAGAAGTAGTGAAGTGAACAGATTCTAGAGATGGATAAACTTCAAGATGTAAAATATGCGGAAGCCTATAGGCCAGGGATAATAAATGCCGTAATGGGTGTTGGAAGAGATGTTTTCAGGGCTTTTCAGTTAGATTCACGTAGTTCTGAGAACCGTATAGGAGATGTACTGACTTCATTATCTGAGGAAGACCTCCTTGAAGTACCAGCAAACACCTCTAGATCAAAGTACACTTTAGCAGGAGAATATGAAGGAAGGGAAAATGAAGAAGTCTTCGGTCCTTACATGGAGTTCGCTGAAGAGGCCTGGAGACACAGAATTAGAGAAACTCTGGAAGAGTTTGATACTGACAGTATTATAGGTGAGATCTCCGAGACCGAACTCTGGACAAGAGAATCTAACTCTGGAGACATGTATCTAGCTGTTCTTAAAGACAAAGAGTATAGCGATGAAACAAAACAGTATCTTAGAGAAATCGATGTTATCGAGAAAAACAGTATGAAGCTTCTAGCAGATGATGAAGACTTGAAGATCGTCAGAGAAATGCTTACATAAGTATTATACTTCAAAGCTCGGATTTATCGAAAACTAACTTGGCGCTGTTATTTTCAAGCCATTTATTGGATTCTTCGTATGTCGGATATACTTCCTTAACTCTACTCCAGAAACTTTCACTATGATTTTTCTCCTCTAAGTGTACAAGCTCGTGGACTACAACATATTCAATAACATGCTCAGGGCCTAATATGAGCCGCCAATTAAAATTCAGATTTCCTTTATTGGAACAGCTTCCCCATCGTGTCTTCTGATCTTTAACGAAAATTCTTTCATAATCCTTAGAGATGTCTTTAGAATACTTTGAGGCCTTTTCCTCAAATTTTTCTCTAGCAAATGATCTGAGAGCTTTCTCCAATTGATCGATAAATGAAGTTCTCTCAACAAGATGCTCTGCTAACAAGATCTTATCCGAAACTTTGTTCGATCTTCGTTTCTCCACTTCTATCGGTTTTTCTTCTCCAAGTAACGAGATACTTCCACCAGGCCTCAGATCTCTATCAGGGATTTCTTCTCTAAATTTTTTGGCCTCTCCGAGATATCTTTCGAAGAAATCAGCTTTATCTTGAATCAATTCATCAAGATCAAAATCCATGTCTTTAGGAACTACAACAGCGATCAGACCTTTCCTGTACTTTAGAGAAATTTTTCGGGCCCTCCGACTTTGTCTAACTTTGACAAAATCCTTGATATCGATTGAAGATTCCACTGAAATCAACTTTAGAATTACATGTTAAAAACTGAAGGGCGGATCGAAGCGTTCGACACGGCTTGCACCGGCTTACATCCCCAGAGGGGATGAGCTTCCAGACCCGGCCCGCCCCACATAATCCCAGTAGGACTATTGTAGAGGCCCCGATTTACAGGGCCAAAAAATAATTACAAGTCAATTATTAACAGTTTATCCGTCCTCTGGTATATTCACATATGTGAAGCATTCAGGACATTCCACTTTCTCAGGGAAACTTTTCTCTCCATCGTACCAGAAGAAGTCATTGCATCTTGAGCATTTGATCTCTAGACTTGTTTCAGTCATATATTTCATCTATCTTCTGTCAAGTATCAGTTCATCCGTGCTTTTCAAACGCCATTTTACACTGTCCTCTTGCTCCAGGCCTGTGATAGATGCCATTTCATCTGGTATCGGAGCCCAGAGCTGATTATCTGTTTCCATCAATTCATACTGTGAGTCTTTTTTCTTATCTCCGAATCCATAGGACTCGAAATCTGTTTCATGCACTTTTTCTATTTCCTGATTTTCTGCAAACCATATCTCCATATTGATGCCTCTAAAATCTTTCAGCCATTTCAACTGTGTATGTCTTAATCCATCGTCTCCTGCCTTAACTTCAACAAACATATACTCTCCGTCATCATTGAAGGCTAGAAAATCTGGAACTCCGGCCCTGAAGATATTTGAGAACTCCGTACCCGCGTCTTCCTTTATTTTTCTACTTATTATATCGGCAAGCTTTGGATATCGGCCTTCAAGATCCTCCTTTATTCCAGGAGTTGATCTGACAACATTGTCCCAATTACTTCTTAAAAAATCTTCAACATATTTTTCTGAGGAGTTGAGAGAGACCTCTCTTTCAAAAGGTATCATAGATACTATATTTGATTGAAAGTGTTATATCTTAACTTAAACAGTCAGTATTGTTTTTACTGTCCAGTAAACATATAAGATTGAGCCTTGAAATTCTAATCATGAGTAGAGTCCTAGTAATAGAGCCTGAGCAGTATGAGGGCCTGACTGAGGAAATGGAAGAAGTAGGCTTGGAGTATGATGTAGCTACTCGGGAAGAGGCCTCTGAGCTTTTCTCAAGGATAGGTTATGACGCTGTCGTAGGACCTGAAGACGATATCCTTTATCAGGACGCAATATCTGATGAAACGCCTTTTCTTGTATACAATAGTATTGGTTCCTCATCAAACGGAACAGATAGACTTATCGGAGAATCAGGTTTTGACGCAAAAAGGGTGGCAGGATATGCAGGACACGATTGCTTTGAAACTTACACTAATGATCCAGACACAGTATTCGAATCACATGACGACATAGAACTTTTCCTGGACATGGTCGAACACGATGTGAAAAATGATGTTTATATTGCTGAATCTTATTTTGATTTACTTGATGTGGAAGGTGGTCAGGAAGAGAAGGTTGAAATTATTGCGAAGAGATTTGAATGTATAAACTCTATGATGGAGGATCTAGGTACCTTAAGGGCTCTGGAAAATGATGGACAGGAAGATTTATGGCTTAATGGTGTTCTGTTCGATATCAAGAACTCTTACAATACTATGGCTTCAGAAAACGGTTTCGAGTTGAATTTTGATGCAAATGAAGACGTGAAAGCCTCTGGAGGACCACTACTTGAGGATATGTACAGTCAAATTGTTGAGAACAGTATAAGACACTCAAAGGGATCAGAAATCCAAATAACGTTAGAGGATGATGAAAATCCTCTAGTCATCATAGAGGACGATGGAAGAGGAATACCAGACAATATAATTGAAGACATATTTGAAGCAGGAGTCAAAGGAAATGAAACAGGCAATACAGGAATGGGAACAGCACTGATAGATAGAATCGCTGGGAAATACGACATAGATATAGAAGTCGGAGAATCAGATATGGGCGGAGCCAAGTTCAGGCTTGAACACCAGCCCGCAGAAAAATGTTGAAAAACACCCTATTTCCTACCTAACAACGAAAAAACAAGTTCATAACCGATTCTTAACTTTGAAGGCCTCACCTTTTCATCATACACAATCATAGGCCTCCTACTGATCACTTTGGCAGTATACTTGTAAAGACGTGATGAAAGAATCACAGGAACTCTCACACGATACGGAATGTACTTGAGGCCTTTCTCTGCCTTTTTTTGCCACTCCCAGTATTTCTTCAGTTGATTCTGTATAAATTCATTGAATTTTTCTTCCTCTACTTCATCTTTTTTAAGCTCTTTTAAACCATGTTCCTCTATCTCTTCAGTTGGCATATACTGTCTTCCAAGTTTATTGTCTTCCTTTATGTCACGTATGAAGTTGCAGTACTGCATTGATCTTCCAAGCATTTCAGCGCTTCTGTGAGCCTCTTCATCCAAATCGAGTATGTTGCACATCATCAATCCAATGACTTCGGCTGAGCCACGGATATAATCCAGCGTCTCATCAAGAGTCTCGTACTCTGACTTGTGAAGATCCATCTCCATTGAATCCAGAAAATCTTCCGCCCATTCTCTTTCAAAATCTCTTTTCCTGGCTACCTCAAGAAACAGATCAACTACTTTGTCGCCGGATTTTCCACTATTCCAGTTTTCGAAAGTGTCTTTACGCATCTTTTCAAGCGCTTCCGGATCCTGTGGCTCATCATCTACGTAATCATCAGCCGTCCTGACATAAGCGTATAGTTTGAAAACATCTTCACGCACGTCTCTGGGAAAAAATAGACTGCTGTAGTAATAAGAAGTCGAATTACTGCTGAAAATATTCTTAATCTTTTCCTCCATCTAATTCACCTGTGTACTTTGTACCAATCATAGAGTAGAGGCCACCCCTGCACTACTGCCGCGAAATAAGATGTAAGGAGAGGCCTGTAAATGACTAAAGGCATTATAATTACTGAAGCGTATGCAGCGTATAGATAAGTTTTCTTTGATGGCGGTGGGAGCCTCTTACTAGTATAGTAAAAAGCTGCTGCTCCTGCAACCACCCATAAGTGGAAGTAACTGTAAAGAGCTATAGAACTCGGTGTCAGAAAATTCTCTATCATTAATACTACCACAAGCAAGGCCCATACGTTGAACAGTTTGTTTGAATCATTTCTGTACTTCAGAAGGCTAGTCAATAGAAGCGGAGGCAACATCAGTACTGTCCACATCAACATCACAGGCTGGTATCCAAAGCCCATTTCCGCCATTACTGCTGTCGCGAGCCAAGCCATTGTGACTGTCAGGCCCCATGAAAGTATGACGTGAGAATTCTCTATTTTATCGATCATATGTTATTTTAGCTTGCTATTCTGTTAAATAACTTTTTCCAATCTGGAACGAGTTAATAGAGAAGTATCCTAGAAAAATCCCTACATAATAAGTTAGAACTCTGTATATTACAGCCACTAGTACTGCCTGGGAAAAAGTTACAGAGAAGAAAAAAGATAAAAGGCCTGAAAGCGCCAATTCGTAGGGACCTGTACCTCCAGGTGTAGGAACATAGTTCGCTACACGGGCAAGAGGCACAACAAAAAAGATCGATAAAGAGTAAAAATTCAATCCAAGAGATTGGCCAATCAAGATTATAGATAGAATATCAAAGACAACAGCGAAATGAGTGAAAAACATTAAAGGCCATAGTTTTTGATCTGAATTATTTATTAGACTCATTGACTCCAGAAAATCAGTTTTAAACTCCTCAATAAACTCCGGAGTTTTTAGACTTATTGCTTTCCTTGTGAAAATTAAATAAGTTGAGAAAAATGCTACAGGAAGAAATAGTACATGATAATAACCTGTATAAATGCCTCCAAAAATTAGGAAAGTAACTAGAGGTGAGAAGTTTATCATGCTGGATGTAAATACTGGCGTAAAGCTTTTTCCATAGCTTTGATCAGTAATTCTAGACAGCATATACGTTGCTGCAGCCTCACCTCCTATATTGCCAAATGGCGTGATGTTGTTGACGAAAGTGTTGGCTAAAACAAGTCTCAAAGTCGTCAAGTAGTTCAATTTCAGGCCTGTTACGCCCAGAACTCTATGCCAGACAGAAGCATAAATCAAAAGAGGAATATTGGCTGAGATTAGTGCCAGAAACAGAAAAAGAGGATCAGCAGCAATTAAAGCATTGATAGAGGTCTCTAAATCAATAACGTAGAGCATCAGGAACAGAAAAACTGTCGTCAGAAATACTCCTGAATATTTTTTGAAATCTCCAAGTTCTGGCATTTATTATCTAATTTCATTAATAGACTTTTTCTCTTTTCGGAACTTGCTTAAAAATACACGTTAAATTTGTCTTCATGAACAAAGAGAAAATCGTAATAATTGGGGGAGGCTTTGGAGGCCTCTCAACAGCATGTTTTCTCGCAGATAAAGGATACGAAGTCGAACTAGTCGAAAAAAACGAACATGTCGGCGGACGGGCCTCTGTACTGGAGGAGGACGGCTATCGTTTCGATATGGGGCCTTCATGGTACCTGATGCCCGATATATTTGAGAGATTTTTCAACAAGTTTGATCACGAGCCGGAGGATTTCTATCAATTAAATCGACTTGATCCGAACTACAGGATTTTCTTCAAGGATGGAGACGTGATGGACGTTCCCGCTGACCCACAGGAGGCTTCCGAACTGTTTGAAACTTATGAGGACGGTGCCGGAGAGGCCTTTCAGAGGTATCTGGATAAATCAGAGGAAACATATGAGATAGGCATGAACGAGTTCGTGTTGAAGGACAGGAACAATTTCAGAGATTATATTTCTCTCGATGTTCTGAAGAACGCCCATGGTATAAGCCTGATCAAAAAGATGCAGGATCACGTGGAAGATTACTTCGACAATCCGAAGCTACAGCAGGTGATGCAGTACACACTTGTCTTCCTTGGAGGTTCTCCGAAGAACACGCCAGCACTTTACAACTTGATGAGCCACGTCGACTTCAATATGGGAGTATATTATCCTGAAGGCGGGATCTACTCAGTTATAGAAGGCATGAAGGAACTTGGAGAAGAATTAGGCGTAGAGTACTCGACTGAGGAAGAAGTAGTAGAAATTAATAGAGATGAAAGACCTTACGTTAAGACTGATGGTAGAAAGATAGAATGTGATGCAGTCGTATCAAACGCTGATTATGCCTTTACTGAGACAGAACTGTTGCCCGACAAATATACTACTCACGACGAGGATTACTGGGATTCGAAGACTTACGCTCCGAGCGCTTTCCTGATGTATCTTGGAGTCGACGATGAACTGGAAAACTTGGAGCATCACTCACTCGTCCTTCCTGAAGACTGGAACGAGCATTTCGATAAAATCTTTGATCATCCTGATATTCCTGAGAATCCTGCTTACTACATCTGCAATCCTTCAGAGACAGATGATTCTGTCGCCCCAGAGGGAAAATCTGCAATATTTATTCTCGTTCCAATTGCCGCGGAGCTCGAATTAGATGAAGAGAAAAGAGAAAAATTCCGTGAACTTGTACTTGACGATCTGGAAGAGAATACCGACATAGAGATCAGAGATAAGATAGAATACGAAAAAATCTTCGCCGGAGAAGAATTCAAAGAAAAATACAACAGCTACAACGGCACAGCACTCGGAATCGCCCACACTCTACGCCAGACATCAGTATTCAGGCCTAAACAGAGATCCAAGAAAATGAAAGGCCTTTACTACACAGGACAGTACACGAATCCTGGTATAGGAATGCCTATGTGTCTGATAAGCGGAGAACACGCCTCGGAAAAAGTGGTGGAAGATCTTGAAAAAAGAAAAAATTAAATCAGAACTAAAGTATATTTTAAAGCTTTCCAGGCCTCGTTTCTGGCTCTACTTAGCAGGCCCTGCTATTCTTGGCCTTGTACTTGGAGCTGAGAATATTTCACAGCTATATACTGTCGAAAATGTTCTTCTTTTCCTGTACTTTTTGATTCCGGCAAATATAATGCTTTACGGAGTTAACGATTACTTTGACAGGGATGTAGACGAAGATAATCCGAAGAAAGAAGATAAGGAAGAAAAATACAGAGATAACAAGTTCACGGATCTGATGATAGGATTTTCGACAGCCTTAATTATTCCTGTAGCTCTAACTCTTTCAGTAGAAGCCCTCCCGCTGATTTTGGCTTTTCTTTTCCTGAGTGTTTTCTACAGCGCACCTCCACTGCGTTTCAAGACTAGGCCTTTCATGGATTCACTGAGCAACGGCCTCTACATCCTTCCACTGGCGATAACTTTTACTGCTGTAACGCAAACATTCCCTCCTTTAACAATTCTAGCAGCTGGCTGGCTGTGGACAATGGCGATGCACACGTACTCTGCTATTCCAGACATAGAGCCTGATAGAAAAGCAGGGATACAGACAACAGCAACATTTCTCGGAAGAAGGAAAACATATCTTTACTGTACGATAGTTTGGACTCTTTCAGCGTTTGTAGCAGGCCTATACAATATCTTCGCAGGAGCTTTGATCGGATTTTATGCTTTACTAAGCGTTATTTTTTACGTCTCAGATCTAAGTGACTCAGAGGCCTACTGGTACTATCCATATATCAATGCATTCGTTGGAATGATTCTTACTATAATGGCACTATGGGTGCTGATACATGGATAAACTAGAGAATATAGTGTCGGACAACAGATTCACGATATCAGTTATTTTCCCATTAGTCGGGGCGTTCACTTTTTTGGCATCTGCAGAAGGCCTGCTTCCACAGGTACTTGAATTCAATCCTTTCTTCATACTTTTCGGAACTCTTGTGATGCGATTGCCTCTGATCGCCGGATTAAAGCCTCTGATAAATAGAAAATCAGCTATAGGCCTTTCAATCATTGCTCTTTATGCTTATCTGATCGAATACATTGGATTGAAGACAGGCTTCCCGTACGGAAGCTTTGAATATTTGATAGATCTGGGGCCTATGATTTCAGGAGTGCCGATAGGCCTTCCTATATTTTTCATCCCTCTAGTATTGAACGCTTATCTGCTTGTGAATCTACTTGGAATAGACTCCAAGTACAGACGTTTCATCTACTCTCTAGGCCTTGTCCTGGCCGTTGATGCTGTTCTTGATCCGGCTGCTGTCTCACTTGGGATATGGAGTTACTCGACATCTTTATTCTACGGAGTTCCTGTCTCCAACTTCCTCGGATGGATAATAAGCGGATCAATAGTTCTTCTAGTTCTTGAATACGTTTTCGAGGCCTCTGAAGTGCGTGAAAGACTGGAGAAAGTCGATTTCATGCTTGACGACTTTGTCAGCTTCGTCTTCCTCTGGGGGCTTGTGAATCTGTACTACTTGAATACTGTCCCTGTAATCTTGACACTGTTAATAGGCCTTTTACTCTACAGAATGGAAAGATTTAGTTTTGCATTCAACGAATAAGAAAAGATCAGAGAAGTTCTGTTCAGTATTCGCCTGCAGGATCGTAATTCAGTTGATCAGCGATTGAAAACGCTTCCCCTGCTTTATCCGTCAGCGAATCAGTGAGAAGCTGATCAAGATCCTCTCTTGAATTTAGTGCATCATCAGAGAATCTGTCAAGGTACAAATTCAGTAGCTTTGTTCTATAATGATCTACATCACTTGAATCCAAAGTTCTTTCACTGAAGTACTCTTTTTCATCAGGATCTCTATCCATCCAGTCGCCTTCTTCCTCAGTCAAATCTACGTAAATAATATCCTCATCATCCGCTACATCTAAATTATCTCCATCCATACTCCTATAGTTGGCATTCAGTAATAAAAATTTTCTGTCGCGACTTAACTTGGCTACTTCAAACTTTTCCAGAGATTTCTAGCTCTTTCAAGTTCTCTGTCAAATAATATGATGTGATAAATCGCTGTAAAGATCGAAAGGAATTCGGCGTATCTATGAGGCCTGAATCCTTTTCTGAAACTGTGGAAGTTCTCTGTTTGACGGGCGCTTGAAATGACTGTTAGTTCGTCAAGTATCTTGAACAGTTTTCCGGCCTCAAGGCTTGCGTATTCGTGATCGATGCTGTAGATTCTATCTTTATCGACTATGAAGTTGGATAATCGGGCGTCTTTCAGAGCTATATCTCTGTCGTGAGTGTCTTCAAGAAATTCTTTCAGGTCTTTCCCGAGCTTTACTGCTCCGTCTTCAGTACAGTTGTTCAGATACGTGAATCCTGAGACTCCGGGAACTTTCTCAAATACTATCTTGTTATTTGAGACATTGATTACTTCAGCTGTAGTGACTTTTTCAGTACCTAATAATTTTGATATCTTGACTTCGTTCCTGATCCGTCTCCTCCTGCTGTAGAATATGAGACGACCTCTCAAAAGTTCAAGAAGAGAAGCGTAGAGGCCTGGAACCGGAAAAAACCTGTAGAGTTTGTAGACCTTTCCATCGTGAAAGTACACTTTGTTGGATAGGCCTTCTTCAACTTCTTCAGCTTTATCCGGTATCCGAATATTTTCCATTGAATCTTCTTTGTTTCCAGACCTCTGATTAGTAGTTTATTCTGAAGTGTTCATTCCAAGCACTTTGTAAAGCCCGCATTTCGAAGTGTAAGCTGTTCCCAGCAGTGCTAGAGATATTACTCCCAGTACCGGTGAAAGCACCTGATTGGCCTCTACAACGTTTCCAAGTATTGCAAGAGAACCTGCTCCTGCAAGTGCTCCAAGTCCTATTCTAACTATTCTGTCCGTATCTCCTACGTTTTTTTCCATAATCCAATTTTCTCATTGAATGTGTTTAAAGACTTCCCATCTAAAGCACCTCCACATTGTAGACATCTGTACCTGAATACGTTTCCACGCCTCTCAACTCGTATGGAATTCCTGCCGAGTCAATTAAATCAAAGGCCTCGCCGATAAACTGTCTGCTTCTTGATCCTTCAGGCCTCTCCTGAAGCCCAATCAAGTCTCGCCATTTATCGTATCTAAATCCGTCAGGCTGGAATCTCTCGAAGTACAGATCAGTATCCTCTATCAGGGAGTAAGCCAGTGGAGAGTTAGCATCGATCTCCAGATTCATCCATTCTATCTCATCTGATTCGCTTTTCTCATTCACCCAGTCAAGGATTTCATCGTAACTCCATTCCTCCATGTATTCGGATTCTTCCAGTACTGTAAGCCGGGCCTTTCCGATAGCCTCGGCATTACTTTCTTCCACAGAGACTGTTTCAGGCCTCTTAGAACTCTCCTCTAGCTCTCTTTCTATATCTATTCCCTGACTCTCCATATTCTCCAGAGCCACTTCAGTTGCATCTCCGACAGGGCCTTCCGGAATGTAGACTGTTCCTTCATCAGTGTAATCGTTGCCAGAGTCGATCATGTAGACAGTAGATATCCTGCCCTGTCCGTCTTTGGCTTCGAAGAACTGGCCATCGCTGTATCCGACGGGAGCGAATCCGGCCTCAAGGCTTCCCTTCTGACTCTTTCCTGTAAATGATACTGTCTGCGTGTACCTTTTCTCTTCCGGATAGAATTGCTCATCAAAGTCTTTACGGGCCTGATGGAGCATCTGGTAAACGCTTTCACCGTCTATCTCTTTTCCTCTGGATTCAGGAGCGATTACTGTGGACGACATTTCAGACCAGCCAGGCCTGTTCTGCTTGACTGCTGAGACTCCATTTATCTCTCCATTATCATCTACTACGAATACTCCAGCCCACGGAGATCCTTCCTCGATGCCCAAGTGCATATCCGAGATCGCTTCACGCATCTTTTCCGGATCACTGAACTTTCCGAAGTAAGTGTCGTACTCATCCAGGAACAGATCTACTATCTGTTCTGCGTCCTGTTCCAAGGCAAGTCTCACCTCGCCGTTCATACAGGACACCTCTCAGAGGCCTGAATCAATATGTTTCTGCAGTTAGCTGGAGGCCTCCATAAAAAAACGTTCACCCTTTAGAACTGTAGAAGATTTTGAATTACACAGTTTTAGCTGTGTACACGAAAAAACGTCCACCCTTAGTTCGACTTACTTCCATATTGATAGAATCGGGCCTCAAATTTTTTATCAGTTACTTTCAACGATAAACCTTTATGAGAGATTTAACAAAATTCATAATCATATTTTTAGTTGCTTTCTTCGTCTTCATAGGGCTTTTATTCAGTTTCATAATAGGAGTAGGCCTCCTGCTAGACTTAGAGCCAGAAGAAGACTCCTTTGAACACAAAATCAGTTATACAGCTGAACTCAAGTCAAACTCTTCACTCGAGAACGCTACTTTTTTGCTTCCATACCCACAGGATGAGAAATTCAGTAATTCGGTCCAGTTGAACTCTTCCAACGTGTCTATACACAACGACTGGAACGCAACAATCAGTGAAGTAAATACCTCTAGAGGAGCAATGTTAGAGGCCTCTATAGAGAACTTTGAGCCTGAAACTTCAAGTGAAAGATTCAAAGAAGAGTTCAATGAGTCAGAGATAGAGGACGGCACAGAAATCAGGAGAGAACTAAGAGAAGGAGAATCAAACAACTCAGAATTTAATGATTATCTGTCTTACAATCTTGTCTTACAATCTTGTCATCGATGTTAGTTACAATGATTCGATCAAAACAAGAGAAGGCCTTGAACTATCTCCTCATCTTCAGTCCAACAGATCAGATAAAGCTGGATGCGGAACATTTGAGGAGAACTGTTTCAACTCCTCTACAGAGGTCTATCTGGATTATGAGACAGGGAATAATACAGCGGTGGAGCTGAGTTTAAGTCTTGAGGGACGGAATAGCCGGTGGAGTCTTGGTTGGTCTGGTAACAGTTACAGTCAGAGCTTCTACACAGGATTCTACGATGACAGTAAAATAATCGGGCCTCAGGATAACTGGGTAGAATTGGAGGGTAGGGAAAGACAGGCTCAGGGAAGTTATCAACGTTGACGGGCTCTGTAGCGTTCGCTGAAAAATCTTGCATCATCTTTCTCCAGAGCTCTTATGACGCCAAGGCCTGCTGATTCAAAGGCCTCTTCTATGCTCCCGAAATGGTGCTGGAACTGTGACTCCGAGTGCATAAACTCATCTTCATTTATCTCTCTCGCAGACGGAGTCCTCAATAAAATATCACTATCCTGATTCATTTCATGAGTCTTCATCAACAGTTCTTCCTTAAGAACATCTTTTCCTGTATCTGTCTCGTTCGGCTCTAATCCTGCCATTAAAAGAGCGTTATTCCAGTTACCGTAACGAGACTTATATGGAACTTCACTCGGCAGATCATCTTTTTCACGGAAATGACTTTGACTAGGCGATTCTCCAAGCTTGCTGTACTCTGATCTCATATATGCAACAAGTTCAGGCCTATCAAATCCTCGACTCAGGTGTTGTTCCAGTCTATCGTGGAAAAGTTCTATATCTTCTTCATCCCATGCCACATAGAATTTCCCGTCCTCCACTTCTCTTAAAAGACCTATATCCTCTTCAAGATGCCTGTAAATCATCTTTTCGTGAAGACCATCTGGAACAGCATATTTTCCCTCCACATTTTCATAAATATCTGATAAGGCTTCCAGACCGTAACTTGTTTTGAAATTCTGTAAATCAGAGGCCTCTACTGAAGCTATCTGTTCGCTAAAGTATTCTTTTTTCCTTAAATCTTCGAGATCAAATTCAGTCACAAAAAAATCTCTGTTAGTACATTCTTATAACAATAAAACTGTTTGAATCATGTGAATTAAATCTCTGTATACTCAAATATTATTTAGGTGAATTAATTAATGGGATTATCTCTTTCAGGGCCTCTTCCGTTCTTCATGAATGATGAATGGGAGAGATCAGTGGTACTAAGATTTGGAAGCTACAACAGAAGCAGAAAATCAGGTATACACTTCAAGATTCCTTTCATCGAGAAGCCTGTGACTGTTCCAGTCTACGAGGACTCAGTAGATGTGATGAAACAGGAAGCTATAACAAAAGACAACGTTCCTGTAGATGTGGACGGTGTTGTCTTCTTCGAGATAAAAGATACGACAGAAGACGTCAAAGACTCCATAATAAACGTTGGAGATTACAGAAGACAGACGCTGAATTATGCTACATCCATCCTTAGAGACATAGTTGGAAAGAAAGAATTAGATGATCTGCTTCAGAAAAGAGATGAGATCGGAGATGAGATCCAGAAACAGCTAGACGATAAAACAGATTCCTTCGGCGTAAACGTCATGGATGTGGAGATTCAGAACATCAACCTGCCAGAAAAGATGGAGCGTGCCATGGCAGCACAGGCAGAAGCTGAAAGAGACAGAAGAGCCAGAAGAACCAATGCACAGGGAGAACTTGAAGCCGCCGTCAAACTAAGACAGGCATCTGAGATAATCGGAGAACAGGGCTACAAGATGAGAACACTCCAGACACTGGACAGTGTGGCCTCTGAAAACGCCACGATCGTAACATTCCCGACAGAACTCGTCGGCGGAATGAGTTCAGGCGGGGAAGAGAAAGGCCTAAAAGATGTACTGGAAAATGTCTCAAATCTTGATCTTTCAGAGTTTGATCTGGGAGAGATGGCTGAAAACATCAAAGAAGGAGATCTAGATATTCAGTAAGAAAAATAGATAAAATGAGAATAGGCCTTTAACGGCCTCTCAACCCTGATTTTTCTTCTGTTATTTTACTCGAAAGGTCTTGGAACAGGGCCCGGAAGAGGGATAGGTCTGTGGTTTTCTTCTCTGAACTCTATTTCTTTGACTGTCTCCCATTCGTTCATGTCGACTACTGAGGCGTTGTAGTCGTTGAAGACGTAGAAATTTTGATTGACGAATGCTCCACGCTTGACGTTCCGCATCTCTACTTCATGGACGTGTTCAAGTCCGTCGCTGTAGTTGAAGAAGTGGCCTCCTTCACTTCCCGGCAGGAAGAACACTTCGTTCTCTGTATCAATCTGGAAGGCATGATGCGAGCTTGAAATTTCCGAATAATAATCTTCAAGGATAAGGGAGTCCTCTACAGTCGGATCATCATCTTTAACGTCGAAGATGACTGCTTTGACGCTGTTATTTTCCTCTCCGATGCCGAGTATTCTATCCTCGCTCAAAGGATGGAGATAGGATGAAAAGCCTGGCAATTTGAGTTCTCCGACTACTTCAGGATTCTCCGAGTCAGATAGATCGACTATATGGAAAGGATCGATACGTCTGAAAGTAACTACATAGGCCTTATCATCCATGTAACGGACAGAATAAATCGTTTCATTCAATCCTATCCCCGTTACTTCTCCCTTTATTTCGAGCTCTTCATCAAGTACGTAGAGATCGTTCTCAGGCTCCACATCAAACTGCCATGAATCCCCGACAGTAGTTGCGATACGGAACTCTCCATTTTTCTCACTCATCGAGAACTGATCATTGACAGATCCAGGGACTTCTCCTTCATTAATCAATTCCAGATTAGAAGTACTGAACTCGGCGATACCTGTAGTGGAAAGTTCCCTTTTCCTCTCGGAGACATAGGAACTGATGGCCTCTTCAAACTCCTCTTCACTCTTTCCACTTGAGAAATATTCCTGAAGCTCTCCGTGTATCTCGTTTCTCAGAGAGTTTTCGCTTATATCGTAACTTCTCAACTCTTCAATCCTGTCAAGCGTCTCCTGATCAAGAACGCTTTCTCCCTCATCATCGATAAATTCGAGAAGCATCTCAAGATCCGAGGCCTCTTCAGTATAAGTCAAGTAAATCGAGTTCTTAGATATGTAGACTTCAGTGTTTGGTCCGTCTCCAAGGAATCCTGTCGAATCCGTGACTTCGCCACTAGCTGAGTCCATCTTCATCGCTGTGTAAGTTGTATCCGCGTTATCCGAGTAGTAAAATCCTGTGCACGGCATTGAAAGCGATGATAGAGGCCTTACAGGGCAGTTGTTTCTGTAGTCTCTTGTTAAGAGATAGATACTGTCGTTTATCATCCGGGCGGATTCGATGCTCGAGTTGAGCTCTTTGTTCCATTCTTTTTCGTAGTCCTCTCTATCGAAAGCTGTTATATTCTGTCCAAGTACTATGGCTGTGTCGTTTGTGAGGAAAAGTTCTCCGCTCATCGGAATCCTGTCTTTCTCCTCGAAATCTTCGACAGGCAAGGTGTTGAAGACTGAAGTGTTTCCGTTGAAGTATGTTTCAGAAGAGTAGAAAATCTCTTCCCCGCTGTTTTTCAGTATATCAGGCTCATCAATCCCATTGACTTGGATATTCGTATTTGATGATCTTCTTACTTCACTGCTTCCTCCTGATCCTCCGCTTGATCGGCTGAACTGTGCTGTAGAATCCAGGGCTTCTCCAGGATTTCCTAAAAGTCCTTGACTGCTGTCTGAGTTCATTACTTCGTTGAACTGGGCCTGTGAAGTTATCTGTTTGAGTTCTTTTTCATTGCTTTCCATTGTAGATATGAAAAGTATTCCTGTGAAGACAAGGCCTACTCCAAAGGCCAGAAGCAAGGTGTCAGTGGATAAGGTGCGTTCCATATTACTTTTTAATCGCATTCACTGTTTAAATACAGTGTACTGTCTGTTCGTTTGAAAGGGAACTGAAATAAATCAGTTGGAGTTCAAGAGATGTTCGGGAGCCCGGGATGATACTGGATGAACTTCTGGAAGAGGCCTCTGAAAATGAAAGAGAGATTCTTGAAGATCCCGAAGGATTTAATTTCAGGCCTGTAGAAAACGTCGAAGAAGATGAAATAATCTCTGTTGCTCCCGAAGATCCGTGGATGGATTCTGCTCAAGTCGATCTTGTGAATGAAAACGTAGATGTGCGTTTCAGCACCCAAAACTGCAGGGAGAGATATGTAACTGTTTGGTCAACAGATGAGTTTTCAATCATCGAGAGCAATGGCCACGCTATAATCGAAGGAGAATCATCAGAGACACAGATATACTATCTGGTATCAAATGACGATGTTTTAATATATGACAAAGGATGGAGCTCATCAAGTTATGAGAGGCCTAAAGAAGTTGCTGTAGAGATCCCAAAAATTTACAGGAAAGCTCTGGCAGGTGAAACAGACGAACTTGATTGGGGAAACGACCAAGACTATGTTCCTACGCCTGAAGATAAATTCTAGAAAATAAAAGGAAGAATATGCGTGTGATGTTCTTACTAAAACTTTAGCATGTTGTTCTTGTGTTGTCCTCCTTCCTTGTTTGTCTGATTGATTTTTGTGTTTTCTTTTTTATCTCGAGATTTCAGGAATTTTTCTTTGTTTTAATCGATGAAGCTAGGGCCAACTATCTATTAATTTGTTCTAAAGTTTTTAATCTGTCTTTAAACTGAAAGAGTCAGTTTATTTCAGTTGAGTCCTTGTGCCCGAGGCCTCCTGAGTTGAAGACCAGGCCAGGTTTCCCCAACCTACTTTTCCCGTATCACATATACAGGAAAGACAGATTAGAGATATTATTAAAAAAGGTTCTTACACAGCTATAACTAGACAGATTTTTAACGCCTCTGGAACTCTGTGCTGTGCAAGCCATAGATCTTATTTGTTGGCAGGCCTTTAAAAAAGTTCGGTTCTACCTTGTAACAGACTGAAACTTTGGCGATTTTCAGTTAATTATATAAAATTTTTGGCACAAATAATTGTATATGACTATCGAAACCAAAATCGACACCGATAACTTAGGTTCTGAGAAACCTGAGAAAAGTTGTCCTGAGTGTGGATCTACACGTTTTGAGCAGATGAGCGGTGAGACTTACTGTCTAGAGTGTGGAACTGTTGTCGATGAGGATATGATAGATAGTTCTAGAGAGTATAGAGCTTTCGATGCTGAGGGGACTGAAAAGAAAGAGCGTGTAGGGTCCAGCATAACTTATACGAGAGCCGACAAAGGAATGTCTACAAAGATTGGAGAATCCTCAGAGTTAAACAAAGTTTCGGGAAAGAAAAGAGGACAATATTACAGGATGAAGCGCTGGGACAGTAGAAATAGTTCAAGACAGGACTCTTTACAGGAAGGCCTATCTATAATGGATAGACTGACTTTTGAGCTGAGATTGCCTGCTTCAGTTAAGGAAGAAGCCGGAAGACTTTACGAGAAAGCTCTTGAAGAAGATCTTGTAAAAGGAAAATCAAGGGAGGCTACCATTGCTTCTTTGATTTATCTAGTGGCCAGGAATCAGGAAGTACCGAGGACTCAGAAAGAGATAAGTGAATCAATCAGCGTCCCGGAGAGAAAAATGAACAGAACTTACAGAGATCTGGCAAGAGAACTAGGCCTTGACATCAAGCCAGCCGATCCAAGAAACTTTATACCGCGTTACAGAGGGAATCTAGGCCTTTCTGGAGAGACAGGTGCTCAAGCAAGGAACATTGTCACAGAGGCCTTAGATAAAGGAATCACATCAGGACGAAGTCCTTCAAGCGTGGCTGCTGCCGCACTCTATATCGGCGCACTTCTGAACGATGAATCAATGACTCAAAGAGAAGTCGCTGAAGTTTCAGGAATCACACAGACAACTGTCAGAAACACTTACAGACTGCTTTCAGAGGAATTGGGCCTTGAGGACGAAATCGAAGAGGCCCGAAACAACTAGAGGTGAATAATTTGGTCAAACTACAGAAAGATGGAAACGGACGATATCACATTACAGTACCTAAAAGCTTTATAGAAGGATTCGGATGGAACAAAGGAGATGAGATTTGTTTCGAGATCAAAGGAAAAGGCACACTTGAAATAGAGAAAGATTAAAAAAGGAAAATATCCGCAAAAAGAACTTCATCTTAAATCGATACTCTTTCCAAGCCGGTCTCTAACACAGATTCTTTTATTTCAGGATTTATACCTGTTTCCGCATCCATCTCCGTTTCCAACGCCTCACATCTCATACACATAGAATTCAGATCCCCTCCATGTAAAAACATAACAGGAATCAACTGATTTATTTCTTCTGAATTTCGATCAAAGGCCTCTATTTTCTTTATCTAGAATATTCTCCCATTCAAAATCCATCTCTAATCCTTCAAAGTCGCCATGATTAATTGCGTACTCTGCATACATACTTATGGCGTTGTGAGGATTATCGTACTCTCCAGGCATAACAGGATCTTTACCGGAGTGTAGAAAAGTTTGGCCGCTAGTATATGATTTCTCAATCATTTCGCCTAAATAAACATTGATTTCTCGGGAACGAGAGACAAGATTAATATCTATACCTTCATTTTTCTCCACTACTTCAACTTGAAAAGCTTTGTCATCTTTAACAAGAAGTGTTATATCTTCAGGCTCAGTTACACCCATCTCATCTGTGTAAACACCGAAATCAGTCCTGATCCCATCGTTTACAACTCCATTGAAGAAGTAACCTTTCGCCATACGCAGAGAGTCGTTAAAAATTAATAAAAAACTCCTCACTAACTTTCCAAGAACATATCAGTAACTGGAGTTCTCAACCCCGACGTCAGAAAGAAAAATATGCGCCGCCAGCTGATGCGAACACAGCTCTCCCTGAAACGGACAGGGACAGAAACTATCACCTGAATCAATATCAATACCTACAGTGTACTCCGCATTATCTCCTTCAACAACGAACTGATAACGATCACTCGACTTCACAGAAACTTCAATCATGCCCTCATCGATAATACGACGGGCCTTTCCCCACTTATGCAGATTCTCCCGCTCACTCCTTTCCAAATCATCCATCACAGAAAACTCGTTAAACATCTAAATTTAAAACAAAACAGGCCTCTACAAAAACTTCATTTAATTAAAGCGTTCTCTTACTAGATGTGTGAAGGCCTCTCTTCCCGACTTGATACAAGTAATTGATTTCTTGTTTAGTGAGGGCGTGATTGTAGATTCGAACGTGTTGAATCTTTCCATTCCAGTAATGATCATTTACTGTTCTATTCTTTCCAATGTAGTAATTTTGCATATTTGATATATCGGGATTATTTCCTAGACTCGATACTTTATCATTTTCTCCATCTATGTTTACTCTACCTCTATCTTCAGGATTATTGAATGTAGTCACAACTAGATGCCATTCTCCATCACGAATATCTGTTTCACTTGATATACGTTCTATATTTCCGCCTCCAGTTACGTCAACATTTAGATCCAAAGTACCATCTTCTAAGGCCATGGAAATATTAGCTGTATCTCTGTTATGTAAGATCCAGTGCCTGCCATTGTCTGTCTGAGATCCATCCCATCTGATCCAAGCCACCATAGAAACAGTGCTTTTCTGAGACAATGAAAAAGAAGTATCTACATAACCAGATCCATCAAAACTGCACGCGTTCTGACTTAATATACCATTTGCTCCTTGAGTTACTCCGCCATTCAAACTTCCATTATTGCCATTCCTAATATCTATCGCGTCACCGCTTTCTTCATCCAAAGGCCAGTATCCTACAAGAACCATATTTCAGTAATTCACCAATTGTTTACGCAAATCACGGCCTCTAGTCCCGTATCTGTATAATTCGAAGATTTCACTTTTTGATAGAGCTTTACTGTAGATCCTGAAGTCATCTAATTTTCCTTTAATAGCATTCAGTGGACTGCCTTTGTAATTTTGATTTCCTAGATAAAAATTGATAGGGAAGTCTTCAGCAGACGGAGAATTCTGGCTACTGTAATTAAGAGGTACTTCAATACCGTTAAAGAAAAACCTGAGTTCACTTTGATCAAGTCTGTGAACAAACACCAAATGATTGAATCCACTATTTATAGGTATAGATCTGCCTAACTCAGCTTGTAACTTTGTTCCACTTGAGTCCTTATATGACCATCTTAAATTTCCTGTTTCATTGTTGTTGTTATTGTTACTGTTTATCTGAACATTATGAGTACTTGAGTTATTCTGATTAAAACCTAATAAATCGCGTCTACCTGTGTCGTCATTAGACATCCACAGAGAATAAGTAAATCTTTCATTTTCTCCTCCAAAAGAACCTAAGTCACCTGCATCGATATAATCACTATCCGAACTAAAACTGTAAGCACCACTACGAACACCTCCACTAGAAACATAAGAAGCACCGTTCACTGTTCCATCATTAGTTCCCCATGAATCCGTGACATCTCCATCAAAAGCCCAACGACTGACAGCCGAAGAACTATTCTCGTTATTCAGAGGCCTCGCAAAATCGCCTGAACCCCAACGATACAAAGTTTGGACTTCTGAATCAGATAATGCTTTGTCGTAGACACGGAAGTTTGAGATGTTTCCTTCTAAGTACTGAGTATTATCGTATTCTTTCCTTCCTAAGGCATGATTTGTTGATGGGTTTCCTAAAGTTCCAAAAGAGACTGAACTTTCATTAACTCCGTTGACATATATTTTCAGATTACCGTTTTCTTTAGTAGTAGCAACCACATGATACCAGTCTTTCGGCGATGGAGATGTATTTGAATATACACCTACATTTTTTGAGCTGTCGCCTACACGCCACAAGAATTCATCAGCTGAGTTATTATACTGGAGTTCAATTATACTAGAACTCGAATTTTCATCAGCTGACCATACTGTTACTGTTGAAGAAGTACTTCGTAACTTAACCCAGACAGACACAGAAAACTCACTGAAACCACTGAAATCAATGCCTGAAGTATCAATGTAATCATCATTTCCGTCGAAAGACATGGCCTGTAATCCGCCCTTTCCAGCAACACCAGTCGTCACACCACCATTTAAGGTTCCATGATTTCCGTTTCCAGAATAATCAGTCGCATTTTCGTCGTGTAGAGGCCAGTAACCAACTAAATCACTACTTAGATCAGGCCTCTCCCTAGAATAACCTTGCTTCAAATCACCATTACGACCAACAGTACCACTGGAATCCTGATTGTTTTTCCAGTTACTTTCTGAATCCCAGCGAATAACCATAGTTTTAGAGACCTCTATTAACTTCTTTGTTTTTTGTTTTATTTTATTCTTTCGTGTAGAAAAGTCTGGCTTCTACTTGTTTTTCTGGATGTATTTCTTTGATTGCGTTGGCGTATCTCTGGATCTGTGTTTGGTGTTTCTGTTTTTCATCTCCTGTTTTCCAGTCGATGACTTCTATTTTGTCGTCTTTGATGTGAAGTAAGTCGATCTTTGCCATATAAGTTGTGTCTCCGTCAGGGATGTTGACTTTCTGTTCCACTTCAAGTCTACCTTGAAGCGAGTCTATGAATTGTTTTATCTTCTGTTCTTGGCTGTTAGATGGCTCTACATCAAGTCCTTGAGCGTATCTCTCCGCAAACCTGTGAATCTCCAGGCCTTTTGATCCGTCTCCCTGAGTTTCTGTGTTTGTTACAGCTGCCACTGATGGACTTATTTTATCCGGCTCTTCGATTTCAAGTACAGGCCTATCGTCTTCTTCCTCTTCTACTTCCTTTATATCTGGCTCTATATAATCTGGCTCTAATTCTATCTCGTCGTAAAAACTGCTCTCTCTTCCTTTCTTAGCTGAAAGAAATAGATGATTCTCTGCTCTAGTTGTAGCTACATAAAGCAATCTTCTTTCCTCATCATATGTTCCGGATAAACATTTAGATATTATCTCGTAACGCCAGTTATCGTAGTTAAACGCCATATCTGTGTCATCAAATATCTTTTTCTGTCTGATGCCTGCTGGCTCTACGTAGTCTATATTTTTACTTGATCCTTGATAACTTGGGAAAACTCCTCTATTCAATCCTGCGATAAATACGGCCGGATACTCCAGTCCTTTTGCTTTATGGACTGTCTGTATCTTGACCGTGTTTCTTGATTCCGAGAAATCTACTTCGTAAGTCTCTCCTTCCTCGATGTTTTCCTCGATGAAATTGATGATCCGCCCTGTATTCATGTAGCTACTGATCCTAGTATCTTCGAGTACCTCTATGATTTTTGCGGAGGCCGGACCATAGCATCCATACCTCTCGAAAACTTTCTCAGCTATACCTTTGATTGATTCCTCGGCCTCCAACTCTTCAACGAATGAAACCATGTCATTAGGATAGGCCTCTTCCTCAAGGATATGTCTTGCCTCATCTAAACTGTATCCGGCTTCTTCCAGAACTACTGCCCATCCTCTTCTTCCATCTGAATTCAAGATCCTCAGCCAAGCCAGTAAAAGAATAGATGGGTTCGTCTTGAACAACTCGATCCCGGCCTCGTAAGCAGCAGGAACCCCGTTTTCCCTAGCTTTGTCTTGTATCTCAAGACCAAGACTTCTCGTTCTTGTCAGAACAGCTATATCATCAAAGTTAAGAGGCCTCTCGCCATCATCCCCTTCACACAAGTAATTCTCATTATCTACTACTTCCTGTATCTTGGTAATTATGGCCTCTACTTCCTCTTCACTCGTAATTTTTTCTATAGTCGCGTCTTGTAATCCTTTCTCTGATTCAAGAGAAGTTACTTCGACTTCTTTTACGTTCTCCCATTTACTGCCTTTCAACTCAAGTGTAGATTCTGAAAAATCAAGGATGTCTTGACTGGAACGATAATTCTTCTTTAGAGGGATCTTCTCTATCTCGCCAATCTCAAAATTGACTCTTTTTTCTTCGTTGTTAAGCTCGTTTTTGAATCTGTCAAGCCTTCTCTGAAAATCCTGGATGTTTTCGACTTCAGCGTACTGGAACGAGTAAATAGATTGTTTCCAGTCCCCGACAACACAGATATTCGGCTTATCCGCCATCAACAAGGCTAATTTGAACTGTATCTCATTTGTGTCCTGAAATTCATCTATCATCATGTACTGGAAGCTTTCATCTTTCCTTACAGCTTCATCTTCATGCAGTAAAACGTAAGCGAACATCATCAAGAAACTGAAATTAAGATAGTTCCTTGAAAGACAGAAATCGATATATGAGATAAAGACATCGTGGATAAAATCCTTCAATTCTTCTCTGTCCTCATCAAAGGCCTTCCTACAGAAATCTCTTCTGACTGATTTAGTACCTCTACCTCCTCGCAATTCTTCTCTTTCCGGGGCATCATCCAAGTATGTCTTTCTATCGAATCCAGAAAGTCTAGCTCTTAAATGACTCTGCTTTTTCCCTCGTGAACCTTCTCTCGGCTTGTTCTCCTTCTGGAAAATACTGTAAAACCTCTTTCTATCCCCTTCCAAATGTTCTTCTGTATCCTTGAACCATCCATCTTTCGTTGGAACGATACCTTTAGAAGCCAAAGATTTCAGTAAATCCAGTAGTTCTGATGACTCCCGTATTACATGGAAAAACTCTCTATACTCTGGATTATCGTCTCTGAAGCCTCTGTAAAATTCGTCGAATTCCTGTCTCTCTCTTATAGCGCTTTCCATCATCTGTGTCTCTTCAGTTATATTCCTGTCAAGTCCTATCATCGACGGGGCGTTCAATCCATGTCTCTCCAGTATTTTCTGACAGTGACTGTGGAATGTAGAGATCGGAGCCTGGAAAATCTTTGAATCCTCTACAGAGGCCTCTTCCATGATTCTATCAGTCATCTCTTCAGAAGCATTTCTCGTGTAAGTAGCGAGAAAAATATCTTCAGGATCAACCCCTTTTTCAAGCAAATTAACGTATCTCAACGTTACAGTAAATGTTTTTCCTGTCCCTGCTCCGGCATCAGCTAAAATTACTCCTTCAGTATTTTCTATAATCTTCTGTTGTTGCTCATTCGGTGCGAACTCACTCATCAAGTATCATATCTCTATCAGGTAAGTCATCAGGTTTTGCGTTAAGAGGGAATCCTTCATCAAGATAATGATTCAGTTCCTGTTTCTTTTCAGCTACAAACTCCTTGAAGTTATCGAGATCTTCACTGAAGAAATTGGAGCAACGGACTTCTACAAACTCTTTGATAATCTGATCTGTTCCTTTTCTAACGTATTTGTACTCTCCTATCTCTTTTTCACAGTATTTTTGGAACTCCTGTGCCAACTTAGATTTGAGTGCTTTATCTTTATCGAACGCATACTCCAATTCTTTGCCTTTAAAGAACTCTCTAAAGTTTTCACATCCAAGTTTATCGAGTACTTTACGAGCCTTACTTGTATTTCCTTTCTCCCTTAAGAGGTGTTCATACATCTCCAGTGAAGAAATATAATCATCAAACAACTTTGGAACATATCTTACAGTTACAGCGTTATCGCCATTATCACCATCTCCGTTGACTGCATCGGAGATATTATCTAAGAAGTTCAGGAAAGTAAACTTCAGTGTTTGATCATTTATTTGATCTCTGTGGAAGGTCAAGTACATCAGGGCCTGGAAATCCGGCCAGTCAGCATCCTCGTACAGTTCCACGTTAGAGGCCTTTACGATATCTTTAGCTGATTTCTTCCTTCCGGACTTGTAGTCTACAAGATGTTTTTCGTTCATTATCAGATCGATTTTTCCCTTTACAGAGAGATCAGTATCCATGAACGACATCTCTGTAATCCCTGCATCAATCTCTTTTCCAAAGGTCTCTGCAAAGATATTCTCATCATCGCCTCTACTATATTTATTGGAATCTGTTCTTTCAATCTCGTTTTGCTCCAAAAACTCAGTAATATTTGACAGGCCTATCCTGAGCTCCGTTTCCAACTGTTCGAGCCCGTAATCATCCATGAAAGGCCTCATATGTTTTTTCATCGCTTCTATTATCTTGCCATCGCTTATTTCCTCTACAAAATCCGGATGAGTGGCGTAAAACTCTGCGTAATCATGGAAAATATTTCCTTTTTCAAGATTTTCATCCTCTATATCAGATGTTAATCGCCGGAAATAATACAGTTTAGGTGAAAGTGCTAAATCGTTCAAAGCAGACTGACTCAAAGCTTTTTTATTGGAAACTTCGACATCCAAAGAAGAGTGTTTGAATCCTTTTGCCTCAGGCTCTCCTTCAGGTCTGTAATAATCATTATCTAAGTCCTCAAAGCTGTTGATATCAGTTCCTGCCAATTCTCCAAGATGATAACATGGCTTAACTTCTCTGTTCATTTCTTTATCTTGCACCATGTAAACCTGTTCTTCTCCGCTTTGGATCAACGAGCAGAAACCGTTCCTGTTTTTCTCTGCTTCTTTTTCTTCATTGATCCATGGATCATCTCCTGTTTCACGCGTCCAGTCTTTGTCGACTCCGATGAAAAATACTACAGGCCTGTCCACGTATCCTGCTGAAGATGGATCAGCGAATAAGACTCCATCAGTCTCTGAATCAGACGAAGGATCAAAAGATTCGATGTAAAACTCCAGATCACTTAGATTGTCACTGGAGACAGATTCCTGTAGAAGATCTAATTCACCCAGTAAATCATTTACTTCCTGCATCTTCCCTGCTCCTAGTTCCTCTAACCTCCTCAAAACTTCATTGAAATCCAGATACTCCAGAACATTGAGAAGCTGTTGTATATCCTCAAGTCCTGACGTACGTGACACTAATCTATTGTCTTTAGATGGACGTACATCCACCTCCATCTCGTCTAGCACAGGCCTCACATCCCGTACTCGAACGTTTTTAGTCGATAATCCTACTCTCAGAAGACTTATAAGACTTCTTAGATCGCTTTCCTCGGAGATACTTCTTGATGAAAGATATGGAATGTCTCTAGCATCTAGAGAGGCCTCTATCAAAGGCTGGTACTGGCTCTCAGGATTCACTACTACTCCTGCCTTTTCCGGTCGTACATTTTTGATATTCTCCGTCAATGACTGGGCTATATCCTGTTTTGATTCGAAAATCCTGAATTCTGAAAGCTCATGTTTCTCCCCAGTAAACATTTCAACTTTCTCGAACTCATCCGGCAGTAACTTTTTATCCAGTCCAGTAAAATCCTCAAATCCGACAACTATTACTTTACCCTCTATTTTCTCTTCTTCAAGACGGGAGAAAACAGTGTCGGACTGCTTCAAAGTATCTATAACTTTCTCTGAGACCTCTGAATCAAATCTTTCATACTGTTTTATTTTTTCCAGTTCACCTGTATACTGCCAGCAACTGATAGTCTTCTCCAGAAGATAAGATGATTGTCGCCATCCGAGATCCTTCTCGTTTACAAGCTTGAGAAATGTATCCTCTCTTTCATCCATCTCAGGTCCTGATACGTATCTGCGGGGTGTTGTACAGAAATCACCCATGAAAGCTTTGTCTAAACGAGTTAATCTAGCGTTCAAAGCATCTGCGAGAGAAGCATCTGTAGTAACTACCGTGCCTTCTTCAGCGTATTCTTTTACTTCTTCAAATATTCTATCAATCGAACGTGTGTCCGGAATCTCCACTGATGAAAATAAAATGTGCAGTTAAAGTAAAAAAATTCTCGTTAAAGGATTGATTCATGATTGCTAAAGAAATCGATGTAAAAGGCCTTGATTACACTATAGAAGGAGTAGACTCTGATTTCCTTGATCAGGAATTTTACACTCCCGACATTGAAGACGGACATGACTATCTACCAGATTTCTCCAACGAGATGAGGTGCTTACATACCTATCCGGAACGTGACAAATTGACGTTTACACATAGAAATAAGGGAAAATACACAGTCCACGCATGGAGCGATGGAAAAGTTCTTTTGACAGATCCTTCAGATACAGTGTGGATCTATGATAGTGATGAGGACGTGACTGCTTATCAAGGCGAAGGCGAATTTGTAGCAGCATACAATCCCGACATATCAGATGTTTGGGAAGATATCATATCAGGAGAGTGGATGAAAGATTTCATAGATAGACATGAAAGAGATCTTGGCGGAGGATTCAATCGCTTACACCCTGAATTAGGAAAAAGAGTCGCTAGAGGACTGGATTTAAGGGAATAGAGACGATTTTTTGGACAAAAATTAATTTTTTCTTTTCTGTGTCTTCTGGAAGTTTTCATGTAGACGTTTCGAAACGTCCCAGGCCTCTGATTCATCTATATCTATTATTTTTGCATCTCCGCTCATGAATCCTGTCCCTGCGATATCGAGTGTTACACTTGATAAGTCCCAGAGTCTCTGCAGTATAGTATCTGACATTATGATGTTCTGTGTCCTGTGATAGGGAACGATAATCTCTTTTCTGTTCCAGAATCCTTTACGGACGACAAAGTGCTCATCTAACTCACTATATCCGATGTGTTTCCATTTCAAAAATGAGGCCAGTAACGCCAGTGAAGCAAATAGAGGGATCGAAATATAGTAAAACTCACTTGTCCAGAGATAGATTATTGATAAAACTAAGGTAGAGGCCACTGCGTATCTCGTGAAGTATTTCCGCATGGTCCTCACAGGTATTTTTTCAAGACTGTAATCCTCAAGATATTCTAACTGAGTGACTAGTTCCCTGACCTGATCTTTCTTGGCAAGAGGGATAGCCAGCTCAAGTTCCTGATCTTTACGAGAATAACCAGCAGTCTCTATACTGAGGCTGGATCTATCAAACAGTCTTTTCAAAGGATTATCACTGATTACAATCCTTTGCAACTTCCTAAGAGGAACAGATCCCTCTGAACGATTGACGAGGCCTCTACTGTATTCAAGAGTATCTTTTCTTTTCATCAATCTGAAATTATAGAAACGAGAAAGGTTAGCCACAAAATTAGACGCTACAACGACTGAAAAAGCTACCATAATAACAACCAAGATCCCATTAAAGAGTCCTATCCCTGATCCTTCTAGTAAAGGAGTTATAGAAGGTATAGAGAATCCTAAAAGCCCTAATAAACCAAATATTATCCTCTGATCTATACCTGTAAGGCCTAGAATCAGGAGCTCTTTATCATCAATCCTGTAAAGTTCCTCCCCTGCGTCTTTATTTTGATTTTTTTCTTCATCAGATTCGTTTTCCTGCTTGAAATCCCTGATCTTTTGCTTTATTTTATCGGCTTCACTAAGTTCAACGTATTTAAGAGAGGCCTCTGTAGTGGATCCTCCTGCTGTTTCAAGGCTTACTACAGATATTCCAAGGATCCTATGTATAATATTTCTTTTGACGTCGACGTTCTGTACCCTTTTCAATGGAATATCTCTGTCGCTTCGTTTGATTATGCCTTTGGTTATCTTCAGATTTTCTTCATCAAAGAGGTATTCGAAACGCCTCCAACGAATGTAGCTGTAGAGGCCTGTAACTAAGGTCAGAAGTACCGCCATCAAGGGAACAATGAACGGCCCGAGCTCTGATCCGGACGGGAAGCTTCCTGCTGTGAAGTATATTACTGCCATCAGTTTAACTGAAAGTGATACAGCTGTATATGGGATAGTTAAACGCGAAAGCTTCATACTCCATCCCTGTCTTCAGATTCTATTGCCAGGTCACGAAGTTTTTCCTGCATATCATGTGCGTCATCCGGCAGAAGACCAGGGATAGCAACATCAGCTCCTCTAGACCCAGCAGTATAAACCACAAGCCTAGAAAGCCCAAGTAGTCTGTCTGAAACCCTTCTCTGACTATCTATATGCTGTATTCTGACATATGGCATCATAGTTCTGACTTTGATGAATATTCCGTATTCAAGGTAAAGATGATCGTCTCTTAAAGTATATCTCCAGGCTCTGAAACGTACAAATCCAAGAATAATAGCTGTTGCAACTCCGATCAAAACAAATATGACGGCCATCTCTGTAATTGAGTAATCAACAACCCTGGAGAGGCCTGCTGTAGCCAGTAATGAAAGAGGTACAGTGACTAACCCGTACAGAAATATCCACAAAGGTATAATTTTTTTCTCTGGTTTTCTCACTGAACTCTCCTCCTTAAAAGGCCTTTTCAAAAACAGGCCTCTAGATAATTGTTGGTAAAAAACGTTTTTAATTTCGTCAGTAAAAAAGCTAGATTTATATTAAAAATTTGAAAATCTTGAAATCCACTAATTTATACTTTTGCTACTAATGAGTAACTATGAATTCCAGTGAGATTAAAGGCATCCATATTGTGAATGAAACAGAGAATTTCAGTCATAGATTCTTTGATAATTTACAAACTGTTTCAGAGGAAATGAATGAAATTGACAATGTTGTGATGGATGTCAATGTTGTTTATTCTGTAGCTCGTGGAAGAAAGTACACCTCAGAACTTTTCGCAGAGAATGAATCGGCTGAAGAAGCTGTTGAATTGCTTGGAGAGGGTGCTTTTGAAAGCGATGAAAGAAACGAACAGGAACTTCTCAGATTCAAATCAACTCCATACTCCAGAATAAGAGCTGTAGATGAACTTGAGGCCTCTCTGTATATCTCAGATATAACAGAGGATCGAATAAATAACAGTCGAGACAAAATGGCGAATCCTGACAGAGTATTATCTTATTTTAACAATATTAGCGAATCAATTCCAGTAAAAGATTTAATAGGGATAGAAGAATACACTAGAGAACATGTGGAAAGTGATATGAGCGAAGACGAAGCGCTTGTGGAAGCTGCTTCAGAGCTTGACGGAAATACAATTGTAATGAGTTATGATCACGGCATGCTCGACTACGAAATCCATGCAACAGTTCCGGAGATAGCTACTTCGATATAATCAATGCTCTAAATTACGTAATTCCTCTTTAACGAACAGATAGTTGTAAATTTTCTCAGGAAGAACTTTAACAAAGAGCATCTGAAAAGGCCTTTTAACACAGAACTTGAGTTCATCCCAGTAATTCATACCTATCTGATTCGCAGACAAATGATAATTCCGATTAACGAACTGTTCAGGTCTATGTTCGATTTCACCATTTTGCTGGCTTTTTAGAGTCTTATAAGCAAGTTCGGCGTTTTTACATCTGGCTTCGAGCAGGAGCTCATTTTCACGTTCATTTAGTCCCCACCAAGGCCCGATGAAATCGTCTTCCCAGTAAAAATCTCTGTCAAGATCATCTAAAATTTCCTCGATACTTGGCTTGAATTGATCTGAAGAAACATCATCTTCGAGTATCAAATCCAACTGGATATGCCTCTCAAACTTCTCTGAATATTCCTGCCAGAAAAAGTAATACGAATCAAGACCATCAATGTTTTTCACTTGATCAATTATCTCAACTAAACTTTCCCTGTAATTATCCCGGCCTCTAAAATATTCTATTTGGCATCTGAGACGTTCACTCATAATAAATAAGAAAGAATAGAATGGAATAAAAAATTTTTAGATCTCCAGGACTTCAGTCGATTCATATCCTGTAGAGGCCTCTAGATCTTCGTGTTCCATTCCTGTATCTCTTATGAAATCAGCTGCCTCGTTGACGAACTGTTTCTCGTAACTCTCTGTTGAAGGCCTGTACTGCATCTCCAGTGCGTCTCTGTTCTCGTCTCCTGCATCGATCTTTCCAGGATTAAATCCTGCGCACTCGAACCCCATTTCCTCGAACTCCATAGCGGCAGATGGGAGATACGGATTGTTGGCATCCAATGTAAGGCCTGTCCAGTAATCCTCGTCTTCTTCGCCGTCCTGTATTTTTGACTGGGTGTTGCCGATCTCATTGAGCACATCATTCCATGTGAAATCTCCTTTATCGTCCTGTACGATCTCGATTTCTGCAAAGTTCATTGGATCGCCTACAGCCTTTGATTTGACTTTGTAATTTCTTTCAGTATGATCTACAGATTCACTGAAAGTTTCACGGCTTATAGGCTCAAGATGATCGCTTCTCTTCGCGTTAATATTATCTCTAGCAGTATTTACTACATCTTCCACGTGTTCAGGCACGTATACTTGTTGCTGATCGTTTTCAATATGAGAATCTGCCCATATCATGTCCACGACAGTCACGCGCCCCTTTCCTTTGTAAGCCATTGGGAATTTCTTATCGTAGACACCTGTAACTGCAAAATCATTTTTGTCAGCCACGTGCTGTGTCGCACCCGATTTATCAGCAAGTAACTGCGTGTGAACAATATCGACAGGACTACTCTCGTCTTCCACCATTCTACTTGTCTTATCCAATCGATCAACGAAAAGTTCATCATAAACTTTTCTACCAGAGGCCTCTGAGACAGCTCCACGTCTGTCTTCACTTATAATAGTCGATCCTAACTCGGCAAGATTGTCCTGAAACTTTACAGCCCCAACACCAATGAATTCGCCACTTGAGTCCTCTACCGTTTCAACCAATTCTGGAGCCATTTCACTCTCCCAGTCCTCAATACCCCACTCATCAGGAATATCCTCAATATCATCAATCTCACTATTCATCACGGAAAGGAACTGTTCTAACTCTGTGCTGTTAACGAATTTTCCGTAGTATTTTTCATACTCGTTCAAAAAGGCCTCTGTAATATTTTTTGCATCAGAAGGCTTTGCCTTCCTTATAGTTTCATCTACTTCCTCTAACTCTCCTTCTACTGCCACATCATCACCATGCCAGATTGTTTCAAGTTGTTGATCATTTTTTGTTTAAACACCTCTAGAAGAATCCTTTACACGCCAGAAAAAGTTGAGAGGCCTGAAAAGAATCTCTTTGAAGCTTTCAGCTATAGAAATAACTGCGGAAAATACCAAATACATTAGATTCGATTCCGCTTGCCGAAAGCATAGTCAACCATAGTTGACCTACTTTTATTAACTTATTGGTGAAAGAGTTCTGAAGTCGTTATGTTTTATTTGTTCAAAAAATAAAGAAGTTAGACAGTGGCTTCAGTAAAAAATATCCGAGTTTTAATTTTTGTATCTATATTTCTGGTTATAGTTTCTACAGGTGTCGGAAGCCTTGAAGACGGCCTTGAAGGTTACTGGAGGTTTAATTCCGGAACAGGTAATGAATTAGTTGATAGTGCAGGAGGGATTGATGGCGATATCAACGGTGCTTCATGGACTTCAGGAAAATTCAGTGACGGCCTCTTTTTTGATGGAAATGGAGATTACATAGGATTAAGTGACTGGAGTGTTATTGATGGTTCATCAAGTTTATCCGTGTCAACATGGATAAATCCTTCTTCACTTAGCTACACTGATGATGGTCATTTCTCTAATCATGCACAGATTATAGGTAAACAAGGTCCTAGCTCAGATGATAACTATGAACTTGCTTTATTGGATACGGGAGAGATCGGAGTATACGTCGATAATGGGAACAGCGTCCAAATCACAGGAGGTTCTTTAAACACGAACGAATGGTATCACATCACCTCAACATACGGGAATGGGAAACTTGAACTCTACATCAACGGCGATAAAGTATCAAGCACATCAGCGAGCGGTTCATTAGTGACAAATACACACCCATTAGAGTTCGGTGGAGACAGCACAGGAAACTATGGAGGAGATAATTACTACTGGTTCAACGGTAAAATGGATGAAACGAGAGTTTACAGTAAAGAACTGACTACAAGCGACGTCCAAGAACTATACAATTACCGTGAATCCTTTTGTGATAAGACAGGGCCTAATCAAGAATGTATTTTAAACTCAGAAAGAGACATTTCTGGACAAAGTAGATCTATAAACAACGTATTTTTATCCAGAAAATCCGCCTCAATAAAATCAAATCCAGAAAACGCCATATTGACCATATCCAACACTTCAAAAATATCAGGCATCTGGACAGGCAACTTTGAAATCAAAGCGAATACTATAACTCTTACTTCAGGAGCTAAATTCAATCCCAGGGATAAAATAACTTTAAACAGCAAGAAATAAAGAAAAACAAAGAAAGCAAAAAAGTATTCAAACAACACTTCTACATCCTGGCATCCTTCAACTCTAAATCTTCGTCCATCCTAGGGATGTCGACCTTGTTCTTTATTCTGCGGAACTTCTGATGATCTTTTTTCTCAAGGAGTGTGATGGCCTCTCCTTCTCTACCCTGTCTTCCAGCTCTTCCGATCCTATGCGTGTATGTATCAGCTGAATCCGGCACATCGTAGTTGAAAACGTGTGTAACGTTGTCAATGTCGAGGCCTCTCGCAGCGACATCTGTCGCCACGGTTACCTTTATTTCTCCGTCTTCAAACTTGTCGACCATCTCTTCTCTTTTATGTTGACTCATGTCGCCGTTCAGTTCCTGTGCATCGATATTGTTCTTTCTAAGCTTATCTGCCAGCCAGCGAGTCGTGTTCTTTGTCTTGCAGAAAACTATGGATAGATCTCTATCACGCTGTTCAAGTAAAGTATACAGCGTGGAGAGTTTTTCGTTATCTTTTACGTTCATGTACTTGGCATCCAAGTTTCTCGTGTGTTCAGAGGCCTTTATCCTGATAGTTTCCGGATCGATATCATATCTGTCGCACATCTTCTTCAAAGCTCTTGGAATAGTGGCACCAAACAGAAGATTCTGCCTTTCATTTGGCAAATAACTGATTATCTGCTCTAATTCGTCCTGGAATCCCATGTCAAGCATACGATCTGCTTCGTCAAGTATAAAGTATTCAAGGCCTGAAACATTTATCTTGTCTTGTTTCAGTAAGTCTAGTACTCTTCCAGGTGTTCCAACAACTATGTTGGCTTTTTTAGCTCCCTGAATCTGCGGATCGTAGCTTACTCCTCCGTAGATTGTTACTGTCTCGATCTTGTCCGGAGAATTAATGTTAATTTCCTCCGATACTTGTTTCGCTAGCTCTCTAGTCGGAGTCAATACAAGGGCCTTTGTGTCCCCTCCCTCTACCTGTTCGATTATAGGCAGTGAGAAGGCCAAAGTTTTTCCTGAACCTGTCTCCGATTCCACAAGCATGTCTTTTCCGGCGAAAATCTCCGGAATAGATTTTTCCTGAACCTCTGTAGGCTCTGTTATTCCCTGTTCTTTAAGCTGTGAAACAATACTTTCCGAAATATCCAAGTCTTCAAATCTCATCTAGAAACCAAATCCTTAATTTACAGGAAATACTTAGGCCTCTAGCTTTTTAAGCGATAAACCAGATCAGTCACTGAAACAGGCCTCTAACTGAAAAATTTTGCTCTCAAAACTAAACTATGCTCCTTCAATCCGCAAGATTCATCATAACTCAGAACAATGAAAGAGAAATACTGGAGAACAAAGACATCAGAATCAAAGATGGAAATATAACTGAGATAGGAGATTTAGAGGTCCAAGACAACGAGAAAGTCTACGACTGTAGCGACAAAGTAGTCATGCCAGGCCTGATCAATACTCATACACATGCTTCAATGTCGCTTTTGAGAGGCATTTCCGACAACAAGAAACTGGAGGACTGGCTACATGAAGACATTTTTCCTGCTGAAGAAGTGATGGATAAAGATGACATCTACACTGGTGCTTTGCTTGCTTCTGTTGAGATGGTTAAAACAGGGACGACGTGTTTCAATGACATGTATGAGAGGCCTGATCAGATAGTTGAAGCAGTGGAAGAGACTGGTATTCGTGCCGTTATCTCAAGAGGCCTCTTTGATTGGGACGATAAAGGAGAAGAAAGAATAGAAGAGGCAAAAAAGGCAGTGAGAAAATACAGCGAACATGAACTAGTTACTCCTGGCATCGCCCCACACGCCGTCTACACATGTAGTCTAGAGCTTTTGAAGGAGATGAAAGAATTCGCAGAAGAACACGATGTTCCGTATCATATCCATGTTTCGGAGACCGAAAAAGAAAATAAAGATTTGATGAGTGATGAGGGTCTTTCTCCAACAGAATACTTACATGAGAACGGCCTCTTTGATAGTTCTGTGGTGGCAGCCCATGCAGCTTGGCTTTCAGAACGAGATAGAGGGATATTTGAAGAAACAGGTGCTAACGTCGCCCATAATCCTGCTGCGAATCTAAAATTAGGAAGTGGGATAGCAGATATACCTGAACTGATAGATGAAGGAGTCAACATTTCACTGGGGACTGATGGACCGGCCTCAAACAATAACTTCAACTTATTTGAGGAGATGAAGACGGCTTCTCTAGTACACAAAATCGAGGATCCTCGTCGGATCGATGAGAGAAAAGTGTTCGACATGGCCACTATCAACGGAGCAAAAGCACTGGGATTAGAAAACAAGATCGGATCGCTAGAGGAAGGTAAGAAGGCCGACTTACTTGTATTGGACTTGAATGATTCAGAGTTGAGGCCTTTCTACGGAAAGAATGGATTAATTTCAAACATCGTCTACTCATACACAGGAAATCCGGAGAAAGTCTTCGTCAACGGAGAACTTGTGGCAGAAGATGGAAATGTCTTGAATGTGGAGCAGTCAGGCCTCCTGGAAAAGGCTCAAGATAAAGTCGAGAGATTTGATAACGCAAGAAAAGAAGAATAAAATACATGGATCGGAGGCCTCTGAATTTTTATACTCTAGTCCTCAAGAAACACTGGTTCTCCCTCATCCAGGATTTTTCTATCGTCGAAGTAGACTGTCGGATCTTCACAGACTGAGTCCCAGTGGATAGGACATGGATTCATCCTTTCATCTCCTTCTTTCACGTATGAACAGTTGTCTCCGAATGCGAAATGTACTGTTCCAAGCACTTTCTCGTCCTGTAAAGTGTTGCCTATAATTGTGGCCTCTGGATTTGTTCCAAATCCGAACTCTGCCATCTTCCTTGCACAGGAGTGTTCCTCGATCGCTTCTTCAAGCTGAGAGGTCTTTTTTCCACGTGATTCTATTGCTACTACTTCGCTGTCTTTTATCTCGACTTTTTCGCCCTCTGGTGAGAAAGGAAAATGATCAAGTACAAGAGTTCCGCTCAAGTTTTCCGGATAGCCGTTGGGCTCTCCTGCCGGAAGATTTCCAAAAGCTCCTTTTTCATTTAATATTCCTGTATCGTTGTGATACGTATCGATATCGACTTCAAAATGTAGATCAGTTCCAGATGGCGTAGTTACTCTTACTTCAGAGGCTTGTTCAAGAAGACTGTATACTTTCTCCGTTATCTCCTTCACTCTGTGATAATCAGCCTGTAAACTGCTGTTCCAGATCTGTTTATTGACTGTAGGGAGGGTGGCAACTCTAGTACCAATTTTATTCGCTTTTTTACGAGCGTCTGTATGTGACAACGATTTCATCGTCGGAGCAATAACAACGTCAAAATCTTTCATAGCATCAGCAACATGTTCTGGAGGTTCCTCACCATGATTTTCTGGCTCCTCAAACTCTATCAACTTGTATTCAAGGCCTGTACTCTCAAGAACTCCAAGTAGAGAGTTAATTATATCCTCATCGTTTGAATCATTCAATACAAGGACTGTTTCATCTTCCTTTACGTCCAGACATTGATTGATAACTGTCTCTGCACCAGTGCTTAGACTCATTCCCTCTCACCTGAGAAGTTCTCCCTGATGAAATCCATGATAATACTGTAGTAATCATCCAGGCTTTCTATCGTAGCATACTCGTTTGGAGCGTGAGCGTTGTATCCTTCAGGCCCGAAGACTACTGCCGGAATTCCGTTCTCCGTCAGGAAACGCATATCACTTCCCGGCTCTTTACGCGACACATCGCATTTCTCTTCAAATTTTTCAGCAGAACTTTTCAGGGACTTGACATACTTGTTATCTTGATCCGTAGAAAACATTGACTCGTCAAGTGAATCTTCCACAGTTAAGCCTTCAATGCTTTCTAAATCCCTGATAACTTCCTCGTTTGGATGATCATTTGCCGTCCTGATATCCAGAGAGGCCTCTGCTTTTTCAGGTACTTTATTTGCGGACTTGCCTGCTTCTATAGTTCCAAGATTTACTGTTGTTGTCCAGTTATCGCCTTGTTCGTGATCATTGAACAATCCTTTTATTTCAGGCCATTTCTCCATGAACTTCTCTATCGCGTTTTCCCCATTCCATGGACGTGATCCATGTGCGGAGAGACCTTGAGTAGAAACTTTCACCTGTAAAATGCCTTTCTGATCCGTGATTATATCGAGATATCCGTCGATATTGTTCGGTTCCGCTGAGATAGCGAATTTGGGACTGTATTTTTCTGAGAAAAGATATCCTGCGCCGTTGAAGCCTCCTTTTTCTTCATCTGAGACGATCATCAATCCGACACTTGGCTTTTCATCTTTCAGGTCTTTCATCGCTGCCATCAAGGCTGCTACTCCGGCCTTCATATCTCCTGTACCTCTTCCATATAGTTTTCCGTCTTCTATACTTGTTTCAAACATCTCATCCGGGGCCTCTATCACATCTATGTGGCCGTGAAGCATCAATTCAGGATTATCTTCACCGAAAGTGATTACCATTGAAGGAATATCATTTTTCTCGTGTCTCCTGACTTCAAATTCAGGCCCGGAGAAGTACTCCCCAATAAAATCCAGGCAGTTGTTAATTTCCTCCAAGTTGTCATTCGTTGATTTAAATTCAACAAGTTTCTCAGTTAACTGTAGTATTTCTTCCTGTTTCTCCGTCATACATCAATTATAGGATTTAATTGACTTAAATTTTCAGCACTATATTTATCTCATGAGTTTCAATAGATTTGAAGAAGCAGTTGATTACGTAGAAAGAGAGCATCAAACAGAAGAGGGAAGAGAGTTTGAGGCATCTGTTAGAGAATCTCTTTCAGGATTAGGCTTTGAAACTAGACTTGTAGCCGATGGAGAACTAAATGACGAAATAGTCAATAATTACGAAATAGAGGCAACTGATGGAACTTACGGACTTGAGATCAGAAGAGAATCAGGACAACTTGAAGTATACGATAGAAACTGAAGAACAGTTTTGAACCGTAAAAGATAAATTTCTCACATATCAAATAACTTCCCATGTCTCTAGAGGCCTCAGAAACTATTTTTGAAAGAGTTAACAATATCGCCCCTGAGAGACTTTACGACGAAAGAGAGTTGAGAGATCAGGACAGGAGATACGTCATATTCAAATATAATTTAGAAGAAGGTATAGGAGTAATTACAGCCGATGAAATTAGACACATACTGGAGAAAGGACAAGAAAGAGGCCAGAAATTCCCCTTATTCAAGGGAATAGAGGCCTCCGAAGCCTACGTAAGGACTGCTGTAAAAAACGGAGAGGACCTTATGACAGCCCGAATTGAAGACGGTGAAGTATACAGCACCGGCTACATGATTCAAGATAACGACTTAAAGGCCTGGATGGCTTTCTCAACTGATTGATACATCTCTAACATTGTCTACAGGCCCTGCTCCATGATCTTCATACTCTGTTCCTGTAGCTTCCAGTGCTTTTCTTGCCTGATCGATTAACTGTATTTCGCCAGTACCGCCTTTGAAGTACTGGAATCCTATTGCATCACTGACTTCTTCCCTGTAGTTCATTGCTTCAGGACTGTATCTTTCAGGCGTAAATCCTCTATCTGAAAGCTCTTGAGAGGCCTCCCACGTCGACTTATCGTTGGCATCAAGCTCCACTCCGATCCATCTGAGATCATCGTCTTCAAGCGCCTGATCAACTGTCTCAAGAGCCTCATCAATTGACTGTTCTCCTTCAGGTACAAGCTGGTAACTAGCCATCTTCCCTACTTCATCGTCGTGGACTTTCTCCTTTAACCTGTATCCTGAATCGACTTCTTCAGGGCCTACATGAAGATTCCGACTTAATCCGTATTCTCTCCTCTCATTTACAGCGGAAAGAACATGATCAACTATCCCGACTGTCTCATCTGTTACGAATACGTCTTTTGAATCTCCTGAAGTGAATTTGTAGTTACTATCAGGATAGACCATGGGAACGACTGTCTCTCTTCCGTTTCCTTTGAAGACTTCCGGATACTTGTTCACACTGACTCCTTCAGGTACTGCTCCTTTCTTGGCGTGGCCGTGCTGAGTCTTTGCGTGTGTGGAGGAGACCGGATGAGTGACGTATCTATTTGCATCAGAGTTTCTTGCGACTTGGACCCGCTGATTCACGAGATCTTGATAAAAAGGCGCACCATCTAGTTCCTGGAACTCTGGATCAAGAACAATTCCTCCGAACTCGGCTTCATGACCTCCACGATGGAACTTCACAGAGCCTGTACCAACTACAGTATCTTCAGGAATCTCCCTATCATGGACTTGTTGTCCTCCATCTACCTTCACGACAAAGTTCTCACTGTCCGTACTTGGAATCACTTCATCTTTGACTATCTCTGGATCAGTGAAAGAGACAAACGGATAATCCTCATAAACCGCATTGTAGGCCTCTGCTATCCCTTCAGCATCTAATTCAGAGGCCTCTGCAGGCCTGACAACATACTCTACTGATTCATTTTGTTGTTCCATTGCCGGCACCGATAGCTCTTCATCTTATTGTTTTTCTGATTTTCAGTTTGATTCGTCGAATGCGTGATGTCGTTGTTGTATTGTAGTTTCATAGATTGTATAACCATAATTTAGGGGAAAATCGAGGCGTATAGAGGCCTCTACAGAATCAGGATAATAAGCAGAACAATAGTAATAAGTAGATTAACTCCGAATGAATCTTGAGAAAACAATGTGAAACTCTCTGAATGACTAGTCAAAGAACTGTTGAACTCAGAAATATTTGGGAGATAATTATTTCTTTGATTGTAGAACGCGTCCACCCCTGGATAAGCGTGCGATAAAGCGTCCACCCTTCATTGAGTTCATAAATCCTGTTTCTGTATTATCATTTAAAAATCCTTTCAGTAACTGGTCGATAAGTCCGGTCAGCTATATAAAATTAGCTTGACTATGTAATTAATAGGGAATTGTTTTTTCCTCGTGAATTGATTTCTCGGTGATTTGTAATGGAAAATACTAATGTTCAACAGAAACAGGAAGAAATGAAGGAGTTTCAAACCGGTACTACTACTGTAGGCCTTGCAACAGATGAAGGAGTAATTCTTGCAGCTGATAAGAGGGCCTCTATGGGTCATCTAACGGCTTCAAAGTTTGCCAAAAAGGTTTACAAGATCGATGATAATTTGGGCCTTACAATCGCTGGAAGCGTAGGAGATGCACAGAAGATCGTGCGTATGATGCGTTCTCAGTTGAAGATGAAGAAGCTTGAAACAAAGGAACTTTCAGTTAAAGGAGCAGGAACACTTCTGGCCAACATCCTTCACGCGAACAAGATGATGCCTTTCATGAATCAGTTCGTACTTGGAGGAGTGGATGAAAACGGAGGAGTCCTCTACGATCTGGATCCAGCAGGAGGCCTTATGAGCCACGATACTTTCACGGCAACAGGATCCGGAAGCCAGATGGCGTACGGAGTACTGGAAGACAACTACGAGAGAGGCCTTGATCACGAAGAAGGCAGTAAACTTGCTGTAAGAGCCGTACAGGCAGCAATGGAGAGAGATACAGCATCCGGAAACGGAATCATGGTGGCAGAAATCACTGAAGAAGGATTCAGCGTCCTTGAGGATAGAGAGGTAGAATCAAAACTGGCTGAATAAGCCTTTAATTTGATTTTTCTTCTCTTTCTAATTTCCGTGATAGACTTGGACGCACTTAACATATTTATTCAAATTAAAGAGGTATTAAACAAATAATGAAAGACTTAGATGACGTAAAAGATCTTCTTCCTGCAGATGCACAAATCAACGACTTAAGATATGAAGCATCAGATATTGTAGTTTATACAAACAGCAAAGAATTCTTCCTTGATCACTCTGAAGCGATTAAAGAAATTGTATCAAAAGTAAAGAAACGAGTAGAAGTAAGGCCTTCGCAGAAACTTTTCAAAGATCCGGAGAAGGCCCGGAAAAAACTTGAAGAATTAATGAGTGAAGAGGCCGGATTCGATGATGTTATCTTCCAGCCTTCGCTCGGGAAAATGATAATAAGAGCGAAAAAGCCTGGAGCAGTCATTGGAAAACACGGAAGCGGACTTCAGGAAATAAGAGAGAAAACACTATGGGATCCGCAGGTGGAAAGAGTTCCATCAATCGATTCAAAAGTCGTTGATAGAGCGAGGGAACTGACTGTAGAGGATCCAGACTTCAGAAAGGATTTCCTTCACGAAGTTGGAGAAAAAATAAGACTCAACAAATCAGTTGGAGATGAATGGATAAGAGTATCAGGCCTTGGAGGCTGTAGACAAGTAGGACGTTCATGCTTCCTGATACAGACAGAGGAATCCAATGTTTTACTTGACTGCGGTATCAATCCAAGTGCAGAATCCGGTTCAAAGGAAAACTTCCCTTATCTGAATGCTCCGGAGCTTGATTTGAGAAACTTAGATGCAGTAGTACTCTCTCACGCACACATGGATCACTGTGGGATGATCCCGTACCTGTACAAGATGGGATACGATGGGCCTCTTTACTGTACTGAGCCAACAAGAGACTTGATGATTATGCTTACACTGGATTACATAGGTCTGGCTCACTCAGAAAGTGCGAACGCACCATACGATTCAACTCATATCAAGAAAGCAGTAAAGAGAACAATAACTCCAGAGTTCGGTGAAGTTACAGATATCGCTCCTGATATGAGGCTGACATTGAAGAACTCAGGCCATATAATCGGAAGTGCTCTGACTCACATACACGTTGGAGAAGGACTCCACAACATCCTCTACACAGGAGACTACAACTACGACAATACTGAGATGTTGAGAGCAGCTGATACGAACTTCCAGCGCGTTGAAACAATGATAACAGAGTCCACTTACGGAGGAAGGGACGACAAACAGACGCCTAGAGAAGAATCTAACAAGAAGTTCCTGTCAAAAGTAAAGCAAACTTTGAACAAAGGAGGAAAAGTCATAGTACCTGTATTCGCAGTAGGAAGAAGCCAAGAAGTACTTGGACTTCTAGCCGATGAAATGGACAGAAGCTACTTTGATTACAACGTCTACATCGACGGGATGATCAAGGGAGCCAATGCTTTACACACTGCTTATCCGGAGTTCCTATCGAAGAAAGTACAGAAGAAAATCCTTCACGAAGACAACTCGCCTTTCCTGAAGGAGAACGTCAAGCCTATCGGAAGCCATTCAGAACGTGAAGAAGTTCATGAAGACGGACCATGTATTATTTTAACGACTTCCGGAAGTATTACAGGAGGGCCTGTAATGTCTTACCTTGAGAAAGAGGCCTCTGATCCCGATAATGCCCTGATCTTCGTTGGATACCAGTTCGAAGGCAGTCTAGGAAGAAAGATCCAGAACGGAGCCGACGAAGTAGAGATAAACGGCAGAGAAGTTGAAGTCAACTTGGACGTTTCAAGCGTCTCAGGCTTCTCCGCACACAGCGACAGACAGCAGATAATCAACTTCTCCAAGAATCTAAGAAGTACACCGAACAGGATCTTCACTAACCACGGAGAAGAAAGTAAATGTTTCTCACTCGCAAGCACGCTTCACAAGATTTTGAACATCGACACTTCCGCACCACAGAACCTAGACGCCAACAGACTCAACTAAAAAACACTGAGGCCTTTATTAGGGCCTCTACACATTTTAATCTCTTATTTTCTCTGTAACTAAAGAAAGTTTGTATAAAGGCTCTATACAAAAGTTAGATATGCCGAAGCTGAACTGGGACGGAAACAACTTCCGCAACAATCAGGATTCCTCAGGAACAGTATCCGACAACATATCACGAAACGGAAACTTACAACAAGGATATAATCATGGAAGTTTGACTAGAGGCCTCGTCGCCTATTATCCTATGGAAAAAGGCCAAGGAGAAATACTACACGATGGAGCCTTAAACAACACAGGACAAATAAAAGGAGGGTCATCAGGAACGAATACTGAACCTTCAGATTTATGGGTAAATCCAGTTTTAGGCGGTAATGCGATAAATTTTGATGGAGAAGATGATTATATTTCAACGGAAAATGCATTTCTTGATGGTTTATTGTCTTCTGCAGACTCAACTATAACGGTCAGTATGTGGATCAAAACAACAATGTCCTCTAGAGGAGATATATTCAACACATCCGATGGAAGTACACCATTCCTATCTGTTCAGAACTCAAATAAAGGAAACTCAGGTAGTATAGACTGGGGAATAAGAGATGACAACGGTAACAGTATTCAGACATACACAAATGGTGGAATTGTTGATGATAACGCTTGGCATCATATTACTTGCGTAAAACGGGGATCAACATCATCGGATTTCGAAATATGGATAGACGGATCATCAAGAAATCTAAATTATGCGAATTCACAAAATCATCAAACCCAAACATCACTCATATCCTCCTAACATTGGAGCAGGTAACAACGCGGGTTCACCAATTAACCACTATAATGGAGCTGTACAGGACATGAGAATATACAATAGAGATATTTCAGAACCTGAGATCAAGGCTCTGTATAATGAAGGAAAGATACGTAAGTCAGGTATAGAGAAGACAGAAAGTAATGTTCCTGGTCAAAGTGAGGGAGGAGTTAGTCGTTACAAACTCAACGGCAACATAGACGACTCTTGGAGTGACAACAACGGAACCAATAACGGTGCGGACTTAACAGCAACAGGAGTATACGGACAAGCAGCAGAATTCAACGGAACAAGTGATTACATTCGGATACCAGATTTAGGTATTCAAGGAGGTGGTAATGATAGTCTCACAGTATCCTTCTGGTTTAATGGAGGAGACTCTTTAGGCTCTGATGAACGCCTTGTAAACCTTCGTGAAAACTTTGAATTTATCGCAAACATTGGGAGAGTAGGGACAGATACTATCGGTGTGAGGTGGAGAACACCCTCAGGAGGAACAGAGCATGCCTTCAGAACCATATCTCCCAATACATGGTATCACTATACATTTGTCTACAACAACGCAAACGACACCATCAAAGGATACATAGACGGAGTTCTGGAATTTAATGATACAGGGCAATCAGGAACTTTCAATCGACAAAACAGTATTGGAAACTCTGCCAAAGATGATGTAGGATATGCAGAGGCTAAAATAGACGACGTCAGAATCTACGACAAGGCCTTAACTCCTGTCCAAGTAGAAAGGCTCTACCACAAAGGCGCGTATAGAATCACTAGAGAAAGCACTTTACAATAAAGGAAATATGTGGAGAGGCTTCTGGATTATTTTTTGTGTAAGTTATAAGTTTGTGTAGAGGCCTTTTTGGTGTATGGTATACGAAGTTGAGTGTGATAACTGCGGTGATTTGTTGAGTTTTGGTGGGCGTGATCCGGATACAAAGATGGGGCCTGAAACAAAGTTGCCTGATGAGGCTATTGAGTTTGACGGAAGTATTTACTGTCAAGAATGTGTAAATGACTTGATTCAGTTCGGTGCTGGAAACATCACTAGCCGAATCGATCATATAGAAAATAGATTGAGAGAGGCCTTGGAGGCTCTCGGAATACCGTTCCAAGGAGAGGAATAAAAAATAGGCTCTAATATAGTTTAAGGAGCTGAGCCTTTTTTCTTCGTGCTTCTTTCTATTTCTGCGTAGCTTGGGCATGCTACAATCCAGTCCTCGTCGACCCCTGCCATATCGCCATCGATTGCTTTGATTGTCTTCTTCAAACGATTGACTGCTCTCTTCAAGTTAGTCATATCCCTTCCCTTCAGAGGTCCGATATTGATCCATACTATGTGATCATTTCTCAGGTGTTCCTGTACGGCCTCTATGTCGTCGAACTCCTGCAGAGTCTCCGCTCTGATAACTGCTTTTTTGTTTCCTTCTGCTATTTCAGCATCAAGTTCGACGAAGTCGTCCTCAACTACCTTCTCCGTATCTCCGCCTTTATCCTTTTTCTTTAGAAAATCGAGTGCCATTTAGTATAGTTACCTCCTGGTTAATAATCAAGTTGTTGAAGTTTTTATAGGTTGTTATCTTTTAACTGCTCAGATTCTCTGTTCTGGAGGCAAGATTCCATATCTCTGTCCTTGTATGTTGTCTGATATTTGGATCGTTACTTACCTGATCAAGTATTGAAGAGGCCGTGTTCACTCTTACTGAAAGATCTTTGTCTTCTTTATCTAGTTCTTCAGCTGCTTCTCTTATCATATCAGCTACATTTGATGGAACCGAGTCCTCATCTGCTAGATCTTTCATCTGCTGTATTACTGTATCAACACTCATCTACTGACACCTTAAATACCTGAGAATCTTTCCTGAAGATTCTTGAATTTCTTCTGAAGCTTCTCCTCTTTTTTATCCAAGCCTTTCTCCCTGACTTCAAGGTTCTCCTTCTTTTCCTTCAGTTCTTCTTTCAACTCATCCCTGTCTCTCTCAACAAGAATGTTTCCTACAGAACGGTAAACCTCTCCCTCGTTATCTTTCTCCAGTTCCTCGAGAGATTTTTCCAGGCCTTCAAGCTCTGTTGTAGTTTCTTCTTTTTGAACACCAATCTGCTGCATCTGGCTCTGTACCTGCTGCAGCTCCATCATAGCTTCCTGTGCATCATCTTGTTCGCTCATAAATTATTCTTAACCTCATAGATCTTTTTTCAATAACTTGTTTGAAAGACTTAACAACCTGAACACTGTATCTGAACTACCTCGCAAATGACCGAGTTTTGAAGCTTCAAACTCCACACTTATACCCGACGTATTTGATTCAACAGTGTAACTAACATTTTCATCCGTCCTCAAGCTCGGGGACAGACATCTTTCAAGGAGTTGAGGCCTCTCGGCTTCAACAAAAACCTTGGACTCCATCTTAAATCGCTTCTACTTTGGAAGGAGTTTCAGGCCTCTTCTTGAAAAGCACTCTGTGGCTGCATTTTGGACAGATAACTTTCTCATCGATAGGATCGATGTCTACTTCCTCTTTACAGTTCACACATACGAATGAAGACATAATCTAGGCCTCCTCGTCTGCTAGTTCTTCCTTAGCTTCCTCAAGTTCCTGGAATTCTACTGTAGCACCGGATTTCAGGGCCTTGTTCAAAATTTCTGTGGCTCCTGTATCTCTCTTGTATGCTCCTCCTGCTACTTTCTCGCCTGTCTCTTTGTCTTTCCAGACTCCTGCGGCGATCCTTTCGTATCCTTCAGGTCTTGATTCTGCCTCATCAACGTTTTTCCTAATCCTGCTCCCGTAACGTGGGCCGAATCTCTTCGATGACTTATTGTTGGACATTTTATTTTGCACCTCTTACAGTAAATTAAATAAGTGGAAAAGTTTTTTATTCCACAGCCTCTTCAAGAAGCCTGCGGAACTCTGAGGTTTTTTGCTTGACTTTCTCCATTGCTTCGGCAATCTCATTCGTGGAGTAAGGTTCTTCTTCTCCCTTCTGCATTGCTACAACTTGGCCGTTCTCATCAATTGAGACAGTCAAACGAGCATCAAGAGCCTCTTCCTCTTCTTTAGTCGTATCAAAGACAAGCTCGTCACCTATCTTTCTGGCTGTTGCTGTCACTGGCTCTGTCGAAAGCTCGATGTCTTTCCATTCTTCATCCCTGTTGAGAACTCCTTCCTCTTCATCGTATACAGGAAGAGTCCCGCTCATCAAAGCTGCCATAGCGGCAAGGCTTGAAGCATCGATCAAGTTCCCATCATTGTTCAGGATGTGAAGATCGATAAAGACCGTATAAACTTTTTCTCCAGGCTCGATACAGAGATCCTGTAGATCGATAGCCTCGGATTCTCTGATACCTCTATCGACTACACGAGCAAGCTCAACACCGTCTTCCTGAGGAGGCCCGGACTCGAACTCTCTATCCGCCATCGGAGCAAGCTCCGCATTCGTTACTATTGTTCCGGATTCAGGCCTGTCATCGTAAGGATCCTCTACATCGGTACTGACTCCAGCAACTACTTGTGTATCTCCTATCTTAACTAGTGCTGATCCGTCAGCTGTTTCATTGATGTAATCAGTCTTGATCTCTATCTCTCTGTACTCTTCAAGACCTCTTCCATCATGTCTCTCTCCTTTCTTAATCTTCTTTCTAATGTCTTTCTCATTTAGCTTCATTCTTCATCACCTTCGCTGTACTTCTCACTGATTGTTTCACGCTGTTGCTCGTAAAGTTGACGACAACCGTCCTTGGCCAGTTCAACACAGGCCTCTACTTGATCAGTCGTCAAATCTCCATCCATCTGAAGTAACGTTATCTTATCCTCAGACTTTGAATCCTCATCATCGCTCTTGTTGATTGTAGCGATAGGGATGTCTGCGTTTCCTTCCTTGTCCTCTTTCCCGTTCACGTCAAGGACAGGTGTTTCATCCACAACTCCTGCAGCACAGGCAGAAACCATTCCTTTCATAGGGATTCCTGCGTCAGCTAGTGCAAGTGCAGCAGCCGTGATTCCTGTAACTCTTGTTCCTCCATCAGATTCAACTATCTCCATTGAAATGTCGATACCTGCTGTAGGGAACTTTTCAAGCTCTAGAGCCGGCTCAAGAGCTCTTTTTGCGACTAATCCGATTTCCTTTGCCCTTCTGTTAGGGCCAGGCCTCATCCTATCATCTACGCTGAAAGGAGCCATATTGTAACGCATCTTGATTACAGCACGATCACTTTCCTGAAGATGTTTTGGATGCAAGTCTTGTGGCCCGAAAACTGATGCGAAAACTCTTGTGTTTCCGATCTCGACCATTGCACTTCCGTCTGCTTCTTCAAGGACACCGATCTCCATATTTGTCTCCCTTAAATCGTCTTTCTCTCTTCCGTCAACTCTTTTTCCTTCCTCGTCAAACCATTCGATGTCTTCTTTACTGGCTGTCATCTTTAATTTTCACCTCTCTGTTCTACTTCTTCGTCAAGCCATTCTCCAATCCTGTCAGTTAGGCCTGAAGTGTGGGCCTCTTCCTCTACTTTCTTGACAGCTTCAGCTGCTATCTGTGAGTGCTGTCCATGGATCCATACAAGCCCGTTCTGGCCGACTACAATGTGGCAGTTCGTTTTCTTGTTGATCTGCTGCACCATTGTGCCCTGTCTTCCGATCACTCTAGGGACTTTGTGAGGAGAAATGTTCACGATTCTTCCTTCCTCAAGTTTTCTGCATTTATCGTCAAGCATCGTCAAGTCAACGTCCATAGACTCTGAGACGGATGTAATCTTGACGACTATTGCATCTCCTACGTCGTAGAAATCAGTCAAGTCATCTTCATCAAGATCGACGTACTGATCAGAGGCCTCACTGATGTTCAGTGTTCCCTCGTAAGGAGAGTCAAGATCGACGTTCCAGCGGGAGTAACTTACACGTGTTACTTCTCCGATGACTACATCGCCTTCTTGAGGGATGTAACGTCCGTCCATAGGCTGGACTTTAACAGCATCGCCACTGTACTTGACAGTACCTGTGAATTTTGAGTAGATTTTTCCTTGTTCAGCGTATACTCCGGAACCCGGGCGTAAATCGCCTTCGTCAGATAATAGGTCGCCAGGAGCAACAGTATCGTTATCTTCTTTTACTTTTGACATTCAAACCACATCTTATATTACGAAAAATTTTGTTTCTACAAAGAAACTGCTTTTATAACTAATTTAGAGAGACGAAACGTTATAAATCGTTAAGCCAGTTGAGTCATAAAAAATAGTTCCAAAAAAAGAGTATTTAACATAGGAGGCAGTTAATTCTCCTTGACAGTAATGATTTTTTATGAGAGAGTTTAATCCAGATTCACGGAGCCGAAGAAGATTTCTGGCAGGGATTACAGGTGCAGTAGTAGGTGCAGGTGTTACAACTGCGGAGATATACAGTCTGGAGGACGAAAACGAGTACTGTGGGATACCTGAAACCTATATACAAGGCCCACAATCAAGAGAATTCGAGAGATTTGTGGAAGAACAGTACAAAGTAGATGATTTTGATGTAGAGGCCTGGGATGCATTAATTGATGCTAGATACGTTGAAGGAGAAAGCTTCAGCGACAATCACGTGGCCGACGTAGAAAAATTTTTCAAGGAGATAGATGTTGATTTGAAACTCCTTGAAAGAAACAAGGATATCTCTTATTCCGTCTTTGAAGACGATTACGGTGTATCTACTTCAGAGATACTGGGTTCAAATGACAGTCTTTACTCTGATTTTGTGGAAGGATTTATGGCCGATACGGGAGTGCAACTATTTTTTACTCCTGGTGTAGAGACAGGATGGGGAGAAATGATAGATTCAGGAGATAGATTCAGTTTCGAAGAAATAAGAAGAATGGATTCAGAAGATCTCGAAGAAGGAGTGGAATTAGGATCTGATGGAAAGGCTCTCAAAGACAGAGCTGTAGTAGTTACAGATGAATACGGCACTGAAGAAGCTCTGGAACGAGACAAACATGCTGACACCAAACTCTACAAAGTACTGCATGAAATCGGCCACACACTGGGGCTCGAACACGTAGAAAATCCAGACAATATTATGCACCAAAAGACGTTAAGACCGTGGAGAAGGCCAGGATTAAACGAAGAACAAGTAAAAAAGATAAAAGAACATTTAGGCCTCTAGTACTCCTTCATTTCTGCCTCTCCGCCAGTATACTCCTGCAAATCTTCCATCAAATCCGTCAGGACTCCTGCAGGAAGAGAAACTCTTGCAGTAAAGAAATCACTTCCCCATTGTTCCTCTTTCACATCAGCTACTTGTTGGAGTCTATCATAGGCCTTCCCTGTCTTATCAACAGGGATCCTTATCGCAACGTCTTTCTCCTGAAGAGAGATCGGGATGATCGGCTTCAGTAAATCCGTTGCTTCATCAAAGGCCTCTTCAAGATCTGCGTCCCAGTCAATATGGAATCCAGCCTCTTCCAGGGCATTCTCAACTCTGTTCGGCGGATGAGGATTTCCTGTCTGAGGATTTTGGGCTCTTCTAGCGATCATGTCAACTAGCTGTTTCCATTTCTCCTCTCTAATATCTGCTTTCTGATCAGTCGTCAACTGCATCTTCCCTTTCTCAAATATCTCTTCAGCAGCTTCCATCATCTTATCTGTATTGAACTCGCTCTGCAATTCCTCAACAGAAGCTCTTTCCCCAGCTCCAGCATCAGTAAAAACATCTTGGACAAAAAGCAGTCTCTGAATATCGTGATCCTTTCCCTCCATCTTGGCCTCTTTCGCCAAGTCAGGATCAACAAGTATCTCAAAATCCTTCCCGTCAGTGTAACTTATTGTTATAGCTTCTGAAGTATCCATAGATATCAAGTAAAAGGCCTATACTTAAACAATTTTTGTAATTCAGAAAAAATTAGAAAAACGAGAGAGATTTCTAGAGGCCTCGTTCCTCTAGATCCTCTGGCTCAAGCCTGTTGAACTTGTCATCTTCATCGACTGTAGACAGCTCGATGTTCTCTGACTCGATGTCATCTTCTCCTTCGTGAAGAGCTTCTACAGCAAGTTCGACTGCTTCATCTTCTGAAAGATCTTCATTCCAGTTCTCTTCAAGGTATTCTCTGGCGCCTTCTCCGCCTTTTCCGATAGCAACTGCTTTCCACTGATTCAGTGTACCGGAAGGATCAGTCTGATAAACACTAGGTTCTCCGTCTCTCACTCCTCCGGTGATCGTGGATACTCCGTAAGGCCTGACTCCTCCATACTGAGTGAATTGCTGGCATCTATCAGCTACAAACTTTGCCAGTGAAAAGACAGGGATGTCCTCATCGTACGTCATCAAATGTTTCTGGGCCTCGTTTCGGGCCTCTTCAACGAGGTTACGGCCGTCAGCTACAAGCCCTGAAGTAGCTACTCCCAAGTGTTCTTCTATCTTGAAGACTTTCTCAGGGTTTCTTACTCCCAACGAGTTATTCTTTCTCGTTGCTGCAAGAACAACGCCATCCTCGTATACAATTCCTAGTGCTGTAGCGCCTTTCTTGACAGCTTCTTTTGCGTACTCCACCTGGAACAAACGTCCATCAGGGGAGAAAATAGTTTTACCACGGTCATACTGTGCCTGCTGCGGATTAGTCATCTGCATTAATTTATTCACCTAAAGATTCCAAAGTTTTAGAACTCAACAACTAAACTAGAGTATCGAAGATTTATTAACGTGACGAGAACCCACGTGAACAAAAAGATGGAAAACACAGGTCTCTTACTGTAAAGGTTTTTTAATTTACGCAGGGATTCCATAAACACAGAGTAAAGAATCAAACAATCTGCTCCACTAGCTCAGGGGTTAGAGCACCGTCCTTATACGGACCTCGTACTGAAAAACGTGCTGAAACAATGCCAGTGCGAAGGCCTCGAAGAGAGGCGGCGGTCCCGGGTTCGAATCCCGGGTGGAGCATAAAGAATATTCAAAACAGAGTACTGTGATAAAAAGGCCTCTCCTACTTGTGCATGTTTCACGTGATGAATTCAACTTTGAACAGTGATGTAGAGATAAAGTATACAGGTTAATCATTTAATATCCTAAAGAGGTTTTATACAAGTGGATCAGGAAAAACTAAATTCTTTAGCTTATCTAGATGAATCAGAAACGGAGAGATCAGTTCCAAGCTGTTTTCTCAGAAGTGGAAATTGGAGTTGAGGTAGAGGAGTATGACTCATTTAGATTGTATACTTGGGAAGAAGACATAGTTTTCGACGAGTTGATCGATGTGCTTGAGCCGTTCTTCCCTTTCACAGAGAATCCGGCGTTTGAGATGCTTGAGAGAAAAACTGAATCAGTCTGTTTCTGATTCTGGCAGAAACTATGAAACATTACGAAAGGATTTCGTCTATGATCCTGTCCGGGAGTGGCGTGGAGAAGACAGATGGGCGGATTACAATCTGATTCAGATAAACTTGCCTGGGGCAAAAGTCGTCTTGGACGAAAAACAGGACGATAACAGAATGAGAGTATACGAAATAGAAGATGAAGCAGACGTATTTGAGAAACTATTCCCGGAGACTACAAACTCTGAGAAATCCCAGCAAATAGTATCGGATATGAATTTTTTCGACAGAGAACAAGAATAAAAAGAAAGTAAGTCAAACGAACCTAGGTCTTTTTTCAAGAATTGATTCGTCCAATATGACATCTCCATGACCCATCAACCATGTTCCTAGTTCCTCTGTAAATTCAGGATCATCACTAATCTCTTCAGGACTGTACATTTCGCCGTCCTCAAGATAGGCCAGAACAACTCTCTCCGGTTTCCCATCATCAACGCTCTGGATATATAGGAAAGATCCTCCCTCGCTTTCCTGAACATATGCAACAGCATCTCCTTTTTCTTCCAAATAGTATTGTACCTTCGTGCTTTCAGCCATATGATACAGTGATTCAATATCTCCTTGCATAGATTCACTTGTTGGAGTCAGTCCTTTAATGTGTTTACAAACAGTTCAGACTTCAAACTCTTCAACGTAGTCTACTGCTTCTTGAACGAGTTCTGTATCAAGTGATTCCCCTGGATGAGCAGGAGCAAATGTCAGATATCTATCATCATCTTCCGTATAGAAGACTCTGGCAGTTCTCTGCTCACAGTTATCGGAATCATAGACCCCATCTGAATAAGTATGAGAGCCTATTTCAATTCTGTTGATAAGATAGTCGCTTCCAGCCTCCATCGCTGTGAATACAGGGGAGCCTACAAGCCCTACAGCGCCAAGTAAAGTTCCTAAAGCACCTGTTCCAAGTTTTTCCGAGTCTCGCTCAAGAGCTCCATCAACTATTCTTAAAGCACTATGCCCTATAGTGTCAAGAGACTCATCCGCTAGATCTAGGCCTCTCTCAAAGTCCGTCATTCTAACTTTTTCTTCCCTCCATAGATCATTCAGCATTGTCTTGTACTCGCTTCTCCCGAATCCTGCAGGAGCTTCAACATCAACGATGTGAACAGGCTCCCTCTGATCTACAGAATCGTTCTCAAGCAACTCCTGAAAATCTTCATCAACATTATCGAATTCCATGTTATCACTTCAGTCAAACAAATTTTAAAATCATTTGTGGAAAAATGAACAGTCAATTCATGAAGTAGTCTGAGAGACCTGTGATTGTGCTGTAGAGTTTAGTCACTCTGTCTTCTGTCACTTTTTCGATTGAAGTAACGTGTCTGGCATCTAGTTCCGTTATCTGGGCATTCATTACCTTCAACTCTTCCTCAATTTCAGGACCTGTAAATCCTGCGTCCCACTGTGTGTATCTCTGGGAGTACCCAGGATTAGAGTCAAATACACCTCCAACAGTCTCGAATTCTTCTGCATTAAATATCGGAATTAAACGTTCAGTACCTATATCGTTGACAGCGTATATAGCAGAGTAGGCCTCTGGAACATCATTGAAGCCATCTAAAGGATCAGAATTCTCTCTAGCGTACTGAAATAACTCTTCCATGCCTGATTTTTCCCATCTATCCTGATCTATCCACTCTCCTTCAGGATAATCGGGCTCATTCCATGTCCTAACTTCATCCATAGATAGACGAAATTAGAGTGAAAGATTTTTCAATGGATACTTCAAGGAGTCCACGAGCATCCTCTATCGGAGGCCCGATCTTCTATTTCATCAGCTCTATCAGTATTCCCTTCATCTACAGCCTCATCATAATCTCTTTGTAAGACTTGACATACCTGTGAATCTGCATCAGCTACTTCTCCAAAATCATCCAGCGAATCAGTCGTGGCAAATATCAAAGTCATACTTGCCACAAGCAATACGCTTGCCGCAATTATGATCCCAAGTATCTTATCCATAGAGGGCTCTAATCAAAAACTTTGTAGACACAGACATTAAACTATCAGGGGAAACACGCAATTTAAGTTGTCACTAAGTAATAGCAATATATTTTTATAGTTTTCTGTCAGAAATACATCTATGAATGATTTCTGCTTTGATATTACATTAGAGGCTGGAGGGCCTGAAGATACGTATAGGAAACAGAGAGAAGACAAAATAGAATATAGCGACGGCCGTAATACTGATTTTAGAGAGGAATTGGAAGCTCTAAAGAGAACTCATCAGGTTTTACCGGATTATGTTCCTAAGCCTGTAAACGCTACATGGAATGAAGACCAAGATTTACTGGAGTATACAGTGGAACAGTACGACTTCGATTCAAGGATAGAATATGCTGTTGAAGACGGATTCGATCAAAATACAGTAAAAAATGCCTTCGCCGAACTTGAAGAAGTTATATCAGTAATGCATCACCATCCTGATCTTGTTCCTCACGGAGAACTTATCGGCAACACATTCATAGATGATGGTTCTCCAGTCCTTGTCAACTTTAGAGGCATCCCTCAAAATGAAGCAGAACAACAGTCCTGGGAGGAACAAGACCTCCATCAGTTCCAATGGCTAAAGGAAAACGGCCTGGACATCTCTGAAAACCCCTGATATAAACTTTAAACATAGAAAATGATTCTATGTCCGGGGCAGTGGATCTTGAGGAAAGAAAAGTTGAGGAAGCCTTTCACGTACTGAAAGAAACAGCCAGAGAATTCGAAAAAGACATCGATGACTTTGAGGATTTTGTTGATGCTGTGTTCGACAAGGATTTCCAATCAATTCCTCAGCAGAATAACGGAGTGATGAATGTAAAGAACGGAAACAACGGCGATTCTGTAATAGATTTATACGAAGAAATGTTTTATGCGAACAACACAGCTACAGATAGAGTAGAGACTTTTGCTGAGAATCTGGATCTTTCTATGCCTGCAGCTGATCTTTTCGATGAACTTGCGAACTCTCCAAATGTAGATGAAGATGCAGCCTACAACGTAGTGGCTAGTTTTGAAAGAAACAACGTCAATCAGATAGTTCTACAAAAATTTGACGATATGGCGGATACACCTGTTGAGTTGAGAGAAAAAGTAGGAGAAGACTTGGAAACAGAAAAAGAAAGCCTCTGGCATTACCATAAAGAAATCAGTTCGCTTTATGACAAAGTTGACAGCTTAAACAGAGAAAATACTTTGCCTATGGACTTTGATACTGCTCTAGATGTTGTAAATGAATTTGAGGAAATTGAAGACAGAGCAGAACAGCTTAAAAATCGCAGAATACATGAATTGATGAGAAGAGACGAATACATGAAAAGAGATATGTCCGCTCATGAAGATAGATTCTACAAAGAAGAGGATTTCGAGAGGCCTGTTCTAGAGGAGCTTGATAGAATCAATGAATACATAGAAGAGGCCACGGAAAACATAGTACTGGGTTCCTGACATCATTAAAAATATTTTTATTCCTTCAGTAAATCCAGTTGTTCTATACTTTTGACTCCGCCTTCGTCGTTCATCTCAACTGCGTAGCCTTTCTTTGATTCCTCTCCGGCTACATTGATGAACTCTGTCGAAAACAGTGAGTCTCTTCCAAAGTCTTCATGTATGTGGCCAGAGGCCCACAAGGCTGGCTTGTACTTTATCATTAGTTCACGGAACTGTTCAAATCCTACTCTTTCGCCCGAATGGATTCTGTCGCGCATCTTTTTCGGCGGATAATGTGATCCAACTATCACTTTGGAAGGATTTCTATCCTCAAGGAGTTCCTCTACCTGGGCCTTCACATCGTCAGGGAACTCTCCTCCTATTAAAATCAATAGAAATTCCTCATCGATATCTGCTTCCAGAAAATTGTATACCGGCACAGGCCCATCAAGCAACTCGCTGCTGAAATGCATATCTCTGTTTCCAGTACATCCGAGAGCCGGGATATCAATGGAGTCAAACAAGTCTTTGGCGTATTCTTCGTCCATGTAATCTCCCAGATTCAGGAATATATCGTAATCTCCACTATTAGCTTCCTCAACAGCTCCTTTCTTAAGCTCTTCATCTGCGTGGAAATCACTTGTTACAAGAATCTTGAGGCCCATGAATCCTTGACAGTTTTTAATCCTTTTAAGTTATAATACAGTTTGTATGGAAATCCGGAAAGAATTACTGGAAAAATTCGATAAATTAATTCAAGATTCAGTAGTTGTAGACGAAAAACTGGCACTATACCTCTTGATAATCGATGAAAGGCCTGGAGTACTGATCATGGATCCGGATTTCGATGACAGAAAGAAACTGAAAGACTTCTGCAGAGAATACGATCTCGAGCTCCATTATACCGGCGGAGAAGGAAAAAGAGGCCTCAAAGACAAATTATTGAGAACAGATTCCAGAATGTTCAAAGGAGGATTTTTTATCACAAGAGAAGAAGAAAGATTCAGGAAACTAAAGGCCTCTGACGGACGTTTCTACGGATTCTCAGATGAAGGAGTTGGAAAATTTTTGGGTTATCCAGAAGACGATATAGACTACTTTTCCGGAAACGTTACAGAAGGACATATAGAAAAGCCAACTAGAGAAAAAGCAGAAGAGCTGAGATCAGAAGGTGTTATCAGAAAAGAAGATCTCAAGTACCTAGAACTCGTTAGTTACGTGCCAAGGCCTGAAAAAGAGAACATAATCAAAGCGATAGAGACAGGGAAACACAGACACGAAAAAATAGAGGAAGTAGATCAGAAATACGGAGTGGATACAGGAAAGAAACTGCTCCGTGAAGTATTCAGAGATCCACTGTACTTGAGTTAAGCCAGCAAATACTCATGAGATATTATTTTCTGAGGCCTGTATAAGCCAGAGACATATTCACTAATGTGAGTAGGAAAAGAGTGAATGCCTGGATGAATTCTCCAGAGGAAGAGATAACTCCTGAAAAAGTGAACCCGAAAGCTAAGTCAAGGAATATCTCAAGTGCCGGAACGGAGAACAGAAAGAGGATGTATCCTATAAGGCCTACTGTGATAGCATTATTCAGGGCCTCTAAGGCACTATCTTTGTGAATAAATCTGTACCTGTACGCTCTCAGGCCTTCAACAGGCTCCACAAAAAGCACAAAGTAGAGGCCTGGAACTAAGACAGTCAAAGACGTCATCACAAGATCAACAAGAAACTGCCCCATACACGTTCTAATATGGATTCCAGAATAAAAAAGAAACTCCCGAGAGAATAGATTAAAATCACTGCATCAAGAAAAAATAGTGTATGCCGAAGCTGAACTGGGACGGAAACAACTTCCGCAACAATCAGGATTCCTCAGGAACAGTATCCGACAACATATCACGAAACGGAAACTTACAACAAGGATATAATCATGGTCCGCTTACGTATTATCTAACAGCGACAATGATTATACGAAAATAGCTGATCACATACCTGATGACATCACTGTGTGGCACATGTACACAATTACGCACGATAATAACACAAATATACTTCGAGAATGTTTTTCGATGGAGAGAAAGTAGGAGAATCCTCGTCTACGACTAACAGGATTTCAGAGAGTAGTAAAGCCATGATAGGGCATGACGGGCTGGGCAATTACACTGTAGGAGAGGCCTCTTGATGGATTTATTGGAGAGGCTCGAATGTATAACAGACCACTGACGCCGATTGAAATCCAGTACCTTCACACAGTCGGGCTCAAAGGAATACAGGTTTCCTCAAAGAAAAGTTCGTAGTTAAAATCAAGTTGAGAATTTGTTAGTTTTAGAGCGTTATTTCTCTTCTGAAGTCTCTGTTTTTGCTTTTCTTTGCCCATTCTCCAAATATTTTTTTCTGTCTTTTATCGCGTTCAGATCCTATCGTACTTTTCGTTTCAACTTCGATCAATATCCTTTGTTCGTTCTTTTTTGCGACGATGTCAGGGAAGATCATGGAAATTTTTGAAGGAGTTCTAAAGTTACTGATATGATCTGCTTTTACTTTGAATCCTGATTTATGATAAGCAAAGGCCAGTTTATATATCAAGTTCCTGTGGCGACGGCTCTCACTAGAATCACGTATAAAACTGCTGGATACGTACCTCTTCACAGTGTCATTTATCAACTGTTGATACCCCTCCTCAATATCTTTCTACTTAGCGATTCCCCAAATATTCTCCGTGTCTAATCAATTAGTGATCGAGACATATATTAATCCGTAACTACTTTAGAGAAACAATAAGATCTAAATAGTTTCTAAAGGCCTCAAAATAGTTCGAAGAATTTTTACAAATATTTTAGAATATTTGACACTCCGAAAATATTTTTTCATGTTTTTTTGCTGAGTTTAAACTTGACTAGTTTGATTTTCGAGATAAAATAATTCTGTTCCGTTTAGTCAAATATGTATTTTTCCTTGAGAAAAGAGGGGAAACGTTGAAATCCTGCGGGGCCTAAATTATGTTTTATATGGAGAACTTGGAGGAAATCAGAAAGCTTCTGTTCGAGGAAATGGTGCCAGGATTTGATATAGAGCAGAGAGTCTCATTAGTACTGATTTTGATCGGGGAGAGGCCTGGAGCATCCCTGAAGTTCATGGACAGCGATAAGAAAAAGTTTGTGGAGAAATTTGTTGAATTAACGGATTTCGAAGTATTGGAGTTCGAGACAGGTATGCATCACAAATACTACATCGCACGGGATATCAACAGATTCCAGTTACTGGAGAAAGTGGAGAAAGATTCTCCATACCACACTGTGAAGTCTGAAGGCATCTTCCTCGGCTATCCGCGTTCAGCAGTCGATTTCTACAGATCAAACAGAAGAAAAGCATCTGAGATCTTCAAATCTAAAGTATCGGATATGATCAGCAAGAATCTGATAGAAAAAGAAAATCTGGCATACCTTGATCTCGTGTCTTACATCCCAGAGGCCTCTGGTACAGGTGTTTTAGAGGCTATAGATCACGGGAAAATCCATGAAGAAGAGATGGAAAGATTTGATGAAGAAAACGATACGGATATATGTGAGAAAATGATCGATAAAGTCTTTGAACGTTCAACTCCTTTCTGCTTGAGATGATCAGATCCTTCCCTCATGAATCCTGTAAATCCTTTCACGTGGAATCATTATACTTCCCTCGTTTCCAGAACTGTCGGATGTATGAACTAGAAGCCACTGCCCTTCTTCGTCAAGCTCCAACGACTCGGCTCTAACATCAAGATACGGAATTATACTTCCAGTCTGTATCTCTTTTTTATCGCCTCTCTCATCCTCGTAGATAACTTTCCCGTCCATAACATATAATTCAAATTTGATTGAATTTAAAATTAGGAGAGGCCTCTATCAGATACTTTTTACACGTAAAAAGCACATATTAAGAGTATGCCAGAGCTACCAGAGTACGTATCAGCAGAACACGAAGTAGTCGTAACAGTCGATACACCAGAAGGCCATGAGAAAACATTCAAAACAAGCAATGACTTCATCCGATTCATCGATGTCAGGAAAGACGGTGTCTGGATAAGAAACGAAAACAGGATGAACACTTTCTACCCAGAAAACAAGATACTGGAGATAAAAATGGAGACAGAGCCAGAAAAACTACCGGAAAAACTCCAAAAACAGAGAAGAAAATAAGAACTCAATTAGAGGCCTCTCAACAATTATGCAGGAGTTGTACTTGTAAAGAGGATTAACAGGAGAGAAACAATGGATAAAGTGGACAATAGAGATCCGATCAAAATCTCCTTCTTGTAAGGCCTTTCACTATCTCTCACGGCAACATAAATCAATAATAGAGGCAAAAATACAGTCCCGATCAGGAAGGTGTAGAATTCCGGAGAACTTCTAAAGACAGTGGTGAGCCAGATATATGAGAATATTGATAGGAAAGACGGTATCTTGATACTGTCTTTAATTGAAAGATATCTATAGCTCCAGAAGATAAATCCTGCCAGGCCTGAAAATGCCAAAAATACAAATATGTAGAAAAGATTATTAGGATCCTCATACCATTCCTGCCCCGAATTCGGAAAATCATACTCTTCAAAGCGACCGCAGTTTATCTCATCTACTTTCTCTCCTTCAAGATAGACATCAGCACCGTTTACAGAAATATTAAAGGAAGAATTAGCCCGCACCTGTTCTTGAGTTCTGCATGTATCGCTGAGCATCTTTTCGTTATCTATTTGTGATATCCCAGATGCAGAAGAAATCACGAAAAATAGCGAAATTAACAAAAATAAAGTCTTAGAAGCACTAAATCTCATTACTAATCACGGATTATCCGATTAATCCATAATTCAAGATAAGGTAATATAAAATTAGTGAAAATCTCTCCATCTCAAACTCAATTCGCAGTCATTTTCTGAGTAGAATTTTGTGCAAAGGCCTCTTGAGAAGCAGTTATCGGCTCAAGAACATCTTCAGTCAACTCATCTCCTATGATTTCAGATGCTATCTGTGCTCCACGGATATTTCCTGCGAACGGCCCTAGATTTCCTTGAGCCATCTCTCCCGTCACGTAGATATCCGAGTTATCTCCATATTCATCCAGCCATTCAAGGCCTTCATCAGCTAACATCGGCATATCTCTGAATCCTGTTCCAAGGCCTAATTCATCTGCGACGTTTTGATAGAAAGGATCATCGTATGCATCTTGGAATCCTGTAGCGTAGACTAGCTGTACGTCTTCAGCTGTTTCTCCATCTGAAAGCTCGATATCTATTCCATCTGTGTACTCTGCGTCAAGTATTTCTACTTCCTCTGCAACGTCAGCACCACTTTCCACAAGTTTGTCATGGACGTACTCTGGCATCGCTCCATCGTAGCGGGCCTCCTGTATCTCCTCGTAGCGTTCCTCCTGATCCATGCCATCAAGCCGTTCGTTTATGCCTGACCAGTCCTGCCATTCCTCATCAGCTTCCTCTCCAGCCTTTTCTATCTCACTTCTTGAAACAAGATTCACATCAGCACCTTTTTCTGCCATACTTGAAGCAACCTGGCCCGCAGTTATGCCTCCTCCGATCACATAAGTCTCGCCATCGTAGTCAACTGCTTCATCGACACTGAAATCTTCATCGAACGCGTGATAGGCCTCTGCCTGTTCCGGCAACTCTTCCGCATAATCAGGATAATTCAAAGGACCTTTTCCAGTAGCCAATACAATATTCTCCGCCTCAACTTCCTGGCCATCGATAACAGCCCTGTAAAATCCATCATCCTCTTCAATCCCTTCAACTTCACTCCAATACAGATGATCCTCCAAATCGTATTCATCAACGGTGTCCTCCCAGTGATCCCTGAAAAGCTCGATTTCAGGCCTCCCATCCTCAATATCATCAAGTCTGTCCTCTCGCAGAGCGTACTCCCAGAGCGAATCCTCATCGCTTCCATCAACGTTGTGCTCCATCGGCGAACGCATCGACTCCATCCCGATACTGTCAGCGTAATCCATCAAACGCCCGCCGTATCCCTCAGGATCAGCCACAACAAAATCATCATAGCCCCTATCCTTCAACTCAGAGGCCACAGAAATACCATTAACACCTCCACCAATAACTAAAGTCTCAACACTCTCAGGATTTGACTCACTCATAAAGGCCTCTTATAGAGTAAAAGATAAATTTCTAGAGTAAAGAAAAGTAAAATAATTGGAGATCGATTGAATAACTAAAATGACACTCCATGATAAAATAGAACCTATAGAAATAATATAAACTACATAAAGTTGGAAAACCTGATAAACTTAGCTATAAGTTAATAAAATTATGGCAGATGAAGAAAGTTCAGAAGATGCAAATTTGGATTTCACTGCATACTTACAGCTCATTAGCATACTAAATACCCAGTACAATGAATTAACACAGGCACGAACCGATAGACGTAAAATGGCAGAAGGACGGCTCAAACTATTAATGACCTCTATAGCGATTTTCACAGGAATTCTTTCACAATTTTTGACAAAAGGAATTTTCAGTAGTAACGCTTGGAGTATTACAATAACTCTTATTTTAGCTACTTTAACTACTATGTCTGTCTTAGCAACAATATACTTCCTCTGGAGATTTTTAACATCTGAAGAAATTAATAGCCTCGACTTTTCTGACAATGGATGGGGATCTGGAGCATTTACATCAAATCCTGAGAGTGTGGATAGAGTATTAAATACACTTACAGATTGTTACTCCAGTTGTGTCAAATTAAATAAAGAAATCAACGACGAAAGAGCCAAAATATTTGATAAGAGCACGTTAGGACTAATCATATATTTTTTATTGCTTAGTTTACTTACCATTGCCATAGGCGTGGTGAAATTTTAATGAATAAGCAAGACGATGAGGAACTCGATATACCTAAAAAGAAAAATGGAAGTACTACGCATTTGAGATCAAATAATAAAGATGGTTTAGAGGCAGATTCTGATGAAGAACTCGATATACCTGAGAAGAGTGATAGACTTACTACATTCAGGAAAACTGCTGATGAGGATGAAAAACAAAAGAATTCTGAAAAAGAAACAGTGGAATTAAATGAAAAAGAAGAGAATAAATAAAATTCAGAGCGAATAAAGAAATAGGCCTCTCAGTAGTTTTTCGCGAAGTAAGCCCATCTCTCTGCTTCTTCTCCACAGACTGCACATTCGCCGTCTAGATGTTCTTCAGAGGCCTGAATTGTGGCGGGCTTGGAGTCTTCTTGGAACGGGAGGACGACTATCTCTGCACTGACTTGATCCTTGATCTCGTCTTCGCAACTTTCTTTTCCACACCATTTTGATTTGACGTATCCACGGCTTTTTCCGATTGTCGCTAGGATTTCGTTCTTTGAAGAGGCCTCTCGGATGTTTTCCTGCTGGTACTCTTCGAGTTCATTATACATGGATTCCTGGATGTCGTCGAGGATGTCTTCTGCCGAGTGGATGAATTCTTCTCTATCGCGTCCCATCTCCTTGTCTCCATTGTCTCGTCTCACAGTTGTAACTGCATCGTCTTCCATCTCGTTCGGTCCGACCTCTACTCTGAGAGGTACTCCTTTAAGTTCCCATTCGTTGAACTTGTACCCTGGAGTCCTGTGTTCACGATAGTCGAACTCCACACGGAGTCCCTGTTCTTTGAGATCATCTGAGATTTCTTCTGCATAATCCATGACTTCCTCCTTGTTGTCCTCTTGGAAGATAGGTACGACGACTACTTGTGTCGGTGCAACGGAAGGAGGCAATCTAAGCCCATCGTCGTCACCGTGAGCCATGATCAAAGCACCGATCGTCCTCGTGGAGAGGCCCCAGCTTGTTGTCCATGCAGTCTGCTCATCACTGTTTTTATCCTCGAAACTAATGTCGAAGGCCTCGGCAAAGTGCTGGCCCAATTGGTGTGAAGTTCCTGACTGGATAGATTTGCCGTCCGGCATCAAAGTCTCAATAGTTGTAGTATATCTTGCGCCCGGGAACTTGTCGTGTTCCGGCTTATATCCAAGAATTGAAGGGATTGCAAGATGATCTTCGATCACTTCCTGATACTGCTCCAGTCTCAACATCGTTTCTTCGTCAGCGCTTTCTTCTGTTGCGTGTGCTGTGTGTCCTTCCTGCCATAAAAATTCTCTAGTCCTGAGGAAAGGCCTTGTATCGGTTGCTTCCCATCGTACGACGTTGGCCCATTGATTCAATCTCAGCGGGAGGTCTCTGTGGCTTCTGATTTCTTCGCTCATGTAAGGTGCGATCATGCTTTCTGATGTAGGCCTTACAGCTAAACGTTCTTCCAGTTCCTCATTTCCTCCGTGTGTTACCCATGCGACTTCGGGATCGAATCCTTCTACAATATCCTCTTCTTTCTGTAAATAGCTTTCCGGGATGAAAAGTGGAAAGTACGCGTTGTCGACTCCTGTAGATTTTATTTTTTCGTTAAAATCTTGTTTAATCGATTCCCAGATCTTCATTCCGTACGGCTTGATTATCATACAGCCTTTGACAGGTGCGTAATCTGCCAGACCTGCTTTTTTGACTACCTGTGTGTACCATTCTGAAGTATCCTGATGTTTATCTACCGTGATCCCGAGTTCCTGTGTCACTCGAAACCACCTTGTGTTTTCTGCGCGATACAGAAATTCTTTGAATTTCGAATCATATTTTTAATCCTCTTAACAATCTGTTTTCCGCGAAAAGTTTTGAAAGTAACTAGAAAAAAAGAACTATTTTGCTCCACGTGTAACATGGCCGTACTTCATCAAGCCTACGAATATCGCTCCACCAATAGCGTTTCCAATTGTTGAGAGACCTAAGAATGAAATATAGTCAGTCAACGTAACAGCGCTCGTTGTGAAAAGCCCCATCAAGACCTCTACGTTTCCTGCGATGCTGTGCGGTAGGTGCAACATCCCTATCGTTGCTGTGACCATCCAGATAAAGAATACACGGCTTATCGTGTTCTCCGCTGACGATATGAGCCACGCCAGAAGCCCCATCAACCAACCTGCAAATATTCCGGCTACAAGCAGCCAGTGAGTTGGATGACTGACAAGTTTATCTGCTATCGTTCCAAATGCTTCAGGAGTTATTACTCCAAGCCCTGGCATCAGTAAAACTGCAAGAGCTGTGAATACTAGGCCTCCTATTATGTTTCCTGCGTAAACTATGCTCCAGAGTCTTCCCAGCTTCTTTAATGAGGCCTCTCCATCAATCACAGGCATCACAGCCAAAGTAGTGTGTTCAGTAAAAAGCTCTGATCTTCCAAGTATAACAAAGATAAATCCGACAGAATAAGCAGAAGCCAGTAAAAGCTCCGTCTGCAGATCGCCGTAGCTTCCCATTGAGAGTGTCAAAATAACTCCCATCAGTAATGGCCCGAAGCCGATATCAAGGCCTGCCGAAAAGCTTGAAAGCAACAATCCATCTGCATCCCTGTCGATCTCATGACTCCCTTTCTCAATCATTGATTCAAGGATTTCTCTGGCAGGCTTCATAATTTACAGGATACAATCACTTCCCAAAACTTAACTGTGTAAAGGAAAAAGAGAAGGAAAAATCTGTATTATCTTGGAGGCCTCTAATCCAGTCTTCTGTAGTAGATCAAGGTTGACAGAATCATCATCATGATCAACTGAAGGAATCCTATTCCGGGTACTTCATCAACTGACTGGGATGTTCCTGCCGCATCACTGCTTTCAACAACATCAACTGTGACATTGTCAGATCCCTGGATATCGCCTGTCAGTGACTGGGCATCTAGAGTTATGTTCACAGGCCCTACACTTCTGTCCTCTCCATATACTTCCAGACTGTAGGACTCTGTTGATTCTGCAGGAACTGTAGTCGTAAATGTGTCTCCTTCAAACTCTGTGAAGCTTGTGAAAGGCTCAATATCCGAATCCGGATCAAGCTCTACTTCGTAAGTCGTTCTCGTGTTCCTGACGTTCACGACTTTGAACTGTATATTTGCTGATGTTTCCTCTTCGATTGAGATGTTTCTATCTACAAATGTTACTGGCCAGTTCGCGAACCATTGTCCTGCGAAGCATGAGATTCTTCTTGTGCTCTGTCCGAAGTCAAGTTCTACTTCGTCTCCAGGGCTATAGAGCTGTCTGATGTTATGGCTTACTGCATCAATGTTTGCCCCGTCAAGTACACAGTCATCAGGATTATCAGCTATTCCGATGACTGAGAAATTGGTTTCGATAAGATCAGTTGAGGATTGCTGCACTACAACGTTTTCTCCTTCGTCGTCTCCTCCACAGAATCCTTTCGTAGCGGACAGGTTCAAGTACTGAGCTGTAGGACTGAAGCTTCCGGTGTCACTGTAATATTCATCTACTGATCTGTTGACCCATTTACCTGTTGGAACAGGCGATCTGTCGTTCGTATTACTCATGTAATCAGAGACATTTCCTTGTGTTGATTCATTGAAATCAGATCTTCTATTGTACAGGTACGGATTCAGATCGTCATTTATTCCTTCTGTTACTGAGTGAGGATGAGTATCGATGTAGTCGGCATCAAGCCATCTAACACCGGCACTACCATACAGATTATTGACTTGACATATATCTTGACTGTAATCCTGATCATACCAAACACCGTATTTGTCTTGAGATTTTTGCATGCAGACCTCTTCATCAAACTTGGAGCGACCGAAGCTTTCAGCAGCTTCTTCAGTATTTACTACATCTCCTTCTCTATACAGTGCGTATTCTCCACCGCTCCTGGAGACACAGTCATCCCTATCCGTTCCACATCCCCATCTACCTGTTTCACTTTGACTGTTTACGACTTCTCCAAGCTCCTCCAGCAGGAATTCTTTGTGATCATCTCCACATACAGGAGGCTCCTGTTCGAACGCTCCTTTCTTACCTTCGATGGATGAAAATGCGATGTCTCCTTCAACGACGTGAGTTGACTTGTCATTGTTCTTGTAGATGAAGTTACCGTCGTCATCACCTGTATCGTATCCATATCCTTTATCAGGTCCTGTAAGATCGCATGTAAAGTTAGCGTACTTTACAGCTGTGTCATCAGGATCTTTCCATACGCCTTCAACTTGGCTGTCGCCGTCATAATCTTCTGCAACAGCCAGAGAGTTACCGAATACCTTGTCTGTCTTCATAACACCGTCATCATCTATATCTGTTCTTACAGGGACGTTGCTTCTGTAGAAGCATCCGGATCTGTTGGCTGTAGCAGGCCTGTAAGCATTACCTCTGTTATCGATCGAGTAATTCAAGTAACGTGTTAAAGCCCATTTATCAGGGCCTGGAGTAGAATCCCTCGTATCGTAAATCCTGTAATCTGCACCGTATACATCCGTCAAGTTCCAATTCCTTTGAGTTGCTGCGCCTGGCTCAAATTGATCTGAGTCATCGTCAATCCTGTTATGACGGCCTCTAAATCCAAGCGGCACATCATAGTTATCCTGAGGTGTTCCCTCCTGCATATCAGGATTCGAAGGACGGAATGAGAAGTTTCCGGCACTGAACCATGAAATATTCTGAACACTAGGCCCGACATCTCCACAAGGCCCTGTTCCAAGACGGCGCAAGATAGGCCCACAGTCATCTTCGGTAGCATATCCAGTAGGACTGTGCTGATTATAATTCTGATTAAAAGTCCCTGAATTATTGAAGTATGAAGTATTCTCTCTATCGAGTAAATGAGTTCTGTTCTTCCAGTCAGTTCCAGGATTCGCTCCAAAGTCCTCGTCCTGGAAATACTCTACTCTATCCCAGGTATCCTCAGGAATAGGCGACAACTCCTTGACTCTCTGTTTCACAGTCCAATTATTGTCTTTATCGTAGAATTCCCCTCCCGGTATAGAGCTATTCAGATCAAGACAGATCTCTTCATCAGCGATATCATCTCCACGTTCAGGATCCTCTCCAGGAGCAGCAGCACTCGAAATATCTACTGTCTGTCCTTCACTATACACTTCCCCATTGTAGACACAGTCACTAATCCTGTCTGCACAACCATAGATATTATCCCTCTGCAGAGACTCCTCGTATTCATTACTATCTGGCGATCCATGCTCTCTGATCAAGTACTCGTTTTGATCATCTCCACAAGCATCAGGGAACTGAGCCTGATCTCTCTGCTCTTTCTCACCAGGATCACTCTCGCTATCAAACTGGATAGGGCCGGCAACAGCATGAGGATCACTTGCCTCATAACCTTTATCTCTTATATTAGATTGTGAAGTCTCTACAGCAGTCAAATCCGATCCAGGACCCATATCATATCCTATTCCCCAGTCAGTAGCATTCAAATCACACGAAAATCCTCCATCAAGCAATGTCTCATTAGTGGAGTCAGGATTAATCCATACACCTTCATTATTTCCATCAGCGTTGGCCTCCATAGAGTAAGCCAGTGAATTAGCCATTATTGTCTCGTTCTTAATGATCCAACCTTCTCCACTATAATTAGGCTGTCCTCCATAACATTTCCCGTCCATGTATATCTCTCCCTTAGGGCCTACAACAGCATCAGTACGATTCGCTATAGCCCAAGTATCCTCCCTAGGATCAATAGTCGAATCATTCAGACTGATGGGAGCATCCGAGTTACCAGCATCTACATGCCAGTCAGGAACAGGTACCGTGAAGTTCAGATCACCGGCATTCTCTTCACTCTGATTATTGGTCTTTCCATGAGAGGCCCACGCAGTGCCGTTCGCATATCCAACGTACATCCTCACAGCTCTTCCATCAAGAACGTTGGAATCATCATCCCCTACATCCTCCTCAAATGAGTTGTAGATGGCTTCTCCAGGCCTATGCTGAGTATTGTTTCCTATATCTGCACAGGCCTCTACTCCCTCACTACAGTCATCCTCTAAGGCATATCCATCAGAGTAATTTAGATGGTTGTAAGGTGAGATCTCTACTTCATTTGCATGTGGATTGTCATCTGTGAACCAGTGATTGGTCATGCTAGCATTATCGGCGACTAGATGCTTGTATGTCTCAGGTCTGTCCGCTGTATAATTGACAGGTGCTCCCTTCAGGTACTGATTCCAAGTTGAGTTATCGATATCATGCCATTCTCCTCCAGGAATCCTCTTGTCAGTATCGATACATACTTCAAGATCTTTTGAGCTGTTTCCTATCTCTCTGTCTCTACTGACATCTGCCAGCTGTCCTTCACTGTAGACACTTCCGTTAAAGGCACAATCAGATACTCTATCAGCACAGACATAGATATTGTCACGATTAAGTTCAGGAAGATGTTCATCACTTTTGTTGCTTTCAAGGTTCTTTGTCAAACTGCTGTGCTCTCTAATCAAGTGTTCATTTCCATCATCTCCACATGAATCAGGATACTGAGGAAGATCATCCTGCTTCATTGCCCCTGGATCATCTCCGCTTATGGTCCTGTTATCAAATGTTACTGGTCCTGAAACAAGCTGGCTCTCCCAGCTTGGACCTGTCTCATATCCGAGACTTCTGGCCTCGGATTGACCTCTAACGATTTCTAGGCCTGTTTTTGACTCATTATTATAGCCAAGACCCCAGTTATCTGCTGTCCCTATAGTACATGTTCCAGCTCCCTTCAATAGAGCTTCTTCATGATAATCAGGATTCACCCAGTCTCCTTCCTTCTGTCCATCACCGTCAACATCATGTGCAAGCACAAATGAATTTGCAACGACAGTGCCTGCCTTAGTATCCGCATTAAATCTTCCATAGCAGGAACCGTTTTCGTATATCTCTCCTGTAGGCCCGACAGCATAGTAAGGTTCTGATCCTATCGCCCAAGTATCCTCATTCGGGTCAATAGTAGAGTCATTCAATTGAGGGAGATTCTCGAACACATTCTCATCTTCCTGATCATTACTCGCACCGTGTTCAGCACTTCCATTCACATACATCCTCAAAACATAACCATCGGCAATGTTTCTATCATCGACTTTCTTACCTGCCTCCCAATGCGTGTAAACTGCCTCTCCTTTAATCCTTGTCTCCGTGGCACCGGAATCGTCAGCCCACTGTACATCAGGCCCTACATCATCTTCAAATGCGTATCCTGCCTTCCAACTTAAATTACTGTAAGGAGAATTATAGGCCTCTGCAACAGGATAATCAAGACTGGCGTTATAACTGGTATTGTACCATCTCACATCTCCTCCTCTTTTCGTTGTTGTAGGATTTCCATCATACGTATCCGGCTGTTCAGGAGTACCTGAACCTATAACTTCTTCATAAACAGTATGATTATCTGCGTCTACCCATTCTCCGCCAGGAAGATCAGAATCGGTATCGACACAGACCTCTGCATCTATCGAATCAGATCCAAGCTCCTCTGAAGGCCCACCACTACTTTTACCTGATACATCCTTGACCTGTCCCATACTGTAAATTTCGCCGTTGTAGACACAATCAGTAGGCCTGTCAGCACAGGCATAGATGTTATCCTCAGTCAGATTAGGCTTATGTTCAGATTTATTCGGATCAGAACCATGCTCTCTGATAAGGAACTCGTTCTGATCATCTCCACACGCATTTGGATACTGCTGAAGATTACGTTGCTCTAATGAAGAATTATCATTATCGTTATTTAGTCCATATTCCTTTGGTGTCCACCTCAACTTTGGATAACCCGAAGTCATCTTCCAAGTATTTTTGAAATCGAAATCCATGTTTGACTTTGAGTTTGAGCCCTGCATCTCGCTAGTTGTCAATCCAGTACCTGCATCACTACTATTTAAGCCAGTAGCTTCAGTATCCCAGTAATTATCAGAAATATCAACATATCTACCGCCGTAATTTCTTCCAAGCAACCCTCCTAAATCTTCTGTAAAATCTTCTTTATCGAATCCGTCAACATCAACAGAAAGATTTCCAGCACTATAACTATTGTGTATACTACCACTATAGGTATTCGGTCTAGAACTATATCCTCCATTTTGAGCGACTAAACCTCCTGCAAGTGTTGATGAAGTATAAACATCGGCAATACTATAAGTAGAATTAATAAGCCCTATGTTTGCACCGACTAAACCTCCCGGTTGACCGCCAGAAACATTACCCATACTATAACTACTATTTATACTACCTCTGTTATTACCGACTAAACCTCCTATAGTATCAGCCCCAGATACATTAGCAGTACTATAAGTGCGATTAATAAGTCCATCATTCGTACCAACTAAGCCTCCTACACTACGCTTACCGGAAACTTTACCTGCACTATAACTATTAATTATCTCCACATCATTGTTGCCAACTAATCCTCCTACTCTATCGTAACCTATAACAGTAGCATTGCTGTAACTAGATTTAATGGCAGATTTCTTGGTAATGGAACTGGGAGCACCGACCAATCCGCCTACAAACGAGCTACTATCCCTTGTTCCAACAATTTTTCCAGTGGTGTAACTATTTGTTATATTGAGGCCTAGAGAACCTCCAACTAAACCTCCTATATTAGTATAATCCTTAGCAGAAATATCCACATTAGTCAAACCAATATCCCTAATTTCAGCACCGTTATAAGCATATCCTATCATTCCTGTCCAGTCAGAACTTGCCTTAATTGTCAGACTGTCCACAACGTATCCTCGACCATCCAGAACACCAGTAAACCAATCATTAATTGAGTTTTTCCCAATTTTAGAAAAATCATTGAAGTTTGAACAATCAATATTATTCTCCAACTGATAGTTGGCATCCAGATCATTTTTCATGTTCTGTAAATCCTGACATGTGCTTATTCTGTAAGGACTATCCTCTGTTCCATCTCCCGGCAGACCATCTCCATCATCTCCTATAAACTCAACTTCGTCATCAGGAACACCAGGATCAGAGTTGATATCAAAGACAATATCGCCAGTCACTACGTGAGGCTCTGAAGGATCAAAGCCGTTTTGACGGGCCTCTCCCTGAACAACATTTAAGGAATCGCCTTCGCCAGTGTTGTATCCATAGCCCCAGTCAGTCGCATTTAAGTCACACGAATACCCTCCGACAGTAGCGGAATCGATAGTTGAGTCCGGATTGACCCAAACACCTTTCTCTTGATCCTCTAACTCACTAGTATCATAATGAGGGTTCGAAGGAGGATAACCTGTAACATTCACACCCATAGCATACGAGTTTGCGACCACTTTCTCATCTTTCGTCGTCCAGTCATCACTGATATTCCATGCATTCCTGCCATAACATTTTCCTTCCTGCCACACATTACCAGTAGGCCCCACAGGATTCTCGATCTCAGCGGATATACTCCAAGTATCCTCAAAAGGATCAATAGTTGAATCATTCAACTTTGCAGTCGGCCAGCCAAATTCCGAAGCATCAAACGTTACCGTATCAGTATTCTCTCTATCCTGGCCGTTAGTGGATCCATGACTGGAGTAAGCAGTTCCATTGGCGTATCCAACATACATCTGAACACTCCTGCCATTGAAAACATCTGTACCAGGATCGCCAGCCCCGTCATCAACATCTTCCACACCTGCTCCGTTGCAGTAATCCTTATCCTGCATCCACTGGAGATCAGGATAAGAAGAAGTAGTTTCCCAAACACTCCCGTATGCCAGCTCAGGCATATTGGAGGAAGCGGAGGAATCCTGCATTTCAGAAGTGGATAATCCAGTCCCTGATCCATCACTAGTAGATTCACCAGAGGCCTGAGTATCCCAGTAAACCCCGTTATCTGTTCC
>Ga0209946_1000003_pt1 | contig 119853 bp, 117 predicted proteins | sample SalPon2_A_H2O_MG_FD_185704 | JGI IMG/M metagenome (GOLD analysis project Ga0209946, IMG submission 185704) | Salt pond water microbial communities from South San Francisco under conditions of wetland restoration - Salt Pond MetaG R2_A_H2O_MG... | ecosystem: Environmental > Aquatic > Non-marine... | reverse complement strand
ATCACTGCCGAGTACGTTCTTCCTGACGAGAGCCGCGAGACACCCCACTCGGAGTATCTATTCAACGACGACTACGAAGTGACGGGCGCAGAACTCCACTACCGAGACGGCGAGTTCTATCTTCACGCCGCGTTATAGTCGGCGTTCACTTCGTAGCCACACTTCTGGCAACAGAACCGCTCTTGCGTCTGGCGGTTCTCGCGGAGCGTCGTCCCGCACTTGGAACACCGTTGGGAGGTGTACTCGGGATTTACCTGAGCAGAAGAACATCGGTCTGAAGTATCTCCGCGCGGCGCAAACGTCGTCGGGCGGAGGCGCACCCGTAGACGTGCGCTTGAATCGCGGGATGTTGAACGTGAACGGCGAGTACGAGCCTGCCTATGAAGGCCAGAACGGGAGTCCACGCGAAAGCCCCACCCTCAACGAAGCGAACGGCGAAACCGTGAGCGAGTAGGGTGGGGTAGTTTACACGGCGTACTCCGCTTCGCAAATCTGGGCGTACCGGCGGTCGCGGAGGCCGAACTTCGCCCACTTGTAGCTGGCCAACAGCTTCGCGCCCGTCACGCCGTTGGTGAGCACGTCGCGGTTGTCGTAGAAGCCGTCCTCGGGGAGCACCGCGTCGACGAGCCGGAAGATGCGGTCCCAGTCGGCGGGCGTGTTGTCGGCCACGATGTCACCCATCGCGACGTTGCGCCGGAGTTCGTCGCCGATGGCGTGGTTCCACTCGTTGTTGTACGCGCGCAGCGTCCCCCGGGCGGCGAGGCGGCCAGCAATCGCACCCGTCCGGACGGCGACGTGGTCACCGCCCTCGTGGAACGCGCTCGTCGTCCCCATCGCGCCGCCGGCGACAGCGATGTTCGCGGCCGTCGGCGACTCGATCGGCCGCGTCGAGGAGATCGGGTACGTCTCGGTGCCGTTCGTCTTGCCCCGGTCCTCGACAATCGGGAAGTCATCGAGGTCGTAGTTCGGGTAGACGTGCTCGAGCAGGCGCTCGATGTACGTGCCACCCTGCGGGATGCGGTCGTCCTCGGAGGAAAGTAAGGGATAGCTGTCTCGCTCGCGCACGTCTTCGATGTCCATCCCGATGGGCATCGTCAGGCCGACGCGGGCGACCTGGCCGTCGTTCGGGAACACCCACGGGTAGGCGGTGTGACCGGGCATGTGGCCCCACCAGAACTTGATGCGGTCGTGTTCGAGCAGCTCCTCGGGAATCTCCCGGTACTCCTGGTAGGCGATGTGGTTGGCGCGCTGGGTTGCCATCCGGTCGAACTCGCCGCCCGGGAGTAGGGGGTCGAGCACCTGCCCGGTGATCGTGCGCTGTGGGCCGTCAGCGAGGACGAGATATCGCGTCGTGTACTCGGAGCCGTCACGGAGGGTGACGGTGTGGGACGGCTCGCCCGTCAGGTGGGTGTCGACCTCGCGGACGCCGTTGCCGACCCGGTACTCTGCGCCGGCTGTTTCGCTCCGCTCGCGGAGCCAGTCGTCGAACCGGGCGCGGTGCATGGTGAACCCGAAGTTGGGGTAGTCGCTGTCGATGCCAGTCGAGTTGAGCGCGACCGACTCGTTCGGGGAGATGAAGTCCGCACCGGAGAGTTCGCGGTGTTTGACGCGGTCGGGAATCGGCTCGTCTACGTCCATCAGTTCGACCCAGTAGTCGAGGATGCCGGCGGCGTCGGTGGAGTCGGGACCGAGCTGCTCGCGGTCGGCGCGTGGCACCCCTTTCTCGATGACGAGCGCGTTCGCGCCCTCGCGTGCGGCGGCGTGGCCGGCAGCGGAGCCGGCCGGGCCACCGCCGACGATGACGACGTCGTAGTCCATACACGCAGACAGTCGCAGGGCGGCTTAAATCGCCTGCATCCTCACCTCTCACCACAGTTATCCCGCCGGCCCGAGAGGGGCGAGTATGGCAGATTCAGTGCGTATCGAACGCGAGGGAGCTGTCGGCCGACTCGTCTTCGACCGGCCGGGCGCGAACAACGCGATGGACGCTGCAAGCGCAGCCGCGCTCCACGAGGGCGCAGTCGAGTTGGCGAGCGACGACGACGTGCGGTGTCTCGTCTTCACTGGCGTCGGCGGCGTCTTCAACACCGGCGCGGACCTGACGACGCTGGAGGGTGACGAGCGCGACGAGCCGGCCATCGGGTCGCTGGCAGCGTCGTTACACGAGTTCGTGGAGACGCTCGCCGGTGCGCCGAAGCCGGTCGTCTGTGGTGTCAACGGCGTCGTCGCCGGTGGCGGTATCGGCACGGCGCTCGTGGGTGATATCGTCATCATGTCCACGAGCGCGCGGTTCCAGTTCGCGTATCCGGCTATCGGACTCTCCGCGGACGGCGGCTCCTCGTACTTCCTCCCGCGGCTGGTCGGGCTTCGTGACGCCCAACGCATCGCGCTCCGGAACGAGCCGGTCGGGGCGTCAGAAGCCGAGGAGCTCGGACTCGTCACGGAGACGGTGCCCGACAGTGAGTTCGACGAGCGACTCGCGACGGAGGCGGAGACCCTCGCCGCCGGCCCGACGCAGGCGTACGCCGAGACCAAAGCCCTGCTCCAGACGAGTTTCGACCACGGGCTGGGCGAGCAGTTGGACCGCGAGGCCGACCGCATCGCCGGCTTGACGACGACCGACGACTACGAGGCGGGCTACGAGGCGTTCTTCGGCTCCGGAACCGCATACTTCAGCGGAGAGTAGACCGAAACCGCTTACCTGCTCGTCCGTCTTTTCCGAGGTGTGCCAGAGCGCGTTGAGACGTACGAGACCGACGGTGTCGATTTCGGATGGGTGATGCAGGTCACCTTCGTCACGACCATCGTCGTCGGTGCACCCGTCGTCGCGCTCGCTTCGCTGTTCTTCGAGCTGTCTTCGTGGGGCGCGTGGGCGGAGTTCGCAATCAGAGTCGGCGCGCTCGTCTGGTTCGTGACGGCGACGTGCGTCTACGTCTACGCGCGCCGCAACGTCGAGGAGTAAGCTACGCGTGCAGCCACTCGTCGACGTACGCGAACTCGACGCCCGCGCGGTCTGCCGTCACCTCGTCGCGCTCGCCGTCCCCGACGAAGGTGACCGTCTCGGGATCGACGCCGAGTCGCTCGATAGCCACGCGGAGCGGTTCTGGGTCCGGCTTCTCGGTCGAGACGGAATCGCGCCCGACGACGACGGGAGCGTGGTTGGCGAGCCCGTGCGTGTCGAGGGCGATCTCGCAGGCGCGCTGGCTGTTGAGCGAACAGACCGCGACCGGCGCGTCACGCGCCAGCAGGTCCGCACAGGCGAGCCGCTCGCTCGCGCGTGCACCCTCACGTTCGTGTCCGGCGATAATCTCCTCGACGGCGTCGAGGTGTCCCGTCTCGCGGGCGCGTTCGTACACGCCCCAGAGTGTCTCGTACGCGAACGAGACACCCCGCTCGTCGAGGAGCGTAACGCAGTCGTCAGTCACCGCGGCCCAGTCGACAGCGAGGTCGACGACGGTCCCGTCGAGGTCGTAGACGACCGCCATCACTCCAACAGCTCCCGGGCGATGACTGTGCGCTGAATCTGTGAGGTGCCCTCGTAGATGGTCGTGATCTTGGCGTCCCGGTAGAACCGCTCGACGGGGAAATCGGTCGTGTAACCGTAGCCGCCGTGGATCTGGACGGCCTCGTTTGCTACGTCGACGGCCGTCTCGCTGGCGCGCAGCTTCGCCATCGAGGCGGCCTCGGCCGGCGGCTCGTCGTCGTCCAACCTGCGGGCAGCGTCGCGGGTGAGCAGCCGGGCGGCCTGTGTGTCGGTGCGCATCTGTGCGAGCTTGTGGCGAATCGACTGGATGTCGGCGATCGGTCCGTCGAACTGCTCGCGGTCTTGCGCGTACGACCGCGCCGCGTCGAGGGCGGCCTGTGCCACGCCGACGGCCTGTGCGGCGATGCCGACGCGCCCGCCGGTCAGAATCGAGAGCGCCGCCGACAGCCCGCGCCCCTCCTCGGTGAGTCGGTACTCGGCCGGGATGCGCGCACCGTCGAACGAGAGGGTCGTCGTGTCCGACCCGCGAAGGCCGAGCTTCTCTTCTTTCTTGCCGACGGCGACGCCGTCGGTCGACTTGGGAACGACGAACTGCGTCACGCTCCGGGAATCGTCGCGGTCGGTCTTCGCGAAGAGGATGACCACCTCACCACGCTCCCCGTTCGTAATCCACTGCTTCTCGCCGTCGATGACGTACTCGTCACCCTCGCGGCGGGCCTGCGTGCTCATGTCGGCCGGATTCGAGCCGGCGTGTGGCTCCGAGAGTGCGAAACACCCCACCGGACGGCCGTCGGCCATCTCGGGGAGGAATCGCTCTTTTTGCGTCTCGTCGCCGAACGTCGCCAGACAGGAGGTGGCGAGACAGTGGACCGAAAGCGCGGTCGCGACCGCCAACTGCCCGTGGGCGAGTTCCTCGTTCACGACGGCGTAGGTGAGACCGTCGACGTCGAGCCCGCCGTACTCCTCGGGGACGGTGAGCGCGGTCAGGTCGATATCGGCGAGCCCGTCCCACACGTCCTCGGGGAAGGTCTCAGTCTCGTCGGCCTCCTGAGCGGTGGGGCGCACCTCTTCGCGGGCGAACTTCCGGACGGTGTCGCGGATGGCGCGCTGTTCCGTGGTGAGGTCCATACCCGTCCTTGTCGCGTGCTCGCAAAAGTTGCCCGTTCGACGCGACCGACCTACTCGTCGGAGAGTTGGACGTTGAGCCGTTCCTCGATGGCCTCGATGAGCGACCCGGGAATGTTCGCCCGATTCGCCCGGCCCTGTTCGACCGCGAGCACGTCGGCCTCGGTGACGCCGAGTTCGCCCGCGAGCTCACTCGTCTGGAGACCGGCGGCCTGTCGCGCCTCGGACATCACGTCGCCGTAATCGCTCACCAGATACGGGAGCGGGTCGTCCTCGTAGTCGGTGCCCTGCTCCCAGCGCGAGGAGTCGACGGCGTTGGCGTCGGCCATGCGCGCGGCGTTTTGCGCTGCCTTGCGCCGGCGGTCGGTCGTGTCGTCGCCGGGGCTGGCCTCGTCGCGACCCTCCGTCTCGCGTTGTGTCTTGCCGCCCTGTTCCCCGTGTTGTGAACAGTCACTACAGACCTGCAGGCGCGCGCCAGCGACGGTCTCGTCGGTGAGCGAGACGCCCTCCTTCCCGCAGAGTTCACAGCTGTCGGCGTCGTCGGAGCCGACACCGCCCGTCGAGTACTTCGCCATACCGTCTAATAACTCACAGCGGCTACTTCAATCGCTCGTCCCCCGGCCGGGGAGAATCGCTTTCCTTTTGTATGCCACCGCAGTACGCTGGAATGCACACAGCGTGCGTGGGTAGCCAAGCTAGGCCAACGGCGCAGCGTTGAGGGCGCTGTCCTGTAGAGGTCCGCCGGTTCAAATCCGGTCCCACGCACTGCCCGGTGGCGTCCGCCACCACAGTGCGGGTGCTCGTCGCAGAGACAGCACCCACGCATCATCCTATCGACGCTACACTCACGAGCGACTGCGTTGTCCTGCAGCGCGGACGCGACTCTTTAGTACAGGCGGCTCACTCCACAAACAGCGTCTCTCGACAGCTGTCGAGGAACTGCGTGAGGTCACTGCCCACGTCGAGACCGACCGAGAAGCCGAACGTCGGGTCGTCGTCTGCCGGCAGCGTCAACACGAGGAGGTCCTCGAAGTAGTGGACCGAACCACGCAGTCTTCCGTGACCGGTGAGTCCACCCTTGTCGGCGGGGTTGCTCTCCGCGCGATACAGCTCCTGAAGCCGGCGTGCGCGGTCGCGAGCCTCGTCGCCGTCGATACCCTCACGCCGGTAGAGGAACTTCATCGCCCCTTCACGGTACTCCAGACAGGTTCGCAGTCCCACACCCGACTCCGTCGCCAACTTCTCTAACAGATCCCCCGGTTTGGCATACCGGAACGACGAGACCGGCCGGTATAATCCCCTGTGCTAGCGGAGTGACACCCCCGACGAGAGCGCCACGGCTTTTGCTACTCGGCTCCGACTGTCCGGTATGCAGAGGGTCGTCCGCGGTCGGGTCAGAGAGTGGACCGCCGTTCTCAGCGTCGTCTCGCTCGCGCTCGTCTTCGGGGCAGCGCTGGGTGCGATTCCCCGAGCGCTGTTGCCGGTCGCGCCCGACGCCGTCTTCGACGCGATTCCCCACGTGAACGCGGTGCTCTCGACGCTCGCTATCGTAACCATCGTCGCCGGCGTGACGGCCTCCCGTCGGGGCGACTACGAGCGCCACCGCCGGCTCATGGTCGTCTCGCTTTTTTTGTTTGCGGGCTTTCTCGTCCTGTATCTGTACAAGGTGACGATACAGGGGCCGGCGTCGTTCCCCGGCCCGGCCGCCGTCGAGCAGTATCTGTATCTGCCGTTGCTCGCGGTCCACATCCTGCTCGCCGTCGTCTGTGTGCCGCTGCTCTACTACGTGTTTCTGCTGGCCGCGACGCGCCCAATCACGGAGGTGTTCGACACCCGGCACAAGCAGGTCGCACGGGTCGCTGCCGCGTTGTGGGTCGTCTCCTTCGTCCTCGGGAACGTCGTCTACGTGCTCTTGTACATCGTCTACTGACGTTGGCAGGTGACGACGGTGGACGTATATCCGTCTGTGGCGTACCCCGTTGACATGAGTCTCGACGCCGAAGCAGACCGAGAAGCCGCCGCCGGTCTCTACAAGGCCACGCGGACGAACGTGACGCAAAATCAGGGGAAATTCAGGATCCACTTCAACTTCCCCGGCCGGAACCACCCCGACCACGAGGACCACGGCTACGGCCCGCTCTCGACGGTCGTAGAATCGTTCATGAACCCGGACACGCTCATCGGGATGCACCCACACCGCAACGAGGACATCATCTCGTGGGTGCCGGCGGGCGTGATGCGCCACGACGACGGCGACGACAACGTGCTCGTCACCGACAGCGACCACCTGATGGTGATGAACGCCGGCCGCGAGTTCTGGCACGAGGAGCGCACCAACCCCGAGGACCCGCCCCTCCGGATGCTCCAGATATTCGTCCGCCCGCACACCCTGAACATGGAGCCGAACATCCAACACGAGCCGATTCCCGATCCCGTGGAAAACGAGTGGCGACACCTGTTCGGACCGGAGGGGACCGACGCGCCGCTGTTCGTCCGCAACGAGGTCGACCTCTACGACGCGCGCATCGGCGAGGGCGCGACGGTAGAGATTCCGACGGCCGGGGGTCGTGACACCTACTTCTACGTCTTCGAGGGAGAACTCAACGCGGGCGGCGAGACGTTCACCGAGGCCGAGAGCGGTCTCTACACCGGCGACGGCTCGCTCTCGGCGGCCGCCACCGAGGAGAGTATCGTCGTCGCGTTCACCATCGACCCCGACGCCGAAGTTACGCGACAGGGCACCATCGGTCGGTAGGATTCTTCAGCCGCGCCGGCGAACGCGGCACATGGCAGGCATCGTCTTCTTCCGGACGACCGGACGCGACCGGCTCGTGGAGTGGTATCTCAATCGCGTGGACGCCTCGGTGTGGCTCGAACAGCCCGGCTGTACGATTCTCAGCCACGAGGGGTTCCGGTTCGGCTTCTGTGACGCCGACGAGACCGAAACCGAGGGTATCCTCACCTTCGTCTACGAGACGCGCACAGCGGTCGAGACGATGCACGACCGACTGGGCGAGGCGGTTCGCGAGGAGCCACACTACAACGACCAATACGACATCTACCAGTTTTTCGCCGCCGACCCCGACGGACGCACCGTCGAAATCCAGACGTTCGAACACGAAACACCCGAAATCTGAGTCGAAAAGTTTGGCCGGCCAAAACAGTCCATATTCTGAGAGGAAATTTGGCCGTCCAAAGAATATCTCCTTTAGAGCGCCCTAAACGCCCGCGTAGCCGATTTTTAGGTCCGCCAAACAAGGCACATTTATTACATATCCGTGCGTATTGACGGGTGTATGAGTGCTGAAAGCCTCGAACGACGGACGCGGAACTACCTGCAGAGCAACGTCCCACAGATTCAGGACCACGGCGGTCACTTCGAAATCGAAGACGTGGACGAGGAGGCCGGTGAGATCACCGTCGCCATCGGCGGGGCCTGTTCGGGCTGTGGGATTGCACCGATGACGATGAAAGCCATCCGTGAACGGCTACCGGACCACGTCAGCGACATCGAGACCGTGAACGTGCGCCGGACCAGCGGTCCGCGCGCGGCAGTCATGCCGGACAAGACCGAGGAGATGGAGGAGATGGACGAGTACACCGACTACTCGCCGCCGTTTTGAGACGGCTCCTCGAGTAGCGTCGCCGCGAGTCGTCGTGCGACGGTGGGGCTGACGGCACCCGCCATCTCCATCGCTTCCTGTTCGTACTCCGGCAGTTCGAGTACGTCTCGAAAGAACCACGAGAGCGTGACGTACGTCTCGTGAAGCTGCTGTGCGCGGTCGTATCCCGCGTCGGTCAACGCCGCACCCTCGTGGGGTTCATACTCGACGAGTTTCGTCGCCGCGAGGTCGTGAAACGCCTCGGTCACGGTGCCGGCGGTCCGGTCGGTCCGCTCCGCGACGGTTCCCGACGAGACGGGAGCCGACCCCTCGTGTTCCGTGATGTAGAGGGCCAACAGATACAGCGACCGGCTCATGGCCGGGTCGGTCGCAGCGTGAGTGCTCGGGGGGCGCGCATACACGGCCTTTTTTCCGTGTGCCTAAAACGTTCTGCGCGGCGAGTCAGTCGTCGGCGAGCGCGGTCCCGATGTTCGGCCGCTCCACGTCGCGGTCCGTCGGCTCGCCATCGATATCGTACGGGTACTCGCCGGTAACACAGCCGAGACAGAGGTCCACGTCGCTGGCGTCGAGCGCGGCGGCGACCGCGTCGATTGAGAGATACGAGAGGGAATCGGCCCCGACTTCGTCGCGGATCTCCTCGGTCGACCGGTCGGCCGCGATGAGTTCCTCGCGGGTCGCCATGTCGATACCCATGTAGCAGGGCGCGATGATGGCCGGCGCGCCGACCCGGAAGTTCACCTCCTCGGCCCCCACGTCGCGCAGTAGTTCGACTAACTGCCGGGACGTGGTTCCGCGGACGATAGAGTCGTCGATGACGGTGACCGTCTTCCCCTCGACCACGTCGCGAATCGGATTCAGCTTCAGTCGGACCGCGCGCTCGCGGACGTCCTGTGTCGGCATGATGAACGTGCGCCCGACGTAGCGGTTCTTCATCAGCCCCTCGGCGAACTCGACGCCCGCGCCGTCGTCCTGTGCGGCCTCGGCGTAGCCCGACGCGAACGCCCGCCCGGAGTCGGGCACCGGCATCACCACGTCCGAATCGACGCCCGACTCCTCCCAGAGCTTCCGGCCGAGTTCGCGGCGCACGTCGTAGACGAGCTGGCCGTCGATGCGCGAGTCCGGGCGCGCGAAGTAGACGTGCTCGAAAAAACAGTGTGCCGTCTGGTCCTGTTGGACGAGCTGGTAGGACTCGAAGCCACCCCCGCCGTCGTCGAGCACGACGAGTTCGCCCGGGCGCACGTCGCGCACGAGTTCGCCGTCGAGCACGTCGATAGCGGCCGACTCGCTCGCGAGGATGTAGCCGTCGTCCAGCTTCCCGATGCACAGCGGGCGGTTCCCCTCGGGGTCGCGCACCCCGAGCACAGTGTCGTCGTGGGTGATCGTCAGCGCGTAGGAGCCGTGGATGCGTTCCATCGTCCGCTTGACGGCGCGCACGAGGTCGGATTCGAGGAGGTTCCGCGCGAGGTCGTGTGCGATGACCTCGGTGTCGCCGTCTGAGGTGAACGCGTGGCCCTCGCCCGCGAGTTCGTCGCGAATCTCGCCGGCGTTGACGAGGTTCCCGTTGTGCGATAAGCCGAGCGAGCCGGACTTAAACGAGACGGAGAAGGGTTGTGCACAGGAGGTGTCGACGCTCCCCGCCGTGGGATACCGGACGTGGCCGATACCGACATCGCCAGCCAACCCGTCGATGTCCGACTCATCGAAGGCGTCTCCGACCAGCCCCATCTCGACGTGGTCGTGCTGTTGGAAGCCGTCGTGGGTGACGATGCCGGCCGACTCCTGCCCGCGATGCTGGAGCGCGTACAGTGCGTAGTAGAGGGGACGTGCTGCGGCGCGGTCGGCGAGCGACACGCCGACGACGCCACACTTCTCGCGCGGCCCAGAGAGCTCCCGCGTCATTACCAGAGTGTTCCGGCGACAGGACAAAAGTACCGTGGTTGTGCGTAGCCTCGCCGCTATATTCCGAGTAAGTATACACAAACATGGATCGTGTCGTGTGGGCGAGTGGCTTGGTTCGTACTCAACACAGCCGGGGGTACCGGTTCAAGAGCGTCCGGCGAGAACGGAGTCGCGAGTCAGTCCAGCACGACGAGCGCGTCGCCCTGATTCACGGACTGGCCGTCCTCGACGGCGACCTCGGTGACGGTGCCGCCGAACTCCGCGACCACGTCGTTTTCCATCTTCATCGCTTCGAGCACGAGCAGCACGTCGCCCGCAGCCACTTCGTCGCCCTCCTCGACTTCGATGTCGATGACGGTGCCCTGCATCTCCGCGGTGACGACCTCGCCGTCGGCGGAGACGCTCGGCTCCTCGCGGGTGGAGCCGTCGTCGGAGCCGCCCGAGTCACCGCCCGACGGGGCCGGTCGCGAGGCCGGTTGTGTCGGGACTCCCTCCTCTTCGAGGTCGACGTCGAAGCGCTTGCCGTTCACCTCGATGGTGAACTCGCGGGTGACGGTCTCTCCGTCCCCGTCGTCGCCCGCACTCGCCTCGGTGCCGTACTTCGCTTGATACTCGTCGAAGACGGAGCGGTCGATGTGGTCGTCGAGATACTTCGTCGTGTGCGTGCTGGCGACGAACTTCTCGTCGTCGAGCATCGCGAGGTGGAACGGGACGATGGTGACGATGCCTTCGAGGTCGTACTCGCGGAGCGCGCGCTTCGAGCGGGCGATACACTCCTCGCGGTCCTCGCCGTGGACGATGAGCTTCGCGACCATCGAGTCGTAGTCGGTGACGAGGTCGTCACCCTGCCGGAGCGCGTCGTCCATCCGGACGCCGATGCCGCCCGGCGGGTCGTACACGTCGAGCGAGCCGCCCTGTGCGGGCGCGAAGTCGTCGGTCGCGTCCTCGGCGTTGATACGGAACTCCATTGCGTGACCCTCCAGTTCGACGGACTCCTGTGAGAAGCTAATCTCCTCGCCGTCGGCGACCCGCAGTTGCCACTTCACGATGTCGATGCCCGTCAGCTCCTCCGTGACGGTGTGTTCGACCTGAATCCGGGTGTTCACCTCGAGGAAGTAGAAGCCGGTGTCGGGACCGAGCACCTCGCTCGCCTCCCTGTCGGGGTCCTCCTCGACGAGGAACTCGACGGTGCCCGCGTTGACGTAGTCGGAGTCGGCGACACCGCGGCGTGCGGCCTCGCCGATCTGCTCGCGAAGCTCGTCCGAGAGGGCGGCGGACGGTCCCTCCTCAATGACCTTCTGGTGGCGGCGCTGGAGCGAGCAGTCGCGCTCGCCGAGGTGTCGGACGTTGCCGTGCTCGTCGGCGAGCACCTGTACCTCGATGTGGCGCGGATTCTCGAGATACCGTTCGAGATACACGGAGTCGTTGTCGAAGTACGCCTCGCCCTCGCGTTTGGCGGATTCGAGCTGGTCGGCCGCCTCGTCGGCGCTGCGGACGACCTTCATCCCGCGACCGCCGCCACCGCCTTCAGCCTTGATCGCGACGGGGTAGCCGTACTCCGCACCGAACTCGGTGACCTCCTCCGGCTCGGTGACGGGGTCGGTCGTGCCGGGGACGATCGGCACGTCGGCGGCGTCCATCAGCTGGCGAGCCTTCGTCTTCTCACCCAACTGCTCCATCGAGTCGGCGGCGGGACCGACCCAGGTGACGCCCTCGGTGTCCTGTACCTTGCCGGCGAACTCGGCGTTCTCGGCGAGGAAGCCGTAGCCGGGGTGGATGGCGTCGGCGCCGGCCTGCTTCGCGGCCTCGATGACTGCCTCGTGGTCGAGATACGAGTCGGCGGCACGGGCGGGTCCAACGTTGTACGCCTCGTCGGCAAATCGGACGTGGCCACTGTGTTTGTCGGCATCGCTGTACACTGCCACCGTCTCGATACCGAGGTCCTCGCAGGCGCGCATCACGCGCACCGCAATCTCGCCTCGGTTCGCGACGAGTACCTTCTCGAACATGCACGAGGTTGCCCCCGGAGTCCACCTTACTCTGTCGGTCCCTCGTGTCGATGGACAACATTTACCATAGGCCCAAGAGGCTACTCTGGTATGCATCTCGATCTGGACACCTTCGGCGACACCATTCACGGCGGCAACGTCGCTCGGATGTACGACAAGACGGCGACCGTTCGCGGTGACGCGCCCGCGCTCGAATCCCACGGCGAGGAAGTGACACACGAGGAGCTACAGGCAGTCAGCAGCGCCTTCGCCGGCGGACTCCGCGAGCTCAGCGTTGCGGAAACAGAGCCGGTGATGCTGTATCTCCCCAACTGTCCCCAGTACGTCATCGCGTCGCTGGGCTGTTTCCGGGCCGGCTCTCCCGTCTCGCCGGTCAATCCGCAGTATCGCTCGCGCGAGCTCGTCCACCAGCTCACGGATACGGACGCCGCGGCCGTCGTCACCCACGTCGCCCTGCGCGAGCATCTCGGCGAGGCGATCGCCGAAATCGACAACGACCCCGCCGTCATCACGGTGGGTGACCGCGATGCCATGCCCGAGGGCGACACCCACTTCGACGACGTGCGCGGAGAGCCGACCACGGTTGATGTGGACGGTGACGCCATCGCCTCGCTGCCGTACACCTCCGGCACGACCGGCGAGCCGAAGGGGGTCCGACTCACCCACGACAACATCCGCGCACAGCTGCTCACGACGATTGCCGTCCGGTCCGACGACCTCACGCCCGACGAGGAGAACAGCCTCGTCTGGCTGCCGCTGTATCACATCACCGGCTTCGTCCACACGGCGCTCCAGCCGCTCGCCCGCGGCGGCACCCTCTACATCCGGAGTGCGGCCAACTGGGACGCCAAGGAGGCGATGGCAACCATCGAACGAGAGGAGATCTCCTCGTTCATCGGCGTCACGGCCATGTACGCCGACATGGTCGACGACGACAGCTTCGGCGATTACGACCTCTCGTCGCTCGTCACCGCCTCGGAGGGTGGCGCGAAGCTGACGGGCGCGGTGCAGGACGCCTTCGAGGAGACTGCCAAGGTCGCCATCAAGGAAGGGTACGGACTGACCGAGACGACCGGCTCGACTCACACGCAGGTCGGCTCGCTCTTTGGTCCGCGCCACGGGACCGTCGGCCAACCGCTTCGTCACACCGACTGCCGTATCGTCGACTCCAACGGCGACGAGGTACCGCTGGGCGAGACGGGAGAGATTCTTGTCCGCGGCCCGCAGGTGATGGAGGGGTACCACAACCGACCGAAGGCGAACGAGCAGGCGTTCACCGACGCCGGCTTCTTCCGCACCGGCGACATCGGTCGCCGCGACGAGGAGGGATACTACGAAATCGTCGACAGGAAGAAACACGTCATCGTGACGGCCGGCTACAACGTCTACCCGAGCGAGGTGGAGAACCTGCTCGCGGAACACGAGTCGGTTCGGGAGGCTGCCGTCGTGGGAATCCCCCACGAACGGCGCAACGAGACCGTGAAGGCGTTCGTCGTCCCCGCTAACGGCGACCCGGAGAATCCGGGTATGACGGCCGACGAGATACAGCAGTTCTCGCTCGACAACATCGCGCCGTACAAACACCCACGCGAGGTGGAGTTCGTCGCCGAACTACCACGAACCGCGTCTGGAAAGATTCAGAAGTACAAGCTGACCGACGAGTAGCGCCGCGTCGTTACAGCTCGAAGGCGGCCCGCAGGTCCGCCCCACTTTTTCCGATGGCGTCGTGGCCCGCCTCCAGGTTCGCCTGTCCGGCGAGCATGCTGTAGAAGCCGTGAATCATCTCCGGATAGTGGTGGTGTTCGACGGCGACGCCCGCGTCTTCGAGCGTCTCGGCGTAGGCGATTCCCTCGTCGCGAATCGGGTCGAAGCCGGCCGTGACGACGGTCGCCGGCGGGAGGTCGGCGTGCGAGTCGGCGTGCAACGGGTGGGCGTACGGGTCGTCGTCGGTGGCGGTGTGGAAGTAGCTCTCGCCGAACCACTCCATGTCCGGTTCAGTCAGGTAATACCCCTCCTTGTTCTGCTCGCGAGAGTCCCAGTCGGTCGTCTGCGTGACGGACGGGTAGACGAGCAGTTGGTAGTCGATGTCGGGACCGTCCTCGTCGCGTGCACGGAGGGTGGCGGCGGCAGCCAGATTCCCGCCCGCACTGTCGCCAGCCACCGCGAGTCGGCCGTCGCCGCCGGTCTCGTCTGGATTGGTGGCGAGCCATTCGAGCACGGCGTAACTGTCCTCGAACGCCGCCGGATACGGGTGTTCCGGCGCGCGCCGGTAGTGGGTCGCGACGACGACACACCCCGACTCGCGCGCGAGGTGCCGGCAGACGAGGTCGTGGCTCTCCAGGTCGCCGATGACCCAGCCGCCGCCGTGGAAGTACGCGACCGTCGGCACCGGACCGTCGGTGTCGGGCCGATAGATGCGAATCTCGATGTCGCCGTCCGGGTCCGGGACAGTACGGTTCTCGACGCTCGCAAGGTCGGGACCGTCGGCGTCGGCCCGCATCCGGGCGGAGACCTCGCGGGCAACGTCGGGGTCGCCGTACTTCGCGAGAGGCTGTGTGTCGGCCGCCTCGACGGCTGCGAGAATCTGCTGTACGTCGGGGTGAGGCTCGTCTGCGCGCATACACGCTGTGGTGTGACACGTCACATCAATCTGTCGTCGTCTCGGCCGCATCGGGACAATGCCTATCCTCTCGGCTACACAGACGTAGCTATGCCAACACGAACTGCGACCTACGACTACATCATCGTCGGCGCTGGCTCCGCAGGCTGTCTGCTCGCGAACCGACTCTCGGCCGACCCCGAGACGACCGTCCTGCTGCTCGAGGCCGGTGGCCCAGACGACGACCGGAACATCCGAATTCCGGCCGGCTTCTCCGACCTGTTCAAGGGCGAGTACGACTGGGATTACACGACGACGCCACAGTCGGCGCTTCACGACCGGGAGCTCTACTGGCCCCGCGGCCGGACGCTCGGCGGGTCGAGTTCTATCAACGCGATGATCTACATCCGCGGTCATCCCGACGACTACGACGGGTGGGCAGCGGCGGGCAACGACGGCTGGGGGTACGACGACCTGCTCCCGCACTTCAAGCGCGGTGAACACGCCGACAGCGACCGGCTCGACGCCGCGTACCACGGCACCGAGGGCGAACTCAACGTCACGGACGTGCGCTCGCCGCGTCCCCTCTCGGAGGCGTTCGTCCAGTCGGCCGTGGAAGCGGGCTATGAGCACAACCCCGACTTCAACGGGAGCCAGCAGGCCGGCGTCGGCCAGTACCACGTCACCCAGAAGGGCGGCGCGCGCCACAGTTCCGCCGACGCCTATCTGAAGCCCGTCCTCGACCGCCCGAACCTGACTGCCACGACCAGAGCGCAGGTGAGCCGCGTCCGGTTCGACGGCACGCAGGCGACGGGTGTCGAGTACCACCACGACGGCCGTCGGCTCGTCGCCGACGCCACCGAAGAGGTCGTGCTCTCGGCGGGAGCCATCGACAGCCCGAAGCTCCTGATGCTGTCGGGTGTCGGACCGGCCGACCACCTCACCGACCACGGTATCGAGGTCGTTCACGATTCGCCGGGCGTCGGCCAGAATCTGCAGGACCACCTGTTTGCCCCCACGACGTTCGAGACATCGACGACAGACACCCTGGAAAACGCCGAACGGCTCCGCAACGTCGCGAAGTGGTTCCTCCTCAAGCGCGGGCCGCTCACCTCGAACGTCGCCGAGGCGGGCGGGTTCATCCACACCGAACACGCCGACGGGAAGCCGGACGTGCAGTTCCACTTCGGGCCGGGCTACTTCTTCGACCACGGCTTCGCCGAGCCGCCGGTCGACAACGCCTTCGCGCTCGCCGTGACGCAGGTGAACCCCGAGAGCCGCGGCGAAATCCGGCTCGACTCCCCGAGCGGTTTCACTGCGCCCGAAATCGACCCCAATTATCTCGCCACGGAACGCGACCGCGAGACGCTCGTCGCCGGGATTCGTGCCGTTCGCGACATCGTCTCCGAGGGGCCGCTCGCCGAGTTGAGCGAGCGCGAACTCACGCCGGGTCCCGACGCCCAGACCGACGAGGAGATTCTGGAGTCGATCCGCGAACACGCCCACACGGTCTACCACCCGGTCGGCACCTGCAAGATGGGCGAGGACGGCATGGCCGTCGTGGACGACGAACTCACCGTCCACGGCGTTGAGGGGCTACGCGTCGTCGACGCGAGCGTGATGCCGACGCTGACGAGCGGGAACACGAACGCGCCGACGTACGCGATTGCGGAGAAGGCGGCTGACCTGATTCGAGACTAGAGGCGGTCGCCACGGCCGGCCGCGGTCCACGCGTCCGTGGGCGTGCCGTCGCTCGGTCGCACCGCGCGCCCGGTGACGGCCTCGGTCCGGGCGGCGAATGCCCACCGCTTGCCGTCCCACGTCTCGACCGATTCTTCTTCCTCGCTCTCCTCGGCGGCGAGGTGTGCAGAGACGGCCGCGACGATAGCGGCGGCCTCCTCCTCGTCTGCTGACTCGGGGACGAAATCGGGGTTCACAGCGGGATGTTACCGTGTTTGCGGTCGGGGTTCGATTTGCGCTTGCCCGAGAGCATCTCCAGGTCGGCAATGAGCCGGCGGCGGGTCTCTTCGGGTTCGAGCACGTCGTCCACGAAGCCGCGCTCGGCTGCCGTGTACGGGTTCGCGAACGCATCGCGGTACTCGTCGATGAGCTGTTGGCGACGCGCCTCCACGTCGGTCGCATCTTCGAGTTCCTCGCGATAGAGGATGTTGACCGCGCCCTGTGGTCCCATCACGGCGATTTCGGCCGTCGGCCACGCGTAGTTCACGTCGGCCTCCAGATGCTTCGAGGCCATCACGTCGTAGGCCCCGCCGTACGCCTTCCGCGTGATGACCGTCATCAGCGGGACGGTCGCCTCGGAGAACGCGTACAGCAGTTTCGCGCCGTGTTTGATGATGCCGCCGTGCTCCTGGTCCTTGCCGGGCATGAAGCCGGGCACGTCCACGAGCGTCACGATGGGGATGTTGAACGCGTCACAAAAGCGGACGAACCGCGCGCCCTTCTGGGACGACTGGATGTCGAGCGTCCCGGCGTTAAATCGCGGCTGGTTCGCGACGATGCCGACCGAGCGGCCGTCGAGTCGGGCGAACCCGGTGACGAGGTTCCGGGCGTACGCCTCCGCCACCTCGAAGAAGCTCCCCTCGTCCATCGTCCCCTCGATGACGTCCACCATGTCGTACGGCTTCTGTGGCTCGTCGGGAACGATGCCGGTCACGTCGGCGTCTCGGTCCGGGTCGTCCCACGGCTCGACGCGGGGGGGATTTTCCATGTTGTTTTGCGGGAGATACGAGAGGAGCCGCTGGAGCGTGTCGAGACCGGCCTCTTCGTCGATGGCGGCGAAGTCGGCGACCCCCGACTCCGAGGTGTGGACGCCCGCGCCGCCCAGCTCCTCGAAGGTTACCTCCTCGCCAGTGACCGTCTCGATCACGTCTGGACCGGTGATCATCATGTGGCTCGTCTCCTCGACCATCAGGATGAAATCGGTGATGGCGGGCGAGTAGACCGCACCACCGGCACACGGTCCCATGATGGCCGACAGTTGGGGCACGACCCCCGAGGCCTTCTGGTTGCGGTGGAAGATGTCGGCATAGCCGGCAAGCGAGTCGATTCCCTCCTGAATCCGTGCGCCCGCGGAGTCGTTCAGGCCGACGATGGGTGCGCCCGTCTCGATGGCGCGGTCCATCACCTTACACACCTTCTGGGCGAACACCTCGCCCAGCGAGCCGCCAAACACCGTGAAGTCGTGCGCGAAGACGAACACCTTCCGGCCGTCCACGTCGCCGTAGCCGGTGACGACACCGTCGCCCGGAATCTTCGTCTCGTCCATGTCGAAGTTACTCGAGCGGTGTTCCCGGAGCATGTCGAACTCCTGGAAGGTGCCGTCGTCGAGGAAATACTCGACGCGTTCGCGCGCGGTGAGCTTCCCCTTCTCGTGCTGGCGGTCGATACGCTCTTGTCCGCCGCCCTTGCGGGCTTCCTCCTTGCGCTCCCGGAGCTCGTCCCGCTTGTCGTCCATTGTCATTGTCCGTGCTGTGAGGGGAGACGAAAAAGGGTTTCCGGGACCGAGAGCCGACTGGCCTGTAAGCTATTTGGCGCGCGCGCCCCTACTTTCGGGTATGAGTGCACAGCGGCAACTCCCGCCGATCATCGACTTCGGTGAGGTGCTCGACCGCGTCGAGAACCGGACCGACGACGCCGAAGCACACGGCTACATCGACGAGATTCGCGAGGGGCTCGACGAGCTGGCCGCACGTGACCCCGACAGCCGCGAGACGCAGGTTCAGGAGCTGGAGCATCTCATCGACTCGCTGTTGATATACGTCGACGACGACGCCGAGATGTGGGCCAAGACGATTCAAAACCGGTTCGCGAACTACAGACACGCACGGAGGGAGTCGTCGCGCACCCTCCACATCGCGAACGGTCGGCTCGAACGCGACGGCGAGACGGCAGACGTGGAGGCGACCGGCGAGGCGACCCTCCACGGACAGCTCGTCAACAACGGCGAGCGCTCGGACGCGATGGTGTCACTGGCCTTCTACGACGAGTACGACCGCGCCATCTGGAAGGTGGAGTCCCGGGAGTTCGAGGTCGGTCCCGGCGAGAAGCGCGACCTGGGGTTGAACGTCTACATTCCCGAAGGCGCGAGCTACTACGCCATCGCCGCGCTCGAACCGGCCGACCCCGCGACCGTCGCGGACGAGGCACCCACGCCCGGCAAGGACAACGTCGGCGAGGACACCTCTTACGTCGACTTTTCTTAGGGCCGGACGACGAGTTTCCCGAGCACCGACTCGGCGAGCACGTCGCGGTGTGCGTCCTCAATGTCGTCGAGTGCGTACTCGCGCGCGACGACCGGCTCGATATCGCCTCGCGCCACCATGCCGGCGAGCCGCGACAGGACTGTGCTCGTGTCCGGCGTGTTGAACATCGACATCGCCTGGAGTCGGATATCCTTCCCTTTCCCCGGTCCCATCGGGAACGCGACCGTCGGCTCCGTGTTGCCGATGGCGACGATACGCCCGCCGGGAGCGAGCACCTCCGCGTCAGTCTCGATGGTGCGGTCGACCACGGTCCCGAGGACGAGCGACGGCTCGCACGCGTCTGCGAGCGCACTCGCGAGGTCGCCGCGCGCGTAATCCAACACCGTCGACGCGCCGAGTCGCTCCACCTCGTCGTGGTACGGCGGCTTCGCCGTCGCCGTCACGTCTGCGCCCATCGCGCGGGCCAGCTGCACGGCGACGTGGCCGACCCCGCCGTTTGCCCCGTGGACGAGCACCTCGTCGCCGGGCGTGATGTCTCCGTGGTGGACGAACGCCTGCCACGCGGTCGTACCGACCAGCGCGAGGGCCGCAGCCTCGGCGTCGCCGACGCCGTCGGGGAGCGGCGCGGCGAGGTCGGTCGAGACGGCCGCGTACTCTGCACACGCGCCCGGCGTAGTTCGTCCGAGCCCGGTCGCGTAGACGCGCTGGCCCGTCTCGTAGTCGGTCACGTCGCTGCCGACCGAGACAACCTCGCCGGCGGCGTCAGAGCCGGGAATCCACGGCAGCTCCGGGACCGGATAGCTCCCTTCCCGGAAGTAGGTATCGACGGGATTGACACCGGCGGTCGAGACGCGGACGAGGAGTTCGTCCGCGGCGGGTTCGGGTCGCTCAACGTCCTCGACGGCTAGCTGTTCTGGTCCTCCGTGCTCGTGATAGCGGACGGCGCGCATTACGTCCCGTTCGGCCGACCGGGGCAAAAGCGTTCGTCGGCGTGTCAGCGAATACGTATAGATTTTTCTGCAACTCAAAACTAGTTTGCGGTGTATTCTGTTTCGAGCGGTCGCGAATCCACCGATTTCTCCGACACCCATTTACGTCTCTGGACGTGCTCACTGGTAAGATGCGGCTCATCGCACACCGCGGATTCGCTGCGACCGCCCCCGAGAACACGATCTCGGCCGTCGAACGTGCAAGCCGCCGGGCAGACGAAGTCACCATCGACGTGCGACGGTGTGACTCTGGCGAGCTCGTTGCCATCCACGACCCGACCGTCGACCGCGTCACCGACGGCACCGGAGCGGTGTGTCGCCACACCCTCTCGGAGCTACAGTCGTTGACCGTCCTCGGCAAGGAGCAGATTCCGACGCTGGACGCGATGCTCCAGGCCGTGCCGGCCTCTGTCGGCGTCACCCTCGACCTCCACGAGATTGGACTGGCCCACGACGTGCTCCGGCTCGCCGACCGCGCCGACGTGCACGTCACTGTCTCGTCGGGTATCGCCCACGAACTCGAAGGGTGTCGCGGCATCGCGCCCGGGGTGCCCCGCGCCTACCGGTTCGACGGCGACGCCGAGGTCGGCTTGGAGTTCGCCCGCGAGACCGACTGCTCGTATCTGAATCCCACGGTCGAGACGTGTGACGGCTGGCTCGTCGCCACCGCACACAACGAGGGATTCTGCGTCAACGCGTGGGGCGTCGGCTGTCAGGACGACGCCGCCGCGCTCGAATCGTGGGGCGTCGACGGCGTCGTCGCCGACCACCCACAGATTATGCCACAGGCCCGTCTGTGAGCAGGGTCTACGCGGCCGAAGAGCCGACGGGAACGGCGCGCGACAGAAACTCTTGTGAATCGGTAGCAAGTTCCACAATGATTATCATGACGTACCCGAACCCAGGGGTATGAGCCGATACAGCGACAACACGCGGGCGCACCGTCTCGACCCCGACTCGTTCGCCTCGGGGTACTTCCGCAACGCCGTCTACCGACACTGGGACCCCTACGAGGACATCGCCGACGAGCTGCTCGAACAGGACCGCGAGCGACTCACCGAGAGTGAAATCACCGAGCCGCTGTTCGACGGGCTTCGCGGGACGCTCGCCGCCTTCGGAGCCGGCGAGGAGGCCGTCACCGAGGACCTCGCGCCGCTGTGCATGCGGCTCGACAGCATCGAGAAGCAGATGTTCGTGACGACGCAGATCTACGAGGAGGCGAAGCACACCGCCTTCTTCGACCGCTACTGGCGAGATGTCATCGACCCCGTCGCCGAGGCGAAGGGGTTCGAGGTGACCGCGCCGACGGACGAGCGCTACTTCCGCGACGGCTACGAGGAGCTGTTCGACCGCACCGAGACCGCGATGCACAATCTCCTCGAAGACGACTCCGACGAGGCGCTCGTAGAGGCGTACTGCCACTACCATCTGGCCGTGGAGTCGGTGCTCGCACAGACCGGCTACTACGGGATTCAGGCGGCGTACTCCCCATCGGGTCCGGACCTCGGCGCGGAGGGGAACCTCCACCTCGAAGGGTTAGTCGAGGGCATCAGCTACATCCGGAGCGACGAGGGTCGCCACGTCGGCTTCGGGATGCACGAGGTACAGGACCTCGTCGAGGCGGGCGTCGACCCGAACATCGTGAACGAGACGCTGTCTGACCTGTTGCCGCTCGTCGCCGAGGCCGTCGGCCCGGACCCGAACGCCTCCGGCGGCGGCGAGGGCGGGATCGACCCGAACGCGCTCGTCGAGTACGCCAGCGAGAAGGTGGCCCGCCGCATCGAGATTATCACCGACACGACCGCGGAGATTCCGCCCGTCGAGGAGTTGGTCCACATCGAGGGTGGCGCGGACGCGGGCGCGACGGGCGACGACTGAGACGCGGTCCCACGCGACGCCCTCTCACTTGCGTTTCGATACTACTAACTCCGCGTCGGTAGAATCCTCGCTCGGTAGATGAAACTTCACGAGTATCAGGCGAAGGGCGTCTTCGCCGACGCTGGGCTCCCGGTTCCGGAGTCGACGCTCGCAGAGACGACCGACGAGGTCGTCGACGCAGCCAACGACATCGGCTATCCGGTCGCGGTCAAGGCACAGGTACAGGTCGGCGGGCGCGGCAAGGCCGGCGGCATCAAGCTGGTCGACAACGACGAGGAGGCGCGAGAGGCCGCCGACGCGATTCTCGGCATGGACCTCAAGGGACTCCACGTCGACAAGGTGCTCGTCGAGAGCGCCGTCGACTTCGTCAACGAACTGTACGTCGGTGTGACGATGGACCGCACCGTCGGCAAACCGGTGGCGATGGTCTCCACGCAGGGTGGCGTCAACATCGAGGAGGTCGCCGAGGAGACTCCCGAGGCTATCGAGCGGGTCCACATCGACCCCGCCTTCGGTATCCAGCCGTACCAGGCCCGGGAGGCCGTCTTTGAGGCCGGCGTCGACAAGGACGTGGCGATGGACGTGGCGAACGTCCTCACCACGCTGTATGACCTCTGGGACGAGAAGGACGCGACCGAAATCGAGGTCAACCCCGTCATGATTACGGCAGACGACGAGGTCGTCTGTGCAGATGCCGTGATGAACATCGACGAGGACGCGCTGTTCCGACACCCGGACCTCGCCGAGATGGAAGACGAGGCCGCAGGGGACGAACTCGAAGCCAAGGCCAACGACTACGGCTTCGATTACGTCCGCCTGTCGGGCAACGTCGGCATCATCGGTAACGGTGCCGGACTCGTGATGACGACGCTCGACCTCGTGGACTACTACGGGGGGTCGCCGGCGAACTTCCTCGACATCGGCGGCGGTGCGAAGGCGGAACGCGTCGCGAACGCACTGGACATGGTCTTTTCCGACGAGAACGTCGATTCGGTCGTGTTCAACATCTTCGGCGGCATCACCCGCGGCGACGAGGTGGCGAAGGGAATCAACGAGGCGCTCGAATCCTTCGACGAGATTCCGAAGAAGGTGGTCGTCCGACTCGCCGGCACGAACGCCGAGGAGGGGATGGAGATTCTCAACACCGACCTCGTGACGGTGGAATCGACGCTGGATTCGGCCGTCCAGCGAGCGGTCGAGTACGCGGAGGAAGAACAATGAGCATTCTAGTCGACGACGATACGCGCGTAGTGGTACAGGGCATCACCGGCGGTGAAGGGAAGTTCCACACCGGCCAGATGACGGCGTACGGCACGAACGTCGTCGCCGGCGCGGTCCCCGGCAAGGGCGGACAGGAAGTCGACGGCATCCCGGTGTACGACACCGTCCGCGGCGCGGCCCGCGAGGAGGACGCCAACGCGGCAGTCGTCTTCGTCCCGCCGGCGTTCGCGGCCGACGCCGTGATGGAGGCGCTCGACTCGCCGGTCGACCTCGTGGTCGCCATCACCGAGGGAATCCCGCAACAGGACATGGCCATGGTGAACAAGCGACTCAGCGAGGTCGACACGCAGCTCATCGGCCCGAACTGTCCGGGCATCATCACGCCGGGCGAAGCGAAGCTCGGCATCCTGCCGGGCAACATCTTCTCGGACGGTGACGTGGGGCTCGTCTCCCGCTCCGGCACCCTGACCTACCAGGTCGTCGATAATCTCACGCAGCGCGGTATCGGTCAGACCACCGCCATCGGCATCGGCGGCGACCCCATCATCGGGACGGACTTCGTCGACGCGCTGGAGCACTTCGAGAACGACCCCGACACGAAGGCGGTCGCGATGTGCGGTGAGATCGGCGGCGAAGACGAGGAGGAGGCCGCCCGCTTCATCGGCGAGCACATGGACACGCCGGTAGCCGGCTTCATCGCCGGTCGTACGGCACCGCCGGGCAAGCGCATGGGCCACGCCGGCGCAATCGTCTCCGGCGGCGGCGGCGCTGGAACAGCAGAGTCGAAGATTCAGGCGCTCAACGACGCGGGCGTCCCGGTCGGCGACACCCCGGACGAGGTCGCAGACCACATCGAAGACTTCCTGTAAACGGTCTCGCGGCTACTCTTTCGTTTCGACGTCCGCCTCCTCGTGTGCCAGAATGAACGGCCCAGAGGAGACGGTGTTGCGGGCGACCGTCGCCACCCGGAGCACGTACGCCGTCAGGACGACGAACGGCGTGAGCGCGAGCGAGTAGGCCGCGCCCGCAAACAGCAGGATGTACGAGAGACCGAACGCCGTTCCGGTGATAGCCTCGAGGTCGACGGCCAAGATGGCGTACGAGACGACCACGATCGTCGGCAAGGAGACGTAAATAAGGTCTTTGGTCAGGTTCGAGAACTCCCGTTCGAGATACAGCGACTTGAACTACTCCAGAGCGGTGAGGAAGAATCTGAGCGCGTCCTCGAGTTCGTCGATGAGTTCGGCCGTCTCGTCGGTGAAGCTGGTCGTCGTAGTGGGACTGGAGCCGCCGGATGGCGTACAGATGCTCGGCGTAGTTGTACTCCAGTGCAGCAAGTAGCATGCCGAACGTGTCGGTGTCGTCGCTGCCGAGCGTCTGGTTCACCCGTTCGGTGTCGTCGGCGACGCGGTCGACGTACTCGTCGATGCGCGCCTGTAATCCGTCGGAGTTCTCATCGACCGGCTTGACGTACTCGTCGCCGTCGATACTGTCGCGGATCTCCTGTGCCCGCTGGAGGACCGCCTGCGTAATCGCTCGGAGGAACGCGCTCGGCCGGACGGGGCTGACTTCGCGGTCGAGTACCGCCTCCGTCTCGTAGCGGAACTCGTGGGAAGAGTCGACGCGCTCGCGCTGACGGCCGACGGGCGACAGCTCTTGTGAAGTGAACAGGGAGGCGATCGAGACGACGACGGAGACGAGCAGGATGACGCCCGACAGCAGCGTGTTCAACAGAGCGGCGACGGAGCTTCGCTCACCGAAGATCGGATTGACGCCGGCCTGGTCGAACATGCTGAGCGGGAACATCGCGACGTACAGCGAGACGACGAGAAAGCCGGTCACGGCCCGCCGGTTGCCGGTGACGAGCAACCACCGCCGCAGTCCGTCACCCCCGATATCACTCCCCATCGGCCGATGTAACTCGCCGCCGGCTGTTAACTCGCACTACCTGTCGTCGGGCGTCGAGACAGTCGCCGGGACGCCCTCGCGCGGGCGCAGCGTCGGCGTGAGCCGGAGGTCGTCGAGCGCGCCCGAAGCAACGTCCACGTCGAAGTCGGCGACGAGCCGCGCGAGTGCGAGCGTCGCCCCCGAGAGCGCGAAGCTTCGTCCGATACAGGCGTGTGGCCCGGTCGAGAAGGGGAAGTAGGCGTCGACGCTGGTCGGCCCACGGCGCTCCCACCGACTCGGGTCGAAGGTGTCCGGCGACTCGAAGTAGCGGGCGTCGCGGTGAATCGACCACAGCGGGACGATGGTCGCTGCGCCGTCGGGCACGTCGTAGTCACCGAGGTCGGTCGTATGGTTTGCCTGCCGGAACACCCCCCACGCCGGCGGATACAGCCGGAGCGACTCGTTGTACGCGCGCTGGGTCGCCGGAAGCCGGTCCACGTCGTCGTGGTCGAGCGGGCCGTCCCCAATGACCTCTCGCGCCTCCGTGCGAACCGCGTCGCGAACGTCGGAGTTGTCAGACAGCAGCGCGAGCGTGTAGGTGAGGCTCAAAGCGGTCGTCTCGTGGCCCGCGATGAGGAACGTCGCCACCTCGTCGCGAATCTGGTTTTCGGGATACTCCACGTCAGGATCGTCCTCGCGCTGGATGAGGATAGTGAGCATGTCCGGCGGCCCAGTGTGCTCGCCGTTCGCGAGCGACTCGCGACGGTCCTTGATCATGTCCTCTGCGAGCCCGCGGATGTTGGCCGCGGCCTCACGGAACGCTGGAGAGACCCGCGTCGGCAGCCACTCCGGCGTCGCGATGTCGATGCCGAACTCCAGTTCCTCGCCGGCGACCGCCATCCACTCGTGAAACTCGACGGCGCGTTCGCGGCCGATGTCCTTGCCGAGTAACACCTCGGTCGCGACCCGGACCGTGAGCGTCGTCATCTCGCGGTGGAGGTCGATATCGTCGTCGTCGCGGTCGGCCCACTCCTCGGCGAGCGCCTCGACGCGTCTGCCGACGGTGTCGGCGTACGCCGCGACCTGCCGTCCGGAGAAGGCCGGTGCGACGACGGAGCGTTGCTGTTCCCACAGTTCGCCCTCGCTTTGAACGAGCCCTTGTGAGGCGATGAGCGAGTCCGTCTCGCGGGCGGGGACCCGTCCGAAGTCGTCGGGTCGCGAGAGCAGGTCACGCGCCAGCGTCGGATTCGTCACGATGACCAGCGGCGGTCGCGTCGGAATCGGAATCTGGAGCGCGTCGTCGTACCGGGTCTGGATACCGCCGAGATACCGGAACGTGTCGGTGCCGAACCGTACCGCGTCGATGACACCAGCGTCAGGTGGTGTCGGAATGGACCGCATACGTATGGTATACGCGCAGACACGCTTGGAGTTTGCGTCGGCTGTTGTCTGTGACAGGACACAGTTATCGCAACACATTTATTCGACTGTTTCCGTGCTGAAATATCTCGCGGCGACGCGACCCCCCCACAGATGGCTGACTCACGACTCACTCGTCTCACGGACCGAGTCCGCGACCAGTTTTCCGACCGTTCGACGCCGGAGTCAACTCCGGAGCCGGGAGCCACGGTCGAGCCGTTTGCCGCCCCCATCCCGCCGGAAGCAGTCGAGCGAGCCCGTGAAACAGCCGTCTACGACGAGACCGCCGACGGTGAGCCCTCGCTCGTCCGACTGCTGGATGGACTCCACCGGTGGACACAGCGAAATCGCGCCGCGTTGGGCCGCTGGCTCACCGCCGCGACGGCCGCCGACGGGACTCTCGTGACGCCGGTGTACGTCAACGATGAACTCGTCACCGTCGTCTTCCCGGCCGAGCGGTGGCGAGAGCTGAAGCCGACGCTCAACGTTACCGACGAACAGTTGGCTGCGATGGTACGTGCCCACCGCGCAGCGGCCGACTGTCGAGACCTCGGCGCGGCCGCCGGCGTCGTCTCTCTCCTGTCGGTGGAACTCCCGGGAGCCGCTGTCGGCGACATCCTCGCAGCGGCTGACCACGACGACACCGTCATCGAAGTGCTGCCCGATACCAGCGCGTCGACATCTCCGGACGACCCGGTCGACTCCTCGCCACCGACCGACGACGGAGAGAGTCTGGAGGAACTGCTCGGCGACGGCCCATTCGGCGAGTGAGGAAGGTATGGCGACTAGCTGGTGTTGATTTCGCTCTGAAAACGGTCATGGGTCGGGGCGGACGTGGAGCGAGCCACGTACGGACCGTTCGCCGCCGTTCACGCGATATAGAGGCCCTCTACAGGCGGTCCGTGAAAACTGTGACCACGGACCAAGACGATCTCGAACCGCTTGATCCCAAAACGGGAACCAAGCTGTTCCTCGAACACAAGGCAACAGACTGTACAGACTCGACTGTCCAGAATCACCGCTACCGGATGAAGCACTTCTTGGAATGGTGTGACGAGGAGGATATCGACAACCTGAACGACCTATCAGGTCGGGACATCCAACGGTACCGGCTCTGGCTGGCTGACGATGATGATATCAACGCACTCACGATGAAGAATATGATGTCGGGCTTCCGTGTCTTTCTCAAGTGGGCAGGCTCGGTAGAGGCGGTTCCGGAGAGCCTCTACTCGAAGCTGATGATCCCGCGCGTCCGGCGCAGCCAACAGAGTAGCGAAAAAATCCTTGAGGCGGAGCGAGCAGAGAAGCTTCTCGCATACCTCTCGCGGTACGAGTACGCCTCAATGCATTACGTCCTACTCGCATTCCTTTGGGAAACCGGAATGCGAATGGGGGCTGCCTACTCCGTCGATCTGACTGACGTAAACTTCGACGAGAAACGTGTCGAACTCGTTCATCGGCCCGAGCAGGGGACGACGTTGAAAAACGGAAAGAGCGGCGAACGATTCGTAGCGATGTCTGCCGAAGTGACGGAGTTACTCAAAGACCACGTCGATACATTCCGGTACGACATCACCGACGAATACGGCAGGGAGCCCTTGCTGACAACAGAACATGGACGGATGTGTCGAGGAACGCTCCGTCGAAAAATCAACAAGATCACCGCGCCGTGCTATATCGACGAGCCGTGTCCTGACTGCAACCGGGGAATCGAGAGGAAGTGTGCCGAGGCAGTTAGCCCGCACGCGATTCGTCGCGGGAGTATCACGCACTTCCTCACGGAAGACGTGCCGATTGACGTGGTTAGTGACCGGATGAACGTGAGCCGGAAGGTGCTCGACAAGCACTACGACAAACGGTCCGCGGAGGTGAAGCTGGAGCAGCGCCGCGGCTACCTCGATGAGATCTGAGACGAGGACCGACTAGCGAATCGCTTCTATTTTTCGAGTGACGAACCTCGTGTCTGCTTGGATGCACACGCTGCCCTCGAAGTAGTGTGAGAATCACACGGATTCTTCTGCCCCTGCGACTCCTTTCCGACTATGTCATTAACCGACCTCAACCCCGATTGGTCTGTAGAGTGGGCTACGTCCAAGTCAAACGGAAACAGCTATTTCGATAACATCGTACTGAGCCGCGAACAGGCCGTTGAGTACGGGGACGAGCTGGTGATGTCGTTGCGATTGGACGGACAGATGCTGCGGAAGCGGGGACTCGATCGCGAGGAACCGTTCGCCTGGAAAATCGAAGACGGTGAACTACGGACTAAGTCGACAAATCCTGACGACACTGTGTTTCCGTCGACCTGCTCAGTGAGCCGTACTTGATCGTCGACGACAACGTCGGAGAGATCGTGGATATCTTCCTCGAATCCACACGTGTCGGGTAGGCCATTGAGAAATACGCGGAGAAATTCCGCGTTCATTCGGTGGGGCTGCTCCGGGTCGAGGAAATATGCGAAGAGCCGGTTGATGTACACCTCGGCCTTCCGTTGCGTTCCTAACGAGTATTCGATCACGTCCATCAGCAAGCGAGGTGTCTCGGGAACCGCGGTGAGTTGCTCCCACCGGCGTGTAAACGTCTTCAATTCCCGCCGCAAGTCATCTGTCTCAGTCATACCATCATCTCCGGACAACTCAACACGGAGGTATAGACGCTTTGCCGACAAACTGCGCGAGTAGATGGAGAGAAATAGCGGAATTAGGAGTACTCTTATCACAGAATCAACCAACGTTTCTAATTATCCGAGGGTCGATTCCGTGTCACTATCATCTGTTTACCAGCAGTTCGACGGGACGTTAGTCACGGTACCGTTCGGGGCCGAAAACGTCGAACGGACAGCGCGAAACGAATACCGAATGCTTCTCGACGAGCACGATTCTGAGGATGTGCTCGTCATCACCGGTGCGCCGACGAGCGCGGACACGTTCCGTGAAGCGTTAGGTGAGGAACTGCCGGGCGCGGCGACGCCGTACGTGACGTCGTCGGTGGTGCACGCGACTGATGTCCTCAACCAGACCGATGACCGCGTCATTCTCTCCGACGCCCTGCGGCGGGAACTCCTGTACCGGTTCCTCGCAGACTACGAGTGGGAAACGGAGTACCTCCAACGCGCGTCTGCACAGCCGTCGTTCATCGAGGACGTGGATGCGGTGATGGGTACGATCTCCTGGCAGACGGTCAGGCCTGACGAGACTCCGGAACTCCGTGACATCACGGCTGCGCTCGACGCGTTCCACGCGTGGCTCGCCGAGCACGGGCACATGGAACGCGGGCAACTCATCTCGGAAGCGCTCGATGTCCTCACCGGGGATGCCCGCGGCGACGTCGTTGATTTCGACGCGGTGCTCGCGGTCGAGTTTGAGGAGTTCTTCCCGCTTGATCGCGCGTATCTCGACGCGCTCGCGGGAGACTGCGAGCTCGTCTGTGTTGCCGAGGAGAACGCGAGTGTACGCCGGACGTGGGTTGAGACAGGGCCAGTCACGGACTACGTCTCGTTCAGCGAATCCCGATGTGGGGCATCGGGGACGCCGTCGACGCGACCAGCTGTGACGGCAGCCTATTTCGCCGAAGAAACGGTCCCGGAAGATCCAGAAGCCGGGTCGGTGTCCGTCCTCGCTACAGACTCCAGTGACGAACAACTCGCTGAGATTGCGAACGAGATTGAAGAGCTCGTCGTGCAGCCGGACTGGGGGTACGACGACATCGCTGTCGCCACGAACCAAAGCGGTAGTGCTGTGACGGACATTATCGAAGCGTTCGAAGGCACCGGGATTCCGACGGAATCGACAACTGTCACGGGGTTCGGTGACGACCCCGCGATTCGGGAACTCCTCGCGGCCGTTCGGTATCTCGCCGACGATGAAGATGATGGACCCGACCACGGTCCGGAACTCGATACGGACCGCTTGAACCGAGTCAGCGAGACGGAGAGTCTCGAAGACACGATTCACTGGTGGGCGACAGACGCTGGGTTGAAAGAGCGGATCGCGGAACGGGCGGCCCCGTTGGATGCACGGGCGCAGTTCGGGAACGTCCGGCGGGCGTTCCGCATGGCCGAGTTCCTCGAAGAGACCGAGTTCGTGGATGCGACGTGGGAGTCGTTCAACGAGATGCTCGAACGCGCCCACGAGTACGCACCGCAGCAGAATCAGACGAGCGCGACGGATCTCGACGGCGGCGTCCGCGTCGATCACTTGCAAGCGATCAAGAACGAGTCGTTCCGCGCGGTCTTTCTCGTGAATCTCGTCGACAGTGAGTACCCAGGCGACCCGTTCCTGACACGGTTGTTCCCGAGCGAGCGAGTCGCGTCGATGCCGGACTATCCGGGTGTAACGGAACTCGATGGAGCGGATGTGGATGCGACGTTCCCGACGACGTCGACAGCGTCAGGACGACCGTTCGCGCAGTACCACACGGAGCACGCGCGGCGACGGTTGGCTGTCGGTGCTGGCGCGGCGACAGACCGGCTCTACTGTTGTCTCTACGAGTACGAAGACACAGCGCTCGAAGAGCGTACGCAGGCATCGCGGTTCCTCACAGCGGCGTATGAGGAGCTTCCGTGGGTGACCGAGGCCGATGAGCCACACATTACGAGTGAGCAAGCGGCGGAGCAGTACCTGTTGTCGCGGGTTGACGACGCGCTCGCGGAGGTGCGCCGCGCGAACAGTCAGGACGTGACGGTGTCGCTTGGCGAGGTCGAAGCGGAACTCGGAGAGATTCAGGACCTGCTCGAACAAAGCGGCTCCCGAGGAGACGAGCTCCGAGAAGCGTTGCGTGCACGTGTTGAATTCGCTAACGGGGAGGTGCGGCGATGAGTTCGTCGCTCTCCCCGTCGCGGTTAGCGAACTACGCGACGTGTCCGCGGCTGTACGACTACCGCTACGCGCAAGACGTGAACGCGCCGGACCGTACAGAACTGTATCTCAACCAAGGAACGATCTACCACGAGACTATCGAGGCCGTGTGTGATGCGACTGACCGCGATGACGACCCGGAGACGATACACAACCGGGCGATGGAGGTTTTCGATGCGAAGTGGGACGAACACAGTACCCCGGATGACTACGAATCCGCTGCGCATCAGGAATACCAGCGAGCTGAGAATCGCGCTGCCATCGCGTCGTTCTTCGATCCGGACGGCGGTGACGGGATCGAGCACGCTCGTTACTCGGTCGCCACGGAATGTTGGGTGGAGTGCGAAGTGGATGGTCGAGAACTCCACGGGAAAGCTGACAACGTCGTCCGGACTGATGACGGGCTGCACATTTTCGACTACAAGCGGAACACGGACGGGGTTCTTTCGTCGGGGACGGCCGAGTACCTTGGCGACCATTTCGACGGAGAAGCCCACGAACCGAAGCGGGTCCGGAACGCGTTCCAGACGGCGACATACGTCGAAGGCGTGAAGAACGAACCGTTCTATGAGGACGGGATGGAGGTTCGGTTCAGTTTCTACGGGATCCTCAACAGCACGTCGTTCGAGAGCACCCCGAACGGATACGACGTGTCCGCGCGTGGCTGGCCTCGGGAAACCACGGAAATCTACGAGAACCACTACGACACGATTTGGGCGCTCATCCGGGAGGCCCACGATGGTATCACGGGTGAGACGTACGAGCCGGAACCGCTCGACCTTATTACTGAGGAGGCGTGCCCGGACTGCGACTATCGAGAGATGTGTGCTGACCGACTGTCCACGGAGGTGCAACGATGAGCGACGAGTCCGAGTACCCGTCTTGGTTCCCGGTGCCGGAAGAAGACGTGTCCCCAGAGCCTCAACAGCGGACAATCATCAACTCCGATGCGTACCCGATGCGTGTGCTCGCAGGAGCAGGAACGGGCAAGACGTTCACGATGGTGCGGAAGATCGAGCACCTCATCGACGAGGAAGACGTCTCGCCGGACCGGATTCTCGCGTTGACGTTCACGAACAACGCGGCGGACTCGATGCGGGAGAAGCTTAACGCGAAACTCGGGACAGCGGGGTACGACATCGACGCGTACACGTACCACTCGATCTGTAACGAGATTCTCACTGACTACGCCTACGAAGCCGGGATCGACCCGGACTTCGAGGTCGCCACGGACGCCGAGAAGTACGCTATCGTGCTGGATGTTTTGGACGACATCGAGTACCGGTCGGTCAAACCCAACGTGTACGGCAGCGACGGGTACGCGTCCGGAGCTGCGTCGAAGCTGCTCAGCTTTATCGGGTCGATGAAGCGCAGCGGCATCTCGCCAGCCGACATCGACGCGTTCCTCGGGCCCGCCGACCGCGTCTACGATCTCGCCGACCTGCCGGAACGCATCGAAACGATTGCCAGCGATAATCTCGGCGGCCGGTCCGTGTCGAGCGTGCTGGACTCACTTCCCGATGTGCGCGATGAGTTCGCCGCGGAACGCGATGCATTGGGAACGGACGGGATCGAAGCCAGTGCTCGGGATTTCCTCGACCGGCTCGTCGATCTGTGTGCTGCGCTTGAAACCGCGTTCGAGGCCCACGAAGATGGCGAGCGTAACCTGCCAGACAACGCGTACAAACTCCCGAAGTACCTGTTCGGAGGGTACGCAAGCGGTGCTCCGAAAGGGATCCCAGACAATCTGGATCTTGAACTCACGGACCACCTCGACTCGTTTGTTTCCGACTGTCTTGCTGCCCGAGATCTCACCGCAGGGTACGCTGCGTACGAACGAGAACTGGACGAGCGAAATCTCATTGACTTCGACGGCCTGGTGGTCGAGACAGCTGCGCTGATGGACTCGCCGGTTGGTGAGGAAATCGCCGAGCGGTGGGACTACGTATTCTGCGACGAGTTCCAAGACACGGATCGCCTCCAGTTCGACCTCGTCACGTCACTCGTTACCGACGATAATCTGTTCGTCGTCGGGGACGACGATCAGGCGATCTACGAATGGCGCGGCGCGAACGTCGCCAACATCACCGACGAACTCGACCGCGCGTTTGCGGCGCTCACGGACGAACCGCTGGAGGAGAACTTCCGCTCCCGTCAGCCGATTCTCAACCTAGCGAACGAGGCGATTCAGAAACTCAACCACCGTGAACGGCACAAGACACTCACTCGCGTCGACGAACCCGCGTACGACGGGGACACCGTCGCTACCGTCGAACTACCGGACGAAGACGACGACTCGGACGGTGCAGCCCAACTTCGTACTGTCGTACAGAATTTACTGACTGGTGCAGCAGACAACCTCGATGAGACGTACGATCCAGGCGACATCGCGTTACTCGTTCGGAAGAACGACCACGCCACACCCGTTATCGACGAGTTCGAAGATGCTGGCATCCCGTACCAGGTTGCTGGCGATCTTGCCACGGAATCAGTCGGCGTCGGAACCGTCACTGCCTACCTGAAGGCACTCGCACGCCCCGAAGACGAGGTAAGCTGGAATCGCGTCCTCCTGATGCGTTACCGTGTGTGCGACGCAGACCTTCGCACGCTCAACGCGGGCGACGATCCGCTCGTGGACACACTCCGGGAGACGCCGCTCGACGAGTTCGAGGAGCCTGAGCGCGTCGCAGAAGCCCGCGAGCATGCCACGGAACTACTCGAACTCCGCGACTCGGCGTCGCTCAGTCACCTGTACCGCGAACTCACGGACATCACGAACATCGAGTGGTACCTCAGCGAACAGGAACGCCGAGACCTCGCCCAGCTGGAGGACGTCATCGAACAGTACGGGGATAGTGCCGTCCAACCACCGCTCACCCCGGAGTTCATCGACTCGCTGGAACACTACGACTCCCTGTTCGACGAGAGTGGCACCACACCCACGAGTCAGCCGGACGTCGCTGACGACGCGGTCAACGTGATGACCATCCACAAAAGCAAGGGCCTAGACTTCCCGGTTGTCCTCATCCCGCAAATCACGGCTGATGAATGGGCCCCGAGCTCACGTACGTACGACGCGCTCGAAACCAGCCTCTCGGATGGTGCGGAAGCAGCGTTCGCGCAGGACTTCGTCGAGCGGGATGCTCGTGAGACCCGCCGCGTGTTCCACGTCGGGATCACGCGTGCCGAAGACGCCCTCGTCCTGCAGGGTGGCAGCGAAGAAGACGACAACGGTGAGGGCGAGAACTCTGTTTCAGAGATTGTTGACGAAATGCTTCCATCTCAAATCCCATGGCAGCCAAAGCGAGGACACCTCCCGCTCTGGAGGGACGTCCAAGAGTGTCTCCCGGACGAGACGGCAAACTGGACTGACACACTGGCCAGCGAGACAGTCGGCGATGTTGGTGGGACCGTCAATCACGACGGCGAAGAACTCGCAGTCGAAGCTGCGCGCGACCGCGTCCTAGACTTCGCAACAGCCACTCTCAACGGAGATCTCTCACCGAGCGTCGAGCGAGAGACACTCCAAGTGACGTCGCTGACTGGCCCGTCGGCACCGTCGCCGCCGCTCTCGCACAGCTACACGTCGCTGGCCGCCTACGAGGAATGCCCGCGGAGCCACTACCTGGACTACGTGGTCAACGCGTTCCCCGATTACCAAGAGACCACAAGCGACGCCGGTGATGGCGTGTCGCAACGTACAATCGGGTTGTTGTTCCACGACACCGCCGAGCAAGCTGCAAATCAAGATGTGAAACGCCGTAAAGAGTGGTACGAGATCTGCGAGCGACTCGCCAGTCAGCGCCGCGCTGAGGACGCGCTCCCGGCGGCAAAACAATGCATCGACCGGTACTTCGAGTTAGATCTCCCCAGTTACGAGATCATCGACGCGGAGCGAGAGTTCGAACTCGATATCGATGGGCACGAACTCGTCGGCTACATTGACGCCGTCTACCGGACGCCTGACGACGAACTGGTCGTCATCGACTACAAGGCGACCGAACGCCACCGCGACCTACAGGACGACAAACAACTCCCAATCTACCTGTTAGCGTGCCGTGACCTGTACGATGGACCTGTAGCACGTGCGGGATACGCCTATGTCGGAGACATCGGTCCAAAAGTTGAATCCCGAACATTCAGCGAAAGTGATCTGGAAGCAGTCAGAGATGACGTGACGTCGTCGATGAACGATATTGCTGAGTTCTCGTTCAGTCGGTACACTTCGGGCGAGCACTGCCGGTGGTGTCAGCACAACCAACTTCCCTGCGCGCCGGCCTCGTTTACCGTCGGTCCCGGGTTCGAGGAGTGAATCGTCGACACCACGCGAAAACAATTTCCCGCAGATCCAGTTCCCATCTCGCCTGTATCCCTCGTCAGGTTCAGTGTCTTGGTTGCAGTGCGAGAATCACTCCAGTGGCTACCCGAATTGTTAAGTCATTATCGCAGTAATCATTATCCTAAGTATGACCTTCTACGACCGGGAGGAAGAACTCGATACACTCACCGCTGCGGTGGAGTCCCCCGGTTCGGACTTCGTTGTCGTCTATGGCCGGCGTCGGGTTGGGAAAACGGAACTCCTCAAAGAATTCTGTGCTGACCGTCCCCACATGTACTTCCTTGCCGCGCAGGAAGCCGAGCATCGACAGCGCGAGAAGTTCCTTGAGCAAGTTGCGGATTACTTCGATGAGCGCGTCCCGCGAATCGACAGTTGGGACGAAGCGTTCGAATACCTCGGGGAGAACCTCCAGCGAGAGGATCTTGTCGTCGTCATCGACGAGTTCCCGTATCTCGTCGAAGAGAACGACTCGCTCCCGTCGTACGTACAAGCGTTCGTTGACCAGGAGCTTGATGGGACGGACTCGATGCTGGTGCTCTGTGGGTCGAGCGTGAGCACGATGGAGTCAGAGATCCTGGGGCACGAGAGCCCACTGTACGGGCGACGAACGGCCCAACTCGACGTAACGCCGTTCTCGTTTCAACAGGCCCGAGAGGTCATCTCGTACGACTTCAGGGACGCGGTTCGCTCGTATGCCGTCACGGGTGGTACCCCGATGTACCTCACGCTGTTCGACTACGACCAGTCGCTCGCGGCGAACATTCGATCACACGTCCTATCACCATCTGCGGTACTGTATAACGAGCCCGAGTTCCTCCTGCGCACCGAGCTCCGAAACCCAGCCCGGTACATGAGCATCCTCGAAGCAGTCGCACTGGGCCATACAACACCGAACGAAATCTCCGGCACAACGGGAATCGATCCGGGACCGCTCTCGAAGTACCTACAGACACTTCGCCGCCTCCGCCTCATCGAACGAGATGTCCCAGTCACGGCCTCGGGGAAGAAATCGAAGCGGTCACGGTACCGAGTTGCGGACGAGTTCCTTCGGTTCTGGTTTCGGTATGTCGAGCCGCATCGATCCAGTATCGAGGAAGCACCGGAAATCGTGTACGAGGGGACGATTGAACCGGACCTCCCAACGCACGTCGCAACCACGTTCGAGGACGTATGCCAAGAAGTCGTCTGGGAAGGGATTCGACGTGGCGCATTCGAACCGTACTCCGAAGTCGGTCGCTGGTGGTACGGACAAGAGGAGATCGATATCGTCGGGCTGGCACCGAACGACGACCGAGTCCTCCTCGCCGAATGTAAGTGGACGACGGATCCGGTCGGGGAAGACCTCGTCGAGAGCCTGCGAGCAAAGGCGGAGAACGTCCGATGGGGACCGTCGAATCGAGATGAGCAGTTCGCCCTGTTCTCGAAAAACGGGTTCGTCGACGGACTCGAAGCACAACTCGACGACTCATGGTCCCTGTTCAGCGTAGCGGACATCGACGACCTACTCACGCCGTCCTGAGTGCTTCGCTACTAATCCAAGGGAACGTATATACGACGAACAACCAACAAATGAACGAGACGAACATATTCCCCCGTCCGGAGACGAGGAAATCCCACGGCACTACACCGCTGGATTGGATTGTTAATACGTAGGTTGGTTCTGGTCGCGTTCCGTCCATGATCGCTATCAGTACCTCGATATCGGATCTCCGCTGGGAGTACTAACGTTCGGCAGAATGTACGTACACACGTACTTGTGGACGTACACATGGATGTGCACAAGTACGTACCCAGAGACGTACTGCCGAACGCTTGCCATCCTCATCCCAGTGCCGTCACTGAGAGATTCGAAAGCAGCGAGTTAGTTGGACGAGGGGTGAACAGTATCCCCTTCTCGGTCAAGAATTTCCTTTTCGACGAGACGATCGATCCCAGCAGACACCGCCTCCTCGTCGCCAACGGAGAGCTCTCGGACGTTCGAAAGAACACGTTCGCTGATCGCGCGTGGACTCCGAAGACCCTCATCGACCGCTTCCAAGATACCGTACTCAACTTCGAATTCGGTTGCGAACTCCGACACGCGATCTGTAAACGAGGATGGCAGCCCGGAAAGCGACTGTACAGCCACCTCGATAGTAAATAACGGATGAGATTGATTACGGATATGCGTCGCTTCAATTGACCCCGTATTGAACGGGCGCTGTTCCTCAATCTCGTTGAGGATCACTTCGTAGGCGAGTCCACGCTGCGCGTACGTCCGCATATCCTCAATGTCGCGTCGTCTGCCAGCTCCTAAGTCGCCGCCGGACACTGCCTTCAACAAGAACAAATCCTCATCAGCGAGCACGTACGCCGTTGCACGTTCCCCTGTCCAGAACTCGTCCGCCCGATCGTGCATGCCCTCTGTGATCCAGACTTTCCCGACAACCTGTTGCTCGAACAAGTCAACCCGAAACCCGCGGTCGGGATGGTAGAGCTCAACCGTTTTTCCGACCCCTTCGAATGACGCGGTCGGCTCACCCGTCACCTGAAACCCTTGTTCTCGAAGGGCGTGATAGACGTGTTCGAATTCGGTTGGCACGCCGAGAGCCAAGTCGATATCTTCGGTTTGATCTTTCAGCCCCCGAACTGTCATTGCAGACCCGCCAAGGAGGTACACGTCCACCGATTCTGAGAGCCACTCGTCAAACTCGGCAAGAAACGTCTTGATGGCCTCCTCGCCGCTGAAGACGGTCATTTATACGACTCCATACTGATCTTTCAGCGCCGCGTATTCTTGAGCACTCGGCAAGGGACTTCCCGCCTCCATCTCATCGTCGGCGTCGGTGCCTTCGTCTATGAGACGATACATCCGGGGTATCATTGAGTCCAGACCGTACCAAGTCGCAGTCTCGGTGAGTGTTTCCTGTTCGATTCGTTCCTGTTCGATGAGCAGCATCGCGTAGCTCACGCGTCGGGAGTCAGTGTTGAGGACGAGCGTATGGCAAACGATGTCTGCAAGGGTGAGATCGTCGTCTGGCGCGTACCAGAAGGCGGGTTCTCCTGCAAGGAAGAACTGCAGGCCGTACGCTTGGAATTCCGCTAATCCAGTCACGTCCCAGTCGTCGGCGTTCTGGAGTTTCTCCGTGTCTTCGGAGGTTTGTACTTGGACGAGCGCGCGTTTCGGGTCATACCACGCAATTGTGGCACTGGGCGCGAGTCGCCGAACACGGTTGCGGTGGCCATGCCTGACGACGGTGTTGGCGAATTCGAGTAAGGGGTGAAGGTCGTCGGCGAGTGCGTACTCTGGGCCGGCGGGCGCGAGCATCGCTCGGTTCTTCAACGGAGATAACGCCTTGTGGACGGCCTGTCGCGTAATTCCTAATCGATCAGCGATCGTGGTGATGCGGCGTGGTTCATCGAGGTACCAGCAGACCTGTATCGTGGCCGGTGAGAGGAGGTCTGCCCAGTCCACGTGCCCGAGGTTCGATATCAGGTTCCGGTACGCTTCGACAATCGGGTCGTCAGAGGCGCGCAGGACACGCTGATTGTGCTGCGCTCTGGACTCGTCCAGTACCCCTTTGTCGAGTAAGTCGTCAACGACGCGGTAGACCTGCTTGCGACTATACCCGGTTTCTACAGCCAGCTCTTGTGCGGTTACATCCCCCCCGAGACTCAGTACGTCTAGAATAGCGAGCCCGGCCTTCGTAAGCATCCTTGTAAACTATATTGTCTTAACAGCTAAAAGATCTTCCGCATTTTAGTTTACAACAAGCCTCTATACCGTCGGAATCCCCCGGGTGAAGGATTGTGACTTCCAGCCTCTTCTCAGTTGGAACATAGACGAGAATCCGCGCGGGACGCGAAGAGTACCGCGTCGAGTTTAACGAATTGGTCGTGAGGGAATCCGAGGGGGTCGCCCACGCACCGCTCCGTGGGCATTTGAACCGTGAGTATGATGCCGCCTCCCCGAACCGAAGTCCACTGGTCAGGGCGCACGCCAACTGATCTTGAAGACGCGTACGAGGTCGTAGGGCTGTCCGTACCAGACAGCAACTGCCCATCGGGAAGGCCAAGTCCACGGGCAGTTCTTGCGCGCTCCAGAGCCACCCATCAGCACCCACGTTTATATATGAGCAACCGTTGTCAATAACCGGATCGCTATACGGAGGGTCTCCGCGTGCAACGACCGAATGGATTCACGACCTCGAAATCTACGTCGATATAACAGATTCTTCGGTTAGAAGGCCTAAAACCGAGGAATACAGTCGAATACAATCCGTACGTGCCGCGTATGGGTCGGGGCGGATTTGAACCGCCGGCTTCCTCCGTGTGAAGGAGGTGTCATAACCGGACTAGACCACCAACCCGTACTCGTTCGTACCCCGTGGCTATGCTTAAGAACTACGCTTCGGTAGCTCAGTACTGCGGCGATTCCTCTTCGATGCCGTCGCGTGCGTTCACGACACGCGCGAGGACGAACAGCGCGTCGGAGAGCCGGTTCAGGTACGCGACGACCTCGGCGTTGATCGGCTCGTCGCCGGCGAGGTCGACACACCGGCGCTCGGCGCGTCGACAGATGGCGCGGGCCTGGTGGAGCCGTGCGCCCACGTCGCTCCCGCTCGGGAGGATGAACGACTCCAGCGGCTCCAGTTCGTCGTCGTAACCGTCGATAAGCTCCTCCAGCCACTCGGTGTGTTCCGGCTGGAGGTGTGGCGTGTCCTCGTCTTCCGGGTCTGGCGTTGCGAGGTCCGCCTGTACGATGTGGAGGTGATTTTGGATCTCACGGAGCTGTTCGTCCACGTCGTCGTAGCCCGAGGGTCGGAGCACGCCGATAGCTGAGTTCGCCTCGTCGACGGTGCCGTACGCCTCGATGCGGAAACTTGTCTTCGAGACGCGCGACATGTCCCGGAGGTCGGTCATTCCCTCGTCACCGCGGCCGGTGTACACCTTCATGACTCGGGGTACGACCGCCGGCGGTTTAATTCGCACCCACGCTGACCACGCCGGAACAGCTTTTCTGCCGGCGCGTCCCAAACACGGGTATGCAGGCGAGCCACATCGACCACGTGAACCTGAACGTCCCGGCCGACGGGAAACAGCCGGCACGGGAGTTCTACGAGCAAAAGCTCGGCTTCACAATCGAGGACGACCTCTACGAGGCGGGCGAAAAGCCCTTCTTCGACGTGCGGCTCTCCGCGACGGGCGTTGTCCATCTCTGGCCGACCGACGACTTCGAGCCACAGGCGGCGGTGAACTACGACCACCTCTGTATCGTCGTCGAGGAGGACATCGAGACGGTAAAATCACAGCTTACGGAGGCCGGCGTCGATATCGAGAAGGAACTCGATTCGCCACTCGGCGCGACGGGCGTCGCGGGCGCGGTGTACGTTCGCGACCCGTTCGGCTATCGGGTCGAACTTAAGAGTCGCGTGTGAGTGCATCGAGCGTGACCCGGGCCGCAAGTCCCGCCAACCCGATGTCGTGAATCGCGATGATGACGAGCAGTTCGGTCCCGATTCCGACGTTCGCGCCGGTCACCGCGGCGAGCGCGATGTAACAGAGCGTGCCCGACAGCGAGAGGAACACGAACGCTGCGAGCGGTGCGGTGTAGCGGGTAGTGAACAGCAGTAGCCCGACGAGTAGCTCCCCGACCGCGTTTGCGAGTGTCCACGTCCGAGTCGAGACGGGTAACAGCGTGTCGGCCCACGACTGGACGACCATCGCGTCCCACGGTGCCGGCGCAACGAGTTTGTGAACACCGGCGAGCGTAATCGCTGCGGCGAGTGCAGCGCGCGCGAGTGGAAGCCGGTCGATGGTCGCGACACGATTAGCAAAGCGAGTATCCCGGCTCACGTGGAAACCGACCTGATTACGGCGTGCATACCCACGGATTCGACGGCGGGCGTCAATAAATCAGACACCGGCGGAGCCGATCGAAACCGTGTGCATTGAGTCAGCCAGTCTCAACTACTGGACTGCGGTTTTCGTATCCCCGAATAGAGTTTATCAGCTCCGACACCAGAATCCGGTACGTTCAGGTGGCCGGCGATGAGAATACGGGTATGAGCCTCGAACTCGACCGCGACTGCCCGGAGTGTGGCGAGGAGAAGACGTTCTATCGTGCGGCCGCGATGAAGGTCCACCTCGGCACGAAGGCGAAGTGGCACTGCCCCGACTGCGAGTACGGCTTCGTGCGCATCGCGAACGGCGATGTCGCCGTCGATACGAACGCCGCGTAAGCGACTACTCTTCGTCGTCGAGCGCCTGCCACGACAGTCGCGGGTTTCGTGCCGCGCTAGTCTGGTCGATTCGCCCGGCAGCGGTGCGGCTCGGCGCGTGCTCGATGGTGTCGGTGTCGCTCGCGCTCGCGGCGTTGAACGCCGCCGCGAGCTGGTCGAGGGTGCGTTTCGACTCGATTTCGGTCGGCTCGGTCATCAGCGCCTCGGGGACGATTTCGGGCCACTTCGTCGTCGGGGGGTGGACGCCGAAATCGAGCATTCGCTTTGCGGCGTCGGCGGCATCCTGCTCGCCCGCGGACGCGACGAACTCGTGGTGGAACGGGCCGAACGGAATTTCGTAGTCGATCTGCTCTGCTAGATAGTTGGCGTTGAGGACGGCCTTCGCGCTCGCGTCGGCGAGTCCCGCGTCCCCGAGGCGGGTGATGTAAGCGTGAGCCTTCAGGAGAACGAGCCAGTTGCCGTCGTAGCCGTGGACCTTTCCGATCGAGTTGTCCGGCGTGTGCGTCTCGTAGCCGGTGTCGGTCGCGCGGACGTGTGGGTCTGGCAGGAACTCCCGGAGCTCCTCGGTGACGCCGACCGGACCGGCTCCCGGGCCACCACCGCCGTGTGGCGTGGCGAACGTCTTGTGGACGTTGTAGTGCATCACGTCGAAGCCCATGTCGCCGGGTCGCGCACGCCCGAGCAGGGCGTTCAGGTTCGCGCCGTCGTAGTAGAGGATGCCGCCAACGTCGTGGACCATCTCGGCGATTTCCTCGATGTCGCGCTCGAACAGGCCGAGCGTGTTCGGATTCGTCAACATGAGCGCGGCCGTCTTCTCCGAGAGTGCTGCCTCTAGCGCCTCGGTGTCGACGCGGCCCGCCTCGTTCGACGGGAGCGAGACCACGTCGTAGCCGGCCATCGCTGCGGTTGCGAAGTTCGTTCCGTGGGCCGACTCCGGGATGATGACCTCGCTGCGCTCGTCGCCGTTCGTCTCGTGGTACGCCTTCGCGACGAGGATTCCGGTGAACTCACCCGCCGCACCAGCCGGTGGCTGGAGGGTGACAGCGTCCATCCCGCCGATGTCGCCGAGATACGTCTGCAGTTCATATAAGAGACCGAGTGTCCCCTGTGTGCTCCGCTCGGAGCGGTCGGGATGTATCGAGGCGTCCGCCCGCGCCGCGAGGTCCTCGGTGAACTTCGGGTTGTACTTCATCGTGCAGGAGCCGAGCGGGAACGGACCGGATTCGACGCCGTAGTTCATCTCCGAGAGCCGGGTGTAGTGGCGCGCGAGCTCCGGCTCGGAGGGGTTCGGGAGTTCCAGCGAATCACGAGTCAGGTCGTCGGGAAGCTCGGAGTCCACCTCGACGGTCTCGGAGCCTTTCTCCGACAACAGCGGCTCGTAGCGGTCGCCGTCGGGGTCGACCCACGACGCCTGCTCGAAGGTGAGCGTCTCCGACTGCTCGTCGGGGCGCTCTTGTTGGCGGCTCACCGAACCACCTCCGAGACGGCCGCGACGAAACCGTCGAGGGCCTGCTCGTTCGCCTCCGTCACGCAGAGCTGTATCTCGTGGTCGCCCACGGCGTGGACAGCGTATCCCTCGGCTTCGAGGTCGGCGGCGATTGCCTCGGCCGGCTGGTCGACCCGCGCGACGAACTCGCGGAAGTGATGGCGGTCGTGGACCGGTGCCTGTACCCCTGTGAGTTCATCCAACCGGCCGGCTGTCTCGCGGGCGCGGCGAACGCTGTCGTTCGCCAACTCCACGAGACCATCCGGGCCGAGGGAGGCGACGTGCATCGCCGTTCGGAGCGCGACCCACGCCTGATTCGAGCAGATATTCGAGGTGGCCCGCTCCCGGCGGATATGCTGTTCGCGCGTCTGGAGCGTCAGCGTGTACGCGCGGCGGTCGTCGCTGTCCTCGCTCGCACCGACGAGTCGGCCAGGCACCTGCCGGAGGAGCTCGCGGTCGCCGCGGCAGGCGAACAGTCCGAGTCCGAAGCCGTACGCGGAGCCGAGTCCGAGCGCGCTCCCGTCGCCGACGACCACGTCTGCACCGACGCTCGCCGGCTCTTCCAGGAGTGCGAGCGCGACGATGTCGGTTCCGAGCGTGAACAGTGCGTCGTGTTCGTCGGCGAGGTCGCCGACGGTATCGAGTCCTTCCTCGATGGTGCCTCGGACGGTCGGGTTTTCCGCGTACACCATCGCGGTCGTCTCGTCGACCTGTTCCGTGAGCGCTTCGCGGTCGACGTTTCCGTCCGCCGTCGGATACGTCTCGACTGTAAGGTCACTGCCGGCGACGTAGTTGTCGAGGACGCCGCGGCGACCCTCGTGTAACAGGTCGGGAACGAGCACGCGCGTGCCAGAGATCGAGCGCAGCCGCTCGGCGAGCGTGGCGGCCTCACCGAGAGCCGTGGCGGCGTCGTACATCGAGCAGTTCGCCACCTCAAGCCCCGTCAGCTCGACGAGCATGGACTGGTACTCGAACAGCGCCTGCAGGAATCCCTGTGCGACCTCCGGTTGGTACTGCGTGTAGGAGGTGATGAACTCCGAGCGGTCGGCGAGGTGGTCGACAACGGACGGGACGTAGTGGTCGTAGTGGCCGCGACCGAGGAACTCGGTCAGGTCGTCGTTGTCGGCCAGTGTCGACGCCACCGCACGGCGGGCGGCCTGTTCGCTCTTCGCGTCGATACCGAACTCGCCGTCGAACCGAACCGACTCGGGAATGTCGAACAGCGCCTCCTCGCTGTCGACGCCGATGGCGTCCAGCATCGCGGTCGTCTCACTCGCCGTGTGGGGTGCATACGGGCTACCGCTCATCGAGAACCCTCCGCGTCTGTCATTGTCCACTGTAACGGCTCCCGACTCTTGATACCCCCGATTTCGTCGACACGTTTGCGGCTACACTGGACGACAGAATAGGGGATATATCCACGAACGTGGTTGATTCAGGCGATACTCGCGCGCTCGTGTGAGTGTTCAAGGGGGAAGCCGCACCAACCTCGGCGATGCTCTGACGAGTCGCCCGCGACGGCCGAGACGGTAGTACGGCGTCCCGTCGCGCGTAGGTAGCCGTCTGTTCGCCACACACGGCAGCGAAGGGAAGCGAGTCGTTACTCGGTCTGGTCGCGGTACTCTTTGGCCGTGAGCAGGCCATCGAAGTCCGACTCCTCGTAGGCGACCTCCAGCATCCAGCCGTCGCCGAAGGGGTCGTCGTTGACGAGTTCCGGCTCGTCGAACAGCCGTTCGTTCACGGCGACGACCTCACCGGAGACGGGCGCGTAGAGATCCGAAACCGCCTTGATGGATTCCACGACGCCGAACTCGGCGTCTCTCGTCACGTCGTCGCCCTCGCTCGGCAGTTCGACGAACACCACGTCGCCGAGTTCGTCCTGTGCGAAGTCGGTGATGCCGATTCGAGCGGTGTCTCCGTCCGGACGGACCCACTCGTGTGATTCCAGGTAGCGACAGTCGGTGTCGATGTCGAAGCTCATGGTTTGTAAAATGGAAGCTGCTGGACGCGGGCGTCTTTCTGGCTGCCGCGGACGACAACCCGCAGGTTCGTCCCCGGGTCGGCGTACTCGATCGGGAGATACCCCATCCCGAGTGGCTCACCGAGCGTCGGGCTCATCGTACCCGAGGTGACCGTGCCGACGACGTGGTTGTCGGTGTTGACGATATCGTAGCCGTGCCGCGGGACGCCCCGCTCGGTGAGTTTGAAGCCGGTGAACTGCTCGTCGGGATCGGTCGCGTCGGCGAGTGCGTCACGGCCGACGAACTCGGTGTCGAGGTCGACCGCGAAGCCGATACCCGCCTCGAACGGCGTACGCGGGTCCGTCTCCGGGTGGAAATCCTGCCCCGCGAGCAGGAATCCCGCCTCGATGCGGAGGGTGTCGCGCGCGCCGAGTCCACACGGCTGGACCGATCCATCGCCGGTGTCGGCGATGTCGTTCCAGACGGACTCGGCATCTGTCTGTGAAAGCAGGAGTTCGACGCCGTCCTCTCCGGTGTAGCCGGTGCGGGCGACGAGACACTCCGCCCCGGCGAGCGTCGCGTTCGTCGCCGTGAACCGCGAGAGACCGCCGAGATGCTCGTCCGCGAGGTCGTCCGCGACCGAAACCGCCTCGGGACCTTGGAGCGCGAACATGGCGTACTCCTCTGTCGCGTTCTCGACTGACGCGTCGAGGTCCCACCGGTCTCGGTGGGCGACCCAGCGGTCGAAAATGTCGTCGTCACCGCCCGCGTTCGGGACGAAGAGGTACGTCTCGCCGTCGGGGAGCAAGTAGACGACGGTGTCGTCGAGCATCGTGCCGTCCCCGGTCGTGATGGCGGCGTACTGTGCCTCGCCCGCGTCGAGGGCGGCCACGTTGTTGCTCGTGAGTCGGTTCATCAGTTCCGTCGCGTCGGGACCGGACACCTCGATTTCGCCCATGTGGGAGACATCGAACAGTCCGGCCGCGTTTCGGACGGCCGCGTGCTCGGTCTGGATACCGTCGAACTCGACGGGCATGTCCCAGCCGCCGAACTCGGTGAATTTCGCGCCACGGTCGGCGTGCACCGCACGCAACGGCGGCGTTTGAAGGGCCATACATCGACGGTTTCGCGCCGAGCGTTAATACGTTCGGTTCCCGGTTGCGAGTGTATCCGACAGGCTGTCACCTACGCACCTCAGTACGCCGCTCAGCCGGTGAACCACACTCCGAGAGCGTGACGGTACGTTTATTCAGCTGAAAGTAGGCGCGAGCAGGGAGGGGGCTTAGCGCCTACTTTCAGTTAAAAAGACTGGGGGGCCATCGATAGCGGTTTCCCGCTCGGCGTGAACCGACGGTATGGACGAGCCAGCGCGGGTCGGCGTCTTCGTCGACGGCCCGAACGTCTTCCGCGAGGAGTTCGACGTGGACCTCGACGAGATTCGCGACACGGCAGATGAGGAGGGCCGACTCGGCGTGAAACGGCTGTATCTGGATGAGGGGGCACCGCCGGAGCTGATTCGCGCCGCCGAGGCCCGCGGCTTCGAGGTGACAGTCACCAGCGGGGACGTGGACGTGAAACTCGCCGTCGACATGACCGAGTTCGTCGCGAGCGGCGAACTCGACACCGTCGTCGTGGTGTCGCGTGATACTGACTTCAAACCGGCCGTCGAGGTTGCAAACCGTCACGGGCTCCGGACGGTCGCGCTCGCGCCGGGCGAACACGGGCGGTCGGACGCGCTCGCGAACGCCGCCCACGCACACGTGACACTCGGCGAAACAGAGTAGACTTTTCTCCGCGAGCGACCACGACAACGTATGTTCTTCGGACTCGTGCCGGCGACGCCGCCCGCCGCCGCGCTCGTCATCGCCGTCACGACGGCCATCATCTGGCTGGGAAGCGGCTGGCTCGAGCGCTCTGCGGACGAGCTCGCAGCATACTACGGACTGCCGGCGGTCGTGCAGGGGTCAGTGGTCGTCGCCGTCGGCTCCAGCTTTCCGGAACTGGCGAGCGTCGTCATTACCGCGCTCAGCGACTCCTTCTCGATGGGCGTCGGGGCCATCGTCGGCTCCGCCATCTTCAACATCCTCGTGATTCCGGCGCTCGCCGGCGTCATCGCCGACGGCCCGGTCTCGGCCGATCGCACTATAGTCTACAAGGAAGCCCAGTTTTACATGATTGCCGTCTCCGCGCTCGTTATCACCTTCGCGCTCGGCGTCATCTACTACCCAACGGAGGTGAGCCGGCTGGGGGGACAGGTCACTCGTCCGCTGGCCGCGATTCCGCTCGCGCTGTACGGACTGTATCTATTCATCCAGTGGCAGGACGTGAGCGACCACGAGGCCGAGCGCGTCGACGACATCGACGCGTGGCGGAGTTGGGGGTTGTTGGCGCTCGGACTCGGCTTTATTCTCCTCGGCGTTGAGTCGCTCGTGGGGGCAATCGAGGTGTTGAACGCCAGCTTCGGAATTCCGGAGTTCCTCGCCGGCGTGACGATTCTGGCCGCTGCGACGAGTCTCCCGGACGCGCTCGTCAGCGTGCGGGCCGCCCGCGGCGGTGACGGCATCACCAGCCTCGGCAACGTCCTCGGCTCGAACACCTTCGATCTGCTCGTCGCGATTCCGGTCGGCGTCCTCATCGCGGGAACCGCGCCGATCTCGTTCGCCGTCGCCGCACCGATGTTCGGCGTGTTGACCGTGGCGACGATTCTCCTCTTTACCGTCCTCCGGACTGACCTCACCCTCACGGGCGGGGAGGCGTATCTGCTCGCCGCCGCCTATCTCGCCTTCGTCGGCTGGGTGGTCGCCGAGACGCTCGGCGCGACGAGCGTCATCGTCGGCGTCTGAGTCAGTTCGGTCGCCCCCGATACCGGTAGTCGCCGAAGCCGAGAATCGCGTGGAAGATACCCGGCAAGAGGAATAGTCCGACGGTGAATCCCGCACCCTGCCCGAACGCCTCCGAGATTCCACTCGACATCCTGTAGAGGGCATAGAGGTTGACGAGCGGGACGAAGAGCGCCAACAGCCACCAGCCGGAGTTGCCACCAATCTTGAAGAACAGGTACGTGTTGTAGATGGGGACGATGACGCCCCAGCCGGGTTCGCCGGCTTTCGCGAGCATCTTCCAGCCGCCGGCGATGATGACGGCGGTCAACGCGAGTAGAATCAGCAAGAACACGACACTGACACCCGTCGTGGCGTCGCTCTGGAGCGGGGCGATACCGAGTACTGAGCTGCTACTCATACGGCGTGTGGACACGACGAATCGGTATATGCGTTTGGCCACGTGTTCTACCCCGGGAGACTCGCGCGACGGGTCGCAGTCGTGACCCGGAGTGTTTTCGGCGACGGCCATCGAAGCGCCGGTGTGCAACCGATTCTCGACAATCATCTCCATCTCGACCCGGTGAACGGACGAGGGGCCGACGCGGTGGACGATTTCGCCAACGCCGGCGGCACCCACTTGCTCGTCCTCAACAAGCCGTCGTGGCACCTCGTCGGCGAGGTCGACGGTGAGGACGGATTTCGGGAGACGTTCGACCTCACGGTCGAGGTGACCAAACGCGCGAGCGAGAAGCTCCCCGGTCGCGCGTGGCCGGTCCTCGGCGTTCATCCCGGACTCATCTCGCAGTTGCTCGACCGCGGCTACGACCCCGAAGCGGCCCGCGACCTGATGCAGACGGGACTGGACGTGGCGGGCGAGTACGTCGCCGACGGCACGGCACTCGCAATCAAGTCCGGGCGGCCGCACTACGGCGTGACCGACGCGGTGTGGGAGGCGTCGAACGAGGTAATGTGTCACGCCTTCGCGGTCGGTGCCGAACGGGACTGTGCCGTCCAACTCCACACGGAAGGTGGCGACTCGTTTCCCGACATCGCAGCGTGGGCCGCAGACGCCGGTCTGCCGGCCGAGCGGGTGGTCAAACACTACTCCGAGGGACCAATCGAGGGAGCGACGGCGAGCGTCATCTCCCGGAAAGACGAGCTCGAAGCCGCGGCCGAGTCGAGCGAGCCGTTCCTCATGGAGACGGATTTCATCGACGACCCGGACCGTCCGGGCGCGGTGCTCGGTCCGAAGACCGTCCCGCGGCGCATGACGTGGCTCCGCGAGGCCGGCTACGACGCGGCGATGGAGCAGGCACACGTCGAGACGCCGAAGTCGGTCTACGGCATCGACACCGCGGCGACGCTCGACTAGCGCGAGCGACTTTTCTGCCGGCCACCCCGTGTGTCGGTATGCACAATTCGGCAATCAAGCGCGTCACCTCGCTCGCCGACGCCCGGCGGGTCCTCGCGGATATCGTCCCCGCACCGACGGAGACGGCGACGCTCCCGCTAGCTCGGGGGGACGGGCGCGTCATCGCGCGCGACGCTCGCGCCACCGAGCCCGCGCCACCGGAGCAACGAGCCACGGCTGCGGGCGTGGCTGTCCACGCGAGCGCGACCCTCGACGCGGGCGAGCACACGCCGGTCCGACTGCGCGAGAGCGCCGGCCCACCCGACGAAGACGAAGCAACGCCCGTCTCGGCAGGCGAGCCACTCCCGGAGGGCGCGACGGCCGTCGTTCCGAGCGCGGCAGCCGAGACGACCGGCGGCGAAGTCTCGATTACGACCCCCGTCACCGAGGGTGAACACGTCGCCGGCGTAGGGAGCGACATCGAGGTCGGCGACCTGCTCGTTCCCGCAGGGAGGCGGCTGACCCCGGCGCTCCTCGGCACGCTCGCGACAGCCGGCCACGGAAACGTCACCTGCTACGTCAAGCCGACGGTCGGCGTCGTCCCGGTCGGGCGACCCGAGCGCGTCACCGCCACGGGCCGGACGCTCGCCGGTCTCGTTGCCCGCTGGGGTGGCCACCCGGAGGCGCGCGACCCCGTCGACCCTGAATCATACGCCGTGCGGCCGGCGCTCCAGCGCGACCTGACGCGTGACCTCATCGTCACGGTCGGCGGCACGGAGGCCGGCAACGAGTCGGTCGTCCCCGGCGTCGTCGACACGCTCGGCGAACGACACGTCCACGGCGTCGCGGTGGCTCCCGGTCGAGCGACGACGCTCGGCGTCATCGAGGGGACGCCCGTTCTCTCGGTTCCCGGGACGGTGGTCGGGAGTCTCGTCGCCGCGATACAGCTCGTGCGCCCCGCACTCGAACACGGGGGCGGGGGCGCGCTTCCCACGATAGCGACGACGGAGGCGCAACTGGATGGGAAGCTGGCGTCCGCGCCCGGCGAACGCACCTTCGCGCGGGTAGCGCTCGACGGCGAGACGGCGACCCCGATTGCAACGGGTGCGGCGACACAGTGGTCGACCGTCGCGAGCGCCGACGGCTGGGTCGCAGTCCCCGATGCGAGCGAGGGGTACGACGCCGGAGAGACGGTCAGCGTCGAACGGTGGGAGCTGTGAGCGACCGCAAGCAGTTCCGGACGCTCACGCCGCCCGAGGAGCTTCGAGACATTGTCGCCGGACTGGGTATCGACCCCGGCATCAAGCAGGTTCCGCTTTCCGAGGCCCGCGGGCGCGTGCTCGCTGAGCGACTCGACGCTCCGCTCGACGTGCCGGGGTTCGACCGGGCGAGCGTGGACGGCTACGCGCTCCGAGCGAGCGATACGACCGGCGCGAGCGAGACGAATCCGGTCTCGCTCCCGGCCGTCGGGACGGTCCACGCCGGCGAGGAGCCGGACGCGACTGTCGGACCGGGCGAGTGTGTCCAGATTTCGACCGGCGCGGTCGTGCCGTCGGGAGCCGACGCCGTCGTGATGGTCGAACAGACGAACGAGAACGGAGACGTGAGACTCGTCCAGACTGCTCTGACGCCGGGGTCGGGAATCATGCCCGCCGGGGCGGACATCTCGGCCGGTGATCGCGCGCTTCCGCCGGGGACGCGACTCACCGCGCGCGAGACGGGACTGCTCGCCGCGCTGGGCATCGAGTCGGTCCCCGTGCGGGCGCGTCCGACGGTTGCTATCATCTCGACAGGTGACGAACTGGTGCCGGTCGGAGAGCCGCTCGACAGCAGCACGGGCCAGATACACGACGTGAACGCGCCGACGATAGCCGCCGCAGTCGCGGCAGCCGGCGGGGAGCCGAAGCGATACCCGCACGTCGGCGACGACTTCGACGCGATGGCCGACCTGCTCGAACGGGCCAGCGAGGAGTGTGACCTCGTGCTCTCTTCCGGGTCAACGTCCGCGAGTGCGGTCGACGTGGTGTATCGCGTCATCGAGGAGACGGGCGAGCTACTCGTCCACGGGGTCGCCGTCAAGCCGGGCAAGCCGTTGCTCGTCGGCGAACTCGGTGAGGGGGCGTACGTCGGCCTACCGGGATACCCGGTGAGCGCGCTGACGACGTTCCGGGTGTTCGTCGCGCCGGCGATACGCGAGGCCGCCGGGCGTCCGGAACCGGAGCGTGCCACCCTCGCCGGTGAGATGGCCGTCGAGGAGCGGTTCGAGCCGGGGCGGCTCCGATACGTTCCCGTGGGCGTCACGACCGACGGCGGCGGTGACCGGCTCGTCTACCCCGTCGACAAGGGGTCGGGGGCGACCACCTCGCTGACGGACGCCGACGGCGTCGTGGCGATGGCTCCTGAGACACAGTATCTCGCGGCCGGCGAGTCCGTCACCGTCGAGCTGTTCTCGCCAGACGTGCGCCCGCCGGCGCTGTTGGGGATGGGCGCGAGCGGGCCGGGCGTGTCGCGACTGCTCGATTCAGTGTCTCCCGACCGCGGCCGGCCGCCTCGGTATCTCGCGCGCGGCGAGCAGGCGGCCCGGTCGTGGCTCAGCGACGACGTGCCGGATTTCCTCGTCACGAGTGAGGAGGACACCGGAGGGGAGACGATGGGCGCGTGGAGCCGCGAGTGGGGGCTGGTGGTCCCGCGTGGGAATCCAGCGGACGTGACCGACATCGGCGACCTGACTGACGAGGTGCGACTCGTGAGACAGGCGTCGGGAACGGGGCTGCACGCCGCGTTCGAGACGCTGGCCGACGACGCGCCGGTAGGCGCGACCGGCCCGGGAGTCGAGTCACCGGCCCGGCAGGTGATCGACGGCCGGGCCGACGTGGGCGTCGGACTGCGCGCGACGGCAGAGCGGGTGGGCCTCGGCTTCGTCCCGCTCGGAACACAGCGGCTGCACGTTGTAGTGAATCCTTCGCGGACAGAGAAATCAGCGGTAGCACGGCTGGAAGACGCGGTCAGTGGGCTATCGGTCGAGGGGCTGGCGGGCTACGAGCGTGTGGACGCGCCGAACAGTTCGTCGAAGTCGGAGACGCGGTAGTCGCCGCGCACGCACATGCCGCGGCGGTCGTGGCCGTGGCGTTCGACGTGGATGCCGTCGAGTCCGGTGTTCCACGCCGCGCCGATATCGGTCGCGCCGTCACCGGCGAGCACGCCCGCGTCCGACTTCTCTACGTCGAGGTCGGAAAGCACGCGCTCGACGGGCGCAGGATCGGGTTTCCAGCCGATATCGTCCGAACAACAGACTACGGTGTCGAACCAGTCGCGGATGTCGAGGTGGTCGAGCGTCGGGTTCGCGAGACTCGGCTGGGAGTGGGTGATGAGCCCGAGCGGGCCGTCGTAGTCGGCAAAGTGCTCGGCGTCGGAGTAGAGGAAGGTGTGTTCCGCGCGGCGTTGCCCGTCCTCAACGGCGTGAAACGCCTCCCAGAACGCGTCGGGGTCGATGTTCCACCGGGCCAGTTGGTCGTTGCGGAAGCCGCCCAGCCCGTGCCAGAGGATCTGCGCCTGCTCCTGTGAGAAGTCGTAGCCGAGTCGGTCGCCGATGGCGTCGAACACGTCGTGGATGTACCCCTCCTCCACGTCGACGAGAGTGCCGTCTAAATCGAGGAGCCAGTAGTCGTACGCGTCGCCACGGAGCATACAGACGCTACGCGCTCGAGAGTAAGTGTCTTGCGTCGGGCGTGTGCGGCTCGGGTGTCACCGTCGTCACAAGGGGCTCAGAGCGGGGGTATCGGTATCGTCATCGCCGCACGGCCGTCATAGCACGTCGAGAAGTAAGGTGGTTTCGAGGCTTACTCGTACAGTTCGTCCAGTCGCTGTGCGAGCTCGATGTCCTTTTTCGTGATGCCACCGGCGTCGTGGGTGGTCAACCGCACCTCGACCTCGCGCCACTCGATGGTGATCGTGGGGTGGTGGAACGCCTCCTCCGCGAGCCCGCCAGCACCGCCGGCGAAACCGACGCCGGCGAGGTAGCTGTCGAACTCGAAGCGACGGACAATTTCGTCACCCTCACGAGACCACTCGTTGGGGAGCTGTGTGTCGATTTCGTCGGAAGACAGCGGCTCTGCCATACGTATAGAACGGCGAGTGAGTATATAAATACTGGGCGTCTCTAAGCACGTAGGCACGCCGCTCAATACCGTTCCGACGCTTGTCCTAAACGCCACAAGACGGCGCATGGCTGTCCTGCCGGTGCCGTTCCGATACCCGTTGCTGGGGGGTGACGGGTATCACCGTGGCTCTGGGGACGCACCCGCGAATCTCGGCGGAAGCTCCGCCGAGGTTCTCTCTTAACTCGTTTCCGTGAGCCGCCGGCTCAGTCGGTCCGTATCGCCGACGCGGGCCGCGAGGAGCGTACAGCCGAACACGACCACCAGTCCGACGACGATGAGATAGACGATGGCGTCACCGTACGCGCGGCGGCCGACGATGAGAATCGCGGCCGAGAGCAGCGAACCGACCGTGGCGAACTGCGTCGCGCGCTGGTCGTCCATCCAGACCGCCGCGGCGAGCAGTCCGGCGAGGGCAGCGAGCAACAGTCCGTTGTACACCACCTGAATCGGTGCGGTGAACGTGACGAGGAACCGCGGCGAGAGCAGCGTGGCGAGCGCGAGGAACGGAAGCGCGAGCAGCGCGACACGGCGACCGGTGACGGGAGAGACCTGCGACTCGTAGGTCCACGCGGCCGTCAGCGTCGAGAGCGTAAACAGGAGGACCGGCGTCGCGAAGTGGGCAAACAGCACGGCGATTCCGTACTGGGTCACCGTCAGCGCACCGAGCACGACCTGTATCGGGAGGATAGCGAGGACGGCAGTGCTGGCGTAGCGGACGCGCGAAGACTGGTCGGTCCGCCACGACTGGACCGCGGTCGCGAGTACGGGCAGTCCGGTCGCGCCCGCGATGAGCCGGTGGAACCACTCGATAAAGCTCGGCCAGTTCGCCGGAAACAGCCCGCCGAGCGGCCCGTCACACAGCGGCCACCGCATCTGGCAGGTGAGTCCGGCACCAGCGGCCGCCGTGAAGATTCCCAACGCCATCGTCACCCCGACGAGCACCGCCGTCCCCGCGGCGAGTCTCCGGAATCGCATACCTGTTGTCAGGCCCGCGGAAACTTAACCGGCGCGCTCGGGGAGATTCGACGCCTGACGAATGCCGCTTCGGGTGGATTTTTGAGGCCCCCACGCGGGGGAGTGTCATGGGATTAGACGAGGACGCGTTGGAGTATCACGAGTCGGAGCCGCCCGGCAAGGTGGAGATTTCGACGACGAAGCCGACGAACACCCAGCGAGACCTCTCGCTGGCCTACTCGCCGGGCGTCGCCGCGCCGTGTAACCACATCGCCGCCAACAACGACGACGCCTTCCGCTACACCGCGAAAGGGAACATGGTGGGCGTCGTCTCGAACGGGAGCGCCGTGCTCGGCCTGGGTGACATCGGGGCACAGGCGTCGAAACCCGTCATGGAGGGGAAGGGCGTTCTGTTCAAGCGATTCGCCGACATCGACGTGTTCGACATCGAACTCGACCAGGACGACCCACAGGACATCATCACGAGCGTCGCCGCGATGGAGCCGACGTTCGGCGGCATCAACCTCGAGGACATCTCCGCGCCCGACTGCTTCGAAATCGAGGAAGAGCTCCGCGAGCGGATGGATATCCCCGTCTTCCACGACGACCAACACGGCACGGCCATCATCTCCGGGGCGGCCCTGTTGAACGTCTGTGACGTGACCGGAAAGGACATCTCCGAGTTGAATATCGTCTTTTCGGGAGCGGGCGCGTCGGCTATCGCGACCGCTCGCTTCTACGTCTCGCTGGGCGCACGCAAGGAGAACATCGTGATGTGTGACTCCTCCGGCCCGATTACGCCCGACCGCGACGACGTGAACGAGTACAAACAGGAGTTCGCCAACGAGACCGACGCCGAGGACCTCGCCGGGGCGATGGCGGGGGCCGACGTGTTCGTCGGGCTCTCCGTCGGCGGCATCGTCTCCGAGGAGATGGTCCGGTCGATGGCCGCCGACCCGGCCGTGTTCGCGATGGCGAATCCCGACCCCGAAATCGGCTACGAGGAGGCCAAGAACGCCCGCGACGACACCGTCATCATGGCGACGGGCCGGTCGGATTACCCGAATCAGGTGAACAACGTGCTCGGGTTCCCGTTCCTGTTCCGGGGCGCGCTCGACGTGCGCGCAACCGACATCAACGAACCGATGAAGCGCGCCGCCGCGGAAGCGCTCGCGGAGCTGGCTCGACAGGACGTACCCGACGCCGTCGTGAAGGCGTACGGCGACGAGCCGCTTCGCTACGGGCCGAACTACGTGATTCCGAAGCCGCTCGACCCACGTGTCCTGTTCGAAGTCGCCCCGGCCGTCGCTGAGGCGGCCATCGAGTCGGGCGCAGCCAGACAGGACCTCGACCTCGACAGCTACAGCGAGCAGTTGGAGGCCCGCCTCGGGAAGGGACGTGAGATGATGCGCGTCGTCCTCAACAAGGCGAAGGCCGACCCCAAGCGCGTCGTGCTCGCCGAGGGCGGCGACGAGAAGATCATCCGCGCGGCCTACCAGCTGCTCGAACAGGGCATCGCCGAGCCGGTGCTCATCGGCGACGCCGAGGAGATCCGTCGCACTGCGGCCGACCTCGGGCTGGAGTTCGATCCGGAGATCGTCGACCCCGACGCTCACGACCTCGCGCCCTACGCCGACCGCCTCCACGAGCTTCGCCAGCGGAAGGGAATCACTCGGCGAGAGGCCGGCGAACTCATCAAAGACGGCAACTACCTCGGTAGCACGATGGTGGAGATGGGCGACGCCGACGCGATGTTGACGGGGCTGATGCACCACTACCCCGAGGCACTTCGCGCGCCGTTGCAGGTCGTCGGGACGGCAGACAGCGCGGAGTACGCCGCCGGCGTCTACATGCTCACGTTCAAAGACCGCGTCATGTTCTGTGCGGACACGACGGTCAATCAGGACCCCGATACCGCAGTGCTTCAGGAAGTGACGAAACGCACTGCCGAACTCGCTCGGCGGTTCAACGTTGAGCCGCGTGCGGCCCTGCTGTCGTACTCCGACTTCGGTTCCGTCCGCAACGAGGCGACCGCACGGATTCGCGACGCCGCCGACGCGCTCCGTGCAGACGCGAGCGTCGACTTCCCGGTCGACGGGGAGATGCAGGCAGATACCGCCGTCGTCAGCGAGATGCTCGAAGACACCTACGAGTTCACCGACCTCGACGAGCCGGCGAACGTGCTCGTATTCCCGAACCTGGAAGCCGGCAACATCGCGTACAAGCTGCTCCAGCGGCTCGGCGGCGCGGAGGCCATCGGTCCGATGCTCGTCGGAATGGACAAGCCGGTCCACGTCCTCCAGCGCGGCGACGAGGTCAAAGACATCGTCAACCTCGCCGGCGTGGCGGTCGTCGACGCACAGGAAGAAGAGTAGTCCGCGAGCGAGGGCGAGCGGTCCACCGCGCCCGAACTCGTAAATTGCCTCGGAATCGTCGCCCCACGAAGGAACGAAACCGAGCCGCAAGCCCGGACGTTCGTGGCGGAGGTAGCCTGGCCGCGGGCGAAACGTTAAATGCCTGTTCCGTACCCTGATAGGGTATGTCACGAGAATTCAGCATGGACCGGCGCGCGTACCTCGCGACCGTCGGCACGACTGCCACGGTCGCACTCGCCGGCTGTAGCAACAACGGCGGCGGCACCGAAACGATTACGCCCGGCACGGCTCCCGGCTTCCAGCCGTTCGAGTTCCAGGACGGCTCCGAGCTGGTCGGCTTCGACATCGACCTCACGGCCGCCGTCTTCGAGGAGATGGACGGCTACGAGCTGGCCGACTGGGAGACGTTCGAGTTCGGCTCGCTCATCCAGGCGCTCACCTCCGACCGCATCGACTTCATCGCCGCGGCGATGACGATCAACGACGGCCGCGACGAGACCATCGACTTCTCGGACCCGTACTACTCGGCGAACCAGTCGATTATCGTGCGCGCTGACGGCTCCTTCTCGCCGTCGGAGCTCGGCGATCTCTCGGGCCGCCCGGTGGGCGCACAGTCCGGGACGACCGGTGAGGAGACCATCCAGGACGAGCTCATCGCCAACGGCGAACTCGAGGAGTCGAACTACACGAGCTACGACAACTACGTGCTCGCGGTCGAGGACCTGGAGAACGGCAACATCGACGCCATCGTCATCGACGAGCCGGTAGGCGACACGTTCGCCAATCAGCGACCCGTCGAGGTGGCGTTCATCTACGAGACGAACGAGCAGTACGGCTTCGGGATGCGGACGGACGACGACGACCTCACGACGGCCGTCAACGAGGGACTCCAGACCGTCCGCGACGACGGCACCTACGAGGACCTGACCGCAGAGTGGTTCGGTAGCTAATGCTGCTGCAGTCTGGCGCGTGGGAGTACATCGCCGCGAACTGGGTGTACCTCGGGTGGGGACTGGTGTTCACCGTCTGTCTGACGGCCGTGAGCGTCGTCCTCGGATTCCTGCTCGGCTTGCCGGCCGGCATCATCGAGACGTACGGCTCCGGCTACAGCCGCGGGCTCGTCGAACGCGCCGGCGTCCTCGTTCGCGGGACGCCCATCGTCATCATCCTCGTGGCGTTTTACTTCCTGTTCCCGCTCACGATAGCAGCGTTCTGGGCAGCGGCGCTGGGACTGGGGATTCGGAGCGCGGCCTACCAGTCACAGATATTCCGCGGCGCGCTCCAGTCGGTCGGCGACGGCCAGATGGAGGCGGCTCGGTCGGTCGGGATGTCGAAGCTCGACGCCATCCGACGGGTCACCGTCCCGCAGGCGCTTCGGCGGTCGATTCCCGGCTTCCAAAACGAGTTCACCATCGTCCTGAAGGACACCTCCGTGGCGTACGCCATCGGACTGGGCGAGCTGCTCACCCGCGGGACGAACCTCTATCTCACCGAACAGGGGAACACCGCCGTCTTGGAGATCTTCCTCGCCATCTCGGCCGTGTACTTCGTCCTCACGATGACGACGAACCTCTCGCTCGACGCGCTCGGGCGACGGTTCGCGATTCCAGGAGGTGAGGGCCGGTGACGCTGCTCGAGTTCGCCGACGTTCACCAGTCGTACGGCGAGGAGGAGGTGCTCGACGGCATCTCCTTCGGCGTCGACCGTGGAGCCGTCGAGGTCATCATCGGTCCCTCCGGCTCCGGAAAGTCGACGCTGTTGCGGTGCGTGAACCGCCTCACCGACATCGACAGCGGCGACATCCGACTCGACGGCACCTCCATCTACGCCCGCGACGAGAACGAACTCCGCCAGCAGGTCGGAATGGTGTTTCAGGACTTCAACCTCTTTGCTCATCTCACGGCCCTGGAGAACGTCACGCTCGGCTTGCGACGGGTGCGCGGCTTCTCCAAGGAGGAGGCCGTCGCGGACGCGCACGACCACCTCGAACGGGTCGGCCTGCTGGAGCAGGCGGAGTCATACCCCGCAGAGCTATCGGGCGGGCAGAAACAGCGGGTCGGCATCGCTCGCGCGCTGGCGATGGACCCCGAAATTATGCTGTTCGACGAGCCGACGAGCGCGCTCGACCCAGAGCTCGTCGGCGAGGTCGTCTCAGTGATGCGTGACCTCGCCGAGGAGGGAATGACGATGCTCGTCGTCACCCACGAGATGGGCTTTGCCCGCTCGACCGCCTCGCGGCTCACTTTCCTGGACGACGGTCGGCTCGTCGAGCAGGGACCACCCGAACAGCTGTTCGAGCGACCGGAACACGAGCGGACGGGGACGTTCCTCCGCCGGCTCACCGAACTCCACGGTGGCATCGACCGATGAGCGCGGCATCGACGGTGCAGGGCCGCGTCGTCAAGGTGACCGGCAGCGGGCTGTTCCGGTGGCTCGCGTTCGGTGTCTTCTGGGGATATCTCGTCGTCAGGTGGCTCTACCAGTGGGTCGGAGCCGACCTGCTCGGGATGGACCCACGCGCGCCGCTGTTACCCGTCGAGACGTTCCGCACGCTCGCGACGACGTGGGACGGGACACGCATCGGCGGCCTGTTCTCGTTCCTCCGAGTGGCGGGCGATGCGCTTCCTGCCGCCGTCACCGGGACGTGGCTCACCATCATCCTCACGGTTGTTGCGATGGCCGCGGGACTGGTCATCGCGGTTCCGCTCGCCGTCGCCCGCGTCTACGGCGGTCCCGTGACCCGGTGGGCAGCGCTCGGCTACACGGAGCTCATCCGGGGGACGCCGCTGCTCGCGCAGTTGTTCGTCCTCTACTACGGGCTGTCGCTGTCGGCGACGCTGCGTGAACTCCCGTTCGTCGGTGAAGGGTTCATCCCCGCACAGGCGGCGCTGGTCGCAATGATCGGCTTCACCATCAACAGCTCCGCGTATCAGGCAGAGTACATCCGGTCTGCGCTTCGGTCGGTCGAGGTCGGTCAGCTCACCGCCGGTCGTGCGGTCGGGTTATCGAAGCTCCAGACCATCCGGCGTATCGTGCTGCCGCAGGGACTCAGGTACGGGATTCCGGGCTGGAGCAACGAGCTCGTCTACCTCATCAAGTACTCCTCGCTGGCGGCGTTCATCACCGTTCCCGAACTGTACAAGCGGACGCGGGATATCGCCTCGGGAAACTTCCGCTACTTCGAGCTGCTCGTGGTGGCTGGTGTCATCTATCTCGGTCTCGTGCTCTCGGCGTCGGCGCTGATGGGTCGCGTCGAGCAACGGGTCGCGATTCCGGGTCTCGGCGAGTAGCTCACATGAAATCCGACAGCCCGGACTGTGAGTCGTCGTCCGGCTCCGTCGGCTCCTCGTCCGGCTCCTCCTCGGCGAGTACGTCCTCGTCGACGGTCTCGACGCTCCCGCTTTCGGCCTGTGCCGACTCGCTTTCCGCGGCGGCGTCCTCGACGCGCTCCATGAACACGTCGCCACCGTGAGCCTCGGCGGCCTCGGCCCGCAGTTCCTCGGCGTCGTCGACGACTGACTGCACCTTGTTCGTCGACTCGCCGGAGCCGGTGACGAACGCGACCTCGCTCGTCCCGAACTCGTAGCGGGCAGCCATCCGGACCGTGAGGTCGCGGTTCTTGCAGTGGTGCGTCATCACGGCGAGGAACGGGACGATATCGCGGCGGGCGGTCGCGGTGGAGACGCCCGCCACCCGCGCAATCTGGGTCGCAACCTCATCACGGGTCGTGTCCTTCGACGAGCGGTAGGGCGCACCGCCGTAGCGGGTCCAGCCGCCGCGCGTCTCGTTGCGGGCCGCGGCGACGCCGGCCGCGATGTTGTCCGTCGCGTACCGCCAGTAGGAGTAGTTCTGCGTCGCACGGACCCGCCCGAGCCAGCGGTCGGCGCGCGCAAGGTAGTCGTACGCGCGAGCGAGTTCGCCGGCATCGTACACCTTCGGAACCTTGTCCTCGGCCCACAACAGCAGGTCGTCGGGCGTCTCGTCCACGTCGTAGGTGAGATAGAGAGCCGCTTCGGGGTCGTCTTCCTTGAGGACGGAATCGAGGAACTCGAAGATGCCCTTCGTCGTGTCGCGCTCGCCGCTGGTCACGTCCTCGACGCTGATGGCGTCGCGACCGTCCGCGACTGCCTGTAAGTCCTTTACTGCCCCGCGGAGGTCGCCGCTGTTCTGCTCGGCGATGCGTTCGAGGGCGTCCTCGTCGAACTCGATTTCCTCCTTCCGGCAGAGGTCACGGAGCACCGGGACGATGGAGCGGGCCGACACGTCGCGGAACTCGATGGTTTGGCAGGCGTTGCGGAGCCCCCGGGACATGTCGTAAAACTCGTTCGCGATGAGCACCATCGGCTGGCTCGCCTCCTTCACGATACTCGTGACGGCGCGGGCACCGCCGCGGTCGTAGGTGCCGTGGATGTTGTCGGCCTCGTCCATGACGACGAGCCGTCGACCCGGCTCTCCCTCTTTCGCCTGCGTGAGCGTGCTCGATTTCGCCGCTTCACCCGCGACACGGTCGATGATGTCGCCGGTGCGCTGGTCCGAGGCGTTGAGTTCGATGACCGGCCACCCCATGTCGTTGGCGAGTGCGTGGGCCGCGCTCGTCTTGCCGACGCCGGGTGAGCCGTAGATGATAACCGCCTCCCTGTGGTCGTCCCACGTCTCCGCCCACTCCTTCAGGTCGTCGCGCGCGGAGTTGTTTCCTCGCACCTCCGACAGCGTCGTCGGACGATACTTCTCCGTCCAATCTGTCATACTGGTCCCTGCATGCGTCTGTTCTTGTCCACGGTAGCGGGGGCCGGTGGGTAGTCGTTTCGGACAGTCACTTCGCTTCGTCTGTCACTCACTGACAGGGCGGGGAACCGTTTTAGCCCTCTCCGTTCGCCCGACGAGTATGTCGCTGTTTCCCGAGATGCTCGAATCCGACCGCCTTCGCTACGAGGCGCTTCGCCCGGAGACGTTCGACCCCCTCGACTTCTATCAGTACGTCAACGCCGACGCGCCACACATCGACGAGATTACGCGCTACGTGACGTGGGATCCCCACGAGACGCCAAAGGAGTCCGCCGAGTTCATCGAGCGGTCGGGCGAGCAGTTCGCGAACGGCGAGGCGAGCCAGTACGCGCTGTACGCGACCGAGGGCGGACTGGCGGGTGAGTTCGTCGGCATGGGCGGGCTCGGCGTCGACTGGGACCGCGAGCTCGCCACGCTCGGCGCGTGGCTCCGCAAGCAAGCGTGGGGAAACGGCTACTCCGGTGAGCGTGCGGCCCGCCTGCTCGAACTCGCCTTCGACCGACTCGATTTGGCGATGGTCGCCGTCAAACACGTCCCCGAGAACGAGCCGTCGGAACGCGCCATCACGAAGTACGTCGACCGGTTCGGCGGTCGCCGCGAGGGACGGATGCGTCGCAGTACGGTGGACCCCGACGGCGGCGTGTACGACATGGTCCGGTACACGATTTCACAGGCGGAGTTCGAAGCGAACAGGTGCGAACGCACAAGGAGAAAATAGCAGTGGGCCGGTAGCCTGTTTAGCTGATTGGGCGAGAAGCCTCCGTCCTCAAGAAGCGACCGAAGGGAGCGAGTAGGGCGGAGATGAATCGCCCCGCGAAGCTGGGCGCACACCTTTACTTTCCTGCGCCTGGATAATCCATGTACGACGCATGGATTACGTACTCAAATACCGGCTGTTCCCTGACGGTCAGCAGCGGGAGCGACTAGACTGGGTACGCGATACCGTGCGACAGGTCTACAACCACGCGCTTCACCGGTTTAACCGCATCCCCGAAGATGCTGGAACGGTCAAACAGCGCGTCACACAAGTCCGAGACGAACTCCCTGAGTTGAAAGACTGGTGGACCGACCTGAACAACGTATACTCGACAGTGCTGCAACAAGCTGTCGAGCAGATTGAAACGAACATCACGAATCTCGCTAAACGGCGAGACGCCGGGTACGACGTTGGCTCGTTGAACTGGAAAGCACCACACGAGTACCGGAGTTTCACGTACCGCCAGACGGGTTTCGAACTCGATGACAACAGTGGCCCGTCAGGGCGTGGACTCCTCACTTTGAAGAAAGTCAACGGCGAAACACTACAGGTTCCTATCCGGTTGCACCGCGACCTTCTAGACGAGACTGACGTGAAGCACGTCACGATCAAAAAAGACCGTACTGGTGCATGGTTCGCCTGTCTCAACGTCGAACAAGCCGAACCCGACAAACCCGACCCAGCCGAGCTAGACACCAAAGATACCGTGGGGCTTGACCTCGGTATTTTGAACTTCATCCACGATTCCGACCGCAGACAACTCGGCCGCCTCGACCTATCCAGCGACCGGGAACGGCTGGAACACGAGCAACGGAACTTATCGCGGAAACAGCACGGCAGTAATAACTGGGAAGAACAGCGACAGACGGTGGCCAAAGTCCACAAACGAATGCGGAACAAGAAATCAGACTTCAAGCACAAAGTCGCGGCGTTCTACACCACTGAGTACGATGCCGTATTCGTGGAAAATCTGAACGTGAAGGGGATGCTGGAAAGCGGCCGGAATAGTCGGAATACGCACGAAATCGGGTGGCGTGACTTCATCACCATTCTGAAACACCACGGACGAAAGCGTGGCTGTCACGTCGTGGAAGTTGACCCGAAAGACACCACGAAAGCATGTAACGAGTGTGGTGTCAAAACCGACAAACCGCTCTGGGTCCGAGAACACAGTTGCCCGAGTTGCGGATACACTACTGACCGTGACTATAACGCTGCGTTGAACGTCTGGGAACGCGGCTTGGAGAAGCTAGGAGTGGTTCACTCCGAAGATAGAACGCCTGCGGAGACTGCGACCGCTGTGGAGCAAACTCATCGAGAGTCTGTTTCTGCAAGTCGCGTCGTCGAAACAGGAAGCCCCTGCCTCAAGGAAGCAACGCAAAGCGTTGCCGAGTAGGCAGGGGTAGTTCACTCGGTGATCTGGTGAGAAAAGGGCCAGATAGTCCTGGTGTCATTGACCTCGTCCGTGAGGATTCACGTCTCGTCAGCGTCCGTGGAAATAACGAACAGAAGATCGTGCGCGGCGACAAGAACCCAGACTGGCTCCGTAACGGAGACCTCGACTATCTTAATTCACTTCCTGTTGCCATCTCGTTCGACGACATACTTGTTGTGCATGGCGGTATCGATCCTCAGCGACAGCTTAAACACCACACCGTTGATGAGTTGTTGACGATGCGTGCCCCGCACGGGAACGGGTATGACGGACCGTTCTGGTATGATGACTACGACGGGCCGTACCGCGTCTTTTTCGGCCACACCGTTCATGACCACCCGGTTAATCGAGAATATGCTGTTTGCCTTGATACCGGTTGCGTCTACGGAGGAACACTCACAGCGTACGACTATCGGAATGATGAATTCATCACTGTAGAGGGGAAAACGCATCAAGAACGCGCTACTTCCAAAGTCGTTGACCCAGCCTAGACTTACACACCTGACACGGAATCACTCATATTCGGCCTGAAGACGACCTCGCGCTCCATCACGTGTCTTGTAGTATCGTCGTTCACCGGCTGTCGTTCGAACGGCCCAGTCGTACGTCTCGCTATCAGGTTGATACCAGTGGTCTGAGTGGGTGTCGAAGACAGACTCGTCCCCACCATTCGGATGGGCCTGTTCTCTATCATCGTCGGCAGTGACTTCGTCTGACTCCTCAGATACGGTGTTCGTTTTGTCCTCTGCGACATCCTCAATGAGGAGAGTTGAATCAATGAGATCTGTATCGACGACCATTCCTGGCCCGTGGCCGCGGTCGAGAGCTGCTTCAGTCGCTTTCATTAAGATCTCTTGGATGTCTCGCACCGGTCCGTCATCGGGGAAGACTCGTTCGTAGCTTCCGTCGCTTTGCATTATCCACCGGCGGCGGTTATCTTTCAGTGATGCCTCCAAGATGAACCTGAGTTGTCTGCGCAGTTCTGTATTCTCGACTGGAGTAACAGCCTCTACTCGATAGTCGAGATTTCGCGTCATCCAGTCGGCAGAACCGATATACCACTCGGGGGTTCCCCCGTTCTCGAAGTAAAATATTCGAGCGTGTTCAAGGAATCGACCTACAATCGAGTGTACAGTGATGTTCTCGCTCAGCCCATCGATACCGGGGCGAAGCCGGCAGATGTCCCTAACAATAAGGTCGATCTCGACACCAGCTATCGAGGCACGATAGAGCTCCTTGACCATCTCAAGATCTTCAAGCCCATTTATCTTGACTACAATCCGTGCCTTCCGATCAGCATGGGCGTGATCAATTTCCCGTCTGATCATCTCAGTGAACCGCTCGCGCATCGTCACAGGTGCAATCAGGAGCTTTCGGAATCGGTTATCGAGCGTCGGCCCGGTGAAGAAATTGAACACCTTCGTGAGATCAAACCCAATATCCCGATCTGCAGTCAATAATCCCAAATCGGAATACCCCTTCGCCGTCCCTGAGTGATAGTTTCCGGTACCGATGTGTGAGTAGAGTTGAACGCCATCGTCTTCTTGCCGAACAACGAGCGCCGTCTTCGTGTGAGTCTTCAAACCGACAGTCCCGTAGGCTACGTGGATTCCCTCTTGTTCAAGTTGTCGGACCCACTCGAGATTGTTTTTTTCGTCGAATCGAGCCTTCAGCTCGACCATCACGGCTACCTGTTTGCCGTTTTCTGCGGCATTGATGAGGCTTTCAATAACTTTTGAATCACTCGCAGTTCGATATATTGCTGCCTTCACAGCGAGTACGTCAGGATCGTTCGCCGCCGCGTGTAGGAACCGTTGAACTGTTCCCTCAAAGGAATGATACGGGTGATGCGCGAGGATATCCTCCTTTTTAACCTCATCAAATATCTCCGTCATATTATCTGAGCTGTCACTTGCCAACGAGCCTAATCGTGGGTGTGGTTTGGGCGTCCAAGAGGAGGGTTTGAGATCAGGGCGATCAATCTCAATGAGTTTAAAAAAGTCCTCAAAATCAATCGGACCAGTCCGATGGAATATTTCTCGGTCGGCTAATCCAAGTTGGGTTTTAAGAATCGACAGCGACTCAGCAGGCATATCGGCGTCAACTTCAAGTCGAACCACCGTTGCGAAGCGTCGCTGTTCAAGAACGTCCTCAACCATCTCAGTGAGGTCCTCAGCGACCTCTTCGTTGCGTCGTACCTCGGCGTTCCGAGTCACTTTGAATTTTGAGACATCGCGAATGTCAAGATCGGGGAGTAGTAGATCTAGATTACATTCGATGAGGTCTTCGATGAGAAGATATCGATCGGCCTCAGTGGGGACATGTATCAATCGAGGCTGGTTCGGAGGTATCTTGATTCGGGTGAATGTTGTCTCGTTACCTCCATTCGACGAGAGAACAGCAAGCAAAAGAGAGAGGTTCGAGATGAACGGGAATGGGTGAGCTGGATCAAATGCGAGTGGTGTCAGAGTCGGGAGAATGGACTCCTCAAAGTACGTACGCAACTGTTCTTGCGCCCCTACGGTTAGCTCGTCAGGAGTACAAATCTCGATCCCTTCCTCTGCAAGCGTCGGTTTGAGTACTGACTGCCAATATTCAGACTGTTGGCGAAAAAGTGGACGGGCAGTATCGAGCACTTCAACCCACTGTTGTTTCGGTGTCCGGCCATCCGGTGTCGTCTCAGATATCCCGGCATCAATCTGCTGTTTAAGCCCACCAACGCGTTTCATAAAGAACTCGTCAGTGTTTTTTGTGAAGAACGCTAGAAATCGAAGACGTTCAAGCGGTAAATTGCGTCCATCCATTCCCTCTTCAAGAACTCGTTCCTGGAATGCGAGCTCGGAGAGTTCTCTGTTGAGGTAGTACTTGGGATCACTAAGCTCTCTGTCGTTCACTAGATCACCTGTCGAGAGAGATTTAGTATTGTGGATGGACACCCGAATGTTTGGAAGTGAACACTAGTCTCCATGTTTACTCAGGCTGAACGATTTTCATAGAGTGTGATACGAATACTCATTCTCTGAATCCTCTTGGGTGTGACTAGTCAATCCTCGTTGTGGAGTTGAATCGGCGTCGTGTCAGCTGATGATTCAGGCGAAGGGTTAGACGTATCCACTCGATCCAGAACATTTTCTGGGAGCCAAGTAGCGTTTCGTTGTTTCCATTCTTTGTTCGGAAGCGGGTCGTGGTCCTCTGAATAAATGACAATCTCAACGGCGTCAGAAACTATCTCGCATTTTCGGATTGCAGATTTAGTTTCGTCGAGATTATGCGAGGCTAGATGATTCTTGGCAGTTTTATACAGGTCATTTTTTGCGTATCTGTTTCTTTCACCTTCGAGTGTCCGGACTGAGTCGCAGATTGGACACCTGAGGAGTACGGCTTTTTGCATCATTATATTTGGGACGGACCAAGTATAAAAAACCAGATATGTATTAGTGTTTTTTAATATATAGTTATCGGGTGGCAACGATTAGAGTGGACGTGGCTCTGTATCTCGCCCGCCGATTCTATCAGTTCTTAACGATTTCAGCAGAGCCTCTAGTTCGGTACGGCACCGTGACATCCTCCCCGTCGTGAACGGCGGGGCTTCCCGTCCCGCAGGTGGGATATTTGCTGGTCTACGACACGACCTGTTCTCTCGTGTGAAACGTCCCGCTCTCGCGGTCGAAGAAGTATGTTGTTGATTGAGGGAGAAGCCCCTGGGAGTATCTCGGAAAGCGTGTGACTCACAGAACACAGGATAGATTGATATAATGTATTTTGATGAGGCAAGACGTGTTGCGTCTGCGGTAGGGAAGACGACAGTCAGCGTGTCAAACGTGGTTTGTACGTGTGTGAAGAACATGATGATGCGTTCAATGCTGACGTGAACGGGGCGGAGAACATCCGCCTCGACATCAATCAAAGTAACTCCGAGTCTGCACCCGATTTGGGTGGGGATAGGAGTATCGGCTGGCTGGCACAGCCCGAAGTCTACCTATATGACTTGTCTCACGGATTCTTACCGAGGGAACAAGTGGTAGACTGCAAACCCTAATATCTCAAATGCGGTCGGGATTCCTCCGCCTTCAGGCGGAGGAGGATGTCAATCCTTGATTCTCCTCAGCGTTAGTGCCTATTTATTATTGTGCTCATCTACAAGCGGGAGCGAGGCGACACGAGCCGCCGCAATGGCTGTCAGTCCACGTGATGTAGTCGATTCATTTGTGCGTTGAGCATGCGCTTCGCCAAGGGATTGTTCATCTCCAATGGGGATGAACCGAACGACAGTACCATTGGGTGTAGTTTCACACAGGAGGTACGCCTGTGGGAACGAACACGTAGTTGGCGCAGCGATTTCGCGAACGCCTGCGTAGCGTCCAGTGGCGGGTAAATGATAGTGGCCGGTAAAAACGAGGTCGGCACCTCCCTCAGCAAGCGCATCTGCAAACGGTTTGGGATCACGCATCACGGGCGGGAGATGCATCTCAGGTTCCGCTTCCCGGTGGGCAGAAATCTGGTCAGAGACCGGTGGGAAATTGTGGTGGACAAGTACAATTGAGGGGCCAGCATCAGTGAGCGTCTCTCGTAGCCACGCTCGGTCTTCGTCTGTTACACGACCGTCATGGCTCTCGAACAATCGATTGCGAGTTCCAGCGCTGTTAACGCCAACTACGTCCATGCCGCCGATAGTCGTGTGGAATGGCAACGTTCCCGGTCCATACTGCTTTGCAAACCACGAAATATCGGCCTTATTGTGCTCATCACGAGACTTCGGCACATCGTGATTACCTGGAACTGCGAGAAACGGTGCATCGAGTCTTGAAACTGCCTTGTCGACAGCGTCGTAGTTCCACGGTTCACCGTCTTTGGTCAGGTCACCCGGTGATAGGACGGCATCGACCTCTCGCTTGTTGATATCCTCGATAGCTGCTTCAAAATGCTCCTCGGTCTGTTCAAACAACTTCGATGTCCCCTCTGAGCGGGTTGATACGTGCGGATCAGCGATGACTGCAAAGCGTGTGTGCTCACCAGCCGGATTATTGAGTCGAGCGAGAACCGATCCGGCTGCCTCATCACTATTCACTCCGATTCACCCGGGAAGAAGAGCGAGGGGGTACTGTGATGAAAGCTTCCGAGCCGAGTTCCGTCCAACAAGTCGACGTGTGAATAAAGTTCTCCACGCTGGATAGCAGTCTCTGGCAGTGTTTCGAGTGATGACCGGTTGAGTGTTCCAACGAGAAGTACGGCTACTTCATTCTCTGTGTCGGAGACGCGTGTTAGTGAAAAGATATCCGACCCAACAGCCCGATTAAATACTTCGTAATTGTCGAACGTACCACCGTTAATAACTCGCTGGAATGGCTCAGCAACTTCTCCCTGAGCGATGTAGGCAAGTCCCGGTCGACCTTCTGGGTCATCTGTAGGGGGAATTGGTGTGACATGTGCAGCCCGTACCGTGACAACTTGCCAGCCATCATCACTAAGCCGAGTCCCCATCTTATCGGCCTGTTCCAGTGTTGCCCGCCACTCGTTCTTTTGCGTCTCTGAATCTGGCATCATCGCCGAGTTTCAAATCCGTGGTTGAATAGCTTCTGATATTTTACCAAATAATTAGGCGTATATATATGATTGTAGGCATACACAAGAATTCTTGTGGGCATACATCGCTATTACCAACGTAATTACGGCAAGCGCGAAGTTGTCCCGATGATGCCAAACGATACGACCCGGCGGGGATTCCTGACTGCTGCAGGAGTTGGTGCGGCAACTGCACTAACTGGTTGTCAGAGTGGCCCGAGCGAGGACAACGCCACGGCGACCGATGAATCATCAACAAACCAGGATTCAAATAATGACACGACGGATTCAGGGGGAACGCCAACAACTGGTGGCACGCTCCAGATGATGGCAACTGGTTCGATTCAGACACTGGACCCGATCAACGCGAAGGGGTCCGGAGCTGGGTACGACCAGTACGGCCGGTCGCTGATGGAGTTTGAGAACGGCACGTATCCGCCGAAACCCGCGCTCGCGACAGATTACTCAATGTCTGATGATGGGCTCACGTACACGTTCCAACTGCGTGAGGGCGTCACCTTCCACGACGGATCGGAATTCACTGCAGACGATATCGTCTACTCATATCGACGACTGGCAGGCTCTGAAAACTCCCGAAACCGCGACGATATAATCGGAACGACGATGACGATCGCTCACGAGAAAGATCCATCACGCTCCGAGCCAACTGACGAGGAGACACTCGCCGACTACGTTCCGGGCTCGCTTGAGGTAGAGGCGGTCGACGACTACACGTTTGAGATGACGCTTGCAGCACCGTTCCAGTACACGCTGTTCCAAATTGCTGGTGGTGCATTCTCAATTCTTCCAGAAGGCTCCGTCGGAGATATCGAAGGATACGATGGAGAGTATGCGTACAACGAATTCTTCTCCACCCAAGGAGATGGGCCGGCGTACGCAGGGCTTGGTCCGTTCCAGGTCGACTCGTGGACGAAGGGGAGTGAGATACAACTCACCGCGTTCGATGAGTACTATGGGAGCCAGCCGGAACTGGACGGAATCACGTACACAGTCGTTGGATCGGGGAACACACGACTAAGCCGGTTCAGACAACAGAACGCCGATGTTCTTGAAGGGATGCCAACGGCCTCGTTCAATCCCGATGGCGTCTCGATATCAGAAACGGACGGGAATCGTTCTGTCGGGACCTACACGTTTGACGATGGGATGACGGTTAACTACGGCGAGATTCCATCGCTCTCGACAGAATATCTCGTGTTTAACACACTGGAGGTCCCGATAGCGGTCCGGAAGGCATTCGCCTACGCGATGAATCAGGATGAAATTGCCCGCGATATCTACAAAGGGAATGCAAAAGCAGGCTATCACATTACGCCGCCTGCACCCTATCCGACGTTTGAGGATGGCGTGAGTTCGGCTGAAACGTACGACCAGCACGCAGAAAGTGGGTATCAATCAAACACCGAGTACGGAGAAGACGGCTATCCCTACGGATACGGAACAACGGACCTCCAATCCGCACAAGAGGTAATGGAGGCTGCTGGCTACAGCGACTCGAACCGCTACTCGATTACCGGCACCACAATTGCTGGCGACAGCGCCTACGAATCGGTTTTTACCGTGCTCCAATCGAAGCTTCGGTCTGCCTATATCGATATGAGTATTGAGCAGGCGGAGTTTGGCACCATCATCAGTCGCGCGATTTCTGGCGATATGGAGGTGTTCGGGCTCGGCGACGGGATGGAGTATCCCGGCCCACAGAACTTCCTTCGATTCCTGTACGGAGAAAGTCCAGGCGGTCAGTTCACGCGCTGGGGTGCAGAGGGAAGCTACCACGAGGAGTCGCTGCGCCAGCAGGCTCTCGACACGTGGGAGTCCAACTACGTTGGCGGCGACCAAGCTTCTCGGAATGAGGCATTCCAGACAATCGAGGAGATCAACTGGGCATCGGTACAGGAGTTGCCATTCGCTCACACGACATCTCAGCGATTCTGGCATCAAAACGTCGACATCACGATGTATGATGTGATGGAAAACCAGACGTTCACTGACGTAATGCTCAGTCGGTAGCTCGGCCATCGACCAGAAGAGATTCAATTCGTTTTAACATCATTCATGAAAAATAACGCACGGGCACTTTCCGTCTGGAGTTCGCAGCCGTGAGCCGGCTGACGTACCTTGGCAAGCGGCTGCTGATGAGCCTACCAGTCATCTGGCTTGGAACCACGATGACGTGGTTTATCATATTCATGGGCCCGATTGACCCAGCTGCCCGATTGCTCAGTGAAGGGCAGGTACGTAATTCAGCCGAGTACACTGCTGCACAACAACAGCTCGGGCTTGACCAACCACCACTACAACATTACGTTGAGTGGATGGGGAATCTCCTCACGTTCGATTTAGGCCAAACATGGCTGCTGTATCAGGGATCGAATGTGAATGCACTCATCCTTGATTTCCTCCCACGAACACTGTGGCTTGGGTTCTGGTCAGTACTGATTGCAATCTGCATCGGTGTCCCACTGGGCTTCTACGCCGGCATGAACTCAAATACAGGTGCAGATTACGCCGCTTCACTCGGGGGAATTGTCTGGCGAGCAATGCCAAATTTCTGGCTCGCAATTATGTTATTAGCAGTGCTTGGCTCATCGGCCGCTATCATTGGTATTGATTATCAAAATTTCATCATCCCATTGGATAGTCTGACGGGAAGTCCAGATATGTCACAAATTGGTACAGTTGATGGGTTCCTTGCTGCGACAAAGAAGGTGCTTCCGGCCGCAATTGTACTTGGATCTGCGTCAATGGGCAATGAGATGCGCATCGGGCGAACCGCAGTACTGGAAGTTCGAAACGAAGACTACATTGATTTCGCGAGAGCACAGGGGGTCTCAGATCGGCTAATCGTTTGGAAACATATCCTCAGAAACGCGCTAGTGCCACTTGTCCCGATTATTACAAGCGAGGCGTTTCTGCTCATCGGTGGAAGCGTTCTCGTTGAGACTGTGTTCTCAATCAACGGAATCGGTTGGCTGTTCTATCAGGCTGCTATACAGGGAGACCTTCCGCTCGTTGGGACACTCATGTACATATTCATCCTCATGATAGTCAGCATCAATCTCATACAAGACATCCTGTACACGATCATTGACCCCCGGGTGGGGTTGGAGGGGAACTGAAATGTCGAACACCACTCCCGATAGGAGTTATAAATCGGTAATAAAGACCGTCGCAACAACTGAATCAACAGTTTTCATCTGGGCTGCAATCGGTGTGGCTCTGTTTGCTCTGGAAGCCAGCGCCGTGCTGGCATTCTTGATGAGTATCCTCGGTGATTTCGTCGTTGCACTCCCGGTTGGAGCGGGTGGTGCTGTCGCAGCGCTCACGGAGTTCGAGGCCGCTATCCGAGCAGTTCCAACGCTCTTATCAAGAGAGACCATCCCCAACCAAGGATACTGGGACGGGTCAGAGTGGGTTGGAACCTTCCTCAATTTACGACCAGGACTAGCATGGGGACTTCGCGCTACGCTCGTGTACGTGTACGCGTTTGCGATTGCGGCGTGGGTCGCTGCGGGCTATCAGCTTTACCGCCGTGTGTACCGTGCTGCAAATTGGACTCCCCGTGACGATGTAATCGACCGGTTTCGGACTCACCGATGGGGCATCTTCGGACTCTTTGTCGTGTTCATGTTCGTCACGATGGCGGTCTTTGCCCCTGCACTTGGTCCAACTACCTACGAGCAAAACATGCGAAACTCCTACTCTAACGAGATACAGTACTTCGACACAGAGACTGATAGCGTAGAGACGGTGCTCGTCGGCCAAGCTAACCGTGGCTCACAGTCGACTGGTGATAACGCCGACCGTGTCCTGCCGATGGAGTATGATAATTTCGGTCGATTCCACCCATTTGGGACACTCCCAACTGGTCGTGACTTGTTCACATTCATCGTTGTCGGCTCACGCATCTCTCTCGTCATCGGGTTACTGTCAGTCGGACTGAGTGCATTACTCGCTTCGTCGCTTGCCCTCACTGCTGCGTATTATAAGGGGCGCGTTGATTTATCAACGGTTCTGATATCAGATGGAGTTATGGCAATGCCACAGTTGCTGCTGCTAATTATGCTTACCAGCGTCCTTAGTGGGACATGGCTCGGCAATATCTACAGTGGTGGGTTTCTTCTCGCGCTCATTTTCGCGTTCACTGGCTGGACCTATATGTGGCGGTCATTGCGTGGGCCTGCTCTTCAAGTCTCGGAGCGACAGTGGATTGACGCAGCTAGGTCCTTCGGACAACGTCCACTCGTCATTATGCGTCGGCACATGTTCCCGTACATTACCGGGTATATGCTAATTTATGGTTCAATGACACTCGGAGGGGCGATTATTTCCATTGCTGGCCTTTCATATCTTGGGCTTGGAGTTGCACCGCCAACGCCAGAGTGGGGCCGTGCAATCAACCTCGGGCAAGATTACGTCAGGACTGGCTCTTGGCATATCTCCCTTATACCAGGGTTGCTAATCACGCTGGTAGTCACAGGCTTCAATGCGTTAGGCGATGGGATTCGCGACGCGATTGACCCACAGTCTGATGCTGCAAGTAACACAGCTGGTCGGGGTGGTGGCGCGTGAGTCTGCTCGAGGTTCGAAATCTCCGAACGGTATTCCATACGGAGCGTGAGCAAATTCACGCTGTAGATGGTGTGAGCTTTGATGTTGATGCCGGAGAAGCCGTTGGCCTCGTCGGCGAATCAGGGTCAGGAAAGTCAGTTACTGCCCGTTCGGTACTCGGATTGGTCGACGAACCTGGTGAAGTTGAGAGTGGATCGATTCAGTTCCGTGGTGATGAGCTAACAGATGGTCATTGGGAATCCCACCGTGGTGACCTTGCAATTGTGTTCCAAGATCCCGGAAGTGCATTGAACCCAACCTATACGATAGGGAACCAGATTCGTGAGGCGCTACGGATTCATCAGGGCCTTCGTGGAAAAGAGGCACGCAGTCGGGCTGTTGAGCTGCTTGAGGCAGTCGGCATACCAGACCCCAGCAGTCGTGTTGATGAGTATCCACATCAGTTATCTGGAGGCATGCAACAGCGCGCGGTGATCGCAGCCGCGCTTGCGTGCGATCCGGATCTTTTGGTTTGTGATGAACCAACGACTGGGCTCGATGTCACAATACAGGCGCAGATACTTGATTTACTCAACCGTCTTCGCCGGGAGGAAGACCTCGCGATTCTCCTCATTACGCACGATATGGGTGTTATCGAGGAGACAACAGACCGTGTGAATGTCGTTTACGCTGGTGAGGTAGTTGAGCGAGCACCAACGAAGGAACTGTTTGACGATCCAGCCCATCCGTACACGCAGGCGCTACTCAATTCTATTCCCGGCAGGACGCCTCCTAACGAGCGACTTCCGACAATAGACGGAGAGGTACCAACCCCGACTGGGTCGGCTGAAGATTGCCGGTTTGCCCCACGCTGTCCCGAAGCGGGGCCGGATTGTTTAGCTGACCCTCCTGACCACGTATCGGTGGGCACAGAGGATGTTCACCACACCGCTGCATGTCTGTTGTACGATGATCGATACACGATTGAGAGTGAGCAGCTATGACAATATCGAATCCAAGCAGTAGGATCAGAGGTCCTGAGCAATCAAACAATGATGTGTTTCTCTCTGTCCGTGACCTGCGGATGTATTATGAGGACAATAGTTTACTCAACCAATCACCGCCGGTTCGTGCGGTTGATGGAGTTAATCTCGACATTTATGAAGGAGAGACTCTCGCTCTCGTTGGAGAATCTGGGTCTGGTAAAACAACGCTCGGGCGTACGATATTAGGACTCAATGAAGCAACAGGTGGGACTGTACAGACCGATGGCCGAGATGTGACCGAATTGTCCGGCGTTCAAAAGCGTCGCTGGCAACGTGAAGCTGGAATGGTGTTTCAAGACCCAGAGGAGAGTCTGAACCAACGGCTTACCGTCGGCGAGATTATTGCCGAACCACTAGAAGCTCACGACTGGCCAACAGTAACAGCAGCGACTCCAAACGGCTCAGTCACCGGTGACGTGGAGCCGGCGACGGATCGAACGCCAGATATTCATGTCGATACAGCAGGAGCGACACTAACAGCGTCAGTCCGTGACCGATTCCCCCTTACTTCCGAAGATGTGACACTCGAGGCTGATGGGGATACCGTAGAAGTGAGAGTTGAGAAGTCGCAGGCTGCAATGCGTGAACAGCGTGTTCGGTCTCTACTCGATCGAGTCGGTCTGCAAGAGGCTCATTTTTACCGATATCCACACCAGTTTTCGGGAGGACAGCGACAACGCGTTGGGATTGCCCGCTCTCTCGCTCTTGAGCCACGCTTTCTCGTTCTAGATGAGCCGGTATCGGCTCTCGACGTGAGCGTTCAAGCCCGTATAATCAATTTGTTGGAAGATATTCAGGCGGAGCTCGGACTTACATATCTGTTTATCGCGCATGATCTCAGTGTCGTTCGGCATATTGCTGATCGGGTTGCTGTCATGTATTTAGGAATGATCGTTGAGACGGGGCCGACGGGGCAGGTATTCAATGATCCTGCCCATCCGTACACGCTATCATTATTGTCAGCGATTCCCGGCAGTGGTTCGCCATGGGATGGCCCACGGATTACACTGCGGGGGACGCCGCCAAACCCACGTGACCCACCCACTGGCTGCCCATTTGCAACTCGCTGTCCGGCTAAAATCCGGCCAGATAGCTATGACTTACCGGAAGAAACCTGGCGTGCTATTGATGAGTTGCGGGTCGTATTTCGAACACGGGCACGGGCTGAAACAGGGGCAACCAATCGTATTCGGTCGCTGCTGGATTTGCCAGTAGATTCTGCTGCGCTCTCTGAGACGCGTGAGGGGGTCTTTGGTGATATTCAGCTCCCTCAGGGTGTCGCGACGGTCGTTGAGGAGGCATTCGATTTAGCGCGAATGGGTGACGACGCGGGCGCAGCCGAACGCCTTCGGAAGGCGTTCGGATCACGATGTGATGAAGAACACCCGGAGTCACGTGACGGACTCCGAACGAACCGATGTCTACGTCGAGAACCTCAGTACGAGAATACCCAGTCTACAATCGCCCAGCGCGAAGGCGAGGGTTGATGCAACGACATGTTCGCTCGCCTACGTAGGCATACAGTTAGATTACCTTGGGGCAGACAGATTATCTGGGGCTATACACCTGTGATCAGCACTCTTCGCAGATTACTCATGCTGACCCGCGGTGCACCGTCGGCTGTGTTCACAAGAGGATCATCAAATCAAGCTTCTGACCGGTCTTCAGCACAAAATCACGCCTTATCCTGCCCAGCTACTGCGCGCTAGTGAGGTGTGGACCCTCACGCGGCCACCAGGCAGGGACGAAACCACTGTTCGAACGAGTGCAGATTGACATCCTCCCCGCGGTAAAGCGCGAGGCTTTCTCCTTGATTCAGCGGGGTAAGTCCCACTATTCTGGGGTTTCGACTCTGTTGGAATCATCAATCGGAGAGATGTCTTTAGAAGTGTGCTGAATACAGAGCGCTCCTCGGTCACAGGCGTCCAAGGAGAGCGCTCCGGCAGTAGCGTTTCTCGGATGTGCAGGACGTTTATTTAGGACGTGTTCGGGTATGTGTGTATGCCAACATTGGAAGGTTGGACACTCTGGCTACACATCGGTGCCGGAACGGTCGCTGTGTTGGCTGGCTTAGGGGCGCTCGTGACGATCAAAGGGGGATGGCGACATCGTCAGGCTGGGAAACTCTTCTTGATATCGACTTGTGATTGACTATACGCATCAAGGCGGTGTTTTGCTGCGTGGAATCAGGGGACGGCGAAGGGGTGCCTGATGATGCATAACGAACTCCAGTTGAAGCGCACGGGTGGATTTATATATTACCTGTCGCTGTCCAGTGGATTTGGTTCGTTATGCAGCAAGACGAGCCCTGAGGGATTTGAACCCCCGGCAACGTGGTCCGAAGCCACGCACTCTGTCCGGGCTGAGCTAAGGGCCCTCACTACTGCGTAGCAGGGTGGTATTCAAAAGCCCTTCCATCGGAAACGTTCCGGACCGACGCGTTCATACTCGCGTCTCGTGACAACCAACCATGCAGCGGCTTCGCGGATTCGTTGAGCTTACACGCCCCGGAAACGCGCTCACGTCGGGACTGCTCACGGCTATCGGTGCGGTCGTCGCCGGAACCGCACCGACGCCGGGGCTGCTCGTCGACACGGGCGCACTGGTCCGTGCGGCCGCAGCCGTGCTCGCGACAATGCTCGCCGTCGGAGCCGGCAACGCCATCAACGACTACTTCGACCGTGAAATCGACGCCATCAATCGGCCGGAGCGACCGATTCCCCGCGGTGCGGTGACGCCGCATGAGACACTCGCGTTCGCCGCGGTGCAGTTCGCGGTCGCGGTCGGACTGGCGCTCGTGCTCCCGCCACTTGCCGTCGCGATTGCCGTCGTAAATCTCACCGCGCTCGTCGCGTACACGAAGCTGTTCAAGGGACTGCCGGGAGTCGGTAACGCGGTCGTCGGCTGTCTCGGCGGGTCGACGTTCCTGTTCGGCGGTGCGGCCGTCGGGGGCGCGCTCCGACCTGTAGCCGTCCTCGCCGTGCTCGCCGCGCTGGCGACGTTCTCGCGGGAGGTCATCAAGGACGTGGAGGATATCGCCGGCGACCGCGAGGAGGGGCTGAACACGCTTCCCATCGCGGTCGGGAAGCGGCGTGCGCTCCAGGTCGCGATGGCCGCGCTGCTCGTCGGCGTCGCCGGCAGCCCACTCCCGTATCTGCTCGCCGACTTCGGCGTCGCGTATCTCGTCGCCGTCGCCGTCCCCGACGTGCTCATGCTGGTCGCCGGCTACTGGGGCTTTTCCGAACCGACGCGGAGTCAGGCGTGGCTGAAGTACGGTCAACTGCTCGCCGCCGGCGCGTTCATCGTCGGCCGGTTCGCGTAGCCGCCCCCGAGGCTTTTGCGCGCCGGACGCTACGGGTGAGTATGGTGACGACAGACGACGCGGAGTTGACGGCAGCGCTTGAGGCAGAGACCATCGCGGTCGTCGGCTGTTCGGCCACGCCTGGGAAGGCCGCCCACGGCGTCCCGAAGTATCTCCAAGAGCACGGCTACCGTATCGTCCCGGTCAACCCGACGACCGACGAGGTGCTCGGCGAACCGGCGTACGACTCGCTTTCCGACGTGGAGGAGACAGTCGACCTCGTGGACGTGTTCCGGCCGAGCGCCGAGGTGTCGAGTATCGTCGACGAGACGCTCGACCGTGAGGACGTGGACACCGTGTGGCTCCAGCTCGGGATTCGCGACGGTGAGGCCGGCGAGCGCGTCACCGACTCCGGGCGTCGGTTCATTCAGGATAAGTGTCTGAAAGTCGAACACCAGCGACTGGCGTGAGCTACTCGCGGACCGACTCGCGCAGCGGAGCGAGCAGTTCCTCCGTCACGGCGTACGGGTCGGTCTCCTTCGCGACGATGGCGTCCACGTAGCGTTCGAGCCCACCCTGCCGCTCGATTTCCTCGCGAATCAGTTCGCCCGCACCCTCACGGAGCAGGCGGCGAATCTCCTCCTCGTAGCGGTCGCGCCGCTGAGCGTTGAGTTCGCCCGAAGCCTCGAGCCACGCGCGGTGGTCGACGAGCGTGTCGAGAAACGGTTCGACGCCCTCGCCGGTCTTGGCGACCGTCTCGACGATTGGCGGGGTCCACGTCTCGTCGTCCCCGTTGTCGTCTTCATCCTGCTCACCAACTGCGTCGGTCTCGACGCCGTGGTGGCCGGCAGTGCCGGCAAGCGGCGAGGCGTCCCGCATGTGAACCATCTCTTTTAGCTCCTGTACTGTGCGGTCGGCCCCGTCGAGGTCGGCCTTGTTGACGATGAACACGTCGCCGATTTCGAGGATACCGGCCTTCAGCATCTGTACGTCGTCACCCGAGGAGGGAGGAACGAGCACGGCGACGGTGTCGGCGGTGCCGACGATGTCGACCTCGTTTTGGCCCGCGCCGACCGTCTCGATGATGATTCGGTCCTTCCCGAACGCGTCGAGTGCCTTCACCGCGTCCGTCGTCGCCGTCGAGAGCCCGCCGAGCGTTCCCCGCGCCGACATCGAACGGAAGAACACGTCCATGTCTCCGACGTTCGAGGCCATCCGGATGCGGTCGCCCAACACCGCGCCACCCGAAAAGGGCGAAGAGGGGTCAATGGCGATGACGCCGACGGTCTCGCCCCGCTCGCGATACGTCTCTGCCATCTTGTCGACGAGCGTCGACTTGCCAGCGCCGGGGGAACCGGTGATGCCGACGACCGTCGCGTTCCCGGTGTGCTCGTGGAGTTGACTGACCAACTCGCGGTAGCCGGACCCGCGGTCTTCGATTTTCGAGATGACGCGGGCCAGCGCGCGGTGTTTTCCGGCGAGCAGTTCCTCGATGAGATCGCTCATCGCTCGGGCGCGTTCTCGCGGACGAACTCGATGGTCTCTGCCATCGACGACCCCGGACCGAAGATGCCGTCGACGCCCATCTCGTACAACTCGTCGCGGTCCTCGTCGGGGATGATACCGCCAACGAGCACGAGCGTGTCCTCGAAGGCGTCGTACGACTCCAACCCCTCCACGATTTTCGGAACGAGAGTGTTGTGGGCACCGGAGAGGATTGAGATACCGAGCGCGTCCACGTCCTCCTGGACGGCGGCCTGCACGATTTCGTCGGGTGACTTGTGGAGTCCGGAGTAGATGACCTCGAAGCCGGCGTCGCGGAACGCCCGGGCGATGACGTGTGCGCCGCGGTCGTGGCCGTCGAGACCGACCTTCGCGACCAGACAGCGGATGGTCCGGTCCTCGGAGTCCTGTGTACTCATGGCAACACTTGCACACCCAGACGCTTTCACAGTTACGGAGCGGCTGACAGCCTTCAGCAGGATTGTGCGAGTACAACTCCGCTTGTTCGGAAAGCGGAACGGCTACTTACGCCGGCCACCAAATACGGCTATGAGTCTCGCGGACAGTTCGGTCGTGAAACGCCGCCCTCGGGCCGTCGTCGCCGTGCTCAGCGTCGTCGGCTACGTGCTCGTCATCGGGACCCTCTACGTCGGCCTGCCAATCTACCCGGAGATCGGGCTGGGGACGGTGAATCTGCTCTCACACGCCATCGCGCTCGTCAACACCGTCGCGGTCTGTTGTCTGGTCGCCGGCTGGTACCACATCCGGCAGGGAAACGTCGAGACGCACCGCCGGCTGATGATCGTCTCTTTCGTCCTCATCATGATTTTCCTCGTGATGTACCTGCTCAAGACCGGCGGCGGGGGACGCAAGGACTTCGTCGGTCCCGACCTCCCGTATTATCTGTACCTCGCGATGTTGGGCATCCACATCGTGCTGTCGGCGCTGTCGGTGCCGCTCGTCTTATACAACATCACTATCGGACTGAGCCACAGCGTCGACGAGATTCGCCAGACCGCCCACGCTCGCGTCGGCCGTATCACCGTCGCCGTCTGGAGCGTCTCGCTCACGCTCGGCGTGTTAGCGTACCTACTGTTGAACCACGTCTACACCTTCGATTTCGTCCCGGCCTGAGCTACTCCTCCAGTGCGCCCATGTGCTCGGCCAGCGCGGTCGCGCCGTCCGACATCGCCCACCGCTGGTCCGTCGCTGCCGCCCACTCCCTGAGCTCGGCCGCCGCCCGCTCAACCTGCTCCTGTACGCGGTCGCCTGCCTGTTCGCTCGAAACGCGCTGCCACCGCTCCTCGAAGTCGTACCCGACGGCGACGACCCGGCCGCCCTCACCATCGCCTTCACCACCGGCTTCCTCGTCCTCACCGTCCCCCGGCGTGACGAGGACGACCGCCGGAACGAGCTTCGCGTCGGTCCCCTCGAAGTCGAAGACGCCGGCCGGGAAGACGGCCCGGAAGCGGCCGCTCTCGTTGAGCTCTTGCAGTTCCGCGAGTTCGAACGGTCGGTCGGGGAGCGTGGAGAGTTGCATACCACCACTCGCCGTCGGGTTCGGAAAACGGTTTCTCAGTCGGTCCGCGGGAGCGTCACAGCCCCGACGACGAAGAAGGCGAGCGTCAACGCGGCGAGCACGAGCAGATTCGACTCCGCGACGCCCAGCCCCCCCGGCACCTGCGAGGTGGCGAGCGTGTCCGGCGGTTCGTAGGCGACGGCACGCACGCCACGCGAGAAGTAGGTCAGCGGCGACACCCACAGCGGGAGCCACTCCGGCAGGAGCGACTGGGGAACGAACGTCTCCGACAAGAACAGAAGTGGGAGCGCGATTCCGTTCGAGGCCGCGATGACGCCGTCCGAGGAGTCCGACAGACTCCCGAGAATCGCGCCCAGGCCACAGAACAACGCGACGCCGAGCACGACGAACGGGACGAGCAGCGGCGAGAAGACGATGGACGCGCCGGTGACGGCCACCACGAGCAGGAGGATTCCCGCGGCCGCGACGCCGATGATGCCGACGTTGACGAGCGTCTGTGCCGCCAGCCACTCCCACCGACGGAGCGGCGTCGTCGCCAGCTTCTCGAAGCGGTTGTCTTCGCGGTGGCGGGCGACCTCGCTACCTACCCGGGAGAGCGGCGTGAACAACACGACGACGGCGAGGTAGCCGGGGACGTAGTAGCCCGGCGGCTCGGTGAACAGCCCGCCCGTCCCGCCGGCCGTGTTGACCAAAGCCCCGAAGATGAGGATGATGATGGCCGGAAAGAAGAACGTGAAGAAGACGGCGGTGCGCCGGCGGAGGAACGCCTTCCCCGCGGCGACGGTCTCCGACCGGATGCGACCGGCTCTACTCATCGCCCACCTCGCGGGGCGTCCCGCTGGCTCCGACAGTTTGGCCGGTGAGCTGGAGATACACCTCTTCGAGGTCGGGCTGTCGCCAGAGGAGACCGTCGTATGCAACCCCGGCGTCGGTGAGCGTCGTCGCTACGTCGCCCACCTCGTCCGGGGCAACGTCGTCGACGACGAGCCGGCGCTCGTCAGGGACGAACGCGTAGTCGGCGGCGGCGAGCACCTCGCGGGCGTGGTCGGAATCGTCGGCGCGAATCTCGACGCGCGGGCGACCGCCGTGTTCGGCGACCAAGGCTGCGGGTGGTCCCTCGGCGACGAGTCGCCCCCCCGCGAGCAGGCCGACCCGGTCACAGAGTCGTTCCGCCTCCTCCATGTAGTGGGTCGTGACGAGTACCGTCGCGCCGGCGTCGGCGAGCGCGTCGATGAGGCCCCACACGTCGCGGCGACCCTGCGGGTCGATTCCCGTCGTCGGCTCGTCTAAGAACAACACGTCGGGATCGTTCACGAGCGTCGTGGCGACGCACACTCGTCTCTTCTGTCCCCCGGAGAGGTCCTCGTAGTAGGTGTTACCGCTGTCGGTAAGCCCAACATCGACGAGCGTCTCGCCCACGTCGCGCGACTCGTCGTAGAGACCGCCGTAGTAGCTGACGACCTCGCGAGCCGTCAGCCGAGCCGGCGGCGAGAACTCCTGTGGAAGCAGGCCGAGCCGCTGCGGGTCGGCGCGTTTCGGGTCCTCGCCGAGCAGTCGCACCTCGCCTTCGGGGTCGGTCGTCCCGGTGAGCGCGCGGACGAGCGTGGTCTTGCCCGCGCCGTTGGGACCGATGAGTCCGTATATCTCGCCGGCGTCAATGTCGAGCGAGACGCCGTCGAGCGCGACCGTCTCGCCGTACGACCGGCGCACGTCCGACGCACTGATAACCATACCTCGGTTCGTGGCGCGCCCGTCTAAGCGGTTGTGTTCCGTCGCCCGCTACAGTTCGGCGCGCACCCGGCGGACGATGTCGTCCACGTCGTACTCGTCCTCGGTCAGGTCCCAGATTTGTTCGCCGTCGACCGTCACGCGGAAGACACCGTGGTCGCCGGTGACAAGGGTCACGCGGTCAAGTGATTGCCCGAAGCTCTGGAGCACCGCGCGTTCGGTATCGAGTGCGCGGTCGAGATAGCCACACGGCACGCAGTAGGTGATTTCGACGTGTGTCATACGCGAGAGATGAGCGCCGGGGGCAAGCACCTGACGGTCACGGGCGAAGTCGCGAGAGGTCCGCCATCGTCGGTCGCCATCGGAGCAGGAGCACGGTCGCGAGGAACACGCTCGTGGAGAGGAAATACGACTGCTGGCCGATGGTGGCGGCGAAGCCGGCACTCCCCGTGACAGTCGTGAGTACGCCCGCGATGACGGGAAGCACACACGAGACACACGAAAGGAGGCCGAGCAGGCCCGCGCCGACGGAGCCGGACACGTCGGCAACCGTTCCGTAAACGAGCCACGCGAGCGCGAGATAGCCGACCGTCTTGTACGGGATGAGATTCACGACGAGTCGCTCACCGCTGTACAGCAGTGCGGGCGCGAAGCCGGGCGGAATCTGGTAGGTGACGAGCCGGAACCCGGTGGCGCGCTCGCCGATACCCGGCAGGAGGACGCCGCCGGCGAACGCGAGCACGAGGAAGTAGCCGACGGCGAGCGCACCGGCGACGAGCCGCTTGCGGCCGGTCACGCGCGGGAGCGAGGTGTTGCGATACGCCCACCAGGATACGTCGAGCCACACCCACGGCATCACGAGGATGAAGATGCCACGCAGCGACGCCGGCGGCCCGCTCACGAGCAGCGAGTAGAGGATGACGACGAGCAACTGTGCGTTCAGGATGGCGGCCCAGTAGACGAGCGTCCGGGTGGGCGGGCGGCGGTCACGAACCGCGGCGAGCGTGCTCATACGACGAGTGAATCTACGACGATAGCCACGAGCAGCGCGCCGAGATATGCGTTCGAGGCGTGGAACGCGCGGAACGCCGCGCCCTCGGTGCGCTCGCGGTGGAGTCGGACGACCATCCCCAGAAAGAGCGCCCCGAACCCGACCGTGGTCACGGCGTAGAAGACGCCGAGATCGCTGACCGCGGTGAGCACGCCGGCGCTGGCGAGCGTGGCCGCGAGATACCAGACGATGTGTTTGCGCGTCTTCGTCTCCCCGCTGACCACGGGCATCATCGGGAAGCCGCCGCGGGCGTAATCGTCCTTGTACGCCAGCGCGAGGTTGTAGAAGTGCGCCGGCGTCCACAGGAAGATGGTCACGGCGAGCACGACGCCCGGCAGCCCGATTTCGCCGGTGACGCCGACCCAGCCGATGAGCGCCGGCAGCGCACCCGCGACACCGCCGATAACCGTGTTCTGGACGGTGTTCGGCTTCAACACGAGCGTGTAGATGACCGAGTAGAACACGATGGCGACGAAGCCGAGCGTGGCGGCGAAGACGTTCACCTGCAGGAAGGCGACGAGCGAGGCGGCCGCGAGCGCGAATCCGAACGCGAGCGCGTTGTGCACGGGGACGAGTTCGGTCGCCAGCGGGCGGTCGCTGGTGCGTTTCATCCGACGGTCGATGTCGCGCTCGAGGACGTGGTTGAAGGTCCCCGACGCGCCGATGGCGAGGACGCCACCGCCGAGCGTGAGGACGATGGTGCGGACGGTGAGTCCACCGGGGCCGCCGGCGAGCGACATCCCGGCGGCGGCCACGAGCGCGAGCAGCCACATCAGCCGCGGCTTCATCAGTCGGAAGTACGCGAAGAGCGTCGCGCGGGCGCGGTCGAACGAGGAGTCGAAGCGAACCGTCGACTCGGACGGTTCGGCGTCGACGACGGACTCCTCGAACGGTTCCTCGGGCACGTCGTCGCGTCCGGTGTCAGCTTCGAGTTGCCACGCGAGCGCGGCGGTGAGCGCGGTGAAGATGGCGACGGCGATGCCGAGGTGGAGACCGGGCGTGAGGCCGCTCGCACCGGCGAAGACGACGACTGCGCCCATCCCGACCTGCACCGGGTAGAGCGCGAGCGCGGCCAGCAGCGCGCCCTTGACGCGGCGAGAGCTGTCCGACCACCCGATGGCGACGGAGCTGACGAGGAGGAGCCCGACGACGAGCGCGGCGGTGCGGTGGCCGAGCGCGACGACGGCACTCACCGACGAGGGGGCACATAGGGGCCACGACGTACAGGCGGCCGTGGCGTCGGCGACGGTGGCCGTCGCGCCGGCGACGACGAGGAGATACACCCCGACGACGGTCGTCGCGAGCAGCGTCGTGAACTGCGGCCGCTTCATTACCAGAGCAAAGTCTCGGCTCTACTTATGCCCCGCGCTTCTTGCGGATAGCACGCATCGCGGGGTTAATGTGGGGCCACTCCTAACTGCGGCTATGAAACGTACGCGCGTTGCGGGGGCCGTCGCAACGGTGCTCGCGCTACTCGCCGTCGCCGTGGGCCCGGCTGCGGCACAGCCGTCCGAGAACATCGGTATCATCAGTTCACTTGACTCCGAACTCCTCTACGTCTCCGCGATTATCGCGGTAGTCGTCGAGGCGACTCTCATCTACACGGTCGTCCGCTACCGCAACAACGACGACCCGAAACCGACACAGGAGAACCGTCGCCTCGAAATCACGTGGACCATCGCGACCGCCATCGTCCTGCTGTTCGTCGGCGTCGCCGCCTACGCCGCCCTCGGAAGCCCGCTCGTCGGTGGTGTCACCGCCGCACAGAACCCGAACGCCGTCGAGCCGGCCGTCACCCACGACTACCCCGGTGCCGTCGGGCCACCACCGGAACGACAGGAGGAAATCGTCGAAATCGAGGTGACCGCCCAGAAGTACTACTGGACGTTCAACTACACCGAGACGATGGAGAACGGCAACGTCTCCACGATGGTCTCGACAAGCAGCAGCAGCGGTCAACCGCTCGTCCTCCCGGCCAACACCCAGGTGTATCTCCACGTCAGCTCCGTCGACTGGCTCCACGCCGTCCACATTCCGAAGCTCGGGCTGAAGCAGGACGCCATGCCGGGCAAGTACAACACCATCACGACGGAGCTGAACGACGAGGCAATCGGCAACTCCTACCAGCTCTACTGTGCGGAGTACTGTGGCGTCGGCCACTCCGCCATGCTCGGTGAGGTGCTCGTCGTCTCACAGGAAGACTACGAGCGCTTCACCGAGAACCCCGAGGAGTTCCTCGCGAACCAATAATCAGTCGTCGCGCCGAAGCGACTCACACTCCCCGTCCGTCACTTCTCGCCGCCCGGTCTCTGTCTCGACCAGCAGCGCGCCCGTCTCGGTCACTTCGGTCGCCGTACCGCGAACCGTCTCGTCGCCCGTCTCGACCCGTACACGCTCACCGAGCGTAATCGCGTGCTCACGCCACCTGTCGAGCACGTCGGCGAACCCGTCGTCCGTCTCGACGCTGTCGGCGGACTTGAGCAGGCGCTCGTGGAGTCGGGCCGCGACCCGCTGGCGTTCGACCGGCTCGCCGCGCGTCGACGCCGAGAGAGCGAGCCATCTCGCAGGCTGCCACGCCGCCGGCGACCGTGAGCCGACCGACTTGCACGGGGTCGAGGTCGGGGTACAACAGCGTCGAGGACCAGACTCCGCCGGGCGGGACAGCCCACGCGTTCCCCGTGCAACCGCGTGCGGCCGTGAGTTCGTTCGTGACGGCGAAGCTGCCGTGGGAAGCGTTCGGAATCTGTCGGCGGAGATAGCCGCTCGTGTCGGGTGTCGAGTCGAACGTCGTCACGGGAACCCCGAGCCGTGATTCGAGTTCGGATGCGTCCATATCGGAGTGACGACGCGCGGGGCAGAAAGCGGTAGCGAGTGACTACGACAAGGAGACGAGATGTGGCCGTTCAGACAATCGCGCCGACGTAGAGCACGAGCACGAGGAACACCCACACCACGTCGACGAAGTGCCAGTACATCGAGACGGTTGTGACGGAGGTGTGGTTCTCCGCGGTGTACTGACCGAACAGCGACCGCACGAAGACGATACCGAGCAGGACCGCACCGAGGCTCACGTGAAGCCCGTGTAATCCGGTCAGCCCGTAGAACGCGGAGTTGAACACGCCGCCACCGAGGGAGAGTCCCTCGTGGACGATGAACTCGTAGTACTCGTACACCTGGCCGCCGAGGAAGACGACGCCGAGTGCGAGCGTCAAGCCGAGCAGGCCGAGGAAGCGGCGGCGATTACTGTTGCGGAGCGCGACGTGCGCGTAGTGGAGCGTAATCGAGGAGAGAATCAACAGGACCGTGTTGGCGATGACGAGGCTCCCGAAGATGTCACCGCTGGTGACGAGTTCCGGGAGCGTCTCCTCGGACCACACGTCAGATCGGATGAAGAAGTAGTAGACGAAGCCGGCACCGAAGGTCGCAATCTCGGAGCCGAGGAACGCCAACATACCGAGCCGGAGTCCGGCACTGCCGGAGCTTTCGTCCCAGTAGGCGGCGATAAACGCGTGGTAGGTCCAGCCGTAGAGACCGACGACGAAGCCGACGACACCGAACGCGAAGACGCCGAGGCTGAGTTCCAGCGAGACGAGCGGGTCACTCCCCTGTGAGAGGATATACATCGCCGCGCCCGCGTAGATGATTGCTGCACCAACTGCCGTCACAAAGGGCCACCAGGATGCCTCACCGAAGCCGCGAGGCCAGTCCTCGACGGCGGGGAGATGGTGGCCGTGGTCGTCTGATTCGTCCGCGTGGCTCATACCTGCGGCTTGCGACCCTATCGACAAAAGCCCTCCTATGAGCCGCTCGGTTCCGACGGCTATACGTGGCGGGCGGCGTAACGTCGAGCGATGACCGATAGCCGACGCCGGTGGTGGCGCGTGTTCTGTAGCTCGCTCGCCGCGTTGTCCGCGACGGTCGCGTTCGTGGGCCAAGTGCTCGCCCACAGCGGGAGTCTCGGCGCGAACGCCGGCCGCGGCGTCGCCGTCCCAACGTGGCTGTTCCTCGCCACCGGCGGGGGCGTCGTCGGCGTCTCCTTCGTCCTCTCGTCGCTCGCCACCGACCGCGAGTTCCTCCGATACGTCCACGAGTACCGGCGAACCGTCGGGACGACGCGTCACGACCTGCTCGTCGGGCTTGGTCGAGCTGTCGGCCTGCTCGGACTCGTCGTCGTGCTCGCGACTGGCTTTCTGGCCGGACGGAGCGAGTTTCCGGTCGCGCTGCTTGCCGACGTGCCGACCGACCCGCTCCGGAACGCGGCCATCCTGCTCGTGTGGGGCGGCTGGTGGGCCGGGCTGGCGATGTCGTCGTATCTCGTCGGGAACGGGTGGCCCGTGCTCAATCCCTTCCGAACCATCGTGGGATGGCTTCCCTCGCTCGACCGCGACCTCCCGGTCGACGGGGGGTGGGTCGCGACGGTCGGCTTACTCACCCTCATCTGGGTCGAGGTGGTGAGTCCCCTCGCCGACGCGGCCCAGTTGCTCGCGACGGCCGTGACGCTGTACGGCGTTGTGACGGTGCTCGGGGGCGTGGTCGTCGGCGACGACTACTTCACCGAGTACGACCCCGTCGCGCGCGTCTTCGACGCCTACGGCCGGGTCGCACCGCTCACCGTCGAGGACGGTCGCCTGAAGCTCCGCTCGCCGGGCGCTGGTCTCCAGACGCCGTGGGTCGACTCGACCGGCGATATCGCCTTCGTCGTCGCGCTGTTGTGGGGGACGACCTACGACGGGCTGGTGGCGACGGCACCGTGGGCGGACTTCGCCCGCGCCGTCGTCGGTCTCGGCGTCCCGCCGGTCTTCCTGTATCCACTCGTGCTCGCCGTCGGGTTCGCTGCCTTCCTCGGTGTCTACCTGCTCTCGGTACGCTACGGTCGCCGAATTGCGGACACGACGCTCGATTCGGCCGAACTCGCCGCGCGGTTCGCCCCGTCGCTGCTCGCTATCGCCGCCGGCTACCACGTCGCCCACTATCTGGGCTACTTCCTGAACCTGGTGCCTGCCCTCGCGAACGCGCTCGCGAACCCGCTCTCGCCGGGGCAGGCGTTCGTGTTCGCGATTCCGGGCTGGTTCGGGCTGGCGTCGCTGACGTTCGTCATCGCCGGCCACGTGCTCGCGGTGTGGGTCGCTCACGGCGTCGGCTACGAGCTGTTCCCCTCCCGGATTCAGGCCGTCCGGAGCCAGTATCTCCTCACGCTCGTCATGATGTTCTACACGATGACCTCCTTGTGGATCGTCTCGCGACCGTACGAAGCCCCACCATTCCTCTGATGACACACGACTGCCCGTACTGTGACCGGACGTTCGTTCAAGAATCGTACCGCGACCTCCATCTCGGCCACCGCCACGAGGGACGGCTGACGACGCGGGAACGCGCCGCGTTCGAGCGCGCGTACGAACGGGAGGAGGACGACCTCACCTTGTTCCGGTACAAGGCGCTCGGCTTGCTCGTGCTCGTCTACTTCGGCTTCCTACTCGCGTACGCTGTCTCGCTCTAGGGCCACGTCCCCGACTCGGCGTGTGCGGCGATAACGCGCTTGAGTGCGACGATGTAGGCTGCGGTCCGGAAGTTCGGCACGTCGTACGTCTCGTAGGCCTCGGTCAGCCCGTCGAAGGCGTCCGTGATGACGCGTTCGAGTTCGTCGTTGACGCGCGCCTCGGTCCAGCCGAATCGCTGGCGATTCTGCACCCACTCGAAGTACGACACCGTGACGCCGCCGGCGTTCGCGAGAATGTCCGGCAGGACGGCCACGTCGCGCTCGGTGAGTACGTCGTCGGCATCGGGCGTCAGCGGACCGTTGGCGGCCTCGACAATCATGTCGGCCTGCACCGATTCGGCGAGGTCGGCGTCGATTGCGTTCTGGAGTGCCGCGGGGACGAGCAGGTCCACGTCGAGCGTGAGCAGCTCCTCGTTCGTCAGCTCCTCCGTTCCCTCGTAGCCGACGACGGAGCCGGTGTCGCGTTTGTGCTCGCGCACGTCCGCAGGGTCGAAGCCGTCGGGGTCGTGAATCGCTCCCGAGGAGTCGGAGACGGCGACGACGGTGGCACCGGTCTCCTCGGCGAGCATCCGGGCCGCAATCGCCCCGGCGTTGCCGTACCCCTGTACCGCGACCGTCGCGTCCCCGATGTCGCGATCGAGGTAGTCGAACGCCTCGCGGGCAGTGAGCATCGTCGACCGACCGGTCGCCTCGACGCGGCCTTCGGAGCCGCCCGAGTCGAGGGATTTCCCCGTCACGACGCCCGGTTCTGTCGTGTTTTCGAGGGTCTCGTAGGTGTTCTTGATCCAGTTCATCTCCCGCTGGCCGGTGTTCACGTCCGGGGCCGGGATGTCCTTGTCCGCGCCGACGAAGGGACGCAGTTCCTTCGTGAACGCGCGGGTGAGCCGCTCGAGTTCGGTCGCCGAGAGCTCCGAAGGGTCGACGACGATACCGCCTTTTCCGCCGCCGTACGGGATATCGACGGTTGCGGTCTTGTACACCATCCACCCGGACAGCGCCTTCACCTCGGCGCGGTTCACGTCCGGATGATAGCGAATCCCGCCCTTGTACGGGCCACGGTCGCCGTTGAACTGCGAGCGGTACGCCCGGAACGTCTCCAGTCGCCCGTCGTCCATGCGAACCGTCAGATTCGTCTCCAGGATGCGTTCGGGATTTTTCAGCCGCCGAAGCAGTCCGTCATCGAGGTCGATGTACGCAGCCGCATCGCCTAGCTGCTCTTGCAGGCTCTCGAAGGGGTTCGTCTCTCCGGTCATTAGTTGTGGGTCGCCCGCTGCGTCAAAAAGCGTGCTGGGGTACGCCGACACATGATTACGCGCCCCAGACGCCGGAAGCGCGTGCGCGCTCGCGGACGCGCTCGGCTTGTGCGATGAGGGGGGCGTCGACCATCTCGCCGTCGACGCGGAACACGCCAGCCCCGGCGTCGGTCGCCTCGGTCGCAGCCTCGAGGATGCGACGCGCCCACGCGATGCGTTCACCGTCGGGCGTGAACGCGTCGTTGACGATGCCCACCTGCGAGGGGTGAATACACATCTTCCCGTCGTAGCCGAGTTCGAGCGCGAACCGCGTCTCGTCGGCCAACCCATCGCCGTCCTCGATGCCGGTGTAGATAGTGTCGATGACATCGACGCCGGCGGCCGCGCCCGCGAGGACGACCTGCTGGCGGGCGTGTGACACCTCGGTCCCCTCCGGCGTTCGGGTCGCCCCGATGTCGGCCGCGAGATCTTCAGCCCCGAGCGCGAGCGCCACGACGCCGTCGGTCGCAGCGATGGCCTCAGCGTGGAGAACGCCGGCAGCCGACTCACACAGGGCGATGACGGGCACGTCGAAGCCACGCTCCGAAAGCAGGTCCGTCACGGCGAGCACGTCGGCCGGAGCCGCCACCTTCGGCACCATCACGGCGTCGAGGCGCGCGGGGGCGTCAAGCGCGTCAAGGTCCGCGGCCGCAGTCTCGGCGTCAGGGTTGACGCGCAGACACACCTCGCAGTCGGGGTCGAACTCTGGGTCGGACAACACCGCGGCGACGGTCTCGCGTCCTGCGGCCTTCCGCGACGGTGCAACCGCGTCTTCGAGGTCGAAACACACCGTATCGGCGTTGGTCGCGGGTGCTTTTCGCAACAGCTCGGGTTTGTCGGCGGGCGAGAAGAGGAGCGAGCGTCTTGCCATACCGTCGGGTCCGACCGCTCGCTGTTAAAGTACGTTGCTCTGTGAGGGCCGGTCGAGACCACCACCATATTTGCCGCCACCGACGCGAGCAGACATATGGCAGGTCTGTACTACGAGGAGTTTACTGTCGGTGAGACAATCGAGCATCCGCGCCGGCGAACCGTCTCCGAGAGCGACAACCAGACGTTCTGTGACATGACGATGAACCAGCAGCCGCTCCATCTGGACGCCGACTTCGCCGCCGACACCGATTTCGGCGCGCGGCTCGTCAACGGGCTCTACACGATGTCGCTCGCGGTCGGGATGTCGATTCCAGAGACGACCGACGGGACCATCGTCGCGAACCTCTCGTACGATTCGGTCCAACACCCGAATCCGGTCTTCCACGGCGACACCATCTACGCGGAGACGACCGTCACGAGCAAGCGCGAGACCAGCGACGGCGAGCGGGGTATCGTCGAGATGCACGTCGAGACGTACAAGGTCGAAGACGGGACGGAAGACACGCTTGTCTGTGGGTTCGATCGGACCGCGCTCTCGCTCAAGGAGGAAAATCAGTAGCTCACGAGACGCTGTGGAGTCCGACGATGCCGACGACGATGACGGCGATGAACCCACCCCGCGCGAGCGTCGCCGGCTCGTCGAACAGCACGATACCGAGCGTTGCGGTCCCGACCGCGCCGATACCCGTCCAGACGGCGTAGGCCGTCCCGATGGGGAGATTCTCGACGGCGCGCGCGAGTAGGACCATACTCACGGCGAGCGCCAGCACCGTCGCCGCTGTCGGGAGTGGCTTCGAAAGCCCTTCGGAGTACTCCAGACCGATGGCCCATGCAACCTCGAACAGGCCGGCCGCGACGAGCATCGGCCACGACATCAGAACACGGTACCGTGTTTCTTCGACGGGCGGTCCTTCTCGACGCCCTCATAGAACTCGAAGCGGGCCGCGAGTTCACCGCGCAGTTCGGAGGGGGGGATAATTTCGTCGATGACGACCTCGCTCGCCATCCGGTGGATGTCGATATCCTCGCGGTACTCCTCGCGGAGCTGTTGTTCCGTCTCGGCGCGCTCCTCGGGGTCGTCGATGTCGGCGAGTCGGTTGGCGTAGACCGCGTTGATGGCCGCCTCCGGCCCCATAATACCGATTTCGCCGGCCGGGAGTCCGATGACCGACTCCGGGTCGTACGCCGGGCCGGACATCGCGTAGATGCCGGCCCCGTACGCCTTCCGCACGATGACGGACTGTTTCGGCACCGTGGCCTCGGAGGTGGCGTAAATCATCTTCTTGCCCTTCTCTAGGATGCCATCCTTCTCGACGCCGGAACCGGCCATGAAGCCGGGCGTGTCACACAGATACAGGAGGGGGATGTCGTATGCGTCACAGGTCCACACGAAGTCGGCTGCCTTGTCAGCGGCGTCGGGGAAGATGGCTCCGGCACGTTCGTCCGGCTGGTTCGCGACGATACCGACCGGGCGACCGTCGACCCGACCGAACGCCGTGATAATCTCCTTACCGTAGTCGGGTTTCAGCTCGAAGTACGAGCCGTGGTCGACGACGCGCTCGATGACACGCTCCATGTCGTACGGCTCGTTGGGTGCCTCGGGGACGACGGAGTCGATGCCCTTCGGCGGCTTGCGCGGCGGCTTCGATTCTGCCATCGGCGGCGACTCGTCGCTGTTGTCAGGCAGGTAGGTGATGAGTTGCGCGACGAGTTCGCGGGCGTGTTCCTCGTCTTTGGCGACGAGGTCGGCGGAGCCGGAGTGTTCGGCGTGGACCTGCGGACCGCCGAGCTCCTGCATGTCGATGTCCTCGCCGGTGACCATCTGGACCATGCGCGGGGAGGCGATCGCCATCGCGGACATCCCCTCGACCATGATGGTGAAGTCGGCGAAGACAGGGGTATAGGCAGCGCCGGCGATACAGGGACCGTAGAGCACGCAAATCTGGGGGACCCGACCCGACAGCATCGAGTGGTTGTAGTAGTACTTCCCGATGCCCTCTCGGTTCGCGAAGAAGCCGGTCTGTTGGTCGATGCGTCCGCCCGAGGAGTCCATCAGATACAGGACCGGCTGGCCGGTCTTGAGCGCGCGCTGTTGCATCCGGAGGAACTTCTCGACGCCGCGGCCGGCCATCGACCCCGCCTTCACCGTGAAGTCGTTGGCCATCCAGTGCACGTCGCGGCCCTCGAAGTCCGCCGCACCGGTGAGAAGTCCGTCGCCGGGCGTGCGGCTCGCGTCCCCGTCGGCTTCGGGCGCGTTCTCGTGCCAGTCGTCGAAGGCGGCGAACTTCCCGTCCTCGAAGGCGATGCCGTCCTCGCCGAACCACAGGTCGAGGCGGTCGCGCACGAACAGTTTGTCCTGTTCGCTCAGGCGGTCCTTGTACTTCTGGGGACCGCCCGCCTCGATGTCGGCGATTTCCTCGCGGAGCCGTCGCTCGCGGTCGGTCGGACCGAGGTCGTCGTCGATTGGCGCGGTGAGGTTCACGTCGCGCACGAGCAGCGGTTCGTCGCTGTCGCCGACGAAGACGCGTATCTCGTCGTCGTCCGTGTGCTCGGAGAGTGCGCTGGCGATAGCCGACGCCTCCTCCTCTGTCGCCGACTCGCCGATGTGTACGTCCATACCGTGGGTGGCGAGGCCGGCGACTAATCCGTTTCCGTTCGCAAATATTGTCGGCGTCTACGCGAGCGCGGCCTCCAGCCGCTCGACGAGCGCCGTGTTTCCGAGATGAACGGGGACGCGCTGGTGGATTCCCTCGGCGGGCACATCGAGCAGCGATTTGCTTCCATCGGAGGAGCGACCGCCCGCGGTCTCGACGATATGAGCAATCGGATTCCCCTCGAACAGGAGCCGAAGTTTGCCGTCGGGCGCGGAGTCGAGGGCCGGATACGCGAAGACGCCGCCGTAGGTGAGCACCTGATTCACGTCGCCGATCATCGCGCCGCCGTATCGGAGCTTGAGCTCTCGTTCGATGTCGGCGGCGTAGTCGGCGAAGTCGTCGGGCCAGTCTGGAACCCGCCCGCCGAAGCCGTACACGACGGGGTCGTCCGGAACGGTCAGGTCCTCGGTGACGACGCGCCGGTCGCCGTCTTCGATGACGTACTCGGTCACGGTCCCCTCGTGGGCGGTCACCATCGTCGTAATCGGCCCGAAGAGGACGAACGCGCTCGCGACGAGACTCCGGCCGCCGGCCGGAAGCGGCTCGTCGTAGACGCCGACGATGGTGCCCATCGTGTTGTTCGACTTGAGGTTCGAGGAGCCGTCGAGCGGATCACAGGCGACGTGGTAGTCGCCGCCGGCGTCGCTCGTGATGACGGACTCGCGTTCCTCGCTGGCGTAGCTCCCGACTGCATCGAGGGCAAGGAGGCGGGTCTCCAGCATGCCGTCGGCGTACTCGTCGGCGGCGAGTTGCCGCTCGCCCGAGGGGTTCTCGGTGTCGCCGTAGCTGCGACGGCCGGAGAGACCGACGCGAATCTCCGGGGCCGTGGCCGCAACGGTATCGAGGAGGGCCGCGATGTCGTCGCTCATCAGGCTGCGCGGTCGAGCGCCTCGTCGACGCTCGTCTCGTCGAAGATGACGGCTTCGAGCGCGTCGAGGATGTGGGTGGGGTCCTCGCGCTGCCAGACGTTCCGGCCGACGGCGAGACCGACGCCGCCAGCGTCGATGACCGACTTGACCGACGAGAGGAACTCGCGGTCGGTCGTCTTCGAGCCGCCGGACATGACGACCTTCGTCTTACCGGCCATCGAGACGGCGTGTTCCATCGCCTCCTGGGAGCCGGGGTACTTCACCTTCGCCACGTCGGCCCCGAGTTCGTGCGCCTGGCGGGCGGCGTAGGCGATGGTATCGGGCGCAGTATCGTTCTTCAGACCCTGTCCCCGCGGATACGACCACATCACGACGGGGAGGTCGCGGTGGCGAGCGGCCTCCTGTGCGTCGCGGAACTCCTCGACCATCTCGATCTCGTTGTTGGAGCCGCCGTAGACGGTGAAGCCGACGGAGGAAGCACCGATCTCCTGTGCGTAGTCGACGGTGCAGTTGACCGCCGAGTCCGGCTCGCCCATCCAGAGGTTCGACGTGCCGTTCAGCTTGAGCAGGAGGTCGACGTCGTCCTCGTAGGATGGGTAGTACGCCTCTGCCGGTCCCTTCTGGACGGCCAGTGAGGTGACGGCCGAGTGGGTGGCCGCCTCGAACGTCCGGGCGGGGTCCTCGCTGCCGTCGAGACCCTCGAAGTCGACCGGGCCGTGTTCGAGACCGTGGTCGTACGCGAGGATGAGCACCTTCCCGTCGCGAGCGAGCGGGCTGTCGTCGAATGGTTGCATACGAGTCCGTCTGCACACCTGCCCAAAGAAGGTATTGATGCGCCGGCTCAGCCGCCGAACAGCGTGTCAACAGTTAACTCGGAGCGTCGAGAGCTGTCGGTATGTCACGACGGCGCGATATCGAGACGGAAGACGGAACGCGCGTCGCGGTCCACGTCCGCCAACCCGACCGACCGACGGACGAGGCGGTCGTCTTCGTTCACGGCGCGACGTTCGGCGCGCGGCCGGCGTTCGACACCCCTAGCTACTCGTGGCTCGCCGACACCGCGTCCCGCGGGCGAGCAGCCTACGCCGTCGACGCCGTCGGCTACGGCGACAGCGACCGTCCAGTGGCGATGGACGACCCGGACGCCGACCCGCCGAGTCGGGCAGACAGGGTAGCCGAGGACCTGCGTCGCGTCCTCGACTCGCTGGCACGCGACCACGAACACCTCCACCTCGTCGGCTACTCGTGGGGGACGATGGTGGCCGGTATCGCGTGTACGCGTGAGACGGAGATTACCTCGCTCGTCCAGTTTGCACCCGTCTACGACCCCGAACCGGCGCGAGTCAGCGCCTTCGACCCCGGACGTGACCCAGCACCGAAACGCGAGGCGACCCGCACCGAGACCCGTGACCGGTGGGACGCACACCTCCCAGTGCCGAGCGACCACCGCGACCCGGACGCGTTCGACCGCTTCTGGACGACGCTGTTCGACGGGCAGGGCGTGAGCGACGACCCGCCGACGGTCGAGGCTCCAAACGGGACGCTGCTCGACCTCACTGCGGCCGCGACCGGTGGACCGATCTACGACGCCGCCGACATCGCCGTCTCGACGCTCGTCGTGCGCGGGTCACTCGACCAGACGGCGACGCGTGAAGACGGGCTCCGGCTCTACGACGACCTCACGACCGGTGAGGCCGAGTACACGGAGATCGCGAACGGTTCGCACTTCCTCGCGCTGGAGCGTCGCCGCGAGACACTGTTCGACCGCGTGGCGACATTCCACGACGGACAGTAGCTTCGGCATATTTTACCACCGGCGAGCCGACCCGCGAGTATGCGAGGCTTCGAGGAAATCGAGACAGTGGGCGTCGTCGGTGCGGGAACGATGGGTAACGGCATCGCGCAGGTGGCCGCCACCGCCGGCTACGACGTACTGATGCGGGACATCGAACCCGAATACGTCGAGAGCGGGCTGGACGCCGTCGACGAGTCGCTCTCGCGGCTCGTCGCCAACGACACCATCACCGAGACGGAAAAGACCGACGCGCAGGCGCGGCTCACGGGGACGACCGACCTCGGCCGGCTGGCCGAGGCGGACGTCGTCATCGAGGCGGCCGTCGAGAAGATGGATATCAAACAGGACATCTTCGCCGACCTCGACGCCGTGGTGGACGACGACGTAGTGCTGGCGACGAACACCTCGACGCTCTCGATTACGACCATCGCGGCCGCGACCGACCGCGCACAGCAGGTCGTCGGACTCCACTTCATGAATCCCGTGCCGGTGATGAAGGGCGTGGAGGTCGTCACCGGAGAGAAGACGACGGACGCCGTGACGGACCTCGCCCACGAGTTCGCCGAGGCGCTCGGCAAGGAGACGTGGGAGTCCGACGACAAGCCGGGGTTCGTCTCGAACCGCATCCTGATGCCGTGGATCAACGAGGGGATTCGTGCCTTCGACGAGGGGGTCGCCACCAAGGAGGATATCGACCGCGGGATGAAACTCGGCACGAACGTCCCGATGGGGCCGCTCGAGCTCGCCGACCACATCGGGTTGGACATCTGTCTGGACGCGACGGAGACGCTCCACGAGGAGCTCGGCGACCGCTACAAGCCGGCGTATCTGCTCCACCGGAAGGTCGACGCCGGCGACTTGGGGAAGAAGACGGGCGAGGGGTTCTACAGCTACGAGGGGTAACGCCCGATAAAATGCCGTCCGGGCGGACGAGCGGTACCCCTACCAACGTCCGCCGCTGTGCGTGCTGTGGGTCGGTGTGGTATGTACCTTGTGCCGGTCGGTGCTCGAAACGGCCAAGTACGCAGGCTCGTAGTGAGAGTATGGACTTCCAACTCTCGTCGGAGCAGAAACAGATCAAGGAGATGGTCACGGAGTTCGTGGACGAGGAGGTCGTCCCGCGAGCCAGCGATATCGACAAGACGGACGAGTTCCCCGCCGACCTCGTGGACGAACTCGCGAAGCTCGGACTGATGGGAATGCCGTTCCCCGAGGAGTACGGCGGTGCCGGGCTCGATTATCACGCCTACCCGATTGCGCTCGAAGAAATTTCCCGCGGCTCCGGCGGTCTGGGGACCATCGTCGCAGCCCACATCTCGCTCGCCGGCAACATGGTGTACGAGTTCGGGACCGACGCCCAGAAGCAGGAGTATCTGACCCCGCTCGCTGAGGGGGAGGAAATCGGCGCGTTCGCGCTCTCGGAGGCCGGGGCAGGCTCCGACGTGCCGGCGATGGAGACACACGCCGAGGCCGACGGCGACGGCTACACCATCAACGGCGACAAGGTGTGGATTTCCAACGGCTCGGTCGCCGACACCGTCACGCTGTTCGCGAAGACCGACCCCGACGGCGGCAACAAGGGCATCTCCTCGTTCATCGTCCGGCCCGAAGAAGACGACGGCTTCATCGTCGAGGGGACCGAGGACAAGCTCGGCGACAAGGGTTGTCCGACGGCCGAGCTCCGCTTCGACGACATGTGGATTCCGGAGGAGCGACGCCTCGGCGAGGAGGGTGAAGGGTTCGTGCAGGCACTCAAGACGCTCAACGGCGGCCGTATCACCATCGCGGCTCGGTCGGTCGGTATCGCACAGGCCGCCCTCGACGAGGCCAGCGAGTACGCCAGCAACCGCGAGCAGTTCGACCAGCGAATCGGCGACTTCCAGGCGATTCAGCACAAGCTCGCCGATATGGACACCAAGACCCGTGCCGCTCGCCTGCTGATGCACTCGGCCGCGGACAAGAAGATGCGCGGCGAGGAGTTCATCAAGGAGGCCGCACAGGCGAAGCTCTACGCGAGTGAGGCCTCACGCGAGGTCGCCAACGAGGGGATTCAGATTCACGGCGGCTACGGCTACACGAAGGACTTCCCCGTCGAGCGGATGTACCGCGACGCCAAGCTGAACGAAATCTACGAGGGGACCAGCGAGGTGCTTCGCAACACCATCGGTCAACAGCTCCTCGATTAGGCGACTCGTTCTTCGAGCCACTCGTACTGGTTTTCGACGCCGCGCTCGCCCGTCTCGGTGAGCGCGAGCACGTCGGCGATCCCGTCGACGCGGCGCTCGATATGGCCGGCGTCCACGAGCGCGTTCACGCAGCCTTCGAACTGTTTTGGGCGGATTCTCCGGTCGTAGCGGCGCTGGAGCGCCGTCTTCACCGACTGGGCGCGCTGCTCGTCCTCGTACAGCAGGATGCAGATGTCACGGCGCATACCGCTGGCGAACCACTCCATACGGGCAGAAACGAGGCGAACGTCGTTACTGCTGTGATTCTGTGTCGAGGGGGCGTCGGTGGGAACACCCCGACGCCCAGACTGTAGTCAACCACGACGAACACGTGCCAAGGTGTGACCGCCTGACTCGGCGGGCGCGAGAGTCACCGAAGTCTGGTGCACTCGCACAACGTGGTATATCTGCACATAATAAATACGTACAGGAGGGTGTTCAGCCGGTGAAAACCGTCACCTTCCCGTAGTCGGGACACGAAGGAGGGGTATGAGCAGCGCCGAGACAGACGACATCACCGCGGAGTACTACGAGACCGACGAGGAGCGCGTCCTCAGCTTCGACCGCGACGGGAGAACGGCCGCCATCGCGCAGAACATCGAGGGGTACGCCATGCTGAAGGTGCGGCCGACACCCGACGGCGACGAGCTCGAACGCTACTACGGGTTCGACATCGCGCTCGACCACGCGGGCGAACTCCTCGGCGTCGAGCCACACGCTCTCCCGGTTCCCGACGACGCCGCCGACATGGGGATGTGACCTACGCGTCGTAGGCAAGCACGACCCCGTCGTCGAGTCGCGACACGTCACGGAGCTTGAGCGTCGGGAACTCGTCGACGAATCCGTCACCGTCGGCGAGAGTGGGCGCACCGCGCCCGCCGATAATCATCGACCCGACGTACACCGTGAGTTCGTCCACCAGTTCGTCCGCGAACAGCGAGAAGATGAGTTCACCACCGCCCTCGACCATCAGGTGTGAAACACCGTGCGTGGTGAGTTCGTCGAACGCCTCGGGGAGGTCGACCCGGTCCTCGCCGGCGACGACGACAGTCGCACCGGCCCGTTCGAGCGCGCGCCGACGCTGTTCGGGAGCGGCCGCGCTCACGAGGAGATACGTCGGTCGGTCACCGGCGAGGATGTCGGCGTCCGTCGGGGTGCGTCCCCGCGAGTCGGCAACCACCCGTGCAGGTGGCTCGCTGCCGATGGATTCGTCGTGGCGTTCGAGCGACGGGTCGTCCGTGAGGACGGTGCCGACCCCGACCACGACGGCGTCGGCTTCGGCGCGAATCGTCTCCATGCGGGCGAAATCCTCGTCCCCGGAGATGGCAATCTGTTCGCGCTGGCGCGAGGAGAGCTTCCCGTCAGCGGAGACGGCCGCGTTCACGTGGACGTGCATACCGGAGGTGGCCGGGGGAGCCGATTAGTGGTTTCGCCCGCGGGGACAACGCTCAAGCGACCGGGCGGCGTCGGGTCTGGAGAGTATGCCGGTCATCCAGACGGACGAGCTGACGAAGTTCTACGGCGACGTGCGGGGTATCGAAGGGGTCTCCTTCGCCGTCGAAGAGGGAGAGGTGTTCGGCTTCCTCGGTCCGAACGGGGCAGGAAAGACGACGACCATCCGGACACTGCTCGGCTTTCAGTCCCCCACCGCTGGATCGGCGACGGTGCTCGGGGCCGAGGTGACCGACCGGGCCGCCCTGCGTGAGTCGCGTGGGAACGTCGGCTACCTCCCGAGCGAACCGGCCTTCGACGAGCGTGCGACCGGGCGACGGTTACTGGAGTACCACGGCGCACTCCGGGGTGACGAGCGCAGCGGCGAGCTGCTCGACGTGTTCGACCCACCCCTCGACCGCGCGGTCGAGGAGTACTCGCGGGGGAACAGACAGATGCTCGCCATCGTTATCGCGTTCATGCACGACCCCGACCTCGTGATTATGGACGAACCCACCTCGGGGCTGGACCCGCTGAAACAGGCCAAACTGCTGGATTTCATCCGGGCGGAACGCGAGTCGGGCACCTCATTCCTCTTTTCGTCGCACGTCCTCGGCGAGGTGCGGAAGGTGTGTGACCGGGTGGGTATCATCCGCGACGGCCGCCTCGTCGAGCAGGCTGACGTGGCCACGCTCCTCGACCGCAACGGCAAGCGGGTCGAACTCCGATTCGCAGACGACCTCGCGGCCGACGCCTTCGCCTTCGAGGGCGTTCACGACCTCGATATCGCCCCGTCGGGGGAGGCGACGACGGTCATGTTCACGTACACCGGCCAGTACGAACCCCTACTGGAGCACATTCTCGCCCACGACCCGCTCGACGTGAACATCGGCGAGGCACCGCTCGAGGACGTATTCATGCGGTTTTACGACACGGACGCGACCCTCGATGCAGGGGAAGAAAGCGAGAACGGGGGAGCGTCGGATGCGTGAGACCGCCCGGTATGAAGGCCGTGGGAATCTCCTCGCGTCGGTCACAATCGGCGGGTGTCTCGCCGCGTTTGGCGGGCTGGTGACCGCACTCACCCCGGGCATCCTCGACGATTTCGACATCGAGACCGTGGTGGCGAACCTTCCGCCGGCGGTCGCCGAGGGGTTCGGGTTGGAAGCGATCGGCAGTCCGGGCGGCTTCATCGCGCTCGAACTATACCAGTACGTCTGGCTCGTCGGTCTCGGGAGCTATCTCGCGTACTCGGCCGCCGGGAGTATCGCCGGTGACGCACAGGCGGGTCGACTCGACATGGTGCTCGCGGCACCACTCTCGCGGCGCGGCCTGCTCGCCGGAAAGTTCCTCGCGTATCTCGTCCCCGTACTCGTCGTGAACGCCATCGTCGGAGGCGTCGTCATCGGGGTGAACACGGCGGTCGGGGCGGGTATCGAGCCAGCGTGGCTCGTCGCGGTTCACCTGCTGTCGGTGCCGTATCTGCTCGTCTGTTGCGCGATTGGGGTGACTGCCTCCGTGTTTGCCGACCGGCGGAGCCAGGCGGAGGGCGTCGCCGTCGGAACCGTCGTCGGGACGTTCGTCCTCTCGACCCTGCTCGGCGGGACCGCACTCGGGGGACTGACGCGGCTCACGCCCGCGAGCTACTACGACCCGCTGGCGATTCTGACGACGGGCGAGTACGACCTCCTCGGGGCGGGAGTGCTGCTCGCAGCGACCGTCGGACTGCTGGCCGTCGCCGCTGCGGGCTTCGAACGGGCTGATATCGCATGAGCCGACGTGACTTCGCGACGGTGTTCCGGTACGAGGCTCGGGGACGGCTCCGGACCTCGCTACTGCTGTCGGGAGCACTCTCCGCGTACGGGCTCGTCTTCGTCGCGCTCGCGCCGGATTTACTCGTTGGGACGGACCTCGCCGCACTGCTGGAGTCGCTGCCACCCCTGTTGACGGCGCTCGTCGGCTTCGAGTCGCTGGACTCGGTCGCCGGCCTGCTCGCCAGCGAGTTCTACACCTTCGGGTGGACGGTCGGACTGGCCGCCTACGTGGCGTACGCGGCAGCCGGGACCGTCGGCGGGGACATCGAGTCGGGGAGGGCCGCCACGCTGCTCTCGGGACCGACCGCACGGACCGACGTGCTCGCCGGAGTAGCCGCCGGGCTGCTCGTCCCGATTGGACTCGTCAACGCCATCGTTCCGCTCGCGTTGTATCTCGGCGCAGGCGTCATCGGCCAGCCGCTGTCGCTCGCCGGCCTGTACACCCTCCACGCCGTCGCCGTCGTCTACCTGCTCGCGTGGCTCGGTCTCGGCACGCTCGTCGGCGTCACGGTCAAGCGCGGACGGCTGGCCGGTCGGACTGCCATCGCCGGCGCGTTCGCCGCGTGGTTCGGCGAGGCCGCTCTCTCTGTGACGACGGTCTCGGAGCTCGGCGCTCTCTCGCCGGCCCGCTACTTCGATCCGACGGCGGTGTTGGTCGAAGGCATCATCGCCCCGCTCGACATCGCGGTGCTGCTCGCGATTGCCGTGCTCGCGCTGTCGGTCGCACGCTATCGATTCGTCCGGACAGACCTGTGAGCGTGTGCAGCTCCCGCCTGCGACCGGGCGATACATCCTTGAGGTGGGGGCAAGAAGCCACGGACGATGAGTCTCGAAGACGAAGCCGAGGCGCTCGCCTCCGACCTCGGTGTTGACAAACAGGAGGTCTTAGAGGACCTAGAGAAGCTCACCAGCTACTCCGTCCCGCTGGAGGAAGCAAAGGGGTCGCTTCGCCGGAAATACGGCGACGGCTCCGCCTCGTCCGGCAACGAGCCGACGACGAAGGAGATCGCCGACATCGGCACCGACGACGGCAACGTCACCGTCACTGCCCGCGTGTTGACGGTCGGGAAACGTTCCATCCGGTATCAGGGGGACGACCAGACCATCTACGAGGGCGAACTCGCCGACGAGACGGGCCGCATCTCCTACACCGCGTGGGAGGAGTTCGGACTCTCCGTCGGCGACACCGTCACCGTCGGCAACGCCGGCGTCCGCGAGTGGGACGGCCGTCCCGAGCTGAATCTGGGTCAGTCCACCACGCTCGTCTTCGAGGACGACACCCTCGACGTGGAGTACGGAGTCGGCGGCGACCGCACGCTCGACGCGCTCGAACCGGGCGACCGCGGGCGCAACGTCGTCGTGCGCGTGCTGGAGTGTGAACGGAAGACAATCGACGGGCGCGACGGCGAGACCGAAATCCTGAGCGGCGTCCTCGGCGACGAGACCGGCAAGCTCCCGTTCACCGACTGGGACCCACATTCAGAGATCGAGGCGGGCGCGAGCGTCCGACTCGAGAACGTCTCCATCCGGGAGTTCCGCGGCGTCCCCTCGGTGAACGTCTCGGAGTTCTCCAGCGTCATCGCGCTCCAGGAGGACGTGGCGGTGAGCGAGTCGGCCCCGGAGCTGCCGATCGGCGATGCCGTCTCGTCGGGCGGCGCGTACGACGTGACGCTCGTCGGCAACGTCATCGAAGTGCGTGACGGCTCCGGACTCATCGAGCGGTGTCCGGAGTGTGGCCGCGTCGTCCAGAACGGACAGTGTCGCTCCCACGGTGCCGTCGAGGGGGAAGACGACCTGCGCGTGAAGGCGATTCTCGACGACGGGACCGGGACGGTGACGGCGGTTCTCGGCCACGACCTCACGGAGGAGGTGTACGGTGGCGGTATCGAGACCGCGAAGGAGCACGCCCGCGACGCCATGGACAAGGAGGTCGTCGCCGACGAGATTCGCGAGCAAATCGTCGGCAGGGAGTACCGCGTTCGCGGGCAACTCTCGGTCGATGAGTACGGCGCGAACCTCAACGCCACGAGCTTCGAAGAGAGCGACGAGGACCCGAGCGAGCGTGCGAAGGCCGCACTCGCGGAGGTGGACACATGAGCGAATCTGAGGACGGGGGACCGGGTCGGCGCGAAATCGCCAATCGGCTGTTCGCCGCCGAGTTCGACGACGCGGACCTCTCTTACTCCGAGAGCGACGAGGAGCGCGCGCCGAACTACGTCGTCACGCCGTCCGGTGCGCGCGTCAATCGCCTGTTCCTCGTCGGCGTCCTGACGGAAGAAGAGTGGGTGAACGACGAGATGCTCCGGGCGCGAATCGTGGACCCGACGGGGGCGTTCGTCACCTACGCGGGCCAGTATCAGCCGGACGCGCTCGCCTTCCTCGAACGGACGGAGCCGCCCGCGTTCCTCGCCGTCACCGGCAAGGCGCGCACCTTCGAGCCGGAAGACGGCGACCGCGTTTTCACGAGCGTTCGCCCGGAGTCCATCAGCGAGGTGGACGGCGACACCCGCGACCGCTGGGTCGTGGAGGCGGCAAAGCGCACCATCGAGCGCACTGAGACGATGGCCGCCGCCATCGAGACCGGGCTCGGAGGCGAGGAACTGACGACCGCGCTGGAAGCCGACGGCGTGGAGCCGTCGCTCGCGTCGGGCATCGCGCTCGCGCTCGACCACTACGGGACGACCCCCGAATACCTCGACGCGCTCCGGACGCTCGCCGTAGAGGCGCTCGAAACGATTGCCGGCGAGCGCGACGAGGTCGGGTCGCTCGACGTCGCGCCGGACGAGGGAGCCGGCGACGCGAGCGCGCTCGCGGACCGCGACCTCGCGGTGGAAACGGCGGGCGAGGACGCCGACAGCGAGACGGAAGACGAGCCGGCGGCAGCCACCGTAGACGACGGTCCGAGCGCGGAGTTCGAGCCGCTGGACGAGGAGTCGACGACCGAGGCGGAGTCCGTCGAGACAGAATCCGGCGCGGCGGCGTCGGACACCCCAGAGCCGGCGACCGACGAGCCAGCGACGGAGGAGACCGAGCCGACCGACACGACGACGGCGGCGGAGCAATCGGGGGTCGAGACCGACGACACACTCGACGAGTCGGTTGAGGAATCGACCGAGGAGGCGCTGGGTGAGTTCGAGACCGACGACGACTCGCTGGGCGAGTTCGAGACCGGCGAGGTGGAATCGGAGATCGAAGAGGAACTCGACGACTTCGACCCCGAAGAAGACGACGTGCTCACCGACGAGGAGCGCGAGCAGGTCGAATCCGAGTTCGGCACGGAGTTCTCGACCGGCGACGAGGTCGAACCCGAACCCGAACTCGAACCCGAACAGGAGCCGGAGCCGCCGAGTGACGGAGCGTCGGACGGCACCGACGTCGAGCAGACCGACGAGCCAGTCACGGAGGAGCCGACAGCCGAATCGGAGCCTGAGGACGCCGGGACGGAGCCGGACCGTCCGGTCGACGAGACCGTCCTGGAGGCGATGGAGTCGCTGGACGACGGCGACGGAGCCGACCACGACGAACTGGTCGCGACGGTCGCAGACCGGACCGGTGCGAGCGAAGACGAAATCGAGGACGCCATCGACGACGCGCTGATGAGCGGGCAGTGTTACGAGCCGGCAGACGGGAAGCTCAAGCCGATCTGACGTGGTGGAGCCGATTCCGGACGTGCCGGCGGCGACGGCAGCGACCGCCGGCGAACGCCTGCTCGTGTTCGCGGATTACCACGCCGGCCTGGAGGTCGCACTCCGTCGTGACGGCGTCGAGCTCCGGTCTGCCGCGGAAGACCGGCGTGCGCGACTGCTGGATATCGTCCGCGATACCCGTCCTGACCGCGTCGTAGCGCTCGGCGACGCGGGGAACGCGCTCGGCACGCCCAGCGGCGAGGAGAAACGAGAGCTTCGCGAGCTGTTCGACGCTGTGACCAGCTACTGTCCCCTCGTGGTGGTGAAAGGGAACCACGACGGCGACGTCGAGACCGTCGCAGCCGACAGCGAGGACGTGATCGTCACTGACGGGACGGGTACACGTATCGGCGACATCGGCTTCGCGCACGGACACACGTGGCCGTCGGAGTCGGTGCTCTCGGCCGAGACGCTGTGTGTCGCCCACGAACACCCGCAGGTGCGACTCGAAGACGAGGTCGGCGGGGCGCGGACCGAGCGGGCGTGGCTCCGTGGCGGAGTGAATCCAGACCCGTTCACGGAACAGTCGCTTGCAGTCGACTCGACGCGGCTGGTCGTCTTTCCAGCGTTCAACGACCGCGTCGGCGGGACGTGGGTGAACGAGAACGACGCCTTTCTCGCGCCCTTCCTCCCCGACGCGCTCGCCGACGGAGAGGCGTACCTGCTCGACGGGACGCGACTCGGACGGTACGACCGATTCTGAGTAACGACCGTGCGCCTTATTCGGCTGTCACCCCCAGTGTGGTGTAATGAGCCAGCAGGGGCTGGACGCGTTCACTCACCTCGCCGCGCCGGTGCGGCAGGCGCTCTCCGAGCGCGGCTTCGACCAGCCGACAGAGCCACAGCGCAAGGCGATTCCGCCGCTCGCCGAGGGGCGAAATGGGCTCGTCGTCGCCCCGACCGGGACCGGCAAGACGGAGACTGCGATGTTGCCGGTGTTCTCTGCGATTGCAGACCGAGACGACGTAGAGGGGTTACAGGCCCTGTACATCACGCCGCTGCGCGCGCTGAACCGCGACATGCGCGAGCGGCTCGACTGGTGGGGCGAGACGCTTGGTGTCGAGGTAGACGTCCGGCACGGCGACACGACGGATTACCAGCGGAGCAAGCAGGCCGACGACCCGCCGGACGTGCTCGTCACGACGCCCGAGACGCTACAGGCGATGTTCACGGGCAAGAAACTCCGTGCCGCACTCGAAGACACAGAACACGTCGTGGTCGACGAGGTGCACGAGCTCGCTGCCTCGAAACGGGGCGCGCAGCTGGCGGTCGGGCTGGAGCACCTGCGCGAGTACGCCGGCCCGTTCCAGCGAATCGGCCTGTCCGCGACCGTCGGCGACCCAGAGGAAGTCGGGCGATTCCTGACCGGCGACCGCGACTGTGCGGTCGTGGAAGTTGACGCCGGCAGCGAGTTCGACGTGCAGGTGACGAACCCGGAGCTGACGCCCGATGACGAGGTGCTCGCCTCCGAACTCGTCACCGACGCCGCGGTCGCGAGCCAGGTGCGCACTATCGATGACATCGTGGGCGAAAACGACTCGACGCTCGTGTTCGTGAACACGCGGACGACGGCCGAGGGTCTCGGCTCGCGGCTGAAGGAGTACGGGACCGATATCGCGGTCCACCACGGCTCGCTGTCGAAGGAGGCGCGCATTGACGTGGAAGACCGGCTCAAGTCGGGGGAAATCGACGCGCTGATGTGTACCTCCTCGATGGAGTTGGGTATCGACGTGGGGAGTATCGACCACGTCATCCAGTATCAGAGTCCCCGCGAGGTGGCTCGACTGCTCCAGCGGGTCGGCCGTGCGGGCCACACCTCCGGGGAAGTGTCACGCGGGACCGTCATCACGACCCGGCCGGACGACACCTTCGAGGCGCTGGCCATCGCGAAGATGGCAGACGAGGGCGTCGTCGAGGACGCCGCAATCCACCACGGGAGTCTCGACACGGTGGCAAACCAGATTGCCGGGGTGTTGATGGGGTTCGGCGAGATTTCCGCACGGGGTTGTTTCGAAATCATCCGTCGGGCGTACCCCTACCGCGACCTCGAACAAGAGAGCTTCAAAGAGGTCGTGCGCGAACTCGCCGACAACCACGTGCTGTGGCTGGAGGAAGGCCACGACCGACTGGAGAAGTCTCGCGGGACGTGGGAGTACTTCTACCAGAACCTCTCGATGATTCCCGACGAGCAGAACTTCCGGGTCGTGGACATGGCCTCGGGCCGGACGGTCGGGACGCTCGCGGAGCGGTTCGTCGTCAACTTCGCCGCGCCGGGTGAGGTGTTCATCCAGGGCGGAGAGATGTGGCGTATCACCAACGTGGACGAGGACGACGAGAAGGTGCAGGTCACGCCGGTCGAGGACCCCGGCGGCGAGGTGCCGTCGTGGACCGGCCAAGAGATTCCCGTTCCCTACGACGTCGCCCAGCGGGTCGGCCGGATGCGCGGCGAGACGAAATCCGCCTTCGAAGCCGGCCAATCCCGGGAGACCGTCGCCCAGGGGATGGCCGAGGAGTATCCGACCGACGAACACACCGCGTGCGAGGCGCTGGACCCCATCGAACGCCACGAGCCACCGATGGCGACCGACGAGACGCTTCTGGTCGAGGCGTACGGGCGCGAGGTCGTTCTGAACGCCTGTCTCGGCCACAAGGCGAACGAGACGCTCGGCCGCCTGCTCTCGGCGCTCATCGGCCAACAGACCGGCTCGTCCGTCGGACTGGAGACGGACCCCTACCGCATCCAGCTGGAGGTTCCTTCGGGCGTCTACCTCGGTGACGTGGTCGACCTGCTGTTCGACACCGACCCCGGCCACGTCGAACCGCTCATCGAACTGTCGCTGAAGAACTCCGATTCGCTGAAGTACACGCTCGCACAGGTCGCTGCGAAGTTCGGCGCGCTCAAGGGGTGGAAGGGCGGCCGCGGCTTCGGTCGCGACCGCCTGCTCGAAGCCCTCCGAGACACGCCGGTGTACGACGAGGCGCTTCGGGAGACGCTCCACGTCGAACTCGACGCCGACCGCGCGAGTGCCGTCCTCGAATCGGTCCGCCGGCGGGAGGTGGCCGTCGAGACAGTCGGCGAGCGCACGCCAATCGGCCTTGGCGGCCACGCCTCCGGACAGGAGCTACTCTCGCCGGAGAACGCCGACGCGTCGATTATCGAGACGGTCAAGGAGCGCATTCAGGGCGACCGGATGTTGCTGTTTTGTCTCCACTGTCAGGAGTGGGAGACGAAGCGGCAGGTGAAACGCATCGACGACCCGCCGACGTGTCCCAACTGTGGCTCGACGCGCATCGCGGCGCTGAATCCGTGGGCCGACGAGGTGGTGGCCGCCGTCAAGCGCGCCGACAAAGACGAGGAGGAAGAACGGATGACGGAGCGGGCGTTCAAAGCCGGCTCGCTCGTGCAGGGCCACGGGAAGGAGGCGGTCATCGCGCTGGCCGCGCGCGGCGTCGGGCCGCGCAACGCGGCGCGAGTCATCAACAAGCTCCGCGACGACGAAGACGACTTCTACCGGGACATCCTCGCGAGAGAGCGCGAGTACGCCCGGACGAACGCGTTCTGGGACTGACCGACGAACATTTGAGCCAGTGCCACTCATAGACGGTATGGCACGAGAGGAACGCGAGACAGAAACGTCGGCAGCCGCGAAAGTGAGTTCGTGGCCGCTGTTCGTCGCGCTCGGTCTCGCGGTGGGGGAGGTCGGCGTCGTGATGGCAATCTATCCGCTGGCCATCGGCGGGCTCGTGCTCTTTGCCGGGAGCATCGCTGGCATCCTCACCGAAGCCGGCTACACGGAGCGCCCGTGGCGAACGCTGACCGCGCTGTCCGGCGTGTTCGTCGCCCTCGGCTTGATTGTCGTCGTCACGCAGACTGGCACGAGCGTCGGAGCTATCGAGAGCGCACTCGCCTCGACCGACACCATCGTCCTGCGCGGCTTCTCCATCGTCGGGGCGGGAATCGTCGCGCTCGCGGCGAGTATCGCAGGCGGCTCAGTGACTGACGCCGGTCCCGCGGCGTGAACCCGTAACCTCTTAGACGCACAGGAGCAAGCAACAGGTATGTCATCACGGACGTTCGACCGCGAGACGCTCCTCGATCTCATCGTCAACGCCATCCCGTTGGTGATGATGGCCTTCTTTATCGGTGTCTTCGTACTGTACAACCCGTTCGGAACCGACCTCGCCAACCAGGCGATTCAGCTCAGCATTGTCGTCATCACCTTCGGCGCACTGTTCGTGTTAACGTACTTCTCGGGGCGTGCCATCTCGAAGGCCGAGGCCGAACTGGAAGAGAACCCGGAGGAGTTTGCGGAGCCGCAGGCCGCCGCCGCGGACCCGAGCGAGGCGACCACGCCGGACTACGACGAGGAGGAGTTCGGCGAGGTCACGTCCGACGAGCCACCTGAAGATGCAGCCGCCATCGCGGCAGACGACGCCGACGACGAGTCAGCAGATGACGAGTAAGCCGCCCGCGTAGACGCCTGGGAACACAACCTTTCTTATCGCCCGGTCCTCAAGCTATAGCATGGCAGGAGAGCAACTCGCGTTAACCGTTCTCATGGGGGTCTTCCTGGTAGGGGTCGCCACCCTCGTCTCCCGCATGGAGAACCTCCGCGCGTACACACCGCTTGTCAGCGGCGACGCTGGCTACGGCGACAGTACGGCCACGAGTCACAAACCGTCCGGGCTGATTCGCTGGCTGACGACAGTCGATCACAAGGATATCGGGATTCTGTACGGCATCTACGCCACCATCGCGTTCGTGTGGGGCGGCCTCGCCGTCATGCTAATGCGCGTCGAGTTGACGACGCCGGCACTCAACGTGCTCAACGTGCTCGGCGGCACGGGCACGTACAACGGACTCCTCACGAGCCACGGCATCACGATGCTGTTCCTCTTCGGGACACCCATCATCGCCGCGTTCTCGAACTACTTCATCCCGCTGTTGATTGGCGCGGACGACATGGCGTTCCCGCGCATCAACGGCATCGCGTTCTGGCTGTTGCCGCCGGCCGCGCTGCTCATCTGGGCTGGCTTCTTCCTCGACCCACTGACGGGCGGGGCGGTCGGAGCCGCCGAGACCTCGTGGACGATGTACACGCCGCTGTCGGCAGAACAGGCGAACCCCGGCGTCGACCTGATGCTGCTCGGGCTTCACCTCTCGGGAATTTCGGCGACGATGGGCGCGATTAACTTCATCGTCACCATCTTCACCGAGCGCTCGCCGGACGTGAACTGGGCCAACCTCGACATCTTCTCGTGGACCATCCTCACCCAGTCGGCGCTCATCCTCTTCGCGTTCCCGCTGCTGGGCAGCGCACTCATCATGCTTCTGCTCGACCGGAACTTCCAGACCGCTTTCTTCGCGGTCGACGGTGGCTCGCCGATTCTCTGGCAGCACCTGTTCTGGTTCTTCGGTCACCCCGAGGTGTACATCCTCGTGTTGCCGCCGATGGGGCTGGTGTCGTGGATTCTGCCGAAGTTCTCGGGCCGGAAGCTGTTCGGCTACAAGTTCGTCATCTACTCCACGCTCGCCATCGGTGTGCTCTCTTTCGGTGTGTGGGCCCACCACATGTTCTCCTCCGGTATCGACCCGCGTATCCGGGCGAGCTTCATGGCGGTGTCACTCGCGATTGCGATACCATCCGCGGTGAAGACGTTCAACTGGATCGCGACGATGTGGAACGGTAACATCCGGCTCACAGCGCCGATGTTGTTCTGTATCGGGTTCGTCGCGAACTTCGTCATCGGCGGAATCACCGGCGTCTTCCTCGCCGCGATTCCGGTCAACCTCGTCTTGCACGACACCTACTACGTCGTGGGCCACTTCCACTGGATCGTCATGGGGATGATTGCCTTCGCCGGCTTCGGGGCTATCTACTATTGGTTCCCCATCGTCACCGGGAAGATGTACCAGAAGCGGCTCGCGAAGATGCACTTCTGGATCTCCGAGATTGGCGTCGCGGTGACGTTCTTCGCCATGCTGCTGCTCGGCTACCTCGGCATGCCGCGCCGCTACGCAACCTACGAGTTCAACGGGCTCATCGCGCCGCTCGCACAGGTGACGACGCTCCACCAGGTCGCGACGATTGGTGCGTTCATCATCATGCTCGGACAGCTCATCTGGGTGTGGAACCTCACCCAGTCGTACCTCGAAGGGCCGGTCGTCGAGGACGAGGACCCGTGGAACCTCAAGGAGACGGGACAGTACTCCCGCGAGTTCGAGTGGTTCGGCGAGCAGCTCGACACGACCGACGAGGACACGCCCACGCTGGCCGCCGACGGCTCCGGCGAGCCGAGCGACGACTGACGTTCGTTTTTAATTCAAGCTCGTAAATACGAGCACGATTCCGGTGATAAACATCATCCCGGCGACTCCTGCGAGCACACCGAATAACGCTTCCTTCTCAGACATACGCTCCGTAGGTGGGTCGTGGACAAAAGGCTAATCTTCACCAGCCCCCGAGTACACCGTGTGTCCACGCGCGAATCACCGACGAACGGGCGGCGGCTCGTCCTCATCATCTACGTCTCCATCGTCCTGCTGACGGCCGTCGTCGGGTTCGTCATCGGCGCAATCGGTCCGCAGGGACTCGACCCAGAGCTGTACGGCGTCATCGACCTGCCCCCGACGCCGTTCGGCACTGCCTTCTACGGCGCAGCGACCATCGCCAGCATTCTCGGGGTCCTGCTGGTCGCGATTATTTACGTCTCCGACCGATACGACGACGCCGAGCCGGGCCAGCAGCCTTAGGCCAGCCCGATTTTCTCCGAGTACGTGCCGTACTGCTGTTCGAACGTCTCCATGATCTCCCCCATCGTCGCGTACACCTTCACCGCGTCGACGATGTACGGCATCACGTTCGCGTCACCGTTGATAGCCTCGGCGAGGTCATCGAGACACTGCCGGACGGCATCGTCGTTGCGCTCGCGCTTGACACGCTCTAGTCGCTCAATTTGCGTCTCTTGGACGCCCTCGTCGACGTGGAGGATGTCGATGTCGGGGTCGTCGTCGGTGACGTAGTCGTTGACGCCGACGACGGTCTCTTCGCCGGCATCGACCCGCTTTTGATACTCGTAGCTGGCTTCCTGAATCTCGCGGTGGAAGTAGCCGTTGTCGATACCCTCGAGCACGCCGTCGCGGACGGAACCGTCGCCGAGGTCGCGGATCTCCTCGAGATACTCCATAATATCGGCTTCCATCTCGTCGGTGAGCGACTCGACCGCGAAGCTCCCACCCAGCGGGTCGACCGTGTCGCCGACGCCGGACTCCTCTGCGAGGATCTGTTGGGTCCGGAGCGCAACGCGGACGGCCCGCTCGCTCGGGAGCGCGAGCGCCTCGTCGTAGCTGTTGGTGTGAAGCGATTGAGTACCGCCGAGGACGGCCGCCATCGCCTGTACCGTCGTCCGGACGATGTTGTTGAGCGGCTGTTGGGCAGTGAGCGACTGCCCGGCGGTCTGAGTGTGGAACTTCAGTCGCTTCGACTCCGGCGCGTCGGCGTCGTACCACTCGTCCATGACGCGCGCGTAGATGCGACGCGACGCGCGGAACTTCGCGACCTCCTCGAACATGGAGTTGTGCGAGTTGAAGAAGAACGAAAGCAGCGGGCCGACCTCGTCCACGTCCAGCCCGCGGTCGAGTGCGTCCTCGACGTAGGCGAAGCCGTCGGCCAAGGTAAACGCGGCCTCCTGTGTGGCTGTCGAGCCGGCCTCCCGGATGTGGTAGCCCGACACCGAGACGGGGTGGAACTTCGGCGTCTCCGTGACCGCGTACTCGACGGTGTCGGTGACCACGTCGAGTGAGGGCTCGGGCGGAATTACCCACTCTTTCTGGGCCATGAACTCCTTGAGCATGTCATTCTGGAGGGTGCCGCGAACCTGGTCGCGGGCGACGTCCTGCTGGTCTGCGAGCGCGATGTACATCGCGTAGACGACCGCGGCGCTCGGATTGATAGTAAACGAGGTGGAGACCTCGCCGATGTCGATGCCGTCGAACAGAATCTCCATGTCGGCGAGCGTGTCGACCGCGACGCCTTCCTTCCCGACCTCGCCGTCCGCCATCGGATGGTCGGAGTCGAGTCCCATCAGCGACGGCATGTCGAAGGCGACCGACAGGCCGGTCTGGCCTTCGTCGATGAGGTAGTGGAACCGCTCGTTGGTCTCCTCGGCCGTGCCGAAGCCGGCGAACTGCCGCATCGTCCACGTCCGGCCGCGGTACATCGTCGGATACGCCCCCCGCGTGTACGGCTCCTCTCCTGGAAACCCGAGGTCCTCGTCGTAGTCGATGTCAGCGACGTCTTCCGGCGTGTACAGCCGGTCGATTTCGTGGTTCGACACCGTCGCGAACCGATCGTTGCGCTCGCCGTACTCCAGGTACTCGGCGAGCGTCTCGTCTTCCCACGACTCGCGGCCGTCACGAATCTCCGCGAGGTCGTCATCGTCGAACATACCACCGGCTACGCGAACTGCAGTAAAGAATCTTTAGCAATCTTTGCCGGAATTGCCCTGATTATTTTTCCTCGTCGTCCTCGTCGTCGTGTTCCTCGATGCGGTCGTTGACCTCTTCTAGCTGTGTAATGATGGAGTCCAGTTCGGTTGTTAGCGTCGCCTGCATGTTCTCGGTCACCTTCTGTGTCACCGACTCCTCGACGCTTTCGGTCACCTCCTCGGTGACGGTTTCTTCGACGTTCTTCGACACTTCCTCGGCGACGTTTTCCGTTACCTCCTCCGTAACGGTCTCCTCGACGCTCTCGCTGACGGTTTCTTCGACGTTCTTCGAGACCTCTTCCGCAACGCTCTCTTCGACGTTCTTCGACACTTCCTCGGTCACACTCTCGGACACCTCCTCTGCGACGCTCTCTTCGAGGTTTTCGGTCACCTCCTTTGTCATCCAGTCGGGGTCAAATCGAGCCATCTTCCAGCCGACGTGAACGACGTACGAGACGAGGCCACCGAGTCCGAACGCGATACCCGCAGCTCTGCTCCCAGTTGCGATGAGTACGACAGCGGCGAACAGAAGCAGACCGTACGCGAGGTCAGTGAGGAAATCTATCTGGTTCGAATTCATCTGCCACCTACTGTAGACGTGTTAGACATACCGAGTGGTACAGCCTGAAGCCGAATAACTCACACGCAACTCAGTTCTCGTCCATGAGCCGGTGGGTGGTCTCGACCAGTGGATGGTGACCGTAGTCGACCTCGGTGATGTCCTCGACCGACTCTAGTCCTTCCTTGCGTGCGGTCTCTGCCATTCCCAACTCGACGCGCTCGTCGAGGACGATGACGTACGCGTCCATCTCCTCGATGCCGAGCCGGTGGGCCGCCTTCACCCGATGGTGACCGTCGGCGAGCAGCAGTTGGCCGTAGTTGTCGATGACGACGAGCGGTTCAGCGAGACCGTTCTCCAGCTCGTAGCTGCGTCCCTGTAGCTCGTCGGTGTACACCTTGCTCTGGGTTGGTGTCAGCTCGGCGAGACGGACCGTCCGGGGTTCCTCGGTGGTCTCGACGCCGTGGATGTTAGTCAACGTCGTCATTAGCTTTCGGACCTTGCTCGGCGTCGCTCGCTCGATCTGTGACCGAACGACGTCCGAGTTCGAGATGATGCCGACGAGATTCCCCGCGTCGTCGACCACCGGTAGCCGCTGGATGCCGGACCGGAGGATGACGCGTCCGGCGTCGTGAATCTTCATCTCCGGGTGAGCGACGACGAGGTCGTCCGTCATCACGGTGAATATCGGCGCGACTTCGTCGGCGAGCAGCAGGTCACGCGCCGTGATGAACCCCTCTACCTGTCTCCCGTTCGTCACCGGAAACCCGGAGTGTGTTTCGTCGCTCTCGGCGATGCGCTTTGCGACGTTCGAAACGGTGTCGTCGGGACTCACCGTGGCAACGTCGCGTGTCATATAGTCGCGGACTCTCGGCTTCTCGTCGAGCGCGCCCTCTTCCATCGTGTCATACGTCGCCAGCACCGGTCAAAAGGGTGGCTGTCACGCCGCATCGTCGGGGTCGTCGTGCTCGGGGAGCGCCTCCGCCAGCCCGAGGTGCGTGTCCTTCGCGTAGACGGCCGCTGGGGACGCATCCGTACCGACGCCGACCGTCTCGAAGAACCGTTCTGAAATCACGTCTCGAATCGCCGTGTCGGCCTCGTCTTCCGCACCGAGTCCGCCGACCGGTATCTGTGCGCCGGCCATGTCGGCGTGTCCGCCCGCGGAGCCAATCTGGTCGAACGCCTCACGCAGCGCCTCGCCCAAGTCGAGCTCGGAGCCGCGAGCGCGAGCGGAAGCGAAGACGGTGTCGTCGATGGTGCCGAAGATGAGGGTGGTCGATACGCCGTCCATCATGAGGAGTTGGTCCGCCGCCTGTGCCAGGGCATCGCGGTCGGAGATCACACCGACGTACGAGGCTAACACGCCGTCGCGGATGTCTCGGTTCACGATAGCGCTGGCGAGAATCTCCACCGTCTCGGCGCTCACGCTCGGCGATTCGATGCGTTCGAGCTTTGCGGCATCGACGAAGGAGACGAGATACGCGGCCGCGTCGAAGTCTTCGCCCGCAACCTCACGAGAGAAGTCGTCGGTGTCGACCTGAATGCCGAACAGGAGCGCCGTCGCGAGTTCCGGCGTCGGGTCGATGCCGAGTTTGCGGAGGTAATCGGCGAACAGAGTGGAGGTGGAGCCGACGTTCGACCGAAGGTCGACGAACGACGCCTCGACCGGAGCCCGCGGTGGGTGGTGGTCGACGACGATGTCGATATCGGTCTCCGGAGGGAGCTGGTCGTTGATGCCCGGACGCGAGTGGTCGACGAGCGCAATCGAGCCGAACTCGGGGAGTTCCTGGTCGGTGGAGAACGTCTGAAGCTCCAAATCGAGGAGGTTCACGAGCGCGCGGTTCTCCTGGTGACTGATGTCGCCGAAGTAACACGCCTGTGCTTCGATGCCGGCACGCTCTGCGATGCGAACGAGCGCGAGCGCACTCGCGATGGCGTCCGGGTCGGGATTGTCGTGTGCAAACACCGCAAGCGGCGGCTCTGCGGCGCGTAACACGCGCATGAGTCGCCGGGTCTGAAGTCCGTCGTCGCCGACCCGGTCGAGCATGAACGACGACAGTGCATCCGCGGGGTCGTGTACGTCGTCGGCGAGCTGGTGGAGCCGCTCGCGTTGTGCGTCCGTCGGCTCGTTGCCGGTAAATGCGAACAGTCGGGCGTCGGGAAACGCGTCCACAGCGAAGTCGGCAATCGCGCAGTTTTGTGCTGGGTCGTCGCTCCCGACGACGACCGTATCCGGGTCGAAGGAAACCGTCGCAACGGTCGCCGGGTCCGCCGGGTCACCGAGCGTCGCAGCGATACCGTCCGACCGGAGGGTCTCGACCCGGTGTTCGTCCTCGGTCACAACGTGTGTGCGGCTACTCTCGGCGACGGCGAGCTGTCTACCGACCGACCCGCAGCCCAAGACGAGTCGGGATGCCATACTACAAGGTGGAGAGCGAGTGGGTAAAATCCACTGTTCGGACTAGCCGAACAGCACTGCGGCCGCATCAAATGCCACGTTGTCAAACAGGACGAGCCCGGGGAGCAGTCCCACGGTCACGACCGCGGCGACGATGACAGCACCGTACAGCGCCGACGGATACGACTCGATGACGTGCGGCTCGTCCGGCTCGTCGATCCACAGCGCCTTCACGACGCGGCTGTAGTAGAACAGCGACAGTGCGCTGTTGACGGCACCGACGAGCGCGAGCCACCACAGTCCACCGTTGACAGCGCCGGCAAAGAGGTAGTACTTCGAGAGGAAGCCTGCCCCGACCGGAAGCCCGGCCAACGAGAACATGAACACGGTCATGGCGACGCTGACGAGCGGTGCCTGCTTCGCCAGCCCGCGGTAATCCTGGAAGGTACGGCCCACGTCCCAGTACTCCGCGAGCGCGACGAACAGGAACGCACCGGTGTTCATGAAGCCGTAAACGAGCAGGTGAATCATCCCTGCACCGAGGATGAGACTCTGTTCGCCCGTTCCGGTAAGCGCCGCGAGCGCGATGAGCACGTAACCGGCGTGGCCGATGGAAGAGTACGCCAACATCCGCTTGACGTTCTCCTGTGTCGCAGCGGCGAAGTTACCGAGCGTCATCGTGGCGACAGCGAGCACCGTCACGACAACCGTCCAGTCGAGCGCGTTCTGCACGCCGGAACTGGCAATCGGAAAGGCCACGACGAGCACGCGGAAGGCGAGCGCGAAGCCGGCCGCCTTCGACGCCGACGAGATGAACGCCGACACCGGTGCGGGTGCACCCTCGTACGCCTCGGGGGCCCAGAAGTGGAAGGGGACGCTCGCGGTCTTGTACGCGAATCCGCCGATAATCATCAACAGCCCGACACCGAGTACGCCCGGTAGCTCGGTTCCCTCGACGAGCTGTTCCGCGATGCCGTCAAGCAGCAGCGTCCCGGTGGCCGCGTACACCAGCGAGATGCCGAACGCGAACACGGCAGACGAGAGCGCGCCGATGAGGAAGTACTTGAGTCCCGCCTCGACGCTTCCCTTGTTCTGTTTCATGAACGCGACGAGCGCGTACGACGGGAGCGACGCGAGTTCGAGTGCGACGAACGCGACGGCGAGCGAGCCCGCAGCAACCATCACTGTCATCCCGGTCACGGCGAGCATGATGAGCGTGTAGTACTCCGCCTGATACCGATGGCTGTTGAGGTAATCGTGGCTGCCGAGCACGACGACGGCCGTCACGCTGGTGACGATAACCTGGAAGAACAGCGACATCTGGTCGACGACGAGTTGGTCACCGTACAGCGAAATCGGTTCCGTGCCGACGCCGGTGAGGAGATAGACGAGCGAGACGCCCATCGCGGCGAGCGCACCGACGAAGGCCACGCCCGAAAGCAGTCGCGGGCGGTTCGACTCGGGGTCGATACTGTCCACGAGGAACAAAGCGAGCGCCGTCGACGCGAGGACGAGGACGGGCGCGGTCGCCGCCCATGCTGGCTCGACCATCAGAGCCCACCTCCGAAGTTCGCGGCAGTGGTTTCGAGAATCGGTTCAGTTGCGTCGAGCACGCGCTCGAACGCGAGGTCGTACGGGAACGTCCCGAGGGCGATGATGAACACGATGAGCACGAGGAGCGGAACCACATCGTGAAGCGATGCGGTCGTGACTTCGTAGTCGGTCTCGGAGCGGAACGGACCGAACAACGTCCGCTGCATCGACCACAGCAGGTAGCCGGCCACAATGACGATACCGAACATCGCGAGCGCAGTAAGCAGGGTGGAGTAGGCGAAGTGGGCATCGAAGCTCCCGACGAAGACGAAGAACTCCGCCGCGAAGCCGGCCATCAGTGGTAGCCCCATGTACGCGAACGCGCCGGCGACGAACGCGCCGGCTGTCACGGGCATCTTGTCCGCGAGCCCGGACATGTCACCGACCATGCGCGTGTGCGTGGTGTTGTAGATTACACCGACGCACGCGAACAGGAGCCCGGAGATGAGTCCGTGGCTCACCATCTGGAAGGTCGCGCCGCCGGTCCCGTACATCGTGTAGGCGACGAGTCCCAGCGTG
>Ga0209946_1000002_pt1 | contig 149041 bp, 169 predicted proteins | sample SalPon2_A_H2O_MG_FD_185704 | JGI IMG/M metagenome (GOLD analysis project Ga0209946, IMG submission 185704) | Salt pond water microbial communities from South San Francisco under conditions of wetland restoration - Salt Pond MetaG R2_A_H2O_MG... | ecosystem: Environmental > Aquatic > Non-marine... | reverse complement strand
GGCGGCACGGGGTACAACCCGGAGCGCGACGGCGAGCGCCGCCGCGTCACCGTCCGCGGCGCGGAAGTGAGCGACGAGACGCGACAGATCAACGTGAAGGTCACGAGCGACGACGCGGACGTCGCGGCGGTCCTCGGCGATGACGCCGAGGAGAGCGACGACGAGTAACACGTTCTTATGGCTGATTCAGTCCCGAGCGACGCCGTGAACAGCGTGCGTGCAACGCTCGCCCGCGCTGGTCGCACCGACCGGCCGAAGGTGACGGTCCCCGACGAGGAGACCGACCGGTTCCCCGAGTTCGAGGTCGTCCGCATCGGCACCGGCGACAGCACCTACTTCGCCCGCGTCGAGCTCGCCATCGACGACACGATGGAGCTTCGCGGGCTCTACGACAACGCCCGCCTCGCGAAGGAGGGCGACGGCGAGAACCACCTCCCCGCGTGGGCCGACGACAACAACCTCGATTTCGGCCGCACCGTCCACCTCGACATCGTCGACGAGGGGTTCTTCTACGGGCTTCGCGCCCCGGGTGAACGCGTCGTCTACCGCGTCCCCGACCGCCCGGACGACGGGCTGGCCGATATCGCCGAGGGCATCGAAGAGGGGTCACAGTGAGCGACACCCCCTACGAGCAGTTCCTCGCCGGCCAGCGCCACGACGACATCCTCGTGTTCCTCCACGAGCAGTCCGTCGGCGAGCCGGAGGCGCTCGCCGGCGTCGCCGAGGACGTCGGCCCGGGCGTCGCGCTCGTCCTCCCCGGCGACCGTGGCAGCGATGTGCTCGGCGAGGTCGTCGGTATCGACCCGATGGACTTCGCCGGCGTCGCGATGGACACCGACGGCGACATCCGCCGCGACTGCACCGGCGGCACCTGCCCCGAGGGAACGGGTGACGCCCACCGCGTCAAGTTCGTCTTCGCGTTCACCGAGGCCCAAAACGAGGAGGTCGGCGGCATCTACGCCGAGGGCGACGTGCTCCACGCCTACGCCGCCTGCGAGTGCGGCCAGACCTACTCCGACAAGTGGGTCATTGGCGAGGAGTAACACACCGACACAAGAGCCTTACCGGATTCGCGACTCGCTTCATTCGTGAGTGACGACGCCATCGATTTTCCGACTGTCGCCGGGATGGTCGCCGCCTGCCGGGGCGACTGGACGCTCGACTCGTTCGAGCGCGTCGAGCAGGGGACGGATTTCGTCGCCCGAGTCGCCTGCTCGACCCCGAACGGTGAGCGGCGGGCCGTCCTCAAGGCCACCATCGCGGAGTGGATGGCCCCCGAGATTGCCCGCGCCGAGCCGCGGCTGTTCGAACTCGTCGGACGCGAAACCGAGATTCCGGTTCCCGAGGTGTACGGGTTCGTCGACCGCCACGACGAGTATCCGGCCCCGTTCTATCTCGTGGAGGAACGCCCGGGCGAAAACTTCGAAGGGCGACCCGAGGAGCTACTTCCCGCCGCCCGTGAGCGCGTGATTCGCGAGGCCGGCGGAAATCTAGCCGCGCTTCACGAACTCGGCGAACAGCCGCGTGTCGGGCGCGTTGGCGTCAGCGACGGCGACCTGGCGATACTGCCGACCGACCACGACGCCGACTCCGAGCGCGAGCTGTTCCGTGCCGGCATCGATGAGACGTGTGACGCGCTGGCTGATGGCACCTACTTCCCAGACTACGCCGACGAGCCGCAGCGCTTTGTCGACCTCGCGGAGCCGCTTCGCGAGACGCTCCACGCGCGTGCCGGCGCGCTGACAGCACCGGAGCCACCCCGCTACTGCCACTGGGACTACCGCTACGGAAATCTGCTCGTAGACTCCAAAACGGGCGAGACAACGGCGGTGCTCGACTGGGCGAATCTCTCTGTCCGCGAGCCGGCCCACAATCTCGCGAGCGTGGAGTCACATCTGTTCGATGCGTACGGACAGGATACGGGCGGACGGGCGAGCGAGCTGCGTAAGCTGTTCCGCGACAGCTACGAGTCGGCCCGCGACGACTGGAGCTTCACCCCGGCGAAGCGCGACCGGATGGAGACGTATCTGCTCAAGTGTCGGACGGAGGCGATGGCGTGTCTCCCCCTGTGGTTGGAGGACGCGACGCCACGCGAGAAGGCGGTGCGAGAGCGCGAACACCGCGAGTACGTGGAGAAGTATCTCTAGCGCTCGGTGTCGACGCCTTCCTCGTCCTCCTCAGGGAGATTCCGGAACGCGTCGAGGATGACCTGTTTCGCCACCGCGCCGCGGGTCGTCCAGTGGTGGGCGTAATCGAGCATGTCGTCGTAGATGTCCGGCTTACAGCCGGCGGCCTTTGGGTGGCCGCCGCCGTTTACCTGCTCTGCGACCTCGTGACACCGCTCGAAGCCGTCGGTGCCGCGAATCGAGGCGGAGCCGGCGGGCTTGACGACAACCGCCGCGTCCGCGCCCTGCTCTCGGAGGGCTTCCGCGACCTCGTTTTGTGAACACCGACCGTAGGTGACACCGACCGTCGTACCGTCGACCTCGCGGAGTTCCGCGCGCTCGACGGCCTTGTCGATGAGCCGCTGTTTCTCGACGCGCTCGGCTTCGAGGAACGCCTCGACCTCGGTCGGGAGGTCCGCGCCGTGTTCGCGGACGACGGCGACGTACTCCTCCGGCTCCTCCCAGTGGGCGTAGTCGGCGAGGTCGTCAGAGCGCGGGTCGTCGCGAATCCAGAGGTCGTGGTCGCGGGTGACGGCCGCGAGTTCGGCAAAGCGACGGGGGAGTTCACCCAGCGACCGGAGCGTCACGTCGGCGGAACACTCCTCGTCGGAGTCGCCGACGACGAGGTCGACGCCGGCGGTCTCGACGCGGTCGGTCGCCTCGCTGCTCCACTGGTGGTGATCGTACCACGAGACGGAGTCGGCTCGCTCGACGAGGTCAGCGAGCCCGGTCAGGTCGTCGCGCTCGTCGGGACACAAGTCACAGATGTAGACGCGGACGCCGTCGGGGGCGAACTCCGCGAGGTCGGCGATCGCGTCGTCGAGTTCGTGTGGGCTCGCTGGCAACAGCCTCGCGCCGTCGTGGAACTCACGGATGAACGCGACGCAGGCGAGTCCGTCGGCGTCGGGGTCGGCCACGACGACCGTCTCGGCGTCGCCGAGCGTGGCTTCGAGTTCGGCCTCGTCGCGCTCTTCCTCATCGGGGGCGAAGAATCCGGCCCCCGGCAACAGCGAGGCTCGCTCCAGCGGAAGCGTCTCCGGGTCGATAAGCGAGTCGTCCATGCGCTGGCTGTGACGGCTGTGGGCAAGAAGCCCCCGATACGCCCGTCAGGCCTCGAGCTGGCGGACGGTGAGAACGGGCACGGGACAGTCGCGCACGACCGTCTCCGCGACCGACCCGACGATGAAGGAGTGCTCGCCGTGGCGGCCGCGCGTCCCCGTCGCGACCATGTCGGCGTCGGTGTCGTCGGCGTAGTCGATGATCTCCGTCGCCGGGTCACCCTCGCGGACGGCGACGGTGACCGGCTGGTCGGCCGCCGTCTCGACAGCGTCGAGTGACTCGTCTGCCTGCGCTTCCAGCGCCTCGCGTACGTCGTCGTGGACATCTTCGGGAAGTCCGTCGACCTGCGTCTCGTCGACGACGTACAGCGCGTGGACCGAGGCCTCGAACCGGCGGGCCACGTCGAGCGCGACGGTCACCGCACGGCGGCCGCTGGTGGACCCGTCCGTCGCAATCACGACCGTATCGAACATACATTGACTCCTCGCGGGCGCGGCTTAAACGTCGGCGAAAATCAGTCGGGGTCGGACGTTACGGCGACTCGCGCATCTCGATGGAGAAGTCGGAGACGGGGTAGGCGACACAGGTGAGCGTGTAGCCGTCGTCGAGTTCGGGTTCGCCGAGCATCTCGTTGGTGTAGTGTTCGACGTACTGCTCGGAATTGCCACCGTCGGTGATGTGACCGGCACAGGAGATACACTGACCCTGTCGGCAGGCGTACGGCAGGTCCCAATCCTGCTCTTCGCCGGCTTCCAACAGCGTTGTGTTCTCCTTGACCTCGATCGTCGTCCCCTCCTTGACGTACTCGACCTCGTACACCTCGGCCTCGTCGTCCGGAATCGCGGCGGGGTCGTCGTCGACCTCGGCGTCACCCTCCGCGAGTTCACCCTCGGCACCGCCCCCGCCGACGGCGGCGGCAGCACCACCGCCGCCGATGGACCGGTTCATCGGCTCGGGGAAGTCGGTCTCGTGGACGCTCTCGGCGCGACGTTCGAGCACCTTCTGTGAGATATCGTCCGGAGTCGCGTGCTCGGTGCCGCGTGCGAAATGCAGGGCAACCATCGTGAGCGTGAGCGACGCCCCGAGTACGATGCCCAGCGTAGTGACCATACGCCGTCTTTGTGTACGTGCTTCAATAGCGTTGCGATTAGCGCGCAGACGGCCGCGCTACAGCGAGAGGTTGATCGTCTTCGTCTGCTGGTAGTGGTCCAGCGTCTCCTCGCTCAGCTCGCGGCCGATACCCGACTGCTTGTAGCCGCCGAAGGGCAGGCCGGCGACGAGGTCGTGGTACGTGTTGACCCAGATGTACCCCGCTTCGATGTCGCGGGCCGTCTCGTTGGCCTGTGAGATGTCGTCCGTGATGACACCGCCGGCGAGACCGTAGTCCACGTCGTTGGCGAGTTCCATCATCTCGTCGTAGTCGTCCCAGCGGAACACGTCGAGCACCGGCCCGAAGATCTCCTCCTGGACGGCCTCGTGGTCGTGGTCCAGCCCGTCGACGAGCGTCGGCTCGACGAAACAGCCGTCCGACAGCGACTCGTCGTCCGGAATGCCGCCGCCGGCGAGGAACTTGCCACCGCCGGATTCGGCCTTCTCCAGATACTCCAGCGTGCGGTCGACCTGCTCGCGGGAGACCTTCGGTCCGAGGTCCGTCTCGCGCAGGAGCGGATCGCCGATGGTCATGTCGTCGACGGCCTGTGCCAGCCCGCCGAGCACCTCGTCGGCGATGTCGTCGTGGACGAACAGCCGGGAGCCAGCCTCACAACACTCGCCGGTGTTGTAGAAGATGGCCTGTGCGACGAGCTTGACCGCCTTCCCGGGAGCCACGTCGGGGTGGACGACGACCGGGCTCTTCCCGCCGAGTTCGAGCGTCACGTCGGTGACGTTGTCGGCGGCCGACTTCATCACCTGCTTGCCGACGGCCGTCGAGCCGGTGAACGCGACCTTGCGAACGTCCTCGTGGCCCGTCAGCGGTGGGCCGGCCTCTTCGCCGTAGCCGGGGACGATGTTGACGACGCCGTCGGGGACGATGTCGTCGATGAGTTCCGCGAGCCGCAGCGCCGACAGCGGGGTCTGTTCGGCCGGCTTCAGGACGGAACAGTTGCCGGCGGCGAGCGCCGGCGCGAGCTTCCACGACGCCATGAGCAGCGGGAAGTTCCACGGGATGATCTGACCGACGACCCCGTACGGTTCCTTGACGACCTGTCCGAGGCGTGACCCCTCCGGCATCGTGCTGCCTCCGTTCTTGCGGACGATGCCCGCAAAGTAGCGGAAGTGGTCTGCGGCCAGATACACGTCGGCGCTCGACTCGGAGACCGGCTTCCCGTTGTCGAGCGACTCCAGTTTCGCAAGCTCCTGGGAGTGTTCGTCGATGGCGTCGGCGATGTCGATGAGGATCTGCTGGCGCTTGCCGGCACCGTAGCCCGACCACGTCGAGTCGAAGGCGTCCCACGCGGCGTCGACGGCACGGTCGATGTCTGCCTCCGTCGCGCCACCGACGGACGCGAGTACCTCACCCGTCGTCGGGTCGACCGTGTCGATGGTGCCACCCTCCGCCGGCTCGACGAACTCGCCGCTGATGTAGAGGTCCGTCTGCTCGGGGACGACCTCCGCGGCGACCGACTCGTGTCGCTCTCGAATCTCACTTCGCGCTGATTCGCCTGCTTGCGATTCACTAGACATATCGAATACTACTGCGGGGGACAGCCGCAAAGTGTTTTCGGGGGACTCACCTGTCCGAGCGACAGAGAGGCCGCGTTTGCTGACACGACGACCCACTCGGGGCGTCGGGCTTGTTCACACGCGTGCAGAGACCGATGTCGTGGCAGGTCGTTCGTACCGCGATTCACTGTACTGTATAAAATTTTTACGTGAAGACTCCACCCAGTACGAGACATTGGAACGCAGTCTAGTGTCGAATCGATTCCGGACACATCTATTTCTAGGGAGGACGCACCCAGAGAGATGGCCCGACAGATCTGCAACGGGTTCGTCCAACACGACCGCAGAAACTATGCGGCCGCCGTCGAGGCGTTCGAATTCGTCGACCGGCTTCAGTTTCGTACTCCGTACTCGCGAATCGCCTCGGCAACGCAATCGAGACGTACCGGGTGCAAAAACAGCTGGAGCGGTCGGAACGGAAGTTCAGCAAGCTGGTCGAAAACTCCACGGACCTCATCTCCATCGTCTCCGAGGACGGCCGGTTCGAGTACGTCTCGCCGTCGTGTGAGCAGATCATCGGCTACACGCAGGAGGAACTCATCGGCGATTCGATCTTCAGCTACGTGTATCCGGAGGACAGACAGTACGTGATGGAGGAGTTCTTCGAGGGCGTGGAGAATCCGGATATCACCCCGGTCATCGAGTCCCGTCTCGACCACGCTGAACGGGACGACATCATCCTCGAATCGCGGGGGACGAATCTGCTGGACGACGACGTCGTGGAGGGGTTCGTAGTGAACACCCGCGACATCACGGAGCTGAAGCGCCGAGAGCAGGACCTCGAACAGCGCAACACGCAGTTGAAGAACATCAGGGACCTCATCTCACACGACATCCGGAATCCGCTGAACGTCGCGCGGGGCTCGCTCGACCTCTATCGGGAGGACGACGACGCATCACACATCGACAACGTCGAACAGGCACCCGGCCGCATGGACACGCTCATCGACCAGACGAACGTCCTGGCGGACCAACCCCTGCGAATCGAGGACACCACGACGGTGCCGTTCAGCCAGGTCGTCCAGTCGGCGTGGAACATGGTCGACACGAAGGAGGCGACCCTCCGGATAGACGGTCAAAACAGATCGAGAGAGACCCTGACCGGCTCCAGCAGCTGTTCGAAAACCTGATTTCAAACGCCATTACCCACGGTGGACCGGCCACCACCTGTGCCGTGGGGACAGCCGACGGGAGCCTCTACTTCGAGGACGACGGCACCGGCATCCCCGAGGAGGACCGCGAGCTAGTGTTCGAATCCGGTTTCACGACGGAGGCGGGGAACATGGGACTTGGACTCACGATCGTCGAGCGAATCGCCTCGGCCCACGGGTGGGAGTTGGAGATCACCGACAGCGCGGACGGGGGCGCTCGCCTCGTGTTGCACGGCGTCTCGTTTCAGCCGACGATGGTCAACTGAGCCGTGTCACTCGCGGGCGACCTCGTGGCGACCGAACCCGTACCGGAGCCGGTTGGCCAGCCGGCGAGAGAACTTCGCTCGGGTGCGTGAGTCGAACCGCTCGCCGAGCGCGTCGTAGATGAGCGGCACGGCGACCTCCTGTTCGAGCGCCTCCTGAACGGTCCAGGTGCCGGTCGAGCCGCCGGCGACGTGGTCGGCCACGTCACCGAGGTCGGTCCCTTCCTCGCGGAACGCCTCCTCGCAGAGTTCGAGCAGCCACGACCGGATGACTGCGCCGTTGTTCCAGGTTCGCGCGACGGCCTCCAGATCGAGGTCGTATCGCCCCTCGTGGAGCAGTTCGAACCCCTCGCCGTACGCCTGCATCAGCGCGTACTCGACGCCGTTGTGGACCATCTTCACGTAGTGGCCGCTGCCGGCCGGTCCCATCCGGTCGTGACCCTCGGGACCGGTGGCGACGGCGTCGAAGGCCGGCGTCATCGTCTCGTAGGCTCCCTCGGGACCACCGACCATGAGCGAGAAGCCCAGCTCTGCGCCGGCCGGGCCGCCCGAGGTGCCACAGTCGAGATACCGGGCGGCGGTCGACTCGGCGCGACGCGTCGAGTCCTCGAAGTGGCTGTTGCCGCCGTCGACGACGATGTCCTGCTCGGAGAGTGACGGCTCCAGTTCGTCGAGCGCGGCGTCGACCGGGTCGCCGGCGGGAACCATCAGCCAGATGCGCTTCTCCTCGCCGAGCGCGTCTGCGAGGGTGGGAATCGAGTCGGCGGTACCGATGCCGGCGTCGCGGGCGTCGGCGAGCGCGTCCTCGCTCACGTCGAAGGCAGTCACGTCGTGGCCGGAATCGACGACGCGGTCGGCGACGATACGTCCCATCCGTCCGAGTCCGATAACGCCGAGGTGCATACACGTCGGTTCGAGGGCCGGCAGGTAAGGCTCCCGGTCGTCGGGTGTGTCACGCGATAGCGTGACAATCGACCGAAACGAAGGTGTCATCCCATCCGGTAGCCGACGGTAGGTATGAGCGCCGACTCCACCGATTCGAGCATCACGGAGGGGAGTCTGGTGCGACCGCTGTTCACGCTCGCGTGGCCCATCGTCGTCACGCAACTGCTGCAGGTCGCGTACAACATCGCCGACACCATCTGGCTGGGCCGGACGGCCTACCCGTCGGCGGCGGTCGGTGCCCTCTCGCTCGCGTTTCCGCTCATCTTCCTGTTCCTGTCAGTCGGCGGCGGACTCACCGTGGCCGGGAGTACGCTCGTCGCCCAGTACACCGGCGCGGGCGGCGACGAGGACGCCAGCAAGGCCGCCAGCCAGACGCTCGCGTTCGTCACCGTCATCGCCGTCGTCGTCGGGGCAGTCGGCTATCTCTCGACCGACCTCCTGTTGGGACTGCTCCCGGCGGACTCCGAGACCGCGCGGTTGGTCATCCCGCTGGCGAGCGACTACATGCGGGTGTTCTTCCTCGGAACGCCGTTCCTGTTCGGCTTCTTCGTCTTCTCGGCGCTGATGCGCGGCTACGGCAACACCCGGATTCCGATGGCCGTCATGTTCGTGACGGTCGTCCTCAACGTCGTGCTCGACCCGCTGTTCATCTTCGGGTGGGACGTCGGCCCGCTCGATTTCCCGGCGATGGGCGTCGAGGGTGCGGCGGTCGCGACCCTGCTCTCGCGGGTCGTCGCCACGGCAATCGGGCTGTTCATCCTCTTCCGGCTGGCCGTCGGTCCCCAGCTCAAGATCGCGTATCTCAGGCTCGAACGGAAGTGGGTGAAACGCATCGTCAACATCGGTGCCCCCTCCGCGCTCGAACAGTCGACGAGCGCGCTGGCGATGATAACCCTGACCGCGATGGTCGCCTCCTTCGCCCCGCCGGTCGTGGCGGCCTACGGGCTCGGTAATCGGCTCATCTCGCTGGTCTTCCTCCCCGCGATGGGATTGGGGCGGGCGACGAACACGATGGTCGGGCAGAACCTCGGCGCGGGCCGGGGGGACCGGGCAGAGCGCGCGGTGAAACTCGCGGCCACGACGGGCGCGGTCGTGATGGCCGGCGTCGCCGTCGTCGCGCTCGTCTTCGCCGAGCCAATCGTCTCGGTGTTCATCAGTTCGACGACCGCGGACGCGACCGCGACAATCGAGAACGGGGTGCAGTATCTCCGGATCCGGACCGTCGAGTTCGCCTTCATCGGCGTGTTACAGGTCGTTCTCGGGGCGTATCGCGGTGCCGGAAACACCAGGACAGCGCTGGCCTTCTCGTTGACCGCGCTGTGGCTCGGCCGCGTCCCGACGGTGTATCTGCTCACCTTCACCCTCGGGCTGGGTGCGACCGGCATCTGGATCGGAATGGCGCTGGGCAATATCGTCGGGGCGGTCGCTGCGGTGGCGTGGTTCACCCGCGGAACGTGGAAGGACACGGTCGTCGAGACCGACGACGGGAGCCGGGCCGAGACGGCCTGACTACTCTGCGTCGGTTGCGCCGACGGAGAGATACTCGTCGAGGAGGTCCTGTCGCTGTTCGAGTTCGTCGACGGTCCCTTCCCACGCGTTGGCTCCCTTGTCGATGATGTAGGCCCGTTCTGCCAAGTCGAGCGCGAAGTCGACGTTCTGTTCGGTGATGAGCACGGTCACGTCCTGTTCGACGACCTCCGAGAGCACGTCGTAGAGGTCGTCGACGATGACCGGCGCGAGCCCCTCGGTCGGCTCGTCCAACAGGAGGAGGTCGGGGCTCTGGATGAGCGCACGCGCGACCGAGAGCATCTGTTGTTCACCGCCAGAGAGGTTGCGACCGCGGTTCTCTCGAAGCTCATCGAGGATGGGGAACACCTCGTACATCTCCTCGACAGGCCGTGGCTCGCGGCCTTTGGACATGTCGCGGGCCACCTGCATGTTCTCGTGGACGGTGAGCGTCGGGAAGATGCGTCTGGCCTCTGGAACGAGTTTGATACCCCGGTTCGAAATCTGGTCGACGGACTCCTCGGAGATGTCGTCGCCGTCGAAGGTGATACCTCCCTCGCGGCGGGGAATCGTGCCGGTAATCGTGCGGAGCGTAGTGGTCTTGCCGGCACCGTTGCGGCCCAGCAGCGTCACCACCTCGTTGTGCTCGATGTCGATATTCAGATCGAACAGGACGTGGCTGTTGCCGTAGAAGCCGTTCACGTCGGAGAGTTCGAGCAGGCTCACGCCGACTCACCTCCGGTCTCCTCGGCCTCGCCACGCTCTGGCGACGCCTCCAGTTCCTCGTCCTCGTCCAGCCCGAGATACGCCTCGCGGACGCGCGAATCGGCCAACACCTCGTCGGGAGCCCCGTCGGCAATGAGTTCACCATTGTCGAGGACGAGAATCCGGTCGGAGATGCCGAGCACGACCTCCATGTCGTGTTCGGTGATGACGAAGGTGGTGTCGGTCTCGTCGTCGAGTCGCTCGACCAGCTCCACCATCCGCGCCGTCTCGGTGGCGTTCATCCCCGCGGTCGGCTCGTCCAGCAGGACGATAGAGGGGTCGGTCGCCAGCGCGAGCGCGATTTCGACCTTCCGCTTGTCACCGTGCGAAAGGTTCGCACACTCGGTGTCGAGGATGTCGGTGACGTCGACCAGGTCGGCGATGTCCCGGACGCCCTCGGCGAGGTCGTCGTCGGTGTCGGCAACCGCACGGAAATCGAGGGTGCGACCGTCGCGGCTGATACGGGCGATACGGAGGTTCTCGCCGACGGTCAGCCCGTCGAAGACGTTGTTGATCTGGAAGCCACGCGAGAGCCCGAGCGAGGCAATCTCGTGGGGTGGCTTGTCGGTCACGTCGATGAGGTCTGCCTCGCTGTCGCGGGGCCGGAGCCGGACCGATCCGCTCGTCGGCTCCAATCGGCCGGTGAGCAGATTGTAGAAGGTGGTCTTGCCCGCGCCGTTCGGCCCGATGATGCTCGTAATCTCGTCGGCCTCGATTGAGACGTTCACGTCGTCGACGGCGACGAGCCGGCCGAACTGCCGGCGGAGCTCCTCGGTTTCGAGCACCGAACTCATGCTTCAGCACCCCCGAACAGCCCCTCCGGCTTGACGAGTAACACGGCGATCATCGCCACGAACGGGATGAGTTCACCCGCGCCGGGGACGACGAGACTCCCCACGGCAATAGTAATCCCGACGATATACGCGCCCACGAACGCGCCACCGAAGGAGCCGAGCCCGCCGATGACCGCGATGACGAACGCCCGGATGATGACCTGGTCGCCGAGACTGGAGGTAATCGAGAGCGTCGGTGCCGCGAGTGCACCGCCGAGTCCGGCGAGTGCCGCGCCGACGAAGAAGACGAGCGTGTAGAGCCGTGGGACGTTCACACCCATGAGCGCGGCCATGTCGCGGTCCGAGGAAGTGGCCCGCACCAGCCGACCGATGTTGGTCGTCCGGAGCACGAGGAAGATGGCACCGAGGGTGAGCACGGACACGAGGATGACGAAGCCGCGGTAGGCCGGCAGGGCGAGACTCTCCGTGAGCCGGATACTTCCGGCCAGCAGCGCCGGCGGGTCGACGACTTTCTGCCCGGTCCCGAAGACGAACCGGACCACGTCTGTGAGTATCAACACGAACGCGAAGGTGACGAGCAGCTGGTCCAGCTCCTCGCGGTGGTAGACGCGACGGATCGCACCGACCTCGATCAAGACGCCGACGAGTCCGGCACCGACCGCGGCCGCCACCAGCCCGAGCCAGAACCCCCCGGCGACTGACTGGATCGCGACGACGCCAATGTACGCGCCGATCATGAACAGCGCCCCGTGTGCGAAGTTCAAGACGTCGAGGACGCCGAAGATGAGACTCAACCCCACAGCGATGAGAAAGAGCCGCCCACCGATGGACAGCCCCGTGATTATCTGGTCGAAAACCAACCCTTGGGATACCATACCGTACCACTCCAACACAATATGATTAAACCTTACGTCCCGATGTTCTCCCGTCATGACACAATTCCTGCATAGAATATAAATACTATTCCTGCATATTCGGTCGTAGCATGGGAAGTGACCACATGAAACACAGTGACGGTGCTGGCAAGACAAGTAGTGGACGAGTGAACAGGCGGAGTTTCCTCGCTGCCGCGGGGACGGGAACCGCGGTGGCGTTGGCCGGCTGTAGCGGCGGGGGCGGTGACACCGTCAGAATCGGTGGAATCTACCTCATCTCCGGGCTGGCGCAGGCGCTGGGAACCTCCTCAGAGAACGCGGCGCGGGCCGCGGTCGACGACATCAACGAGAACGGGGGAATCAACGGCAACGACGTGGAGATCACGATTCGCGACCACGGCAGCCAGCCGGCACAGACGATTCGGAGCCTGGTGCAGGAGGACAACTCCGACCTGCTCATCGGCATCACCTCTTCGGGTGTCGGATTGGCGACGGCCCCAACCATCGAGTCGCTGGGCGTGCCGTTCATCGCCACCGATATCGGGACACCGTATATCACGGAGTTCGATACGGAGGCGTACGGCGACTACTACGAGAGCGACGACGGGAAGGCGGCACTCAAGCCGAACATCTTCCGGTCGACCGCGAACACCTCGCACATGACCTACGGCATCGCGAAGTTCATCGCCGACAACTACGGCGCGATGCGGGTCGCGAACATGGGACCGGACTACGCCTACGGCGAGCAGTGTTGGGAGTATTTCAAGGCTTACTCGGAAGGGCTGGGCGTCGACCACGAGTACGTCGCCAGCGAGTTCCCGTCGCTGGGTGCAAGCGACATGACGCCACAGATCAACTCCGTGTTGAGCAACGACCCGGACCTCGTCTTTACGAGCTTCTGGGCCGGCGACTCGACGACGTTCATGTCACAGGCCGCAGAGCAGGGGCTGTTCGACGAGGTGGAGGACGTGTTCGACACCATCGGCGCGGACCCGACGGTGTTCAGCGCGCTCGGTGACACCACGCCCGAAGGGATTCACCTGTCCGGATGGTACTGGCCGACCGCATACGACAACGAGTACAATCAGGCGTTCCTCGACAAGTACGAGTCGATGTACGCCGACGAGAACGTCCCATCGATTCCGGGCTTCACCGGCGGGCAGACGTGGGGCGCAGTCCAGACGTACAAGCAGGTCATCGAGTCGGTCGGCTCGCTCAACTCCGACGACATCATCTCCGAGCTAGAAGGGTTCACCTTCGAGGAGGACCCGCGCGGTCCCGTCACCTACGACGCCGACAGCCACCAGGCGCAGGCTCCGGTGACGCTCGGCACGACGAGCTTCGACGTGGACGTTCCGTACGACGGTGCCGGACTCGCCGACATCCAGAAGTACACCATCACCCGCGACGAATCGCTGGAACTGCTCGACGGGAGCGGTCTCGGCCCCGGAATGTAGATGAGCGGAGCACTCGATTCAGCGCCGGCCGTCGAGGGCAACGAGCGGCTGCTCGTCGGTGCCGGGCTGCTCCTGCTCGTCGTCGCGCCGTTCATCCTCGGGCCGTTCCAGACGGGGTTGCTCGCGGAGGTGCTCATCTTCGGCATCTTCGCGACGGCGTTTAACCTGTTGTACGGCTACACCGGGCTGCTCTCGTTCGGACACGGGATGTTCTTTGCCGTCGCCGGCTACACGATGGCGAAGACCGTCCAGACGGTCGGACCGATGCTCGGCTTCGGCGAGCTGTTCGGCGGGGCGAGCGTGCTCGCGACGTGGCTGTTCGGACTCGTGCTCGCGATACTCGTCACCGTGTTGGTAGCGATGGCAATCGGCTATCTCGCCGTCCAGCTCGAGGAGATCTACTTCGCGATGATCACCCTCTCGTTCACGATGGCGATTTACGCCATTGCGAACCAGGACATCATCGGGACGCTCCTCGAGTTCTTGGGGATGGGCAACGGCACGTTCACCAACGGTTCGGACGGGCTGACCTTCACCCTCGGTGAGGTGGACCTGTTCGGCTTCACGTTCACGCTCGTGGACATCGCCGACCCGTTCGCCTACTACTTTTTCACCATCGCCATCTTCGCGGTGACGATGTATCTGCTGTACCGCATCGTCAAGTCGCCGTTCGGGACGGTGTGTAAGGCGATTCGTGAGAATCCGGAGCGTGCGAGCGCACTCGGTATCAACATCACGCGGCACTCGTGGGTGACGTTCGTCCTCTCGGGCGGTTTCTCCGGGTTGGCGGGCGGACTGCTCATCCCGCTGTTCACGAACGTCACGCCCCGGTACGCCTACTGGGCGTTCTCGGCGGAGCCGGTGTTGATGACCGTCATCGGCGGCCCGTACTCCTTCTTCGGACCGCTTGTCGGCGCGTTCAGCTACCGGTACCTCCGGTGGTTCATCAGCCGCTTCGAGATGCTGGAGGCGTACTGGCAGTTCAGCTTCGGCCTCCTCCTGCTGTTGGTCGTGCTGTTCGTCGCCAACGGCGTCATCGGTGCGCCGAAACAGGTTCGCTCGTGGCTCGACTCCCGCGGCGAGTAACTACTCGCCCAGCTCTCGTCGCTTGATTTTTCCGGTCGTCGTCTGGGGCAACTCCGCACGGAACTGTATCTCGCGTGGGTACTCGTGTTTCGCCAGTCGCTCGCGCACGAGGGCGCGAATCTCCCCGCGCAGCGCGTCTCCGGCAGTGGCGTCGTCGGTGGGCTGGACGAACGCCGCAATCTTCTCGCCGCGGAGGTCATCGTCCACGCCGACGACACCGACTTGTGCCACGCCAGGGTGGTCCAGTATCGCCTGCTCCACCTCGCCGGGACCGACCCGGTAGCCGGCGGTGATGATGACATCGTCGGCACGCGATTTGAACCAGAAGTAGCCGTCCTCGTCGCGCCAGCCGAGGTCGCCGGTGAGATGCCACGTTCCACCGTCCGGTGCATCAACCGTCGCCGCGGCGGTCTTCTCGGGCTGATTCCAGTATCGCTCGAAGACGATCGGGTCCCCCTCACGTTTGATAGCCAGCTCGCCGACCTCGCCGTCGGGGCGGCGCTCGCCCGTCTCGGGGTCGATCGGTGCGGCCTCGTGGCCGGGGACTGGCTTCCCCATACTCCCGGCCCGTGTCTCGAACCACGACCGACAGTTGGCGATGAAGATATTCGCCTCCGTCTGGCCGTACAGTTCGTTGATTAGGACGCCGCCGAGTTCCTCGTCCGCCCAGTCGAGTATCTCGGGCGTGAGCGGCTCGCCGCCAGAGCAGATGGCCGACAGCGCGAGGTCGTAGCTGTCGGCGGACACGTCCATCAACATCCGTATCGCGGTCGGCGGGAGGAAGCCGTTCGTCACCGAGTACCGCTCCATGAGCGCGTACGCCCACTCGGGGTCGAACTCCCCGGTCGGTGCGCCGACGACCGGCTGCCCGTAGTGCCACGCGGGAAACAGCAGGTCGCCGAGCGCACCGATCCACGCCCAGTCGGCCGGCGTCCAGAACACCCCTGTCGGGTCGAGTTCGAAGTAGAGCTGGAAGGAGGGGCAGTGAGCGACCCAGACGCTGTGCGTGTGGAGCACGCCCTTCGGCGGCCCGGTCGAGCCGCTCGTGTAGATGATAGTCGCCGGCGTCTCCGGCGTCGTCTCGACCGTCTCAATCGCGTCCGGGGCATCGAGCAGGTCGGCGAACGGTATCGCGTCGCCAGTTGCCGTCTCCCCCCGTTCGACGTGCGTATCGAGGTCGGGACAGTCGGTCATCGCCTCAGCGATTGCGTCGTGTCTGTCGGCGGCTGCGACGACGGCGACCGCACCGCTGTCTCGGAGACGGCTCGCCAGCGCGTCGGGACCGAACAGCACTGACAGCGGGAGCGATACCGCACCGAGTTTCCAGCAGGCGAGATGGACCAGCGGGTTCTCGACCGTCTGGGTGAGCACGACGCCGACGCGGTCGCCACGCTCGACTCCGCGCTCGCGGAGGGCGGCCGCGACGCGGTCGGACTGCCGGTCGAGGTCGCCGAACGTGTAGGTGGTCTCGGTCCCGTCGGGGAGCTGTTCGTACAGCGCCGGCCGCTCGGGGTCGTGTTTCCCAACGAGGTCCGCAGCGAGGTTGTAGTCGTCGGGAATCGACCACTCGAACTCGCGGCGTGCGGTCTCGTAGCTCGCGTCTGGCACCGTGAGCGTCCAGCTCATACCAACGTCCCGATGGGGAGACGAGAAAAGTCCTTGCGTGATACTGACACGCACGACAACGGGGCGAGCGGGCGTCGACCGACGACGGTCTAGTTGAACGCTTCCGGGCTGACCTCGCCGGCCGACCGGTCGAGGTCCTCGGGGTCGGCATCCTCCACGACCTCGAGGCCACGGTTGTTGACCGCGTCGGGGTCCAGCCCGACCTCCTGGAGGAAGTCTTTGTAGATGCGCTCGCAGGTCTCCGCGGCTTTCTGTCGCTTGCTCGCGTGGTCACACAGGTCGGCGAGCACGACGCCTTCTGGCGTCTCGTCCTGATAGATAATCCAGTGGTTCACGAGGTCAGACAGCCGGCGGATGGGGGAGGTGAAGTGGCCGTACACCTCGAAGTTGAGCGCGTGGTGGCCGCCGAAGGGGTCGGACATGTACTTCGCGCGCGGCATCACCTTCATCACGGCCCACTGAATCTGGTCGAGTTGGCGACCGGGTGCCTGTTCGAGCGTCGCGTTCACGGCCTTCCGCGGGTCTTCCCACGAGCTACCGGGAATCGAGACGCCGTCTAAGTCCTGAATCTCGCGCAGCGCCTCGTCCCACTCGTCGGGGGTGGGCTGGGGGTGGACGCGGAACATGGCCTCCAGACTGCGCACCCACTGGAGTTCGTGGGTGACGGCCTTGTTCGCCTTCAGCATACACTCCTCGATGATGGTGTGTGCGCGGTCGCGGCGCGGATTCAAGACGAGCGAGCCGTCCTCCTTCCGGCGCTCGTGGAGCTGGTCGGCGAGCTCGTGGACGAGCGTGAGTTCCTCGTGTAACTCGGCGTCGGGGTCGTCGAGTCGGTCCTCCGCCTGTGCGTAGGTGAGCCGCTCGTCGGAGTGGATGACGGATTTGTAGATGTCGATTGACTCGTTGGCGAACGTCTCGCCGTCGATGGTTATCTCGACGGTGTGAGCGAGTCGGTCCTCGTTCGGGACGAGCGAGCAGACCGTCTCCGCGAGCATCGGCGGGAGCATGTGCATCGTGTACCCCGGCAGGTAGACGGTGTTGCCCCGCTCGAGCGCTTCCTCCCACATCGCCGTCCCCGGCTGGACGTAGTGGGTCACGTCGGCGATGTGGACCCACAGCTTGTAGTCGCCGTCGTCGGTCTTCGCGATGGAGACGGCGTCGTCGAAGTCCTGTGCGTCGGCGGGGTCGATGGTGCAGGTCGTCAGGTCACGACAGTCCGTCCGGTAGTCCTCGTCGATTTCCGACTGAATTTCGGCGTCGATATCGGTCGTGCGCTCGTCGGCCTCGCGAATCACCTCACTGGGGAAGGTGTCGCGAAGCTCGAACTCCTCGAACAGCTCCTCGCGTTTGTTCTGGAGGTGGCGGTCCAGCTCCTCGTCGATTTGAACGGGACCCTGAGCCTCGGCGCTGCCGGGCTTGGGCGAATCGTCGGTCATGAACGACGTTGGACGGGCCGTCAGTTAGGCGTTCCGTCGCACCCGTGCGCCAGCGAGCAGGACACCCTCGCCGGTGAGAAGACGCTGCCGGCTCGGTCCGGCGACGCGGCCGGTCACCGCTCGCTTTCCTGTCTGGACTCGGTAGCGAGGTCGGTGTAGCGGGCGAGGAACTCCGAGCGGTCACACTGGCCGGCACCGCTTTCTTCGAGAACGGTCTCGAGGTCGCCCCGCGGCTGGTGGTCGGTGTCGCGGTAGCAGCTCTTACACAGGTACTCGAACTCCTTCTCTCGGCGGGTGTAACGGTCCCCGTGTTTGTCGTACTCGCGGGCGTCAGAGCGGGCGACCGTCTCGCCACAGGCGATACAGGTCACCTGCGTCGAGCGGTCGCGGCGTCCCCACATGGGAGCCTGTAACACGGGGGGTCACTTATTCTCACCGGAGACCGCGTTCGGCCTCCCACGCCCGGAGTAAGCCGGCGAGCGTGGCGGCGACCGGCGTCGGCTCCGCGTGGTCCGCGACCGGGCCGACGATGGCGTCGACTTCGGTCCGGCGTCGTGCATCGATATCCTGCAGCATCGACGACCGGTTCGCGCGCGTGTTTCGGGCGACCCGCTCGACCGCGTCGGTCGCCGTCTCGTCGGCGAGGTCGACGCCCTCGCTGCGGGCGACGGTCGCCGTCTCGCGGGCCGCGGCCGCCGCGACCGAACTCGCCGGCCCGTCGAGGAGTGCGCCGTTCTCCGTGCGGGCGAGCGCGGTCGTCGCGTTGATGCCGACGTTGACCGCGAGCTTCTGCCACACGAGCAGCGGCATCTCGTCGCTGGCCGTCGCGTCGATATCGGCCGCTGTGAACGCGTCGGCGACGCGGTCGGCCCACTCGCTCGGCCCGCCGTCCGGATCGCCGACGGTGACGGTTCCCTCCCCGGTACAGGCGACGACGCCGGGGTCACTGCGTCGCGCCCCGTAGGTGCAGGTGCCGGCGAGCACCGGACAGTCGAGTCGGTCACGGAGGACAGTCTCGTTGCCGAGTCCGTTCTGGAGTGAGACCACACAGCCGGCGTCGGTGTCGGCGAGCGTGGCCGCGGCACCCGCCGTGTCGAACGCCTTCGTCGTCACGAGCGCGAGGTCACACCGCGCGGGGGCAGTCGTGTCGGCGTCAGGGGAAATAGTCAGGTCGACGACGCCAGTCACGCGAAGCCCGTGTTCGCGAATCGCGCTGACGTGGGGGTCACGTCCGACGAGCGTGACCCTATGCTCGCGTGCGAGCAGCCCCCCAAGCAGTGAGCCGAGACTACCGGCTCCGACGACGGCGACGTGCATACCGCAGCGAACACCGGTGTGAGCAAAAATCCCCGGACAGCCGACCGGCTACGTTTCCGTCGTCGTCTCGTCGAGTTCCTTGTCGCCGACGTAGATGGCAGCGCCGTCCTGGACGACCTTCTCCGCGAGCACGGCACACTTGATGCGCATCGGCGAAATCTCGACGCCGAGCATCTCGACGATGTCGTCGCGGTCCATATCCCGGACCGCCTCGAGCGTCATCCCCTGTAGCTCCGTCGAGAGGAGACTCGCGGACGCCTGCGAGATGGCACAGCCGTCGCCGATGAACGAGATCCCGGCGATAGTCTCGTCGTCGTCCTCGAGATTCACGAACAGCTTGATCGTGTCGCCACACATCGGGTTCTCGCCGACGTGTTCGAACGTCGCGTCGTCTACATCGCCGTAGTTGCGTGGATTCTTGTAGTGGTCAAGAATCTGCTGGCGATACATATCGGAGCCAGTTCCCATGATACGATTTATTGGGGAATCACGGTCAAAAGGGTTGTCCTGCGTCGGAACTGTCAGAAAGATACAAATATGGTGAGAGACACTGATGGGTGTATGACACGCCCCTCCATGACACGGCGGACGGTGCTGTCGGCGCTCGGCGTCGCGGCGGCAGCCGGCGTCACCGGCGTCGGGCCCGCGACAGCGACACGACAGCAGGCGCTCGAACCGACACACACCGTCGAAGCACCCGGGACCCGGGAGGTCACCATGGCCGACGACGGGGTTCACGCGTTCATCGCCGTCGGTGACGGCATCGTCGTCGTCGACACCGACGCCGGCGAGGTAGTCGCCCGCCGCCGCGAGCTGCTCGCCGACCGCGAGAGTGGTCCGATCTCCAGTTACGCGGACTGCGTGTACAACGACGGCGTATTAGCGCTCGCCGGTCGCATCAACGGGCCGGGCGACGCGCTCAACGGTATCGTCGTCTTCGACGTGAGCGACCCGACGAGTCCGACCCAACAGCGGTTCATCCCCACGGACCACGGCATCCACAACGCTGCGGTGTCCGGGACGACCGTGTACGCGACGGCCGCCGGCATCGCCCCCGACTCACCGATTATCGCCTACGACGCGACCGACGGGACGGAACTCGGCCGGTGGTCTGTGATCGACGCCGGTGACGGCTGGAGCGACGTGTGGCAGTATTACCGAATCAGCCACGACATCTACGCCGACGGCGACACGCTGTACACCTCACAGTGGGACGCCGGGACGTGGCGTATCGACGCCAGCGACCCCGCGGCGATGACCGCCGAGGGGAAAATCGGCGGGCTCTCCCAGTCGGAGTTGGCCGAACGGGAGACGGGCAACACGACCCAGTACGTCGAGATGCCGGCCAACCACCACGTCGCCGCGCCGCATCCCGACCGTCCGCTCGTGGCCGTCGGACACGAGGCGTTCGACTCCCCGGAGACGGAGACCAGCGGTGCACCGGCCGGTATCACCGTCTGGGACATCTCGGATATGGAGAATCCACGCCGGGTCCAGTCGCTTGCGCCGCCGGTGCTCGAAGACAACCGACGCTCCACCGCCCACAACATCCGCTGGCGCGGCGACCGCCTCTACGCCTCTTTCTACTACGGGGGCGCGAAGGTGTACGACCTCTCGGACGTGACCGACCCGCAGGTCGTCGGCGAGTACCGGCAGCCGGACGAGGCGCAGTTCTGGGCGGCCGTCCCGAACGAGGGTGGCTTCGTCGCCTCCTCGATGGGTGGCCAGACCAGCGGCGGGGAGTCGTTCCCGGCACAGCTGTACGTGTTCCCGGAGCCGTCGGGCGAGGAGACCGCGCCCGCGGAGCTGGGTGCCTGGCCCGGCAACACGAACTCGACGGTGAATCAGGTGTCGACGCTGACGCCGACACCCACCCCGACACCGACGGCGACGCCGGAGCCGACGGCAACCCAGACGGCGGAGCCGACGGCAACGGAGACCGCGACCGCCACCGAATCGGCGACGGAGACGAGCGGGAGCCAGCCCGGCTTCGGCGTGCTCGCGGCGCTGGCCGGCGGTGTCGTCGGCGCCTCGCGGCTCCTGCGCGGTGAGGAAAGCGAGTGAAGCTAATTTAGAGACGATATTTCGACAACTACTGCTGTTCAGTCACCGGCGCGAACGAAGTGAGCGCCGGCTGCGTTTTTCATGAACGTTTTGCAGCCGAGTGGTGCGCGAAGCGCACCACTCGGCTGGAAAAGGTTCTCAGGCGAAAATCTGGCGCGCCTCGTCGACGGCCTCGACGAGCGCGTCGACTTCCTCGCGGGTGTTGTACAGGTAGAAGGACGCGCGAGCTGAGGCGCTGGCACCGAGCACGTCGTGGAGCGGCTGGGTGCAGTGGTCGCCGGCGCGAATCGCGACCCCGTAGTCGTTGACGATGGACGCGAGGTCGTGAGCGTGGAGACCGTCGATGTTGAACGCGACGAGCGGGCTGCGCTCGTCGGGACCGGGCCCGTAGATTTCCACGTCGTCGTGCTCGGAGAGGCGCTCGTAGGCGTACGCCGCGAGGTCGGTCGAGTGGTCGTGGATGCGGTCGATGCCGACGTCTTCGATGTACTCGACGGCCTCGGCGAAGGCGATGCCTTCCGAGATGGAGGGCGTGCCGGCCTCGAACTTCCAGGGCAGTTCGTTGAAGTCGGTGTCCTCGAAGGTGACCTTCAGAATCATGTCGCCGCCGTAGAGATACGGCTCCATGGCGTCGAGAATCTCTTCCTTGCCGTAGAGCGCGCCGATTCCGGTCGGCCCACACATCTTGTGGGCGGAGAAGGCGAAGAAGTCACAGTCGATGTCCTGCACGTCGACGGCCATGTGCGGGGCCGACTGCGCGCCGTCGACGAAGATGTACGAGTCGTGGTCGTGGGCGATATCGGCGAGCGTGGCAACGGGGTTGACGGTGCCGAGCGTGTTAGACGCGTGGACGACACTCACCATTTTGGTGTCGTCGGTGATGAGCTCACGGGCGGCGTCCATGTCGAGACGGCCGTCGTCGGTGATGGGGATGTAGCGACACTCAGCGCCCGTCTTCTTCGCGATTTGTTGCCACGTGACGAGCGAGGCGTGGTGTTCCATCTCCGTGAGGACGACCTCGTCGCCGGGACCGAGTTCGTTGAGCCCCCACGCGTACGCGACGAGGTTCATCGCTTCGGTGGTGTTCTTGGTGAAGACGATTTCCTCGCGGCCGGCCGCGCCGATGAAGTCGGCGACGGTGTCGTGGGCCTCCTCGTAGGCGATAGAGGCCTCCTGGCTCAGGTTGTGGATGCCGCGGTGAACGTTGGCGTTGTACTCGTAGTAGTAATCGGTGATCGACTCGACGACGCGTTTCGGGGTCTGTGAGGTGGCGGCGTTGTCGAGATACACGAGCGGCGTGCCGTCGAACTCGCGGTCCAAGATCGGAAACTCCTCGCGGCGGGCGCTCACGTCGAGTGGCGCGGAGTGGACTCCCATTACACGATGAAGGGCACGAGACCGTAACACTCCTTCGGTCGCAGGGGTCTCAGGCGTCCGTCGCGGCCCGTATCGTCTTCGCCAGCCCGTCGCGTTCCACCCCGACGAACAGCGCGTCCTCGCCGTCAAGTACGGCGACGACCGGCCGGTCGAAGTCACCCTGTTCGGGGTGGTCGGTCGTCGGGACGGCCGCCTCGCCGAGGTGAGTCGCGGTTTCGGTCGGGACGCGCACGACGAAGCGTGCGGTCGGAAGCGGCTCACGGACGGCGAGTAAGGTGGCTGCGATGTCGCTCGTGCCGAACGACTCCCCGCCCGCTTCCACGATGTCGCGGCTGTTCTCGGCGTAGGGTGTCGCGGCAGCGACACCGGTGGTATCGACGTCTTCCAGTCGGTGTTCGAGGTCGGTGACGTGTTCGCGAGTCGGCTCGCGTGCCGACTCGTTGCCGAGCGCGACGAGGTGATTCACCGTTCCCGGACCGTGACCCACGTCGTGGTGGTAGCGAATGGCCCGCTCCATGAACGTAACCGAGGCCTCGACCGCGGAGACGAGTCCCTCGCCCTGCGCGAGTCGGGCGGCGATGGCAGCCGAGAGGGTACACCCGGAGCCGTGAGTGGCGTCGGTGTCGACGCGGGGGTGAGAGAAGATTTCGGAACCCTCTGGCGTGACGAGCACGTCGTGGACGATTTCGTTGGTGCCGTGACCACCCTTCACGAGGGCCGCGCCCGCGCCCATGTTGAGCAGGCGTTCGCCGACCTCGATTTGTTCGTCGGGACCGTCGGGGTCGAGCCCGGTGAGGACGGCCGCCTCGTCGGTGTTCGGGGTGACGAGCGTGGCGGCGGCGACGAGGGATTCGTACGACTCCTCGGCATCCTCCGAGAGCAGGCGGTCGCCGGCGGTGGCGACCATGACGGGGTCGACGACGACCGGGAACGGGGCCTCGCGGACGAACCGGGCCACCTGCTCGACGGTGTCGGCGGTCGCGAGCATCCCCGTCTTGGCGGCACGCACGTCGAAGTCGTCCATGACCGCGTCGTACTGGGCGGCGATGTCGTCGTTCGGGACGAGGTGTGACCCCTCGATACCCTGCGTGTTCTGTGCGGTGACGGCGGTGAGGACGCTCGTGGCGAACGCACCGGTCGCCTCGATGGTCTTCGTGTCGGCCTGAATTCCCGCGCCCCCGCCGGAATCGCTACCGGCAATCGTGAGCGCGACGGGCGTCTCAGAGGGTGCCGTCGCACGCGGCTCGTCGCTCATACGCATTCTATCACACACCGCGGTGTTAGTGGTATCGGCCGCCCTCAGAGGTCGCCTGCACGCGCGCGCCGGGTCCACTTCGGCCCCGCCCGGCGATAGCCAACGACCCCGAGCAGCCCGGCGACGAGCGACAGCCCGACGGCCGCAACGGAGATGCGTGTCGGCGCGAGCGGGTAGGCGATGGCGAGCACGACGAGCGGGAGCAACACGGCCATCACCGCGCCCGAAAAGAGCATGAAGACGGGCGTGTCGAACAGCAGTTCCGTGGGTCGAAGCCCGGCGACGTAGGCCGTCACGCCGAAGACGTAGACTGCGACGGGGACGTACACCGTCGCACCGACGAGCAGCGATGTCGGCCCGAAGACGACCGTCCCGAGCGCGAGGTAGAAGCCACCCGCCGGAACCGCGAGCAGGAGGAACGCCCACAGCTTCGCCTCGAACACTCGCGCGAGGTCGATTGGGTACGTCCCGAAGAAGGCCGCGTCGTCGTACTGACACAGCCAGTTGTAGGTGGTGAAGGCCCCGAGCGCGAGGACGGACCCGAGGGTGAGACCGGGCGAGGGGCGAACTCCGACGAGGATATCGGGGATGTAGCCGAGCAGAATCGCGACGACCCCGAAGATGAGCCCCTGGGAAAGGAGGACCTTCCAGAGGCTGCCCGAGGAGCGAGCTACGTCGAGCAGGGACTTCGCGAGGAGCCCTTGCTCGTCGCGCGCGCCGAACAGGCCGGTGAGCCGGCGGAACTGATTGCCCGCCGTCCGGGTGGTGCCGGTCCGGTCGAACTCGAACAGCGAGAAGCCGACGACCGCCGCGAGGAGCGGGACCGTGACCGACACAGCGAGCCGGAAGTACGACGGGTCGGCGTAGAGACCGAAGGGCGTGAACGCGACGACGAGACCCGGGCGGAGGGAACCGCCGGCGAGGGCGGCGACCCCGACGAGCGCGGCGAGCAGCCGGCTCCGGGTGGCAAGCCCGACGAGCAGCAGCGAGGTGCCGACACCGAACGCGAAGGCGAGCCACGCACTCGCGAGCAGGCGCGGGAGCACCGCGACCGAGAGGTCCGTGAGGACGACCAGCGGCGCGACCCCGACGACCAGCGGCGCGATGAACAGGAGTGCGTAGTAGAGTACGTCTTTGACGACGAAGACGGCGAGCAGCCGGCGCTCGCTCACCGGGAGGGTTCGGGCCGAGAAGACGAGCAGCGTCACGTCGCCGAGCAAGTCGCCGAGCGCGTCCCGACCGACGAGCCCGATAGAGCCGACCTGAAGACCGACGAGCGCGACGACGACGTGAAGGCCGGCAAGCAGGGTCTCCGTCTCGGAGCCGGCGAGCGCGAAGAACGTCGCCGTCCCGGCCGCGAGCGCGGCGAGGAAGACGGGAAAGGCGGCAAAACGCCAGCCGCCGAACAGGCGGGCGTGCATCCGCCACTCCTCGCGCAGGAGTTGGTCGAACAGATACCGGACCGAGACCATCTACTCCTCCCCCGCGAGCGCGGCCGAGTCGGCGGGGTCGACGGCCGCGGTGTCGGTGTCGACCGTCGCGAAAAACCGGTCGAGCAGCGTCTCCTCGCCGAGGTCGCGGGGGTCGAGTTCCTCCAGCAGTTTCCCGCGGTTGACGATGCCTACCCGCGTGCACATCTCCTGGGCGGTGGCGATGAAATGCGTCGAGAGGAAGACGGTGTTGCCCGCCTCCGCGTACGTCGTGAAGAACTGCTTTGCGCGCTCTTGGATGATGGGGTCGAGATTCGTCAGCGGCTCGTCGATGAACACCACCTCGGGTTCGTGGAGAAACGCCTGCGTGATGAGCGTCTTCTGTCGTTCACCCTGTGAGAGGTCCGTACACAGCGTGTCGAGTTTCGACTCGAAGGCGAGGCGGTCGGCCCACCGGTCGACGCGGTCGTCGACGGAATCGAGTCCGCGCGCCTCGGCCACGAAGTCGAAGTACTCCCGCACGGTGAGGAAGGAGGGCGGTTTGCCGTTCTCGGGGAGGATGCCGACGCGCTCGCGGGCGCGCACCGGCTCGGCGACGGGGTCGACGCCGGCGACCTCGGCCGTCCCGGAATCGGGCGTGAGCTGGCCCGTCAGGATGTTAATGGTCGTGGATTTGCCCGCGCCGTTCGGGCCGAGAAAGCCGTACAGCTCGCCCGTCGGTACGTCGATATCGAGCGAGTCGAGCGCCGTCACCTCGCCGTACTGCTTCGTCAGTCCCTCGGTCTCGATTGCTCGGTCGGTCATTGTCGGTGGTATAGGGTCCGGGTGCATGTGAACTACCACTGCCTACTCGCCGCCTTCGGCGGCTCCTTGAGGCAGGGGCTTCCTGCTTCGACGACGCGCTTTGCAGACACCGAATTGGTGTCCGTAGGGAGCGCAGTCTCCACAGGCATTGATTCGGAGTGTCCCACTCCTACATCTTCGAGACCACGAGAACGGATGTTCAACGCCGCGTTCGCGTCCCTGTCCGCCTCAAACCCGCAGGCTGGACAGGAGTGGTCACGCACCCACAACGGCTTGTCGGTCGAAACACCACACGACGCGCACTCCTTGGTCGTCCCTCTCGGGTTGACTGCCACGAAGTGCGTTCCTTCACGCTCGCACTTGTATTCGAGCAACGAGAGGAACGCTCGCCACGCGGCAGACGCGGTGTTGCGGCTGTTCGACGGCGACTCCATCATCCCCTTCACGTTCAGGTCTTCGACCGCCACGAGGTCGTACTCGGTGGCGTAGTAGTTCGAGAGCTTGTGCAAGAAGTCACGGCGCTTCCGTCGAAGGTCGGCGTGACACTCCGCGACTCGTCGCCGTTGCTTCTCGTAGTTGTTCGACCCGTGTTGCTTCCGCGAGAGCTTCCGTTGCTCGCGCTCCAAGCGTTCACGTTCGTCCGAGAGGTCGAGCGACCCGACAGCCGTGCCGTCGGTGTCGTGAGCGTACGTGAGAATCCCCACGTCAATGCCGACGCACTTGTCGGGATTCTCAGGCGGTTCGGGCGGTTCTCGGTCCATTTGGACGCCAAACGTGGCGAACCACTCGCCCGTCGGCTCCTTCTTGACCGTGACTTGCTTGAGTGTCGCGTCGTTGGGGATGGCGCGGTGGAGCCGAATCGGGATGTCCGCGAGTTTCGAGAGTGACAGCACAGTCTGACCGCCCTTCTTGTCGAGCTTGAAGCCGGACTGACTGTACGTGAAACTGCGGAACTCCCGTGGCGGCTTCCACTTGAGTTGACCAACACTATGACCGTTCTCCTTGAGTTTGGAGAGTCCGTTGAGGTTGTCGAACAGCCGTTCGACGACGGTTTGGAGAACCTTCGAGTACACGTCCGAGAGGTCATCCCACCACGTCTTGAGGTCGGGAAGTTCCGACCGTAGCGTGGTCATGGACGGCAGTTCGCCGTGTTCGTTTTGGAACTCGTTAAGCCGGTAGAGCGCGTGGTTGTAGAGTTGCCGACAAATGTCTCGGTGGCGGTCCAACTCCTCGCGGTGGGCGTCGGACGGCTTGAGACGGTACTTGTAGGTGTAGTACATTCTACTCGCGTTGGTCCTCTACGTACTGTTTCAGCACATCCAGCGACACCTGCCCCGTCGAGATAAGACAGTACGAGTCGTTCCAGAACGAGTCGCCCCACAGTTCGGTCTTGAGTTCGTCCGCGTACTCGTTTCGGATACGGCGGGCGGTCGCGCCCTTGGCCGTGTTGATGAACTTCACGAGGTCTGTGGTGGGTTTCGCTCGGAACAGGATGTGTACGTGGTCGTCCTCTCCGTCGAGGTTCGTCAGTTCGACGCCGTAGTTGTCCGTGAACCCGCTGATGACCTCGTGAATGAATTGGGTTCGCTCCTCGGTTAGCACTCCGCGCCGATACTTCGTGGTGAGTATCAGGTGGTAGTGCAGGGAATACGTCGAGTGCGCTCCCGAATTGAGGTCGTACTCCATTGGGTTCAGTCAATACTACGCTACCCTACTGAAAAAAAAACGTTGTGATTGCGTGGGCCTGTGGGCCTGCCACCGAATCGTGTATGAGAACTGTGCGGCGTTAACGAGACGCTTTGCGTCTCGTCCGCGCACGAGAGCAAAGCTCTCGTGAACGCTGTATCCCCTTCCTGCTCGCGCCTCCCGTTCGGTCGGCGCTCGCTGAGGAAGGGGGCTTAGCGCCTACTTTCAGCTAAGCCCGACGGCCAGCTTTTTCGGCCTCGGAGACCTCCATCAGGTAGTGAGCGACGAGCGCGACGCTATCGAACAGCGGATGGAGGATTTCGCCGACTCCGACGGGACGGAACACGAACCAGAGGAGTTCGACCCCGCCAGTCTCGGCCCCGACATCCCGTCCATCGAGACCGGTGAGTCCGCTGGAGCGAGCGCCGACGCCGACGAAATGGCCGCCGACGTTGACGAGGAGTTGGCCCGCGGCTTCTTCTCGGCCGTGCTCCTCGCGAATCTCGGCCTGTTCGCGCTCGCGCTGGGTGCACTGCTCGCGTACTTCCGTGGTCAGTACACCCTCGGCGGCGGCGCGATGCTCGTCGGCACCGTCGCGCTCGTTCGCACCTACTGGCTCGTCCGGAAGCACGGGGGGAGCGGATGAGAGCAGTCGAACACGAGGGGAAGCGGTATCTGCTCCTCACGAAGTCCGGCGACTCCTCGCGCGTCCGCGACCCGGAAACCGGCGACCAGCGGTACGTCCCGACCGAGGAGCTGACGATGCTCGACGCCGACCCGCTGGAGACGGCCGCGAGTGCAGTTCCCGGGCCGGTGCGTCGACTCGTCCGGGCTGCCCACGACGACCAGATGCTCGGCCTCGTGCTCGAACTCCGGGCGGAACCCCGTCCGGCTCGCGAGCTGATGGACGCCTACTCGCTGTGTGAGTCGGACGCGCTCGGACTCGTCACGGAACTCCGGGCGGCGGGGCTGGTCGAGGAGACGACCGTCGCCGGCGAGCGAGGGTATCAACTCACCGAGACGGGCGAGCAGGCCGTCGAGACGCTGCTCGGGTAGCTCAGTTGAACGCGGCGAGGGCGGTGGCGTCGGCCGCGTCCCGGCGCTCCACCGAGGAACGGTTCGTCGTCGAGTCCTTCTCGACGGTGACGAGCTCGTCTGCCGCCGTCACGAGTTCCTCGTCGTGGCTGACGACGAGGATCTGGGCCACCCCGAGGTTGGTCATCGATTCGATGAGGTCCACGAGCTTTGAGACGTGGCCCGAATCGAGGAACACCGTCGGCTCATCGAGGATGAGGGGCGGAAGTGGCGCGGCTCCGTCGATACCCTCCGCCAGCAGCCGGTAGATAGCACACCGGAGCGAGAGGTTGAATATGGCGCGCTCGCCGCCCGACAGCTGTTCGGGGTCGAGCGGGTCGCCGTCCTTTTGATACACCGTCAGCGCGTACTCGCCGTCGAGTTCGATGTGCGAGTAGGCGTCGTTCTCGTAGAGGAGTTCGAACGTCTCGTTGAGCATGCGTTCGAGCTTCTGGACGTTCTGCTGGCGAAGCTCCGCCCGCAGGTCCGCGTAGGTGGTCTGGAGCCGCTCTGTCTCGTCGTACAGCTCGTCCAGTCGAGCGACCGTCTCGGCCAACTGCTCGCGGCGCTCACGCAGCGACTCCAGCTCAGCGATGCTGTTTTCGACTGCCCCGATTTTGGCCTGAAGCTCGTCGCGTTCGCCTTCGAGCCGATCGAGTTCCGGCTTCACGTCTTCGAGATACTCCTCGGCGTTCTCCTTGCGAGCTTTCGCGTCGGCGATGGCGTCGTCGTCGACCTGCGATTCGAGATCGTCGCGGCGCTCGCGCTTCTCGGCGAGCCGTTCGTTTCGGAGTTCGTTCTGCTCGGCGAGGTTCTGTCTGCGCTCGCGCAGCGTATCGAGTTCGTCCGACAGTGATTCGATACTCGCGAGGGAATCGGACAGCGACTCGACGCGCTCGATTCGCCGTTTCAGCTCCGCTGCCTCGGCGTTGAGCTCACCCATCTGCTCGCGGGCCGTCGCGGCCTGGTCGTCGGCCTCACTCGCCGTCTCGCGTCTCTCTGCGGCCTCGGATTCAAGCTCAGTCGCTTCCCCGCGCAGCGACTCCATTCGCTCTTCGGTCTCGGTGACGCCGCTTTCGCGCTCTTCGACTAACGTCTCCAGTTGGTCGCGCTCGTCGCGCAGTCGCGCGAGCTCGTCGGCGGCGTCGGCAAGCGACCCCGCCTGCTCCAGCTCGGCTTCGAGCTCGTCGCGGCGCGCTCGGAGTTCGTCCACTGCGGCCTCCAGTTGCTCGACCGTCTCGCGCTCCTCGTCCAGCGTCTCGACGTGTGGTGCACCGTCGACCGACTGCCCGCACTCGGGACACTTGCCGGCGTCGAGCAGTTCCTCGGTCTCGGCGAGCGTCTCGCGGGCGTTCTCCAGTTCGGTCTTCGTGGTGGTTAACTCCTCGCGACACGCCGTTAGCTCGTCTGCCACCGATTCGCGGTGTGCATCCGTCTCGTCGGGACCGACCGGGGCATCCTCGAAGGTGGCGTTCGTCTCTTCGATTTGCGCCTCCAGCGTCTCGATTTTCTCGCGGGTCTGTGCGACCCGTTCACGGGTGGATTCGAGGTCGGCTTCGAGATCTGCGGCTTCCGCTCGCTTCTGCTCGGCCTCGGCGTCGAGTTCCGCGGCGCGCTCGCGTGCGGTCTCGGCTTCCGTGTCGTACTGCTGGATCTCGAGTCGCTGGTCGTTGAGTCGCTCCTGTAACCCTTCGCGCTCCTCGTGCAGGCTGTCGAGTCGGTTCGACAGCGTCTCGTCGTCGATCTCATTCAGGGGCGCGTCGATATCAGTCGCCCCGAGGAGGTCGCCCGCCGTCTCGCGTTCGGTCTCGCGTTCCTCGCGGAGCTCGGTGATTCGGTCGCCGATCTCCCCGCGCTTGCGTTCCGTTTCGCGAATCGCCTCGGTCAGCGACTCGATGTCTCCCTCGATTTCGGCCAACTCCCCGCGGCGCTGTTCATACTCGTCGAGTATCTCCTGTGCGGCGTCGCGTTCCGCCCGTGCGCGCTCGCGGTTCTCCTCGTAGCGCTCAATTTTTTCACGAACGTCGGCGAGGTCGCTTCTCAGCGCGTTCAGCTGGTCGTGGTACGCCTCGCTTTCCTTCTCCTCGATTTGGCTATCGAGGTCATCGAGTGCGCCGCGCTTGTTGTCACGGACACGGCCGACTCCGACGCGGGCGTCGGATGCGCGTTCACGGTACTCTTCCAGCTTTCCGAGCTGGAGGAGGTCGTCGATCATGTCCTGTCGCTGGCCGGGCGAGGCGTTGATGAGCTTGTTCACTTCGCCCTGCCGGACGTACGCGCAGTTGACGAACGCGGAGGCGTCCATCCGGAGCAGGTCGGTGACGGCGCTGCGCACGTCGCGAGCCCCCTCGACGGTCTCCTCGTCGCCCTCCAACACGCAGGTCGTCGTCTGGACGCTGTCGCCCCGCTGTTTGAGTTCGCGCTGGATGTGGTAGTGGCCGCCGTCGTGCGCGAACCACAGGTCGACGGACGCCTCCTGTGTGCCGATGGTGACCAGCTCGTCGAGGGTCTGGTCGAGGGCACGCGCGCCGTAGAGCGCGAAGAAACACGCCTCCAGCAGCGACGACTTCCCGGAGCCGTTCAGCCCGTGGATGACCGTCACCCCCGAAGAGAGTTCGAGGTCGGTGTCGGCGTAGCACTTGAAGTTCGAGAGCCGGAGCCGTTCGAACCTCACTGGAACTCACCCATCGAAGCCTGCCCGTCGGACGCTTGTTCTGGTGTTTCCTCCTCGGTCGCTGCGTCGGCCGGTTGTTCGGACACTCCGTCCGTAGCTTCGCCCGGCAGTGCATCGAGGTCGCCGTCGTCGACGAGGTCGCTCACGCGCGACTCCACCGTGTCGGCGACGTTCGAGTCCGCGAGCTTCGAGGCGCGCACGGTCTCGTCGATATCGCGGGCCGCCTCGGAGAGTTCCATCTCGCGGAGTCGATCCTCGACCGCGTCGTCGGGGTCGGCAAACGAGACCTCGAGGTCGTCCAATTCGGCGGCGTACTCGCGGCGGTCGTGGACGCGGGCCGTAAGCGCCCCTCGCTCGGCGATGAACGACTCCACACGGGCGGGGGCAATCTGGTCGCCCTCTCCGTCGATGGAGACGATGAGGACCGCGTCCTCGAGGTCGTGTTGGGCGACCTGCTCGCGCACCCGGTCGAGTCCCTCGCCCGGCCCGAGGTCGACGGTGACGAAGACGAATTCGCGGGTCGGGATGCCGCGTCGGGAGATGTGGGCTTCGCCGTCGGCGAACTCGACGATGTTGTAGCCGCGTTCGTCTTCCTCGCTCGCGGAGGCGCGTTCGGTCGACCCGCAGTAGGTGACCCAACAGCCGTCGATTTCTACGCGTTCGGGCGTGTGTTCGTCGCCGAGCAGGAAGGCGTCGAAGTCGACGTTCGCGGCGTCGAGCACCTCGGCGGCGTCCCAGTCGACGTTGCCGTAGTCGGGGACGAGCGGCTCGAACAGGCCGTGTGAGACCAGGGCGGCGTGGTCAGCGTCGTGGGACTCGAACTGGTAGTCGAGGTCGTCGCGTTTCGCTCGCGGAACGAAGTCCAGCCCGTAGAAGGCAGTGTCACCGACCACAGTCGGGGAATCGTCGAGTCGGGTGACGAGTCCCATCGACTCGAACAGGTCGAGCCACTGGCCGTCGCGGGTCGTCTCGTGGTTGCCGACGACCGCGAGGAAGGGGATGGCGGCGTCGTCCAGGGTTCGGAGCACGTCGATGGTGCCGAGCAGGTCGGCGAGGTCCGGCTTCCGGTCGTGGAACAGGTCGCCGGCGTGGACGACCGCGTCCACCTCGTCCGCGACGGCGTCGTCGGCGACGCGCCGGAAGGCGTCGAGGAAGTCCTGCCGTCGCTCCGGCAGGTGGTACTGCCGGTAGCCGAGGTGGGTGTCGCCCGTGTGTATCACCCGTGTCATGGCTTCGAGTTCTGGCTCCCGCGATATAGGGGTGTCGCGACCGCGGCGAAAGTGAAGCGCTCGTCCCCCCGCCGGGTGACTTATGTCCCGGCCACACGACCAGGGAATATGGACCTCGCGCTCGACGCGGTCGCCGCCCACACCCCCGTGACGGCGATGACAGAAGAGCGGGAGGCGGCCGTCGTCGTGCCCATCGTCGAGCGCGACGGCCGCGAGTATCTGCTCTTCATCAAGAAGGCCGACCACCTCGGTAGCCACGCCGGCCAGATGTCGTTTCCCGGCGGCGGACGCGAGCCGTCCGACGAGGACCTCTATGCCACCGCCCTCCGCGAGGCACGCGAGGAGGTCGACATGCACACCGACGCGGTAGCGTACGTCGGCCAGCTGGACGATATCGCGACGGTTTCCGGGTACGCGGTCCGGCCGTTCGTCGTCCGCGCGCCCGACCAGACGTGGGTGCCGGACGACCGCGAGGTGGCCGAGGTCGTCCCGCTCCCCATCGACGAGCTCGTCGACCTCGACAACTACGAGAGCGAAGAGCGCGATCACCCGCAACGCGGGAACGTCCGGCTCCACTTCTTCCGCGTCGATGGCTACACCGTCTGGGGCGCGACCGGCTGGATGCTCGTCCGGTTTCTCGAGCTCTCGACCGAGTGGCGACAGCCGACTGAGCCGGACCGGGTCGTCGACCCCGACGCCGAGTTCCCGGTCTGAGACGACGATTTTTACCCGAAGCCGACCGAAGCCGCGACCAATGAGCGCGACCGACACGGAGGGAGTCCGATGAGCACGATCAAGGACTCTGTCCACGACCACATCGCCGTCGAGGGAGTCGCCGAAGCCCTCCTCGATACGCCCGCCCTCCAGCGGCTCCGCCGTATCACGCAGCTGGGAACCGCTTCGTTCGTCTACCCCAGCGCAAACCACACTCGCTTCGAGCACTCCCTCGGCGTCTACCACCTCGCGAACGAGGCGCTCGGCCACCTCGGCATCGAGGGACCACAGGCCGAGCGCGTCCGCGCGGCCGCCCTGCTCCACGACATCGGCCACACCCCCTTCTCGCACAACACCGAGGACGTGCTCGAACGCGAGGCCGGCAAGTCACACGACGACGTACACGACCTCATCCGCGGCAGTCCGGTCGAGCGCGTCCTCGTCGACCACGACATCGACCCCGACCGCGTGGCCGACCTCATCGCCGGCGACGGCGAACTCGGCCAGCTCGTCTCCGGGGAGCTCGACGTGGACCGGATGGATTATCTCGTCCGCGACGCCCACCACACCGGCGTTCCGTACGGGACCATCGACCACGGTCGGCTCGTGCGCGAGCTCCGACTCGTGGGCGGCGAACTCGTCCTCGCGGAGGGGAACGTCCAGTCGGCCGAGTCGCTGCTGTTGGCACGCGCCCTGATGAACCCGACCGTCTACTCCCACCACGTCGCCCGCATCTCGAAGGCGATGCTCCGTCGGGCGGCCGACGAACTCGTCTCCGAGGTACCGGTCGAGACGTTCCGCCGCTGGGACGACTACGAGCTGATGGTCGCACTGCGCGAGGAGCCGGCCACAAGCGAGTACGCCCGACGGCTCGACGAGCGCGACCTGTTCAAGCGCGCCGTCTGGGCGGAGTACGCCGACGTTCCCGACGAGTACATCACCGCCGACTTCGACCAGCGGCAGGCGTGGGAGCGTGACATCGCCGCCCGGGCCGGCGTCTCGCCCGACGACGTGATTCTCGACGTGCCCGGCGAGCCGAGCATGAAGGAGTCGAGCACGCAGGTCGTCGTCAACGGCGAGGTGCGGGAGCTTGGCACGCAGTCGACGCTCGTCGGCGCACTCCAGACCGTCCAGCGCGAGCAGTGGCGACTCGGCGTGTACGCCCCAGCAGACGAGACCGACGCGGTCGGCGTCGCTACGGAGGACGTGCTCGGGCTCGACCTCGACGCGCTCGTGGTCGACGTGCGACAGGGAATCCACCAGACGCTCGACGAGTACGGCGCATGACGGGAATCCACGAAGGGCTCGTCTTCCGCGGGCCAGAGTTCGAGCCGGTCCAGGGGCGCGTCGTCGTCGAGGACGGGACTATCGCGAGCGTCGAAGAGGACGAAGTCGAGAGCGACGACTGGATTCTCCCGGCGTTCGTGAACGCACACACACACATCGGCGACTCCATCGCGAAGGAGGCGGGCCGAGGTCTCTCGCTCGATGAGCTGGTCGCGCCGCCGGACGGGCTTAAGCACCGACTCCTGCGTGAGACGCCCCGCGAGGAGATGGTCGAGGCGATGGGTCGCACCATCGCGTTCATGCGCCAATCAGGGACGGCATCGTTCCTCGAGTTTCGCGAAGGCGGCGCGGAGGGCGTGGACCGACTCCACGACGCGGCCCGTGACAGCCCCGTCGAGCCAGTCGTCTTCGGTCGCGAGGAAATCGCCGCGATGGAGGCGGGCGACGGCTTCGGAGCCAGCGGCGCACGGGACAACGAGTTCGGGCCCGAGCGCCGGGCGACCCGCGAGGCAGGCAAGCTGTTTGGCATCCACGCGGGCGAGCGCGACAGCCACGACGTGGACGCCGCCCTCGATTACGACCCCGACTACCTCGTTCACATGGTGTACACGACTCCCGACCAGCGGGAACGAGTGGCCGAGGCGGAGATTCCGATCATCTGTTGTCCGCGGTCGAATCTCGTCACTGAGGTCGGACTGCCGGACTTCGAGACGTTGGCCGAGACGACGACGCTCGCGCTCGGTACGGACAACGTCATGCTCAACTCCCCGAGCATGTTCCGCGAGATGGAGTTCACGGCGAAACACGCCGAGCTTCCAGCCCCGCAGATTCTCCGGATGGCGACGCACAACGGCGCAGAAATCGCCGGCAAGGAGTACGGTCTCATCGAAGCGGGTCGCCCCGCGAAGCTCCAACTGCTCGACGGTGACAGTCACAACCTCGCCGGCGCGCGCGACCCCGTCCGTGCGGTCGTGCGGCGGGCCGGCGTGCACGACGTGCGTGACGTGATTCTGTAGTTACTCCCGCGGCCTGAGGTGTTCGCAGTCGCCGGCGGTCACCCGCCGCACGCCGTCGTCGGTCTCCACGAGGAGCGTGCCGGGAAACTCGATGTCGATGGCTTCGCCCTCGATGGTCTCGCGCGGCGTCTCGACGCGTACCTGCTGGCCGAGCGTGCTCGCGCGCTCGCGCCACGCCGGGACGATGGACCCCACGTCGTCGGTTAAGTCGGCAAAGCGGTCGACGATGCTCGCGAGGAACGCTCGCCGTGTGATGGGACCGGTCTCGGTCTCGATGCTCGTCCCGCGCGGGAGGTCGGCGGCGTCGACGTTGGCGTTCGCGCCGACACCGACGACGAGCCACGAGACGCGGTCGGCTTCGCCTTCCATCTCCGTGAGGATGCCCGCGAGTTTCTTCCCGTCGACCTGCACGTCGTTGGGCCACTTGATGTCTGCCTCGACCCCTGTCTCTCGGGCGGCGTCGGCCACGGCGACGGCCGCAGCGAGAGTGTACACCGGCGCGTGTGCCGACGGCACGTCGGGCCGGACGACGAGCGACGCGTAGATGCCCCCGTCGGGCGAGGACCACTCGCGGTCGAGCCGGCCGCGACCGCCGGTCTGCGTTTCGGCGACGACGACCACGTCCTCGGCCCCCTCGTTCGCTCGTTCTCGGGCCGTCGCGTTCGTCGAGGCGAGTTCGTCGTGGAACTCGACGGCGAACTCGGAGTCGAGTTCGAACGCCGTCGCCGCGCCGCCGAACTCGGGAACCCCAGCGAGGGTGTACCCGTCGTCGGTGTCGCGAATCTCGAACCCGTCGTCGCGGAGCGTCTCGACGTGGTTCCAGACGGCGGCCCGCGAGATATCGAGGTCGGCGGCGAGCGTCGGCCCAGACACCGGACCGGCGGCGAGTCGGTCGAGAATCAGCGCGCGCGTCTCCTGCATGACCGGTTATCGACGCCGTGGCGACTTCAGCGTTGTCAGGCGGGCCGGACGAACAGCCAGCCGAAGACCGCGAGCGCGAGACCGGCGGCCAGTCCGGTCGTGACACCGAGTTGCGGCTCGCCGATGGAGATTCCGAAGGCAGTCGAGACGAGCACGCCGGCTAAAAAGAAGACGCCGGCGCGAGACGGTCCAGTGTCGAGGAGTCCCATTGGTATGCGAGTCAAGCGCGGCGAGAGGAGGAGCGATTCAGTTGTCGCCCGTCTTGCCCTGCCACTCGTACGAGCGGCGGCTGGCGGAGTTGCCGAAGCCACAGGACGAACAGATCTTCTTGCGGGAGTGGTAGGACTTCTCGCCACAGCGGCGGCACTTCACGTGTGTCGTCTTGTTCTTCTTTCCTTGAGATGGGGTACCTGCGCCGGTCATGGTTGAATCGAGACAACGTTGTCGCCGCGGATAATCGTTGTGTTCTCGCCGTCGAGAACGAGGTTCATGTGCTGGTCGTACCCGGTGAGTTCACCGTCGAACGTCTCTCCGCCTTTCAGCGTCACCGTCACTTCCTCACCGAGCGTCGCCTCCAGTACGTCAAGCGGTCGGTCGGCCATACCCTAACGGGTAGACGCCCACGCTTAAACACACCGAGACGCGCCTGCACTAGCGAGCAGGGGACCGGTCCCGTTGGGACCGCCTGTGAACTACCCCACCCTACCGCTCGCCTGACGGCTCGCGCTTGAGGGTGGGGCTTCCTGCTTCAACGACGCGCTTTGCAGATAGTAAACCACAGACGCGGAGTTATCTCCTCTACGCGACCGCCCACACGATCGGGACGGGTGCGGTGTTGGGCGAGATGGTCGCCGCCGCTCCCGCGCTCAAGCAGTTGTTCGATCTGACGGCGTACGTGTTCAGCACCTGTCTCGACTCCGTCGCCCTCCTGTTCTTTGCGATGGTGTACTGCGACCGGACGGACTTGCTGTCCCGGCGGTCAGTGAGGGGGCGGTCCTCGCCGGCTGGCTAGATGTCGACCGCGAAGGGCGCGAACTCCTCGGCGCTCGCAGCGAACCGACCCATCAGTTCGCCCATCTCGTCGAGGTCGTCGGTGTCGATGACCTCCACCGGCGTGTGCATGTATCGGTTCGGAATCGAGACGTTGAGCGCGGCCTGACCGCCGCGTGCGGTAGAGAAGCTCTCGGCGTCGGTGCCAGTGTCGAGACCGGACGCTGTTAGCTGCACGTCGATGTCCTCGTCGTCGGCCACGGCACGGACGGCATCGGCGACGACCGGGTGGTTCGCCGCGCCGCGACCGATACCCGGCCCGGAGCCGAGTTCGAGACTCGCGCCCTTGTTCGGGGCGTTCGGCGAGTCGGTCGCGTGGCCCACGTCGGCCGCGAGCACCACGTCGGGGTCGAGGTCGTAGGCGATCATCTCCGCTCCCTTGCGGCCGATTTCTTCTTGAACGGTCGAGACAGCATACACCGTCGCGTCGGCGTCGGTCTCGACGGCGCGCCGGAACCCTTCGGCCGCGGCCCAAACGCCGGTGCGATTGTCCATCCCTCGCGCGGCGACGAGCGACCCTTGGAGGTCGCGAATCCGCGTATCGAAGGTAATCGGGTCGCCGGTCTCGACGAGGTCGGTCGCTTCTGCCTCGTCGTCGGCACCGATGTCGACGTGCATCTCCGAGATTTCGGGCGTCTCGTCGTCGCCCTCGCGCAGGTGGATGGCGGTCTGGCCGACGACCCCGGAGACGGGACCGTCACGCCCGTGGACGAGGACGTACTGCCCCTGCGTGACAGTCCTGTCCGAACCGCCGATGCGGGTCAGCTTGAGGAAGCCGTCGTCGGTCACGTCACGGACCATCAGCCCGATTTCATCGCCGTGGCCGGCGAGCGCGACCGAGGTGTCCACGTCGGGGTCGCCCTCGTGGACGGCGACGGCGTTGCCGTAGGTGTCCGTGCGGACTTCGTCGGCGTACGGCTCGACGTAATCGAGGAAGACCCGCTGACCGGCCGTCTCGAAGCCGGTCGGTGTCGCGGTTTCGAGCAGCGAGTCGAGGAACTCTCTGTGTGCTTGTTCCATACCGTGTGGCTGTGGGGGCCGTCCTGAAGTGTGTACTGACTCCGCCCGGCCAGAATCGTTACGTACCCCCGCGTCGACGCATCGGTATGGCAGATTTCACCTTCCTCAGACTCGATTTCGGCGACGTGACCGTATCGACCGGCGGCGGAGCACCAGAAGTCACGACGAGTGACGCCGACCGCGACGACAGCGAGGAGTCGAGCAGTGGCGCGTGGCTCGCCGCGCTCGTCGGCCTGCTCTTTCTCGCGGTGCTGGCCGTCCTCGCGAACCGCCGGCGGGATTAGAGGTCCGTGACCGTCTCGCGCAGGTAGTCGAGCTCGTCTTCGTTGACGCCGTGGCCCATCCCCTCGTAGAGCCGCTTTTCCACCGTGGCGTTCAGCGACTCGAAGATTTCTTCCGTGTCGTTGACGCGCTCGACTGGGATGTGTGGGTCTACGTCGGAACAGCCGAGGAACACCTCTGTGTTCTCCATGTCTCCCTCGTAGCCGCCGAGGTCGTCACCGATGAGACCGCCCGAGAGCGCGGCGACACCGCCGTACTCCGCCGGGTTCCGTGCGGCGTACTCGGTGGTGAGACAGCCTCCCTGTGAGAAGCCAACGAGGAGGATGCGCTCGCGCGGGATACCGGCCTCGACGAACTCGGAGACGAGACGGTCGATGGCGGCCAGCCCGTCGGTGCGGCCCGGCTCGTTCTTCTCGACCGGTTCGAGGAACGAGTGGGGATACCACGTGTTGTTCGTCGCCTGTGGCGCGGCGTAGGCTGCGTCTTCACGCGGGAACTCCTGTGCCATCGCGAGGATGGAGCGCGCCGTCGCGCCGCGGCCGTGCGTCAGGATGACGCCGACCTCGGCGTCCCCGGGGTCCGCGCCGGCGCGGGCCGGCTCGTTCTCGTGGATCATTATCGCACCTCCGCGGGCGTCGCGGTCAGTTCGGACAGCGACGACTCGATTCGCTCGCGGTCGCCCTCCAGCCATTCGGGGAGCTTCAGTGTCTCGCCCAACTCGTCGACGGACTCGTCGGCGGTGAATCCCGGCCCGTCGGTCGCGAACTCGAACAGGATTCCGCCACGCTCGCGGAAGTAGATCGAGCGGAAGTACTGGCGGTCCTTCTGCTCGGTGACGCCGTACCCCTCCTCGGAGAGCGCCTCCCGCCACGCGAACTGCCCGTCGTCGTCGGGGACGCGGAAGGCGACGTGGTGGACCGTACCGAGTCCGGGCTGGCCGCGGTCGCTCGTCTCGTGGAGGTCGACAATCGTCGCCCGGTCGCCCTCGGTCTCGAACCGGGTGTACGCACCCTCCTCGGCCGTCTGCTCGTACCCCATGAACTGGAGTAACCCTGCCGTCTCGGCCGTGTCCACGAGCGCGAGTGTGACCGAGTGGAAGCCGCAAATTGCGTGCTCTGTGGGCACGTCGCTCCCAGCCCACGGCTCGACACTCGACGCGTCGCTCGCGACGAGCTCGTAGCGGAGCCCGTCGCCGTCACGGAAGCCGAGCACCTGCTCGCCGAACCGGTCGGTGACCTCGTCCCGGTCGACGTCGTGGCTGTCGAGCCGGTCGGCCCAGTAGTCGAGACTGCCGGTCGGAACGTGGAACGCGGTCGTCTCGACCTGTCCAGCGCCGACCGTGCCGGACTGGCCCTCGCCGAACGGGAATATCGTGAGCGCCGTTCCCGGCTCGCCCGTCTCGTTGCCGAAGTAGAGGTGATACGTCGTCACGTCGTCGAAGTTCACCGTCTGCTTGACGAGTCGAAGGCCGAGTACGTCCCGGAGGAACCGGACCGTCTCGTCCGGGTCACTCGCCATGCTCGTCACGTGGTGGAGTCCCTGAATCGGTGCTTTCGCCATGTTACCTGATAGTGGGCCGTAACTACTTATACGCTCGCGGACACAGTGGATAGTAGGTAACAACGATGTCATCACAAGAGCGCTACAGCGAGGAGGCGTGTGTCGTCATCGACTCGCTCGAGCAGATCGGGTCACAGTGGCGGCTCATCGTCCTCCACGACCTACAGGAGGGCGAAAAGCGATTCAACGAACTCAAGCGGTCGACGAGCGCGTCCTCGCGCACGCTCTCGCGCGTGCTCGACGACCTCGGCGAGATGGGCTTCGTGAACCGGCGGCTCGAAGAGGACGCCCCCGTCGCGACCTACTACTCGCTGACGGACAAAGGTGAGTCGCTCGGTCCCGTGTTCGAGGCCATCGAGGAGTGGGCCGGGGACTGGCTCGACCCCGAACAGGAACAGTCGCTACTCGCCGAGTAGCCCAATACTCGTCTCCTCGCGTCTGCGATTCCGTAACAACCTCTTTGTTCTTGACCACCGTCCGCTGTCGCATGACCGAGGCGAGCGACGAGGAGTCACTCGAAGCCATCGTCGGGCGTCGTGGTCCCGCCGGCGCTGCGATCGGCGGAGCGATGGGGGCAGCACTCGCGGCGAGCACGGACGCCACGGCGGTTATCGCCGGACTCGCCGCCGGAGCCGGTGTGCTCCTCGCTATCGGGGTTTCTGTCGTGCTCGCGAAGGTACGGTAGCGGCCGGGGGAAGGCCTATGCGCGCGCCGCCGGTACGATTTGTATGACACTGTTTCGAGCCGTCCGCGCGGTGACGGAAAGCGAGGGCGACGCTCCCATCGACTGGGACGCCGCCGGCGAGGTTGCGAAAGCCGCCATCGACCCCGGCGAGCTGTCGCTCACGGAGTCGGAGCAAGCCGGCTACGCCGAGGACGTGCGCGCGGCCCGCTCGCGCATCCGCGAGGTCGCCGAAGTGGAGTTCGACGTGCCCGACACCATTGAGGTGCAAAACCGCCACCACTGGATCGACGCGAACACCCCAACGTTCCGACGGGTGATGGAGCCGGTCGTCGAAGAGTTCGCCGGCGGTCCCGCGCCCGGATTCGCCCGCTCGCTCAACACCGCGACGACCGGCGGGATGTTGGCCTTCCTCGGGAACAACGTCCTCGGGCAGTACGACCCGCTCTTGCTCGCCGACGAGCCGCACGCGCTCTACTTCGTCCACCCGAACATCGAGAAGGTGGCCGACCTGCTTGCCGTGGACCGCGACCGGTTCCGCCGCTGGATCGCCTTCCACGAGGTGACCCACGCCGCCGAGTTCGGAGCCGCGCCGTGGCTCTCGGGGTATCTCGAAGACGCGATGCTCGACGGCATCGGATCGCTGTCGGACGGCCGGCTCGAACGCGAGGCGCTGGCCGAGGTGAACGTCGCCATGACCGCCGTCGAGGGGTACGCCGAACTCGTGATGGACCGCGCCTTCGACGATGAGTACGACGACCTCCGCCGGAAGTTAGACGAGCGACGCGGCGGCTCCACCCCGGTCGGCAAGCTCGTCCGCAAGCTCCTCGGACTGGGGATGAAACGGGAGCAGTACGAGCGCGGTAAGGCCTTCTTCGACGCCGTCGCCGACGACCGCGGAGTCCACGGCGCGAGCCGGGTCTGGGAGTCACCGGAGTACCTCCCGAGCGACGAGGAACTCGACGACCCGAACGCGTGGCTCGCGCGCGTCCCGAAGTAGCGGTCGCCTTCTTACGGCGACCAGTCGAGGGCTTCGGCGAGGTCATGCGTCGGCGGCGAGCAGGCGCGGTTCCGGCAGGCGTAGACCGTCGGCTCACCGTCGCGCGCCTCGCGGCCGGCCCATATCGGCGGGGCGCTATCGAGACCGATCGTGTCCAGCCACGCCTGTAGCCCGTCCTCGGTCGGCGGGCGAACCGAGAGCAGTCGCAGGGGGAGATACTGATCCGCGAGGGTCCCGCGCCACCTTGTCGGAAGCGAATCGGCGGCGACCGTGAGTTCGTACCGACCGGTCGCGAGCGCGTCGGTCGCGAGCGCGAGGGCGGCGTGGTTGAGCGGCGTCGCATCGACGGTTTCGGCGTGGGTCTCTGCGACCCGGCGCGCGACGGTCCCGAACTGGCTGTCGGGACGGAACTGCGCGAGCGCGTCGAGCACGTCGACCGCGACGCCCGTACTGGAGGGTGTCGAGCTATCCTCCAACGCCTGCGGGCGAGCGATGAGGGACTCGCCGCCTTCGGGCGTGAAGTAGAGCGTCCCCGCGTCCTCGTCGTAGAACTCGGCGACGAGCGCGTCGGCCAGCGAGCAGGCGAAATCCAAATGGCGCACGTCGGCGGTCGCCTCGTAGGTCGCGAGCGCGCCGCGCGCGAGGAAGGCGTAGTCTTCGAGGTAGCCGTCGCCGGCAGCGTCGCCGTCCTTCCAGCGGCGGGTGAGTCGGTCGCCGTCCCACAGTCGTTCGCGCACGAAATCGAGCGCCTCGACGGCAGTGTCGGCGTACGAGTCATCGAGCACGAGACCGGCCTCGGCGAAAGCGCGGATAGCGAGTCCGTTCCAGCCGGCGAGCACCTTCTCGTCGCGGGCCGGAGCCGGGCGGTCACCGCGGGCGTGGCGGGCCTGTTTGCGGGCGCGAGCCAGCCGGTCCTCGATTTCCACTTCGGAGAGGTCGAAGGATGCGGCGAGGTCACCAATCGAGGTGGTCTCGGTCAGCACCGTCCAGTCCGGTTCGGCACCCTCCGGGAAGTTTTCCCCCTTGCCGATGCCGTAGCGGGCGGCAAAGAGGTCGGCGTCGGTCTCGTCGTCGATCGCCGCGTCGACGCGTTCGGGCGTCCAGACGTAGTAGGCCCCCTCAACCTGCTCGCCGTCGTGCTCGGAGCGCGCATCGAGGGTGGAAAAGAAGCCCCCGGCGTCGTGCCGGAGGTCGCGGTCGAGGAACTCGAGCGTTTCGCGCGCGACGCTGGCGTAGCGGTCGCTGTCGAACCGCTGACTCCCGGCGAGGAAGGCCAACACCAGCCCGGCTTGGTCGTAGAGCATCTTCTCGAAGTGCGGGACTACCCACTCGCGGTCGGTACAGTAGCGGTGGAAGCCGCCACCGACGTGGTCGTACAGGCCACCGCTCGCCATCGCGTCAAGCGTCTCGCGGGCGACGGTCCCGGCCTCGTCACGGCCGCGGGTCGAGGCGCGCAGGAGTAGTTCGACGCGAGCGGGGTTCGGGAACTTCTGTCCCCGACCGAAGCCGCCGTACTCGCGGTCCGCCTGTCCGACGGCGTGGTCGGCAGCGTCGGTGAGAAGGCCGTCAGACAGCTCTCCAGGTGCGTCGGGCACGTCTTCGAGTTCCCCGCGGGCGGCGGCGGTCCACTGCTCGGCGCGTTCCTCGCTCTCGGCGCGCTGTTCGGGGTCGGCCCACGCGTCGGCCACGTCCTGAACCAACTGCCGGAACCCCGGCTGTCGCTGGCTCGCGTCCTTCGGGAAGTAGGTGCCGACGAAGAACGGCTTGCCGTCGGGCGTACAGAAGACGGTGAGTGGCCAGCCGGCGTGGCCACGCACTAACTGGCAGACGGTGATGTACAGCGAGTCGAGGTCGGGCCGCTCCTCGCGGTCGACCTTGATGGGAACGAACGCCTCGTTGACCGTCTCGGCGACGTTCGGGTCGGAGAAGCTCTCTTCTGCCATGACGTGACACCAGTGACACGACGAGTAGCCGATCGAGAGGAAGATGGGGCGGTCGAGTTCGCGGGCGGTCTCGAGTGCGGTCTCGTCCCACGGCTGCCAGTGCACGGGGTTGTCAGCGTGCTGTTGGAGATACGGAGACGCCTCCTCGTCGAGTCGGTTCCGTCGGAGCGCGTCGGGGACGTCTGACATGCTCCTGCGTTGGGAGGCCACGGGCAAGAATGGTCGCCACGCCGACGGACCCACACGGTGGTGCATACTCCGGCGAACAGAGAGGACAACGTTTACACTCGTCTGCATACCCTCACCCGGTATGGAGAACACCGAACGGGTGCTGTTGGTCGGTGGTGGTGGCCGTGAACACGCGATTGCGCGCGCCGTCGCGGCGAGCGACGCGACGCTGTTCGCCTGCGCCTCGAACCGGAATCCTGGCATCGAATCGCTCGCCGCCGAACTGGAGACGCTGGACGAGACGGACCCCGAGGCGGTCGTCGCGTACGCCGAGTCGGTGGACGCTACGCTCGCCGTCGTCGGTCCGGAGACGCCCCTCGCCGCTGGGGTCGCCAACGCGCTCGACGACGCCGGCGTCTACGCGTTCGCGCCACGGCAGGCCGAGGCCCGCATCGAGACGGACAAGAGCTTCCAGCGGACCTTCCTTGACGAGCACGATATCGCCGGCAACCCCGACTACGCCGTCTTCGAATCGACCGAGGAGGCCTGCGACTACATCGACGGCTACGACGGTGACCTCGCGGTCAAGCCGGCCGGACTCACCGGCGGGAAGGGCGTGCGCGTCACCGGCGATCAAGTGACGAAGCCCGAGGCCAAGCAGTATCTCCGCGACAGCGACTATGACCGCATCGTCCTCGAGGAGCGACTCGTTGGCGAGGAGTTCACCGTCCAGGCGTTCGTCGCGAACGGCGACGTGCGGCTCACTCCGGCCGTGCAGGACCACAAGCGCGCCTACGAGGGCGACGAAGGACCGAACACCGGCGGCATGGGTAGCTACACCGCCCCGACCCGGACGCTCCCGTTCATGAACGGAAGCGACTACGAGGCGGCCGGCGACATCATCGAATCGGTCGTCGACGCGCTCCCGGAGTACAAGGGCGTGTTGTACGGCCAGTTCATGCTGACCGACGAGGGACCGAAAATCGTGGAGTTCAACGCTCGCTTTGGCGACCCCGAGGCGATGAACACGCTCCCAGTGCTGGAAACATCGTTCCTCGACGTGTTGACCGCGGCCCGCGACGGCGATACCCTCCCCGAACTGCAGTTTGGGGAGCGCGCGACCGTCTGTAAGTACGCCGTGCCGGCGGGTTACCCGACCGACCCCGAGGCCGGCGCGCTCGTGACGATTGACGCCGACAGCGCGGGCGACGCGCTCCTCTTTTACGCGAGCGTCGACGCCCGCGAGGACGGCATCTACACTACCACCTCTCGCTCGTTCGCGGTCGTCGGGACGGGCGAGACGATTGCCGACGCCGAAGCCGTCGCCGAGCGCGCCCTCCAGCGAGCCGGCGACGACGGACTCCGCGCCCGCCACGACATCGGCACCCCCGACCTCGTCCAGCGGCGCATCGACCACATGGCCGAACTTCGCGAGTAGCGACACGCGCTGCTTTTGTCCACGCTTCCCCTACTCGGAGCAGTGACAGACGACGCCGACGAGTCAGTCGAGCCGGCAATCCGCCGGGTCGACGCTGACCTGACGCTCGATACGTTCTACGACGCTCTCCAGTCAGTCGGCCGCCCGCTCGCCACCGCGAGCGAACTCGCCCGCGAACTCGACGTGAGCCAGTCGGTCGCGCTCGACGCGCTCGAATCGCTCGCCCGGACGGGGCGTATCGACTCCGCCGACGTGGAGACGGACCCCCGTGTCTGGTTCCCGAGCGACTACAAAGAGACGACAGACCGCGAGCGCGTCGTCGTCTTCCCCGGTCGTCGGCAGGTCGTCGTGGACGGTCCGTCGCAGTTCACCCGCGCACAGCTCTCGCAGTTCGCCCACCTCGAAGACGCCAACCGCGAATCCGGCTACATCTACGAGGTCCGCGAGGAGGACGTATGGAGCGCCCCGTACGACGAGTTTTCCGGACTCCAGCGCACGATGCGACAGGCGCTCGGTGAGCGTTCCGACGCACTCGAGGAGTGGGTCCGCTCACAGTGGGAGCGCGCCCGGAAGTTCCGGCTCTACAGCCACGAAGACGGCTACACCGTCCTCGAAGCGAAGAGTGCAGACCTGATGGGTAATATCGCCGAACAGGAACTGGAAGAGGGCGACCTGCGCGCGCTCATTTCTGACACCGAGGCGTGGATTGCAGACGACGCCGTCGCCGGCGTGAAACGCACCCTCTACGAGGCGGGCTACCCCGTCCTCGATACCCGTCATCTCGACACGGGCGATGACCTGCCCATCGACCTCGACGTCGATTTGCGCGACTACCAGAACGAGTGGGTGAACCGATTCACGAAAAAGCGGTCGGGCATCCTCGTCGGCCCGCCCGGCTCCGGCAAGACCGTCGCCGCGATGGGGGTCATGTCCGCAATCGAAGGCGAGACGCTCGTGCTCGTTCCGGGGCGTGAACTCGCCGCCCAGTGGAAGGAGACCATCGTCGAACACACCTCGCTCTCGCCCGACGTTATCGGCGAGTACCACGGCGGGAAAAAAGAGATTCGCCCCGTCACCATCGCCACCTACCAGACCGCCGGCATGGACCGCCACCGCCACCTGTTCGACGACAGAAAGTGGGGACTCATCGTCTACGACGAGTGTTTGACTGGTGAAACGACTGTGGAGACGCCAGCTCGGAAGACGACATTCTCCCAACTGGATGAGCGGTATGAGTTTGAACAGGGCTGGAATGATGGCATTGACGAACAGGTGCGAACGCACGATCCGGATGGAGGTTCCGAGTGGACCGAGGTAACGGGAGTGTACAAGAACGAGGCTCCGGTTCAGCGAATCGAGACGAACACCGGACACGTGCTTCGGGCAACGCCGTCCCATACACACCTCGTCTTCGACCCTGAGAGCTGTGAGATACAAGAACAGCGGGGTGTCTCGGAGGGAGAGTTTCTTGCGATGCCTCTCCCAGAGCCAGACGAGACAGCACGGGAGAGCGATGGGGCTGCGAGTGCAGAGCTACTGGGGTGGTTCATCGGCGACGGTCATATGAACGGGTACGACGACGTGAAATTCTCGTTCGCTCGGCGTGCAGATGAACAGATTCGGATTTTGGAAATACTCTGTGAGCGACTCGAAACGGATTACTCAACCTTCGAGAACGAGCGGGGGGACCGAACGCTGTGGGCTCCAAAGTTGCGTGAGCCGCTTGGCTGGAGTGGCCAACACGGAAATAAGACGACGACCGTCTCGGTCCCCGACGAAGGATTCGGCTGGTCAGATTCAGACATTGGGGCACTACTGCGGGGGCTGTTCGACGCTGAGGGTTCGGTCGATTCTAAGGGGAGGATACAGTTCAACACCACCTCCGAAGCGCTAGCGAACGACGTGGGTCTACTGCTCCGACGGCTCGGAATCCTCTCTCGCTCGTTTAGTATCGAGCGGGAGGCAGACCAACACAACACCGTCCACCGCATCACCATACCAACCCACTACAACGACCAATTTACGACATACGTTGGCTTCCGACTTGAGCACAAATCCTCGCGCGTCGAGGCTGGTCACTCACCCGCAACGGGCATCCCTGCGGGTCAGTATCTTGAGACGGTCAAAATAGACACGGGGCTAACGAACGAACAGCTCGGTGAGATGGCAGGTATCGCGAAGGGAACAGTCGGAGATACGATTCGTGGAGCGTATCAACTCGGACAGCCACGGCTCGATACACTCGCTGAGGGACTCAACGCTGCTGGCACGAAGTCGTTTGAAGACGCGATAGCTGCCAAGGAATTCGCCGGCATATCGTATCGAGTCCTTGGAGAAGCGCTCGGAGTCGCGACCAGCACCGCAGAGCAGCGTCTCAAGCGAGGTGAGCGAGATGCAGTTCAGGCCGTCGAAGAACTGCTCGACCGCCGCCAGTCAGCCATGTTGAGACACTCCAAACGGCTCTCGTCGCTTTCAGAGCTGTGTCTCTTGGAAGTGGCCGACGTACAGGACGATGGAGTTGAGACGGTGTATGACTTCGAAACGGCGAGTCATACTTTCATCGCGAATGGAATCCTGACGCACAATTGTCACCACATTCCGTCGCCCATCCATCGACGCTCGGCCACGCTACAGGCGAAGCACCGCCTCGGCTTGTCGGTCGATGGAGAGACGATGGTTCCGATTCGGAACGGCGGGGAGCTTTCGATGCGACCGATTGCGGAGTTTGCTGAAGAACACCTCGCTGTAGGCCCCGGTATGGAGCGTCTCTCGGGAATGGAAACACTCGGCGTGACCGAGGACGGAGCCGTTGAGTGGACCCCAATACAGGCAGTGATGAGACATCGCCACGACGGGCAGATGTACCGCGTCAGAGGGCGCAACGGTCGGGAGGTCACCGTCACCGGCGACCACTCACTCATCGTCTTCGACGGGGAGACGATGGAGGTAACGAGCAAGGTCGCCGAGGACTTGTCCGAGACAGATTATCTCCTGCAGCCGGAGGCAGTTCCAGCGCCGGGAGCGACGGACCAGACGGTCGATGTGATGGAACTGCTTGAGGAGGGATACGTACTCATCGACGACGATGCACCAGAGTCCGTATTCGACCCACTGTACGAGCGTGGTATCGGTGATAACAAGAGCAGATACAACTGGAAATCGCGCCGAAGCATTCCACTATCTATCGCCCGCGAAATCGACCTCAATCGCGAGTGTATCAAGGGTGTCTACGTGCACGGTCGACACAGTTACATTCCACCCGAGGTTTCAACCGAAGCGTTCGCGCGGCTCCTCGGCTTGTTCGTCGCAGACGGAGCCCTCGACGACGGGCGTGTGGAGTTCTACGCGACAGATTCCGAGGAAAAATCCGAGGTTGTGGCGTTCGAGCAGGTGATTCGTGGCGTGTGTCCCGAGGTAGACATCAGCTACGTCGCAAACGGCGAGAACTGCACAACACTCCGTGTCACTGGACCACTCGTCCGTGTGCTCCGTTCACTGGGGCTATCGAATGGAGCCAGAGACAAGTCGGTCCCTTCGGTCGTTCTCTCGAATCCAACAGCCTACGAGCCGTTCATCGAGGGAATCGTTCTCGGAGACGGACACAGAGCGAAGCGCGAGCGAGGAAAGGAGATGGTCACCATCTCGACATCGAGCAAGCAGTTGGCCGCCGGGCTAAATCTCTTGTTGGCCGCCCGCGGCTACGTGGGTGGAGAGTACCACCGCAATCCGGAGGTCGGTGTTCGAGAAGGAGACCACGACACCGTCGAGAACTATCTGGTCCGATTCAATCCGAACAACGACGGCCAAACCGGGCGGCTCTCGCTCACTCCGTTCACGGAGCCGCTACAGCGTGCATACGACGAGGCCGAGCGATACGGGCCTCGACGCGCGGACGGTGGGACGTTCGAGAGCGGACTAGCAGAGAGGATGCGACTCAACGACGACGAACTATCGGCCGTCACACAGCGAGGCGACGTAGATGCCGAGTGGCTCACTGAGACAGACGTGGCGATGCTCGACGTTGAGAGTGTCGTCGAAGTTGATTCTGAGGACGAGTACGTGTACGACCTCTCGACCGGTACCGAGAATTTCCTCGGCGACCACTTGTTCTGTCACAACTCCGCGACGCCAATTCGAGAAGATGACAAACAACAAGAGATCTACACGCTCATCGGCCCACCGATTGGGACGAATTGGGCAGCGCTGTTCGACGCCGGCTACGTCGCCGAGCCGGAGGTCGAGATTCGGCTCGTTCCGTGGGCCGACGACGACGCGCGCCGAGAGTACGACGCGGCCGTGGGCCACGACAAGCGGAAGGCCGCCGCCGAGAATCCGGCGAAGCTCCCCGAAATCGAGGCGATTTTGCGCGAGCATCGCGGCGAGAAGGCGCTCGTCTTCGTGGAGTACATCGAGCAGGGCGAACAGATCGCGGAGGCGCTGTCGGTGCCGTTCGTCTCCGGCGAGATGCGCCACGCCCGCCGCCGGAAGCTGTTCGACGAGTTCCGTCACGGGGCGCGCGACGTGCTCGTCGTCTCGCGGGTCGCCGACGAGGGTATCGACCTGCCGGGCGCGGAGATTGCGATTGCGGCCTCCGGGCTGGGCGGGAGCAGACGGCAGGGCGCACAGCGGGCGGGGCGAACGATGCGCCCCGTCGGGAAGGCCCGGATGTACGTCCTCGCGACTCGCGCGAGCAAGGAAGAGGAGTTCGCACGGTCGCGGACGCGCCACCTTCAGGGGAAGGGAATCCGCGTGCAGGAGCGAGGCGCAGAGACGGCAGACGAAAGCGAGTAGAGTCAAGTCGGGCGACCCCGAGGAGCGGGTATGAGCGACGACCGAGAGCGAGGGAGACGCCACAACAGACTGGAGCGGCGACCGACCGACGGGCCGCGGAACTCGATGTGGGCGAGCTGGCGGGAGGAGAAGTCGCTGTTCCAGCTGGTGTACAACTACCTCCTCGTAGTCGTCGCCCGACTGATTCCGTCGCTGCGACTGCGTTCGTGGGCACTCCGGCGACTCGGCGCGACGGTCGGCGACGGCGTCGGGTGGGGGCTGGAGGCGACCGCCGACGTGTTCTTCCCGGAGCGCATCACGCTCGGCGATGACTGCATCGTCGGCTACGACGCCGTCCTGTTGTGCCACGAGTATTTGCAGGAGGAGTACCGGGTCGGCGATATTGTCGTCGGCGACCGCGTGATGATCGGCGCGAAGGCGACCGTCCTCCCAGGCGTCGAAATCGGTGCCGACGCGCAGGTGGCGGCGAACTCACTAGTCACCGAAGACGTGCCTTCCGGCGCGACAGTCGCGGGGGTCCCCGCCGAGCCAGTCGAACACGGTGAGTGAGTACCGACGGTGAACGACCCAGCACTCGGCGACCACGTCGCGACCGAGCACCCAGACCACCGGAGCGGCGTCTACCGCGTCGTCGGCGTGGGCGACCGGCAGGTGACGTTACTCCTCGTCGGTGACGAGGAGGGGAAACGCATTCACACCGGAGACGTGGTGTCGGTCGCACTGTCGGAGTTCGACGGTTTCGAATCCGTCGAACCGCCGACGCGCCGACAGTCGCTGCGCGGGTCGATTCGGGCGGGCCGGGCGATTGGCTACTGGTCGCTGCGGGCGAAGGCACGACAGCTCCGCGCACGGCCGGCCCAGACGGCGCTCGTGGCACTTCTCCTCGGTGGCGGACTGCTGTCCGACGTGCTGAACCTCGCGCCGGAACCGGTGTCGACCGCGCTCGTCGTCGCTGGGAGTCTCCTGTTCGTGCTCGTGGTGACCGGCCGGCTCGGCTAGTCGCGGACGACGACGATGCTGTCGGCGAACACGCGGTTGTTCGGGACGGTGAACTCCTCCTCGCCCGCGTCGATGCGCGTGACGAACACGTCGATTTCCTGGACGATACCCCGTCGTCCGGCGAGTTCGACCTCGTCGCCGATGGCGTACGGTTCGGTGAGCAGGAGATAGACGCCCGCAGCACCGGCCGCGAGCAGCGGTCGCGTCGCCAGCCCGCCGATGAACACGACGCCGAAGGCGTAGGCGGCGAGCAGAATCAACAGCGGGAGCGTGGCGACGCCCAGCTGTGCGAGCGCGATGAGTCCGGCCACGTAGAAGACGCTGTACTTGACGGCCGCGGGGAGGAGATTCACCTCCGGGAGCTTGACCGATCGGAGCCGTTCGCGGAGATACAAGTCCAGTTTGTCCCCGGCGATGACCCCCGCAATGAGGACGACCGCCGCGATGAACAGCTGGCGGAAGAAGCGACTGAGCTGGTCGGTGAGGAGGCTCTGTGCCGACGCGTTGGCGACCTGGAGCGCGATGACGGTTCCGAGCACGAGCACGAACAGCCCACAGAGGTTCGCGAGGACGCCGACGGTCGAGGTGCCGACGTTTCTGGCGGTGCGCTCGAACGGCGTTCCCTCGACGGCACGCGGGACGTCGAACCGGTGAAGCAGTCTGCGGACGTACCGGCGCGTGAGGACACCTGCGACGATGCCGAGCAGGAGGACGACGATACCGACAAAGAGGTCGAACCGCTCGGAGAGTAGGTGGTGGACGCTCGCGACTAAACCGCTTTCGCCCGAGTTGTGTGGCATCTCAGTAGGCCTCCGGGTCGAGTTCGAGGATGAGTTCGCCGCCCTGGAAGGCGCGAATCAGCCCGTCGGACTCCGAGAGCGCGATGCTGACCGCGTTCGTCTCCCGGGTGATACCGGCCGCGGCCATGTGGCGCGCGCCCAGCCCCTTCGGGATATCCGTCCCCTCGGCAGAGGGTTCGAGATAGCGGTAAGCGCTCACCAGTTTGCCCGAGTCCGAGATGACGAACGCACCGTCGAGCCGGGTGAACTCCTTCAGCATGACGTTCACGATTGGGTCGCCCACATGGACGTGTGACTTCTCGAAGGGGTTGTACGAGAGCGGGCGAGACTTGTTCATCACCTTGCCCGCGTCGCCGACGACGAACAGCGCCCCCACCTGCTTGCCCTTCTGCCCCTTCTTTCCCAGCTCGATTGCGACCTCGAACACGTCGCGGATGACGCTCGGGTCGGCACGCGAACTAGTAAAGAGCGTGTACGCGCCGGAGTGCTCGAAGGCGTCGGCCTTGACACGCGTCACGGTGTCGACGCCGTCGAAGACCGAGGTGACACAGCAGACAACGTGTTCTTCCTCGATGTGGCCGTTGTTGAGGGCACCCTCCAGTCCAAACCGGATGCGCTCTTTCACGTCGGCGAACTCGATCGGTAGCTCCACGTACGTCTCCGCGCCCACGTCGTTTTCGGGGGCGACGACGATGACCGGGAGGTCGCTTTCGGCCGCCACCTCGTAGTAGCTCCCGGTCGGCGAGAACAGACACACCGCGTCCACGTCGTCGACAATCTCGTCTAGCAGGTCACGGAGGTCGCTCATTGACCGAACGTCTCGGTCTGCCGGAAAAAGAATTGCGGCGGGCGTCTGCCGTCCGGCTGTCAATCGTCTGACGCCGATGCGTAGGTTTTTGCACCGGTCGCGGTACCACACCACATGACAGAAGGTGACACTCAGCGGGGACGAGCGATGTACCGCGAGCGGACGGCGACGGTCGCGACCGACCGGGGCGACGGACCGACGGTCGTCTTCGCACACGGCACCCTGATGGACCGGACGATGTTCGAGCCGCAGCTCGCGGCCCTCAGCGACGAGTACCGGTGTGTCGCGTACGACCTCCGGGCCCGAACAGACCGCTACGCCGACGAGTACGACCTCGACGACCTGGCTGACGATTACGCCGCCGTACTCGACGGGCTCGACATCGACTCCGCGGTCCTCGTCGGAATGTCAATGGGCGGGTTCACGGCGCTCCGTGCGGCCGAGCGCCATCCCGATCGCGTGGACGGCATCGTCCTCGTGGACTCGGACGCCGGCACCCACTCCGAGGAGGACCGCCAACAGTACCGGATGCTCATCGACCGACTCAAAGACGTGGGCCACGCCACCGACGCGAGCATCGAGGTCGCGCGCCACCAGCTGTTCGGGGAGACGACGCACGAACAGCATCCGACCCTCGTCGACCAGTGGGCGCGCACGTGGGAGACGTATCCGGGACTGGCCGTCCACAACGAGATGGCGTCGTGGCTCGACCGCGAGGACTTCACGGAGACGGCCCGAACCCTCGACGTCCCGGCACTTGTCACCCACGGCGAAGAGGACGTGAGCATCGCGATGGAGAAGGCCGAGGCGACGGCCGACGCGCTCGACGCCGAACTCGTTCGGATTCCGGAGGCCGGCCACTCCTCGAACCTGGAGAATCCCGAGGCGACGAACGCCGCGCTGCGGGAGTTTCTCGACGGGCTGTAATCTCCGAACGCTCTTGGTCCCGGCGGGCGACCCACGGGTATGTACGAGGGCGTCCACGCACATCCCGACGGCGAGGCGACCGTCGCCCGCCACGCCCTGACCGCCGGCGAGTACGGCTACGACGGCATCGTCGTCCGGAACCACGGCGACCGCCAAACCGACTACGACCCCGCGACCGTCGCGGCCGAGACCGGTGTCGACGTGGTCGACGGTATCGAACTCCGGAGCGACGACCGCGCACAGCTGTCGGGGCTCGTCTCGCAGTACCGCGACGACCGGACGATTCTCGCTGTCCACGGCGGCGACGACGACATCAACCGGTTCGCCTGCGAGGAGCCGATGGTCGACGTGCTCGCCCACCCGATGGCCGACGAGGGCGACGTGAATCACGTCCTCGCGAAGGCCGCGAAACAGAACCACGTCCACGTCGAGTTCGACTTCTCGCCGGTGTTCACCACCGACGGCGGAACCCGGGTGCAGGCGCTCCGTGATCTGCGGAAGCTCCGCGACATCGTGAGCTACTACGACACGCCGTACGTCGTGAGTCTGAATCCCGACTCGCATCTCGCGCTCCGCGCCCCGCGTGAGGTCGTCGCCGTCGCGGGCGAGGCGGGTTTCGACTCCGAGTGGACCCGCGAGGGCCTCCGCGCGTGGGGTCGACTCGCCGAGCGCAACCGCGACCGCCGCTCCGAATCGTTCATCGAGCCGGGGGTGCGACTGGAGGACGAATGAGCGACGACGACCTCACTCACACCGACGAGTCGGGCGCGACGGAGATGGTCGATGTCGGAGAGAAGCCGGACAGCGAGCGGCGCACCGTCGCCTCGGGGTCGATTCACCTCCGACCGTCGACCGTCACAGCAGTCAGCGAAAACGACCTCGCGAAAGGCGACGTGTTGGCCGTCGCGCGCGTCGGGGCGATTCAGGCTGTCAAACACACGTGGGAGACGATACCAATGTGCCACCAGATACCGGTCACGAACGTCGAGACCGAGTTTACCCTCGCGGAGGAGCGAATCGACCTCGCCGTCGCGGTCGAGACGACCGGCAAGACCGGCTGTGAGATGGAGGCACTGGAGGGCGTGACGACCGGACTGAACGTCGTCTGGGACATGGTGAAGTCGGCCGAGAAGGACGGCGACGGGCAGTACCCCGAGACGCGCATCTCTGGAGTGGAGGTCGAATCGAAGGAGAAGCGTTAGCTCTCGGCGGCGAGGTCGGCGGCCTTCGCACGAGAGCGTTCCACGACGCTCGGCCGGGCGTCGAACTCGATGATGACCTGCTCGCCGTAGTCCACGTCGTCGACGCTGGCGTGGTCGTGGACCCACGAGACGAGACTCATCGCGTCGTCGGTCATCGGGAGCACGAGTCGTTCGTGCTGGTAGTCGGGAAGCTCCTCGTCGACGCGCTGGCGTAAGGCGTCGATATTCGTGCCCTCTTTCCCGGAGACGGCGACCGGGTTCGGGGCCAGCGGGGAGAGGGTCTCCTTCTTGCGCGCCAGTTCTTCCTCATCGACTTTGTCGATCTTGTTGAGGACGGTGACGATGGGTGCCTCGTTGCGCTCGTAAAGGGTGTCGTGACACGTCACCAGCTTCTCGCGAATCTCTTCTACGTCGTCGGAGATGTCCACGACGAGCAAGACGAGGTCCGCACGATACACCTCCGAGAGGGTGGATTTGAACGATTCCACCAGCCAGTGCGGTAAATCGGAGATGAAGCCGACCGTGTCCGTGACGAGCGCGTCGTGGTCACCCATCTCCGCGCGGCGGGTGGTCGTTCCGAGTGTCGTGAACAGCCGGTTCTCGCTTTCGGCCGTCGTATCGAGGTCCGGGTGCATATCCTCGTTTTCGTCCACGTCGAGGTCCTCGGCGAGCCGGCGCAGGAGCGTCGACTTGCCGGCGTTGGTGTAGCCGGCCAGTGCCACGAGGTCGAAGCCGGACTCGCGCCGCTGTTCGCGCCGGTGTGCTTCCGTCTCCTCGATGGTTTCGAGCTCGTCGCTGATACGCGAGATGCGCGCCTTGATGTCCTGTTCGCGGGACTCGTCGTACTCACCCAACCCCATGAATCCGGGGCGCTCATCGCGCTTGGCGAGAGAGCTTTTCGCCTCGGCGCGCGGGAGTTCATACCGCAGCTCGGCGAGTTCGACCTGTAGCTGCGCCTTCTTGCTCTGGGTGCGCTGGCCGAAGATTTCCAGAATCAGCCGGAAGCGGTCGAGCACCTCGACCGACTCCGGGAGTTTGTTCCCGATGTTGTACGTCTGGTATGGACCGAGGCGGTTGTCGAAGATGACTGTCTCAGCGTCGGTCTCACGGACGAGCGCCGCGAGTTCCTCGACTTTGCCCTCGCCGAGACAGAAGGCGGGGTCTTCTTTCCGCTGTTGGGTCACCTCGCCGACGACGTGGTAGCCGGCGGCTCCGGCCAACTCGCGAATCTCGTCGGTGTCTGGACGGGGGACGTCGCCGCGCTTTGCGACGACGGCCGGGCCGTTGTGTGGATTGCCGCTCACTCACACCCGAATTGGGCACACGAGTACAAAAGTCCGGCCCCGACCCCCCACAAGAGTCATGCCCGTGGCTGTCGCCGTGGGACGTATGGTCGACATCAATCCACAACAGCTCGGGTTGGAACTCGGGTCGGGTGCCGTCATCGGCGGTATCATCGGCTTCGCGGCCAAGAAGGTCGCCAAGCTCATCGCCGTGCTCGTCGGGTTGGAGCTGGCGCTGTTCAAGTTCCTCGAATCGCGCGGAGTCCTCACCGTCGACTGGGAGCGACTGAGCGGCGGGTTCGTTGAGGCGAGTCAAAGCGCCGCCTCCGGTGCGCCGCCGTCGTGGGTGAACACCATCCTCTCGACGCTGTCCATCTCCGCCGGCTTCACCGGCGGCTTCCTTGTCGGCTTCCGGAAGGGATAATTACCGTGTCGCCAGCTCGTCTTTGTCCTTTAGTACCCGCGTCTCTGCTTCCCCGGAGGAGACCTCGTTCACCAGCTCGTAGAACTCGTTTTGCATCCCGGCCGGGAACGTGACGACGCCGACCCACGAACCGTCGCTTTGCCACTCCTCGCGTTCGAGGTCGCCGAACTCGCGCACCTTCGCCTGCCCGGAACCGGCGTAGTCGGCCGGCAGTTGGGCGGCGACGGTGATCTCCTCGAACCGAATCGGAATCACGGGACGGAGCGCGTCGAGCGCGTCGTCTATCTGCTGTTGGGCGGGCGTCATCGGGTCGACGGTGTAGCCGGCCTCCTCCAGCGCGCGGTCGATGCGCTCCGGCGGATGGGGGGTGTCGTTTTGCTGTGGGTTGATGCCGTTTCGCGCGATGATGTTGATGAGTCGTTTCCGTTTCTGTTCTTGCATCTCGCGGCGCTGCTCTGCGGTAATCTGAATCTCACCGCGCTCGATTACCTGCGGGATGATCTCCATCGGGTCGGTCGTCCCGAACACTTCTTCGAGGGCCGACTCGGGCGGGCGGTCACCGGAGGCGGCGTCCTCGAACACGTCTTCGGCCGCGATGACGTCTTCGAGGTCCTGTCCTTCGAACTCCTCGTCGAAGGTGCCCCGCTTGATTGCGAGGGCGGCGTCAGGGTCGACCAGCACCTCGAACCGTTCGCCGTGTGACTCCAGTTGCGCGGTCACCGCGTCGTCGAGTGAAATCATACCTGTCTGTACGCGGGTGACCCTCTAAAAGGTGTGTTCGCCGCGTGGCCTACTCCGCCTGCTCGGCCAGCGCCGCCGCACGGAGGTCGGTGTGGTAGGCCCACGTCGCACCGATACCGGCACCGACGACGACACCGAGGAAGACGCCGACGCCACCGGCGACCGTCCCGCCGCCGATGGCACAGAAGACGGCCAGCGAGATGGTGACGAGGTCCTTGTAGTCCATACTGTTCGTGGAAGGCGTCCCGGCAAAAATCGCTCGGTGAAATTACTCGTCGTCGTTCTCGTCGCTCGCGAGCAGGTCGTGGTCCGTGAGGTGTCGCTCGATTTTGTCGTCCGTCAGGCCGACGTACTGCTCGGTCTCTGCGTCGATAGTCGCGACGCCGACTCCTTCGGGGTCGAGACTGTCATCGTTGACCGACGCGAGCGCGGCGAGACCGAGTTCGACGCCGTCCTCCAGCGTGAGGTCGTCCGCGTAGTGCTCTTCGAGGTAGTCGTTGAGCTCGCCGCGGTCCTCACCGACGGCGAGTGCCCGCCACTCGTACGGGGTCCCGGATGGGTCCGTCTCGAATAGACGCGGGGTCCCGTTCTCGATGCCGCCGACGATGAGCGCGACGCCGAACGGGCGCGCGCCGCCGACCTGGGTGTACTGCTGGATGTGGTCGGTGATGTTCTTCGTGAGCTGCTCGACGCCGACCGGCTCGCCGTAGCGGAGCCGGCTCACCTGCGCCTGTCGGCGCGCGAAGTCGATGAGCTGGCGCGCGTCGGCGACGTGGCCGGCGCTCGCGACGCCGACGTGGTCGTCTGCTTTGTGGAGCTTCTCGACGGAGGACGGTTCCATCAGCGGCGAGCGCGACCGCTTGTCGACGACGAGGACGACCCCGTCTGCGGTGCGGACGCCGATGCTGGCGGAGCCGCGTTTGACTGCCTCACGTGCGTACTCGACTTGATAGAGGCGGCCGTCCGGCGAGAAGATGGTGATTCCCCGGTCGTACGCCTGCTGTTGAGATTGACCCTGCATAGTTACTCGCAATCGAGGTCGGTCGCGCCCACGTGGCCGTCGCCGACCCGCGCATCGACCCGCGGCGGACGGACGACCGCCCGACGGTCCACACCGTCGAGGGCGACCTGTCTCGTTGTCTGGTGTACCTGCGGACGTTGTATATACCTTTCCTCACAGGCTCGTACCGTCCCCGAGACGCCGGTCACGCGAACCCCGACCGGGTGGCCGTCGACGTCCGTCACGCAGGCGAGGGCTGCTCTGCCCCGCTCTACTTCGCCGCGGCGCACGCGGACGACCGCGTGGCCACGGCCGCCATCGAACTCGAAGCCGTACACCGTGAGGTCGGCGTCTGCACTCCCGGTGTCGCCGAGCAGGTTCTGGGCCGCATACCAGAGGTCACGCTGGAACGCGCCGCGGGACAGCTCCGCGTCAGGCCATCCCTCGACCGCGACGGCGAGATACCGCCACCGCTGGCGGAGGTGCTTCGGGAGGTGTTTCATATCCGACGGTCGGCGGGCGAGGGCTTCAATCTCCGGTCTCGGCTGTGAGCCTTACCGGCGTCGAAACCCCGAACACCGTGGGCACACGAGAGTGAGCTATGACCCGCGTCTCGGCCGGCGCGCGCATCCACGTCGGCTTCCAGAACCTCTCGCTGTCCCACGACCGGCTCTACGGCGGCGTCGGCTTCGCGCTCGACCGACCGCGAATCACCGTCGAGGCGACACCGGCAGACAGCGTCCGGTGTGCGGACACCCTGGTCGCCGAGTACGCGACTGCGGTGTGTGACCTACTCGACGTGTCTGGTGTCGACCTCACCGTCGAGGAGCGACTTCCTCGTCACGTCGGTCTCGGCTCTGGAACGCAGATTGCGCTCGCAACGCTGACGGCCGTGTCGGAGGCGTACGACCGCGAACCGCGCGTTCGCGAGCGCGCACCGTCGCTCGGGCGCGGCGGTCGGTCGGGCGTCGGGGTCGCCGCCTTCGAGCGCGGGGGCTTCGTCGTCGACGCCGGCCACCCGACCACGCGGTTCACGACCGACACGCCAGAAGACGGCTCCTGGACGGTACCGGTGGTGGTCGTGCGTCACGACCTGCCAGAGGCGTGGCGCGTCCTCCTGGTCTACCCGGACGCCGACGCCGGACGGTCGGGCGAGACGGAAGACGCCTCGATGCGCGCAGCGGTGGAGCGGGCCGACCCCGCCCTCGCCGACGAACTCGCCGGCATTCTCACTCGGCGACTCCTTCCCGCCGTTGCTGGGGGGGCGTGTGAACCGTTCGGAGAGGCCGTGACCGCCTTCGACCGGCGCAACGGGACGTGGTACACCGACGCGCAGGGAGGCGTCTATCGACCACCTGCGGGCGCTCTCGTCGACGAACTCGAAGCCAGCGCGGCGCTCAGCGGCGTCGGCCAGTCGTCGTGGGGCCCCGCAGTGTACGGTATCACCGACGCGAGCCGCGAACGTGCGGCCCGGGAAGCCGGAGAGGCGGCACTCGATGCCGTCGGCGTTGCGGGCAGCGTCGAGACGGTCGGTCTCGCCAACACCGGCGTACGAATCGGGTGAGTCGCGTAGGTTTATCAGTAGACGAACTGTACGCAACCCCATGAGACGTACCACGTTCGGCATCCGCCGGCTCGACACTACCATCGGCGGGGGTGCGCCGGCCGGCAGTCTCGTGTTACTCTCCGGCGAGGCAGGAGCGGGCGCACGGGAGTTCGCCTACACGGCAGCGGCGATGAACGCGCTCCAGTCGGTCGACGAGGACCTGTTCGACCTCTACTACGGCGACGTGACGCCGGGGGCAGAGCCGGCACCGAACGTCCACTACATCTCCTTCACTGCCGAGGGGCCGCGGCTCCGCCGCGAGATGGCGTTCGTGCTCGACGAGGAGATCACCGACGCCGCGACCGAGAACATCACCTTCCACGACCTCTCGACCGAGTACTTCCGCGTCTCGCCGGTCCCCCACGACTGGTACTCGAACCGGACAGCGAGCATCACGAGCCTCGGTGGGGACGAGGACCGCTCGACCGTACCCGAGGCGCTCGGCGACGTGTTGTCAGACCACGCGACCGATAACTTGGTCATCATCGACTCGCTGACCGACCTCATCAGCGCCGCCGGCGAAGATATGTCGTGGGCCGCCATCCCGAAACTGCTGAAGGGTATCACACGGGCCACCTACGAGTGGGGTGGGTTGGTGCTCGTGTTGTTGAACCACGAGACGCTGTCGAGTGAACGCCACGGTCAGCTGGTCGACGCCGCGGACGGGTCGTTTCTCTTCGAGTGGGAGTCGGGTGGCTCGACCCGGGCACGGACGCTCGTCGTCCGGCAGTTCCGCGGCATTCTCTCGGCCATCGAAGACGAGGACATCGTCCAGTTCGAAACGGAAATCGGCGATGCGGGCTTCGATATCAGCGACGTGCGCAAGATTCGGTAGCCGTCGCCACGGCGTGTCGGTTAGCCAAATCCTTTTTGATGGTGGGTTCTAAAAATAGTCGAGATGGCCACAGAGTCCGAAAGTAGCCGACTTTCCATCCGACTCCCCCCCGACCTCGAGTCGTGGCTGGAGGAGTTGGCCGACGAACGCGGGATGGACCGCGACCGGCTGCTGGAGCGACTGCTGGAGGCGAACCAACGTGCCCTCAAGCAGGGCGACGGCGGCGAACTCTCCGTCCGGATCGACGAGTTGGAGTCCGAGTTCGACGAGAAAATCGACGATATCCGTTCGCGCGTCCTCCAGCTCAAGCGGCAGACGGAGGCGAAAGCGCCGGCCGACCACGAACACGACGAGTTCGACCAGTTCGACACGCTCGAAGACCAGCTCACACAGATTACACAGACGGTCTCGACGCTGGAAGCGGACATCGAGGAGCTCGCGAACGCCGTCGAGACCCACGACGAAGCGCTGGAGACGACACAACAACGGCTCCGCCGCGTCGCGGCCGCAGTCGTCCGTCTCCAACAGCAGGCAGGCCGTGACGACGACGACCGGCTGACGAAGCTACGCGATATCGCCGCCCAGCGCGGCTTCGAGACGGCGACCTGCCGCGCCTGCGGGAACTCCGTCAACATCAGTCTGCTCTCGGAGGCGGTCTGTCCACACTGTTCGACCGAGTTCGGCGACATCACGGGCAGTAACGGCTTCTTTTCGACGCCCAAGCTGGTCGCCGGGAGCAGCGACCAGTGAGTGACGACGCCGACGCTGACGACGAGGGATTCGACGTGGAGTTCGAGAACGCCGACGAGTTCGACGAGCAGTTCGACATCGACCCCGACGACGAGGCAGACCTCGACGTGGATGTCGAGGCGGAGCCGTTCCGGAGCAACGACCACACACCGGAGACGACACCGGCGGACGAAGAGGATCCACTCGCCGCGTTCGACACGCCCGGCGATGAGCCGCTTGGCGACGACGTGTTCGACGAGATGGACACCGGCTCCGAGTTCGACGACGCGGACGTGTTCGACCTCATCGAGGAAGAGCCCGAGTCGGACACGGACGGCGACCTGCTCGAGTTACAGGAGGTAGAGGCGGTCGACGACGGAGCAATCGTTCCGAAGAGCCAGTACTGCGAGCAGTGTGAACACTTCAGCGCGCCTCCCGAGATGGCGTGTGAAAACGCCGGCACGACGATCCACGAGCTGACCGACCTCGACCACGTGCGTGTGACGAACTGTCCGGTGGTGACCGAGCGGACGCAGATGCGGTCGCGCGACAGCGAGTGACGTGTCCGGGCACTTTTCGGCGTCCGTACCCCACGTCGGCGTATGCAGTTTTGTGACGAGTGCGGCTCGATGATGCACGTTGTCGAGCAAAGCTCGACAGGCAGTCGGAATCCACTGGATTCCGACGACGCTGACGGCGACCGGATGGTCTGTTCGTCGTGCGACCACGCGACCGCGAAGGACGCGTCGCTGGCCGACGACTACACCTCCACGGAGGCACAAGACGACAGCGACGTCATCGAGACGACCGAAGACGCCAACTTCGAGGGAAAGCCGACTGACGACACCGTCCGGTGTGACGAGTGTGGCCACGGGGTCGCGTGGTACACCATCAAACAGACCGGCAGCGCCGACGAACCGCCGACGCGCTTTTTTAAATGCAAAGAGTGTGGCCACCGCTGGCGCGAGTACAGCTAAAGATTGCGTGCAACCATCTCCCCCCAGCGCGTGAAGCCGTACCGGTCGTAAAACCCCTTCGCACGCTCGTTTTCTCCATCCACGTCGAGCACGAGTCTGTCCAGCGGGAGCGACTGCTCGCGGGCGCAGGCGAGTCCTCGCTCCATCAGGTCGTCGGCGACGCCCGTCCCGCGGTATTCGGGGACGACGTACACCTCGTTGAGGACGGCGGCGTCCCAGACGAATACGAGCCGTTCAGGGAGCAAGAACAGGTAGCCGACGAGGTCGCCGTCGCGCTCGGCGACGAACAGACACTCCTCGTCGTCGGTACACCGGCGGACCCACGCGAGCCAGTCCGTGCGGTAATCGCCGGTGAGCTTCGCGTCGTAGGCTGCGGCCTTCGTCTCGTCGTCGGTGTCGCCCATGGCTGTCTCGAAGGCGCGCTTGAGTCGCCACAGCGCGTCGGCGTCGTCCGAGTCGTAGGGTCGAATCACACCGAATGGGGACTACGCGCTCGCTTCAGTGTCCCGGAGTCCGAGCCACGTCGCGAGACAGCCGGCGAGCGCGAGCGTGACGTGCCAGCCGCGGAAGACGACAGGGAAGATGCGCTCGGTTCCCGGCTCTTCTGCTCCCCGCGAAGGGTCGACGCCGCTGGCGACGTGGACCGTCTCGGTCGACCCGCGCTGACCGACGTTCACGCCGCCGCACGTTTCCGGTTCGGGGAACTCGACGAAACTCTGGAACAGGCCCCGACCGGTCTCGTAGCCGACGCGCCCGTCGACGGCGACGAACTGGTCGACGAGCGGGTAGAGCGGATTCACGCCGAGCGCGGTGAACATGTCGAGACCGATTCCGGCCGCGACGTACGCGAACAGCCCGGTCCAGAGTCGCGGGACGTCACCGGGGGCGAGTCGAACGCGGAGCCAGTCTGACCGTGCCGTCCCGTGCCAGAAGACGAGCGCGAGCAGTCCCGGCGCGAGCAGGCTGTGCAACATCGCCCGGTGGGTCGACGCCACGACGAGAGAAGTGAACGTATCGAGGTCGGGGAGGATACAGGCAGCGACGATCACAACGACAGCACGCCGGTCGAACCGTACACCGAGGAGTGCAGCGCCACACAGCAGACCGAACGCGACGTGGACGACGGTCGACGGCATCAGCTCTCACCCCGTGTCTGGTCCACGAGTCGAAGCCCGACCACGGCGACGGCGACGAGCGCGACCAGTAGCTCCCACCCGGCGTTAACGAGGACGGCACGCATCGTTCGGCCGTCGCCGGTGACGAACGGCGAGGGGACGACGTAGCCGCCGGCGACAGTTCCTCGGCCGGCCTTCGGGAGGAGTTCACCGCCGCCAAACTGCAGCTCGAAGAATGTGAAGCGTAGCCCCTCCGTCGTGCTGTACGCGAGCTGGCCGTAGACGGCGAAAAAGCGGTCGTGGAGCGGCCACAGCACGGCGGCGCTCTCGACGTTGAACAGGTCGAACGCCACGGCGACCGTGTACGCGAGCACCATCGCCCACGCGAGGCGTGTCTCGTCGTTACCGAGCCGTTCACGAAGACCGACGCGGCGGCTGGTGAGAAGCCCACCGACGATGAATGGAAGCCAGACGTTGTGGAGGGCGGCGTTGTGGAGTCCGGGGTGGAGTACCGCGAGCACGGCATCGACATCCGGCAGCGCGGCGGCGACGGCGACGAGAGCGACCACACGGAGCGAGAAACGGTCGAGCACCGCCGCCGCCACCAGCAGTCCGGTCGCGACGGTGACGAGCGTGGTCACCATTGCCACGGCTGGGTGCGGAACCGCAATAAGCGTCCGGACGGAGAGGGAGGCATGGACGACACGACGCGCCAACGGCTCGCCACCCACATCGCCGGCGAGGTGACGATGAGCGACGAGCCGGGTGCGACCCTACGCAAGTGGCGCGAGGAGTTCGACGTGACCGGCTCGACGCTCGCCGACGAACTCGACGTGTCGCCGTCGGTCGTCTCCGACTACGAGTCCGGGCGGCGCGACTCCCCTGGCGTCGGCATCGTGCGCCGGTTCGTCGACGGCCTGCTCGATATCGACGCGGCGCGGGGCGGGGACAGACTCCGCCAGTTCGCTCGCGTGCTCTCTGCCGGGTTCGACTCCGATATCGTCCACGACCTCCGGGAGTATCCGACGACCGTCCCGCTGCGGCGGTTCTACTCGGCCATCGGCGCGACCGAGGTCGTGGGGGGAAGCGACCACACCGTCGCCGGCCACACCGTCATCAACTCCATCGCGGCCATCTCCCGGCTGTCGAGCGAGGAGTTCTATCGCCTCTACGGCCAGTCCACGAACCGAGCGCTCGTCTTCTCGGACGTGACGCGCGGCGAGGGACCGCTGGTCGCACAGCGGGTCGTCACGCCGACGCCGACGGCGGTCGTGCTCCACGGGCTGTCGGAGGAGGAACTGTGGGAGCACGCGCCGGCGCTGGCAAAGACCGACGGCTACTCGCTCGCGGTGACCGACGAACCGCTCGATGACGTGTTGGACACCCTCCGCGGGCTTCCCTAGGGTTTGTGCGTGAAGATGACGGCGTCGCCCTCGTGGGTGGTGACACACAGATCGAGTTCGAGTGAGAGTTCGAGGCTGTTGTACTCGTCCGTACAGACCACTGCGTCGTCGAACGGCTCGTCGCAGGCCGGACAGGCCATCGCGACGGTGTTTCGGTAGCTGTCGATGCCGTCGGCCGATTCGATCGGCGTGACCGACGAGATGAACTCCTCGTACTCTGCGTCGTCCATATCCGGCGATACAACCGAGGGAGTATAGTTCTACGCCTTGTGCTCACTCGACGTAGCGGTACTTGCGCTCGCCCATCCGTCCCCAGCCGTCGAAGACGAACTCCGCGTCCGGTGCCGTGAACTCCTCGTAATCGCGGTCCTTGGAGTGGTCGTGGGCGTCGTGGACCGTCTCGTACTCGGCGAAATCGAGGTCGTAGCGCGCCTCGACCTGCTCGTCGATGTTGAGCTGTGTGATTTCCTCTTTCCACCCCTCCTGGACGGTCTCGTGGTGAACCTCCGCCTGCGCGCCGGAGCCGTAGGAAGCGACGAACAACCGCTCGTCGGTCATGTCACGCCCCGCCTCGTGGGCGCGCTTGAGGGCCGCCAGCCGCGCGACGTGGACCGAGCCGGTGTACCAGTTCCCGACGTGGCGAGCGATGTCGAGCGTCGGGTCGATAGTCGCCTCGTACCACTCCTGATACCGAGTCGTCTCTTTCAGTTCGTCGGTGTAGTCGCTGACGGCATCGAGGAACGTCTCCTCGTCGTCGAACTCGGCTTCGCGGGGCTGCATGCCGATCTGTTCGGCCAACGCCTCCTCGATCTCCGTGTCGCGGGTGATGTGCCGGTACGCGAGCAGGGCGGCCTTCCGGACCATCCCCGGGAATGGGGTGTGGAACGGCGCGTACACGAAGTCGTCGGGGTGTATCTCGCCCGCGACGGACTCGTAATCCTCTACGGCCTCGCGCATCCGCGCGAGATACACCTGCACGGAGCGCTTGCCGTCGACGCTCGGGAACTGCTGGTTCGGCTTCAGGAAGTCCGTCTCGTCGGCACTGCCGTACCCCTGCTCGTCCGACAGCGTCACCAGCGACGGGTCCTCGGAGATGAGCATGGCGACCGCACCGGCACCCTGTGTCGCCTCGCCGGGGTCACCGCGCGCGTAGAGTGCCGTGTCCGTCGCGACGACGATGGCCGCCCGCCCGCGATTCCGACCCGCCCGAATCCAGTTGTACGCGTCGTCGATTGCCTGCGTCCCTGCGACACAGGCGAACTTCCGTTCGCCCTTGTTGGCGTGGTGGAAGTCGCCGTCGAAGGTCTGTTCGAGACAGCCTGCGATGTACGTCGAAATCGGCTTGGAGTTGTCGAACGACGACTCCGTCGCCACGTCGATACGCCCGATATCGTCGGGTTCGAGGTCGTTACGCTCCATCAGCCGCTTCGAGGCGTTCGCGCCCATCGTGACGATATCCTCGTACGTGTCCGGGAACGAGGACTCGTACAGCCCCAGTCCCTTGGTGTACTTGCCGGGGTCGTCGCCCTTCTCAGGCGCGAACGTCTCCGCTAAGTCGAGTTTGAGCTTGCCGGTCCAGATTTCCGCCGCGTCGATTCCGACATCGATCATACCTCTCGCTCGGAGAGCAGGTATAAGGGTCTGACGACGGCGAGTTCGTCAGTAGTCGAAAATGTATTCTTCCTCTTCTTCCGTTGACGTAGACTCCGGCGTCGGAGTCGCTGTCGATGTCTCGCCGGGGACGTACGTATCCGGCGTGAGCGTCGGGACAACCTCCTCAATCGTCGATATCGACGCGAGCACGTCACCGCTGTCGGTGATGAGTCGGACCGAGATGCTCGATTCCAACTGTTCAGGTGGGAACTCAGTCAAGGTAGCGAGGTCCCCGCGCCACACGTTGCCCGCGCTGAACGTCTCGTCCGTCTGTTCGGGCAGTTCTACCCCGTTTAGCGTTCCACTGGTGAGCTGAATCTCGGTCGTTGTGTTGGCCCGGACTAACAGTTGTAGTTCGTCAGCCTGTACGCTATCTCCACCCATGTGGGTGAGCGTAAGCTCGCCTCCCTCGATTTCGGCGTTGACGTTCGCCTCGGCGTCGAGACCTTGATCGACGACGTTCGTGACGACCGCGCCACCGGCGACTACCCCGACCGTGACGAACACCCCCATGAGGAGGATTGGACCGATGGTCGAGGACTGTGCACGAGAGTTCATACCCTCGCTATGCCTGCTCACTTTGATCAAGCCCTGCCGTGATCTCTTCTCTGTACCGATTCCCGTTGGACTCGAACTCGATAACGAGAGTTACTGTTCTACCTTCCAGATTGACGGGCGCTCCACCCGAGTCTTGGAATTCGTTCAGCTTGAGGACGACACCGCTATCCGAATCGATATCTCCTTTCTGATCGAACTCGACGGACTGACCGAGCTCGACAGGATTCTGGACGATTTTCCCAGCATTGTTATTACCGTCGAAGTACGCAACAATCCCGTAGCTATCGTCACCTTTGTTGACGTAGTCGGAGACATCTAATCGGCTCGCAGCGCTGGCACTGACGTCGGTGTTTAGTGAAACTATCTCGTCAATCTGCGTGTTTCCCCGGGTGTTTACTATGCCGATTTTCGCCGCTGCGTACTCACCGTCGTAACTGTCATCTATCTCAAGATCAATCGCAGTCGGCGCGGTGTTCGCATCACCGTCGTCGGTTTCGAGGAAGGTGTTGATGGTGCCGTCACTCGGGTTGAACTCCCGTGATAATGTCACCGTATCGCCATCAACCGCCGTTCCGGTGACGGTCACGATGTAGTCCTCTTTATTTGCGTAGTTGCCGCTATCCGGCTGAACCTCCAGGTTCGATCTGGAGAATGTCGTTTGTCCACCGAGGTCACCGGCGGAGAATGTCCCGGATTTCCCACTCCCATCGATTGGCTCGACGGTGATGTCAACGCTTTCCAATCCGCTATCGGTGTCAGTGACCTCCAAGTCACTGATAGTAAGCTTCGACCTGTCCGTTTGGCTGATATCAAGCTCGAACGTCGGAATGCTCGGTCCAGAGCCGCCACTTCCGGGGTCACCACCACCGCCACCACCGCCGCCTCCACCACCACCGCCGCCACCCGGAATCGGTGCGATGGCGGCGAGCCCGCTCGGCGGCGTCGAATCCATCCCGACCTCCGTACAGACGATGTCGTAGTCGCCGGCGAGGTCGATTGTTACCTCGCCGCTCGCGACCGAGAGGCTGTCAACGCCGGGCGCACCTTCGAGGTCAGACACCGAATCGTAGCCGAGGGCTTCTGCCCACGTCGGTGCCTCCGCACTCGTCGGGAGCGTGACTACGGGGTCGGTGACGGTCTGGCTACTCGTCGTCCCGCTGTAGAGGTCAACGGAAATCGACTCGGTGCCCGACTGTTGGGTGTCACCGAACAGCGCGACGAGATTCACGACGCCGTTCTCATTATTGTTGGTAGTGCTAGGGCCGTCCTCACCGAACAGCAGTCGGGCACGCGTCTGAACGCGTTCGGTCCCGTCGTCGAACTCGTTGAACACAAACGTGTTCTCGTACTTCGTCGTCGGCGCGTTGTTGTAGTAGCTGTAGTTGGGCGTGTAGCTCGCGCGAACCGTCTGATCGGGACCGGGACAGACGTTGCCGTCGCTGTTGGTCACCGTGATATCGCCGCGGTCGGTCGTCGCGAACCGACCGTTCGCCGACGGAGCGTTGAGTGCGAAGATGCGGACGGGGAAGTTCTCGCCGAGTTGGATTGAGGATGCGCCGTTCTCGCCCGCGTTGGCGGCACGGACGATGGTGTTGCGCGTGTCGGCGATGTCGCGCTGGACTGCCTGATTGTGGTCGAGCTCGACCTGCTGGTTCTGCTGTGGGACGATGACTGCCTGATAGGAAGCGAAGGCGATAATCGCGAATGCGAACAGGATGATAACGCCGACCTGGACCGACTGGCCCCGTGTATCATCCCGGAACATACAGATGGTACTGGTTCGCGATACGGACGTATAAGCGTCGTGGGGTCAGTCGTCGGGGAACGGCGACCGGCTCAGGCTTCCTCGACGAGCTCGGGGTCCGAGAGCGCGTCCTGCAGGGAGTCGAGGCCGTTGACCCACTCGGCGACGTAGCCGTACTCGAGGTCGGCGGCGATGCTGCTCACGTCGGTGTCGGTGCCGTCGATGACGAGCGTGCCGGCCTGGGCACAGTAGTTGAACGCGGTGTCGAACTCCTCGTCGGCCTCGGCGTCGACGGCTGCTTGGATGTTGGCCGCGACGGTTCCCTCCTCTGGGGTGCCGCTGACGACGAACGCCTCGGCGGAGGCGGCGACGCAGTGGAGCGCCATCTGGACGGAGTCGACGAGCATCGCCTTGTCCTCATCGTCGATAGCCACGTCGTCGAGGACGACGGCGGCGAACGCTTCGAGCTCGTCGAGCGCCTCGTCCTCGTCGAGCAGGTCATCGCGGTAGGCCGTGATGATCTTCGCGACGGCGATGGCCGCGTCGTCCTGCAGGTTCAACAGGAGCCGGGCGGAGTCCTCGTTTTCGGGGTCGATATCCTCGTCTTCGAGTCGGGTGAGCCAGTTGTTCCACCGCTCCTCGCTGTAGAACTCCTCTGGTAACTCTCTGTCGCCCTCGGCGCTCTCGTCGGTGCTCATGTCTCCGCAGTCACACAGCCAGCGGTATAAGCGTTTCAAGCTACGGTCGCCAGAACGATGGAAAGACCCATACCACAGACTCCGAAGTATGGGTATGATTGCTGTCGTCGGCGGTGGTATCGCCGGGCTCGCCGCGGCGTACCGCCTCCAGCAGGCCGGCCACGACCCGACCGTCTTCGAGGCGTCCGACACCGTCGGCGGGTTGGCGGCCACCTACGAGACCGAGGGCGACCCCATCGAGGCGTACTATCACCACCTCTCTGCCACGGAGGAGACGATCGTCGAGTTGGCCGAAGAACTCGGCGTCGACGACCGACTGGACTGGCTGTGGGGCCACGACTCCTACTACGTCGACGGCGTCGTCCATCCCCTGAACACGGCGTGGGAGATCGCCGCCTACCCGCACCTGAGCTTCCACGACAAGTTCCGGCTCGGCATGCTCACGCTCGGGGTTGACGTACGTGGCGGCATTCCCAGTTTCGACAGCTACGACGACCTCGAAGCCTACGAGCACGTTCCCATCAAGGAGTTCCTGCTCGAACACACGACGCAGGGGGTCTACGATTTCTTCTTCGAACCACTCCTGCGTGCGAAGTTCGGCTCGCGCAAAGAGGACGTGTCTGCGGCGTGGCTGCTCGGCCGCATCCAGTTCCGCGGTGAGCGCGACCTGCTGAAAGGCGAGAAGCTCGGCTACTTCGACGGGAGCTTCGCCGTGCTCGTGGACGCGCTCGTGGAGGCGGTCGGCCGCGAGAACGTCGAGACCGGCGCGCGGGTCCAGGATATCGACTTCGGCGAGTCCGTCCAGTCACTCACCGTCGAGCAGGGCGGGACGGCGACCGAACACGCCGTCGACGACGTGGTCGTCACGACGATGCCCCACCTGCTCGAACGCTGGACCGGCTACGAGTGTGACATCGAGTTCCAGGGATCGGTGTGTGCCGTCGTCGGGATGGACGAACCGGTGACGGACACCTACTGGCTCAACATCGCCGACGAGGCACCCTTCGGCGCGCTCATCGAGCACACGAACTTCGTCTCGCCAGAGCGCTACGGCGGCGAACGTCTGCTCTACTGTGCGAGCTACATCCAGAGTCAGGACGAAGAGCTGTGGCAGCTTTCGGACGACGAGATTCGTGACCGCTGGCTCGGCGGCATCGAGGACATGTTTCCGGAGTTCGACCGCGACTCCGTGAACTGGATGGAGATTGCTCGCAATCCCCGCACCGCACCCATCTACGAGCGTGGCTATCTCGATATGGTGGTCCCCTACGATTTGGCTGGCGACATCGCCGACAGCATCTACTACGCGGGGATGGCCTCGCGTGCACAGTACCCGGAACGGTCGCTCAACGGCGGAATCGAGGCTGGCTACGCGGCGGCTGACGCGCTGTTAGAAGAATAGAACGGAGCGTCGTCGGCTCAGTCGTCAGCAGGGGCGTCCTCGTCGGCGACGCCCGGCGACTGCTCCAGTGACACGTCTTCCGGCTCCTCGGTGTCGCCGCCCTTCTGAATCTGCTCGCCGTCGTCCAGATACACGTCGTCGGCGAAGCCGGCGACCGCGTTCTCGAAGGCACCGTCCTCCATCGCCTCGGGTGTGGCGGGTGCATCGGCGATGCCGCCGACGGGTCGGAAATCACCGAGCGGGTCGTCGATGGTGATGGTGTGTGCGGCGAAGAACGACTCGTAGCGGCGGTAGTGCTCCTCCAGTTCGTCGCCGGGGAACTCCATCATCTCCGCCCAGCCGTGATTGAAGAAGTCGAAGTTCGCCTGAATGTGGGTGACTTCACGCGCCTCGGCCTCGGTGAAGCCGGCTTCGAGGGCGGCGACGTAGGTGTCCATCGTGGCGGCGAAGAAGTCATCGAGGTGGGCTTCCCGCTCGTCGCGGTTGGACTCGTCCGTCTTATCGAGGAAGATGCGGGTGTGTAAATCGACGAGCTTCGCGCGTGCCTTCTCGCCGATGACGGGTGTCGTGAGTGCCTTCTTCGCGGCCCAGTGGCGGACGTTCTGTCGGAGTTTCATGCCTCCGTTTGGTCTCGCGTGTGTTTGAATCCAGCGGCGAGCCGCGACGACGCGCGTGACGCGCGAAGATAGCAATTCCCTTTAGTGGTGATACCGAATGTATGGTATGAGTTCGTCGTACGTCATCATCGGCGACGGTATCGCCGGCAGTTCCGCTGCGGAGACACTGCACGATGCGGAACCCGACGCCGACATCACCGTCATCACCGACGAGGGAGAGGCGCTGTACAACCGGATTCTCATCAAGGAATTCGCAAAGGGCCGGATGCCCGAGGCTCCCATCTCCATTCACAGCCCTGACTGGTACGGCGAGCGGGGTATCGACCTCCAGTTGAACACCCACGTCACGACCGTCGACACCGACGGCCACAGCGTCGAGACCCACTCCGGCGGGAGCTACGAGTACGACAAGCTGCTCGTCGCGACGGGCGGGACGCCGACACAACTTCCCGTCGACAACTCCGACGTCGAGGGGATCGAGCACTTCTGGACCTTCGAGGACGCCCGCGCCATCAAGGAGGGGGCACAAGCGGCAGAAAACGGCGTCATCGTCGGTGCCGGACTGCTTGGGATCGACCTCGCGGCCATCTGTGGTGCACAGGACGTGGAGGCGAACTACCTGATGCGCGGCGAGTGCTGGTGGCGCTACGCGCTCTCGCCGGAGGGGGCCGAAATCATCCACGACGCCCTGCGGGAGAAGAACGTCACGCCGGTCTTCGAGTCAGGCGTCGACCACTTCGAGACGGACGACGACGGGCACGTCACGGCCGCCGTCGACCCGAATGGCGAGCGCTTCAAGGCCGACTTCGTCGGCGCGGCCATCGGGCTGGATTTCAACACGGAGTTCCTGCGCGACACCGACATCGAACTCGACTGGGGCATCGTCACCGACGAGCACATGCAGACGAACGTCGAGGACGTGTACGCCGCGGGCGACATCACGCAGTTCCACGACGTGCTGCTCGGCGAGCGCGCACAGAACGGCGCGTGGGGGTCGGCAAAGGAGCAGGGCTCCGTCGCCGCCAAGAACATGCTCGGCGAGTGGGGCGAACCGTCCGAGACGTTCGAGTGGGTCTCCTCGTACTCGATTACCCACTTCGATTTCCCGTTCCTCTCCTTCGGTCACCCGACGCTCGGCGACGACGAGGTCGAGAAGAAATACTCCGACACGGAGTGGCGGCGCGTCGCCCTGAAGGACGGCAAGGTCGTCGGCGGCGTCCTCATCGGCGATCTCGCCCCGCAGTCGAAGCTCAAACAGCTCGCACGAGAGCAGGTCGACGTGTCCGACCAGAAGGACCTGCTCTTGGAGGAGACAATCGAGATAGAGAAGTTCGACGGCATCGAAGCGTAACGCGTTCCGCCGCCCCCTACTGCCGGAATTATAGCGACCACCGGTCTCGGACGCGAATCACACGAGGCGGCGCGAGTCGGTCAGTCGTCGCCGTCCTCGTCGACGATGACGACCTCGCCGTCCACCACGTCGACGTTGATGAGGGTCTTGACGTGGTACGGCGACTCGTCGACCTTGTTCTCGCCGCCGACCTTCTTGATGACGGCCACGACGTCCTGAATCTCGGCGTCGATGTCGTCGAGCGCACCGCAGATGGCCGCGAGCGTCCCGCCCGTCGAGAGTACGTCGTCCAGCACGAGCACGTTGTCGCCGGCGTCCACGTCGTTGATGTACATCTGTGACTCCGAGTAGCCGGTCTGTTGGAACAGTGGTTTCTCACCTTCCAGCCCGTACTCCCGTTTCCGGATGACGACGAGCGGGATGTCGGTCATCAGGGAGACGGCCGTGGAGATGTGGATACCCATCGCCGCGGGCGTGACGATCTTGTCGACGTCTTCGAGGTTCGCCTTCCGGATGATGCGGATGACGATCTCGCGCAGGAGCGACGGCTCCAACATCGGGACGCCGTCGGAGATGGGGTGGACGAAGTAGTGGTAGCCGTCCTTCTCGATAATCGGCGCGTCGTGGAGCGACTCGGCGAGTTGGTCCATGGTCCGCGTGAGAGAGCGGTGGGGTAAAAGGCTGTGAATCGGTGTAGTTCGACCGCGAGGCGGCCGCCGCGTGCCGACTGGACACTGATAGCGCGAACAGCCGAAACCGTGGGCGTTCGTTCAGTTTACGGCGGAAAATCGACGCCGGTAGCGCGGCGAAAGCAAGCGCTTTACCACGTGAGACTCAATCGCTCCACGAGAACGATGGCACTCACTACCGGCCGTTCCGACCTGCAGTCGTCCGGGTGGTACCGGTGACTGGGACGGGGTATCTCATCCCAGTCTCCGAGTCCCGCAGTGTCCGGAACACGGTCAGATACGCCGTCGAGCAGGCGACCGACCGCGCCGCCGAGACCGGCGAGTCTGTGACGCTTCGGTTCGTCTACCCGCTCTCGAAACGCCTCTCGTTCGACGAGGGCACTGGTGAGGCGGAACACGCCCGCTCGCTGCTCGACCGCGTCGAGGCGTGGGCGGACGAGGACCTCGGTGCCGACACCGAGTCGGCAGTCGAGGTGTACACCTCGCTCGTCGGGACCCGCGAGTATCTGTTCAGTCCGAGCGACTACGCCGACGTGCTCGCGGAGTACGCCCGGACGCACGGCATCGACGTCGTGGTGTTCGACCCCGACTTCGACCCGCTCGGAACGACGCCGCTGTTGCCGCCGATCGAGAACGAACTCCGCCGGGGCGGCTTCGAGGTGGAGAAAGCGGCCGTCGCGCGAGCGCGCCGCGGGACCCTGCTCGTTCGGCGCGGCACCGTCGCGCAGTTCCTCGGGCTCGCGACTATCTCGACGCTGTTTTATCTGCTGTTGGCAGGCTCGCTCGCCCCCTTCGAACTCGTGACGGGGACCATCTCGGGGCTGGTCGTCGCCACGGCACTCTGGGGCATCTCGCTGACGACGCCGATACAGCCGGCCCAGATGGCCGGTCGCGTCGGTCGGCTGCTGTTGTACATCCCGTATCTCGTCTGGGAGGTCGTCGTGGCGAATTTGAAAATCGCCTACGTCGTGCTCCACCCGGACCTGCCAATCGACCCCGAGGTAGTGGAGTTCGACGCCGCCGTCTGGTCCGCGCTCCCGGTGACGACACTCGCCAACAGCATCACGCTGACGCCCGGCACCGTCACCGTCGACGTGACCCGGCGACACTTCACCGTCCACGCGCTCACGAAGGATTCGAAGGCCGGCCTGTTGGGCGGCTCACTCGAACGCGCGGTCCGGTTCGTCTTCTACGGGCGTTCCGCGGCCCGGATTCCGAGTCCCATAGAGCGGCGTGACACCGAAACGCAGTCCGACGGGGAGACCGAAGAGACCGAGGAGGCGGTCGACCGATGACGCTCACTACGGACATCCTGCTCGTGGCAGCTGCGGCGTTCACCGTCGCCTCGTTGGGTGGTCTCTACCGCATCGTCCGCGGCCCGACGATGCCCGACCGGGTCATCGCGGTCAACGTCCTCGGCTCGAACGTCGTCATCGTTATCGCCCTGCTCGCTGCGGCCATCGGTGAGCCGGGGGCACTCGACATCGCGCTCGTGTACGCGCTGCTCAACTTCCTGTTGAGCATCGCTATCTCGAAGTTCACCGTCGAGCGAGGTGGCGTGTTGTGACCCCCCGCGAGATCGCCATCCTCGTGATGACACTCGGCGGTGTCTTCTTCGCCGTCGTCGCCGTCGTCGGTCTCATCCGGCTCCCCGATCTCTACACCCGCGCACACAGCACCTCGAAGAGCGAGACGCTCGGGGCACTGCTGGCGCTGGGGGCGGTCGCGCTCGCGTTCGACGGAACCATGACGACGGTCAAGACCGTGCTGTTACTGCTGTTTATGTTCATCACCAATCCAACTGCCGCACACGCAATCGTGCGTGCGGCAGCCGAACAGGGTATCGAGCCGTGGACGACCGACGAGGAGGGGGATGAGGCGTGATTACGCCCGTCGAAGCCGCACTCCTGGTGTTCATCCTCTGTTGTGCGGTCGCGACCGCGCTGTTGCGCGACGTGCTCGCCGCGATTATCGCCTTCGGCGCGTACAGTCTCGGAATCGCCATCATCTGGGTGTTCCTGCGTGCCCCCGACGTGGGCCTCACCGAGGCGTCCGTCGGAGCAGGCGTCATGACCGTCCTGCTGTTGCTCACTATCGCGAAGACGACCCGACCGCCGGATGATCGCACCTTCGAGCAGGTGAACGTGCCCGCGCTCGCGGTGTCGGTCCTGCTCGTCGTTTCGCTGTCGGCGACGCTGTTTGCGCTGCCGGCCGTCGGAGCCAGCGACTCCGCCGTCGCCACCGACGAGGTGACGAACTACTATCTGGAAAATGCCTACGAGGAGTCACACGTCAAGAACGCCGTAACGGCGGTGCTCGCCTCCTACCGTGGCTTCGATACCTTCGGTGAGGCCGTCGTGGTCTACTCGGCCGGCATCGGGCTTATGATCGTCCTCAGACGGGAGGTGTTAGGATGAGCGCCGACCCAGTCGAAGAGCCGCAGGCCCCCTACGTCGAGAGTCCCATCATCATGACGACCGTCCGGGTCATCACGCCGTTCGTGTTCACGCTCGGGCTGTTCGTGATGTTCCACGGAGCCGACTCCTCGGGCGGCGGGTTCCAGGGCGGCGTCATCGTCGGCACCGTCGTCCTCATGCTCGGTATCGCCTTCGGTATCGAGACGACGCGCGACTGGATCGGGACGACCATCCCGGTCGGACTCGTCGGGCTGGGCGTGGTAGCCTTCTTGCTCGCCGGCATTGGCTCGATTCTGCTCGGCGGGGCATTCCTCCAGTACGACGTGTACCCAATCTACCACGCCGCCAAGTACGGCATGGAGTTCGTCGAGCTGGCGATCGGACTCATCGTCGCTGGCGTGGTGACGGGGCTGTTCTTCGTTATCGCCTCCGAAACGACGGACGACAAGGAGGTGGATCAATGACGGGACTGGAGGCGCTCGCCGACCGACTCTACTACCTGGCGGCGTTCCTGCTGTTGGGTATCGGCACCTACACCCTCATCGGGAGCCAGAACCTCGTGAAGAAGGTCATCGGGATGAACGTCTTCCAGACGGGTATCTTCCTGTTTTTCATCGCGGCTGCGTTCATCACCGGCGCGAGTCCGCCGCTATTGACCGCCCCGGCGCCGTACGTCTCGCCGCTGCCGCACGTCCTCATCCTGACCGCAATCGTCGTCGGGGTGAGTCTCACCGCAGTCGCGCTGGGACTCATCGTGCGCATCTACGACGAGTACGGGACGCTCAACGAGGAGACCCTCCGGGAGGTGCAGGCTGATGAGTGACCTCGCGCCGCTGCTCGTCGCGCTGCCGGTCTTCGGCTCCGTCGTCGCGCTGCTCGCGGGGCTCGCCCGCGACCGCGTCGGCTGGGCCGTCGCAGTGCTCACGCTCGTCGTCCAGACCGCCGTCGCGGGAACGCTGATGGCAGACGTGCTCGGGAGCGAGGCAATTCGCTACGTCGTCGGTGGCTTCACCGTCCCCATCGGCATCGAACTCGTCGTGGACGGGCTCTCGGCGACGATAGCGCTGCTCGTGGCCGTCGTCTCGCTCGGCGTGCTCGCGTACGCGCGACGGGCCGGACCGCGCTCGAACGCGTTCTACGTCATCTATCTCCTCCTCGTCGCGGGGCTGTCGGGGATGTCCATCACCGGCGACATCTTCAACATGTATGTCTTCCTCGAAATCACGGGACTGACCGCCTACGCGCTCGTCGCAAGCGGCGACGGCGGGCGCTCTGCGATTGCCGGCTTGAAGTACCTGCTCGTCGGGACTGTCGGGGCGTCGCTGTTCCTGCTCGGCATCGGCTTCGCGTACATCGCGACCGGGACCCTCAACATGGGCGACCTCGCGACGCAGCTTGCCGAGGTGGGCTACGGTTCGCCGCTCGTGCTCGCCGCGTTCGGCCTGCTCGTCGTCGGCTTGTTCGTCAAGATCGCCGTCTTCCCGCTGCACACGTGGCAGCCGGCCGCCTACGCCGGTGCGCCCGACTCGGTGAGCGCGTTCATCTCCGCGCTCGTCTCGACGGTCGCCGCCTACGCGCTGATTCGCATCGTGTTCACCGTCTTCGGGACGGAGTTCCTCGCGGCGACGCCGCTCGCGAGTACGGTGCTCGCGGCCGGTGCGGTCGTCAGTATCGTCGTCGGGAGTCTGCTCGCCGTCTCACAGAGCGAACTGAAACGGATGCTCGCGTACTCGTCCGTCTCGCAGTTCGGTCTCATCGTCGGTGCCGTCGCCGTCGGCAACGTCGTCGCGCTCACCGGCGCGGCAATCCATCTCGTCGGCCACGCCATCATGAAGGGCGGGCTGTTCCTGGCCGTCGGGCTCGTGAACGACGTGACGGGCGCACGCACCGTCGACGAGTACGCCGGCCTCGCGAAGCGGTCGCCGGTCGGCGCAGCAGCGTTCAGCGTGCTCGCCGTCGCGATGGTCGGCGTGCCGCCGGCCGTCGGCTTCGTCGGCAAGTGGTACATCGCGCTTGGCGCGGTCGAGGCCGGCGCGTGGCCGCTCGTCGTCGTCATCTTCGCGAGCACCTTGCTGACGCTCGCGTACTTCGCCCGAGTGGTCGAACGCATCTACTTCCGTGACTCGACGGAGACGAGCGGCCTCGCCCCGACGGCGACCGACGGCGGCGAAGACGACGCGCCCGAGCCGGTCGTCTCGGTCGGGATGCGGGCGACGGTAGTCGCGGCGGCCGTCGTCGCCGTCGCACTCGGTGCCGTCGCCGCCGGCTACGGCGACTTGCTCGAACCAACGATAGAGGGGCTTCTCTCATGACCGAAATCATATCGCTCAGACCGCTGCTTGCAGTGCTCGTCTCGGCCGTCGCCGTCGCGCCGATTCTCGCCTCCCGCGGCCGGCCGAACCTCCGGGAAGCGTGGACCATCCTCGCGGCCGTGACGAAGTTCGGACTCGTCGCCAGCATGGTGCCGGCCGTCCTCGCCGGCGACGTGTACGTCACCGACCTCGGAGCGTTCGTCCCGGGCGTGAACTTCGCGCTCGAGGCCGACGCGCTCGGCCTGCTCTTCGGGCTGCTCGCGAGCCTGCTGTGGGTCGTAACCAGCTTCTACAGCATGGGCTACATGCGCGGACTCGACGAGGACCACCAGACCCGCTACTTCGCCTCCTTCGCGGGGAGCGTCTCCGCGGCCATCGGCATCGCCTTCGCTGGGAACCTGCTCGTGTTGTTCGTGTTCTACGAGCTGTTGACCGTCGCGACGTACCCGCTCGTCACGCACGACCAGACGACGGAGGCCCGTGCTGCCGGCCGCAAGTACCTCACCTACACCTTCGGGGGTGGCGTGGCGGTCCTCGCGGGGACCGTACTCGTGTACGTGCTCGCCGGGACGACCACGTTCACTCCCGGCGGCATCGCCGACCTCGCGACGACCGACCCGACGCTCGCGAGCGCCGCCTTCGGCCTGCTCATCCTCGGATTCGGCGTGAAGGCCGCGCTGATGCCGCTGCACTCGTGGCTGCCCGATGCGATGGTCGCTCCGACGCCCGTCTCGGGTCTGCTCCACGCGGTCGCGGTCGTCAAGTCCGGCGTGTTCGGTATCGCTCGCGTCACGCTCGACGTGTTCGGACCGGATGCCGTCGCCGACCTGGGTCTCGGAATCGCGCTCGCGTTCGTCGCCGCGGCGACGCTCCTGATTTCGAGCGTTATCGCACTTCGTCAGGACAACCTCAAGCGTCGACTCGCCTTCTCGACGGTGAGCCAGCTCTCGTACATCGTGCTCGGAGTGGCTGTGGGGGTGAGCGTCGCCCCCGACCGCGCCGCCGCGTACGCGCTCGCGGGCGGACTGCTCCACATCCCCGCACACGCGTTCATGAAACTTACCCTGTTCTTCTGTGCGGGAGCCATCCACGTCGAGACTCACACCGACGACATCAGCGACATGGCCGGCATCGGCCGGCGGATGCCACTCACGATGACGGCATTCGGGGTTGCCTCCCTCGGGATGGCCGGCATCCCGCTCATCGCCGGCTTCGTCAGCAAGTACTTCATCCTCGTCGGGACGGTCTCGTCCGGGCAACTGCTGTTTACCGGCGCGCTGCTCGTCTCTGGCGTCCTCAACATCGCGTACTTCTGGCCGGTGGTTTACACGGCCTTCTTTGAATCGCCCGACGACGGAAACTCGAAGCCATTGCTCGAATCGCCGTTCGGCGGCGACCGCGACGTGGCAACCGACGGTGGACACGAAGCCGAACACGGTGAGCACGGTCACGGTCACGGCGACGGCTGGACCACAGCCGGCTGGCGCGGCGGCGAGTCCACGTGGCTCATGGTCGCGCCCATTCTCTTTGCCGCGGCCGGTTCCATCGTGCTCGGAATCGTCCCCGACGCGGCAGTGTTCCTCCAGATCGTCCGTGCTGTCGTGGAAGGTGTGACGGGGGTGGTGCTCTGATGGAGCCGATTGTCCCACCGTTCGTCCCGGTCATTCTCGCGGCGCTGCTGTTGCCGCTGCTCGGTCAGAAACTCGGTCACGCAGTCGCCGGCGTTGCGACGTTCGCCGTCGTGCCGTACGTCTGGCTCGTCGACTCCGGTGCACACTTCACGAGCTTCGATTTGTTCGGCTTCGAGACGGTCATCTTCAACGTGGACCCGTTCTCGACGCTGATGGGGCTCATCTTCGCGTTCATCGGTGCTGTCGGCGTCCTCTACTCGTACTACAGCGACGCAGAGGCCATCCAGACTGCCTTCGCACTCAGCTACGTGGCGAGCAGCCTCGGAGCCGTCTTCGGCGGCGACTGGCTCACGCTCATCTTCTTCTGGGAGCTGATGGCCGTCACCAGCACCCTGCTGGTCTGGCACTACGGCGGGAAAGCCGTCCGTGCCGGCTTCCGGTACGCGATTCTCCACGGAATCGGCGGCACCCTGTTCCTCGGGGCCGTCATCTGGCACTTCGCCGAGACGGGGTCCTTCCTGTTCGCGAGCGTGCCCGGTGGCCCGGAGACGGCCGGTCTCGCCGGTCCCGTCGCGCCCGTGCTCGCCGCGCTCGGTGTCGGTGTCAACGTCGGCTTCATCGGGCTGCACGCGTGGCTGCCGGACACCTACCCGCGCCCGCACATCGCGGCCAGCGTCTTCCTGTGTGTCTACACGACCAAGACCGGCGTCTACGGGATGTACCGCGTCTTCCCCGACGACGGGAACGTCGCCGTCGCGTACATGGGTGGACTGATGGCCGTCTTCGGCGCGACGATGGCGCTGTTCCAAAACGACATGCGCCGGCTCCTCTCGTATCACATCCAGTCGCAAGTCGGCTACATGGTCGCGGGCGTCGGCATCGGCTCCGCGCTCGCACAGGCCGGCGCGTTCGCCCACGTGTTCAACCACATCCTCTACAAGGGGCTGCTGTTCATGACCGCGGGCGTCGTCATCTACCGCACCGGCGAGGAGAGTCTGAAGAAGCTCGGCGGACTGGCCCGACAGATGCCCCTCACCGCCGGCGCGTTTAGCGTCGCCGCGCTGTCTATCGCCGGTTTCCCTGGTTTCAACGGATTCGTGAGCAAGGGCATCATCATCTCCGGGAGTCACTACACCTTCCAGAAAGGACCGCTCGTGATTGGTGACTTCTACACCCTCGAGCTACTGCTGCTCGTCGGGGGCGTCGGCACCTTCATGTCGTTCATCAAGTTCGGCTACTACGCCTTCTTCCACGGCGAGTACGACGGCGAGGTGAAAGACGCCAACCGCGGCCAATCGGTCGCGCTGGTGACCGTGGCCGCGCTCTGTGTGTTCTTCGGTCTCTCCGACGGCTCGCTGTTCAGCATCCTCCCGTTCGACGTGACAGACGGGGCCGTCGTCGACCACGTCTACGTGACCTACACCACCGACCACATCATCGAGGGCGTCGCGCTCGCCGTGGCGGGCCTCGTCGGCTTCGCCCTCGTGAAGAAGCCGCTGTCGAAGCTCGGGCGCGTCCCAGACGTGGACAAGCTGTACAACCCGCTCAGCTTCTACGGGACCCGCGCGCTCGTCGTCGGCGTGACCGAACTGTACGCCGCGACCGACCGCGCCGTCGTCCGGCTCGCTGGCGGCGTCCAGCGTGCCGTCGCCGCACCCGACCGCGCCGTGGGCCGAGCCGTCGGCCGCGACCGCGTCCCGCTGGCGGCGGGAATTAGCTCGGGAATCGTGCTCGTCGTGTTGGTGGCGGCGGTCGTCGTCCTCGCGGCGGTCCTCTAATCAGAGTTCGACCGCGAGCTCGTCTGCGATGTCGTTCGCGACGGCCGTTTTCGGCCCCGTGTAACTCGTCGTCTCGGCCTCGCGGACGATGATGACACGCGTCTCGTCGCCGGCGAGCGCGTCCGCACGGTTCGCGACGACGAAGGAGAGACCGACCCGCGCCAGTTGCTCGCGCGCCGTCGCGACGAGACGCTCGTCGTCGCCTTCGGTTTCGAGCTTGAACCCGACCATCGTGAGGTCGGGAGCGCTCGCGCGGACCGTATCGAGCAGCTTCGGCGTCGGCTCCAGTTCGAGGGTGAGTTCGCCTCCCGAGCGAATCTTCTCGTCGCTCGCCTCGATGGTGTAATCTGAAATCGCAGCCGCGGACACGAGCGCGTCGGCACCGCCACCGACCACCTCGACCGCCGTCTCGGTCATTTCGGCAGCCGACTCGACGCGTTCGACGCTCGCGTACGGTACGTCGGTCCCGTCGTGGAGCAGGGTCACGTCCGCGCCGCGAACGTAACAGGCCCGCGCCAGTGCGCGACCGGTCTTTCCCGAAGCGCGGTTCGTCAACACGCGGACGGGGTCGATTGTCTCGCTCGTCGGCCCGCTCGTGACGACGACGTGTTGGCCGGCGAGCGGGGAGTCGCCGGCGACTCGGGCCGTCGTGGTCACGATTGCCTCCTCGGTCGCGATCTTCGCTTTCCCCTCTTCGAGCCGCGGGTCGACGAAGGTGACGCCCCACGATTCCAGGGTGTCGAGCGAGTCGAGCACGCCCGGGTGGTCGTACATCGGCTCGTGCATCGCGGGCGCGACGACAAGGGGAACGCCCTGTCCGAGCGCGGTCGTCGCACACGTCGTGACGGTCGTATCGTCGATGCCGGCGGCGATTTTTCCGACGGTGTTCGCGGTCGCCGGGGCGAGCAGAAACACGTCCGCCCAGCCGTCCGCGCCGAACAGGTCGACGTGTTCGACCTTGCCGGTGATTTCGGTGACGACCTCGTTTTCCGTCGCGAACTCCAGTGCCCACGGGTGGATGATGCCCCGGGCGCTGTCGGTCATGACTGGCGTGACGTTTGCGCCCTCGCGTCGCAGTTCGTGGGCCAGTTCCACCGTCTTGACGGCGGCAATCGACCCCGAGACGCCGAGGACGACGTTCGTGTCGGCGAGTACGCTCATATCTCGGCTCCGTGGGGCGGGCTAATCAGTGTTCGCCGTCGTCCTCGCGGGCGGCGACGACAGACGGGTGCATCGTCGGCCCGTCAGGCTGTGGCTCCTCGAACGCCTCGCGCATCCGCTCGTTCGCGCGCGCCTCGCGGTCGCGCCGCTCGTCGGCAGGAATCTCCACGCAGCCTGGCGGTACATCGCGACCGCGCTCGGTGAAGTACCCCTCGGGCGTGACCCAGTCGTGGTAGTAGGGGATATCGGCATCGTGGATGAGCGCGAGCGCGGCCGTCGCGCCGTGGCCGGCACAGATAATCGTCTGGTGTGGCTGTTCAGCGAGTCGACCAGCCGCGTACAGTCCGTCCACGCCAGTTCGACCGGTCTCGTCGGCGTCGATGAACGTCTTCGATCCGCGGTCGAGAAAGCCGACCCCGTCGATGTCGGCGAGGTACGAGGCGTCCGACCACGAGGCCGCGACGACAGCGTCGGCCGTGAACGACGTTCCGTCGGTGGTTTCGACGACGAAGCCGTCGGCGGTCGGTTCGACCCGTGCAACTCGTCCTTCTGTGAACGCCGCGCCGGACTCCTGTGCCCCCTCGACACAGAGTTCGAGAAATGTGCGGGCGTTCACTCCACGCGGGAAGCCGAGGACGTTCTCTAAGTGTGCGTTGCGGGCGAGCGTCGACTCGCCGTCCGTGACGACCGTCGTGTCGACGCCGGCGCGGGCGGTGTAGGTAGCCGCTGTCAGCCCCGCGACTCCGCCGCCGACGATGACCGCGTCGGTGCTCATACGCGAGGGTACGAGCCGACGGGCCTGAAGCTCACGGTCGCGCCGCCCCGGAGTGTTTAGGGGGCTGTGTCTGCTATCTCACCCGTGGACGCCGTCGAACTCCAGACCGTCGTGTACGCGCCCAGAACAGAGGTGTTCGACTTCCTCGTCGACTTCACGCACTACGCCCGCTACTCCAAACATCTCGACAGCGTCGAAGGGTTCGGCGACGGCAGCGAGGGGACGGAGTACGAGCTTACGTTCTCGTGGTGGAAGCTCTCGTACACGGCCCGCTCGCGGGTCACTGACATCGACTCGCTAAATCGCATCGCGTGGGAGCTGACGAAGGACCTCGACGCCAACGGTTACTGGGAACTGGGAGACGCGACCCCGCCGGAGGACCGCGAGCACGCGACGCGTGTCACCTTCCGGGCGGCGTTCGCGCCCGAGTCGGCGGATACGAGCGTCATCCCACTGCCGTCGCTCGTCTCGTGGGACTGGGTCATCGAGAAGGCGAAACCGAAGATACAGTCAGAGGCGGAACGCGTCGTTCGCCGCGCGGTGAAGGACCTGGAAGGAACGAGCCGATCTGTCGAGTTGGAGATTACCACCAGACCCGACTCCGTGTAGCTACTCCTCGTCGTAGCCGCCGCCAAAGCGCATCAGGAAGTACCCGAGTCCGAGCGTCGCGCCGATACCGATAGTGCCGGCGAGCCCGAGCACCTTCGCCGGGTCCGGAATCTCCGGTGGCCCCTGTGCCGGTTCCGGCGTCGAGATCTCCTCGACGACCTCGATGGAGCCGACCATGCCGACGCTCTCGTGTGGCGTACAGACGTACTCGTAGGTGCCGAGCGTCTCGAAGGTGTGACTGTACTCGGTGCCGGAATCGAAGAGGACGCCGGCCTCGCCTTTCCCCTCCCACGTTGCACCCTCGGGAGTGGAGCCTGGAACGACGTTGTGGCCGTCGCCTTCCCACACGAAGTTCACCGTCGTCCCCGGGAGAATCTGGAGCTCCGCCGGCTCGTAGACGAACTCACCGCCCGGCGCGACGACGACGGTTTCGGTCGTGCCGGCGCCCGGGAGGTCGCCCCCGCTACCGGAGCCACTGTCCGTCTCGTTGCCATCCTCCTGTGCCGCCGCGGTACCGACAAGCCCGCTCGCGGCCGCCGCGCCGGTCGAGGCACGCAGGAAGCCACGTCGACTGACGGAACGCTCGTCGCTGCTCATACACCGCGTTAGAATCACTCACTCCTGAAGGTTCCGCTTCGATTCGCCGCGGCTACAGCCGGTAGTCGGTGGAGCCGTCTTCCGTTTCCACCGCGGCGACCAGCAGGTCGATTCCGGCTTCGATGTCGTCGACGTGGATGCTTTCGGTCACGGTGTGGAGATACCGCGTCGGGAACGAGATGGCACCGGCGGGCGTCGCACCACCGGCGAACTGGAGTCCCGCTGTGTCCGTCCCGCCGGTGGGGAGAATCTCGGGCTGGTGTGGAATCTCTCGCTCCTCGGCGAGGGCCGTCAGTCGGCGGTGGACCGTCGGATTTGTGATTGCGGAGCTATCCTTCAGCTTGATACCCGCACCGTCACCGAGTGCCGTCACACGGTCCTCAGCGGAGAAGTTCGGCCCGTCGTTCGCGACTGTCGTGTCCAGCCCGTAGGCCACGTCGGCGTCGATGTCGACACCAATCGCTTGTGCGCCGCGCAGGCCGACCTCCTCCTGAACCGTCGCCGCAAGGTGTATCGTCGCAGTTGGCGAGTCGAGACGGCGTGCAGCCTCGATAAGCGCGAACACCGATACGCGGTTGTCGAGCGCCTTGCCAGTGACGTGCTCGCCCATCAGCGCCGTCAACTGCTGGGTCGTCACGAAATCGCCGATGTTCACGAGTTCTGTCACCTCGTCGCCGTCGCGCCCGAGGTCGACGTACACGTCCGCCACCTCGTCGTCGCCTTCGAGGTCGCTCTCGTCGAGGGTGTGGGGCGGCGGACTACCGATGACGCCCGTGAGGTCCTCATCGTCCGTGTGGACGGTGACGCGCTGGGCCTTCAGCACACGCGCGTCCCACCCGCCGAGCGCGTCGAGCTTGAGGTAGCCGTCATCAGTGATATGACGAACCATGAACCCGATTTCGTCCATGTGGGCCGCAACGACGACGTGTTGATCGCCGGTCCCCTCGATGGTGCCCACGAGATTCCCCATCCCGTCGCTCTCTATCGTGTCGACCTCGTCGGTCAGCTCTCGGCGGACGATGTCACGAACTCGGCCTTCGTAGCCGGGGACGCCGTTGGTTTCCGTCAGTTCGCGCAGTAGCCCGAAGTCGAAGGGCAGCTCGTCGTGTACCATACTCCATGGTGGGCGAGAGCCTCCTAAGCGATGCTGGTTCACGAGCGATGGGAACTACTAACGCCTCGGGCGACGGCGGTGTGGTATGACACAGTGGATTGGTGAGACGTTCACCTCCGAGGTCGGCTGGAGCCATCTCGAATCGCTCGTCGGCGTCGGCAACCGGATGGCCGGGTCCGACGGCGAGGCGACGGCCGCCCGCGAGACGCGCGACGCGCTTGCGGAGTTCGCCGACGACGCGCGGACAGATGAATTCGACATCCAAGGGTGGATACGCGGCGACTCCCGCGTCCAGGCCGGCGATACCGAGTTCGACTGTCTCGCGCTCCCTCGGTCGCCAACCGGAGAGACGACGGGCGAACTCGTCGATATGGGCTACGGACTGCCGGAGGATTTCGAGCAGGCGGACGTCGATGGGAAGGTCGTCGTTTGTGCGAGCAACATTCCCTCGTGGTACGACCGGCTCATCCACCGCCGGGAGAAGTACTACGACGCCGTCGAACACGGAGCGGCCGCGTTCCTGTTCCGGAACCACGTTGAGGGGTGTCTCGCACCGACGGGAAGCGTGGGGACGGCCGACGCGCCGCTGGGCGAGATACCGGCCGTCGGTATCTCGAAGGAGGCCGGGAGCCGTCTCGTCCGCGAACACGAGGGCGAACAGGTCACCGTCGCCACGCGCGCCGAGACGGGCGACGCGACGAGTCAGAACGTCCACGCGACGCTCGGTCCCGACATGGAGCAGACGCTGCTCGTCACCAGCCACGTCGACGCCCACGACATCGCCGAGGGAGCGATGGACAACGGCGCGGGGACGGCGATGGTGGTCGAACTCGCACGGACGCTCGCCGACCGCGAGACCGACCTCGACACGCGCGTCGAGTTCGTCTGCTTCGGCGCGGAGGAGGTCGGACTGGTCGGCTCCAGTCATCTCGCCGCCGAGCGCGACCCCGAGACGGTGAAGGCAGTGCTCAATCTCGACGGCGTCATTCAGGGGCGGGACCTCGCCGCCTACACCCACGGCTTCGACGCGCTCGGTTCGGCCATCGACCGAGTGAGCGACCGACTCGACCAGCCGTTCACCACGAATCCGAACCACGGTCCACACAGCGACCACTGGCCGTTCGTCGAGCGCGGCGTCCCCGGACTCCACGTCTACGCGGAGACGGGCGACGAGGGGCGAGGGTGGGGCCACACCCGGGCCGACACGCTCGACAAGCTCGCTCTCCGCGATTTCCGCGAGCAGGCGATCGTCCTCACGGAGTTGGCCGTCGAACTGGCGAGCGACGCGACGACGACCAAGCGGCGTGACACGGCCGACATCGCCGCGGAACTCGAAGCCCAGGATCTCGCGACCGGGATGGAACGCACCGGCGACTGGCCGTTCGACGACGACTGAAGAGAGCGTGAGAGTGCGACGGTCGGGAAAAAATTGCAGGGGGTTAGACGACCTGACTCCAGAACGGCGCAACAGCGAAGAAGAACGTCTGGAAGAGGATGTACGCGAGCATGAGGATGGACGCCGTCACGGCACCCTTCGGCGGCGTGAGGTCGCGGTCGTTGCGGACCTCCACCTGGCGGGACTCGAACTCGAAGAGGTCGGTCACGAACACCGTCGCGACGAGCATCGAGAACACGAGCCCGCCGTGGTGTGCGATGGTCATGTAGTAGAACGCACCGACCACGAGCAGGAAGTTCGTCCCGACGCGCAGCGGATGTCGCGTCACGTCCTGCCAGTCGCCCGACGCTGCCTGTGACTGGTGTTGTCTGTACTCCAGTGCGCGACCCAGCATGTTGAGCACGACCAGCCCGAGCAGCAGATAGGCAATCAGCGGTGCAGAAAGCACGTTCTGTGCCAGAATTTGGTCCACCGGCCCGAACCACGCCACGAAGTTCTCCATACGCGAGGGTCGGTACGGGCTACATTAAGCCCTTTCCAATCGGGGAGCCGTCAGCGGAACCGACCGCTCGACTCGGGGACGACGGCGACGGAAAGCGAGGTCTCGACGCCGACGCGCACCGACTCGCCGGGCACGACCGAGCCGGTCGTGCGGTCGTCAGCGAGCAGTTCGACCGGCGTCTCGTCGCGTTCCACGCGGAGCTCCAGCCCATCCATCGGCACGACCCACATGTCCTCGTCTGTCGAGAACGGGGCGACCGGAACGACGGCGAACGCGTCGACGCCTCCGGCGACTACGGGACCGTCCGCCCGCCGCGTGTACCCGGTGGAGCCGGCCGGCGTCGCGACCACGACACCGTCGGCCCGGAACGTTGCGACCCGCTCTGCTCGACTCACGACCGTGTACTCGGAGATGCGTGCCGGTTCACCAGTTACCAACATGAGCTCCGCGAGTGCCCGCGTCTCCCCGAGTGGGGTTCGCGCGGTCGCGACCGGTAACTCGACCGTCTCGTGTCGCTGTTCGAACACCGCAGCGAGTGCACGCTCCAGTGCGCTGCGTTCGACCGACCGGTACGCGTAGCCGGCGTCGACGGGAACGAGGGGCGACTCGATGCCAGCGTCGGCAGCGGTCAACATTCCCGCCTCGCCGACGGCGACGACGACATCCGTCTCGGCTACGGCATCCTCGGTCGGGTCGACCGCGAGCGGCTCACCGCCGGCGGCGGTCACCGCTGTCGCTACCGTCTGGTCACCGAGGATGCCGACCGTCGGTCGCTGCATACGCCCTGGTCTCACGGCGACGAGAAAAAGCCGTCCGGTTGCCGGATTACTCGGGGATTTCCGGTGTGCCCGTGTAGGCGTCGCGCGCCTTCCGGGCAATCGGAATCACGACGACGAACGTGAGGAACCCGAGGACGGCAAACCACAACATCGCCTCCTTCACGACTAGCCCAACCTGCGTGTACACCGTCAGCCCGGAGGTCGGGTTGGGCGCGAGCAGCTGCGTTCCCTCGAAGCTCGGCGTGTTGTACCAGCCGGCGAGTGTCATCCACGCAAGCCCGGCGCTGATGAATATCGTGAACCCCTTTGCAAATTCGTCGGCCATTATCTACGTTTCGTCCGCCTCGTTTTTAGCATTTCCCATCTCCTCGGCGCGGAACCGCGACCCGACGATGTAGATTCCAGAGCCGGTGGTGAGGAACGCGAACCCAACAAGCGCGAACGCGATAGTCAACGGTTGGCCACCGACGCCGAGACCGACAGCGCCGAAGGCGTCCTGCACCAGCCCGCGGACGAAACTCCGGTCGAGCGTCGCCGCGTCGAACATCACGAACGCGAGCAGGACGAACACGACGGCAAACAGCGTCGAAAACACCGTGATGGACTTGTACAGCTCCATCGGCACGGCGATATCGCGCCCGCCGCCGGCGGCGTCGCTGTCGGGGTCCTCAGACATGTACGCAAGAAGGGGGCGAAGCGGTTTGAGTCTTGTCTACTTCGGGGGGCGAAGCCGGTAGTAGCGACGGTTCAGCTCGAACATGTACCCTTCCCGCATCGACTTCAGCACGGCGTACGAGATACACGTCGCCGCGATGGGGAGCAGGAACGCCAGATCGAACAGCAGGGTACTGCTCATCGAGATGAGGTTCTTGACGGCCAGCGCCGAGATGGTGAACGCGAACACGACGCCACCGACGCCGAGTGCCGCCCAGAACGGCTGTTCGACCGGTCGCCGTGCCGCGCCCTTGTTGAGGAACGGCACGATGGAGATGAACCCAACCACGACGATGTTCGCGACGACGCCGTACGCGCGGTCGGCCATCAGCTTCGAGCCACCCAAAAGCGACAGCTCGGGGTTGAGCGGTCCCAGCTTGAGCAGACCGAACGACCAGTAGAGATACCAGTCGGGTAGAATCACGGCCGGCGTCTGCGTCGAGTTCGCCGGCGCGCCGATGTGGGGCGGGAGCGCCGCCGCCAGGAAGATTATCATCCCGACAAAGAAGCTCGTCAGGGCGAGGTTCCGCACCATCTCGTGTGGCCACGTCGGGAACGCGAGCACGTCGCGCTCGACGTAGTCAGACTCGATGCGCAGGTCCTGGTCCTCTCGGCGTGCACGCTCGAAGTACTCGTACGTGAGCCGCGAGAGTCCCTCGGTTCGCTCCTTCCGCTCGCGCCACGTCGGCGTCTCGTCGTCGGGAGCGACGATACCAGTGCCGTCTGCGGCTACGTCTTTGTCGTCGTTTGTGTCGCTCATGTTAGTGTGGCTCCGCGATTCCCTGCATCCAGACGATGCCGATGTGAATCGCAATCACGGTGGTCGCGATGAACGGGAGGAAGAACACGTGCAGGATGTACATCCGCTGCAGCGTGGACTGCGTGAGCGTGAATCCCCCGAACACCAACTGTGCCGCCCACTCGCCGGCGACCGGGACCGACAGCGCCATCTCGACGCCGATCTGTCCCGCCCAGAAGGCGAGCTGGTCCCACGGGAGCAGGTACCCGGTGTACCCGAAGACCATCGTCAGCGAGATGAGCACGATGCCGATGATCCAGTTGAGCTCTCGTGGCTCCTTGTACGCGCCCGTGAAGTAGACACGGAGCATGTGGAGGAACACCGCCGCCACCATCACCTGTGCCGACCAGCGGTGGAGACTCCGGAGGAAGAATCCGAGGTTTAGGTCGGTCATGATGAAGGTGATCTGTTCGTACGCGACGGTCGGTGAGCCGGACGCCCCTGCGGCAGCAGGGCTGTAGTAGAAGCCGAGCAGCGCACCGGAGACTGCTGCGACAACGTACGCGATGGTACTGAAGCTCCCTAACGCGTACAGCGGGTACCAGTACCAGAACTTGTTGTCGAGGTTGTACTGTTCCGTGTGGCTCTTCGGCATCTGCATGTTGACCTTGTAGTAGAGATTCTCCAGAATCTCCAGATAATCAACGATGCGCAGCCGCTTGTCCAGCCACATCAGAACCGTCAGGTAGATCGACTCGACGGGAGTGAGATCCCGCTCTTGCATCCACCCTTTGTGGTCGTGTTCGTCTTTTCGTTCTAAGCTCATTGTCGCCCCTTTGGCTGTGTGTTCATAAACTCATCCCAGCTACGTTACTCCTCCGGTCGTGGAAGTGCCACGAACGTCGTCTGGACCGGACTGAACGGGTCGTACACCGACTGGTGGCACTGACAGTACACCTGGTTTTCCGCGCCGAAGTTCGCTGCGCCCTCGAGCTGTTTGAACCCCGGGACACAGCAGAAGTGGGTACACTTGTTGAGCCACGCGATGAACCCCTGGTCGGTCGCGGCGCTCAGGAACTCGTCGTCCTGTGCCATCTCCTCGATACGAGTAGAACGGAGCACCTGAATCGGCATCGTCTGATCGACGTCCTCGGACCGCCAGCGCCCTGTCGCCGGCTTTCCGACGCCGCTTTGTCCGATGCCGTTGCCCCACTCTTCGTAGTCATCGAACATATCGACGGTGAGCGGCTCGCCGGGTTCGAGATCGCTCATCCAGTCGTAGCCGGCGCTGGCACCGACACGGAGGGTGTTGTCCTGGTCTGCGGTCGGCTGTGTGCCCGGATACGTCTGGACCCCGCAGTACTGGAACCACTGCGAGGAGTAGGTTACGCCGCCCAACTCCGTCTCTGCGACGTTCACCGTCTGTCCGCCCTTGGTGACCTCGCTGACCTCCGGCCAGACGCCCTGTAGCTCACCGTCTTCGATGGTGAGCGGGATGATCGGCATCCCGCGCGGCGCTGGACCGTCGGTGTTCTCGATGGCCATCGCCATCGTCGTCCCGCCCCCGATACCGCTGGAGCTTGTCGTCGCACCGATCGCCATCGCCGAGCCGGTCCCGACGCCGGCGAGCGCGGCCGAGCCGACGACGCCTTTCACGAACCGTCGCCGCCCGGATTCCATCGGATATTTGTCTTCGTCAAGTGGCATTGTTATTTCTTGTAGTAGGGGTACACTGCACGTTTGATGCTGTCCCATGCGTCACCGCCGAGCTGTTCGCCGTCCATATCCTCCTCGCGGATGTAGAGGTCCTCCCACTTGCGGCGGCGCTTCTTCACGATCATCACGTCCGGGAGGAACTCCTTGCGGTACAACAGGAGGATGAACGCCAGGTCGATGAGCGTGAGCGTCAACAGCCCACCGAGGAACATGTTCCCGAACTCCGAACGGCCCCACCCGCCGGCCGTGAGACCGTAGGTGAACAGGCCGATGAACAGCACTTCGAGCACCGTCAGCAGGACGATCGCGATCGCCGCTGCCGTCGACTCGCGTGCTGGCTCGTACCGGTGGATGTCGCCGTATGTGTTGTTGCCCGAGCTCATGGTTAGGTCCCTCCGCTCGCGTTCGGTGATTCACCGTACTTCAGCTGGAAGAACGTGAACATGATGGACACGAGGATGGCGAGAATCGTCGCAATGCCGACGTAGTGGGCCTGAATCGCCACGCCCATGTGTTCGGGGTCTGCCTCGCCGCCGCCGCCGGTCGACACCGTCGGCACGTCGCCGCCCACGGCGACCGCACCGACCATTCCCAGCGACTGGTGTGGCGCACACGCGTAGTTCGTGATTCCACCCTCCTCGAACGTGTACTCGTAGGTGTAACCGGCTTCGCCGACGGTTTCGCCGCTGTCGAGCGCCGCCGGGCCTTCCTGTGCGACTACGTTGTGGTTGCCACCCTCGCCGGTCCACTCGAAGATGACGGTCGTGCCTGGGTCGACCCACAGCCCGGCCGGCGAGAAGGCGAGACTGCCGCCGTTACCGGATGCACCGACCTCCACGGTCACCTCGCTTTCGCCACGGGCGTCTGTGTACCCACCGTCGACACCGCCCAGCCACCCGCCGAAGTCCGGTTGTTGTGACTGCGCCGCTGCGGTCCCGGACGCGGCGACCGCTCCCGCTGCGGCCGTCGCACCCCCCGCAGTTCGCAGAAACTGCCGTCTATTCATGAACGTCGAAGTCTCGGGCCTGTCCGCGTATAAATTCTCCGAAGGTCCGCCTCATCCGGCGGCTTTCCTGCGTTCAGCCCTTACCGTTCAGACTCCGTTTCCGGAGTCTCATCGGCCGACGGCCCGTCGTCCGTCTCCCCGTCGCTCGCCGCTTCGCCGCCTGCCTGCTCGGCGTCGGCTTCGAGCGAGGCTGTTTCCCGTGCACTCTCGGGCAGGAACTCCGGCCGTTCGTCCTCTCCGACACCGACCGCGCGCAGTCGGTTCCGATACTCCTCCGCGCGGAACCGGTCGGAGAGCCGGGCGTTCGCCACCGTGAAGAAGAGCAGGAAGCCACCGACGAGGAACAACAGCCCGATGGTACCGCTGATGATACCGAGTCCGCCCGAGAGGGCCGCTCCACCCGCGAGGATGAGCCCCGAGAGGAACATCGCGCCGGCGATGAGCTGCATCATCAGATTACCGAACTCGCCGGAGCCTTCGGGGACCGTCGTCGGCTCAGGTAGCTCGGCGTCTTCGGGCGGCTCCGTGACGGTGTAGTCGTCCATCGAACACAGCGCGACCGACGGCTTCACGTCTCGGAGTACGGTCCCTTCCCCCTCGATGCTCCCGTCGGCGTAGACGACCGCGTACCCCTCGTCGGAGTAGGCGACCAGCCGGTCGGGGTTGTCGAGTCGCTCGATGCGCGCGAACACGTCCCGGGAGGCGATGCGGCTCTTCAGGTCGGCCTCCAGCCGTTCGAGCAGTTCATCGCCCGTAATCCACGAGTCGGGGTCGAAGACGGCGTCCCACTCCTCGGGAGACATCCGCGCCATGTCGCTCGGCGTGAAGTCATCGAAGTCGTACTCGGCTTCGACCTGTGCGCGCAGTTCCTCGGTCGAGAGCGAGTCGTCCGACTCCGCCTCGTCGACCTGCCGGACAGCCGACTCGACCGTGTCGTCGCCCGAGTCGGTACGGGCGTCACTCATTGCCCCAACGTTCGGCCTTGGTTGGTAAACTCTTGTCGGGATTTCGAACGCGACCGCTTAAGCGCGGCCCGCCCCTCATGTCGGTTATGGTCGCGACCGGGACTATCGCCACTGTCGTCGCGCTCGCCGTGACTGTGAGCCTCCCGTGTTTCCTCTACGGCGCGTGGATTATGATCGACAACGACCCGATAACGTGGGGCGTATTGACGTGGCATCTGAAATACATCGTCACCGGACTCACTCTCACGACGGTCCCGCTACTCCTCTGGATGGCTCCCCGCCTGTTCGGACTCGGCGACAACAGCACGCAGTTCAGCGGCTACGCCGTCGTCCACGCGTTCGTCGGGCTCACCGCTTACGCCTTCCTCGCGTTCGGGTTCACCGGCATCGTCCGTATCTTCCGCGCCAAGTGGGAACACGACCTCTATCACGACTACGACGAGGACGTGCTCCTCGGTGAGATCGGCGGCGACCGGATGGACCACTGGCGCACCCGTCTCCGCATCGGCGTCTTCGGCTACACCTTCTTCTGGATTCTCGCGTGGCTCACCGGACTCACTCGCTACGCGATTCGGTATCTGTAGCCGGCGAGACGACGTGCGTCTCTTCACCCTGCAGTAGTCGCTCGATACCGGCAGGCAGGAGCGGCGTCTCATCGTCGAAGGACTCCAGTCGTTCCCACGTCGCCGGCCGACGCGACCCGTCCGTCTCCGTGACGGTGAGTTGTTCGCGCTCGTAGACCGCCTCGTCCCGAAACGATACCGCACGCACGACTGCCAGTTCGTGGAACGACTCGCCGTCCCATCGAAACTGATTTTCTATCGTGCCGAGCACCTCACCCGGCTCAACTGCGTTTCCAAGTTCTTCATCGAACTCCCGGACGACAGCCTCGGCGCTCGATTCGTTGAACTCGATACCGCCGCCGAGAGGTCGGTGAAACTGCTCGTCGGGTCCCTCGTAGTACTCGACCAGTAGCTCCTCGCCCCGGCGCGCAACGCCGAGCACCTGGGGGCGAACGTCGCGCCAGTTCTTCACCACGGCTCGCCGCTCGCGAGGTCGGTCTCCGAATCGCCCTGCTCGGATGGACAGATATCGGCGAGCAGACAGCCGTCACACGCCGGACTGCGGGCCGTACACGTGTCGCGACCGAACTCGATGAACAGGTGGGTACACTCCTTCCAGTCGGACTCGGGAATCAACTCCATCAGCTCCCGTTCGATTTTCGCCGGCGTCTCCTCCTCGGTGAGACCGAGCCGTCGGGAGATGCGCTGGACGTGTGTGTCGACGACGATTCCCTCCGTCAGGTCGTGGCCGTGCTGGAGCACGACGTTCGCGGTCTTGCGACCGACCCCCGGCAGGTCCGTCAGCGCCGACATCGTGTCCGGCACCTCGCCGTCGTGGTTCTCGACCAACTGCTCGCCGATGCCCTTCAGGTAGCCGCCCTTGCTGTTGTGGAAGGTGATACCGTAGATGTCCTCCGCCAACTGCTCCTCACTCGCCGCGGCGAACTCCTCGGCCGACTCGTACTTCTCGAACAGGTCTTCGGTCACCTGATTCACGCGCTCGTCGGTGCACTGCGCCGAGAGCACGACCGCGATGAGCAGTTCGAGCCGGGACTCGAAGTTGAGCGAAATCGTCGGCTCGGGGTATTCGGCGTAGAGCCGGTCTACAACCTCGCGTGCCTGTTCGGTTCGCGTGTCGAGCGGTGTTCCCATACCCGACGGTCGGCGGTCGAAAAGTAAGTCCCGTCGGTCCTACAGGCCGAGTTCGCGACCGATGACGAGATGCTGAATCTCGCTCGTTCCCTCGCCGATCTCCATCAGCTTCGCGTCGCGGTAGAACCGCTGTGGCGCGAAGTCGGTTGTGTAGCCGTAGCCGCCGTGGACCTGCACGGCGTCTTCTGCGACCTCGCGGGCCGCCTCGGACGCGTCGAGTTTCGCGAGGGCAGACATCCGGGTCACGTCTTCGCCGGCGTCGTACATCGTCGCCGCCTTGTGGGTGAGCAGCCGCGAGCGCTCGATCTTCCGGTCCATGTCGACCACCATGTCGCGGACGGCGTCGAACTTCGAGATGGGCGAGCCGAACTGCTCGCGGTCGGTCGAGTAGTCGCGGGCCGCCTCGAAGGCTCCCTGTGCCAGCCCCGTCGACAGGGCGGCAATGGAGATGCGGCCACCGTCGAGGGTCGCCTTCGTCTGCTCCCAGCCGTCGCCCTCCTCGCCGAGCAGTCGGTCCTCGGGCACGCGGAGGTCGTCGAACTTCAGTTCGCAGGTCGGCGAGGCGTTCAGCCCCATCTTGTCCCACACCTCGACGACCTCGAAGCCGTCGTCCTCCTCGGGGTCGACGATGAACGTCGAGATACCGCCGTAACCGGCGTCGGGGTCGGTGACCGCCTTCACGAGCACGGAGTTCGCGACGTTCGCGTTCGTGATGAACTGTTTCGTCCCGTTGATGACGTACTCGTCGCCATCCTTCTCGGCCATCGTATCCATGTCGCTGGCGTCGGACCCTGACGACGGCTCGGTGAGCGCCCACGCACCCATCCCCTCGCCGCGGGCGAGCGGCTTGGCCCACCTCTCCTTCTGAGTCTCCGTCCCGAACTTCACGATTGGCATCAGCCCCAGCGAGGTGTGAGCAACGTAGGAAAGTCCGATTGCCCCCGAGACTCGGCCAAGTTCCTCGGCGACGGCCGCGTACATCAGGTAGTCGCCGCCAGCGCCGCCGTACTCCTCGGGGACGGGGACGCCCATCAGGTCGAGGTCGGCGAGCTGGTCGAAGATTTCCCGCGGGAACCGATGCTCGTCCTCGATCTCCTGTGCAATCGGCTCGATTTCGGCCTCGCAGAAGTCCCGGACGGTGTCGCGAATCATCCGGTGTTCGCTCGGCAGGTCGAACTCCATGCTCGGGCGCTCGATTGTGCCAGACATACCCGTACGTTCGACCGTGGAAAGATAAACAGTTCGAGATATTCGCCGCAACCGAAAGGCGACTCCGAACTGATTAAGACGGCCGGAGTCGTTGGCCCGGTTATGTTTACACTGCTTCAGGAGTCGGTCAACACCGGCATCATCGACGTGGCTGGCTGGATTGTCGCCCTCGGCGGGCTGGCGCTCGTCGGCGGCTGGTACTACAAGCTCGTCAACTGACGACGGCGTTCGCCTCCAGCCACGCAGCGGCCTCCCGAACGACCGACTCGTCTTCGTGTTCGATCTTCACCCGGACCGTCTCGCCGGGATACGAACCGACCTTCACGCCGAACTGCTCGCGCAGCTGCGCGAATCGCTCGATGAGCGCGCTCTCGGCTTCGTCTATCGTGACGTGTTCGACGTGGCGTATCGTGCCGGCAAAGCGGTCGGCGACCGACTCGAACATCGCCTTCATCTCGTCGGGGACGCCCGGGAAGACGTAGACGTTCTCCAGGATACATCCCGGAGCGACGCCGGCCTCATTATGGAGCGGGTCGCTTCCCTCGGGCAAGTCCGCGGTCCCGGTTGCGAGGTCGCCCCGGCTGTAGCCGTCTGCTTCGAGCCACTCGAGCGCCTGCTCGTCGGTCCGGAGTTCACGGCCGAACGCGGCGGCGACGCCGTCCATGGTCACGTCGTCGTGTGTCGGTCCCAGCCCACCGGTGACGATGACCACGTCGTAGCGGTCGCTGTACTCGGCGACGAGTTCGGCAATCGCCTCCGTGCGATCGGGAACGGTACTGATTCGCTCGACGGTGACGCCCCGATCCGTCAACCGCTCAGCGAGCCACGTCGCGTTCGTGTCGACGGTGTCGCCGGCGAGCAGCTCATCGCCGACGGTTAAAATTCCAGCGCGCATGCCCGCCTTTCGGCAGCCCGCGGCTTCAGTCTTCGCCGCTACCCCATCCCGGGCGGCGGTCGATTCCGGTCGTCGTCCTCGATATCCATGTCGAGGCCCACCTCCTCGCGTTTCTTCTGGGTCGCGCGGAGTTGGCGGTAGTAGTAGAGCGCACCGCCGAGCCCGATGAGGGTCGCACCGACTGCGAGACCGCCGAACAACAGCAGGTCACGCTGGAGGTAGTAGCGCACGACGAGCGTCGGCGCGTCCACGCCCTCCCACGAGAGGAGGAGCCGGTCGTTCGCCACGGTTCGGTCGCTCGTCCCGGGCCGCACCTGTGAGAGGAGTGGGACGCCGACGCGGGCGCTCTCGGGGAGTCGCATCTGGTAGCTTCCCTCGACGTAGCCAGGAAGCGATACCTGTTTGCCGTCTTTCGGGAGCGTGACGCCCAACTGTCCGCTCTCGTTCGTCGGTAGGTGAACGACGGTCCGGTCGTTCGTTCGCTCGACCGACAACACCGGGAGCTGTGCCGTCGTGCCGTTGGTGTAGGTGACGACCGAGCGCGCCTCGCCGTCGACGCTCTCGAAGGCGACCTGTGTCCCGTTCGCGTACCGGAACTGGACCGCCGTGAGTCGCTGGGGCTGTTCGGTCGCGAGCGTGCCGCGACCGTAGAACCGGAACGTCGGGTCCGAGTCGTCGAGCCCGTCCGTGCGGTTCCGAACGTCGAAGACGGCAGTCACGTTCCGCTTGTTCACGTCGAGGTCTGCGTCGACGCCGGCGTCCCAGTCGTACGTCTCGTTTGCGGTCAGGTCACCGGGGTCCGGCTCGCCCGGGCCGAGAAAGCTCGTACACCCGGCGGTGAGCGCGAGGAGACCGAGACCGAGGATTCCGAGTGCGAGCCGTCGGTTCATGGGATGATACAGAGCATCTCCGCGGGGAGATGCGGACCGATGTCGGACAACAGCCCCGGCGGGTCCGTCGCCGGTCGACAGACGATACTCTGTTCGAGCAGGCCGAGTCGCTCGACCGTGATGATATCCTCGGCGTGGCCCGAACGGTTGACCGTTGCACGCACCTCCGCACGCGTCGCAGAGTTCACGTTCACGCGGCCGTTGTCGGCGCGCGTCCAGTCGTAGAGGCGGTCCCGCTCCGAGTCGGCGAGTCGTGCCGGCTCCCCCTCCTCACCCTCGACGAATCGCAACGGCACGTGTTGGACGAGACCGTATCGAGTCCGAATCTGTGAGGGCGTTCCGGCTCCGAGTCCGAGTTCGTCCGTCGGGATGTACACCGGCTCGCCGGCGTCGAGAACGAACCCGTCCTCGTCCCACGAGTCGAGCGTGCCGACGTACGTCTCGCCGGCGTCGCGGTGGGGCGTAATCGCGCCCCACTCCTCGGTGAGGACGTTTCTGGCCACGGGCGCGTCGTCGCCGGTGAGCGTCACCGACGGGAAGTCGTCGTCGCGCAGGCCAGTCGTCCACTCCACGTCGAGGTCACCGAGGTCGTTGGCCACGAGCGAGTCGAGCGAGTCGAGCGCGCGGTCGCCGGCATCGCCGCCGACGTAGAGTTTCGTCGCGAGAACGACCATCAGGCGTCCGCCTCTTGCTTCGGATGGCGGTGGAGTTCATCGCGCAGCGAGTCGATGCGTTCGTCCATCGTGTCCACGAGCCGTGCGTTGCTCATGTCGACGAGCTGTTCGCCGCAGTTGGGACACTCGAAGCCGTACTCCATCGCCTCGCCGAACTCGAAGCGAATCGAGTCCTGTTCACAGAGATAAAACTCGTTTTCGAGTTCGTACTCGCGCCGTTCGATGAGCGCGTCGAGCAGCCGGTGCATCTCCTCTTCGAGCTGTTCGGGGATGTTCTCGTACTCGAAGGTCCACAGGTAGGTGAGCCACCCCGAATCCTCGTCGCGGAGCCGTCGGTAGCTCGCGAGGTCGTTCTCGTAGAGGATGAACAGCGCGCGCCGCACCGCGTTCAGCTCCAGATTCAACTCCTCGGCCAACTCCTCGTCGGTCACTTCCCCCTCGGGTGGTGCCGCCGCGACCGGCATACCCGTCGGACCGACGAGCTCGTGGAGATACTTTTGGATGACTGGATTCTCCAGAAGGTCATCGTACGCCATTACCTAAAATAGGGTGAGGAAGTTGTTTAAAGCCTCCGGGAAGACCCCGCGTTTATGACCGATGGCGCACCACCGGCCCCGTGCGCTGTGGCCTGCCCCGGCCGACCCAGATGACTGCGTGACACACCGGTCGGGGACCTGCGGGTGTCACCTGTTTGCCCTACTCGTCCGGCTCGACGACTTTCTTCCCGGTCTCTTTCGGCACGACGACTCGGTCTGCATTCGCCCACGGCTGTTCCAGCTCCGCGCCGTCGAACACTCTATCGAGGAACACGGCCAGCCCCGCAATCTCGGAGTGGGGTTGGTTCGTCACGGCCACGTTGTAGTCAGCGCGGTCGTACACCTCGAACGGGACCTTCTCGCCACCGACGACGACCAGCAGCGGTTCGGACGCGACTGCCTCGCGTAGCTCCGTCTCCACGTCCTGCACCGGGAGCCCGTACATCGTCAGGTGTGCGACCGTCCCATCCCAGCCGCGGACGAGCGCCTTCGTCTCGCCGCTGAGTTCGACCTCGAAGGGACCGCCGAAGCGGTCGGTGATGTCTCGGACCGTCTCGGCTGACCCGGTGGCGTTGTCGGGGAGGACGACGCGGTCGGCACCCAGTGCCCGCGCCGTCAGCCCTACGTGTGTCGTCATGCGGTCGTCCCGGCCCGGCCGGTGGCTGAGCCGACAGACGACGACATCGGAGTCGTTCATACGTACACTCGTGAGCGCCCGGGCTTCCTGCTTTCGGAACGTCTACGGGAGCGCGCTCGCGAGGGTCGGTATGGACCTCCAGAACAAGCGTATCGTCATCACGGGCGGCGCGGGCTTCGTCGGCTCGCACCTCACCGAGCGACTCGTCGCCGACAACGAGGTCGTCGTCGTAGACGACTTCCGCAACAGCGAGCGCGACTGGGTGCACGAGGACGCAACCGTCGTCGAAGGGGACCTCATCGACGACGAGACAGTCGTCGAGGCCATCACGCCGGAGACTGACATCGTCTTCCACTTCGCTGCCGACAAGGACGCGGCACGCGATGACATCGAACAGTACCGCGTCAACAACGAACTCACCGAGACGGTCGTCGAACGGATGCACGCGGTCGGCGTCGAGCACATCGCGTTCACCTCATCGTCGGTCGTCTACGGGGAAGCGCCGCGTCCGACGCCGGAGGACTTCGCCCCCCTCGAACCCATCTCCATCTACGGTGCCTCGAAGCTCGGTGAGGAGGGGCTGCTCTCGGTGTTCGCCCACAGCCACGGCTTCACGGTGTGGAACTTCCGATTTGCCAACATCGTCGGACCGCGGCTCCAACTCGGCTCTGTCATTCCCGACTTTATCCAGAAGCTGGAGGAGTCACCAGACGAGTTGGAGATTCTCGGCGACGGGCGACAGGAGAAGTCGTATCTCCACATCGGCGACTGCGTCGACGCGATGTGTCACGTCGTCGAACACGCCGACGCGCCGGTCAACACCTACAACCTCGGCACGCGCACGACGACGAGCGTGACGACCATCGCCGACATCGTCGCCGACGAGATGGGACTCGACCCTGAGTACAGCTTCACCGGCGGCGACCGCGGCTGGACCGGGGACGTGCCCCGGATGCGTCTGTCCGTCGAGAAGCTCTCGGCGCTCGGCTGGGAACCGGAGGAGTCGAGCGACGACGCCGTCCGGCGGTGCGTGCAGGAACTGCTCGCCGAGTAGCGACCGGCAGACACTTGCGCGTCTCGCCGAAGTGGGACACATGCAGGTCGTCGGATATCGTCCCGTGCCGGAGTCGGCTCTCTTGCTCGCGGGCGGCGGCCCCGTCGAACGGCTGACGCTCACAGCCGGGACGGAACTCACGCACGGACTCGGCGAGCGCCACTGCGCCGGGACGATACAGAACGACCACCACATCCCGTGTCAGGAGCCGCGGACGCCCTACTGTCGACGACACGAATCCCAGTTCGACGAATCGACGCTCCGGGAGCGCACCGGCGAGCACGCCGTCTATCTCGCCGCCTTCGCGCCCGACGTGTTCAAAGTCGGTATCACGCGCCGCGACCGGCTGGAGACCCGGCTCCGCGAGCAGGGTGCAGACCGCGGCGCACACCTCCAAACGGTCCCGGATGGCGACACTGCCAGAGACGTGGAAGAACGGCTCGGTCGAGACCTGACACAGCGCGTCCGTACGCGGCGCAAGCTCGCGAGTCTCGCCCGGTCGGTCGACGCTGCTGCGTGGGACGAACTGCTCGAGGAGTACGACCCGCTCGCGACGTTCCGGTTCGATTACGCTCTCGACCTCGCGACCCAGCCGGTCCACGAGACGCTGGCGTCCGGGACGGTCCGTGGCGTGCAGGGTCGGATTCTCGTCCTCGACCGCGACGGCACGACCTACGCGGTCGACATGCGCGATCTCGTCGGCCACGAACTCACCGACTGCGACGAGCGACCGCTTCAGTCGTCGCTCGGGTCGTTCGAGTAGCCGGCGCATCCAGCATCCTTATCCGGGGCGCGAAGCAAGGCCGTGGTATGTCCGACGACGAACAGCCCGAGGAGTCCGGCGAAGGAGACGAGGAGAAATCGTTCCGCGAGCGCGTCGAGGAGATTCGCCAACAGCGCGCCGACGAGCGCGAGGAAGGCGACGACGACCGCTCGCGCGAGGAGCGACTCGAAGAGATGATGGGCGGTGACGGTCCCGGCGGCATGGGCGGGAATCCGTTCGCTCAGATGATGGGCGGCATGATGGGCGGCGGCCCGGGCGGTGCAATGGGCGGTGGCGGCGGTCCCGGCGGCATGGGCGGCATGGGTGGCGGTCCCGGAGGTGCACCCGGCGCTGGCGAAGAGAGTGGCGGCTCCTCGAAGGCCGACGAGGAACTCGTTCGCGAGGTCCGGAAGGTTCGCGACGAACTCCACGACATCCGGCGCGAACTGGAGCGTATCGGCGAGGCGCTGGAGTAGCTACCGGACAGAGTCGTAGACGGCGGCCAACGCATCGACGGCCGCGTCGACGCCAACGTTCTCACGACGTGCGAGACACGTATCGCGGAGCGTCTCGCTCGCAGCGAGTGCACGCTCCGTCGCCTGTCGGAACCCGCTGGTGTCGCCGCGTTGGAAGTGATACCCCGTCTCGCCGTCGACGATCGTTTCGGCGAGCGCACCGGCGTCGACGCCGACGACCGGCGTGCCACAGGCGTTCGCCTCCAGCGCGACAAGCCCCTGGGTCTCGACGGGACTCGGGAAGGCGAACACGTCGAGTGACGCGTAGAACGCGGGAAGCTCGTCGCGGTCGAGGAAGCCGAGAAAGCGCACGTCGGCGCCGGTATCGCGAGCACGGCTTTCGAGCGATTCCCGGGCCGGCCCGTCACCGCCGAAGACGACCGTCGCGTCGATGTCGGGGGCGATATCCAAAATCGCGTCGAGTTCCTTCTCGTAGCCGTGGCGACCCGTGTAGCCGACGAGCGGCCCGCTCGGGAGTCCGTGGCGGGCGCGGAACGCGGCTCGCTCGTCCTCCCCGACCGGGCGGAACCGCTCGGTGTCGATACCGTTCGGGACGACCGTGATCGGGGTGTCGACATCGAGGTCACGGAGGTGGTCGCGTGTGGGTTCCGACGGGACGGTGACGGCGTCGGCGCGGTCGAGATACCGGCGCTCGTAGCCCGACGCGATCGAGGCGAGTGAATCCGAGAGGACGCCGGCGGGCAGATACTCGACGTACTCGCTCGTCGGCGTGTGGTAGGAGGCGACGAGGGGCACGTCGTGTCTGCGGGCGTACCGGTAGCCCGCGATGCCGAGCGAGAAGGGCGTGTGCGCGTGGACGATGTCGATGTCGTAGAGACCACGCGGAACGCGCGGCGTGCTGACGTAGAGACCCTCGTAAAACGGGAACGAGAGGCTCTCGACGGGATGCTCGCGAGCCGTCGGCTCGTGGTCGCTGGCTGGGTAGATGACGTGCATTCGGCCCCCGCGTCGCTCCCAGCGGTCGCGCCACGACTCGATGGTGTAGGTCGCCCCGTTCACCGTCGGGAGGTACGTGTCGGTGAAGGCCGCGACGGCCGGGAGGTCGCCGGTCATGCGTCGGTGAGGTCGCGGTACAGTGCGACGAGCTGGTCACCGACAGTGTCGAGGGTAAACCGCTCGGTTTCGGTCCGGGCGTTCTGCCCGATGCGAGCGCGCTCCTCTGGGTCGTCGATGAGGGCACGGAGCGCGGTCTCGAAGCCGGCGACGGAGTCGGCCTTCAGACACGTCTCCCCGTCGTCGAGCCAGTCGTAAGTGTCGATGCCACGGATGACGGGCGGAACGCCGGTCGACATCGCCTCCAACAGCGCCATCCCCTCGTTCTCGTTGTGGGTCGGGAAGTAGAAGATGTCGCCCGCGGCGAACGCGCCGGCGATGTCGTCCACGTAGCCGGTGAAGATGCAGTTGTCCGGCGCACTCTCGACGAGCCGCTTGGACTCGCTCGACTGGAGGAACTGCCCCAAGAAGCCACCGGTCGGATTCAGATAGCCGAACCAGACGAAGTCGGTGTCGGGCATCGCGCGAGCCGTCTCGATGAACGTCTCCAGTCCCTTCCGTTCGAGGACGTGCGCGACGTTGAAGACGACCGGCGGGTCGAGGTCGTATCGGTCGAGATACTCGGCGCGAAGGTCGGGGTCGTCGTAGCCGTCGAGTTTGTTCGGGTCGAACCCGTTGGAGATGACGCGCTTCGGGACGCCGGTGTAGCGGTCGACGACCGCGCGATTGTGCTCGGAGGGACAGACGAGCACGTCCGCCAACCCGTAGGCATACCCCAGATACGGACCCATCGGCTTGGCCAGCACGTTCGAGAAGGCGAAGCTGTCCTCGAAGTCGGCGGCGGTCTGGTGGGTGTGGACCACGACCGGTGTGCCCGCCTGTCGCGCCCGACGCGCGTAATACACCGACCGCGGCCCCATGTTGTTGAGATGGAGGATATCAGCCGACACGTCGGGTGTGGTCGTGTAGGCGATGCCGTGGTCGTCGAGTATCTGTCGTTGGTTTGCCACCGACTGGGCCTGCCCGCCGGTGATGGCCCGCTCCCACTCGAAGTAGTGGCTGACGCGCATCGCCATTTGTCGGAACTGTCCCGGGCGTCGGCTTGAAACTGCCGGAACACCGGAACCGACAAGCCGCGGGCGTCCATTCTCCGGATATGGCAACGCTCGCGGCCGACCGCATTGACCGGCTCTGTGACCTCGCCCGCACGGCCGCACGCGACGGTAACGACGAGCGCGCCCGGTCGTACGTTCGCCGCGCTCGCCGCGTGGCGGAGCGTCACCGACTCGACTTGCCGACGCGACTGAAGCGGTTCTCCTGTGGCGACTGCGACCGGTATCTGATACCCGGGCGCAACGCTCGCGTCCGGACGCGTAACGGCCACGTCACGATTAGGTGTGACTGTGGCTCGCACGCTCGCTATCCGTACCAGTAAGCGCCGGCGGCAAGTTTCAAACCATCCGGCCTTGAAGTCGTGGTATGTCGAAGGACCTGCAAGCGCGCGCACACGACGTCGAGACGACAGTCCGCGTCGGAAAAGGCGGCATCGAATCGGTCGCCGACGAACTCACCTCCCAGCTGCAGGAGCGTGAGCTGGTGAAGGTGAAGTTCCTCCGGTCTGCACGGGGCGGAACGACCACGGAAGAACTGGCCGAGGAGTTGGCCGAGACCGTCGACGCCGAACTCGTCGAGACGCGTGGACACACCGGGGTGTTCCACTGATGTTCCCGCTCCAGCAGGCGACGCCGGACCCCACTGAGGCTCCAGCTGCGGTGGCAAATTTCCTCGCCGAACTTGGCGTTCCCGCGTCTATCGCGAACCCGCTGGGTGCAGTGGTCATCTTCATCGTCGTCTTCGTGGCGGTGTATCTGCTCGGACGACTGCTGGCGCGGCCCTTCACCGACCGTCTGCTCGACCGCCGCGACCTCGACGCCCACGCGAAACGACCGATCAAGAAGCTCGTCGGGGGCGTGGTCGTCTTCATCGCTATCGCGGTGGCCTTCGGGCTGGCCGGCTTCGGGAACTTCCTCCAGTCGCTCGCCACCATCGCGGCGGCCGCGACGCTCGCTATCGGGTTCGCGATGCAGGACGTGCTCGCGAACTTTGTCGCCGGGCTGTTCATCTACACGGACAAGCCGTTCCGCATCGGCGACTGGATCGAGTGGGACGACAACCGCGGTATCGTCGAGGACATCTCGCTGCGCGTCACGCGCGTCCGCACGTTCGACAACGAACTGCTGACCGTGCCGAACAGCCAGCTCACCGACGGCGTCATCAAGAACCCCGTCGCGAAGGACAAGCTCCGCCTCAAGTTCGTCTTCGGTATCGACTACGAGGACGACATCGACAAGGCAACCGAGATTATCATCGACGAGGCCGAAAAGCACCCCGAGATTCTTGACGACCCGGAGCCGTCCGTCCGGCTCACCGAACTCGCCGACTCGTACGTCGGACTCCAGTCGCGCATCTGGATTTCTCAGCCGTCGCGTGCTGACTTCGTCCGCACGCGCGGGGAGTACGTGACAAAGGTGAAACAGGCGTTCGACGACGCCGGCATCTCCATCCCGTATCCACAGCGCGTGGTGTCGGGCCGCGGCAAGGCCGCCGACGCGCTGGCGACCCGTCAGTTGGTCGAGAGCGACGACTGACGGTGAACGAAAGGCCCTTATGGGCCACTGTACTTCTTCCAAGTGGACTAGGTCGGGCGGTTAGGCCCCGCTCGCCACCTGCAGTATGGTCTTCAGCAGGGACCGAAGCCCGGTCGCGTCTGGCCCGCCCAGTGTGGGCCCCGGGAGCCAACGTAGAAACCTCGTCCCACGAGGGCAGCGGTTCGCGTTCCAGCCTCTGCAGGGAGGTATGCGGCGCGATTGACCGCAGGTAATCCGTCAGGCACGGAAGTGAGCAGCGGGCCTGCAGACAGCTGTCGCCCGTGGGGCCGCGGGGTGGAGGAGGCAACCGGGATTCCCCATGCTGGAACGGCCAGGCAACGCCGGGGTCCACCCATTCATTCCGTCATCGACCGCCGAGTCACAACAGTCCGAGCTCGCGCGCGAACCAGCCGCCACACGCAGCGATACCCGTCGTCGCTAAGAACACCAGATAGCGGTGGTACTCGAGGAAGGTCGCCCCGGCCCCACGCACACTGCCGAGCGAGCCGACGAGCGAGGCGGGATCGGGGATAGTGACGGTCCACACGAGCGCGACGAGCGTGGCGAATCCGCCGAAGACAATCGCGACGCCGGCCGCGGTCGGAGGGTCGGTGCGACCCTCCCGCCCGGCGGCGAAGACGACGACGGTGACGAGCGCGAACAGCCCGGCGACCAGGGGCGTCACCGCTCCAGCGTTGTAGTACGTGCCGACCGCCGAGGCCTCGGGGATGAGGAGATACGGCGCGGCGAGCAGTCCGAGCACGACCAGCGCGGCACCGATACCCACCGTGGGCGGCGTGCGAAGAGAGACCATGCGTGAACTCGAACCGGCCGACAGTTAACCGTGCCGAGAGTCGAAGGGAAACAGTCACCACCCTCGCCACACAGGTGACGGTATGGTTGGACTCGGAAACGCGGCAAAGAAGATACAACAGCTCTCTGACCTCGCCGAGAAGCTCTACGCCCGGATGAACGAGGTGCGCGAGAAGGTCGACGAGACACAGGAACGGGTGGACGACACCCACCAGCGCGTCGGCCGGCTCGAACACAAAGTGGACGAACAGCGCGCGCTCATCGAGGCAATCGCCGACGAACACGATATCGACGTGGAGCAGGTCGCGGCGACGGCAGCGATCGAGGAGGCCGAAGGCGACAGCGAAAGCGAGACGACGAGCGGAGAGTCGACGGACGACACGACGAACAGCGAGTAGAGGAGACAGCGGTACTTTTCGGCGTCGCGCCCCAACTGCGGGTATGCGACCCAGAACGCTCGCGCTTGGCGCAGCCGGCGCTGTCGGCGGACTCCTGCTCGGGAACCGAACGCTGCGTGCCGACGAGTTCGAACCACCGCTAGGCCAAGAACAGACCACGTTCCGCTGGCGCGGCTTCGACATCGCCTACACCGAACTCGGCGACCCGGAGAATCGTGACCTCGTCTTGTTGCACGGGCTGAACGCCGCCGGCTCCTCTCACGAGTTCGTCCACGTCGCCGAGACGCTCGCCGAGGAGTACCACGTCATCGCACCCGACCTCCCGGGGTTCGGTGGCTCCGAGCGCCCACCGCTCCTCTACTCGGGGTCGCTGTACACCGCCTTCGTCACGGACTTCCTGCGGGAACAGAGCGACGAGCCGGTCGTGGTCGGCTCCTCGCTCACGGCCGCGTACGCGACCCGCGCCGCGAGTGAGGTTTCGGTCGCGGAGCTGGTGCTCGTCTGTCCGACTCCGACGACGATACCCGGCGAACACCCGTTCGTGCGGTCGCTGTTTCGCTCACCCGTCCTGGGCGAGGGGCTGTACAATCTGCTCACCTCGAAGCCGTCCATCCGGTGGTTTCTCGCGGACCACGGCTTTTCGGACGCCGACGCCGTCACCGACGAGTGGGTCGAGTACGACTGGCAGACGGCCCACCAGCCGAACGCGCGGTTCGCACCGGCGTCGTTTATCGCTGGTTTCCTCGACATCGACGCCGACCTCGGCGTCGAACTGGAGACAGTCGGCGTGCCCGTCACCATCATCTGGGGAAGCGAGGCGGAGATGCCCGAACCGGAGGTCGGGCGGGCGATGGCTGACACTGCCGGGGCGTCGTTCACGAGTATCGACGGGACGGACCTCCTCCCGCACGCAGAACAGCCGACCGCGTTTCTCGACGCGTTCGCGTCGCGTTAGAAGTCGCGCCGCATCGCGATCTCGAACCACGGACACAGTCGGAGCTGACGGTACCAGCGCGGATGCTCGTGGAGCCGCTCGTACGGGACCCACATCGTGCCGGCAATCTCTTCGGGGTCGGGGTCGAGGGTCCGGTCGTCGAGCGTACACTTGAGGACCGCACACACCTCCCACTCGAGCCCCTCTTCGAGGTAGTAACGCTTGTACTCGAACCTGTCCGTCACGCGGAGGTCGTCGTACTGGTCGGGGGTGACCCCGAGTTCCTCTTCGAGCCGCTGTCGGGTGGCTTCCTTCTGCGTCTGGCCCTGGACCGGGTGGGAGGCGACGGTGCCGTCCCAGTGGGTGTCCCAGAGCCGCTTACCCGGCGCGCGCTGGCCGAGCAGGACGTGGCCGTCGCCGTCGAAGACGAGACAGGTGAACGCGCGGTGGCGAATCCCGTCGCCGGTGTGGGCATCAAGTCGGTTGACGAGTCGCTCCTCGTTGTCGTCGGCGTCGACCGCGATGACGTCCTGGCCGGCGTTCTCGTGGGCGGCGTCTTCGTTGACCGCGCCGGTCGGGTCGGAGTCCGTACTCATACGCGTGGGGACGGCAACAGCGGTTAATTACCCTTCGACTGCCCACGGCGTTCAGACGGACTCGACGCGACCGAACAGCCACGCGCCGACGGCGACCATCACGGCGGCCGACACACCGAGTGCGAGTACATCAAGGGCGAGCGGATACGTCGAGGCTCCGACGAGTGCACCACGGAGCGCGTCGACGCCGTAGGTGAGGGGGTTCACGCGGCCGAGATACTGCGCCACGGCGGGCAGTTCGCTCAGCGGGAACAGCGCCCCCGAGAGGAAGAAAATCGGGAAGACGATGAACTGGATGAGCAGTCCGAATCCCTGCGTGTCGGAAAACTGCGAGGCGAGCGCGACGCCGAAGCCGACGAACGTCACCGCGAGCAACAGCAGGACGACGGCGACGACGGGCAATAACAGCGGGTTCGCCACCCGGAAGCCGAGCGGAATCGCGATGAGGAAGACGAGCGACCCCTGAATCAGCGCCGTCGTCGCGCCGCCGGCGATCCAGCCGAGGACGATGGAGGTACGGCTCACCGGCGCGACCAGAATCTCCTTCAGGAAGCCCGTGTCCTGTGCGCCGAGGATGGCGAGTCCGGCAAAGGAGGCACCAAACAGCATGGTGAATCCGACGATGCCGGGGACGAGATACTGGATATACTCGACGCCCGCCGGAATCCCCGGGAGGGCCGCGTCGCTGAACCCCGTCCCGAGGAAGACCAGAAACATCAGCGGGAAGACGAGTGTCCCGGCTACCTGCGAGGGCGTTCGGACGAACCGCTTCACGTCGCGCAGCCATAGCGCGTACACGGCCTGTGGGTCGAGGAGACTCACTGTTTTCCCTCTGCTGCGGCCTCGGCAATCGTGTTCCCGGTCAATGCGAGGAAGACGGTTTCCAGGCTCGGCCGGTGGACCTCGACCGCCGTGATGGTGACCCCGGTCTCGTCTGCCAACCGCACCACGTCCGGGACGCGCGTCCGGTCGCCCGCGAGCGCGACCTGTACGCCCGCGTCCGTGGCGGTGACGGATTCGACCCACGGCGTGTCCTCGAGTCGGGCTGTGAGTGTCACCACGTCGCCCTCCAGCCCGAGTTCGAGCATGTCACCTCCCTGCTGAGCCTTCAGCGTCGTCGGGGTGTCGAGTGCGATGACGTTTCCGTCGTCGACGATGGCGACCCGGTCACAGAGGTGGTCGGCCTCCTCCATGTAGTGGGTCGTCAAGACAACGGTGACGCCGCGCTCGTCGTTCATGCGCTCGATGTAGCGCCACGTCGCGCGTCTGGTCTGTGCATCGAGCCCGAGCGTCGGTTCGTCTAAGAACAGCACCTCCGGCTCGTGAATCAGCCCGCGGGCGATTTCGAGGCGGCGTTTCATCCCGCCTGAGTACTCCCCGACGGGGTCGTCAGCCACGTCGGCGAGTTCGACGAGATCGAGCAGGTCACCGATGCGCTCGCGGCGCTCTTCCCGGGAAAGCCCGTACATCCGGGCGTGAAATGCCAGATTCTCCGCCGCGGTTAGCTCCTCGTCCAACGCCGGCTCCTGGAACACGACGCCGATGCTGTCACGGACCGCATCGCGCTCGCTTCGAATGTCGTAGCCGTTCACGGTTGCCTCCCCGTCGGTCGGCGTCGAAAGGGTGCACAACATGCCGATGAGCGTCGACTTGCCGGCACCGTTCGGTCCCAGCATGCCGAACACCTCCCCCGATTCCACGGTGACGGAGAGGTCGTCGACGGCCACGGTCTCGCCGTAGCGCTTACTCAACCCCGTCGTCCGTATCGCATTCATGACTGACTGAACGTTCAGTACCCGATTAACGGTGTCGGTCAGCCGAGCCGTTCGTTGAGGATGAGCCGCGTCTTCGTCGAGACCACGTCGTCGAGTTCCCGCGCCTTGGTGATGAGTTGGTTCAAGGCGCTGGTGTCGGTCGCGTCGACGACGAGGACGATATCCTCCTCGCCTGACACCTGCCAGACGTAATCGACGGCGTCCCAGTCGGCCATCGACTCCGAGACGGCGCGGGTGTCCACGTCGACGGCGACCCCGACCTCGACCATCGCCTTCACGTTGCCAGTTCGGGTGGCGACGGTGAATCGCTCGATAGCGCCCTCTTCCAGCATACGCTCGACGCGGTTGCGGACCGTCCCCTCGGAGGTGCCGACCCGCTCTGCAATCTCGGTGTAGGGCGTGCGTGCGTCTCGCCGCAGGATGTTCAGTATCGACCGGTCGAGGTCGTCCATTGAGGTGTGAGAGTTCGACCGGCAACACTTGATGGTTGCGAATTTCGTAGCTTCGCTTCGAACCGAACGATTAACAACGGTGCGAGAGTACGAGTCTCGTAATGGAAACGGCATACGTCGCACTGGAGAGCGGCCGTGTGGTGGAAGCCCGCAGCCGCGCACCGGGGACCACCCGCGGAGAGCTCGTCTTCACGACCGCCTACACCGGCTACGAGGAGTCGCTGACCGACCCCTCCTACGAGGAGCAGGTGCTCACCTTCTCGTACCCGCTCATCGGGAACTACGGCGTCCGCGAGGAGCGGTTCGAGTCCGACCGCGTCCACCCGCGTGCGGTCGTCGCGCGCGAACTCACCGACGACGTGGCCGAGTGGCTCACCGAGGAGGACGTGCCAGCAATCGACCACCTCGACACCCGCGACCTCGTCACCGGAATCCGCGAGGAGGGGGCGATGAAGTGTGGTATCGCCGCCGGACCTGACGCCACCGAGGCGGCCGCCCGCGAGGAGCTGTCGGCGTGCAAGGGGATGAGCGAACACACCGACATCGGCCAACAGGTCTCCGTCGCAAAGCGACACACGCACAATCCGAACGGAGACGGCCCTCACGTCGCGCTGGTCGACTGTGGCGCGAAAGGCTCCATCACGTCCTCGCTCGTGGAGCGTGACGCCGTCGTCGACGTGCTCCCGTACGACGCGACCGCCGCCGACGTGGAGCATCTCGACCCCGACATCCTGTTCATCTCGAACGGGCCGGGCGACCCGGAGAACTTCACCGCCGCCCACGCGCTCGTCGAGGAGTTCGTCGGCGAGGTGCCACTCGCGGGCATCTGTCTCGGCCAGCAGGTCATCGCGGGCGCGCTCGACGGCGAGACCGAGAAGATGGACTTCGGTCACCGCGGCGTCAATCAGCCGGTGCGTGACCTCCGGTCCGGACGCGTCGTCATGACGACCCAGAATCACGGCTACACCGTCTCCGAACCCGGCCAGCTCGAAGTGACGCAGGTGAACGTCAACGACGACACCCCCGAGGGGCTGGAGAGTGACGAGCTCGACGTGCTCACCCGCCAGTACCACCCCGAGGCGAATCCCGGTCCGAACGACTCGCTGGACTTCTTCGACGACGTGCTCGCGCTCGCCAAGGACGCCGAGCTGGCGGCGTAATCACTGTCGTCGGTCAGCACACGGAACGCGACGCAGGAAATCGCTTCTCAGGGGGCCGTTACTGAATCGAAAGCGTGCCCGTCGCCGACTGCTCGTCGTTGAGCGTCAGGTCGACCTCGTACTCGCCCGCCTCGTCGGGATTGTCGACGGCGGGGTACTCGACGACGACGACGTCTCCCTGCTGGAGTTCGTACCCGGTGTCGAGACCGATGTTGAACGAGTACGCGTTGTTGTTTGCACCGCTCACGTTCGATTCGTCGAACGACTCGTTGACGGTCCCATCGCCCGTCGTGTCGACGCCGAGCGACAGCTCCTCGTGTTGTGCCGACTGAAGCGTAAAGTGCTCGCGCGGATACTCGGCCGCGATCGAGGTCCACTCGGAGCCGGCGACGCTCTCACCGACGGTCATCCGTAGGGACTGACGGGAAGTCACACCGGCAGAGGGGTCCTCCGCGGCGACCGTCTCGTTTCCGCCGCCGCCGGGGCTCTCGCTGGTTCCGGAGCAACCCGCCACCGCTGCGGTCGCTGCCGCGGTCGCCGTAATGACGATTTCCGTCAATTCATACGCCACCGTTTCATAACGGGCGACACAAAAGGTCGGTGGGGGAGACATCGAGTGCGTCGCGACCGGCCGGCAGAGTCGCGGTCACTCCGTCTTGGAGAGCGAGACGACGTTCTCGCGTCCGATGCGAAGCTTCTCGACCCGCCCGTCGTCGGCCAGCTGCGAGACCACGCGAGAGGTCTTCGAGGCCGACCACTCGAACGCCTCCGCGATGTCTCCCTGTTTCAGCCGGCCGCCGTTGTCCGCGAGCAGTTGCTCGACCCGCTCACCGTCCGTGAGGGTCGGGTCCGACGCTGCCGTCGTCGTTTCCGCCCCGTTCGGTACTGGACCGGAACCGGGACCAGCGTCCGGCCGATCGGTCCCCGGCGGCTCGGCCCCAGTACTCCCGTCCCGACCGCGGTACAGATACACGCCGAGCGCTGCGGCGACGAGAGCGAGCAGACCGCCCAGCGCTGCGAGCGGTAGCCCGCCACCGCCGTCCGCCGTCCCCGTCGTCGTTTCCGCTGGGGCCGGTTCGAGCCGGAGCGCCGGGCGACCGTCACTGAAATCGCGCTGGCCACGCCACCGAACCGTGTCGCCGTCGCGGCTGTCGGGGGTCGGCTCGACCTCCGCGAGCGTGTACTCCGGCGGCGTCGTAACGACGAGCGTGTCGTTCTCGGCGATGAAGAAGCCCCCCGCGAACACGTCACCGACGGCGAGGACGTCCCGGTCGGCGGCTGCAAACTGCGTCCACGTGAACGAGTAGGTGACGACTCCCCACCGACGGGGGAGTTGGCGGATGTCCGTCGCGGCCGTGACGTTCCGTGCGCGCATCTCCCGGTCGGTCGCGGTCGCGCTCGACGCGACGACACCCTCGATGCGGGTTCGGAACGGCGAGACGTACTCGGAGGTGTTGGCTCTGAACCGCGACTGGAACTCCTCGTACGCGCGCAGCTCCTCTTCGGTTTCGAGCCGCGTTCGAACAGTGACCGTCCACTCGGCGTCGCCGTCCGGCTGGACCGCGATGCGCGTGACGGTATTGTCGGCATCAGGCGTCTGCTGGACACCCCCGACGACGATGGTGCTGGCCACGAGCAGCAGGGTTGCCACGACGACCAGCCGTCTCATAGCCGAGCTACTAACGTCCGAGATAAATATCTTGAGACGTGTGCAAGCAATTGAAATTCAGTTGATATATTTGGGAAATCAACACCGGGCGACGGGGTACAACCGTCTGCAAACGTCTGCAAACGTTCGAAATCGACCGCAAACTACCGCCAGCGTCGACCCGGTTGATATGGGTAGCGCTACTTGGGGGAGATATGGTTCGCAAACTGACCGCGACACTGTTCGCGATGCTCATGCTCACCGCAGGGGCCGCGGGCGGTGTGGGGGCAGTGACCCCGTCGGACGCATCGACCACAGACCAACTGACCGAGCTGCAACAGGACGACAACAGCAGCGTCAACGTCACGACCGGCCAGCAGCTCTCGACCGTGCTGGCGGTGACGAGCGACGACGTACAGAGCGAGGTCGAAGAGACCGAATTCGAGGTGGAGTACGACAACGCGAGCGAGGAGGCGCGTGCACGAGCGCTCGCTAACCGAGCAGCCGCGCTCGAAGAGCGGACAAACCGCATCACCGACGCCTACGAGACAGCCACCGAGGCCTACGAGGACGGCGAGTTGACGAAATCCGAGTACGCACAGCGCATCGCGACGCTGAACTCTCGAGCGTCGAACCTGCTCGCCTCCTACGACGCACTGTCGGAGCGCTCGAACGCGTTCTCGGCGCTTGAACTCCGCGCGGCGGGGTTCAACGAGTCGGCGCTCGACGGCGCGGTCGATAGCCTCGACAGCGTCAGCGGCACGGGCGCGTCGGCGCTGCTCCAGCAGTTCACCGGCGAGCGCGAGGGCGAAGTCGAAATCGAGTCGGCGAACGGACTCACCATTGAGGTGGAAAGCGAGGACGGCGAACAGTCGCGTGAGCTCAATCGTCCGGGCGACGAGTCCGCGAACCTGACCGTCAACCAGAGCACAGCACTCGATACCGCACGCGACGCCCTCCCGACGGTCGAGAAGCAGTGGCGGCTCGTGAACAGCCGGATCGACAGCGAGGACGGCAACTACGAGTTCCGCTTCCACGTGAACACGAACACGACCGTCGGACAGGCCAGCGCGACCGTCGACGGCTCCGCGGGCACGGTCGTGGAACTGGAATCGACCACGCGACAGAAGGGTCCGGCCAACGCGGACGAGGCGAGCGAGAACAACCCCGGACGCGGCCCGCCGGAGGAAGCCGGCGAACGCGGTGACGACGAAGACGACACCGAACAAGAAGACGAAGAGCGTGAACTCGCACTCGTCGTCGCCGAGGGCGACATCGCACCGAACAGCACCATCACCGTCCGCGCGCTCGCAGACGGCGAGGCGGCGTCGAACGTGACGGTGACGCTCAACGGTGAGCCGGTCGGCACGACCGGTGCGGACGGCACCGTGTCGGTGACGCTGCCCGAGAGCGGCGAGGTCGAACTCGAAGCCGGCGAGGGTGAACTCGAGTTCGAACTCGGCGAGGACGACGACGAGGTGTACCGGAACCTGACTGCGGACGCGACGCTCGAGGGTGACACGGTCACCGCGACGGTCCAGTACGAAGGGAGCGGTGTGGCCGGCGCGTCCGTCTACGCGAACGACGAGCAGGTCGGCACGACCGACGCGAACGGGACCGTCTCGTTCGCCGTTCCGAACGGTACGGAGTCGTTCGAAGTGGAAATCGTGAAAGGCGAGTTCGAGGCGGAGTTCGAGTACGAACTCACCGACGGGACGCTCTCGATGACGGAGAGTCCACACGCCGGTGACAACGGTGACCGTGGCCGTAGCGACGAGGCCCCCGGTCACAGCGACGACGACGCAGACGACGAGGGTGACGAGGACGACCGCGGTGAAGGCGACGATAATCGAAGCGAGCGCGCGCCGGAGCGCGATGACGACGACGGTGAGCGCGGCCCGCCGGACCACGCGAACGCCGGCGATGAAGACGAAGCGGACGACGAAGCCGAGACCGAGGAAGATGACGACGAAGACGACGATGACGATGACAAGGCGGACGAAGACGACGACGAAGTGGACGACGAGGAGACGGACACGGCGAGCCAGACGGAACAGTGAACCGTGACACCACAGTCGGAACGGCACTACGGCGAGCCGGTATCGCCGCGCTGGTCATCGCAGTCGTCGCGAGCGGAGCCGGTACCGCGACAGCGGCTGATTCACACCCCGGTGAGGCGTTCGTCGTCGACCTCGCGGCCGACGGCGACGCCGAGGTGACCCTCCGGCTGACGTTCGACCTGACGACCGACAGCGAGCGCGAGGCGTTCGAGACGCTGCGGGCAAACCAGACGAACGTAAACGAGATGCGTGACTCGTTCGCGAGCCGGCTCGACGGCGTCGCGTCGTCGGCCGCAGCGGAGACGGGTCGACAGATAGAGATAACGGACCCGACCGCGACCGTGCGGACGGAGTCGGACACCGGCGTGGTCGAGCTTTCCGCCACGTGGACGAATCTCGCAGCGGTCGACGGCGAGCAGTTGACGCTCGCAGAGCCGTTCGCCAGCGACTACAGTCCCGACCGACAGTTCGTCGTCACGGCACCCGACGGCTACCGGCTGTCGGCGATGCCGACCCCTGACGCTGACGTGGCCGGTACCCTCCGCTGGAGTGCGAACACGTCACTCGACGGACTCGAGGTCACGGCGAGTCCGAGCGGTCCGGATGGAACGACCGCCGCCGGACAGCCCGGCTTCACCGCCGTCGGTGCGGTGGCCGGACTCCTCGGCGCCGGACTGCTCGCGCGGCGAGCGAACTGAGACTCAGCCCCAGGCTACGGTCACAACGTCCCCCAATCGCGACGCTCTGTCGGACGCTCCGACAGGGCGAGCACGTCGAGCGGTTCGTCTTTCGTCTCGATGGCTTCCATCGCGGCGCGGGTGCTCGGCACCGTGGAGAAGTACGTAATCTCTTCTTCGACCGCAGTTTCGAGCAGGTCGCGGTCGCGCGAGCAGATCAAATCGAGTTCGCCGCGCTGGACCGCACTCGCGAGGTCGTCGTAGTCGTCGGGCGTAGTCACCTCGAAGTTGCGGACGAGACGCTCCTCGATGTCCGAGAGGTCTTCGTTCTTCTGTGAGAGGCCGCGCAGCGTCTCGATGTCGAGCAGCGCGGTCCCCTCGGTCGGAATCGGCTTGCCGGTGGCGTCCTGCGCCTTCAGATACGCCTTGCCGAACGAGCGGGCGGTTCCCATCACTTCGCCGGTGGACTTCATCTCGGGACCGAGACGCGGGTCAGAGCCGGGCAGGCGGTCGAACGGCAGGACGACCTCCTTCACGGAGACGTGTTCCGGCACCTGCTCGTGGACGCCGAGGTCGGCGAGCGACGCTCCGGCCATCACCTTCGCCGCCAGCTTCGCAATCGGGACGCCGGTCGCCTTCGAGACGAACGGGACCGTACGCGAGGAGCGCGGGTTCGCCTCAAGCACGTACACCTCGCCGTCGCGGACCGCGAGCTGGACGTTCAGCAGGCCGACGGTGTCGAGCGCGGTTGCGATGTCTTCGGTCACTTCGCGCACGCGCTCAAGGGTCTCGGCCGACAGGGAACGGGGCGGAATCATGCACGCGGAGTCGCCAGAGTGGACACCCGCAGCTTCGACGTGCTCCATCACGCCGCCGATGAGCACGTCCTCGCCGTCGGCGACCGCGTCGACATCGAGTTCCACAGCGTCGGCGAGGAACTCGTCGACGAGAATCGGCTTGTCCGGGGAGACGCGCACCGCCTCTTCGATGTACTCCTTCAGCTCCGCGTCGGAGTAGACCACGTCCATCGCGCGGCCGCCGAGCACGTACGACGGGCGCACGAGCACCGGGTAGCCGAGGTCGTCGGCGAGGTCCAAGGCTTCGTCCTCGGAGGTCGCCGTGCCGCCTTCCGGCTGTGCGATGCCCATCTCGTCCATCAGGACGTTGAAGCGGTCGCGGTCCTCCGCGAGGTCCATCGCCTCGGTGCTCGTGCCGAGAATCTCACAGTCGAGACCGCGGCGGTCGAGTTCGCGTTCGAGCGGCTCGCCGACGTTCACGGAGGTCTGACCGCCAAACTGCACCATCACGCCGTCGGCGTTCGTCGCCTCCACGGCGTCGGCGACCTCTTCTGCCGTGACCGGCTCGAAGAACAGTCCGTCGGAGGTGTCGTAGTCAGTCGACACCGTCTCTGGATTGTTGTTGACGACGTGGGCATCGAGTCCCTGCTCGCGGAGGGCACGCACCGCGTGCACGGCACAGTAGTCGAACTCGACACCCTGCCCGATGCGAATCGGACCGCCGCCGACCACGACGACGCTCTCGGCGTCGGTGTCGACTTTCACCTCGTCGCGGGCGATTTCCGAGAGCGGCTCGCGCGCCGAGTAGTAGTACGGCGTCGAGGCAGCGAACTCGCCGGCGCAGGTGTCCACCTGCTTGAAGCGGCGGTCGATCGCCGTCTCCTCGACGGTCTCGACCTTCGCGCCGGCACCGGCACCGTCGGCCGCCACCTCGTCCGGCTCGTCGCCGGTCTCGACGTGGAGGGCCGCCGGTAGCCACGAGGCGTGGGTGTCGTTGAACTCTCCGCCGGCCAGCGCCGTCGCCTCCTGGTTCGTGAAGCCGATGGCGGTCGCGGCGTCGGTGTCGCCTTCCATCGCCTGCTTCGCCGCTGTTGTGACGTTGCCGAAGCGCTCGACGTACCACTCGTGGATGTCGGTCAGCTCGACGAGTTCGTCGGTGTCGTAGCCGCGATAGAACGCCTCGAACAGCGCGTACGGACGGTCTGGCGTCGGCTTGGTCAGATACTCGGCTTCGAGCGTCTCGTCATCGACGGTCGCGAAATCGACCGCCGGGTCGTACTCCGAGGAGCGCAACGCCTTCAGCAGCGACTCCTCGAAGGTGCGGCCGATGGACATCGCCTCGCCGGTCGATTTCATCGCCGTCGACAGCTCGAACTCCACGTCGCCGAACTTGTCGATGGGCCAGCGGGGCACCTTCGTGACGACGTAATCGATCGCCGGCTCGAAGGCGGCGGTCGTCTCGCCGGTGATCTCGTTGTCGATTTCGTGGAGGCGCTTCCCGAGCGCGACCTTCGCGGTGACGCGGGCAATCGGGTAGCCGGTCGCCTTCGATGCGAGCGCGGACGAACGGGAGACGCGGGGGTTCACCTCGACGACGCGGTACTCGCCACCGGGGGTGCCGTCGTCGTGCCACGCGAACTGGATGTTACAGCCGCCCTGAATCCCGAGCTCGCGGATGACGCCGAGCGCGGCGTCGCGCATCTCCTGGTGGCCCTCGTCGGGGATGACCTGCGAGGGCGTGACGACCGTCGACTCCCCGGTGTGGATACCCATCGGGTCGATGTTCTCCATGTTGCAGATGATGATACACGAGTCGTCGGCGTCGCGCATCACCTCGTACTCCAGTTCTACCCATCCCGAGATGGACTCGGTGATGAGCACCTCGGAGTTGCGAGAGAGACGCAGTCCCTTGCGAACGCGCTCGTACAGCTCGTCGATGTCGTCGACGACGCCGGAGCCGGAGCCGCCGAGGGTGTAGGTGGTGCGGGAGATGACCGGTAGCCCGCCGACGGCTTCGACCGCCTCGTCGACGCGGTCTTGGAGGCCCTCGGTCGTGAGGTCGGTGACGGACTCGCCCTCGTCCATCTCGATGGTCGTCGACTGCGGGACCGGCTGGCCGATGGCCTCCATGCGCTGGCGGAAGAGGTCGCGGTCTTCCGTCGCGTAGATGGTGTCGAGCGGCGTGCCCATGACCTCCACATCGTACTCGTCGAGGACGCCCTCCTCGGCGAGTTCGGCGGTGACGTTCAGCCCGGTCTGACCGCCGAGGCCCGCGATGACGCCGTCGGGCTGTTCGGTCGCGATGATCTCCGAGATGGCGTCGACGGTGATGGGTTCGACGTACACCTTATCTGCCATCTCGGAGTCGGTCATGATGGTGGCCGGATTCGAGTTGACGAGGACGACCCGCGCGCCCTCCTCCTGGAGTGCGCGACACGCCTGCGCACCGGAGTAGTCGAACTCGGCGGCCTGTCCAATCTGGATCGGTCCACTGCCGATGAGGAGGATGGTCCTGTCCTCGGTCTCGTCGCTCATTACGACGAGGAAGTTCGTACATCGCAATAAGCCCGGCGAAGTACTACGAAATTCGCAATCACATTCCGCGTTTCGTACTCGAAAAGCGCGAGACCCCGGGCTCTCGGTCACTGCGGGGACAAAACGCACACTCAGCAGTTGGTGAACCGGTAACGGTATGGCTGGTCGCGGACGACCTCGACTCCCGCATCGCGTTGGGCCTCTCGACCGAGCACGGTCGCCACGCGGTGGGCGCTGTCGAACTCCTCGCCGTTGGCCTCCAGTAACGCGAGGATCTCCTTTGCCGTCAGCGGCTCGTCGGCGTCGCTCTCGGCGACGATACGACGAATCTGGTCGAACTCACCCCGGCGTATGCGCATGTGTGCACATCACACGCTAACGGCTTATACCCCTGTCAGACAGGCGTCTGACGACCGTTACGTGAAATCCGGAGACGAAGCGGGCACGGACTGTCTGTCGGCGTCGGACGCTACGCGGGCGAGTCGTGCTCGCTTGCGAACTCGCGGTCCCGGCGATACGCCTCCACGAACGCGTCCACGTCGAACTCGTGCATCTGGTCTTCGAAGTTCGAAATCGCGCTCTCGTCGTCGGCGTGGCTGATAGCGTGTTCCATCAGCTCCACGACGAGTTCGACGACGACGGCGTGGAGCCGCCGGGAGTCGAAGTCGGTGACCCACACCATCGCGTAGCCCACCTCGCCGTCGTCGCTCACGTCGGCGGCGACGACCTTCTCGGGAAACTCCTCTAAGACGACGCCCATCAGGTGCGTCATGGAAAAGGCCGCGCCCGAACTCGTCTCGATTGCGCCACGGAGCACGTCGGCGAGCGACTCCGGCACGAACCGCGAGAGCGGATGCACGTCAACCACGACCGCGTGGGTCGCCCCGCAGTCGCACTCGAACTCACGCAGTCCCATGTCGAGGTCGTAGACGGGCTTGTCCTCGCCACACGGCAGCTCCAACACCTCGCCGCGACCGCCGGGTACGCGTGGCTCAGCCATTGTCCGCGTTCCGACCGCCCGACGTAAAAGCTCTCTCTTACTCCGGCTCCGGGAGGTCGTCCGGGCCGAGCGGCGCGTCGTACGGGTCCGCGTCGTCGTCCTCCGTCTCCTCGTCGGTCGACTCGGCGTCCGGTTCGCCGTCTCGCAAGGCCAGATAGGTCCGCCCGACGACGCCCGCCGAGAGGAGGACAGCCAGCCCGCTTGTCGCACCCATGACGACCACGCCGGCCGTCCCGGGGATGAGCGGGGCGAACGCGCGCGGCGTGGCGTACAGCGCGACGAGCATCAGCCCGACGCTCACCACCTCGAAGCGCCGACCCGAGGTGAGCTCCCACGAGTGCTCGAACGCCGCCAGCGGTCCGGTGTCGTCGATAACGATGCTCGCGTGGACGAACAGCAGCGACACCCCGATGAAGAGACCGGGGAGGATGAACAACACCAGTCCGACGACGGTCAAGAGTCGGACGACCGTTCCGGCGAGGAAGCCGAAGACGAGCGTCCGGCCGATGCGTCGCGTCGCGGCCTGTCGGGGCGACTCGCCCGCGACGACGCGGAGCACGACGATGGTCCCGAACTCGGCGAGCAGCGCGGCGACGAACAGCAGTGCAACGCCCGCACCGTAGGAGATGTCGACGGCGAGTGGTGTCGCGAATTCGGTCAGTTCCGGCAGTTGGCTCCGGTCGATGCCGGCGTCGGCGTAGGCGGCGTATATCGAGTCGAGCAGGTCCTGTTGTTGCGTGATAGCCTGTAGAATCGAGTCGCGCGCCACGAGCGTCGTGACGCCGACCGCCGCGAGGAAGGCCGCGAGCACGGCTCCACCGCGGTCGCGGAGTTCACGGACGGCTTCGGTGAGTGCGGTCGGTCCGTCCATCTACGGCCAGTCGTCGCGGTCGTCGTCACCTTCGCGGGCTTTGCGCGTCGCCTCCGGGTCGCCGAGCTCCCACTCGGCGGCCTCGGCGGCCTGCTCGATAGGGACGAACTCCCAGCCGACCTCGGCAGCTACGTCCTCGTCTTCCCCGGGTGGGGCGATGAGGACGTGGCGGTCGGTATCGAACTGTCGTTTGACGTTCTCCAGCGACTCCGCCTTGCCGCGGGGGCCGGAGAAGAAGTCCTGTCGGATGCGGTTTTTGCGCGTGAAGTTGGTCACCACGTAGGTGGGTTTGTCACTGACGACGCCGACGTACTCACTCCACGTCCGAGCGTCCGCGAACACCGATTCGGGGTCCGCGAGCCGTTTGAGTGCCGACAGCTCGAACGCGAGTGTCATGTCCGTAGAGCCTCCACCTTGCATACCCGGACGCCGGCCCGCGCGAGAGAAAACGCTTCGGTCTGTGGCTGGCGGGCTACGCGAAGCCGACAGCGAGGTCAGCGGCCACCCGTCCGGATTCGAGCGACCCCTGAATCGAACACCAGCGCGTGTAATCGCCCGCGAGAACGACGTTCCCGTCGGGTGAATCCGGCGCGGGCAGCCCCGCCCGGTAGCCCGGCGGCTGTGGGAACTGTGCGAACTTGACGCGGTCGGTGTGGCGAAGCTCGAACTCGTCGAAGCGCGTCTCCGGATACCACGACGCCATCGCCTCGCGCACCTGCGTGGCCAGTTCCTCGTCTGATTCGTCGCGCTCGCCGATGAAGTTCGCGACGAATAACTGTGTATCGTCGGGCGTGTAGGCGGGCTGTGCGTCCGTCGTCGGCGAGACCGTGTTCGGCTGGCCGTCGGCCATGTTCAGAATGATGCGCCGTCCGGTCCTGAGCTTCCGGTGGGCGGGGAAGGTGAAGTGTTGGGTCACACACGACTTGGCACCGTCGGGCGTCGAGACGCCGGTCAGGTCTCCCGCCGCGTGCGGGTCGGTCGCGACGACCACGCCATCGGAGTCGACTGTCTCCGAGCCGACCGTGACCGTCGCGCCCGAGTCGTCGGCCTGCACCGCCTCGACACCGCGACCGAGTTCGATGCGCGCGCCGGCCTCGCGGGCGCGTGCGGCCAACTGCTCGGGGATAGCTCCCATCCCGTCGGCTGGAAGCCCGACTTTCCCGTCGGAGAGCGCCTTGTACGTGTATTGGAAGACGTTCGTCGCGGTCTGGAGCGAGCGGTCGAGCGTGATACCGCCGTAGAAAGGGGCGACGAACCGCTCGATGTAGGCGTCCGAGAAACCGAACTCGCGGAGGTACTCGGCGATGGTCTGGTCGTCGCGGTCGAGCAGGTCGGCGTAGTCGTCGCGTGCGAGCGCGCGCTGGAGACGGAGGGTGTTCAGCTTGTCCCGGAAGCGCACGTCGCGGTTGAGCGCAGAGTCGACGAGCGTGGAGGGGGCTCGCAGCGGGTCGGCGAGCGTCGACCGGTGGTTGTCGCGAGAGAGAGTCGCCCCCGGCACGAACGAGCCGACGTCGAGCGCGTCCACGTCGAGTTCCCGCTGGACGGCGGGATAGCCGGTGAAGAGGACCTGATAGCCGCGGTCGAAGGTGTAGCCGTCCGCGCGGGTCGAGCGGACGCGACCGCCGACCGTCTCGCGCTCCTCGAAGACCGTGACCTCGTGGCCGGCCTCGGCGAGTCGGGCGGCTGCCGTGAGTCCCGACAACCCTGCGCCGGCGACGGTGATATGCATACCCCGGATACGGGACCCCCGACGAAAAACCACCACCATCGAGAGGGATAGAGGTTAGTTCGCGCCGCGACTACGATAGGTATGGAGACGACGGACGCGTTCACGGGACTGCGGTGTACGGACTGCGAGACGCTGTTCGACGCGGCCGAGACGCCTGGTCGGTGTCCCGACTGCGGCGGCATCCTCGACCCCGAGTACGATTACGACGCGCTGGACGTGACCCCGGAGACCTTCTCCGGAGAGGGACGCGGGCTGTGGCGTTACGAGTCGCTGCTGCCGTTTCCCGAGTCAGTCGCCGTCACCCTCGACGAGGGGAACACCCCGCTCGTGGAAGCGCCGAACTTGGCCGAGGAACTCGGCGTCGGACAGATGTACATCAAAGACGAGGGGCGAAACCCGACGGGGACGTTCAAAGACCGAGGGCAGGCGATGGCCGTGACCGCGGCCGCCCAACACGACGCGGAGACAATCGCCCTCGCGACGGCGGGCAACGCCGGCCAAGCAGCGAGCGCCTACGCCGCCAACGCGGGCATGGACTCGGAGACGTTCATTCCGACGCGCGCCTCTTTCATCAACAAGGCTATGATCAACGTCCACGGCGGCGAGATGACGGTCGTCGAGGGGCGCATCGGCGACGCCGGCGCGGCCTACGACGACGCCATCGCCGACCACCCGGAGTGGCACTCGGTCAAGACGTTCGTGACGCCGTACCGCCACGAGGGGAAGAAGACGATGTTGTACGAGACCGTCGAGCAGCTGGACTGGGAGCTGCCCGACCACGTCGTCTACCCGACGGGTGGCGGCGTCGGGCTCGTCGGGATGCACAAGGCCGCGACCGAACTCCGGGAGTTGGGTCTCACCGACGACCTCCCGGCGATGTGGGCCGCCCAGTCGGAGGGGTGTGCGCCCATCGTGAAGGCGTTCGAATCCGGGGCGGACGAGCACGAACCGTGGGAACAGCCCGACACCATCTGTGGCGGCATCGAGATTCCGGACCCCGGCGCGAGCCCGCTCATCCTCGACGCGCTCGAAGAGTCGGGCGGCGGCGCGGTCGCCACCCCGGACGAGGAGATTCTGGAGGCCGCACTCACCGTCGCACAGAAGGAGGGCGTGGAGATGGGCGTCACCTGCTCGGCGGCGACGTCGGGCGCACAGAAGCTTGCCCAAGAGGGTGAGTTCGGCGAGGACGACACCGTCGTCTTACTCAACACCGGCGCGGGGAGCAAGGACGCCGACGTGATTCGCTCACACCTGATGAGTAAGGGAATCTAGGCCATCGGGAGACCCTGCTCGGCCTCCAGCAGCTCGTGGTAGCGGTTTCGGATGGTGACCTCGGAGATGTCGGCGACCTCCGAGACGGCAGCCTGCGTCGTCTTTTCGTTCGTGAGCAGCGCGGCCGCGTACACCGCGGCAGCGGCGAGTCCGACCGGCGACTTGCCGGAGTGGACGCCCTGCTCTTTGGCGTTTTTCAGGAGCTGGCGCGCGCGGTTTTCGGCCTCGTCGGAGAGCCCGAGCGATGAGGCGAACCGGGGGACGTAGCTCTCGGGGTCGGCGGGGGCGACTTCGAGCCCGAGTTCGCGCACGACGTACCGATACGTTCGGGCGATTTCGTCCTTCTCGACCCGGGACACGTCGGCAATCTCGTCGAGGCTTCGGGGGACGCCGGCCTGTCGTGCGGCGGCGTAGACGGCCGAGGTGGAGACGCCCTCGATGGAGCGACCGGGCAAGAGATTCTCGTCGAGCGCGCGGCGATAGATAACGGAGGCGGTCTCGCGGACGTTCTCCGGCAGCCCGAGAGCGCTTGCCATGCGGTCGATTTCGCCGAGCGCCTGCTTCAGGTTCCGCTCCTTGGAGTCGCGCGTGCGGAACCGCTCGTTCCACTTCCGGAGCCGCTGCATCTTCTGGCGCTGGTTCGAAGACAGGGAGTTGCCGTACGCGTCCTGGTCGCGCCAGTCGATGTTGGTCGACAGTCCCTTGTCGTGCATCATGTTCGTCGTCGGCGCGCCGACGCGGGACTTCTTGTCCTTCTCGGCCGAATCGAACGCGCGCCACTCCGGCCCGCGGTCGATGTTGTCCTCGTCGACGACGAGCCCACAGTCCTCACAGACGGTCTCGTGGTCGCTGGTCGTGGTGACGTTGCCGCCACACTCGGGACAGCCGGTCTGGCTCTCGCTCGTTTCTTCGGTCTCGGTCTCATCCTCGGACGTGTGAATGCGAAGGTGGTCGCTCATGGATGGTAGCTGGCGGGGGCTACCGGACGTGCATACTCCAGACGGCCCGATAGCGAACGCTTGGCTTGACATTCACGAACCCAGTATAAGAGAGTTCTGGTCGCGTGTTGTAGACGCCGCGTAGCTGGCGAAAACAACGCCGTCGCTCCGACAAACGCCGCCTATTTATCAGGATAGTTGTGTGCAAACACACAACCGCACTCAGCGAACAGAGGAGGTATGCATATCGCAGTCGGCAGTGGGAATCCGGTGAAGCGCGACGCAGTCGCGACGGCACACGACGCGGCGACCGTCGAGGCGGTCGGCGTCGAGTCGGGCGTGAGCGAACAGCCTGTCGGGCTCGCCGAGACCATCGAGGGGGCGGAGACGCGCGCGGCGAACGCGCTCGCCGCGGTCGACGCCGACCTCGGTGTCGGACTGGAGGGCGGCGTCGCACGACTCCCGAACACGGACGGCCTCTGGCTCGTCATGTGGGCCGCAGCGGTCGACGGAGACGAGTGGGGTCGTGGGAGCGGGCCGTCGCTCCGGCTCCCCGACGCCATCGCCGCGCGCGTCGACGCGGGCGAGGAGCTCGGCCCGGTGATGGACGACGTACTGGGTGAAGACGACGTGGCCGAAAGTCAGGGCGCAGCCGGTGCACTCACGGGCGGCGTGACGGACCGGACAGAGGCGCTGCGGACGGCGACGGCAGGGGCACTCGGTCGCTTCCTCACTGCTCACTACTGACCGACTCTTCCACCTCGGCGGCTCCTTCGACGGCCTCGACGAGCGAGACGTTGAACACGAGTGTGGAGGCGATACCGCCGACCATCGTGACGATGTTCTTGACTGCGTGGTCGAGGACGGCGACCGCGATGGCAACCGCCGGGGTGATGTTGGCGGTGAAGCCGACGACGATGAGGGTGAACGCCCCCTCGTAGAGACCGATACCCCCCGGCGACAGGGGGACGATTTTTGCGAGGTTGCCGACGCTGACGGCGAAAAAGGAGACCGCGACGAGATACGGCGTCACCGGCACCTGGAACGCCGCGAGCACGACGATGGCCGTCACCACGTCGATACCCCACACGAGGAGACTCGACAGGCCGATGCGGGCGAAGGCGCTACGGTCGCCGGCGACCGCCTGTACGTCGCCGACGAACTGACCGATAGCCGTCGAGACGTAGTCGGCGTACGAGTCGTCGCTGATGGTGCTGACGAACCGGTGGACGAGGTCGGTGTCTCGGCGCGCGCTCGCGACGATGACGGCGACGCCGGCGATGGCCAGCACCCCGACCACGGCCGCCACCCGGAGCGCGGTTCTGGCCGCTGCACCCGGGGCGATGGATTGGCCGCCAATCTCGACGGTGCCGATGTCGGCCGCGATTGCCTCCGCCAGCCCGTCGGCACCGCCGGTGGCGAGCAGCCCGACGAGGACCGCGCCCGCGAGCACCGTAATCGCGAGCAGATCGAAGACGCGTTCGACAGCGAGCGAGGCGAAGCCGCTCGGATACGGAATCTTCCGGCGGGCTTTCACGACGTACGCGCGCACGGCGTCGCCCGCGCGGGCCGGGAAGACGAGGTTTCCGGTCTGTGAGATGAACACCGCTCCAGTCATGAACAGCAGGTCGCCGTCGTAGCCGAGTTCGCGCAAGATGTCGCGGTAGCGCTGTCCGCGCAGCGGCCACGAGAGGGCGTAGACGCCGGCAGCCAGCGCGACGAGCCGGTAGTCTGCGCCCCGGATAGCATCGAGAATCGCGTCGGGGTCGAGATACACCGTCATCAACGCGAGCGCGGCGAGGGTGAGCAGGATTCCCGCGACGAGTCCGGCCCGGCGGGTCGCCCGCGGCTTAATCGAGAACTCCCACCAGACGCGGAGAATTTGGCTCCCCATCCCGAACACGTCCCGGACGAGATCGACCTTCGTGTCGCCTTTCGGCGTCCACCGGACGGGAAACTCCTTGATGTCGTAGCCCGCCCGCTGTGCGCGCACGAGTACCTCGGTGTCCCAAAACCAGTGGTCGTCTTCGGTGTCCTCGAGCAGGTCGAACAACACCGCGCGGTCGAACGACTTGAACCCGCACTGGTGGTCGTGGAGGTCAGAGCGCAAGAACAGCTTGACGAGCGCGTTGTATCCGGTCGAAGCGAGCCCGCGTTCCGGTTCTCGGTCCTGCTTTTCTCCCGGGATTCGGCGAGAACCCGTCGCCACGTCGTACCCGTCCGTACGAACGGACTCGACCAGCTCCTCGAGGTGCGACATATCGGTCGCGAGGTCGGTATCGAAGTAGACGAGCGTCTCGCCCCCACTCTCCCGGAAGGCGCGTTCGAGTGCGCCGCCACGGCCCAGTCGCTCGTCTGAGTGGAAGTGTCGGACGCGGGAATCCTCGGCCGCGAGCCGGTCTGCGATGTCGGGGGTGGCGTCGTCACAGCCGTCCTCGGCGACGATGACCTCGAAGCTCCCGTCGGGGAGAAACGTCCCGAGGGTCTCGAGGGTCGTCCGGACGGTGTGTTCGATTGTCGCCTCCTCGTTGTACGCCGGGAGGACGACGCTCACCGCGACCTCGCTCATTACCGTCGGTTGTAAACAGGCGGGTATGAACCTTCTGGGAGCGAGAGACGTGCCGAGGACGCAAACGCTAACTGGTCGCGCACTCGCATCTCGTGTATGCATCCGTCTCCGGGTTCTGGACCTGTCGCCGCGACCCCCACCCGCGACGGTGACCGCTCGAAGTCGAAGCGCGTGCAGTTTTGACTCTCGGCGGGCTTACACCCCGTCGTTGGTCGCGCCGAGTATCGCCTTCGAGTACCTACCGAAACCCCATGACACACGACACATTCACCGGCGCGATGCCGGCACTCACGACCCCGTTCCACGAGGACGGCAGCATCGACTTCGAGACATTCAAACAGAACGTCCGACGCGTCGAGCGCGAGGGCGTCCACGGCGTCGTCCCCGTCGGCACCACCGGGGAGTCCGCGACGATGACCCACGACGAACACGTCGCCGTCATCGAGGCGGCCGTCGAGGCGGCCGACTCGATTCCCGTCGTCGCCGGCTCCGGCTCCAACAACACCGACGAGGCGCTCGACCTCTCCCGGCGTGCAGCCGAGGCCGGTGCCGACGGGCTTCTGCTCATCTCGCCGTATTACAACACGCCAGAGCCGGCGGGCATGGAAGACCACTTCCGCACCGTCGCCGACGAGGTCGACCTGCCACAGATTGTCTACAACGTTCCCGGGCGGACGGGCCGCAACATCGCCGTCGAGACGGCCGAATCGCTCGCGACCCACGAGAACGTCGTCGGCTACAAGGCCGCCTCCGGCGACCTCGGCCGCGTCGGCGAGGTCATCGAGCGCACCCGCGAGGAGAACTTCGCCGTGCTCTCGGGCGATGACGCGTTGACGCTCCCGATTATGTCGCTCGGCGGGAAGGGAGCCATCTCCGTCGCCGCGAATCTCGTCCCCGAGCGGACGAGCCGGCTGGTCGAGCACGCACTCGAAGATGAGTACGCGGCCGCCCGCGAGCTCCAGTTCGAGCTCGGGCCGCTGTTCCGGACCCTGTTCGTCGAGACGAATCCCATCCCCATCAAGGAGGCACAGGCGATGTGCGACCAGCAGCCGGTGAGGATGCGCCCACCGCTGTCGCGGCTCCGCGGGGAGAACCGCGAGGAGCTGCGGTCGGTCCTCGCCGACCTCGGGTTGGACGTATGAAGGTCGCCGTCGCCGGCGCGACCGGGCGCACCGGCAGCGAGTCCGTCGCCGAGCTCCGCGACCGCGACCACGACGTGCTCGCACTCTCGCGCGACCCGACGGGCGGGCAGCGCGACATCGGGGACCTTGCGACCGTCCTGACCGAGACCGACCCGGACGCACTCATTGACTTCACCGTGCCCGAGGCGACCGTCGAACACGCGGCCGTCGCGGCCGAGACGGCGGTCCCCCTCGTCGTCGGGACGACCGGTTTCGACGACGACGGCCTTGCCGCGCTTGCCGACGCCGCCCGCGAGATTCCCGTGCTCCGGGCGTCGAACTTCGCGAAGGGGGTCCACGCGCTGCGCGACATCGTGCAGGCGGGCGTCGAAGCCCTCCCCGAGTACGATATCGAACTGACGGAGACGCACCACAACGGGAAGCGCGACGCCCCCTCGGGGACCGCACTCACCCTGCTGGACGACATCGACGACGCCCGAGGGACAACACTCGACCGGACGCACGGCCGGGAGGGCGAACACGAACGCGCCCCAGCGGAGGTCGGCGTCCACGTTCGCCGCGCCGGCAACGTCCGGGGCGAACACGAGGTGCTGCTCGCCGGCAACGACGAAGTGGTGACGCTCACGCATCGCGCCGAGTCGCGCCGCGTCTTCGCGGCGGGCGCGGTCGATGCGGCCGAAGCACTCGCGGGCCGACCCGCCGGCGAGTACGACTTCCCAGACGTACTATGACACTCGAATCAGAGATTACGACGCTGTGGGACCGCTATCAGACCGACGCCGTGGACGCAGACTCCGCCGACACGGACGCCTACGACACGCTCGACGCCTTCCTCGACGCGTTAGAGTCGGGAGAGGTGCGCGCCGCCGAGAAGCGCGACGGCGAGTGGGAGGCGAATACGTGGGTCAAACGGGGGATTCTCCTCAACTTCGGGCTGCGGGCCATCCAGACCTTCGAGCACGGCGGCGTGGGCTACCACGACGTGCTCCCGCTGCGCGACACCAACGACCTCCCGACACGAGGAACGCGAAACACCCCGAGCGGGACCGTCATCCGTCGCGGTGCACACGTCGGCTCGGACGCCATCATGATGTCCCCGAGCTTCGTCAACGTCGGCGCACACGTCGGCGACGGCACGCTCGTGGACTCGTGTGACACGGTCGGCTCCTGTGCCCAGATCGGCGACGACGTGAAGCTCGGTGCGAACACGCTCATCGGCGGCGTCCTCGAACCAGTCGAGAGCGCGCCGGTCATCGTCGAGGACGGCGTCTCGCTCGGCGCGGGCTGTCGGGTCACCTCAGGCTTCGTCGTCGGAGAGAACTCCGTCGTCGGTGAGAACACGCTGCTCACGCCACGGATCCCGGTGTACGATCTCGTCGAGGAGGAGATTCTCTACGGCGAACTGCCGCCGGAGCGGCGCGCATTCATCCGATACGTCGAGTCCAGCGTCGGCGACCACGACCTCTTCGAGGGCGGAGCCTACAAGCCGGCGGTCGTTGCCACGCACGTCGAAGAACAGACCCTCGAAGCCACCCAGCGCGAGGACGCCCTCCGCGAATGAGCGACCTCGTCAAGCGGCTCGCGGACTGGGACCACGACCGCCTCGGACGGCTCGCCGCCGAGCACGACACCCCGCTGTACGTGCTCGACATCGACCGCGTGCAGGCCAACTACGAGCGGTTCGACGCCGCCTTCCCCGACGCACACGTCACGTACGCGGCGAAGGCACACACCGGACAGGCAGTCCTGTCAGCGCTACTTGAATCCGGTGCAGACATCGAGTGTGCAGCGTGGGGGGAACTCCAGCGCGCCGTCGACGCCGGCGCGGACCCGAACACGCTCCAGTACACCGCCGTCAATCCGCCGGACCGCGACCTTGACCGTGCAGTCGAACTCGCCGCGGAGTATCCGGGGCTTACCATCACCGGCGGTGCTCGCGACACCTTCGACCGGCTCGAAGCACGCGGCTACGACGGCCGCGTCGCCATCCGCGTCAATCCGGGCATCGGGACCGGCCACCACGAGAAGGTCGCCACCGGCAAGGACGCGAAGTTCGGGATTCCCGAGGCGTACGTCGAGGAAGTGGCCGACGACGTGCGCGAGCGGTTCAACCTCGTCGGCATCCACGCCCACATCGGGAGCGGCGTGCTCACCGACGACGTAGAGGAACACGCACGGGCCGTCGGTAAGGTCGCAGACATCGCCCGCGCCGTCGGCGACGGCGGCTTGGAGTTCGTCGACGTGGGCGGCGGTTACGGCGTCCCGTACCACGAGAACGAACCGCCCCTCGACATCGAGGCCGTCGCTGACCAGGTCCGCGAGGCCGTCGGAGACCTCGACGCACAGCTCAAACTCGAACCCGGACGGTACGTCGTCGCCGATTCCGAACTCATCCTCACGGAAGTGAACACCGTGAAAGAGGCACCCGAATCGACCGTCGTCGGCGTGGACGCGTCGCTCGCGACCCTCATCCGCCCGGCGATGTTCGACTCGTATCACCCAATTCGCAACGTCACCGCGCCGGACCGAGAGCCGATACCGGTCTCCGTGGGTGGCCCCTGCTGTACGAGCGCCGACGTGTTCTGTACCGACCGCCCCATCGCCGAGCCGCGGCGCGAGGACCTGCTCGCCATCGGCAACGCCGGCGCGTACGGCTACGAGCTCGCGAGCCAGTTCCACTCGCAGCCGCGGCCGGCGGAGGTCGCTATCGAAGGCGGCGAGACCCGCGTCGTCCGCCGCCGCGAGACGCTGGACGACGTGACGCGCGTCGAACAGTAGCTCGGGCGATTTTTGCTGTCGGGGGCTGAGTAGTAACCGTGCAGTTCTCCAGACGGGACGCGCTCCGGGCCGGTGGTGGATTCGTGGCCGGAGCCGGCTACGCGACGACCGGCCCGCTGCTCGCGGCGTCGACGACGGTCGCGACCCAGAACCTCGGGCTCGGCGTTCCGCTGCTCGATTTGCTCACGCGGGAGCGACTCGACCCCGAACTCGTCGGAGAGCGATTCACGCAGCTGGCAGCGAGTCCCGTCCCCGAGCGGATGGCGGTCCTCGCCGCCGAACTGACGGCCGAGTCGCCGGCTATCGTCGGCGTACAGGAGGGCGCGCTCGTCGAACGCGACGGCGAACCGGTGTTCGACTTCCTCTCCCTGCTCGAACGGGAGTTCGAGGAAGCGGGCGGGAGCTATCGCCGGGCGGCCGTCTCACCGAACGCGGACATCACGCTCCCAGCAGCACACGACGGCGAACGGTTCGACGTGCGGTTTCACGATCGGGACGCGGTGTTCGTCCGCGAGGACGTGGCGGTCGAGGCCACCGACGCCGCACAGTTCGCTGTCAACGCGAGCCGGCGGCTCGACGGCCGACGACTGGTCGCGACGCGCGGCTTCTGTCGAGCGGACTGTCTGGTCGACGGCGTGCCGGTCGTCGGGGTGTCGACGCACCTCTCTGCAGCCGACCGGCGCATCCGCTACGTGCAGGCGCAGGCGCTCGCTAACCAACTGCCCGAGGAGCGAGCGCTCGTGCTGCTCGCCGACCTGAACAGCCGCCCGCTCGCCGAAGACCCGTCGGCGTACAACCTACTCGCCGGGGAACTCACCGACGCCGCGACCGCGACCGGCGAGCCGGCACTCACCTGCTGTCGCGAGCCGACACTCGACGGTGGCGGACTCGGCTTCCGGCTGGATTTCGTCCTGACGGGCGGGCCGGCACGGCCGCTCGGGACCCGGCTCACGGCTGTGGACGACGGCTTGCGCGTACAGACGGGGGACCGACGGTTGTGGCCGTCCGACCACGCCGGCGTCGTCGCTGACCTGCGCGTCGGCGTGGAGCCGGACCGGCTGGGTGACGTGGCACGGGCGCTGGTGGCGCGCGCGCTCGGAACGGACCCGTTCGCGTGAACGCGAAAGCCGTATCACCCGGACCGCGCATCTCGTGGTATGGACGCTACCGAACGCCGACAGCTCGCGACCGTCGCCGACTACCAGTTCGGCCGCGGTGCTGGCGCGGCGCTGTTTCCCGACGACGAGGAGCCGGAGGTGCGACGCACCACCTCGGGGCGACCCTCACAGATTCACGTCGGGCCGGACGCCGGCGGCCACGACGACCTCGGCCGACCGGCCGGCGAGCGGCTCGTCTCCTACGGCGACGACGGGCGGTTTCGGCTGGGGCTGGCCGGTGGTCGCCGACTGGTCGAGTCGCTCCCGTCGCCGACCGGCCGGATAGTCGTCGGCGACGAGTCCGAACCGTTCGTCCGCGAGGGAAAGAACGTGTTTGCGAAGTTCGTTCGGGCCGTCGGCAGCGAGATTCGACCTGGCGACGAGGTGGCTGTCGTCCACGAAGAGGGGCGACTGCTCGCGGTCGGGCGCGCAGAGCTTCCGGCGTCGGCTATCGAGACGTTCGATACCGGGATGGCGGTGAAGGTGAAGTCCGGAAATCGGGGCTAACAGGCCGGCGTCGCCTCGCGGGACTGCCGGCACGACCGCGAACCCCCGCGAGTGGGTGTCACGTCACGCCGGCCGTGGTGCGGCATCCGACTTGAACCCCGGGAGCCGGACAAAGGGAGCACTTTTCAGCGACGCGAGCCACCGGTCGTGTATGTTTGGAGGAGGCGGCGGCGGCATGAACCCGCGCAAGATGAAGCAGATGATGAACCAGATGGGTATCGACCTCACCGAAATCGACGCCAATGAGGTCATCATCCGCACCGACGACGAGGAGTACGTCTTCGAGGACGCGGAGGTCCAGAAGATGGACGCTCAGGGACAGGCGACGTATCAAGTCGTCGGCGAACCGGACGTTCGCCCGCGTGACGCCGATGCCATCGAGGCCGGCGACGCGTCCGCTGAGGAAGACAGCGACGAGAAGGAAGCCGCAATCCCCGAGTCCGACATCGAAATCGTCGCCGGGCGCACGGGCGTCACGTCGGAAGAGGCCCGCGAAGCGCTGGAGGCGACCGACGGCGACCTCGCGGCGGCCGTCGAACGGCTGGAGTGAGCTACCTGTTCGTCCGCGAGAACCGCGAGCTCCTGCTCGCGCCGGGCGACCGCCACGAGTCCGACCTCGGCGTGTTAGAGGTGCCCGAGGACGTGCAACCGGGCGACACCGTCGAGACGCACATCGGAGAGGCGTTCGAGGCTCGCGAGCCGCGTGGTCCGGACCTGTTCGACCACCTCGACCGCACCGGCGCACCGATGATGCCCCGCGATATTGGACTCATCCTCGGCGAGTTCGGGCTCGGTGACGGCGACCGTGTCCTCGACGCCGGGACCGGCACGGGCATCCTGTCCGTGTATCTCGCCCGCCACGGCATCGAGGTCGTGACCTACGAACGGGACGCCGACTTCGCCGACGTGGCTCGCGAGAACATGGAGACGGCGGGCGTCGCCGACCGCGTGGACGTGCGGACGGGCGACGTGACCGACGGCCTCGATTCGCTTTCCGGGTTCGATGGCCTGACGCTCGACACCGGTGACGCGGCGTCGGTTGTCGCGCAGGCCCCCGACCTACTCGTCCCCGGCGGCCCGGTCGCGGTGTACTCGCCGTTCATCGAGTCCTCGCGCGAGTGTGTCGAGACGGCCCGAGAGGTCGGTCTCGTCGGCGTGGAGACGGTCGAGACCATCCAGCGGGAGATGACGTTCGATAATCGCGGCTCGCGACCGTCGACGCGTGGGGTCGGCCACACCGGCTACCTCACCTTCGCGCGGACGCCTATCTGACGTTTCGGAGCAGGTTTAATAATTCCTCGCGGTAGTTTCGCTCGGTGTCGATGTTCGGGTAGCCGCCGCCGGCGACGAAGAACGTCTCATTTTGCCAGACGGCCAGCCAGCCGGTCGCGTCGAGCGTCCGGTCGCCGACGCGACACCGGCCACGAACGGTCGTCAGCTGTCCGGCGTGGCCGTCCGCGGTCCGAAAATCGTCGTCGGTCCGGTACTGCAGGTCGAGAAAGCCGCGCTCGCGGAGGTCGCCCAGAAACTGCGAGCGGGCACGCGTCCGAATCATCGGCTCGACGAGCCGGCTCGCCCCGCCCGGTAGTTCCGGCTGAAAGGCGAGTCGCGTTGCGAAGAAGAAACACAGCGGCTCGTCGATACCGAACTGCTCGCCGACGCTCGGCTCCTCGTACAGGCGCGTGTGGCCATCGACGGTGACTCGTGGCAACTCGAACAGGCGCTCACGCGTCCGGTCGGCGAGCCGCCACCCACCTCGTTCGAGTTCACCGTCGGGCACCGTGGGCCACTGGTCGCTCATACCGGAGCGAAGACCCACAGCTATGAAAAGCTACGTCCGGTCAGTTGTCGTCTTCGCGCCACTTCTTCCCGCACTCGACGCAGGTGAAGAATCGAGTCTCGGACTCGTCGGCGGCGCGAATCTGCTTCATCTCGTAGCGTGCGCGCTCACCGTCGCAGTCGTCGTTCGGACACCGCGCGTCTGTCGTCGGGCCGATCTCCGTGTCGTCGACCTCGGACATGTCGACGACCTCGTTGCCCTCTTGTCCTTCGGTCGTTGTCATCTCGCTCTCGCTTGCTGAATCGCGCAGCTCTTCGTGCCCGCAGGAGCGACACACCCACGTGTCGCCGTCGGCGTGCATCATCGAGCCACACTCGTCGCAGAACTGCATCGTACCCTGGTTGACTCGGGACGGAACTTAAACCCGGGGTTGTGGAGCCGCCAGGGCGGACGAAACACCTTCCTTCGTGGCTACGGAGAGACGTGTGTGCCCTCCCGCCGTGATGTGCTCGCCGCCGGTGCCCTCGGCGTCACCGCCCTCGCCGGCTGTACGGCCCTCGACGACGGCCCGCCCCGTTCGGCCCGCTGGCACCACGACGCCAGTGCGGTGTTCGACACCGACAGCTACCTCTACGCGGGTCTGAACGTGCCGACGCTGCGCGCGAACAGCGACCGACTCCCGCCGGAACTCCAGTCGGGACTCGACCGCGCGCGAGAGTTCTCCGAGGCAATCGCGCTCGACGACGTGGACCGACTCCTCGCGACGGGGTACGGCCGGCCTGAGCGCGGACAGGCAGGTCTCACCCTCGTCGCGACGGGAAACTTCGACGCCGACGCCATCGACGCCGAGATACAGGACACCTTCCGCCCCGTCGAGGGTGGGCTCGTCACGCCCGAAGGGACGTACCGCGGCTACCAGTGTTACGCCTCCGCTCCCGCACTGGGGCGTAACTGGCCCCAGTTCCAGGGACCGGACCAGCCCGAGCCGCCGGACTTCACGTTCGGCGTCGGCTACGACTCGAACGCGCTCGTCGCGAGCGTCACGCTCGGACTCGATTTGGACGCGCTCGAGGGCGTCCACGCAGCTATCGACGCCCGGACGGGCAACGGAACGCGACTCACCGAGCGCGCTCCCGTCCGGCACTGCCTGTCGGTGACGGACGGCCACCCCCTCGTGGCCGGGGTCTCCGAGGCGGGGCTGGCGGTGCTCCAACAGGAGACGGCGGGAGACAGCGGGAATGCGCTCGCGCTGGCGAAGGGACTCGTCTTCAGTTATCGGTTCGACCCCGACAGACTGCGGGTGGCCGTCGTCTTCGACCCCGCGGACCTGCTGTCGCGCGACCGGCTCCGGTCGCTCCTCGACGATTTGTTTGCCGACGAAGACGAGGAGCGAGACCTCGATATCGAGCACGTTGGCGTCGCGCGCGACGGCCGGGTCATCTACGCCGACATCGCCGTCGGCCCGGAGGCAATCGGACGGCTCAACGACGGGACGGCGACGCCAACGCCGACGACAGGCGTCTGGATTTAAGACCGACTCGCCGCTATGTCGGGTGAATGGTTCTGAGGACAGACAACCGCGTGCTCGCGCTGGCCTTCGCCCGGATGGCAGACTCGCTCGGCAACTCCTTTCTCATTATCGTCCTCCCGCTGTACATCGCTTCAGGGGAGATATCGCTCGTCGGTCTCGACGGCTTCTCGACGGAGCTGCTCATCGGCGTCGTGCTCTCGCTGTTCGGTCTGCTCAACAGTTCGCTCCAGCCGTTCAGCGGCCGACTCTCCGACCGGACCGGCGCGCGGAAACGCTACATCCTCGCCGGGCTGGTCGTGCTCGCGGTCGGGAGCGCAATCTACCCGTTCGTCACCTCCTACTGGGCCGTACTCGGCGCGCGGGCGATGCAGGGTATCGGCGCGGCGCTGACGGTCCCCATCGTGCTCGCGCTGGTCAACGACTACAGCGACGACGCCGGCCGCGGCAACGACTTCGGGATCTTCAATACCTTCAGGCTCATCGGCTTCGGCTTCGGTCCAATCGTCGCCGGACTGCTCATCACGGGCGGGGTCGCCTCGGAGACGGTCGTCAGCTATGACCTGCTCGGGGCGACGGTGTCGGGCTTCGACGCCGCCTTTGCCGTGGCGGTCGTCGGTGCGCTCGTCGCGTTCGTCCTCGTCTCGGTTCTCGTCGATGACCCAGAGGACCTCGAAGGCTCCGCGAGCGAGGACCTCTCGATTCGAATCCGCACCGAAGACGGACTCGACCCCGTCTTCGTCGTCGGGATCGGCACGTTCTTGATGGCGACGGGAATCGGTATCTTCGCGACGCTCCAGGAGGTCATCAACGCACAACTCAACCAGACGCCGTTTCTCTTCTCAGTTCAGTTCGCGGCGGTCGTCATCGCGAACGTGCTCTTTCAGGTGCCAATCGGTCGGGCGTCCGACCGCTACGGCCGGCGACCCTTCCTCGTGTGGGGGTTCGTCCTCCTGATTCCCTCGCTCGCGTTACAGGGGCTGATTCCGTCACTCGCGGCCACACTCCCGGCGACCGTCGCCGGCGTCGGCACCGGCTCGCTGTTGATGCTCGCGTTTCGGCTCCTCCAGGGAATCTCGGTGGCTATGGTGTTTGCCCCCGGACTGGCCGTAGCGGGTGACCTCGCCCGCGAGGGGGAGTCCGGCACCACCTTGTCGGTCCTCACGACGGCGTTCGGCTTCGGCATCGCCGCCGGGCCGCTCGTGTCGGGCGTGCTCGTCCGATTCGGCTTCGCGTGGCCCTTCTTCGCGGTCGCGGCGCTCGCGGCCGTCGCGCTCGTGTTGACCTACTCAGAGGTGGAAGAGACCGCACCCGCCGTGACCTGACGCGATCTGCTACTCGAAGTCGGGGTCGCGGTCGTCGAGGAACGCCGCCATCCCCTCGCGCTGGTCGTCGGTGTCGAACAGCGACGCCCAGGTCCGGCGCTCGAAGTCGAGACCAGCAGCGAGGTCGGTCGTTCGGGCCTGGTTGAGTGATTCCTTGGCGGCCCTCATCGCGGTCGTCGGCTTCGCCGCGAGGTCGGCTGCCATCGCGGCGGCGTGGTCGTCTAAGTCGTCGTGGGCGATGACCTCGCCGACGAGTCCGAGGTTGTAGGCGTCGCTCGCGTCGATCCGCTCGCCGAACATGATGAGTCGACGCGCCGTCTCGTCGCCGACGAGTCGGGGGAGCCGCTGTGTGCCACCCCATCCCGGCGTGATACCGAGGTCGATCTCCGTGTGTCCGACGACGGCCCGCTCGCTCGCGACCCGGAAGTCACACGCCAAGGCGAGTTCACAGCCGCCGCCGATTGCGTAGCCGTTGATGGCCGCGATGACGGGCGCGGGGAACGATTCGACGGCCGACATCACGTCGTGACCGAGCCGGGAGTACGCCTCGGCCTCGGTCGTATTCATCTCGGCCATCTCCGCGATATCCGCGCCGGCGACGAAGGCGTCGTCACCAGCACCCGTGATGACGAGCGCTTGCGCCTCGCCGCGGGCCTCCTCCAGTGCCGCATCGAGCGCCTCCAGCGTGGCGGTGTCGAGCGCGTTCAGGTGCGCGGGCCGGTCGATAGTCAGCGTCGCTACGTCGCCGTCGAACGCCAGTGCGACTCGCTCGCTCATACCCGAGGGTCTCCGGCCCGGCAAATAAGTCCACCCACGCGATCAGCGAAGTAGAGTCATTAAAGTCGCTCGTCCGCCTCGTGTCGGTAGATGGAGTTGGGGATTCCGCAGTCGTTCTCGCGCGTGCTCTCTTCGATGTGTACGGAGCCACACCCGGCCGCCCGTGAGGCCGCAGAGCGGTTCATCGCCACCAACCCGGGCGACCCCGGAACCTACGACACCGTCGCCGACCTCGAATCGACGGTGGTCGACCGGCTCGGCGAGGTTGCCGGGCTCGATGAGCCGGCGGGTTACGTCGCTTCCGGCGGCACCGAGGCGAACGTTCAGGCGCTCCGGCTCGCCCGAAACCGCGCTGACACTCCCGACCCGAACGTCGTCGTCCCGGCCTCGGGGCACTTCTCGTTTACCAAGGCCGCCAACGTGCTCGGTGTCGAACTCCGGGTCGCCCCGCTCGACGGCTACACCGTCTCGCTGGAGGCAGTCGAGGAGCTACTCGACGCGGACACGGTCGCCGTCGTCGGCGTCGCCGGCTCGACCGAGTATGGGCGCGTGGACCCGATTCCCGCCCTCGCCGACCTCACCGCCGACGCGCCCGGCGACCCACTCCTCCACGTCGACGCCGCGTGGGGCGGGTTCGTCCTCCCGTTCACCGACTACGCGTGGGGCTTTGCCGACGCCGCCGTCGACACGCTCACCATCGACCCGCACAAGATGGGGCAGGCGGTCGTACCGGCCGGCGGGCTGCTGGCGCGCGAGGAGTCGCTGCTCGCCGAGCTCGCCGTCGACACGCCGTATCTCGAATCTACCAGCCAGATCACGCTCACGGGGACGCGCTCGGGAGCGGGCGTCGCGAGCGCGGTCGCGGCGCTCGACGCGCTGTGGCCGGACGGCTACCGCGAGCAGTACGAGACCTCACAGGCGAACGCGGAGTGGCTCGCGGCGGAGCTTCGTTTGCGGGGCGACGAGGTCGTCTCGCCGACGCTCCCACTGGTCGCGGCCGACATCGGTACCGAGGCAATCGACGCAGTTCGCGACGCCGGGTGGCGGCTCTCGCGCACCGAACGGGGCGAGGCCCGGTTCGTGATGCAGCCGCACGTCACTCGCGAGACGCTGTGTGCGTTCCTCACAGACCTCGATAGACTCCGGTAGAGAGCGATACGCTTAGGCAGGCCCCGGGCAAGTGATTCGATGTGTCACTGATCCCGTTGGTTTTCGGCTTCGACTTCTCGCCGCTCGTGGAGTTCGTCGAGTCGTCGAGCGGTCTCCTCTCGCTGCTCGCCGTAGCCGTCTACTCGTTTCTCATCGCCGTCGTCCTCCCGCTGCCGAGCGAGATTGTCCTCTTTGCGACGCCGAATCTCGGTCTCCCGCCGGCTGTCGAGTTGACCATTCTCATCCTCGTTTCCGGGCTGGGGAAAGCCGCCGGCTCGGTGTTCGCCTTCCGCGTCGGTCACGGCGTCAAGGAGTCCGGCCCCGTAATTCGCGCGCTCCGGCGCTCGCCGATCGACGTGGTCGCGTGGTCAGAACGCAAGACCGTCGAGGTCGCACAGGAGTACGGCTACATCGGGCTCGCGTTCGCACTCTCGATTCCCTTCTTCCCCGACACGATCTCCATTTACGCGTTCACCGTCTTAGAGGAGAACTACGCGAAGTTCGCCGCCGCCACCTTCGTCGGCAGCGTCGGCCGACTGCTCGTGTGGATTGCCTTCTTCGATACCCTCACCTCGGTGTTGTGAGAGTCCCGAATCGGGGGGGTTTAGGTCGCCCACGGGACTAGCAGAAGTATGACACGCGACGACTATCCCACCGACGAGCCGGCGGTGGTCACCTGCGGGCTGCCGTACGCCAACGGTGACCTCCACGTCGGCCACCTGCGCACGTACGTGAGCGGGGACGCGCTCGCTCGCGCGCTCGACAGTCTCGGTCAAGAGACGGCGTTCGTCTCCGGTTCGGACATGCACGGGACGCCCATCGCCGTTAACGCCGCCGAGGCCGGCGTCGACCCCGAGTCGTACGCCTACGAGTACCACGACCAGTACGAACGGACGTTCCCGAAGTTCAACGTCGAGTTCGACCACTACGGCGACACCCACGACGCGACCAACACCGAACTCACCCAGTCGTTCGTCCGGTCGTGGCTCGACAACGACCACGTCTTCGAGCGGGAGATTCAGGTGGCGTGGGACGCCGACGAGGACCAACCGCTCCCGGACCGCTACGTCGAGGGGACCTGCCCCTACTGCGGGGAGACGGCCCGCGGCGACGAGTGCGACGACGGCTGCCAGCGTCACCTCGAGCCGGGCGAAATCGAGGACCCGGTCTCGACCCTCACGGGAAATCCGGCCGAGTACCGCACCCGCGAGCACAAGTTCCTCCGGCTCGGCGACTTCCAGGAGTATCTGTCCGGATTTCTCGACCGACTCGAAGGAACCGACAACGCGCAAAATCAGCCCCGCGAGTGGGTCGAGGGCGAACTCGAGGACCTCTGTATCACCCGCGACATGGACTGGGGAATCGACTACCCCGGCGAAGGCGAGGAGGACCTCGTGCTCTACGTCTGGGTCGACGCCCCAATCGAGTACGTCGCCGCGACGAAACAGTACAGCGAGGAGTCCGACTTCGACTGGGAGGCCGCGTGGCAGTTCGACGGCGAGACGCGTCCCGGCGTACAGTGGGACGAGACGTGGAATGATGACGGCGGCGATCTCATCCACGTCATCGGCCAGGACATCATCCAACACCACACCGTCTTCTGGCCGGCGATGCTCCGCGGAGCGGGCTACAACGAACCCCGTGCCGTGATGGCCTGCGGGTTCGTCAACCTCGCGGGAGAGGCCTTCTCCACGAGCCGAAACCGTGCGGTGTGGGCCGACGACTACCTCGAAACCGGTCTCGACCCCGACCTGTTCCGGTACCAGGTCACCACCGGCTCGGAGTTCACCGCCGACGTGAACTTCTCGTGGGACGCGCTACAGGAGCGGACGAACAACGACCTCGTTGGCGTGCTCGGCAACTTCGCCTACCGGTCGCTGCTGTTCGCCGAGCGCAACTTCGACGGCACGCCCGACGCCGACGTGAGCGAGGACGTGCGCGAACACATCGACGGGGCAATCGGTGCCGTCCACGAGGCCGTCAACGACTACTCGGTGCGGGGGCTGGGCGAGGCACCCATCGACCTCGCGCGCTTCGGCAACGAGTACATCCAGCGCAACGAGCCGTGGAAGCTCACCGACGAGGACCCCGAGCGCGCGGCACAGGTCATCCGCGACTGCGTCCAGCTCGTGAAGGCGACGGCCGTGCTCATGGAGCCGGTGCTGCCGGGCAAGGCCGAGGAGCTGTGGGCGCAGTTGGGCGAGGACGGCAGCGTCCACGAGGCCGCCCTCTCGGACGCGCTTGAGGCCCCGCCAGCGGAGTTCGGTGAGCCGACGGAGCTGTTCGAGCAAATCGAAGACGACACCGTCGAGGAACTCAACGCCGACCTCGAATCGCGCGTCGAGGACGCGAGCGAGGAGAGCGAAGAGACGGACGACAGAGATGCAAGCGAGGGCGAAGATGGTGACCTCGAACCGATCGTCGAGAACACCATCGGCTTCGAGGAGTTCCAGGACCTCGACCTCCGTGTCGGCGAGATTCGAGCCGCGGAAGGTATCGAGGGGGCCGACGAGCTCGCGAAACTGGAGGTCGACATCGGCCACGAGGTCCGCCAGATCGTCGCCGGCATCAAACAGCTACACGACCTCGACGCGCTTCCGGGAACGAAGGTCGTCGTCGTCGCGAACATGGAGCCGGCCGAGCTGTTCGGCGTCGAGTCGAACGGGATGGTGCTCGCGGCGGGCGGGCAGGCGGACCTGTTGACGACTCACGACGACAGCGCCGTCGGTACGCGCGTCCGGTAGCCCGCGCACTTTTCTTATCGAGGGCAGTACTGCGGGTATGACCGACGACGAGCGCGAGTGGGACGACCCGCCCGGCGTGTGGGACGACGAGGAAGACGACGGAGCCGACGAAGCCGATGACGCCGGTGCGTTGAACGTCGCGACGGAAGGCGAGTCGTTCGTTCGGAGCGACGAGCGCGACCCGATAACGCCCGGCGACATCTCCGCCGAGCACGCGGCGTTCGTCCTGCTCGGAGCACTGTTCACGACGCTGGTGTTGGTGCGGCTCGCGAGCGGGGTGCTCTGAGGCGAACGCTTACGCGACCGGGGAGCCTATCGGCCCCATGGTCGATATCTTCGGGCTGCCCCTGTCGATGGTGTTGCTGTTGGTGGGGGCGGGGTTGATGTTGGCGGAGGCGCTCGCGCCGGGTGCCAACTTCATCGTGCTCGGCTCGGGGCTGACGGTGGCCGGACTCGTCGGCGTCCTGTTGAGTCCACTCATCGGCGGCGTGGCGATTATCCTCCTGATGACGCTCGTCTTTCTGCTGGCGAGCGGCGCGACCCTCGCCGGCTACCGACGGTTGGGCATCGGCACTGGTGGGTCGGGGAGCAAGACGACCGACTCCTCTTCGCTGCGAGGGAACACCGGGACGGTGACGGAACGGGTGACGAGCGACGGCGGCGAGGTCAAGCTCGACGACGGCGGCTTCAACCCCTACTACCGGGCGCGAGCGATGGACCGCCCGATCGAGGTCAGTACCGAAATCGTCGTGATGGACCCCGGCGGCGGAAACGTCGTCACCGTCGCGCCGGCCGGCGAGGACGACATCGACCGCGCGCTCAGAGAGGGCCGCGAACAGGGCCGAGCCACGAGTGCGACGGAGGAGACCGGGACGACCCGAGCCTCGGCATCGAACGGGGAGGCAAACTCCGACGGCGAATCAGAGTCCGACGGCGAGACGGACTCCGAGCGGGAGCCGGAATCGGCCTGAGCGACGGAACGGGGGGAATCCTTATGCGCTGTTTGGCCTAACATGAGACCATGCTGATAGCACTCCAAGCGGGCTTTGTGGGACCGGTCGTCGCGTTGGTCCTCCTCTCGCTCGCCATCATCACGGTGGCGTCGTCTGTCGTCATCGTGCAGGCGTACGAGAAGAAAGCGCTCACGCGGTTCGGTGAGTTCCAGAAGCTGCTCGAACCCGGGTTCAATCTGGTCGTGCCGTTCGTCTCCGCGACGTACGCGTTCGACATGCGGACACAGACGCTCGACGTGCCCCGACAGGAGGCAATCACCCGGGACAACTCCCCGGTGACGGCCGACGCCGTCGTCTACATCAAGGTGATGGACGCCAAGAAGGCGTTCCTCGAAGTCGACGACTACGAGCGGGCCGTCTCGAATCTCGCACAGACGACGCTGCGTGCCGTCATCGGCGACATGGAGTTAGACGACACGCTCAACAAGCGCCAAGAGATCAACGCGCGCATCCGGAAGGACCTCGACGAACCGACCGACGAGTGGGGTGTCCGCGTCGAGTCCGTCGAGGTACGAGAGGTGAACCCGAGCAAGGACGTCCAGCAGGCGATGGAGCAACAGACCTCCGCAGAGCGCCGCCGCCGTGCCATGATTCTGGAGGCACAGGGTGAGCGACGCTCTGCCGTCGAGGAGGCGGAGGGTGAAAAGCAGTCGAACATCATCCGCGCACAGGGTGAAAAGCAGAGCCAGATCCTGGAAGCACAGGGAGACGCCATCTCGACCGTGCTGCGCGCGAAGTCCGCCGAGTCGATGGGCGAGCGGGCGGTCATCGACAAGGGGATGGAGACGCTCGCCGAGATGGGGACCAGCGAGTCCACGACGTTCGTGCTCCCGCAGGAACTCACGTCGCTCGTCGGTCGCTACGGCAAGCACATGACCGGCTCGGACGTCCAACAGTCCGAGAGCGTACTCGACTCGATGGACTTCGACGAGGAGACCCGCGAGATGCTCGGACTCGACGACATCGAGGAGATTCTCGGCCGCATCGACGAGGACGCCGAGATGGATGTCCAACAGATGGAGGCCGAAGCGGAGGCCATCAAGGCCGGCGCGGACGACGCAGACATCAAGAGCGCCAACGACGTCATCGAGGAGATGGACTCCGACATGGACGCCGAGACGAAAGCGGAGATGCGCGAGGCGATGGGCGACGCCGAAACGGAACAGGAGTAGCCGAAGCCGTTTTACCTGTCACTGACTCACGCGGAGTATGGACGGGGTGGACGAGAGCAAGCGGGCGACGCTAAAGCGCTTTGGCGCAATTGGCGCAGTGTCGCCGTTCGCCCGCTTTGCCGGCGACAACGACGACGACGGGCAGGAGCGCTCGGACCGTCGTGAGGCCATCGTCGGCTATCTCGCCACCACCCCCGGTGCACACTTCTCGAAGCTACGCGACGGCCTCAAGCTCGGCACCGGCGAGGCGCAACACCATCTCCGGCGGCTCGAATCCGACGGGAGAGTCGAGTCCGAGAAGGACGGCGACTACCGGCGCTACTTCCCGAGCGGTCGCTTCTCGGCGTTCGAGAAGCGCGCACTCGGCTATCTTCGGCGCGATACGGCCAGGAAGCTCGTGCTCGCGCTGTTGGCGAATCCCGACGCGACGGGCGGGGACCTCGCGGCGGAGTTGGGCGTCTCGCGCCCGACCGTGAGCCGGTACGTCGGCGAACTCGAGTCGGCCGGCCTGCTCTCGCGCGAGGACGGCTACGCGCTCGTCGCGCCCGAGCGGCTGCTCGTGCTCGTGGTTCGGTACGCGGACTCCTTCGGGCCGGAGACGGTTGCGTTTGCGGCCGATGCGAGCGACCTGCTCTCGTATGACCCTACGTCGTGACCATCCAGGTCGTGCCCGACGAGTAGCCCCACTTCTCCACGTCGATACCGAAGTCGCCCTCACAGATCGCACTCATGTTGGTACCGACCTCTTTTGCCGACAGGTCAAGCTCCTCGCCGATTGCGCGTGACTTGAAATACGTCTCCGTGGCGGCCGCCTCGCGCAGATACGCGAGGATTCGCTGTTGTTTCTCGCTCAGGTCGGTCGCGGTCGCCGGGGTAGCTGTCGCGCTCATACCTCACCATACCACCAGCACATAAAATGCCGTTTGGTACAGCGTGTTAATTTCGGCGCTGTCTTGCGTTTTCAGGCACAAATACGGGACCACCGAGGTCGGTGGCGGGTGGGTGAGCCGCGTCGCTGGTAGAGGAGAGAAATCGGTGACGGAACGCGCGTGGCTACTCGATGACCTCGCCAACCGCGAAGTTGGACTTCACTTCCGTCACCTCGATTTTGACGCGCTCGCCGATGTCCGTGTCGGGGACGATGATGACGTAGCCGCGCTCGACGCGAGCGATGCCGTCGCCCTGCTTCCCGATATCTTCCACCTCAACGTAGCGAATCTCGCCCGGCTCGACGGGCGGGCGCGGTTCCCCACTTGCGGTTTCACCGGCGGTCTCGGCGCGGTCGCTCTCGACGCTTGCGGCGTCGTCCTCGCCGGCAGCGATGAGGGCGACGCGGTACGTCTCACCCGCTTCGATTTCACCGGTGTCGAGTTCGCGGCGCGGCACCTCGACCACGTATCGGTCGTCGTCGCTCTCGACATCGGCGCTGAACAGACAGAGGAGTTTCTCGGAGATCTCCATAGACGCGCGATACATCTCCCGGGGAGTTTAAAGCTCTTTCACTGCCCAGCAGGGGTGCCGTCCGGCCGCTTCGGTCCCTCGGAGTCGTAGACCACCACTTCACCGGCGTCCGTCGCGACGGGTTCGTAGTTGTCGCGCACGCCGATCGCCTCCTCCAGTTCGCGCACGGCCCGTTCCTTGAGCGCGGCGGCCAACTCCTCGGCTTCGGCTCGGGAGATATCGCGGCCGAGTCCCTCACACTCGTGGGCGCGGACCATTCCTTCCGAGTCGACGGCCTCGCCCATCGGCTGTGAGGTGCCGCCCAACGCGACGGAGAAGGGGTAGGTGTGACAGATGAGCGGCCGGTCGGCGTGGACCGTACAGCCCCCCGACTCGTCGCCGTCGTAGAAGACACAGTCGCCACAGGCGTCCGTCTGGAGCGCCCACTCGAACGTCTCGCCCTCGGGACCGTCCGGCCCGTCTTCCAGACCGTACGGCATCGGGCGGGCCACGTCGCGCCACTCGTCGTCGGTTAGCTCGCGCACTTCGTCGGGAAACACGGTAGCGGTGTGGTCGTCGTCGGGTTCGGCCGTACAGCAGGCTCCACAGTGGGTACACTCGAAGCCGATGGATTCGATTGCGTCGGCGAGACTCGCGGTGTCAAGCTCGCGGGCGCGGGCGAGTTCGGTTTCGAGTGAGTCCATATCCGGTGTTCGGCCCGCGGGGGGAGAAAGATTCCGCTCAGCCGGTGTGGGTGACCGAGTCGGGTGAGATGCGGACGAGGACGCGCTCGCCGTCCTCCTCGCCGTGGTGTGGGTACTCGTCGACGCCCATGTAACGGGCCGCGAGTTTGTCGATGTGGTCAACCGCGCCATCGGTCGTGAGTTCGGCCGTCCCGCGCACGGCGAGGTACCGATAGCCGTCTTCGGGGTCCGTCATGCTGACGGCAACGCGCGGGTCCTTGCGGATGTTCTTCTCCTTGCGGCGACCCCGCGCCGTGTTGACGAGGAGTTCGTCCGCGTCGGCGTCGTAATCTACCCAGACGGGTGTGGTCTGTGGTGCACCATCAGGCAACAACGTCGAGATGTGTGCGAAGGTCCGTTTCTCGAACAGGTCGTGGAACTCGGCGGGAATACTCGCCATACACGCCCGACCACGCCGTCGTAGGTAAGTATTGCACACAGTTTCGGTGTTGGCAAGATATGACAGCGTGCTATGTATAAGGGGCAATTATACACTTGGTGGTGTTTCGAGTGTTATGACCTGAATATAGGGAACACTTACCACCGTCCACAGGCAGCGGTTGGTATGAGCGCACTAACCGAGAAGTCCGTCGAAGAGAACCCACTGTC